>JAESGE010000010.1_pt1 | contig 706351 bp, 644 predicted proteins | sample 9269601 | NCBI WGS metagenome assembly JAESGE01 (sample SAMN14515569, study PRJNA621662) | algae metagenome | isolation source: Tolypothrix brevis GSE-NOS-MK-07-07A and co-occurring heterotrophs from wet... | place: USA: Grand Staircase Escalante National Monument, Utah | collected 2006-04-16
CGGACGCTAAAAACTATGCCGAGCCGATCACCGCAAAGCTACGGGAAAGCGCGGGTGTCCCGCGCCCGCTCGGCATAGTTGCGCGCTCGGCATAATCGCCGTTATGCCGAACTCGGCATAATTTCGAATAGCGGGCCTTCACGTAGGCCTCTTTAAGCTTTTCAAACAGCGCGCGGTCGTCACGCCGTTCTCGAGGCCAGGCATCGACAAGGCGCATATCTATCCGCTCTGCCTGCGTGCGGAGGAAGGCGAGATTATGGACGTGCGGGGTGTAGAAGGTGCAGACAAGCAGGACGCAGTGATAGAGAGTTTCGGCCGTCTGATGATACTCAAAGGCGGCGTGTTTCCACAAACCCTCTCGTACCGCGTATTTCGCAAGTTTGTCACGCCCCATGGCCGACGGAAACCATTCGTCGAAATACTCCCTCGCCATAGCCAACGCTTGCTCCGGCGTCTTCGGCTTTGGAGTATGCAGTTCCTTGTCATCGTAGCTGTAGAGCGCGATGCCGTCCTTCGCGACATCCATGAAAAAATATCGCCCGTGGGCGAGACCGTCGTTCACCTCTTGCAGCGTATGCACGATGAAATTCACGGGCGTGTGCAGGCTCTTGTCGATCGCAAGTTCGCGGATCAGCCGGTCATCTAGCCTCAGCCAATAATCGACGCGTTCCGTCAGACGCTTGTCGTTGACGATGATGAGCAAATCAAAGTCGGACAAATATCCCTTGGCAGTATGGGGCTCATCGACCCAGCCGCCGCGGGCATAGCTGCCATACAGGATAATCTTTTCGATCCGCCCTTTCTTCTTCCACTGCTTTTGGGCGAGCGCCAGCGCATCCTCGAATTCCTCGAAAATTATCTGGACAACGCGCTCCAATTCACGCTGCTTATTCGCGGGGAGATGGTCCAGGTCGGTACGCATGATCCGGCTTACCCTGTCCGGCTGGCCGCCGCTTGGCAAGCAGCAAACGCGCTTAGCGGCACCAAAACCGCCGCCACCATGGTGGCTTGGGCTCCAGGACATCTGCGACTATCTCAAGGCCGCGACGCAGCGCCGCTTCCACTTCAGCAACGCTGATGGAATACAGATACGCAAGTTCTATGAAGGTCGCCTCTTCAACGAAATGTTCCAGAAATATCTTACGGTCGTGCGGCGCCATCAGTCGCATCGCCTGAGCCAACTTACGTATGAGCCGGCGGTTTTTCAAAGCGAAGTAGATCATTTTTTACGTTCCGGCAGTTGCCCGTAGAGGCCCATTACGGGTCAATACCGCCCGCATCGATGAAGCGGCCGACATCCAAAGGCATCGGCGGACGGCGTCCGGTCGCTCCTTCCCTCTTTCACATTTGCAAATCTGCTGCCGCGATATCTATTTTCCCCCTTCCCCTTCACTTGTCGCCCGTGGTCGCGCATTCGGTGGATGCCACCAGCCGGGTCGGCTTGGCGCGACGGTCACGAGCTTGAGGCTCCGCGTTGAGACCACAATTCTGGCTGTATCGGCGACGAAACCGCAATACCGACCAGACCTCGAGGCGTCGGGCGCTGGTAACATCAGGTTGCGACGCTCGCCCTCGCGCCACCACATCTGGAGCAGCACCGCTAGCTGGGGCGAGAGCATGGTGTTGTGTTCCTTGCATCTTTGCATCGTTCAACAGGGATCTTCGACGCCGTCCCGAGCGAGCGGCGCGCGGCGAAAGTCATGAAGAATCTTCCAGAAAGATCCTCATTCCCCTGCCAATACAACTTCCCAAAACTTCCACAAATATCCACAACTATCCACAAATATATTAGACTATTTAGCTACTATATATTTTACTCGTAAACCTATGTGTAAGTTACATAACGACGCATTGAACACATATAACCGCAGCCTTGCAAATCGATCGGAGTCATATTCTAGACCCCTATCGCAAAATCGGCTATGTGTTGGCGCTCCAAGCGCCCGACTCGGAATAGATTAATCGAGTTTACTAACCCTTGGCTTGGGAAGTAGGAATGGCATCAAGAAGGAGCTGATCCAAATGGCCGACGACACCCCATGCGAACCAACGGGCCCCGCGTCCGCTTCCGAACGCATTTATCGTGAAATTAAGAGGCTTCTTATGGAAGGATATTGGCCTCGGGGCACACATCTGCATCCAGGAAAAATCGTAAAAATGCTATCTATCACGAAGAGCAGCACGGCGGTCCGCGAGGCTCTTTATCGGCTGTACGGTGAGGGAATGGTCGCGCACATGGATGGACGAGGATTCTACGTGCCATGAATATATGAAGCCATGCCTCGCAGCCCGTTTGAGGATGATATCGGATTTGGGCGAACCAAACGCGCCCTGATTTGTTGCGGCTGCCGAAATTTTCACGTTGAGAGAGATGGATCGTATCGAAAGACATATTTCTACGGTGTTTTGCTTGCCAATTTTATCAGCCATCGGCATTACGGCACAGCGCGGCGAGCAGATTGGCAGCAACCGCGTGGAAGTTCCGTCACGCATTATGAACGCTTGTCCTCACCGGACGGGTGACCTGACCTTAAAATTGCCGCGGGGCGATTTGACGGCGGCGAAGCGGGAAACGACTTGTAGGCGGGTGGCAACCCACCTGCTCGCATTGCCATTTCAGATCAGTCCTGTGGCATTTTCTTCATTTAGTCGCGACCGTTCTACGCGAGCACTGCTGCCTTCAACGTCCGATCGGGCTGGAGAACCGGACAGGCCGGTTAACATTTCAACGGCCGCCCGCGTCCCCAACGAGGGGAACGCCGCATTGGACCGAGCCTTTCGCGATGATGGCGCCGTATTGCTTCGCTACCTCGGGCGACACGTCGGTCCAGAGGCAGCCCCCGATCTTATGCAGGAAGTGTTCTTGCGTGCCGTCGGCAGCGAACAGCGGAATCGCCTCGCAAACCCGGCTGCCTTTCTCCAGCGCATTGCTCGAAACCTGCTGATCAATCGCGCAGTCAGTAGCCGGCGCAACAAAATCGTCCTTCTTCCGCTTTTGGAAGAACATGATCTTGCCAGTCCGCCGGAGCAAGAGCTCGGCATGGAAGCCGCCGACCTGTTCCGGCTTTACAACCGCGCCGTTATGGGCCTCAGCGAAAAGACGAGGCGAGTTTTCCTGATGCACCGCGTCGAGGAACTTAGTTATCGCGAGATCCATCAGCGATTGGGAATCAGCATCGCAACGGTTGAATATCATATGATGAAAGCGTTGGCACATATCGCACAAGTGGTGGACCCGATCGATGAATGACAACGAGAGCGCGAAATCAGGCGGCGACACCCCCAGCAAAGATGATGCTCTTTCATGGGCCATCAAGATGCGCGGCGAAATGACCAAACAGCTTCAGGAGCAATTCGAGCGGTGGCTGGCGGCATCACCCCAACATAAGCAGGCGTATGACCGCTATTCTCGCGTGATCTCGCAAGCCGAGATACTCAAATCTTCGGGGCAAGCGGACGAGGCAACCACCGCAAAACTCGTCACGCGCTCTTCGAAACGCTGGATGATGGTGGGCGCGGGCGTCGCGGCGGTTATCGTGTTCGCCATCACAATTAGCGCCGGTGGAACTCCAATTCCGGGTTCAGACGTCGTCCTATCTGCCCATGCTGCGGAACCACTGGTGACGCAGCGCGGTGAAATTCGCAGTTTCAAACTTGAGGATGGATCCATCGCAACGCTCGATTCCAACACCAGGATAGAGGTATCGGTATCCCCGGATACCAGATATGTACGTGTAGCGCATGGCCGAGCTCGGTTGAGGGTTACCGATGACGTCCGCCCTTTCCGCCTCGCGGCTGGCCAAGGCATTGTGTCGACGAACGAAGGCGTCGTCGACGTGATGATAAGCGACGACCGCCAGATCCTGGTGGAATTGATCAGCGGAAAAGCCGATCTTGCAGAGGCGTCGCGTGCGACCTCCGCCGCCGCAGCGCCGAAATCGCTCCGAACCCGCACGGCGCTCCAATATCGGGCTGACGATCCACAGGTTCATTCCACCGCGCGGCCCAGCGTCAATTCTTCCGCGGAGTGGCCGTCGGGTTGGGTCGAGCATCGTTCAATCCCGCTGGATCAGCTAATTTCGGAAGCCAACAGATACGCATCTGTGCCAATTATTGTGGAAGATCGAAAGCTTGCCAAGCGAGATGCAGCAGGGCGCTTCAAGATCAGCGACACGGAGATGTTCCTGACGCGGATCGCGGACTTGTTTGATCTTACGATACACCGGCGTCCGGACGGCATCTACCTCCGCAGCCAATAAAAATTTATCGGCCGCCTAAGGTCGGCCTCTCCGAACTTGTCGAAGCATTCCCGATGGCACTGCGCGCGGCGCGGGCTATTCGGGGAGGCTTTATGAAGATTTGGAAATCACGCACGGCACAGGCGCTTCTGGCTGGTACAATCATGGTGTTGTCACCACTGGAGTTGGCCGCACAGGAAACCGAACATTACACATTCGACATTCCGGCACAGGACTTGGGCGATGCGTTGAGAACGGTCGCGGCAACGGCCGACTGGGAACTTTATGCCGCGGCGGATGAAATAAACGGTGTTTCCGCCCCCCCGCTTCAGGGGAACTTTACGGCCAAAGAGGCAATTGAAAGGCTGCTGCAAGGGACGACGCTGGTAGCCCGGTTCGACAACGGATCGGTGGTGATCAGGGGGCGATCCGGATCCGGCGCGGCCGCCGGCCAAGGGTCCGAGGAAGCCATAGTAGTAACGGGTACGCGCATTGAGGGCGCGCCTCCGGCCGCCCCCGTCATCACGATCACGAACCAAGACATCAAGAACGCCGGCTTGGCTGATCTTGGCGAAGTGGCGCGTAGTCTTCCTCAGAATTTCGGAGGTGGCCAGAACCCGGGAATCGGCTCGGCCCAAGGCACGCAAAACGAAAATGTGAACGTCAACGGCGCATCGACCTTCAACCTTCGCGGCATCGGTCCCAACGCTACCCTCACCCTCCTGAACGGCAACCGCTTCGCCTATAGCGGGACGAACAGTGTGATCGACGTGAGTGCGATTCCGGTTGCCGCAGTCGAGCGCATCGAGATCGTCACCGACGGCGCATCGGCGATATACGGTGCCGACGCCGTCGCTGGTGTGGTGAATATCCTGCTGCGCAAGGACTATGAAGGGTTCACGACGACCGCGCGGATCGGCGGCTCGACGGATGGTGGTAATTTCCAGCAGCAGTATAGCGTGCTTGGCGGAACGAAATGGTCGAGCGGCGGATTCATCGCTGCCTATGACTATTTCGACAACAGCGCGATCCGCGCCAGCGATCGCAGTTTTTCGTCAAGCAGCAATCCCGCCTCTACTTTCTATCCCGAACTGAGGCGCCATAGCGTGCTTCTGAGCGCCCACCAGCGGTTCGCCCCGGGCGTGCGCCTTAAAGCAGATCTCATATACAAGCGCGGCGAGATGACATCGGTTCGCGGCCTCTTCGTCGATCGGCCGGTTGAAACCCGCGGCACCCGAGTTGTAAATGAGTTCGAGACCTTCGGGATCGCCCCGACGATCGAGATCGACATCGGCAGTGACTGGCACACGCGCCTGACGGGATTCTACGGCACTGACAAGACGTACGGCGTCACCGACAATTTCACCAATGGCGTTGCCGCCAAGCTGATCCGGATCTTCGACAATCGCAATATCGCGATGGAGACAGGCGCGGAGGGCCCGCTGTTCGCCCTGCCCGCGGGCGATGTCCGGCTGGCAGCGGGCGGAGGTTGGCGTCAGAATCGCATTCACGGCGAATTCTCCGGGCGCAACATCACGCCAGCGCGAGAGAATAAATTTGCTTACGCCGAATTATTCATTCCACTGGCTAGTCCGGATCAGAACCTCGGCTTCGCCCATCGCGCCTCCTTCACCGCGGCTTTGCGCTGGGAGGATTATTCGGATTCGGGCAGCATTGTGACGCCAAAGCTGGGGCTGGTCTATTCACCCGTGCCGGAGTTCAGTCTTGGTGTCTCTTGGGGCCGGTCCTTCAAAATGCCGACGCTCATCCAGCAATATACCGGATACTCGGCAAGTCTCGTGCCGATCACCGGCTATGGCACACAGTTTCCGGTCGGTTCGACCTTCGTTTATATCGGCGGCCCCAATCCAGAGGTTGGCCCTGAGCGCTCGGAGAATATGACGCTGAGCGCGACGTTCCGGCCGTCATCGCGCCTCGAAATTATAACGAGTCTTTTCCATATCGACTATCGCGACCGCGTCGCACCGCCGCTAAGATCGGTGCTGGGAGCCCTTACCGACCCGCTCTACTCGCAGCTCGTGACCTTCAACCCGACCGCGGCCGAACTCGATGCCGCGATCGCGGGCGCCGCCGGCCCGCTGGCGAACGGCACGACCGGCCACTATGACCCTGCCAACGTCGTTGCTCTCCTCGACGGGCGCGACCGCAATATCGCCGAGCAGAGATATCGCGGTGCAGATCTCGCAATCCGCTACCGCGCTTCCCTGAGCGGGGGCCGGTCACTGACCCTCAGCGCCGGGGCGACTTGGCTAGACAGCCAACAGCGTCTGCTTCCCGATCTGCCGAGCACTGACCTCGCGGGGAATATCTTCAACCCGCCGCATTTTCGCGCGCGCGGCGGTGCGACTTATGGCGGAGACCGGTTTACGATCGCGGCCTTCTCGAGCTTCACTGGTGGTGTTACGGACCGACGCCGCGCAGTACCGATCGAGATTTCTTCAGTTGCGACCTTCGATCTGACCGGCCGCATCAAGGTCGCGGGCGTCGCCGACCTCACGGTTAGCGCCCTCAACATATTCAATGCGAAGCCGGAGCAAATACTCGTGGCGGCGCCAAACGACACGCCCTTCGATTCGACGAATTATTCCGCCACCGGGCGTTTTCTCGCCCTGACAATCAGCCGCGATTGGTGAGGTCGAGGCGATGCTGAACTGCCATAAGACCGGCCTTTTCGCCGCGGCGTTCCTTGCCGCCGCGGCCCTCTCCCCTGCCTCCCCGGCGGGGGAGAGAAAGGGCCGGCCCTGGACGTTTGAGGATATCCTGCTGGTGCCAGAGGTGAACGAACTCGCGCTTTCGGCGGACGGGCGCTTTGCGATTTACACAGTGGAAGCCGCCGACGCGGAAACAAAGCGGACGCGGGCGCAGCTCCGGATCGTCAATATCGGTGCGCGGACGCAGCGCAGTATCGCAAGCGCCGCCATCGCGAGGTCGTTCCGGAATATCCCAGGCACCGAGGACTGGAGTGCCCTTCTCGATATCGGCGAGGGACTGCAGCTTTACCGAGTCTCGATCGATGGCAAGATCAGTACGGTTGTTTCAAACCTCAAGTTGGTCTCGGTCGGCAAGGCAGACCATTCCGTACCCATGGGCGGCGGAACTCCTCCACACGAGATCGGCATTTTGGCCTATGATTGGTCTCCCGACGGGCAATGGCTGTGGTATTCACAGCTTAGGGCGAAGCCGGATCAACCTCTTGTCCGCTTTGACGAGGCCGTGACCGGTCTGCGCAGCCGCAGGCGCTCAACGATTGAAGCCGAAGTCGATTTCTTCCTGCGCGCGCCGGACGGAAGCATCGACAGGGTAATCACCCGTCCAACCAGCGATCGAATGGCGATGCACGCTGGCGGCAAGGTTATCTGGCGCGACGACGAGATTCTCTTCAGGACCGAGGCGCCCGACGGCTCCCCGGGCAGCGTCTTCGAGACGCGCGCATGGAATCGCAGGCAGAAGAGCATCCGTATCGTATCGAACGAGCGCGACGCGCGCACGCTTACGATGCTCAGAGGGCCGCGAGGCGGTTCACTCTCCACTTCGGGCATCGGCGCTGCACTCGAACTTATAGAAAGCGGCCCGGGTGAAGAGCCCCACCGCTACGGCCGATTCCCTTTCACTATCAGCGACAGCAATTACGCGGCTAGTCGCGATGGGCGGAAAACGATCGTCGGCACACGCAACCTCGAGTCATCGCGCTATGGCCTTGCGCTGGTGGAAAAAACCGGTGTGCGCGAAATCACGGGCACCGGCAGCCTCACCAAGTGCAGTTTCGATAATTGGCTCCGTCTTGCGATCTGCGTGCAGGAAGGCATATCGACGCCGCCAAGACTTGTTCGTGTGGACCTTGCCCGCGGCGCCATCGAGCCCATTGTGACGGTATCTCCACGCCATGAGGAGATCATGCCACTCCAGGTGCGGGCCGAAGCTTGGACCAATCGTAACGGGTACAAGGCTACGGGCTATATACTCTACCCGCGAGACTTTCGCCCCGAAACACGTTATCCTGCAATCGTTATCACGCATGGCTTTGACGCCGACGACCGCTTTGCCAAGGCGGAAAACCAATGGAACTATCCTGCTCAGCTCTTTGCCGAGCGCGGCTATATCGTGCTGTTAATCAACGATCCGCTGCCATATCAGTCGGCAGATCTGCGCGCCGCCTACAGTGCTTGGTCTCGAGGTAGCGGCCCACCCGATCCGGAGACAGTGCGGCAGCTCATCTGGATTGAGGGCGTCAATAGCCTCGTGGACGCGGTAAACGACCTTGCGACGGACGGCCTCATCGACCCTGCCCGCGTTGGCATCGCGGGCTACAGTCGCGGCGCCCAGATGGTCAACCTCGCTGTCACGCGGACCGAAATCTTCAGCGCTGCGTCTAGCGGCGATGGCGGCTTTCTGGAGCCCTCCGGCTACGCCGGATGGCCGGCCAGCTATGATCCAGTCTATGGCGGCCCCCCGATGAGCGAGCATTTCGAACAATACCGCAGCTTTGCTCCTTCCCTCAATGCGATGAAGGTCTGTACGCCGGTCCTGCAACAGGTCGCGGCCGCATCTCCCTCGCAGGCCGAACTGTTCGATGCACTACGGGCAGCGAAAGTACCGACCCAGCTGACCTATTATCCTGGCGCTAGCCCGGCTTCGGATGAGACGCATATCTTTCATATCCCTTCAAACCGCATGCTCGCCATGCGCGAGAATATGGCCTGGTTCGATTATTGGCTTCTCGGCAAGCGCGATGCGGACGCCCCTTTCCCAGAGCGCCTCGCAATGTGGGATCGCATGGCCAAGAACGGAAAGCCGCGCTGTGACGCCACCAAGTCTGCGCCCTAGCTCAACCGCCATTCCAACGCCGCGCCCAGCTTTCCGCCGCCGCGAATGAAAGAATGCGTTGCTCCCGCGCATTACCTCGCCAGGAAATATCTTCGCGCTCGTCTAAGAAGGATATATCGATAATGCCGGCGGCGGCTAGGGCGCCGCCGCGAAGCATTTCATGAAGGCGATCACGCTGCGTGCTATAGATCGAGAGATTGAACTCAGCCGGCCCTCCCTTTTGCAACCGGTCAATGATCTTTTTCGGAAGCCGGTTTGAAAAGGCGGCGCGGGCGACGGCGCGGTCGCGTCCGTCGGCTATCCAGTGCCAAGTCGGAATAGAGAGACACAATTCCACGATCGGTTGGGAGAGCAATGGCGCGATGTGCGGCGGCGCGCTGCGCCGAGGATAAAGCTCGATGCTTTTTTGCGCGCGCATTAGAAACGCGACATGTACTGTCTTCCCGGGGAGGGCGTCGGCAGGCGGCAGGAGCCAGGGATGAGAAAAGCCCTGCGCCTCAATCCGCTCCACAAGCTCCCTTTCAAGGCCAAGCTCGCTGTATCGCGGCACATGCGCTCCGCCGGCGCGCCTGTGCCGCGCCCAAGCATGCTTGAGTACCGTAAATATGTCTGCGCCGGTGAGATCCGATATGTTCCGAATTGTTTCGCCGAGAGCAATACTTGGTCCTTCGGACAGGAAACGATCGAGCAGCGGAACGGCGCTGCGAATGCTGCAAAATATTCCGTCGCCGCCGTTGCCCGAAAAATGAGCATCGATAGGTATCTCAGACTGCAATCGCCGATGGACGGCGCCGACTGCCTGTTTGAATATCGGAGATATTGGCCACGGGTGGTGGGGCGTGACAGCACGCTCAACCTCGATGTCAGCAAGATCGAGCGGCGCATCGCGTAGACGGATTCCGAGCGAACTAGCGACGGCTTGCGCATAAGGACGCTCATCGCCAGCAACGCCTGGACTGACGAGCGTTAGGGTTGTCAGTCGTTCCGATCGCGGCGTGGCCGCCACGGCAACGATTGAGGAATCCAGACCGCCAGATGATCCCAGCAGGATCGACGGAAAACAGCTAGACCAAGTGCCTACACAATCCGCAATCGTCTGGCGAAGGTGGCTCGCTTCTTCCTTGATGGACATTTTTCTGGGAGCCACATGGTCCCAAGGTGACCACCATGGCTCGACCGTCGCGCCCAGCCGGTCGATAATGAGACACTCTCCCGCAATCAGTTCCTCGACGCCGACAAGACAGGTCTTCCGGCCGCGAGCATCTCCTGACGCCAAGATGCGAGCGATTTCTTCAAAGTCGATTCTGCCCGCCCTGGGTACTGCCAGATCGGTGATATCGCCAGCCAGCGCCGTCTCCACCCCCGCGCGCCGGATATAGCAAGGCAATAGACCGGACGGGTCCCGCAGCACGTAAAGCGCGCCGCCCTCCGTAACATGGACGAAAATATAACCGCCCCAATAGCCGGTAAGCAGGGCTCGTCCGTTGGCAGCAGCGAGCGCGCTCCCGTCTGTCCCTGCCCCTTCGTGCACGCGCACGCTCGGCGGCCCCTTTCGGAACAAGTATCCCAAGACCACGGTCCTGGCGTCGATCGCGATCATCGGTTCATCCGACCAGAGCATCACATGTGCGACGTTGAAGTCTGGAGGGCGCCCGAAGATTCTATGCCCCTCCGAAAGCTTCCCGGATGCAACATTGACGTCGATGTAGAAACCGCCAGCCATCAGACAGCAAATATGGGCTGGTAGCGGCGGACGATATCGAGAGTATCGGTAAGAACGACGTCTTCGGCCTGCACCCAGCAATGCGCCGAGAACGGCATCGTGACCCCAAACACGAGTCTGGCGTCGCAGCCCCTCTGCGCCAAGAGACGTTTCATCGCAATCCCGCGCACGAGGCATTGGTCCTGAGCGGAGACCAGCCGTCGACTGAGGAGAAAAGCCGCGGCGATATTCCGACTGATACGCTCATCGCAAGAAGTGTTCCGGGGACGACTTCGCTCCAGTTGCGCCATGATATCGAGAATACCTACCCGACGAAGCTCGGAGCGCACGCGGCGCTGCATCCAGATTACTCGCAAGGTGTGCGGCATAGAGGCAATGCCGAGCGGGCAATCAACCAGGCTGGCAGTAGGAAGCGTGAAGGTAGGCGACACCGACAAATCGTCGGCTTGGACCGGCCCAATCAGACCGGCGACAAGAAGCTGGGAGAGCGCATCGCCGCTTGGCGCTCCGCTCAAATAACTTTCGAAGGCGAAGTGAAAATGGGGCGGAAGGAGAAAATAGCGGTCCGCCGGTAAATCGAAGAAGATGTGATCGCCACCGATCCTACAATGGTGAAGGCCTGGGCGCAGGTAAGATGACATGATCGGCATTGGTGCGATAACGACCGCGGTCGGCGTGCCCCCGTCCGGCGGCACGCCGAACGCTTTCAATCGTCGGTGCTGATTGCGCCGACGAGGCCGTAATGATCGCCATCTTCGAAATCGGGCTCGCCGAGTTGCTTGATGCCGCGCGTCTCGACGCTGATGGCACCGAGATCAATCATTTCGTCATTGTCCAAGATCGTCATCGTACTTTTCCTTTCAATATGCGACAAGTTCGAGTCGCAACCAAATAATATTCTCCACAGAACAGGAACGCAACCATATATTTGAATACATCTCTCGTAACGACAGAATATATTATAGACGTATACAGAATATACTCAGAAAACATTCCAAATATATTTGCAGCGCATTCCGCTGAAATTTCCTGCATATCGATCGTGGAAGTTTTGTCCGATGATAAACTGAAACTGAGCTTCGGCAGTGGGCCGCTGCCCTGGCGGCAGTCAACTTCGTCAACGAATTCTTGGCGTTCAGCTTTTCCGAGCCGTACTGGCGTCAAGACGCCCTTCCATCATTGCCCGCTTAGGGTCGGATTCGTAATTATCCGGCGTGATTTGATAGCTTTGCGATTCTGCGGGTGAAGAGTTGGATGGAGGCAATGAAGTGCCATGCGGTTGCGGATGAGATCGTCTGTTCGACGTCCTTGGCGAGGCGCCGGTTTCGATTGAGCCAAGTCAGCGTTCGCTCGACGACCCAGCGCCTCGGCAGGACGACGAAGCCTTTTGCAGTATCCAATCGCTTGACGATCTCGAGTGTCCATTTGCCGGTGCGGCGCAGGGCATCCCTGAGCTTTTCGCCAGCATATCCACCATCGGCAAAGACATGCCGCAGCCACGGGAAGCGGCGGACGATCTCGGCCAGCACCAACGGCGCGCCATCTCGATCCTGGATATCGGCAGTATGGATCGCGGCATGGACCAGATTGCCATCGGTGTCGGTCAGGATGTTGCGCTTGCGTCCCTTGATCTTCTTCCCCGCGCCATAGCCGCGAGACCCGCCGCTTTCCAAGGTCTTCACACTTTGGCTGTCGATCACGCCGGCGCTGGGCGAAGCCTCTCGGCCTTCAGCTTCCCGCCCGATCAATAGTAGCGGATGATTGAGCGAGAGCCACAGGCCGTTGTCGCGCCACAGATAAAACCAGCGCCACACTGTCGAGACGGGCGGAAAGCACGGCGGTAGCATCCGCCACGGCAGCCCGCCGCGCAGCAAACACAAAATCGCCTCGACAATGCGCCTGCTCGACAATGCGCCTGAGCAGCCATTTGCGCGGACGCCCCACAGACGAGGGCGGCGGAAAGAAGGGCTCCAGCACCGCCCATTCGGCATCGGTCAAATCGCTCGGCAAAGTCAGGTCTGCACGGGCATGTTGCGCCCGAGTGGTATCGGTCCACATCATCGGTCTCCGGAAGTTTGATGCAAAACCCTCGAATCAACGACTTGCGCTAGCGTCAAGCCAACTCGCTGACACCACTCAACTTAATTTCGGATCAGGCTCTTAGACGACACCTCGCGGCTGACGAGGAGCCGATGACGGAATCCGATCATGTTACTGACGCTCTAGAGTGGAGGTTTTCGGTTCGCCGCCCTCAACCTACTAATCGTCAAAAGTTCGATCGTTGCATTCGACGTAAGTGCTACCGAAATCTTCGAATACGTAAGCCGTCTGCGCCGTCGTCAGCGTGGACATAGGTTGTCCTTCAGCCTCATTGCGCTGCATCATGTACGCGATAACCTGGCCGCCAATATGTTGGCGCTTGTCGAGATCCAACCTGTCCTGCGCGAACCGCAGGCGTCGACATGCTCTCACGAGCTCCCCTGGGAAGTCCTCGGTCAGAAATTCGCGATGCGAAGCTGGCTCGAAATCCAACGCTGGCTCGCGGTAGATTCCGTGCCCGAGTGGCTCGCTTTCGAAATCGTTCGATGACCGGTATACATAACCTCCAAAATGATCGACGTCGGGGTCATAGCATAGGTGATAAATATAGGCAGGCCCGTCGCCGCGCTCGCCGTCCGACATTTCGGCCCAAATTTTCCGAAGCCTCTTCGGCGTATCAATATCGAGCAGATGCATATGAACTGCCAGAATCTCGCTAAGGACCGCGAGTGACCAGCGTTGAAACAGCACCATCGAGCCAGACGCGGTTATCAGTGCGTGCAAATGCGGCAGAGCCAGAACTTTGGCTGTAAACATCGATGGCCGACCATCACGGCTGACGAGCGTGTCGGTTGCGAGAAAAATGCCTTCATCGGTGATTGCAAAATTAAGAGCTGTCATTGGGCCTCCGTTACTGGTTACGCCTGAACGTCGGAGGTAAATTTTTGATTTCCTGGCGATCAATTAAATATCGATCTGCCAAGCAGGACCCGTAAATTAACGTGTCGTCCGATACCGCTTCTGATGCAAAATCCAGTCCTGATGTTTCGCTTCTCAAGACATGTCAGCTTGTTTTCGTGATGATTCGATTGCGTCCGACTTTATACAATCCAAAATGGACCAATTAAACATTCTGGCCAATAACTCTCCCATTGGTTTCGGCAGGTAAGTTGGATAATGCCGGCGAAATTGGCAGAATGGGACGCTTTTCTACCGACCTTGGGCAGGTGGGGCGAGAAGATCGCACCATATGATGCAAATAGTAAGATCCGAAAAAATCAATATCGTGAATAGCCATTATCCGACTCAAAACTCAATTTTCCCTGTTTGTCCGATCAGTATATTCAACTTTTAATGGTTGTCGGGGATCGTAAAAATAGGCAAATCTCCGCGCTTTCAAGCTGATATCGTGCAACCCCAACGAACCACCGGCAGACAGGCGGGAATTTTTCTCAGGCTGTCAAACAAGTCAGCTTATCAGTTAAGGTATCTCCGTTATCGAAGACCGACTGATCAGATAAGGTTGTGAACACAGTTCGTCAGTTTGCGATTTTATCCTAACAGTGAGTATGCATATATGGAAATATAACCATATATGCAGTAATTTCTCCGTTCCGTAAATAATTTGTTAGTAATTTATAACTCATTCATTGAGCATGACAAACATACTCCTTATCCCCAATTGGTCAGTTTCCAATGTCATTGTTGATGAGAATGATACTTACCAAATCACCGCTGCCTACGATTCCGAATCTCATGCTTGCAAGAAGTGCAAAACTATTTGCAGATTAATTAGGCGTGGGACAGTAACCAGAACATATGTCGATGCCCCGGTTCATGGCCGACACACCTATATCCATGTCCGCCGAATTAGGTATACTTGTCCCCTGTGCGGCGCTTGCGTCATGCAGTCCTTGCCCGGAATGCACCGCACCCGCCGGATGACCAAACGCCTGGTCGAATATATCGAAAAACAATCGCTGCTGAAGCCGATCGCTCATGTGGCCGAAGACACCGGCGTAGCCGAGGGAACTGTCCGAGAAATCAGTAAAGCGCTTTTCGCATTTCTCCTGGAAAAACATGAGCGTAATTTGCGGGCACCTCGCCACATTGGCATCGACGAGCTGACGCTTGGAAAGAAGCAATTGCGGGCGATTTTCGTTAACCTGGAGGATAGCTGGCCGTTCGAAATGCTTCCGAACCGAAGCCTTCAGTCCGTGCAGAATTTCCTTATGACGCTGCCCAACCGGCAAGATGTCGAGACGGTCACGATGGACATGTGGGACCAATATAGGACCGCAGTAAAGAGAACGATGCCGCAGGCAGCCGTCATCGCCGACCGATGGCACATGGCGGATAAAGTGAACGACGCTATGAATGAAGCGCGTCGCCGCTATCAGCGGAAAATTCACCTCGACCGGCGAACGGCTCTCAAATCCGTGAATGGAATTTTTCTCAAACGAAGGGCCGAGCTAAGCGCTAGTGAGGAGTTAGAGCTCGGAGGCTGGTTGGCCAACTCATCCGAACTATATTCGGCATATGCGGCCAAAGAGGCATTGCTGAGCATCTGGGATTTACATGATCGCGCCGCCGCAGAAGCAGCACTTGATGAATGGCGCGCGTCCATAGCTGACGATAACATGAACGTTTTCGCAGCCGTTGCGACCACAATCGACAACTGGCGCACTGAGATATTGAACTTCTTCGACCACGGGCGGCTCACAAATGGTCCGACCGAAGCTAGGAACGGAGCAATAAAGCGGATCTACAACTATAGCGGAAGCTATGATTTTCAATCGATCCGAGCGCGCGCCCTTTTTGGGAAGCGTCCGGAAAGGCTAAAGCAGGAAGCGGAAGCGAAGGACAAAGCTTATCGCGCGAAAAAGCCTGTCTGCGCCTTGTGCAGACAGCCTCTCGACGAGTCGGCCCTGATGGAGGGTTGGAAGGCATTTCTCGCACCGCACATGACGCCACCGCCTTATTTTCATCAAAACAGACTGTGCCATCCATGCATGGACGGTGCACGTAAGAAATCCCATGCCTCTCTTGGCCTAGTTCGGGATAGCTGATCGGGAGGCGTCACACCCATTCGGCCGTCTGTTTACCGAACTTCATTTGACTCGCGCGCGCCGTCGGTGCGATGAACAGGTGACACGGTCGATCTGGGTCAAACGACCGGCACGGAGACAGTAATGGCAGATGAGGACGTCGCCCCGGAACAGGGCGAGCTGGCGATCACGCGCACCGGCGACCGGCTTCGGCTGGCGCGGGAAGCTGCAGGGCTGTCGCTTGCCGATGTCGCGACACGTACGCGGATCACCCAGCGCCATCTCGCCGCCATAGAAAAGTCTGATTATTCGGGACTTCCGGGCCGCACTTATGTCACCGGTTTCGCTCGGGCCTATGCCCGAGCTGTCGAACTTCCCGAGGCTGAAATCGGTGCCGCGATTCGTCGGGAACTTGAAGAGGATGCCTACGGTTCGCGCCCGCTTTACGAGGCTTATGAGCCGACCGATCCAGCACGCCTGCCGACTGCGCGACTGACTTGGACGCTCGTCATCATCACTCTGTTGCTGGCCTCGGCCTATGGCGTTTGGCGTTTCCTTTCGGTCGAGCCGGACGAAGCGTTGATCGCTGCGCAAAATCGCGCCGCCGATGAGTCTGAAGCGCCGCAGAACGACGCTGCGACAGCGCCGTCTACCAAGAACGGCAACCAGGCCGCCGTTGCGGCAAACGCGCCCGTGGTCCTCACCGGCCTTTCGGAAGTTTGGATCGGTTTCGACGACGCAAAGGGCAAGACCGAGAATTGGCGAACGCTGGATGCCGGCGAAACCTATCAGGTCCCCCCCGAATATATCGAGCAATTCACGCTGCGTACCAGTATCCCGCAGGCGCTCAAGGTCACTGTCGGCGGCCGCGATGTGGGACCGATCGGCGCCGCCGATACGCTAGTCAAAAATGTCTCATTGAAGCCTGCCGACCTGATCGCGCGCGCCGGTGGCAATGGCCCGACAGGCACGGCTACCCCGGCCACGGCCCCACGCCCCAAGGGCTGAACCGTCCAGTCTTTCGGGCCGGTTGAAGCCGCAGCGCGCCGAAATGGGTTTGCGCTGCGGCGCTTTGCCGCGTTATGGACGGCCTAATTGGTTAATAGTCGAGGACCTAACGGCAGATGATAATGCGTCAGATCACTTTCCTTGGAGCGGCAACGGTCGCGCTTGCGACGGCAATGCCCGCAGCGGCGCAGGACAATACCGTCGTCAAGCGGGTCGAGCGGCTCGAAAAGGAAATGCGCGCGGTTCAGCGGTCGGTCTTCCCCGGCGGCAGCCCGACATTTTTTGAAGGCGAGATCGCCCCCGACAACACGCCCGGCGAACGGGCTCGCACCAACGCCCCGGTTATCGACCTGACAGCGCGCGTCGACGCGCTCGAATCCCAGTTGCAGGCGCTGACCGGCCAGACCGAACAGAATGCCTTCCATCTGCGCGAACTCGAAAAGCAGTTCACCGCATACAAGGCTGAGATGGACAAACGCTTCGCCGATCCGGCAGCAGCAGTTACCGAACCGGCCGCGACACCCGCAAGCCTCGCCCCGACGGTGAAGCCCCCCGCCGCCGCGACGACCGTTGCAGCCGCGCCGACGAAGAAGCCGGCCGACAAACCTGCTGCGAAACCCGCGACCACCGACGCGGCGCGGCTCGCACTCGTCAAGAAGGTCGAGGTTCCGGCAAGCGGCAACGAGACCAAGGATGCTTATGACTATGGCTATCGCTTGTGGGAAGCGAAGCTCTACCCCGAGGCGCAGGCGCAGTTGAAGACTGTGGTCGCCAAATGGCCGAAAAGCAGCCAGGCGAGCTTTGCGCAGAATCTGCTTGGCCGCGCCTATCTCGACGAAGGCAAGCCCAGCCTGGCCGCAGTCGCCTTTTATAACAATTACAAGGATCGCCCGAGCGGCGCGCGCGCACCGCATAGCCTGATGTATATGGGTGTTGCGCTCGACAAGCTTGGGCGCAAGGCCGACGCCTGCAAGGCGTTCCGCGAACTCGACGAAGTCTATGGCGACAAGGCGCCACAGGATGTCCGGACCGATGCTGCCGCCGCAAAAACAAAAGCAGGCTGCTGATCGCGACGTCGCCGGCCGACTGGCCGGCGATCTTCTCGCGCTCTTGGGCCCAGGCTGGCACCGACTCCATTATGGCGTCGCTGTGTCGGGCGGACCCGACAGCATGGCGCTGCTCTGGATGATGGCCTCGCTTCTCCCTGGCCAGGTGTGGGGGGCGACGGTGGACCATGGCCTACGCAAGGGCTCCGACGAAGAGGCGCGGATGGTTGCGGGGTTCTGCGAGCGCGAGCATATTCCGCATTCGACCCTGCGCCCGCCGTCGCCGATCAAGGGCTCTCAGCAGGCGGCCGCGCGCACCGAACGCTATCGCCTGCTCGAACAATGGCGCGAGACAAACGCGCTCAACCATATCATCACCGCGCATCATGCCGACGATCAGCTGGAGACGATCGTCATGCGGCTCAACCGCAGCAGCGGTGTCGGCGGGCTTGCCGCGATCCGCGCGAAGAATGGCGTCATCCTGCGTCCGTTGCTCCACTGGCGGCGCAGCGAACTCGTCGAACTGGCGCTCGAAAACGACCTGCCCTTCGTCGACGATCCATCGAACAGCGACAATCGCTTTGACCGGGCGCGGCTGCGCCATGCGCTTCAGTCGCAGACAGCACTCGACCCCGCCGCCGCGGCGAAATCGGCCGCCTGGCTCGCCGAGGCGGACGAAGCCCTGGATTGGGCGGTCGAGCGGCTGATCGCGTCCTGGCCCGACGCCTCGGATATCGCCGTCATCCGCAACGACGACTATCCGCCGGAGATGTTTCGCCGCATCGTCGCGCTTCGCCTGCGCGCCAACGCGCCGCAACTCGTGCTCCGCGGCGCTTCGCTCGACGGCGTGATCGCAGCCATGCACGAGGGTCGCCGCGCGATGGTCGGCGCGCTACTGATCGACGCCGTTCGCGGCCTCGAAGGGACGATTTGGCGCATTTCCGCGGCGCCACGCCGGAAAGCGGCGAAAAAGGGCTGATTGCCTCATTGTCATTTAACCGGATTATCCTATCTTGTCCTGGATCAGCTTCGCATGCGTGCGCGACGATAGGAAAGATTCCGAATGCAGGACGACAAGGAACCGCAGGGCAACCCCTGGATGAAGAGCGTGATGATCTGGAGCGGCATATTGCTTGCCATGCTCCTCGTCGCCTCGATGTTCGGCGGTGCTTCGCAGCCGGTCGGCAATCCGCTTGCCTATTCCGAGTTCCGGCAAAAGGTTGAGGAAGGCGCGGTCAAGGACGTCGTCCTTTCCGAAGACAAGGTGACGGGCACGCTGTCGAACGGCGACCGGTTCACCGCGAACGTCGTGCGTGATCCCGAACTGCTCAAGATGCTCAACGACAATGGCGTCAAATATGACGGCAAGCCGACGGAAGTGCCCAATTTCTGGATGTATATGCTCGTCCAGTCGTTGCCGTTCCTGCTGATTCTCGGCATCGCCTTCTTCGTTTTCCGCCAAGTCCAGAAGAACAACGGCTCGGGCGCGATGGGTTTCGGCAAGTCGCGCGCGAAGATGCTCACGGAAAAGCAGGGTCGCGTGACCTTCGACGATGTCGCCGGCATCGACGAAGCGCGCGAAGAGCTGGAAGAAATCGTCGAGTTCCTTCGCGATCCCACCAAATTCTCGAAGCTCGGCGGCCAAATCCCGAAGGGCGCGCTGCTCGTCGGTTCGCCTGGCACGGGCAAGACGCTGCTCGCCCGTGCGATCGCGGGCGAAGCTGGCGTTCCCTTCTTCACCATTTCGGGTTCGGACTTCGTCGAGATGTTCGTCGGCGTGGGTGCAAGCCGCGTCCGCGACATGTTCGAACAGGCTAAGCGCAATGCGCCTTGCATCGTCTTCATCGACGAAATCGACGCCGTCGGCCGCCATCGTGGCGCCGGCCTCGGCAATGGCAATGACGAGCGCGAACAGACGCTGAACCAGCTTCTCGTCGAAATGGACGGCTTCGAAGCGAACGAAGGCATTATCATCGTCGCGGCGACGAACCGTCCCGACGTGCTTGATCCCGCCCTCCTCCGTCCGGGCCGCTTCGATCGCCAGGTCGTCGTGCCGCGCCCCGACATCGAGGGCCGCCAAAAGATCCTCGAAGTCCACACCCGCAAAAAGCCCCTCGCTCCCGACGTCGACCTGCGCCGCGTAGCGCGCGGTACGCCGGGCTTCTCGGGCGCCGATCTGGCTAATCTTTGCAACGAAGCGGCGCTGCTCGCGGCGCGCAAGGGCAAGCGCCTTATTGCGAATGACGAGTTTGAAGAGGCGAAAGACAAGGTCATGATGGGCGCCGAGCGCCGCTCGATGGTCATGACCGAGGATGAGAAGAAGGCGACCGCCTATCACGAAGCCGGTCACGCGCTCGTCTCGCTTCACGTCGAACACAACGACCCGCTGCACAAGGTGACGATCATCCCGCGCGGCCGCGCCCTGGGTGTGACGTGGAACCTGCCCGAGCGCGACCGTTATTCGCAGAATATGAAGCAGATGAAGGCGCGTCTCGCGCTGTGCTTCGGTGGCCGCATTGCCGAACAGTTGATCTATGGCAAGGACGAGCTCAACACCGGCGCGTCGAACGACATCCAGCAGGCCACCGACATGGCGCGCGCCATGGTCATGGAATATGGCATGTCGGACAAGCTCGGCTGGCTGCGCTACCGCGACAACCAGGACGAGGTCTTCCTCGGTCACAGCGTATCGCGCGCGCAGAATATGTCGGAAGAGACGGCAAAGCTGATCGACGCCGAGGTTCGCCGCCTTGTTGAAGAAGGCGAAAAGGTCGCGCGCAAGGTGCTGACCGACCATCTCGACGAACTGCACCTGCTTGCCGGCGCGCTGCTCGAATATGAGACGCTGTCGGGTGAAGAAGCGAAGCGGGCGATCAAGGGCGAAGACATCGGCCGTGAGGACGATGCGACCAAGCGCGGTACGCCTGTCTCGGGTCACGCCGGCGGCATCCCCCAGATCAAGCGCAAGCCCCGTCCCTTCGGCGATGCCAATCCCCAGGGGGCATAGGCTTCAGGCCTAGCCCCCTCGATTCAGGGACTATTCATTGGATGGGGGCAAGTTGCGGCATATGACCAAAGGGACATATGCACGCTTCTTGCCCGCCCTGCTGGCCGCGCCCCTTCTGTGCGCGATGGCTCCAGGCGATATGAGCGTCGCCGCGTTTCTGGCGCGTGCGTCGTCGCTCGAACGGCTCGGCCCGCTCGCGCTGGCGACCCCGCAGGGCAATCAGCTCAAGGGCGAAGTGGTGGCCGCGGGCAAACGTTATAAGGCACGGATCGACGCCGAACGCCGCGCCGGCCGCAAGACGACAAGTTGCCCCCCCGAATCTGGAAGCCTGACCCCCGATCAATGGCTCGCTCACCTTCGCAGCTATCCCGTTGCGTCGCGCAAGTCAGTCAGCGTCTATTCGGCGTTCGATGCGCTGATGAAGAAACGCTATCCCTGCCCCGCCTGATGCGCCAAAGGAGCGGAAAGGACCAAGGGAGACCGCAATGATCGGTGAAGCGTGGAAGAGCATGGCGATCGCGGCGTTGCTCGCCGCAGGCGTCCCCGCAACAGCGCAGGGCAGCGGCGCGCTGACCAGCAAGATCGAGCTCGAGAAATTGGTGCCCGCGACGGCGGACCAGCCAGCGCAGAAGACCTATATCGCACCCGATGTCGTCGTCCCCGGCGACCGCGTCCGCGTAACCCTCACCTTCACCAACAACGGGGCCCAACCCGCGTCGGGCGTCATCCTCGTCAACCCGATCCCGCAAGGCCTGATGTTCGACGACACCGCCGACCCCGCCGGATTCGGCGTTTCGGCCGACGGCGGCAAGATTTTCGCAGCGCTTGCGGCTCTGACCATTCCGGTTGAAGGCGCAGCGCCCCGCGCGGCGACCGCCGCCGATGTCACACATGTCCGCTGGCTTTGGCCCGACGCGATCGCACCCGGCCAGAGCCGCTCGGTCGCCTTTTTCGGCCGCGTGCGGTAACGCCGCGGAATGACGATCTATTGCGATGAATCGGGTGGGCTCAACGCGGGGGTAATGACCTTCTCTGCGGTGATGCTGACACCCAAGGCTGCAACCGAAATTCACGAGCGTTTTCGCGGCGTGACCGGGCTGCGCGGAGAGCTCAAGGGCAGCCGCATCAGCATCGTCGAGCGCGCCTATCTGCTCGAACTCTTCGACCGCGCGGGCGGCCGTGCCTGGGTCGCCGTCGCCGAACGCGACAAGCTGGCGCAGAGTCCCGGCGGTACTTTGCCCAGCGATCTCGCGCTCTATGGCGCGCTGCTGAACAGCGCCGTCGGCCACTGGCTTCCCGAAACCGGCGGCGTCTGTACCGACGTGGTGATCGACGACGGACGCTATGATCCAAAGATTCTTACGCATGTTCGCGAAGAGATTCAGGCAGGCCTCGGCCAATGGGGGCGCGCCTCGCTCGCCGACAGCCGCCGCAGCGACGGCGTCCAGATCGCCGATGTGATCGCAAACAGTCTGTTCAATATCACCATTGGTTCTCCGCGCGCGCACCGCATCCAGCGCATTTTCGAACCGATGTTCGCGTCGAAGGCGATCCGCGTCGCCGAGCTCACCAAAATCCCATAACAAAAGGGCCGCAGTTTCCTGCGACCCTTTTGCCGATTTGATTTTCGAAGCGCTTATTCGAAGTCGCTGCCGCCACCGGCGGGGCTGCGCGGCGGCGCGGCGGCCGTGAGGCGAAGCGCTTCGGCCGAGCGGCTGATCGAGCTGATTTCATCGGGCGTATCGTCATCGTCGACGACGACCTTCTGCATCGAACCGACGAGCGTTTCCTTGAGGTCCTTGGGACGGATCGTCTGCTCGGCGATCTCGCGCAGCGCCACGACGGGGTTCTTGTCGCGGTCGCGGTCGACGGTCAGCTCCGAACCGCCCGAGATTTCGCGGGCGCGGTGTGCCGACAGCAGAACCAGGTCGAAACGGTTGGGAACTTTGTCGACGCAATCCTCGACGGTAACGCGGGCCATATTGTTTCCTTAGGTATAGGAGAGGCCAGCCCTTTGGAGGGGCGTGGCGGCAAGCGCTGCGCGCTAGCAGCCCCGGCCCGATATGTCAATCAAAGGGCCGCCCTTGCGGGGCTTGCAGATGCCAGCCTATGAGCATGTCATGACCGACGCCTGCCCTTCCGCCGCACTCGACCAAAGGCTGACGGCGGACGTGGCCGGTCACCGGCTCGAATTGCTCTTCGACGGCGGCGATCGGCTGACGCGGCTGCTCGACCTGATCAACGGCGCCGCACACAGCATCGATATCATCATGTATATTTTCGAGGGCGATGCGGCGGGACGACGCATTCTCGACGCCTTGTCGGTCGCCGCCCGGCGCGGTGTCCGCGTCCGCGCCGTCATCGATAGTTTCGGATCGGGGGATACACCCGACAGCGTGTTCGTACCGCTGCGTGACGCCGGCGGCAGCGTGACCTTCTTCTCGCGCCGCTGGCGCTCGACGTACCTGATCCGCAACCATCAGAAACTGATCCTGATCGACGAATATATTGCGGTGACCGGCGGCTTCAACATCGCCGACGACTATCTGAGCCCACCGCGCAGCGACTGTTGGTTCGATATAGGCATGATCGTCAAGGGGCCGACCATCGCGCGGGCGGCGCAATGGTTCGAGGAAATTCACGAGTATGCCGTCAACGACGACGGCAAACTGCTGATGCTGCGGCGGCTGATCCGCGAATGGCCGGTCGACGGTGGTGCGGTATCATGGCTCGTCGGTGGACCAACCCAGCGGCTGTCGCCTTGGGCGCGCGCGGTCCGAACCGATCTCGAAAACGCGCGGCAACTCGACATGGCCATGGCCTATTTTTCCCCGGGTCAAGGGATGCTCCGCCGGCTTGGCCGGGTGGCGCAGCGCGGTCGGGCGCGATTTATAATGGCCGGAAAGTCTGACAATCCGGCGACGATCGGCGCGTCGCGCCTGCTCTATGGCTATTTGCTGCGCAAGACCGCCGCTGTCATGGAATATCAGCCGTGCCGCTTGCATATGAAGCTGATCGTCATCGACAATGTCGTCTATATCGGATCGGCCAATTTCGACGTCCGCAGCCTGTTCGTGAACGTCGAGGTGATGGTGCGCGTCGCCGACGCGGGCTTTGCCGAAAAAATGCGCAATTTCCTCGCAGGTCTTCGTCCCGATTGCGAGGTGATCACGCCGGAATCGCACAAGGCGCGCGGCACCTGGCTAACGCGCATCCGCTGGACGCTTGCCTGGTTTGTCGTCGGTTTCGTCGACTATACGGTATCGCGAAAGCTCAATTTCGGGCTCGGCGACCCCGATCCCGAAGTCTGAGCGCGGCAGCTTAGTCTTTCCAGCCCCAGAAGAGGAAGCACGGCGGGACGTTGACCCATTCGAACGCATTGTCGATGCGATTGAAATGCGCCGCGAGGAAGTCGCGCGCGCGGGCACGGAACTGATAGACCAGGAAAGCGCCGCCGGGGCGCAGCACGCGGTGCGTGGCGGCCGCGATGGCCGGGCCGACACCCGCGGGCAAGGTCGAGAATGGCAGGCCCGAGAGGACATAGTCCGCCTGTTCAAAGCCATGCGCGCGCACGATATCCTCGACATCAGCCGCCGAGCCGTGGACCGCGATGAAGCGGCTGTCACGAATATCCTTGCGCAGATATTCGATGAAATCCTCGTTGGTGTCGATCGCGATCAGCGTTGCGTCGCCCGCCATCCGCTCGAGCACGGGACGGCAGAAAGTGCCGACCCCCGGGCCATATTCGACAAACAGCTTCGTGTTTTTCCAGTCCACCGGCCGCAACATGTGACGGATCAGCGTCGGCGACGACGGCACGATCGATCCCACCATGACCGGGTGCTTGATAAAGCCCCGGACAAACATGCCCCACGGCCCGAAAAAGCGCTTAAAGCCCTCGCGAACCCGACGGGCCAGCGGAGCTTTCGTTTCTTGGGCCTGCGCCCGCGGATTGGTCATGATGGCTTTCGCGTTGTTGCGGTTGCCAAAGGCGTGGCAAAAACGACGCGTGGGCGCAAGGAAAGAGTCTGTCTTGACTCTGGACAGCGGGCCGCTCGCGTGTAGGAGGAGGCGGCGTTACCGACCATGAACTAGGAGGGGGCGAACATGGCGACGACATCGCATTCCATCCCCTCTGACCGCATGGCGGTGCTTTTTGCGGTGATGCTGGTCGCCGCCGCGGGCAACACCGCGATGCAATCGATCCTGCCTTCTATCGGTGCCAAATTGCGCATCCCCGACGTCTGGGTCAGCCTGGCGTTCAGTTGGTCGGCGCTGCTTTGGGTGCTCACAGCGCCGCATTGGGCGCGGCAGTCGGACAAGCGCGGTCGCAAGGCATTGATGGCGCTGGGGGTGGTCGGCTTCCTGTCGTCGATGGCCTTGTGTGGGCTGACTCTATGGGCTGGGCTTCAGGGCTATCTTGCCGCCGGGGTCACCTTTATCGTCTTCGCGGTGTTTCGCAGTCTTTACGGCGGCTTCGGTTCGGCATCGCCTCCTGCGGTACAGGCTTATGTCGCCGCTCGCACCGATCCTGAGCAGCGGACGCAGGCGCTCTCGCTGGTTTCCTCGTCGTTCGGGCTCGGCACCGTCATCGGGCCGGCGATCGCGCCCTTCTTCATCCTGCCCATCGTCGGCCTCGCCGGCCCATTGCTCGTCTTTGCGCTGATCGGCCTTGGCGTGCTCGTCATGCTGCGCTGGCGCCTGCCCGACGACATGCCCCGCTATGCCGCGCGCGGAAATATCGCAGCCTATCCGGCCGCCGCGGGCTCACCCGAAGCCGCAACCGACGAGAGCGAAGAGGAGGTCGTCGATCCGTCGGCAGCCGCCGCCCCTCCGCTTCGCTGGACCGATACGCGCGTCCGCCCATGGCTGCTCGCCGGGCTGTTCGGCGGGCAGGCACAGGCGATGGTGCTGGGCGTGATTGGCTTCCTGATCCTCGACCGCCTGCACCTGCGCCTGCGTCCCGACGAAGGCGCCGCGATGACGGGAATCGTTTTGATGGCGGGCGCTTTTGCGACCCTGCTTTCGCAATGGGGCCTGATCCCGCTGCTCAAAATGTCGCCGCGCACCGCCGTCCTCTGCGGTGCCAGCCTTGGCGGATTGGGGACGGTGATGACCGGTCTGTCGTACGACTTCCATGGGATCATCATCGGCTTCGCGCTCGCCTCGCTCGGCTTCGGGCTGTTCCGTCCGGGCTTTACCGCGGGCGCGTCGCTATCGGTGCCGCGCCGCGATCAAGGCAGCGTCGCGGGCATGACCGCGTCGATCAACGGGTCGGCCTATATCGTATCGCCTGCGGTCGGCGTGCTGCTCTATAATTGGCACCCGATGGTCGCCTACGGCCTGATGGCGGGCTTTTGTGGCTGGCTGGTCCTGTGGGGCTGGTCGGCGCTGAAACCGAACCAGCCCAAGGAACAAACGCTTTAGTCGGTCGTGTCGTCGTGCTTGCGCTCGCGAACGGGCTTGAGCATGCCGGGTGCGAAAAAGCCGATCGGATCGGCGCTCATCGCGGCCTGCTTGATCTCGCCCTGGATCTTCTCATAATCCTTCTCCATCGCCTCGGTAACCGAGGCGCGGGTGTCCTTCAGCGCGGTTTCGAAATCTTCCATCGTCACCGTATCGCTGTCGAGCGAACGCTTGAGCGCGGCAAGACCGGCGCGGCGCGTCAAATCCTCCAGATCGGCGCCGGTGAAACGATCGGACTTCTCGGCCAGGACCGCAAGGTCGACGTCCTTCGCCAGCGGCATCTTGCTCGTCTGGATTTCAAGAATCCGCTTACGCCCTTCGGCATTCGGCACCGACACATAGATTAGTTCGTCGAGCCGTCCGGGACGCAGCAACGCCGGATCGATGAGGTTCGGACGGTTGGTGGCGCCGATGACGACCACCGACTGCATCTCCTCGATCCCGTCCATTTCGGCGAGGATCGTGTTGACGACGCGCTCGGTCACCTGCGGTTCGCCCGACGTCCCGCTGCCGCGTGCGGGCACCAGGCTGTCGAGTTCGTCGATGAAGATGATCGTGGGTGCCACCGCCCGCGCACGGGCAAACAGGCGCGCAATCTGCTGCTCGCTCTCGCCATACCATTTGGAAAGCAGGTCCGACGATTTGATCGAGATGAAGTTTGCATCGGATTCGCGCGCCGCCGCCTTTGCCAGCAAGGTCTTGCCGGTCCCGGGCGGACCATAGAGCAGGAAGCCCTTGGCGGCGCGGATACCGAGCCGGCGGAACGCCTCGGGATTTTTCAGCGGCAGTTCGATTCCTTCGATCAGCTTGTCGCGCGCGGCGTCGAGCCCGCCGATGTCGCTCCAACGCGTCTTTGGCGCCTGCACCATCACTTCGCGCATTGCCGAGGGCTGGACGCGCTTCAGTGCATTGTTGAAGTCCTCACGCGTCACGCGAAGCTCTTCGAGCACCTCTGCCGGGATCGTCCCTTCAGCAAGATCGAGCTTCGGCATGATCCGCCGCACCGCCTCGATCGCGGCTTCACGCGTCAACGCTGCCATGTCAGCGCCGACAAAGCCGAACGTAGTGCGCGCAAGCTCCGCAAGATCGACATTTTCGGCTAGCGGCATGCCGCGAGTGTGGATGCCCAGAATTTCGCGGCGGCCGCTTTCGTCAGGAACGCCGATCACGATCTCGCGGTCGAAACGGCCAGGACGACGCAGCGCCTCGTCAATCGCATCGGGGCGATTGGTCGCAGCGATCACGACCAGGTTGGTTCGCGGCTCCAGCCCGTCCATCAGCGTTAGCAACTGCGCCACGAGCCGCTTCTCGGCCTCACCCTGTACCTGCCCGCGCTTCGGCGCAATCGAATCGATCTCGTCGATGAACAGAATCGAAGGCGCGGCCTTCGTCGCTTGCTCGAAAATGTCGCGCAGCCGCTTTTCGGACTCGCCATAGGCGCTGCCCATGATCTCGGGGCCGTTGATCAGAAAGAACTGCGCTTCGCTTTCGTTCGCGACCGCCCGCGCGAGCCGCGTCTTGCCAGTTCCCGGCGGGCCGTGCAGTAGCACGCCACGCGGCGGATCTACGCCGAGGCGACGAAATAGTTCGGGATAGCGCAGCGGCAGCTCGACCATCTCGCGCAGCTGGTCGATCGTCTCGCCCAACCCACCAAGATCATCGTAGGTGACGTCGGTCCTACGTGCGTCCTGCGGTTCCTGATATTCGGGAAGCAGCTCGATTTCTGTATTCTCGTCGATGAAGACGACCCCCTTGGGGCTGGCCGACACAACGAGCAGGCGCACTTCGGCCAGCGCATAGGCAGGCGCGTTGAGCATCTGCCGGAGTTGCGGCGGCATATTCCCTGATTCAAGCCGCTGTTGCCCGGCGGTCGCGACCGTATCACCCGCGACGATGGGGCGGCCAAAGAAGCTGCGCTTCAACGCATTCGCCGAACCCTGGAGGCGCAAATTCTCCTGTGCCGGCGCGAACACGACGCGCGCAGCGGGGCGCGCTTCGACGCGGCTCAATTCGACCATATCGCCGGCACCGGCACCGGCATTGGCGCGCTGCAGACCGTCGAGGCGAATGACTTCGAGCCCCTCATCTTCGGCATAGGGCAGCACGACGCGCGAGGCGGTCTGCCGCTTGCCGCTAATCTGGACGATATCGCCTTCGGTGACACCCAATTCGGCCATCGCCGAGCGCGGAATGCGCGCGATCCCGCCGCCACTTTCCTCGGCGCGGGCGTTCGCCACCTGCAGTTTCACCAGTTTTTCCTTTACCGCTGCGTCGGCCAATGCGCGTCTCCCGCAAAATAGTCAGAATGCGAAGATAGGACGGCGGTTCCCGATTTGCGACCCCCCCAATATTCCGCGAGCCCCGCCATTTTATGACGCACCGCACAAAATTCTGGCATGTGCGCCGAGCCCATGCCATCATCGTCGACCGATATGCCCCGCCTTCCTCCTATCAGCAGCATGGAAGCCTTTCTGGAGGTCGCCCGCCATGGCACGGTCAAGGCGGCGGCGATTGAGCTGGGCCTGTCGATGCCCGCGCTATCGCGTCGGATCCAGACGCTCGAACATGCCGTTGGCCGACCGCTCTTCAACCGCCATCATCACGGGCTCAGCCTGACCGAAACCGGCCGCGCGCTGCATGAACAATTGTCGCCGATTCTCGACGAACTGCGCACGGTGATCGAACAGGTCGGCAGCCCCGACGCGTCGCTTCGCCTGCACCTCAACGTCCTGCCGCTCTTTGCGCAGCAGCGCTTATTTCCGCGCCTTCCCGAATTGCGGCGCAAGCATCCCGAACTGCATATCGATATCGACACCATGTCGCATGCCGAAGCACGGCTCGGCGAAGGCATTGATGCCGCGATCGCCCTCGCCCGCTCGATCGATCCCGTGCTCTATGCGGCGCGGCTCGACCAGGACAAGGTATTCCCGATTGCGTCACGGACGCTGACCGACGGCAACCGCCCGATCGCCGTGCCCGAACAGATGCAGCGTATGACCATCCTGCTCCACCGCGAGATGCCCGAGACGTTCACCGAGTGGAAGAAGGCGATCGGCATGCCCTATCTGGAGCCGGCAGGGATCGACTATTTCGATTCAGGGCCCCTGATGCTCGAGGCCGCGGCGCAGGGTATCGGCGTTGCTTTCATGCACGGCCATCACTTCGACGACGCGCACGATCCGCGCCTCGTCCGCCTGTTCGATTTCGACGTCGACAGCCCGTATAGCTATTGGTTCGTGTGCCGCCCCCGCGCGCTGAGGCAGCCGGCGGTGAAGCTTTTCCACGACTGGTTGCTGGCGGCGAAGATCTGAAGAGAAATGGTGCTGCTGGACAGGATTGAACTGTCGACCTCGTCATTACCAATGACGCGCTCTACCACTGAGCTACAGCAGCAACCGATATGCCCCCGACGCATGTTCGCTGGGCAGGCGCGGCCTATGGCGGGGCGTCCTTCGCCTGTCAAGGTGCGAGACTTGACGATGTGGCGATTTCGCGGGCATGGCCCCTTTCGTGAGCAAGACGCCCTCTCCCGCCGATATCGAACGCGAACGCCGCCTCGCCGAGGCGCTGCGCGAGAATCTGCGCAAACGCAAGGCGCAGGCCCGCGAAGCGAAGGTGGACGATACGCCTAAAGACTGACGGTGACCGTCACCTCGTCGCCTTCGACGATTCCCTCGGCCTTGCGCACCGCGGCCTTGACCGGGAGCAGCCAGCCGCCGCTCTCCCTATGCGGGAAGACCGATGTGCTCCAGCTCGTGTCACCGATTGTCGCGTGGACCTTTGCCGAGCCGAATCCCTTGCGACCGTCGAGCCATTGACCGGAGATCGCGGCTAGCCGGATGCTGTCGGCTACGTCGCCCGCGATCGTGACGAAGAACCAGGCGGCCGGCGCGGTCGCCGACTGCCAGCGCCAGAGCGGCGTCGTGACGGTAAAGTCCTCCAAGGACCTATTTCGCAGGAGTCGGGCGCACGGGCACGGGGATATTGCAGATGTCCGCGCCGCCCGCGGGCTTGATGAAAAAGGGATCGCGCCGGTTCTGTCGCGCATCAGCATAGCGCGCAAAACTGTCGCTTTCGGTCGACAGATATTCGAAGCGTGGCTGGTCCGCGGCGGGCAGTTCGGTTGCAACGCGAATCGACCTTATCGCGACGCGCTCGGCTGCATCCTCGTAGAAGCCGAGTGCACCCGTCCCGCGCGGCAGGCTCGACAGATGCTCGATCCCGCTGACGACGCGGCCGACGACCGCGATATTGCGATCGAGATGGCGCGGAGCATGGCCGATAACGGCGTAAAGCTCGGCCCCGCTGCCGGTGTCGGGCGACATATTGCGGCCGACGCCGACAGCGCCATAACAATGGATGGGCCAATATTCGGACCGTTCACCACCGGCGACGGGCCAGCCTTCTGCGAATCCGACGGCGCCCGCATAGATATCTTCGGATTTATCCAGCGGCGACGGCGGCGGCGGGCCCTTTGACCCACTACGCGCCAGAAAGGCTCGGCCATTTACCGAAAAGACCCTCTCAAACGTCGGTATGGCTATTGTGACATAGCCACTTTCCGGCACTGTAACCAAACCCGCCGGCAACGCCTTCTTCTCGGTCGCGTCGCCCCACTGCGCCACATAATTGTCCTGCACGCGGTTGACGCTCGTTCCGTCCCACCAGTGCGCGGCGGCCAGCTTGCGGATGTTGCCGATCCACCCCTGGCTGAAGGGCGCGGGCATCAGTTGGATGACGACGCGGCGCGGCTTGCCCTTCGCATCGGGAGCGAGGTCCATCACCAGCAAATCGGACGGGGCGATAGCGACCCAGTCGCTTGCCGGCGCCGCGGCTACGATCTCTCCCGGCGACGGAATTGCCGCCGGCTCTTCGGCGAAAGCGGGCAGGATGAGCGACACGGCGGCGGCGGCCGTCAGGAGCAGATGTTTCATGGCCATTGTCTGCCATGCCCAATCGGCTTGCGAAAGCCCCGCCAAGCGATTAGGGCGCGCCTTCATCCAGTGCATGCGGAGCGGTGGCCGAGTGGTCGAAGGCGCTCGCCTGGAAAGTGAGTATACGTCAAAAGCGTATCGAGGGTTCGAATCCCTCCCGCTCCGCCATCCATCCAATAGCCCGGCACACTGTGACCTTCAGGCCACAGTCTTGCGCGATTCGTGTCGCGCCGTCGCTTTCCGCTCACCCTAATCCTTTTCGCAAGCGTTGCAGATGCGGTCGCCGGACTCCGTCCGCCGACCCACGACATATGCCTGAAAAATAACAGGAGGAGAGGATGATGACCAAGTTCGAGCTTTTTGCCCGGTCGGGAACGGCCGGCATCGCCATCGCAGCGGCCTTGGCGGGGGCTTCGCCCGGCAACGCACAGCAATCGGAACAAATACCGCAGGATAGTGCGGCGGAAGCGTCTGGCGAAACCATTGTCGTCACGGGCTCGCGCATCCGCCGCGACCCGCTCGATCAGGACGCCCCGATCGCCCACATCGGTCAGGAGGATATCGCAAAGACCGGCCTCAACTCGGTCAACGACGTGCTCCAGCGCCTGCCGAGTTCGGGCGGCGGTCTCAACAGCAAGTTCAACAACAGCGGCAACCTCGGCAACCCGCCCGACGGCGGCGGCGTCGGCGCCGGAGCGGCCGAAATCGACCTGCGCTATCTCGGGTCGCGCCGCGTCCTCGTGCTCGTCGACGGCATCCGTTATGTGAACGGCGCATCCGCCAGCGGTGTCCCCGGCTCGACCGACCTCAACTCAATCCCCGAAAGCGCGATCGAACGGATCGAAGTGCTGCAAGACGGGGCTTCGGCGATCTACGGCTCGGACGCGATCGCCGGCGTCGTCAACATCATCACCAAGCGCAACCAGGAAGGGCTTCGCGCCAGCGCGCAGGTCGGCGGCTATGGCCAAGGCGATGGTTTTACCAAGAGCGCGCAGGTCAGCTGGGGCAACGGCCGTGGGCCGACACAGATCGTCGTCGGCGCGAACTATGTCCATCAAAGCGGCGTCCTTGCCGGCAGCCGCGATATCTCGCGGTTCCCGGCGCCCTATTCGGACACCTGCCTTGACGGCGGCTGTTCGGGCTTCGTCCCGCTTGGCCGCTTCGCAGTTTTCGGCAACGACCTGACGCTGCGCGGCCCGGTAATCGGCCGCAATCCGGTCTATAACGCTGGAAATCCGACCGATCCGGCAAGCGATTTCAAGGCTTTCGGTGATGCGGACCGCTTCAATTTCGGCCCGTTCAACTATTTGCAAATCCCGGTCGAGCGATATGGCGCCTTCGTCAATGCCCGGCAGGAACTCAGCGACAGCATCAACTTCTCGGTCCGCAGCATATGGAATCAGCGCAAGTCGAAGAACCAGGCGGCCCCCCTGCCCTTCGGCTTCGGCGTTGCCGCGGGGCTGACGCCGGTGCTCGACGCGATCACCGTCGACGCCAGCAACCCCTATAATCCATTCGGGGTAACGCTCGATTCGACCAACACCGATTTCGTCTATCGCCGTTTCGTCGAGGGCGGCCCGCGCCGGTTCAATCAGTCGGTAACGACGATCTATGGCGTCGCGACGCTCGATGGCAGCTTCGATGTCGGCGGCGGCAAATGGTATTGGGACGTCAACGCCGCCTATGGCCGCAATAAGGCCAAGCAGACGATGTACGGCAATATCAACTCCGATCGCCTGCGCCGCGCGCTCGGGCCGGTCGCCGACTGTACCGGCGAATGCGTGCCCTTTAACATCTTCGGCGGGGTCGGCTCGATCACGCAGCCGATGCTCGACTATGTCATGTTCGACCAGCGTGATCGCAGCCGCCAGTCGACCTTCAGCGCCTCGGCGAACGTGACGGGCAGCCTGTTCGACCTGCCCGGCGGCCCGCTCGGGGTCGCGATCGGGGTCGAATATCGCAAACTGAAAGGCAGCTTCGACCCCGACCCGATCGTCGCGGCGGGCTTCAGCTCGGATATCCCGGCATTGCCGACGCGCGGCAGCTATAATGTCAAGGAAGCCTATGCCGAACTCAGCGCCCCGATCCTGTCCGATACGCCCTTCTTCGACCTGCTCGAATTGACTGGTGCCGTGCGCTGGTCGGATTATTCGACCTCGGGCTCGACGACGACGCTGAAGGGCGGCGTGAACTGGAAACCGGTACAGGATCTCCGCCTGCGCGCTTCCTATGCCGAGGGCTTCCGCGCGCCGTCGATCGGCGAATTGTTCGGCACCCAGTCGCGCTTCGACCAGTCGATCAACGATCCCTGCTCGACCTCCACCACCGCGGGCCAGAACTGGAGTAACAACACGACCGTCCGCGCCAACTGCATCGCGCAAGGCGTACCGACCGCGGGCTATGCGCAGGCCAACCCGCAAATCTCGGTCCTTGTCGGCGGCAATCAGGATCTGGCACCCGAAAGCTCGCGTAGCTGGATCTTCGGCGGCGTTTATAGTCCGGGCTTTGTTCCCGGTCTGTCGTTCGAGGGCAATTATTACGACATCAAGATCAAGGGCGCGATCCAGTCGGTGAATGCCGAAATCACGCTGGCGCAATGCGTCGGACAAAATGACGCCGACGCTTGCGCGCTCGTTACCCGCGCGCCGGGCGGCCAGCTTACCTTTGTCGAAGGGTTGCTCCAGAATATCGCAGGGATCCGCACCACAGGCATCGACCTCAACCTGACATATCGGACGCAGGAGACGTCCGCTGGCCGGTTCGGCTTTACCTGGAACAACACGATCCTGACCAAATATGATGTGATCGTGCCAACCGCCGACGGCCGCCTCGTCGTCAGCCGCGAGGGGACCGAACAGGGCAGCCCCAGCCAGACTTTCCCGAAATGGAAATCGGTCGGCATCCTTGATTGGGACGGCAAATCGATCGGCGCGACGCTGACCGGCCGCTACGTTTCGGCGATCCGCGAACCGCTCGCCGACGACAATCGGATGAAGGCGCGCTTCTACACCGATTTCCAGCTGCGCTGGTTTCCGGAAGATGCGCCCGACGCATTCGGTTTTGCGCTCGGCGTGAACAATCTGTTCAACGTGAAGGCGCCCGGCTGCATCAGTTGCGACCTCAACAATTTCGATCCGACCGCTTACGACCTGCCTGGCCGCTACTACTACGTTCGCGCCAGCTTCAAGATGTAGGCGCAGTCCGGGATAAAGCTCGGCACGCATACCACCGCATTTCAAAACGCTGTGGTATGCGTGTCAGCCGTTACGTTCGGCGTGCTTACCAGAACCGTTTGGTGTCGATGAAATCCTCATACGCATCCGCTGCGGCTTCGACGAGCCTTGCTCGCTTGCCATTGCCGCTCAATTCGTCCGCGCCGGGGCTTTCCGCAATGCCAAGCCTGGTCAACAGAGCAGGTGCGGTCGCAAGATCGTTGAGCGCGCCGAGCTGGTCCTGCAACGCCTCAAGCGTCTTGATGAAGCGCTTGTACCGCCGTTTCTCGCCTTTGCGCTCAAACAAGGGGGTGAAGAACTCCGCTGCATAACGCAGCTTCTTCGCACTCTTCCGTACCTCATGCCGCATTTCATCATCGAGAGCGGCGAGATTGCGTCCCTTGCGTTTGACCTTTCGCCGATACCGATCGAGCGCCTTCGCCGCAAAGTCGCGCGCTGGCCGGTTGGCCTGACGCTCACCGCCAGCCTCCTCCGACCAATTCGCCGTCGCGATCCACGCCGTCACATCGAACATCAGCGAGCGCGCCCGCGTGGCAGAGAGGAGGTCACACACCTGATCGTAGGCGGTTTCGCGCATCGCCGCGATCCGCTCGTACAACGGCCCACCCTCGGCGCGCTTCAACAGCACGTCGAGATCGCGCGCATTGCCCAGTTCCGATGCCAGCCAACGCAATTCCGCACGCAGATCCATGGCCGCGTCTCCGATCATCGGCTTGAAGATCGAGAAGGCCGACCGAAGGCGGCGCAGCGCCACGCGTGCCTGATGCAACGCGTCGGCATTCCGGTTGGCGAGCAGAAGGGTTTCGTTGAGCCGGAACTGCCGGATGCACGATTGCACAATCAGCCCAAACGCCTCTCCAGCCGTGGTGTCGCCGCCGAGTGTCACGGCATGCGCCGAAACCTTTGTCGGTGCCGTCTGGATCAGCCGATAACCGCGCTCCGACTTGCTCAGGACCCCAAGGCGTAAGGGCACGATAGCGTCGATCCGGCGTGCGAAAGCGAAAAGCGCGGCGGGATCGCCCGCCTTCAGCTCAAGTTCGATCTCGCACACCGGCGACCGGCGATCGCCGACCATGATCTGGCCGCGATCGAGGACCAGTTCGATGATCGCGTCGCCTTCGACGATGTTCCATTTTCGGCGGTCGATCTCCACCTCAAAGGCCGGGATGATGGCATCGACCTTGTCGCCGAGCAGCGATGGCAGCGGCGTCGCATAGTCGAGGACCGGCGTGTCGCTTTCCACCGCGCGCTCCCATTCGGATCGAATGAAAAGGCCGGCGGCGCTGACACCATCCGCCTTGATCGTCTGTATCCGCTTCTTTCCCGACCGGCGGATACGGAGCGAAAAGCCAGCGTTCGCGACGTCATGATCGGGCGTATCGAAATAGATCGATATCTGGCGCACGCTCTTGGCGGCGCCCGCCAGCAAATCCGACGCAGCGAATTTTTCCGCGTCTTCGCTCGCAATTTCGAGTTTCAGCTCGACCTCGTCCGCCATCTGCGCTGTCTCCGGATATCGGGCGTATCTTGAGAATTTGACGATCCGGCGGCTCTTTATAGCAAGATGCGGCCCGCTGACAGTGTTTGACACGGCCGCTCGCCGACGCCGTCAAGCTGACGCCGACCCGAAGCCCGCTTCGTTCTATATGGATGGTGAGAAACCCGCTCTTCCGACCGCATGGGACAATGGCAGGAGGGGAATGGCGCACCCGGAACGATTCGAACGTCCGACCCTCAGATTCGTAGTCTGATGCTCTATCCAGCTGAGCTACGGGTGCGTGGAGAGGCGCCTTTAAGACCCGTTTGGCGGGGGCGCAACCCCCTATTTCGGATTTGTGACCGTCCGGCACGACGATTGGCGGCGGACCGCGTCGAGGGCGCCAATTTCCGTGGGGTCTTTCAGCAGAAGCCGGATCAGCGCGATCCCGCGATCATGGCTCGTACGGACAATTTCGGCGCCCGCGGGGACAGCCTGCCCCTGACGTGCGACGATGATTCGATATGGCTTGCCGCCCGCCTCGACATCGTTGCGCACGAAGATGACGTCGGTCGCGGCGTCGAACAGGCTGAGCGAGCTGTAACGCCCCGGTGCCGGCGCCACGTCGATGGCCACCGGCCCCTTCGACAGATCATAGGGACAGCTTGAATAGGCAAGGTCGGGACTGGGCCGCACGACGGGCTGGCGCTCGGGCGTCGCGAGATTGCCATAGGACATGCTGTTGACGCCCCCCTGCCCCAGCCGGTCCATCGCAACATTCATCAGCCCATAGGGAATATATGCGATTGCCGCCCATGCCGTCGCCGCTGCGACGATCAGGCCGAAGAGGATGGGACCAAGCCATTTGCGCATCTCAGCATCCCTCCTTGACGAGGCGCGGCAGCGCGGCCTTCGCCGGGTTCGCACGGAATGCCTTGCCGGGATTATACATACGAAGCGTCAGTTGGAAGGGCTGCCCCTTTATACCGGGCAGCCAGGCACCGTCTGCCGGCTTGTCGGGCGATATGGTGACCCGCCACTCGCCCTTGCTGTCGAGCGCGACGTTGGCGCCGTTGACCGACCATATGCGCCCCGGATTATCGACGAGATAGCCTTTGTCGTCATAAACCGTCACGCTCCACCAGCGCGCGTCGAGCGGCTTGCCCGACAGGCTGTAACGGCAATTGCCGTCGAGCGCCGCGCCCGCCGCATCGCTTTTCGCCATCCAATAGATGGTTTCCTTGGCAGGCAGCGCGAGCAGGCCTGAGCGCGCGACCATGGCGCGCGTCAGCGAGCCGGTCGCCTTGGTGCCGTAACCGAGCGAAGTCGTCCACGGGCCGTTCCGGATTCCTCCGTCGCCAAGGCCGCCGTTGGTAAGCGCCCATGCGCCCCCGAGCCCCACCGCCAATCCGCCCACCAGAGTGATCGCATAGCGGTGCCAGCTCTTCATGCGCCCTACCCCCTTTTAAGCGCCGCCTGAGCTGCCGCCAGACGTGCGATGGGCACACGGTAGGGCGAGGCACTGACATAGTCGAGGCCCGTCTTTTCGCAGAAATGGATGCTCGGCGCATCGCCGCCATGCTCGCCGCAAATGCCTAGCTTGACCGCCGGACGCGTGGCGCGGCCGCGATCCGCCGCGATCTCGATGAGCTGGCCGACACCCTCGACGTCAAGGCTGACGAATGGGTCGGTCAGGAAAATCCCCTTGTCCACATATTGGGTGAGGAAACGCCCGGCGTCATCGCGGCTGATGCCGATCGTCGTCTGCGTCAGATCGTTGGTGCCAAAGCTGAAGAATTCGGCCGTCTCCGCGATCTCGCCAGCCATCAGCGCAGCGCGGGGCAGTTCGATCATCGTGCCGACGAGATAGGCGATCTCGCGCCCCTTTTCAGCGAACACCGCCTTCGCCTGGGTGTCGACGACTGCCTTCATCAAGTCGAATTCGCGGCGCGTCGCCACCAGCGGGATCATCACTTCGGGAATCGGCGCAGCGCCCGTTTCGGCGGCAACGTCACACGCCGCCTCGAAGATTGCGCGAGCCTGCATCTCGTAGATTTCGGGATAGGTGACGCCGAGGCGGCAGCCGCGGTGACCGAGCATCGGGTTGAATTCATGAAGTTCGTTCGCACGCGCCTTCAGCGCTTCGATCCCCACTCCCGCGGCCTCCGCAACATCGGCGAAATCTTCCTCACGCGTCGGCAGGAATTCGTGGAGCGGCGGATCGAGCAGACGGATCGTCACGGGAAGCCCCGCCATCACGCCGAAGATCGCAGCAAAATCGCCGCGCTGTTCGGGCAGCAGCTTGGCGAGCGCCGCACGGCGGCCGTCCTCGCTGTCCGCCAGGATCATCTCACGCACCGCCGTGATGCGCGCAGCGTCGAAGAACATATGCTCGGTGCGGCACAGACCGATACCCTCGGCGCCGAAATCGCGCGCGACCTGCGCATCCTGCGGCGTTTCGGCGTTGGTGCGGACCTTCATGCGGCGGACCTTGTCGGCCCAGCCCATCAAGGTACCGAAGTCGCCGACGAGTTCGGGGAGCAAGGTCGGAACCTCGCCCGCCATCACTTCGCCGGTCGAACCGTCGAGCGTCAATATGTCGCCCTCGCGCAGTTCGCGTCCCGCAACGCGCAACACGCGCGCATTGCCGTCGATCGACAGCCCGCCTGCGCCCGAGACGCAGGGACGCCCCATGCCGCGTGCGACGACTGCCGCATGACTGGTCATCCCGCCGCGGGCGGTCAATATGCCCTTTGCGGCGTGCATGCCGTGAATATCCTCGGGGCTGGTTTCGACGCGAACCAAGATCACCGCCTCACCCATCGCGGCCGCCTTTTCGGCGCTGTCGGCGTCGAACATGATCTTGCCCGATGCGGCGCCGGGGCTTGCGGGAAGCCCCTTGGTCAGCACGTCGCGCGATGCATTGGGGTCGAGCGTCGGGTGGAGAAGCTGGTCGAGCGCGCCCGGATCGACGCGGCCGACGGCTTCTTCTTCGGTGATCAGCCCCTCGGCCGCCATATCGACCGCGATCTTGAGCGCGGCCTTTGCGGTCCGCTTGCCCGAGCGCGTCTGCAACATCCAAAGCGTCCCGCGTTCGACGGTGAACTCGATGTCCTGCATGTCGCGGTAGTGTGTTTCCAGCGTATCGAAGACGCGGCCGAGTTCCGTGAAGGTCTCGGGCATCGCCTCTTCCATGCTGAGCGGCTTGGCACCGGCGTTCTCGCGCGCGATCTTGGTCAGATATTGCGGCGTGCGGATGCCCGCGACGACGTCCTCACCCTGTGCGTTGATCAGCCATTCGCCGTACCAGGCGCGCTCACCGGTCGCCGGGTCGCGCGTGAACGCCACGCCCGTTGCCGAGGTGTCGCCCATGTTGCCGAACACCATCGCCTGCACATTGACCGCGGTGCCCCATTCGCCGGGGATCGAGTTCAGGCGGCGATAGACTTTCGCGCGGTCGCTTTCCCAGCTTGCGAAGACGGCGCCGACGGCGCCCCAAAGTTGGTCGTTCGGTTCCTGCGGGAATGGTGCGCCGGTCTCGCGCTCGACGATCGCCTGATATTCCTTGACCAGCGCCTGCCAGTCTTCGGCCGACATCTCGGTGTCGAGGTAAAAGCCTTTGTCTTCCTTGGCGATTTCCAGCGCCTCTTCGAACTCGGCATGGTCGAGCCCCATGACGACGTCGGCGTACATCTGGACGAAGCGGCGATAGCTGTCCCATGCGAAGCGCGGATCGCCAGAGGCTTCGGACAGGCCGACGACCGTGCGGTCGTTGAGCCCGAGGTTAAGCACGGTGTCCATCATGCCAGGCATCGACACGCGCGCGCCCGAACGGACCGACACAAGAAGCGGGTCGGCGGCATCGCCGAACTTCTTGCCCGTGATGCCCTCGATATGCGCGATACCCGCCGCGACATCCCCGACCAGCCCGGCCGGGAATTGCTCGCCATTGGCGTAATATGCGGTGCAGACGTCAGTGGTGATCGTAAAGCCCGGGGGCACCGGCAAGCCGATCGAGGCCATTTCGGCGAGGTTCGAACCTTTGCCGCCCAGCAATTCCTTCGAGCGCTCGGCCGTCGTGGCCGCGCCGCCGAACAAATGCACCATCTTCGTCATCATATGCTCCTGCTGCCCCGGGGAGGAGGTTGCGGCTGGATAGGGTGGAGAGTTGTTATCGTCGATTCAGATTTACTTCGTGCGGTATAAAGAGAGGCGCATAGCCGTAACGTCAGCCCTCGATCTTCGAGAAATCGGCCACGCCATGCACCGCGCCGGTAAATCGCGCGAGCAATCCGAGGCGATAGGCGCGGATTGCTTCGTCGGGATCGTTGACCATCACGCCGTCGAAAAAGGCATCGATTGGAGCGCGGAGGCTGGCAAGCGCGGCCATGGCATCGGTAAAGCGTTCGTCGGCGACGGCCGCAGAGGCTGCGGGTTCGCCCGCGTCGAGGGCCTTGAGCAAGATCGCGTCGGCATCGGTCGGCGGCGTCGCAGCGGCGGCGCCGCTCACCTTGCCTGCCTGCTTCAGGATATTCGCCGCGCGCTTGTAACCCGCGAGCAGGTTGGTGCCGTCCTCGGTCGCCATGAACGCCTGAAGCGCTTTCACGCGAGCGAGCAGGCGGACGAGATCGTCTTCGCCCCCGAGCGCAAACACCGCGTCGATCAGGTCGTGGCGGACGCCGGCTTCACGCTGCTGGACCTTGAGGCGGTCGGCGAAGAAGTCGAGCAGTTCGCCGTCAGCGACCGCAAAGCGCAGCCCATTTTCGGTCAGGGTCCGGATGACGCCCAGCGCCGCTCGGCGAAGCGCGAACGGATCCTTCGACCCTGTGGGCTTTTCATCGATCGAAAAGAAGCTGCACAGCGTATCCAGCTTGTCCGCAAGCGCCACAGCCACCGTCACCGGCGCCGTCGGCACGTCATCGCCCTGCCCGACCGGTTTGTAATGGTCGCGGATCGCGTCGGCGACGGCGTCAGGCAGGCCTTCGGCGCGGGCGTAATAGCCGCCCATCAGGCCCTGCAATTCCGGAAATTCGCCGACCATTTCGGTGACGAGGTCGGCCTTCGCGAGTTCGGCCGCCTGCCGCGCGAGCGCGGGGTCGCAGTTGGGGACGATGCCTTCGCTCGCCAGCCATTCGGCGAGCTTCGCGACGCGTTCGACCTTGTCGGCAACGGTGCCGAGCTTTTCGTGGAAGGTGATGCGGTTGAGCTTTTTGGCGTGATCTTCGAGCTTAGTCTTGCGATCCTGATCCCAGAAGAAACGCGCATCCGATAACCGCGCCGCCAGAACCTTGCGATTGCCCGCAACGATCTCGGCGCCGCCGTCGACCGCGTCGATGTTCGCAGTGCAGACGAAGCCGTTCGCCAGCTTGCCCGCCGCGTCGTTCACGACGAAATATTTCTGGTTCACGCGCGCCGTGAGCTGAATGACCTCGGGCGGCACTTCCAGAAACGCTTCATCGAAGCGGCCGAGCAACGGCACCGGCCATTCGGTCAGACCGGCGTTCTCGATCACCAGTCCCTCATCCTCGACCAGCGTCAGTCCGGCGTCGGCGGCAGCCTTGGCGGCGCCGTCGCGGATGATCGACTGGCGCTCCTCATGATCGACGATGACGTGGCACGCGCGCAGCTTTTCGGCGTAGTCGGAGGCCGAGCCGATCGTGATCTCGCCCGGGCAATGGAAGCGGTGGCCGCGCGTCGCGAAACCCGCGGAAATCCCGCTAACTTCACACGCAATCAGCTCTTCGCCAAAGATCGCGACGATGCCCGAGAGTGGGCGCACCCAGCGCAGGCTTTCGCTGCTCGCGCTTTCCTTGCCCCAGCGCATCGACTTGGGCCAGGCGAAGGCTCGGACGATCACGGGGATCGCTTCGGCAAGCACGTCGGCGGTTGCCCCGCCGGGCTTGTCGATCACGGCAAAATAGACGCCGTCGCGGTCCTCAAGCTGATCCTGCGTCAGGCCGGTTTTGCGCAAAAAGCCTTCGAGCGCCTGCGGCGGCGCGCTGCTGCGCGGGCCCTTGAGTTCCTCGCTGACCGCGGCGGTTGCTTCGGGAAGGCCCTTGGCGATCAGCGCAAGCCGGCGCGGGGTCGACCAGATGGTGAGATCGGCCGCTTCCAGTCCCGCGGCCGACAATTGCGCCCGGAACAGCTTTTCAAGCTCGGCGCGCGCGCCAGCCTGCATCCGCGCCGGAATTTCCTCGCTGCGCAGTTCGAGAAGAAAATCGGTCATTGCAAATCCTCCGAACCCCAAACTCCGTTCGCATCGAGCGAAGTCGAGATGCCCCGAAGGACGGCGCCATTCCGAAGGGTGTCTCGACTACGCTCGACACGAACGGAAAGAGAGGTGGCGACAATATCCATCACAGCGTCCACCCCGGATATTTGGCGGTCCAGCGTTCGGACTGGCTGTCGATCCACGCCTTGCAGCTGCCTTTTGCGAGGTCGCGCACGCGCGCCATATAATTGGCGCGTTCCTGCACGCTGATTACGCCGCGCGCCTGAAGCAGGTTGAAGAGGTGGCTCGCCTCGATGGCCTGATCATAAGCGGCGAGCGGGACATTCGCCGCGATCGCGCGCTGGCATTCGGCCTCGGCGGCCTTGAAGCCCGCGAACAAGGTATCGGTGTCGGCGACCTCGAAATTCCATTTCGAGAACTGCTTTTCATTCTCCAGGAACACATCGCCATAGCTGACCGCCGCGACATCGCCGACCGCGTCGGAAAAGCGCAGGTCGTACACATTGTCGACATTCTGAATATACATGGCCAGCCGTTCGAGCCCGTAAGTGAGCTCGCCCGCGACGGGCTTGCAGTCGAAGCCGCCCATCTGCTGAAAATAGGTGAACTGGGTGACTTCCATCCCGTCGCACCAGACTTCCCAGCCCAAACCCCATGCGCCAAGCGTCGGCGATTCCCAGTCGTCCTCGACGAAGCGGATATCGTGGAGCAGCGGATCGATACCGATCGCGGCGAGGCTGCCCAGATATTGTTCCTGCAGGTCGGCGGGCGACGGCTTCAAAATCACCTGATATTGATAATAATGCTGGAGCCGGTTCGGGTTCTCGCCATAGCGACCGTCGGTCGGACGGCGGCTCGGCTGGACATAGGCGACATTCCACGGCTCGGGGCCGAGGCTGCGCAGCGTTGTCGACGGGTGAAAAGTCCCCGCCCCCACGCGCATGTCATAAGGCTGTAGAATCGCGCAACCGCGCGCCGCCCAATAGGCGTGCAGCGTCAGGATCATGTCCTGAAAGCTGAGTGGTGTCTTGTCCGCCCCGTCGGCCACGGCCGCAATTCCTTCGCAGGTGCAAAAATCGCCGCCGCATTGGCCCAGCGGCGGCGCATGGTCAAGGCTCCCATCCCTTCGCCACGGCGCGAAAATGCTCGCTTTAGTCAGGTCTTCAGAACTTTTTGTAAGGTGTTATTGACACAGTCAGCGAATCGCGACATATAGTCATGCATACCTGACATGAAGACAGGTTCAGTTTACCAAGACCCATCGATCCAAGGAGACAAGACATGATGACCCGCACGCTGATCCTCGCCCTCTCGCTCACCGCGGTCGCAATGCCCGCCACAGCGCAGGCCAAAGACGAGACGGCCGTCGTGCGTATCGACGACCTTAATCTGGCTCGCGCCGCGGATCGCGACCAGTTGAACACCCGCCTGAAAAGCGCCGCGCGCAGCGTCTGCGACAACCGGACTCGCGGCGCCGCAGAAAACGGCCGCCGCGCGGTATGTGTGTCCGCAGCGTTGGCACAGGCCGAAAGCCACGCCCAGCGCGCGATCGCCCAGGCGCAAGGCGGCACGCAGCTTGCGCTGCTGATGGTCAGCGCCGCTCGATAAGTGCGGAAGCAACGGCTTCGTTCGCGCCGCTCCGATCCGGTGGCGGCAGGCGACTTGGGCTGGAGCGCCCTTCCCCCCGGTGGCGGCGCTCCAGTCCCTTGTTCCCCAATTTCCTGTCTGGCGAAGCCTATCCGCCCCTGTCGCTCCAACTCCGACCACCCAAAGAGGCTCGACAAAATATTCCCCTTCGCCGCCAATTTGATGGCTATGGGATGTCGATGATCCTTCGGGCGGAAAAACTGGCGAGGCGCCGATGAACAACAAGTTGAAAGTGCTGCGCGCGATGCGGAACTGGAGCCAGGCGGAGCTTGCCGACCGGCTCGATGTCTCGCGGCAGGCGGTGAATGCGATCGAAACGGGGAAATATGACCCGTCGCTGCCGCTCGCCTTCAAGCTCGCGCGCCTGTTCGACATGCCGATCGAGGAAATCTTCGACGACGGCCACGAAGGAAATGACAATGACTGATGCCGATGCTTCGAAGCCCCGTCGCCGTATGTCTCCCCGGCAAAAGCGCTACTGGACCTCGCTCGGACTCGCCGCGGTGATCGGAGGGGTCGTCGGCGGCTGGATGGTCGCCGATCAGGCCGATGCACCGCACTCCGCCGCGACGCTGTTCAGCGGCGCGCTGACGCCGGGCTTCGCCATCGGCGCCTCGCTGGCATGGGCAATCGGCCTCGCGATCTGCATGATCATTTATCACCGCGCGATCGACGATCATGAGGAACGCGCCTGGCTCTGGGCTAGCATGGCCGGATGGTACGCCTTTATCTTTCCGGCTCCCGTCTGGTGGGTCCTCCACCGCGCCGGCATGGCACCGCCCGTCGATGCGATGATTTTGTTCGTCTTCTCACTGGTGGCGAACTGCATCGTATATCTATGGCTGAAGTTTCGCTGACCCCTTTCCGCTTTCCGCGCAAATGTTTAAGCCGCTCAAGAAAGGCAATTCTCCGATGAAGACCTGGTTCAAGACGCTTACCGCAGGATGCGCGATCGCCGCGCTGACCCCGGTTGCGGTTTTTTCCGTCCACGCCGCCGAACCCGCGACGGCAGCGGCTACGCCGACGACCGACGCCGACCCCGCGCTGTGGGTCGTCAAGGACGATGACACGACGATCTATCTCTTCGGAACGGTCCACGTTCTGAAACCCGGCCTCGGCTGGTTCGACGAAGCGGTGAAGGCAGCCTTCGACAAGTCCGATGAACTGATGCTCGAAATGGTGATGCCCGAGGATCAGGCGGCGATGGCGAAGGAAATGATGCCGCTGGCGATGGGCCAGAGCGGCAAGACACTCTCCTCGCGCCTCGATGCCGAACAGCTCAAGGCTTATCAGGCCGCGCTCGCGAGCCTCGGGATAGCGCCGGCGCAGTTCGATTTGTTCGAGCCTTGGTTTGCCGCAATGACCCTGTCGGTGCTGCCCGTCACCAAACTCGGTTACGACCCCGAACAGGGCGTCGAAAAACTTCTGACGAGCTCCGCCAAGAAGGCCGGCAAGCCGATTGCGGGCTTCGAAACGCTGAACCAGCAACTCGGCTATTTCGATACACTTCCCGAAAGCCAGCAGATCAGCTTTCTGAATTCGGTTGTCAGTGATCTCGACAAGCTGGGGCCGCAGCTCGACAAGATGGTCGTGCAATGGGCGAAGGGCGATCCCGAGGGGCTCGCGGTGACGATGAACGAAAGCCTGGCCAAGACGCCTGAACTCGCCAAGGTGCTGCTTTGGGATCGCAATGCGCGGTGGGCCGATCAGTTGAAGGCGCGGATGGATCAGCCCGGCACGGTGTTCGTCGCCGTTGGAGCAGGCCATCTCGCGGGCGAGAAGAGCGTCCAGGATTACCTCAAGGCAAATGGGCTCATCGCCAAGCGGGTCAAATATTGAAGGGAGCATCGCGCCCTTCGCAGCATTGGGGTCGCCGCTTTGCGGTGGCCCTATTGTCGTGCCTGCTCGCCGCATGCGGTACCGCAGAACCGGCACAACAGGCGCGTCCGGCCATGTGGCTGGTCGCCGACGAGGACACGCAGATATATATGCTCGGCGCGATGCATGCGTTGCCGCGCGGCACTGACTGGGATGGCGGCAAGGTCGCCGACGCCATCGCCGCGGCCGACGAGTTGGTGATGGAATTGTCGCCCGCCGAACTCGCGAATGCGGGCGCCGTCTTTCAGACGCTCGCCCCGCGAACTGAGCCGCTCGCGATGGCGAAACGGCTCCCGCCGGAAGCGCTCGCCGGTTACCGCGCGCTGGAGGCCGCCGGGGGCGATTTCGGCGGCGACGCACTCGACGACTGGGCGGTGATGGTGATGATGGGCCAGCGGGTGGCGCAAAAGGCCGAGCTTGATTCGTCAAACGGCGTCGAAACGCGCCTGACCGCGCGATTCAAGGACGCGCGAAAGCGAATTGGCGGCCTAGAGACGGCGCAGGAACAGCTTATGTTCTTTGAGACGCTCGACCCGGCGACGCAGCGTACGCTCCTGACCCGCGCGGCCGAGAAGGCGGGCGATGCCGTGAAAGACGTCGGCGCCCTCACCACCGCGTGGGGCCGCGGCGATGTCGCGGCGCTGGAGCGGGTCATCAACGAAGATGTCGATGCCGTCCCCGCAGCGCGCAAGGCGATCCTCACCGACCGCAACCGGCGCTGGAGCCTATGGGTGCAAAAACGGCTGGAGCAGCCCGGCACGGTGCTGATGGCAGTCGGCGCGGGGCATCTGGTTGGGTCCGACGGCGTGCCCGCGATGCTTGAGGCCGAAGGGCTGAAGGTTACGCGCGTGCAATAAGCGGGTTTACCAGCCATGACGAAGCAAGAGAAGCGTAGCCAGAAATCACTCACGCTTGCATTTCCGCCGCTTCCCCGCTAAGCGCCCCGGCTTCCGTCATGGTCATCCCTGGAGGCGTGGCGGAACTGTGTAACTGTTTCTCGGAGAAATAACATGAGCGATCAGCTGACGCTGACGGCCGAGACGCGCGAACGCGGAGGCAAGGGAGCCTCGCGTGACCTGCGTCGTAATGGCCGCGTCCCCGCCGTTGTCTATGGCGGCAAAGAAGAACCCCTGATGATCCACGTCGAAGAAAAGCTGCTGATGAAGCAGCTCATGACGGGTCATTTCATGAACTCGGTCGTGATGATCGACGTGGGTGGCAAGACCATCCGCACCCTGCCCAAGGACGTCGCTTTCCACCCGGTCAAGGATCGTCCGATCCACGCCGATTTCCTCCGCATCTCGAAGGACGCCAAGGTCACCGTGGCAGTTCCCGTCGTGTTCGCGAACGAAGAAGCCTCGCCGGGCCTGAAGCGCGGCGGCGTGCTGAACATCGTCCGTCACGAGCTGGAAATCGCCTGTGACGCGGACAAGATTCCTGACGAGATCACGATCGACGTCACCGGTTTCGACGTCGGCGATTCGATCCACATCAGCAACGTCACCCTGCCCAAGGGCAGCGAAAGCGCGATCACCGATCGCGACTTCACCATCGCCACCATCGTCGCCCCGTCGGCGCTCAAGTCGAGCGACGGCGACACGACGAAGGACGAAGGCGAAGCTGCCGAAGGCGGCGACGAAGCCTAATCCCGTTCGGCCGGCCCCTTCCTCGATCGGAGGGGGCCGCCAACGACAGACCCTGAGAAAGGCAGTCTCATGCAGCTCTGGGTCGGCCTCGGAAATCCCGGGCCCCAATATGCGATGCACCGTCACAATGTCGGCTTCATGGCCGCGGACGTCATCGCCGACCTTTATGACTTTCCCGCGCCAGCCAAGAAGTTTCAGGGCTGGGTCCAGGAAGGCCGTATCGGATCGCAGCGCATCCTGCTGCTGAAACCCGGCACCTTCATGAACGAAAGCGGTCGTAGCGTGCGCGCCGCGCTCGATTTCTATAAATTGACCGCGCAGGACGTCACCGCCTTTTACGACGAGCTCGACCTCGCGCCGATGAAGGTCAAGGTGAAGCAAGGCGGTGGGGCCGCCGGCCACAATGGCATTCGCAGCATGATCCAGCATATCGGCGAGGATTTCCGCCGCGTGCGCATCGGTATCGGTCATCCGGGCCACAAGGACCGCGTCACCGGTCATGTGCTCGGCAATTATCACAAAAGCGAAATGGAACCGCTGATCGACCTTTTGGGTGCGATCGCCGCCGAAGCGAAGTGGCTCGCCGACGGCGACGATGTTCGCTTCCAGAGCGACCTCGCGCTGCGCCTGCAGGCGTGATCGCGACGCGCACTGCGACCGTCGCCGATCGCGATGCGGTCGTCGCAATCTGGGAAGCATGCGGCCTGACGCGGCCCTGGAACGACCCCGGAGCGGACTTCCTTCGCGCGCTGGGTCATGATGCGTCGACGGTCATCCTCGCCGAGCGCGATACGCGCATTATTGGCACCGCCATGACGGGTTTCGACGGGCACCGGGGATGGATCTATTATCTGGGCGTCACCCCGGACCAACAGGGTCAGGGTATCGCGCGCCAGTTGCTCGACACATCATGCGAATGGCTGCGGCTGCGTGGCTGCCCAAAGGTCGAACTGATGCTTCGCGACGGCAATCCCGCAGCGGGCCTTTACGAGCATCTAGGCTGGAAACCCCAGGACGTCCGGGTCTTCGCCCGATGGCTCGCTGGTGAAGATGGGCATAACTGACCGCTCACCATGTCACTGAAGCGTCATATGAATCATACTCTCCCGACTTGGTGAAGCCATCTAGCTGACACCTCCCTCTGCAATCGGTGCGCCACCTCATCCGGACAACGAGTCCGGAGCTCAACCGAAAACAGGGGAACTGCATTGTCACATCTTACCGACGAAGCCCGCGCGCCTTTTCGCGGCGAAACTGACGGCCTGCCGGGGCCGGACAGTCTCGAGGCCATCGTTGCCCAAAATCCGACGCGCCGTACGCTGCTGAGAAACGGCCTGTTCGGCTTGTCGATCCTCCCCGTCATGGCCCTCGCCGCTTGCGATGACACCAGCGGCGATCCGACCGTCACCCTTCCGCCCAACCCGACCCCGACGCCGACCCCAACGCCGACCCCGCCGCCGAGCTTTGCAGCCAGCTTCGCCGCGGTCGCTGCGAACCAGAACGACGCCGTGACCGTGCCCGCGGGCTACACCGTCGACGTGCTGCTGAAAGCGGGCGATTCGGTCGAGGCGGGTGCGCCCTATACCGGCAGCTTCCCGACCCCCGCGATTGCCGAGAAATGGGCCGGCGGCAATCACGACGGCATGGAATATTTCGCTTTTCCGGGCGTCGACGCGAACAACCGCGGCCTCCTGGCGATGAACTATGAATATCCCGACTTCAACATCCTGATGGCAGGCACGTACAACGCGGCAACCGCGACCGCCGACCAGAAGGCGATCGCACTCTCGGCCGTCGGCATCGGCGTCGTCGAAATCGCCAAGGGCGACGACGGAAAATGGGCGGTCCAGGCCGGATCGACCTATAACCGCCGCTATACGGGCAACAGCAGCTATCGCCCGAGCGGCCCGGCTGCCAGCCGGCTGTCGTCCTCGATCAAGGGAATGCTCAACAATTGTTCGAGCGGCCGCACGCCGTGGGACACCTATCTCACCTGTGAAGAGACGATGGACAATTATTTCGACCCGACGCAGCCGACCACGGACTATGGCTGGGTTGTCGAGATCGACCCGCGGCGCGAACTGGCGCAGCCGACGAAGCGTACCGCGATGGGCCGCTTCAACCACGAAAATGTGGCCTATATGACGAACAGCGCCAATCGCGTCGCATTCTACATGGGCGACGACACCACGCCGGGCTGCATCTATAAGTTCATCCCTGCCCAGGCGTACAGCACGACGAACCGCGCAGCGAATACCGACCTGCTCGACAATGGCACGCTCTATGTCGCGCGGTTCAATGCCGACGGCACGGGCGAATGGCGCGCGCTGATCGCCGGGCAGAACGGCCTGACCGCAGCCGCGTCGGATCCGGGCAACGTCAGCCAGAGCACGACGCCGCCCACCCCGACGATCGTCAATTTCAACAACCAGGCCGATGTGCTGCTCAACTGCCAGTCGGCAGCGCGCGTCGCAGGCGGCACCGTGATGGATCGTCCCGAATGGCTGACCGTCGCTCCCGACAACAAGGCGGTCTATTGCACGCTGACCAACAATAGCGGCCGCCGCGTCGTCGACCCCGCCAACCCGCGTGTCACCAACCTGCACGGGCACATCATCAAGTTCCGTGAAGAAGGCGATTCGCCGCTGGCAACCAAATTTACATGGGAAATCTTCCTGACCGCTGGCGACCCGTCGCTTTCGGCTGGCGGCAGCAATCTGGTCGGCAACATCGTCGGCGACACCTTTTCCAGCCCCGACGGTCTCCGCATCGACCCGCAGGGCCGTATGTGGGTGCAGACCGACCACAGCGTCCCGGGTAATTCGGGCGTGGCTGGCAGAACGATCGATCAAGCCTTTGGCCACAATGCGATGTTCTATGTCGATCAGGTGAGCAAGCAGTCGAAGCGCTTCCTCGTCGGACCGCTCGGCTGCGAGATCACGGGCCTTGCTTATACGCCCGACCTGCGCACCTTCTTCGTCAACATCCAGCACCCGACCGGAAACTGGCCGGTTGCCGGAAAGCAACCGCGCTCGTCGACGATCGTCGTGCGGCGGACCGACAATCAGCCTGTCGGGAATTGATATCGCGCGCCGCCCGCTTCCGCCATGGAAGCGGGCGGCCGCCTCATACGAATTTCATATCGCCGAAGATCCAGCGCCACGGCGCGCCGGTTTCACCCAATATATCGCGCACGATCATCGGAAACGCCGCTTCGGCGCGAACGTCGTTCGACATGATCAGCACGCAGCGCTGACCCTTTTCAAGGCAGACGAGGGTGTTGCCCGTCGAATCATTGTGCCCGCCGCGGAAGAAGGCGGCACCCTGCGGTCCGGTAAAAGTGATCAAGCCGACGCTCGATGCGACGCCCTTCGGCTGCTCCCCCGCAGGAGCGTCCCCGTCCAGCGTCGGGAATTGGGATCGCGAACGGATGGCAAGGCCCGGCCGCAAAAGTTCATTGCGCGACGCCTTCGACAGCCCCTGCCCCGACACCAGTGCCGCCGCGAAATTGGCCAGATCGGAAATCGTCGTGTCCATCGACCCGGCCGCCCGAACGCGGCCGCGCTCGTCATGCGGCACGGCTTTGCCGTCGATCTCCCAGCCATCGGCCAGATTGGCCGCGAAATCGGGGCGCCAGACGAGGCTGCTGTTCGGCATTTTCAGCGGATCGAATACAAGCCGCTGGATTTCCTTGCCCGCGTCGAGGCCGAGCCCCTTCTCTATGCCGAACTGAAGCAGCATGATCCCTTCGCCCGAATAGCCATAGCGGCTGCCGGGGTCGAAATGGATGCGCAGCTTTTCATCGGGTTCGAGGAAATGGAAATTCGCAAAACCGGTGCTGTGGTTCAACACGATGCGCGGCGTGATCGTCCGCCACCGATCGTCGCCCGCAAGGTCGCCCCAATTGCCATAGGCGTCGAGATTGCCATAGTCGGGCAGCGGTTTCGCCAACATGCCGGCAATCGGCTTGTCGAGATCGACCTTGCCCTCGTCGACCAGCCGCAGCACGCTATAGGCAAAGACCGCCTTGGTCAGGGACGCGCCATACATGATCGTTTGAGGTGTGAGCGGGTCACCCTTGGCGTTGCGCTCGCCGAACGCCTGCACCGAGACGACCTTGCCCCTGTCGATCGTCGCGATCGCGAGACCGCGTGCGCCGGTCGCGCTCATCGCCGTTTGCGCAGTCCTGGCAATAGCCTCTCGGTCGGGCATCGATTTGGCCGCTACGGGTGTCGCTATCAGTAAAGGCAGCAACCAGCCAAGTTTCGCACCGCGCATCGCGACCTCCCGATATCGAGACACAGAGACTGCTATATTATAGCAATACACCATGCAAGATGCTGCCGTCAGGGCGATTTTCTTTGTGGAGGCGGCGGCGGCGATCCGTCGCGCGTCTGCGACATCAAGATGACGCACATCGTCCGGTGCACGGGATGCGAGCCGCATGCAACGCCGGCATAGCGGTGTGTCGAACGCAGCAGGCTGTGGCGGTGCCCGCGATCGGGAACCCCGTCGTCGATCAGCAACTGGTCGACCACGCCTTCGGGTGTGTGATGGCCGTAGGTGATGACTTCGTTCACATAAGGCCCGCCGCCGCGCGCCTTCATGCGCTCGCCGGGGCCGCGCCCCTTCGTATAATGGCCGACCGCCCCCGACCGCGACTGGATCGCAACATGATCGGCCGCGGCGCGCGACAACGCATCGCTCCATTCCAGCGCCGACAGCGGTTTTTCGCGGCCGAGGTCGCGGATCGCCTCATCGACCGCGACAACGCCTTCGCGCGTCATGATGTCGATCTCGCTATCGTCTTCAGCGACCAGCAGCTTGCCCTCGAAGCGCGGACGATAGTCGCGCAGATAGTCGGTATAGGCAGCCGGGTCGCTCCGAAAGCGGTTGAGTTCGGTGAAGACGCCCTCTTCGAAATGGCTCTGTGCGGTGGCCGCGGCGGATACGCCGAAAAACACAAGAACGCCGGCGGCAACAAGGAAGCTGGGTTTCGTCATGGCCGCAGCGATAGAGCCGCAAATCTGAACGGCGCGCAACGGCGAAACCGCCCGCAAAGACTGGCGCACAGAGCAATCTGGCGCTAGGGGCGCTGCAACACCGGCGCCCACTCAACAATGCGCCGAACCTCACGGAGTTTTTATGGGTTTCAAATGCGGGATCGTCGGCCTGCCCAACGTCGGCAAGTCCACCCTGTTCAACGCGCTGACCGAAACGGCAGCAGCGCAGGCGGCGAACTATCCTTTCTGCACGATCGAGCCGAACATCGGCAACGTCGCGGTGCCCGACGCGCGGCTTGAAAAGCTCGCCGCGATCGCGAGCAGCAAGAAGATCATCGCGACCCAGCTCGCCTTCGTCGACATTGCGGGCCTGGTTCGCGGCGCGTCGAAGGGTGAAGGCCTAGGCAACCAGTTCCTCGGCAATATCCGTGAAGTCGACGCGATCGTCCATGTGCTGCGCTGTTTCGAAGATGACGACATCCAGCACGTCGAAAACAAGGTCGATCCGGTCGCCGACGCCGAAACCGTTGAAACCGAGCTGCTGCTCGCCGACCTCGAAAGCCTCGAAAAGCGCGTTCCCGCCTTCGCCAAGAAGGCCGCGCAGGGGGATAAGGAAGCGAAGATTGCCGCATCGGTGCTCGGGCAAGCGCTCGACCTGCTGCGCGAAGGCAAGCCAGCACGGCTCGTCGAGCCGAAGGATGACGAGGAAGCCCGTGTGCTGCGCACCGCCCAGCTCCTGACGTCAAAGCCGGTGCTCTACGTCTGCAATGTGGACGAGGGCAGCGCCGCGAACGGCAACGCCTTTTCCGAAAAGGTCTTCGCCAAGGCTGCATCGGAGGGCGCACAGGCCGTCGTCGTGTCAGCGGCGATCGAAAGCGAATTGGTCACGATGGACATGGCCGACCGGCTTGAGTTTCTCGAAGAAATGGGTTTGCACGAAACCGGCCTCGCGCGTGTCATCCGCGCCGGTTACGAGCTGCTCCACCTCATCACCTTCTTCACCGTCGGGCCGCAGGAAGCGCGCGCGTGGACCGTTCACACCGGAGCCACCGCACCCGAAGCCGCGGGCGAAATCCACAGCGATTTCCAAAAGGGCTTCATCCGCGCCGAAACGATCGCCTATGACGACTATGTCACGCTCGGCGGCGAAGCGAAGGCGCGCGAGGCGGGCAAGCTGCGCGCCGAAGGCAAGGCCTATGTCGTCCACGATGGCGACGTGATGCACTTCCTGCATAGCTGATCGGGAATTCGTCGTTGCAAGGTGGCTGGATGCTGAAAGCGTATCCGGTCAACCGAAGTGACGACGAAACCAACTCCGCTTTTTCGGCACGAGCGGGGGCTGACCGGAAAGCTGCACCAGATAATTGCCCAGGATGGCGGCTTGCTGCTTGGTCATGAGGCACCGAAACAAATCGGGATCGTGCTTCTTGGCCGCTTCCGGGGATTGTACGCTTTCGAGCCGTAGCATGATGCGGTCGCCCGCATCATGGTGTGTCCAGCCAACCAGTGCCCCGAAACTCTCCGTCATGTCGCCCTGCTCCCTCACGATTTTCGCGCGACCGGCGCCGACAGCCCCGCGATATCTGTAACAGACATTAAGCGTAATGTCGTCTGCGGGGTATTGAGCCGACGCCCTCCTCCCTTTTAGGGAGGGGAGAAGAAGCGGCAGCTCCCGGCAGATTTCTCCATTCGTCATCCCGGACTTGATCCGGCATTCCGCTTTTTTAACGCACCCATTGACTTCGATATCAAGCGGGACCCCGGATCAAGTCGGGGGTGACGAGGATAAACGATGTCAGCAATCGGCCGTTTGCCGCGAAAACAAATGCTTGCATCAATGTTGCGGCGCACAATTTTTTTCGCCGACGCTCTTTAAATCTTCATCTTTGACGCCCAGATAGCGCTCGTCATCGGGATGCGGGGGCTTCATGAACGGTTCAGGCGCCACCCACCAAATGGCAATCGTTCCCACAGAGTGGGAATTGATTCAGGACAGAGAGCAAGCGGCCGTTCGCGGCTGACACAAAAAAGCTCAGAAATCCGGGGCTCGCAAAAATTGGCACGGCCTTTGCGATGCATTGGGCATCGGCGCAGGGCAGTGCCTGCAGCCAAAGGGAAAGACAAAAAAGATGGAAAACGAAACCACCAACCTCTTCCGCCGCCGCGACACCTTCTTCGGTATCTGCGAGGCCGTTGGCCAGGATTTTGGCTTCAATCCCCTGTGGCTGCGCCTCGCCTTCGTCGCGCCGCTCTTCTTCTTTCCGGCAGAGACCTTCGTTGGCTATTTCGCCCTCGGTCTTGTCGTCCTCGCCTCGCGCCTGATCTTCCCCGCGAAGACGGCCGCCGCCGCCCAGCCGACGCTGAGCACGGTCGAGGCCGATGCACCCAAAGCCGAAAAGGCCGAGGAACTCGCGCTCGCAGCTTGAGCGGTACCGGCCGGGCACCCTCTCCCCGTCTGGCCCTCCGCTTTAACGGCGTCCTCAGACGCCGCATCGACGGGACCGGCAAGCTTCCCCCGGGGCTTGCCGGTCTCTTCGTTTTCGAGCTCCTTGTCCCTGACTGGAACAGACCCGCGGCAAATCAAACCGCCCTCTATAAACGCGTCGTTTACGACGTCGTTCTATAACCGATCGCTGTAATTCCATCGGCTTGGGTCCCAGCGCCCCGGCCCCAGCGAGGATCAAGCGTTGAGCCAGTCGACCCAGCCCCTAGCGCAGACGCGCGGCGTCGCCGAACTGCTCGATTCGCTGGTCGCCAGCGACGGCACCGGCGCGCATCCGCACGTCCGCTCTGGCGCGCTGTCGAACGGGCCGGACGCGATGCGCAACCTCGCCGACGCCGTCCATTTCCTCTGCCTGCTCCACGGACGCTATCCCGGCGTGATCGACAATGCCGCGCGCAAGACAGTCGACCCCACTACGCGTCAGTGGATGAGCCAGGCCGCCGAAGCCTTTGTCCAGGAGCGAGCCTTCCTGACCAAGATCGCGTCCGCCGTCGGCCCCGTACCGAGTACGCAGGGCCAGGCGCAATGCGAGGCCGCGGTCGCCGCGCAGCGCAAGGCCATCGACATGCTCGCCGAATCGGATCGCAACGGCTGCGCTGTCGGCGCCGCGATCGCACTGACCCTCGATTGGCGCACGATCCGGGTATTGCTCGACATCAGTGCGCAGCGGCTCGACCTGACCCCGCCGACTTGCACCCTGCCCGACCTGCGCGACACGGCCAGGCTCGCGGCGACGGTCGCAGGCACGCCCGCGGTCGAACGCGCGATGGTTTTCGGGGCGCAGCAGCTGGTTACCCAGCACAGCGGCCTCTGGGATCTGATGGCAGCGCGCGCCGCCAGCCGCGCGCATACCTGACCCTGCCCCCGTCAGCGATAGCCACTGCCTCTCCCTCCGGCTTGCACCGCTCCCCCGCGCCCGCTATGCCGGCTTGACGTTCACGTTAAGGGAAGGCTGCGACGCATGCGTTTCGAAGGTACCAGCGCTTATATCGCGACCGACGACCTGAAGGTCGCGGTCAATGCCGCGACATTGCTCCGCCGTCCGCTGCTCGTGAAGGGCGAGCCCGGCACCGGCAAGACCGTGCTGGCCGAGGAAATCGCCAAGGCGTTCGATGCGCCGCTGATCACCTGGAACATCAAGTCGACGACGAAGGCGCAGCAGGGCCTGTACGAATATGACGCGGTCGCGCGCCTGCGCGACGGCCAGCTTGGCGAAGAGCGCGTCCACGACATCCGCAATTACATCCGCAAGGGCAAATTGTGGGAAGCCTTCACCTCGCCCAAGCTGCCCGTGCTGCTGATCGACGAGATCGACAAGGCCGACATCGAATTCCCGAACGACCTGCTTCAGGAACTCGATCGCATGGCCTTCCATGTCTACGAGACCGACGAGACGGTGACCGCAAAGGAACGCCCGATCGTCGTCATCACCTCGAACAATGAAAAGGAACTGCCCGACGCTTTTCTGCGCCGCTGTTTCTTTCACTATATCAAATTCCCCGACCGCGACACGATGGCGTCGATCGTCGACGTCCATTTCCCCGGCATCCAGAAAACGTTGGTCAGCCGCGCGATGGACATCTTCTATGAGGTCCGCGAAGTTCCCGGCCTCAAGAAAAAGCCGTCGACGAGCGAGCTGATCGACTGGCTGAAACTGCTCCTCAACGAGGACATGCCGCTTGAGGTGCTCCAGAACCGCGACGTCGGCAAGGCGATCCCGCCGCTCCACGGCGCATTGCTCAAGAATGAGCAGGATGTGATGCTGTTCGAAAAGCTGGCCTTCATGGCGCGCCGTCAGGGAAGCTGATGGGCTATACCGGACGCTGCTCGTGCGGCGCGGTCGAAGTGCGCATCGATGGCCAGCCGATCGCGGTGCGCCAGTGCTGGTGCGGACGCTGCCAGAAGATCGCGGCGGGCGGACCTACGCATAACGCCATTTTCCGGACCGACGATATCGTCGTCGAGGGCGTCACGGCGTCGGACAGCTATGTCGCCGACAGCGGCAACACGCTGACCCGCTCGCACTGCCCCACATGCGGCACCCCGATGTTTAGTGGATCTTCGGCGCGGCCACAGATGCGCGTCGTGCGCCTCGGCGTGCTCGACCAGCCGCACGACCTCAAGCCGACGATGGCGATCTGGACGAGCGAGGCGCCCGAATGGGCGATCATCGATCCCGCGATGGAAGCTTTCCCGGCGCAGCCGCCGGCACCGCCCAGCCCTCAGAGTTGATAGGCAACCTCGACGTCGCCCCAGCGGCGGCCACCTATTACCGCGGGCATATAGACGTTGCGCACGGTCAGATAGTTGATGCCATCGCCCTCCTGCCGATAGACGGTCATGAAAAAGGGCGCGGTGCTGCGCTTCGCCGCTGCATCGGTCTCGTCATAAAGAATGCGGCCGTTGCGGCAGTGGGCGGTGTCATGTTCGATGTCGCCCGTCGGCGCACGCGAGCAGTCGGTGATATGCGTCGGCAGGAAGCCGTTCATGTCGCCCGCCGATGACATCTTGATCTCCGGATGGCTGGTGACGATGCGGTCGAACAGCGGCCGCCAGTTGTCATCGGCCCAGTCGCACAGCGTCGTGCGAAAACGTTCGGGGTTCGAGTTCGGCACGCGAACATAATTGGCATCGAACAATTGCTCCATCGTCAGTTCGCCGCGCGCGATCGCGGCTTCGGCAAGGCCGACGAATTCATTGCGTACCTTTGCCGCCAATTCGACGATCGCCGAATCCTGCGGAGACACCCCCGCCGAAATCACGGCGTTGAACATGCGGTTAGACACATGCTCCATCGACAGGATCGAATCGCGCGTGCCTTCCAGCGTCGAACTATTGTCGCGCACCGAAGTGACGACGCTGTCGAGCGCCTCGCGCACTTTCGCGCCATTCGCATGCACCATCGCGGAGCTTTGCGCGATGCGATCGCTCTGATCGTCAAGCAGGGCGACAAGATGCGTTGCGTCGTGCAGCGCATCGGTGATCGTCTCGAACTGCGCCTCGGCGCGGCTCGACTGTTCGACCCCCGACTGGATTTCGGTGACGAGCCCGCTCGCCTCGGCGGCGAGGCTGCCGATCGAACGGCGAATCTCGTCGGTCGCACCGCGCGTATTCTGCGCCAGCTTCTTCACCTCGGCGGCGACCACCGCAAAGGTGCGTCCGGCATCGCCTGCGCGCTCGGCTTCGATCGCTGCGTTCAATGCGAGCATGTTGGTGGTCTTGGCGATCGACTCGATCGACTGACTGACCTGCTGAACCTGCTCCATCACCGCGGCGAAATTCGTGACATGCGTGCCAAGCCGCGCGACCAGATCGATGACCGAGCGGAATTCGGTGACCGCAGCGTTGACGCGTTCGGCCCCGGCGTCGAGCTGCTCGCATGCGCGCGCGGACAATATCTTCGCCTCGTCGGTCGAATCGGCGATCTGACGCTGGTCCGCTTCAAGACTGACGACATATTCCTCAAGCCGGCCAAGCTCGCCGATCTGACGATCCATCTGGTCGGTCGCAAGCTTGATCCGCCCCGCGGCATCGCTGCACCCCACGGCCAGCTCGCCGCAATCGCTCGCAACCGACTGATCGAGGATTTGCGCCGACGGATTGATCGGATCATATTTCATTGGCTTGCCCGCGTCCCTGAATGATCGCGAAGCTATGCCCAACATTGGTTAACGGCGGGTCAATGGGTAGGAATGGACGCAGCTTTGGGGTGGGAGCGGACGTTACCCTCTTTGGGCATCGCCCGGCTGGATCCGGATCGGGTCGGCGCAAGGGCCGCGCAATATTCCAAAGTTCAGGAAAGTTCAGTCCTATGAGCGCCCCGATTTGCAAGTCGCGGGGTGCTGGATGTGCGCGGCACCTCCGATCATGGCCGCACCCGCAAGCCGGGCAGCGACCGCTTTTTGTTCACCGAATGAAAGAGCCGGATGAAGGCTGGCACGGCCGGATAATGTAGGAAAGACCTATTTGAAGGCCATGTCTTTTTGGGGTGGGAAGCTGACATTGCCCGATTTTCCTTCGTCATCCCGGACTTGATCCGGGATCCCGCTTTTTGAAGGCACCGGCACGCTTCACGAAATAGCGGGACCCCGGATCAAGTCCGGGGTGACGATATGGGGAGAGTGCGCTACCGGTCGAAATCCGCCGCCCCTCCATCAACGCAAAAACCGCTTTCCAAAAAAGGCCGGGCGATGATCTATCCTGCCAGATGCGACGCTCGCTTACCTCGACCTATCTCCCGCAGCTCTCCGCAAGCCGTCCGCCGCTTGATGTGACAAAGAAGACTTTTGCGCTGAGCTCATGCGCATCCCTTGTTCTTGAAGCCACAAAGGACTCGATTTCGGTTCGTGCATGCGGGGCTTTTGTGGTTTTAAGCAGACCACGCCCCGGTCCTGAATTGTGATTTGCGGGCAAGGTCGCGCAGATATTCGCCGCCCCGCCCATCACTTTCCGTAAACGTAAAGTGATTGCGCCCGCGCGCCCGACAGGATAGTCATGTCCCATGTTTTTCGGCTTTCTCGACGAGCTTCGCGCTGCGGGTATTCCCGCCAGCCTGAAAGAACATCTCATGTTGCTCGAGGCGCTCGACCGCGAGGTGATCGACCGTAGCCCCGAGCAATTCTATTACCTGTCCCGCGCGATCTACGTGAAGGACGAAGGCCTGCTCGACCGGTTCGACCAGGTGTTCAACAAGGTCTTCAAGGGCATTATCTCCGACTATGGCCAGAACCCGGTCGATGTCCCCGCCGACTGGCTGAAAGCCGTCGCCGAGAAATTCCTAACGCCCGAGGAAATGGCCGCGATCGAGTCGCTCGGCGACTGGGACAAGATCATGGAGACGCTGAAAGAGCGGCTCGAGGAACAGCAGAAGCGCCACGAAGGCGGCAGCAAGTGGATCGGGACCGGCGGCACCTCGCCCTTCGGCAACTCGGGCTATAATCCCGAAGGCGTACGGATCGGCGGCGAGAGCAAGCATAAGCGCGCGCTGAAAGTCTGGGAAAAGCGCGAGTTCCAGAATCTCGACAACACCAAGGAACTCGGCACCCGCAACATCAAGATCGCGCTGCGCCGCCTGCGCAAATTCGCACGCGAAGGCGCGGCCGACGAGCTCGACATTCCGGGCACGATCGACGGCACCGCGCGGCAGGGTTGGCTCGACATCAAGATGCGCCCCGAACGGCGCAACGCGGTCAAGCTGCTGCTGTTCCTGGACGTCGGCGGATCGATGGACCCGTTCATCAAGCTCTGCGAAGAATTGTTCAGCGCAGCGACGACCGAGTTCAAGAATCTCGAATTCTTCTATTTCCACAACTGCCCATATGAAGGCGTGTGGAAGGACAATAAGCGCCGCTGGTCCGAACGCCACCAGATGTGGGACATTCTCCACAAATATGGCCATGATTATAAAGTGATCTTTGTCGGCGACGCGTCGATGAGCGCCTATGAAATCACCCATCCGGGCGGCAGCGTCGAACATTTCAACGAAGAGTCCGGCGCGGTCTGGCTCGGGCGGATCACCCACGTCTACCCCGCCGCAGTCTGGCTCAATCCGGTGCCCGAGGCGCATTGGGGCTACACCCAGTCGGTAAAGCTGATCAAACAATTGATGAACGACCGCATGTACCCGCTGACCCTCGCCGGACTGGACGATGCGATGCGCGAGCTGACGCGAAAGCACTGAGGCACCGTTTTATATAATCGTCATTGCGAGGGCCGCAGGCCCGTGGCAATCCAGCGCGGCGCAAACCCGCTCTGGATTGCTTCGCTTTGCTCGCAATGACGGGAAATTAGGCCACCAATGATCGACCTCCCCCTCGTCACCATCCTGCTCCTCACGGGCTTCATCAATCTGATCGGCGCGCTCGCCTATGCCGCGCGCATCGCAGGCGTTCGCACCCGGCGCATCGCGATGTCGTTCGCGCTGTTCAACATTCTCGTGCTCTTCTCGCGCACCTCGAACAGCTTTCTCGGCCCCTTCCTCGCCAAGCGGATCGAGACGCGTATCCACGACGGCAGCGGCGCTTCGCTGTTCATCGACATGCAGTTCGTGCTTGCTGCGGCTAGCGTCGCGACGCTGATCGGTATCCTGCTCGTGCCGACAGGGCAGCGCATGTTCGCCACCGCGATCGGCTGGTATCAGAACAATCGCTCGACGACGAAGCTGGCGCTGAAGGCTGCCAGCCCGAGCGGCCTGCGCACATTGGGCCGGTCGCTGACCATCCCCAGCCTTTCGCACCTCAAAAGCTGGAAGATGCCGAAAGGTATTGGTTGGGGCGTGCTGATCGCCAACTGCCTTGCGCAGTCGCTGCTGGCGGTCGGCGTCGTCGCCTCGCTCTACGCCGGGTATCTCGCCCCCGAATTCCGCGTCACCGCATCGCAGCTCTCGGCGCTGATCAACGGCTTTGCGACCATCCTGCTCTTCGCCTTCATCGACCCGCAATTGTCGGTGATGACCGACGATGCGGTCGAGGGCAAAGTCGACGAGGCCGATTTCCGCCGCGCGATCACCTTCATTTCGCTGAGCCGCCTCGCCGGCACGGTCCTCGCGCAAGCGCTCCTTTTGCCCGCTGCCGCATTGATCGCCTACGTCGCCGTTTATGTCTGAGGGCCGAGGCGCATGACTGCAGGAGAAAGGCGCCGCAACCCGGTGGGCTATTTCGAAATCCCCGTGGTTGATCTGGACAGGGCGATAGGCTTCTACACTGCTGTTTTCGGGCTCCGGCTCGAACGCCAGACAATCGACGGTTACGACATGGCCCTGTTCCCCCGGAGCGATGATGCCCCGGGGGCAAGCGGCGCTCTAGCCAGGGGCGACGTCTATATACCGTCAAAGACGGGCGCCATCGTCTACTTCACGGTGGACGATATCGATGCGGCGCTAAAGGGAGCCGAGGCTGAGGGCGGGTCGGTGTTGTATCCCAAAACGGCAATCGGAATGGCCGGGTTCGTCGCGGAAATCGAGGATAGCGAAGGAAACCGTATCGCTCTTCACTCGGAACCGGCCTGACGCGATGCCGATTGCCCTTCGTGCCTGAATCTCCACAAAGCCACAGCCGCTTTCATGCCGTCCGGGCGCGGTTGGAGGCGATGGCGATCGAGCCCGGACCGCGGGGCTGGTTTCTCGAATTTCTGGTCTTCGGCTTCAAACAGGGCTGGGCGTGCCTGTTCGGCGGGCTGATGCTCGCGCTGCTGCTCGGCACGCATCTCTTCTGGCCCGATGGCGCGCCGCTCCACCGCTATGACGCGATCACGATCGGTGCGGTGCTAATCCAGCTCGGCATGCTCGCCTTCCGGCTGGAGACGCCGAAAGAAGCGCTGGTTATCCTGATCTTCCACATCGTCGGCACGGTGATGGAATTGTTCAAGACCGCCGCAGGATCGTGGCAATATCCCGAAGCAAGCTTGCTCCACATTGGCGCCGTCCCCCTCTTCTCCGGCTTCATGTACGCCGCGGTCGGCAGCTATATCGCGCGCGTCTGGCGCATCTTCGACTTTCGCTACTCCGGCTATCCGCCTGCCTGGACAAGCTATGCGCTGGCGGCCGCGATCTATGTCAATTTCTTCGCGCATCATTGGCTGTACGACATCCGATGGCTGCTGTTCATCGCAACCGCGCTGCTTTTCTGGCGCTGTCAGGTGTGGTTCCGCCCGCTCCACATCCATCGCCGCATGCCGTTGCTCGTCGGCTGGGGCCTCGTCGCGCTCTTCATCTGGTTCGCCGAAAATATCGGCACCTTCGCGCGCGCCTGGACCTATCCGAGCCAGGACGACGGCTGGCACATGGTCGGGCTGGAAAAGCTCGGTAGCTGGTATCTGCTAATGATCATCTCGTTCGTGCTGGTCAGTCTGGTTCAGCGGCCGAAGGTGCCGGATCACTCATAACGCCGCCGCCTCATTCTCCCCTCCCTGGAAGGGAGGGGCTGGGGGTGGGTTCCGCCGAGGCACTCGGCGGTAGCCTCGAGGATCAGCACAGCGACGCCTTCTGGATTGGCGGCGACGTCATTGTTCCAGATGCGCAGGACACGCCAACCCTCGGATTCGAGAAATGCTGTACGGCGATCGTCGTAAGCCAGTTGATCAAGATGCTGGCTGCCGTCGAATTCGATCGCCAGCTTCGCCTCGCGGCATGCCAGGTCGACGATATATGAGCCAATGACCAATTGCCGCGTAAAGCCAGGACGATAGCTGGAAAGAAGCCTCCAAATGGCGCGTTCAGCCGGGGTTGCCTCGTTTCGCAATCGACGGGCACGATCGGTCATCTCTTTGGGCACGCGGCGCATGACCTAGACGTAGAACGGCGAGCTTCGCTCGCCAACCCACCCCTAACCCCTCCCTGAAAGGGAGGGGAATTTACCCAAACGGCCGGTCGATTGACGGCGGCGGCTCACTAAACCATTTCGGGCCGCTGTCGGTCATGTAGAAACAATCTTCGAGGCGGATGCCAAACTCGCCCGGAATATAGATGCCCGGCTCGTTCGAGAAACACATGCCGGGCGCCAGCTTCGTCGTCTCACCGCGCACCAGATTGACCGGCTCGTGGCCATCGAGGCCAATCCCGTGGCCGGTGCGGTGCGAAGTACCGGGAAGCTTGTAGCCCGGGCCCCAACCGAGGCTTTCATAATAAGCGCGCACCGCATCATCGACTTTGCCCGCGGGCGTGCCGAGCTTCGCGGCGGCAAAGGCGACATCCTGCCCCTTGCGCATTTGATCCCACACCTGCCGCTGGCGCGCCGACGCCTTGCCGTGAACGAAGGTCCGCGAGATGTCCGACTGATAGCCATGCACAGTCGCGCCGCAATCCATCAGCACAACCTCCCCATCCCTCACCGCCTGCGGCTTGCCCGATCCGTGCGGATAAGCGCTCGCCTCGCCGAGCAGGATCAACTCAAACTCGTTCTTGCCGCCGAGCGCCCTAGTCGCGGCGGCCATGATCGCGCCAATGTCGGCGGGAGTCATTCCAACCTCGACCCGCGGCGCGGTGTGGCGATAGGCGGCGACCGTGATGTCGGCGGCGATCTGCATCAGCGCGATTTCAGCGGGGGATTTGTGCATCCGGCATCCGCGCACGACGGGCGCGCCGTTGACGACCGTGACCTCGGGCATCGCCTTTTCCAGCCCATCGACCGCAAAATAGCGGACCGTTTCCTCGACACCGATGCGGCCCTTGGCAAGGCCGCGCTTGCCAAGCCATGCGGCAACTGCAGCAAGCGGATTCTCATCCTCATTCCATGTCAGCACCTCGGCGTCGATGCCCAGGCTTTCGCGCACCGACGGTTCCTCGAAAAAGGGCGTGACGATCGCAACCTCGCCCTCACGCGTCAGCACCGCGGCGGTCAGCCGCTCGCTGCGCCACCATTCGACGCCGGTGAAATAGATGAGGCTCGATCCAGGCTCGATCAACAAAGCGCCAATGTCGTTCGCGCGCATCAGCTCTTTCGCCTTGGCGATCCGCGCTACGCGCTCGGCCTTGCCGATTGGGACGGCCTTGGCGGCGAGGTTGGGCAGACCGGCGGTATCGGCGGCGGCGAACACGGGTGCCGGCAAAGTCGCCGCAAAGCCAGCCAGCGTCGCCGTTCCCAGAAATTGCCGTCGATACATCATTTTCCCCTTCGTCAATAAATCAGAAGATCGGCGATTTCCTCGCGCCAAGAGGCCTCGTCGGGCTGCGCCAGCGCATCGAGATCGCCCGCCGCCGCGCCTGCATCGTCGACCCATTCACGCAGGCCGGGGCCGCCGTTGATCACGTCGATCGCGAGGACATCGTCGGTGTACTCATATTTGAAATCCTTGCCGCGCCAGATCGGATAATCGGGGCAAAGCGAGCGGATCGCCTTGAACCCCAGCGCCTGCACGCGCCAGGGCTGGAACGCATCGTCGTCGTACCAGGGACCATCGGCATGGATATGAACGCCGCTGTTGAGCTGGCCGACATGTTTGTGGAAAGTCGGCTGGAACCAGATGTCGCGTAGCTTGCATCCGCCGAGCCATTGGGGGGCGAGACGATGCATTTCTGCAATCACCGCCTTCGCATCGATGTCAGGCGCGCCAAACAGTTCAAGCGGGCGCGTCGTCCCCCTGCCCTCGCTGAGCGTGGCCCCTTCGACCATCACCGTGCCCGCATAAGCGCGCGCCATATTGACGTTCGCGGCGTTCGGGCTGGGGTTGATCCACACGCGATCGGCCGGCCAACCGAAGCCGGGGCCTTTGGGGTCCCAACCATCCATTTCGATCACGCGATAGTCGACGTCGAGGCCGAAATGGCGGATGAACCAGTGCCCGATCTCACCCATCGTGAGACCGTGACGCATCACCATCGGCCCGGCACCGACAAAGCTTTCCCAGCCGGGCAGAAGCCGCATGCCCTCGACGGGGCGCCCCGCCGGATTGGGCCGGTCGAGCACCCACACCGCCTTGCCATGCTGGGCCGCGGCTTCGAGGATATAGAGCAAGGTCGTCACATAGGTGTAGATGCGACAGCCAAGGTCTTGCAGGTCAACGAGCATCACGTCGAAGGTGTGCATCGACTGACCCGACGGGCGCCGCACCTCGCCGTAAAGGCTGAACACCGGCATGCCATAGGTCGGATCGGTGAAGTCCGGGGACTCCATCATATTGTCCTGAAGGTCACCGCGAACGCCATGCTGCGGCCCAAACACTGCGGTGATATCGAGACCCATCGCGACAAGCGCGTCGAGACTGTGCGTCAGGTCAGCGGTGACCGAGGCGGGATGCGCGAGCAGCGCTACGCGCTTGCCTTCGAGCGGTTTGCGAAGCGCCGGGTCGGCGAGCAGGCGGTCGATACCGAAGTTCACTGTCATGCCGCGTCGGGTGCCCCAAGCGTGAGCGCAAAGCAATCGGGATGATGAAAGTCGGGCTTGCCCGGCGGATGCGCGAGCGCCCAATAGCTTTTGGTACCGTCGAGTTCCTCGATCACCGCCGACAGTGCGAGCTTCGCGCCCATGTCGGGAAAGATGCCGGGCTCAATGCGCAAGGCATAGCTTTGCTCACCACGCTCGGCCGAGATTTCCCATGGCGCGAGTTCATCCGAACGCAGTAACGAGCGATAATCGTCGAACTGGTAACAGGCCCAGCGCCCGTCGGGGCTGTAATTGAATTCGGTATAGTCGGGCTGTCCCTCTTCGGTCAGGAAAACCTCGAAGCAAGTGCTTTGCCAGAGCCCGTCGGTCGCGCTATCGGCAATGACCAATTCGCCCTCCCCCTTCGGCACGACGAGTTCGTCAATCCTGCCTTCGACGAGATAGCGCAGCGCAAAGCCATCGTCGAACGACAGCGTGATTTCGACCGCAACCGCCCGCACGGCCTTCGCCGGCGTGTCGGGGTGACAGATGAGGGTCCTGCGCATGCTATCCAAATATCAAACCCCATGCTAAGCGCCCGCCCGCTATGACCAGTTACAAATCCGACCTGCTGCGCCTGCTCGACGAGCGAGGCTATATCCATCAGACGACCGACGCGGAAGGGCTCGATGCACTTGCCGCCAAACAGGTCATCCCCGGATATATCGGTTTCGACGCAACAGCCCCCAGTCTGCACGTCGGCAGCCTTGTCCAGATCATGATGCTACGGCGCCTGCAACAGACAGGGCACAAGCCGATCGTGCTGATGGGCGGCGGGACGACGCGGATTGGCGACCCCACCGGGCGCGACGAAAGCCGCAAGATGCTGTCGGACGAGACGATCGCCGCAAACATCGCGTCGATCTTTAGCATTTTTCAGCAGTTTCTGTCCTTCGGCGACGGTCCGACCGACGCCGTTATGGTCGATAATCAGTCTTGGCTCGGCAAACTCGGTTACATCGAACTGCTGCAAGAAGTAGGCACGCATTTCACGATCAACCGCATGATGACCTTCGACTCGGTCAAGCTGCGGCTTGAGCGCGAGCAGCCGATGACCTTCCTCGAATTCAACTACATGATCCTGCAGGGATACGACTTCCGCCACCTGTCGAAGGACATGAATGTCCGGCTGCAGATGGGCGGATCGGACCAGTGGGGTAATATCGTCAACGGAATGGAGCTTGGCCGCCGCATGGACGGCGCCGATCTCTATGGCCTCACGACTCCGCTGCTGACCACCGCCGCGGGAGCAAAAATGGGCAAAACGGCTGCCGGAGCCGTCTGGTTAAATCCGGAACAACTGTCCCATTTTGACTACTGGCAATATTGGCGCAACTGCGACGACCGCGATGTCGGCAAGTTTCTGAAGCTGTTCACCGACCTGCCGCTGGACGAGATCGCCCGGCTCGAAGCGCTCGAGGGCGCGGAGATCAACGAGGCAAAGAAGATCCTCGCCAACGAGGCGACCGCAATGTGCCGCGGGGAAGAGGCCGCAAAGGCCGCGGCGGCGACCGCGACGCAAACCTTTGAAAAGGGGCAGATAGGCGGCGATCTTCCGCAAGTTGTCGCGCCCGCCGAGGGGATCAGCGTCGTCGATGCGCTGCGCGAACTCGGCTTTGCGACGTCGAACAAGGAGGCGCGCCGCAAGCTCGAAGAGGGCGCCGTGAAGGTCGATGGCAATGTCGTTCGCGACCCGCAGTACCTGATCCAGCCGGACGCGAACCCCATTCCGCTGAGCCTCGGCTCAAAAAAACATGGCCTTGTGACGCGGTAACGGCCACAAACGCATTTACTACTTCTTCAGCAATCGGATGGATCGTTCATGGCCAAATCAACAAGGTCCACAGATATGCGCAAGATTGACACGAGCAAGGCCCATTATGTCGGCCTCGACCAGCGGATCGCGCCGCGTAGCGACGTCTATTGTCGCCTGCCATTCGTCATGCCCGACGGACGGCAGGAAATGTGCACATGCGTCAATATCAGCGCCGACGGCCTGCTGATGCGTTTCGAGCGTGGGCTTGAGCCCGGCGACCTTGTCGTGTTCCGCATGCCGATCATCGGCCGCACTGCCGCAAAGGTCGTCTGGTCGCTCGGCGGCAAGACCGGTGTCCAGTTCGACAAGTCGATCTCTGTTGAAGATTATCTGCCGATGATCCGCGCCATGGGCGCTCGCGGCGACGCAAACTAACCGCTTCTCAGCAGCGGCACCGCCGCATCGCGTTCAAACAGATAGAGGCAGAGGCGCACGGCTTCTGCCCTTGCGCCCTCCATACCGCCATCGCGTTCGACAAACAGCCGTGCGTCGTCATGCGCGACGGGTAGCAGGCGCACGAGTTGTTCGGGCGTCGCGAGCCGATAATCGGCGTCGCCCGACTGCTTGAGCCCGAGCAGTTCCCCGCCGCCGCGCAATTCCAGATCCTTCTCCGCAATCACGAAACCATCGTTCGTATCGCGCATCAGAGCGAGCCGCTCGCGCGCCGTTTCCGACAGATTCTGCGAGCGTAGCAACAGGCAGACCGACTTCGCCGCGCCGCGCCCGACCCGGCCACGCAATTGGTGAAGCTGGGCAAGTCCGAAATTCTCCGCATGTTCCACAATCATCAGGCTGGCGGCAGGCACATCGACCCCGACCTCAATCACCGTCGTCGCGACGAGGACCCCGATCTCGCCCGCCTGAAAGCGCGCCATGACGTCGTCTTTCTCGGGGCCTTTCATCCGGCCGTGAACCAGCCCGACCCGTTGATCGCCCAACCGCGCGCGGAGCAACGCCGCCCGATCTTCAGCGGCGGCGAGTTCGCTCCCTTCGCTTTCGGCGACAAGCGGGCAAACCCAATAGGCCTGTGCGCCCGTTGCAAGGTGCCGATCGAGCGAGTCCACGACGTCGTCGAGCCGATCGAGCGAAATGACGCGTGTATCGACCGGGGTGCGTCCCGGCGGCATCTCGTCGATCTGCGACACGTCCATCTCGCCATGATTGGCGAGTTGCAGCGTGCGCGGAATCGGCGTCGCGGTCATGACGAGCAAATGCGGCGGACGCGCCGCCTTTTGGGTCAGCATCAACCGCTGCGCGACACCGAAGCGATGCTGTTCATCGACGACGACAAGCGCCAGGTCCCGGTAATTTACCGCCTGCTGGAAGATCGCATGCGTACCAACGAGGATGTCGATGGTGCCGTCCGCAAGCCCCATCAGCGTCGATTCGCGTACCTTGCCCTTGTCGCGGCCGGTCAGGATCGCGATGTTGACCGGCAGTCCGCCAAGCATCCGCTGTAACGTCGCAAAATGCTGACGCGCCAGGATTTCGGTCGGGGCGAGCAGCGCCGCCTGCGTCCCTGCCTCGACCGCCGCCAGCATCGCGCGTAGCGCGACGAGCGTCTTGCCCGAACCGACATCGCCCTGCAGCATCCGCAGCATCGGCGTGTCCTGTGCCATGTCGCCCGCGATCTCACGCCCGACGCGTTCCTGCGCTCCGGTCAGTCCGAAAGGCAGCTTAAGCGCATCGGTCAGCCGGCCGTCGCCGACGATTGATCTGCCCTTGCGTGTCCGAAGCCCTTGCCGGATCAGCATCAGCGCGACCTGGCTCGCGAAAATCTCGTCATAGGCGAGCCGGTCGCGTGCGGGTTCGTCGCGCGGGCTTGCATGTGCGCGTTCCATCGCCTCGCGCCATGCGGGCCAGCCACGACTGGCGAGCAGCGGCGCATCGATCCATTCGGCAAGATCGGGCCGAGTTTCGAGCGCGACCTGTCCCAGTTGCGACAGCCGCGCGTTGGTGAGCCCCTCGGTAAGCGGATAGACCGGCTCATGTTCGGCGATACCACCCTCGTCGCCCGGTTCGACGACCTGATCGGGATGTACGATCTGACGCATGTCGCCATACAGGTCGAGGCGGCCCGATACGCGACGCTTCTCGCCGAGCGGAAAAAGCTTGCGTGCAAGCCCGGACGTGCGCCCAAAATAGACCAGCCGGACATGATCGCCCGCATCGTCGAACGCCTCGACCCCGAACGGCGCACGTGGGCTGCGGCCCGGGCGATAGTCCTGCGCGGTCAGTTCGACGATGATCGTCTGTCCGGCCTGCGCCTGATCGAGCCGCTCGACCGGAAAACGCGATATCAATCCCGTCGGCAAATGAAACAGTACGTCGACCACGCGTTCGAGCCCCAGCCGCGTGAGCGGCTTGGCAAGCTGCGGCCCGACGCCTTTCAGGTCGGTGAGCGCAGCAAAGAGCGGATTGAGTATCTCGGGTCGCATCGCTAGGGCATCTCTAGCCTCGCCCTTCCGCTCGTGTCGAGCGAAGGAACGCAACCTCGGGTCCGTTCGTGCCGAGCTTGTCGAAAAGTCGTTCTTCCCAATCCAACGCTGCCGGGGAAGAACGGTCCCTTCCACAAGCTCAGGGCGAAGGATGAAGGGGAACGGCTGGTTGCTACATCATCCGTTTTGTCTAAAAGGCCCGCCATGCAAGACCGCCTCAAACGCCTGAAATTCCGTGCCTGGCACCGCGGCACGCGCGAGGCCGATTATATGATCGGCGGTTTTTTCGATCGTTATTCGGCGGGCTGGAGCGAGGAAGAGGTCGCTTGGTACGAGATCGTCGTTGAAGAGGATGACGTCGACATCATGGCGTGGGCGCTCGGCACCGGCGAACCACCCGCGCATCTCGACCGTCCCGACATGATCGCCGCGATGCGCCGGCTGGACTATATCCCGCTGCCATGACCTTAAGCGCCGCCGACATTTTTGCCGCCATCGGATCGGCGTCGGCGCCGCTCACGCTGGCGCGCGCGGCCGACGGCTTCCTGCCGCTGCTGCTGGCCGACCTGGCGCGGGCAAGCGACAAGCGCCTCGTTCATGTAGCGACCGACGATGCGGCGATGCAGGCGATTGCCGACGCGGCTCCCTTCTTTGCGCCTGATCTGATCGTCCACCGATTCCCCGCGTGGGATTGCTTGCCCTATGACCGGGCGGGACCGTCGATGCGGGTCAGCGCCGACCGGCTGGCGACGCTCTCCGCGCTGCAGCTTCCCGCAAAGCGCGGCGAGTTGATCCTGACCACCGTCGCCGCAATCACCCAGCGGACGCTGACGCCCTTTCGCATCCGCCAGCTCGCGACGACGCTCGCGCCGGGTCAACGAATCGATCGCGACGCCCTGGCCGAACTGCTGGTGTCGAACGGCTTCAGCCGTGTCGACACCGTCGCCGATCAGGGCGAGTTCGCAGTACGTGGCGGCATTCTCGACCTGTTTCCGGCTGGCGAGGAAAACGGCCTGCGCGTCGACTTCTTTGGGGACGAGATCGAAAGCATTCGCCGCTTCGACCCCGCCGACCAACGCAGCCTTGGTCCCGCCAAGGCGCTGCAACTGCTGCCCGCCAGCGAAACCCTGCTGGACGAAGCCACGATCAAACGGTTCCGTTCCAGCTATCGCGATCTGTTCGGCGCGCAAGCGACCGGTGACCCGCTCTATCAGGCGGTTAGCGACGGTCGGCGGCAGGCCGGCATGGACCACTGGCTGCCCTTGTTCGAGGAACGGCTGGCGACGCTGTTCGATCATATCGATCCCGCGGCGCCGGTGCTGCGCGGCCACCGCACCGAGGCGACCGGCGAAACGCGCTTCGCCGCGATCGCCGACTATCATGCGAACCGTGTCGCCGCCGAACGCGAATCGCCCGGCAGCTATCGCCCACTGGCACCCGAAACGCTTTATCTGACGAATAGCGAATGGGCCGAAGCGTCGTCCGGGCGCCCTGTCCATATCGTAACGCCGTTCGACGTTCCGCCATCCGCAACGGTGATCGACCTCGAAACCTTCGCAGCACGCGATTTCACGCCCGAGCGTACCGCTGACGAGAATGTCTATACGAAGGTCGCCGACCATCTGAGCGATGAACGCCGCAAGGGCCGGCGCACGATCATCGCCAGCTATTCGGGCGGCGCACGCGAGCGCCTTTCGGGGCTGCTCCGCGACCATGGCGTCACCTCGCTTGCACCCGCCGATAGCTGGCAGGATGCGCTCGGCACCGCCTCGTCGGAAAGCGGCGGCGCGACGGCAATGGTGGTGCTGCCGCTCGATCATGGCTTCGCCTCCGACGCGATCAGCCTGCTCACCGAACAGGACATCCTCGGCGAACGTCTCGTCCGCCGCCAGAAACGCCGCAAGAGCGCCGATGCCTTCCTCGCCGAACTGGCGACGCTCAGCGTCGGCGACCTTGTCGTCCATCTCGACCACGGTATCGGCCGTTATGAGGGGCTGACACAAATCCCGGTCGGGAGCAGCCCGCACGATTGCGTCGCGCTGACCTACTCCGGCGGCGACAAGCTCTACGTCCCCGTCGAAAATCTCGACGTCCTCTCACGCTATGGCGGCGAGAGCGATGGTGTCGGCCTCGACAAGCTCGGCGGCGAAGCCTGGCAACGTCGCAAGGCGCGGATGAAGGAGCGCATCCGCGAGATCGCGGGCGAACTGCTCGCGACTGCGGCGCAGCGCGCGCTCCGCTCGGGCGAACTACTCGCGCAGGATGCGGCATATCCCGCCTTTGCCGACCGTTTCCCCTATCAGGAAACCGACGATCAGGACCGCGCGATCGGCGACGTGCTCGCCGACATGGCGTCCGGGCGGCCGATGGACCGGCTGGTCTGCGGTGACGTCGGGTTCGGCAAGACCGAGGTCGCGCTGCGCGCTGCTTTCGTCGCTGCTATGGCGGGGGTACAGGTCGCCGTGGTCGTGCCGACGACGCTCCTCGCGCGTCAACATTACACGAATTTCGTCGAACGCTTCAAAGGCTTCCCGGTCAACATCGGCCGCCTGTCGCGCCTCGTCCCGGCGGGCGAAGCACAAAAGACGCGCGACGGTCTCGCGAGCGGGCAGATCGATATCGTCGTCGGCACGCACGCCGTCATCGCGAAATCGGTCGAGTTCAAGAACCTCGGCCTCGTCATCGTCGACGAGGAACAGCGTTTCGGCGTCGTCCACAAGGAACGGCTGAAGCAGCTCAAGACCGACGTTCATGTGCTGACCCTCACCGCAACCCCGATCCCGCGCACGCTTCAGATGGCGATGTCGGGCCTCCGCGAACTCAGCGTTATCCAGACGCCGCCGGTCGACCGTCTTGCCGTCCGTACCTATGTCGCACCGTGGGACCCCGTAGTGATCCGCGAAGCGCTGCTGCGCGAACATGATCGCGGCGGCCAGAGCTTCTTCGTCACCCCGCGGATCAAGGACCTACCCGACATCGAGGAATTCCTGCGCACGCGGGTGCCCGAGATCAAATATGTCGTCGCGCATGGACAGATGGCGCCCGGCGAGGTCGAGGAGCGGATGAGCGCCTTCTATGACCGCAAATATGACGTCCTCGTCTCGACGACGATTGTCGAAAGCGGGCTCGATATCCCGAGCGCAAATACGCTGATCGTCCACCGCGCCGATCGCTTCGGCCTTGCGCAGCTCTATCAGCTACGCGGGCGCGTCGGGCGGTCGAAGACGCGCGCCTACGCCTATCTTACGACGATGGAAGGCGGCGCGATCACCGACACCGCCGAAAAACGGCTCAAGCTGCTTGGCGATCTCGATACGCTGGGTGCCGGCTTCCAGCTTGCGAGCCACGACCTCGACATTCGCGGCGCGGGCAACCTCGTCGGCGACGAACAGTCGGGGCATATCCGCGAAGTCGGCTTCGAACTCTACCAATCCATGCTCGAAGAGGCGATCCTGGTCGCGAAGGCCGAGGGCATGGGCGCCGCGCCGCCGCGCGAAGCGCTCTCCCCCGTCATCACGGTCGACGCGCCGATCCTGATTCCAGAGGATTATGTCCCCGACCTGCCGCTGCGCATGGCGCTGTATCGCCGCCTCAACGAAGCCGTGGATCGCCCGGCACTCGATGCCTTTGCCGCCGAGATGATCGACCGTTTCGGTCCGCTGCCGCCCGAGACCGCGAACCTGATCCAGCTTATGGAGATCAAGGCGAACGCCAAGCTCGCTGGAATCGCGAAGCTCGACGTCGGAACCAAGGGCGCACTCGTGAGCTTCCATGGCGACCAGTTCGCCAACGTCCCCGGGCTCATCGCCTATGTCGAACGGCTGAAAGGTCGTGCGCGTATCCGCCCCGACAACAAGCTTTCGATCAGCGGCGACTGGGTGAGCACGGGCGCGCGCCTCAACGGCGCGCTGCAGCTATCGAAGGGTCTGGGGAAGCTGGCGCGGCAAGGGGCGGGATAACTAGAGGTCGTCATTGCGAGGAGCCGAAGGCGACGCGGCAATCCAGAGTCGCGTAAACCGCTCTGGATTGCTTCGCTTCGCTCGCAATGACGGCGGACTATTCCATCAACGCCAGCAACTGATCCGAGGGCACCGGCCCCGATTTCAGAAAGCCCTGCCAGGTCGCGACGCCGAGGTCGGAGAGACGCTCCAACTGGCGCACATTCTCGATCCCTTCGGCCACCACCAGCAAGCCGAGCGCGCGCGCGAGGTCGACGATCGCGCGCACGACGATGCGGTCGCGGTCGCTGCCGTCGATCGTGCGGGTAAAGCCGCTGTCGATCTTGAGATAGTCGATAGGCAACCGCGCGAGCAGCGACAGGCTGGAATAGCCGGTACCGAAATCGTCGATCGCGACCGCGACGCCAAGTGCGCGGATCTGCGCGAGCTGGTCGGCGGCGCTCGCCGGATCGCTCAGCATCGCCTGCTCGGTCAGCTCGAGCGTCAACCGATCGGGATCGATTTTCGCGGCCTTTGCCATCTCCGCAAAACGCCCGGCAAATTCGGGGTCACCGAGATCGGCGGCGGTTATGTTGAGCGAGACGCGCAGCTTCGCCAGCGCTTTTGGCCAGGTCGCCATTTCGGCCAGCGCGACACGGTGCGCATGTTCGGTGAGCTCGCATTCGAGCCGCGCCGCGCGCGCCGCTGTAACCAACGGTCCCGCGCCAAGCAGACCAAGTTCGGGATGCTGCCAGCGTAGAAGCGCCTCGACCCCGGTCATCTCGCCGGTCGCGACGTCATATTGGGGCTGATAGTGGATCACCACCTCGTTCCGCGACAACGCTGCGTGGACCATCACCCCGTCGCGCGCCGACGCCGGTCGCGCCAGTTGGTCGCCCGCAGAACGAAGCTGTTCGTCGACGGGCTCGTCGCGAGTGATCAGGGCGGCCGCGATGCGGATCGACAGGCGGCCGTTCGGATCGCCGACGATCGGCTCGGCGAGCGCGACGTGCAGCGCGCGCTCCTGCGCCCGCAGCGCCCCCAGCGACATCGGCGTCGCGGGCACGATGAGGAAGCGCGGACCGTCGAGGCGATCGACGCACGACCCCTGCCCGAACTCGTCGCTCGCGAAATTTTCGAGGCGGCGCCCGATTTCATCGAGCACCGAGTCGCCCGTCGCCGTGCCAGCGCTGTTGTTGATGCGGGCCATCTGGTCGACCTGCACCAGGAGGACGCCGACGTCGGCGTCGTGCCGGGCGTGCAGGGTTTCAAGCTTGCGGGCGCAGGCGGAAAGAGATTCGGACAGGCGATTCATGGCGGTCCCTCTAACAGGCTTTGCTTGCCAAGCGCTTCCCTTTTGCATCACAATGCGCGCGTGGCTGTCACATTTTCCCACAGCGCCGCATCGACGGCCCCTTTGATCGACGGCATTGGCCGACGGATCAGTTACTTACGCCTGTCGGTCACCGACCGCTGCGACCTGCGCTGCCGTTATTGCATGGCCGAAGACATGACCTTCCTACCCAAATCGGCGGTGCTCAGCATAGAGGAAATGGGCGAACTTGCCGAGCGCTTCGTTGCGCGCGGGGTTCGCCGCATCCGACTGACGGGCGGCGAACCGCTCGTACGGCGCGGAATCGACACGCTAGCAATGCGGCTGGGTGCTCTGATCGGCCAGGGCCTCGACGAACTCACGCTGACCACCAATGCGATGCGGCTGGCCGAGCACGCCCCGATGCTGGCAGCGGCGGGCGTCCGCCGCATCAACGTCAGCCTGGACACGCTCGACACCGACGCCTTTCGCCATATCACGCGCGTCGGGGATCTTGCAGTTGCGCTGCGCGGGATCGACGCCGCGCGCCGTGCGGGATTGGCGGTCAAGATCAACATGGTGGCGCTCGCCGGACTCAACGAAGATCAATTGCTTCCGATGCTCGATTATTGCGCCGCGGCCGGATGCAACCTGACGCTGATCGAGACGATGCCGCTCGGCGAAGTCGAGGAAGACCGAAGCGACCATTATATACCGCTCCATCATTTCATCGCGCCGCTTCGCGAAACGCGGGCCATCTATCCTATCGAGCAGCGCACCGGCGGCCCCGCACGCTATTTCGCGATCGAGAACAGCCCGGTGACGCTTGGACTGATCACCCCGCTCAGCGACAATTTCTGCGCGACCTGCAACCGTATCCGCCTGACGGTCGAGGGACGCGTCTATATGTGCCTTGGCCAGGACGACCATGTCGACCTGCGCTCCGCGTTGCGCGAGCGCGGTGATGTCGACGGCTTGATTGATGCGGCTTTGGCTGGCAAACCCCGCGCGCATGACTTTCATATCGAGCGAAAGTCCAAACCGGCGGTCGCGCGTCATATGAGTGCAACGGGCGGCTGACAGGCCATCCCGTTATTTGAAGGCACGGGGGAACCGGACCATTATGCATCGCAAGATTGCGCTAGTCGCATCGAACGCGCCCGCGGCCATGGAGGCGGAAGCCGAACTGCGTCCGCTCTATGACTTCGTTGATCTGGCGGAGGCAGACCTGCTGATCGCGCTGGGCGGCGATGGCTTCCTGTTGCATATGCTGCACCAGCTGCTCGACCAGCGACGCAGCCTGCCCGTCTTTGGCATGAACCGCGGCACGATCGGCTTTCTGATGAACGAGTTTCGGATCGAGGGCCTTGTTGACCGCCTCGCCGCTGCGCGCCCGTTCCTGATCCATCCGCTAAGCGGCGATATCACGACGATCAGCGGCGAACGGCATATATTGCCGGCAATCAACGAAATCTCGTTGCTGCGCGAGACACGTCAGGCGGCGAAACTTGAGGTGATGATCAACGAAAAGACGATGCTTGAGGAACTGGCGTGCGACGGAGTGCTCGTATCGACCCCGGCCGGATCGACCGCCTATAATCTCAGCGCCAACGGCCCGATCCTGCCGCTCGAATCCGAAATGCTGGCGCTGACGCCGATCAGCCCCTTCCGCCCCCGCCGTTGGCGCGGCGCGCTCGTCCCCGAATCGACCAGCATCCGTTTCAACGTCCGCGAGGCAGCGAAACGCCCGGTCAGCGCCGTTGCCGACCAGCGCGAGATTCGAGATGTGAAGACGGTGCTAGTCACCACCGACCGCAGTCGGCCGCTGACTTTGCTGTTCGATCCCGATCAGGGATTGGACGAACGCATCGCAATGGAACAATTTATCGTTTGAGGGCTTGATTAATCCCGCGACCGGCGGCAAAGGGGCCGCCTTGCCCGCATCGGCGGCGTGTTCCTCGGTAGCTCAGCGGTAGAGCAATCGACTGTTAATCGATCGGTCGTAGGTTCGAATCCTACCCGGGGAGCCATTCTTTTCCAGACATACGAAAGCCTGCGCCAAAGCACTTTGCGCTGGCGTAGCTTCTGAGCCGCCAAGCCAATAAGCGACGGCCGACGGCCGCCAGCGGCCGTCTCCGCACTAAGGCTCGAACGCCGCCAATATCGGGCACGGCCCTTTATCGCTCGCCGCGCATTGGTCGGCGAGGCGTGCGAGGGCGGCGCGGGTTGCGGTCATTTGCGCGATCTTTTCGTCGAGCGCCTCGATCCGCTGACGCGCGAGCGTGCGCACGCTGATGCGATCGTCGCTCGCTTCCAGCGCCAGCAGTTCCGAAATCTCGTCTAGGGTAAAACCCGACGCCTGCGCCGAACGGATGAATTTCAGGCGGCGAAGATCGTCGTCGCCGTACCGGCGGATTCCTCCGCCCCACCCGTCTCCACCGCTTCGCGCGGGGGTGCCCAGCAAGCCGCGGCGCTGGTAATAGCGGATGGTTTCGACACCGACCTCGCCCGCCTGCGCCAATTTGCCGATCGTGAGTTGCATCGCTTGACTCCGTACCATGGTACGGACGCTATATGGGGCGCATGACGAAGCAAGCAACACTCCATCGCATGGTCATGCCGGGACATATCTGTCCCTATGGCCTCAAGGCAAAACATCTGCTGGAAAGCCGCGGTTACACGGTCGACGACCGATGGCTGACGACCCGCGAGGCGGTCGACGCGTTCAAGGCCGAGCACGACGTCAAGACGACGCCGCAGACCTTCATCGACGGATCACGTATCGGCGGTCACGACGATCTGCGTCGCCATTTGGGGCTGAAGGTCGCTGACCCCAATGCGACAAGCTACACGCCCGTGATCGCGCTGTTCGCGATGACCGCGCTGATGGCACTCGCCGCGAGCTTTGCCGTCGAAGGCAGCGCATTCACGCTGCGCGCCGCCGAATGGTTCATCTCGTTCAGCATGATCGTGCTCGCACTCCTCAAGCTGCAGGATGTCGACAAATTCGCGACGATGTTCCTGAACTATGACCTGCTCGCCAAGCGATGGGTGCCCTATGGCAATATCTATCCCTTTGCCGAGGGTCTGGCGGGCGTGTTGATGACGGCACATATCCTGCCTTGGTTGTCGATCCCGATCGCGTTGTTCATCGGCGGCATCGGCGCGGTGTCGGTGTTCAAGGCGGTTTACATCGATAAGCGCGACATCAAATGCGCGTGCGTCGGCGGCAGCAGCAAGGTGCCCCTCGGCTTCGTGTCGCTAACAGAAAATGTGATGATGGTCGCGATGGCGCTGTGGATGGCGCGCATGTGGTTCTGATGCCGTTCCGCATCGGTCATTGATGAAACATATGGCTGGGCTATCAGGGGCTTCGATTCGTCCCCACGGAGCCCAGCCATGTTCAACCGCCGTCACTTTCTTGCCGGGGCCACCCTCGCCGGTCTTGCCGCCCCCGCGATTCTGCGGGCCGAGGGCGGAATTTTCCGCGAATTCCCGTTCAGCCTCGGTGTCGCGGCGGGCGACCCCGCGAGCGACGGCTTCGTTATCTGGACGCGTCTCGCCCCCGAACCGATGGAGCGCCACGGCGGGATGCCGCTGGCAAATTTCCCGGTCGACTGGGAGGTCGCGAGCGACAGCGGCTTTCGCGATGTCGTGGCAAAGGGCACCGAATTTGCGCGGCCCGAGCTTGCGCACAGCGTTCATGTCGAGGTCGCCGGACTGCTGCCCGATCGTCCCTATTATTACCGCTTCACAGCGGGCGGCGAACGCAGCCTGCGCGGCCGCGCGCGCACCCTGCCCGCGCCGGACGCAAAAACCGATGCGCTGAAATTCGGCGTCGCCGGGTGCCAGCATTTCGAAGCGGGCTTTTTTGGCGCCTATCGCCACCTTGCGCGCGAAGACCTCGCTTTCGTCTATCATTATGGCGACTTCATCTATGAATATAGCGAGGATTATCTGTTCAACACCGGGTTGCCGACGCGTCCGGTGCGCAAACACGCCTTCCGCGCGCTCGTCGACGTCAATGATTTCCGCAACGCCTATGCCCAGCAGCTCGGCGACATCGACCTGCAGGCGGCGCGCTCGGTCCACGCCTTTCTGTCGAGCTTCGACGATCACGAGATCCGCAACGACTGGGTCTCCGACATCGACAATTGGAAGCTCGGGCTCGACGTCAACGACCCCGAAGCCGCACCGCCCGAAGTCTTCATGCTGAAGAAACAGGCGGCGATGCAGGCGTGGTACGAGCATATGCCGGTGCGCAAGGCGCTGCTTCCGCGCGGCGGTATGGTCGCGATGAACCGCGAGTTTCGCTGGGGTGACCTGATGGCGATGCAGTTGCTCGACACGCGGCAATATCGCAGCGACCAGGCATGCGACGACGGCTTCAAGCCCGCGTGCCCCGGCGTTTTCGACAAAAATGCGCAGGTGCTCGGTAAAGCGCAGGAGGAATGGCTCGGGCGCAATCTGTCGAAGGGCGGCGCGACGTGGAACGCGTTCGCGCAGCAGATCACGATGATGTCGCTCGACCGGCGGCGAAAGGCCGACGAGCCGAAGAAGATCGTGAATCTCGACAGTTGGGCGGGCTATGAAGCCCCGCGCGAACGTATCCTGTCGCGCATGGCGGGGCTCAAGAATAATGTCGTGCTGACCGGCGACGAGCATCAGAATTTCTGTGGCGATCTGGTTCTCAAAGACAAGGTCGTCGGCGCCGAGTTCGTCGCGACGTCGATCTCCAGCGGCGGCGACGGCAGCGACAAGCGCAACGGTACCGACGTGTTTCTGAGCCAGAATCCCGAGCTCAAATTCGCGAACGACCAGCGCGGCTATATCGTGTGCGACGTCAATCGCGACGCCTGGCAGACGCACTTCATGGTCGTCGACAAAGTGACGACGCCGGTGAACACGCTGTCGAAGCGCGCGACGGGCGTCGTCGAGCGCGATGTCGCCGGGATCAAGATGGCCTAGTGTCGCCGGACGGTCACATAAGCGCCATAGCGGCCACCGCATGACCCGTCTGTTCGCGCTCCTGCTCGCCCTTCTCGCCCCCCTCGCCGCGCACGCGCAGGAGGCGGGAGAGCGCAAGCCCGTGACGATCCTGATCTCGATCGACGGATTTCGCGCCGATTATCTCGATCGCGGTATCACCCCTAATCTGTCGCGGCTCGCCGCCGAAGGCGCGCGCGGCAAGCTGCGCCCGTCGTTTCCGACCAAGACCTTCCCCAATCATTATGCGATCGTCACGGGCAAACGTCCCGACACGAACGGCATCGTCGGCAACAATATGATCGACCCGCGGCGACCGAATGTGAAGTTCAGCCTCGGCGATCCGAAGCAATCGCTCGATCCCTTTTGGTGGGACGAGGCCGAGCCCGCGTGGATCACCGCAGGCAAGGCCGGCGTGCGCAGCGCAACGATGTTCTGGCCGGGCAGCGAGGTCGCGATCCACGAGAACCGCCCGCCCGACTGGCTGCGTTATGACGCCAATGTCGGATATGCGCAGCGTGTGAACACGATCCTCGACTGGATGCGGCGCCCCGCAGACATTCGCCCGGCCTTCATGACGCTCTATTTCGAGGCGGTCGACGATGCAGGGCACAAGTTCGGCCCCGACAGCGCCGAGGTCAATGCCGCGATTACCGAAGTCGACGCGCGCGTCGGCGAGCTTGTTTCGGGGCTGGCCGCGATGGGGCAATCCGCACAGATGGTCGTCGTCGCCGATCACGGAATGCGCGCGATCGACGAGAGCCGCGTGATCCAGCTTGCCGACCTGATCGACTTGCCGAGCATCATTGCGGTCGAGACCGGCCCCTATGCGGCGATCGAGCCCGCCGCCGCGACCGACGAGCGTGTGTATAAGGCGCTGCTGGAACCGCATGAGCATATGGTCTGCAACCGCCGCGAGGAGCTGCCCAAGCGGCTCCACTATGGCCAGAACCCGCGCGTTGCCGCGATCATCTGTATTGCCGAGCCGGGCTGGACGATCCTCGCGGGGCCGCCAAGCTGGCCAGTCACCGGCGGCGCGCATGGCTATGACAATGCCGACCCCGAGATGCTCGCGCTGTTCGTTGCCAGCGGTACCGGGCTGAAAGGCGATATCGGCACCGTCGACAATATCGAGGTCTACCCGCTGCTCATGCGACTTATCGGCGTCGCCCCGCTGCCCAGCGATGCAACGGGCTTGCTGGCGAAACGCCTGCGCTGATCAGTCGCGTAGCAGTGCCATCGCGTGGATCGACGCCGTCGGCGCGTTGACGATCTGAAGCAGATAGCGGCCGTGCGTTACGTCGAACTCGACCATCTTGCGAATGCCTGAACAGGCGGGGCCATGGCCGTGCGTGATCGACTTTACGACGACGCCGTCGCGGACGAGATCGATCCACGCCCCGGCGTCGAGCGCGACCACCAGCCGCCCCGGATTTTTGACGTCGATCGGGATCATGCCGCCGAATTTATAGACGTCGGACTTGCGGTCGGGCGCGACGCCGTACCGCAGGCTTTCGAATTTGTGCAGCGGCAAGGCCGTCCGTGCAGCGCCCAGCGGCGACCAGTCGGCGCCAAGATCGTCGCCATAGGCATAGATTGTCTTACTCGACGCAGCGCGCGCCCAGTCGGCGAGTTCAGGCGGCAGCACGGGCGCAGCCGGACAGGTGGTGGCGGCCTTTTCGGCGGGCGCCGCGAACGCCGTCGCGGGCAAGATAGCCGCCAGCGAAATGGCAAGGATCCGAAGCGTCATCCTATTTCCTCCCGAACAATTTTTCGACATCGTCCATCGCCAGCTTCACCCAAGTCGGCCGCCCGTGATTGCACTGCCCCGAATGCGGTGTCACTTCCATCGTGCGAAGCAGCGCGTTCATTTCGGCGACGCTGAGCGTCCGGCCCGCGCGGACCGAGCCGTGGCACGCCATCGTTGCCGCGACGAGTTCGAGTTTCTCACTCAAACCCAATGCCGCGTCATAGCCCGCCAGATCGTCGGCGATGTCGGTGACCAGTTTCTGACAGTTGATCGCGCCCAGCATCGCAGGCGTCGCGCGGACCATGACTGCGGCGGGGCCGAAGCGTTCGAGTTCGACGCCGAGCGCCGCAAGCTGTGGCGCGGCGGCTTCGAGCCGGTCGCACGCGGGCTCATCGAGTTCGACGACTTCGGGAAGCAGCAGGCCCTGCGAAGGCACCGCCTGCCCGCTCATTCCGTGGCGCAACTGTTCGAGTACCAGCCGCTCGTGCGCGGCGTGCTGGTCGACGATGACGAGGCCGTCCTCGGCCTCGGCTACGATATAGGTTTTCGCGATCTGCCCGCGCGCGATGCCTAGCGGATGCGCCTCGGCCTGCGGGACGGGAGAGGTCGCCGGTTCGGCGCGGCCCATCGGCAGGGCATCGCGCGGAGCCGCAAAATCGATGATGCGATCGTGCAGCAAAGCCGTTGTCGACGCGCCGGCGCCCGCGTCTCCGAAGGAATGTGCCGCCGGAGAATGGCTATACGCAGGCGGAACAGCAAACAGCGATGGCGCCGTCGGCTGCGGCGCGACTGGTTCCTGCTGCCAAGCGGCAAGCGCAGCTTCCGCCGGGCGCTGGACGCTACGAAAACCATGTTCGTCGAGCGCGCGGCGGAGGCCGCCGACGATCATGCCGCGGATCAATTGCGGATCGCGAAAGCGCACCTCGGTCTTGGCCGGATGGACGTTCACATCGACCTCGCTCGTCGGCACGTCGAGGAACAGCGCAACCACCGGATGGCGATCGCGCGCGAGCAAGTCGGCATAGGCACCGCGAAGCGCACCGACGAGCAGCCGATCCTTCACCGGGCGGCCGTTAACGAACAGATATTGATGGTCGGCGATGCCCCGATTGTAGGTCGGCAGGCTGATCACGCCGCCCAGATGTACCTCGCCGCGGTCGATATCGACGCCGATGCTGTTCGCGGCCAGATCGCGCTGGGTCAACGCCGCGACGCGCGAAAGCTGATCCTGCCCGCCTTGCACGTCGAGCACGCGGCGCCCGTCATGCTCGACCGTAAAACCGATATCGGGCCGCGCCATCGCAAGCCGCTTTACCACGTCTAGGCATGCGGCATATTCGCTGCGCCCGCTGCGCAGAAATTTGCGGCGCGCCGGAACGCGCGCGAACAAGTCCTCGACCATCACACGCGTGCCCTTCGCAAGCGCGGCTGGTCCCTCGGCCACGACCGCGCCATTGTCGACCACACGCTTCCAGCCGTCGGCGCCGGTCACCCGGCTTTCGAGCGTCAGCCGCGCGACGCTGGCGATCGACGGCAGCGCCTCTCCACGAAAGCCGAGGGTCGTGACATCCTCGATCGCGTCATCGGGCAGCTTCGACGTCGCGTGGCGTTCGAGTGCGAGCGCCATATCGGCGGCGGTCATACCGCAGCCGTCATCCTCGACTTCCAGCCGCAATACTCCGCCCTCGGCGATTCGCACCGAAATGCGAGTCGAACCGGCGTCGATGGCATTTTCAACCAGTTCTTTGAGCGCCGCGGCAGGTCTTTCGACCACTTCACCGGCTGCGATCCGATTTACTAGCGTTTCCGGCAGGCGACGTATTGACATGGCCGCTCTCCTAGCGCAGTCGAACGCAAATCGCGACCCATCCGCACAGCCCTGATCATTTTGTCCAGCCACCCCAAAAGGAAGAGCCGGAATCTCCCCCTGATTGTAGCTGTCGCCGGCCGGGCGCGCCGGTAAATCACGACAGGGCGCGTCCATCAAGGGCGCGGCTTCGATGACAGGAAGCAGTATCGATGTCCTTCTTTTCCCGCTGGTTCAAATTCAATTCCCAAGACATGGCTATCGACCTCGGCACCGCTACCACGGTCGTCTACGTGCGCGGCAAGGGAATCGTGCTGAACGAGCCCTCAGTCGTTGCGGTCGAAACGCTGAACGGGATCAAGCGGGTAAAGGCGGTTGGCGACGACGCGAAGCTGATGATGGGCAAGACCCCTGACAGCATCGAGGCGATCCGGCCGCTGCGCGACGGCGTCATCGCCGACATCGACGTCGCCGAACAGATGATCAAGCACTTCATCACCAAGGTGCATGGCGGCAAGCCCAACGCGTTCCGCAGCCCCGAAATCGTGATCTGCGTTCCCTCCGGCTCGACCAGCGTCGAGCGCCGCGCGATCCGCGACGCCGCGTCGAACGCCGGCGCCAGCGAAGTGTGGCTGATCGAGGAACCGATGGCAGCAGCGATCGGCGCCGACATGCCCGTCACCGAACCGATCGGTTCGATGGTCGTCGACATCGGCGGCGGCACGACCGAAGTTGCGGTGCTGTCGCTCCGCGGCCTTGCCTATACCACGTCGGTTCGCGCGGGCGGCGACAAGATGGACGAAGCGATCGTCTCTTATGTCCGCCGACACCATAATCTGCTGATCGGTGAATCGACCGCCGAGCGGATCAAGAAGGATTTCGGCATCGCGCGCATTCCCGCCGACGGCACCGGCCTGACGATCCACATCAAGGGCCGCGACCTCGTCAACGGCGTGCCCAAGGAAATCTCGATCAATCAGGCGCAGATCGCCGAAGCGTTGTCCGAACCGATCGGCACGATCGTCGAGGGCGTCCGCATCGCGCTCGAGAACACCGCGCCCGAACTTGCGGCCGACATCGTCGATCAGGGCATCGTACTGACGGGCGGCGGCGCGTTGATCGCCGAACTCGACGAACTGCTGCGCGACGCGACCGGCCTGCCGGTCACGGTGGCAGAGGATCCGCTGACCTGCGTCGCGATCGGCACCGGCCGCGCGATGGAAGACCCCGCTTTCCGCGGCGTGTTGCAGCAAGCCTGATACTCCGGCGCTGAACCATGGTCCGCCCGGCACATCGGCGTCCGGGGCAATCCCGAAAGGCCCAGTACAGCCTGTTCGTTGCCTATGTCATCGCGGTGACAGGGGCAGTGGCGGGCTTGTTGCTGGCGATCCTGTCGGTCGTTGACCCTGTCGGCTTCGCGCAGTTGCGCGTGGCGAGCCAGGAAATCACTGCGCCCATCGCGCGCGGAACGCGTTCGGTCATCGGGTCGATCTCGGGCATCGACGATACCGTCGGCGCCTATGTCAGCGCGGGCACGCAAAACCGGCGTCTGCGCAAGGAACTTGCCGACACACGCCGCGAACTCGTCGCGACCAGTTCGCTGCAGGAAGAGAATCGCCAGCTCAAGACGCTCCTCAAGCTGCAGGAAACGGATAAGACCGCGCTCGCCAACGGCTATCTGCTGACCTCGACCTCGACGAGCAGCAAGCGCATCGCGCTGCTCAGCATCGGGCGCAACCTCGGCGTCGCTGCGGGCCAGCCGGTACGCGGTGCCGACGGCCTCATCGGCCGCGTGCTTGGCGCCGGGCCGTCGGTGTCGCAGGTCCTGCTGCTTACCGACGTCGACAATATCGTCCCTGTACGCCGCGCGCGCGACGGCCTGCCCGCGCTTGCCAGCGGGCGCGGCAATGGCGATCTCGACGTCCGCACGCTCAACATCGCGAACAACCCGTTCAAGCCGGGTGACATCCTTGTCACCTCCGGCACCGGCGGGCTCTATCCGCCCAATATCCCGGTCGCGATTGTCGTACGGCGCCAGGACGACGGCGCGCTCGCGCGCCCGCTCGCCGACCCGGGCAAGGTCGATGCCGTGTCGGTGCTGCGCCCCTACACCCCGGACAATATCGAAGCGCAGGGCCTGCCCGGCCCCGCGACCCCTTCTGCCGCCGCCCCGGCCCCCACCAAAGCGCCATGAACCAGAAGGGGCCGCGCCTCGGCGAACCCGCATCGCTGTGGCGGATGCGCTTTGTTCCGATTGCGAGCGTGATGTTCGCCTCGGCGTTGCCGCTGATGCTGCCGCTGATCGCCAACTCGCCGGTGCTGCCGCCGCTGGGCCTGCTGTTCTTCCTGTGCTGGCAATTGCTTCGCGCCGAAATGTGGCCGGTGTGGATCGGCCTGCCGCTTGGCCTGTGGGACGATCTGTTCAGCGGCGCACCGATCGGCACCGCGATGGGATTGTGGACGATCGCCAGCATTGCGATCGCCTATTCGTCGCAGCGCATCTATTGGCGCGGCTTCTTTCACGACTGGGCGATTGCCGCGGCGTCAGTTGCGATCATCCAGTCGCTTGCGGCACTGATCACCCACCCGCATGCCGCGACCGGCCGCGTGCTTGGCCTGGTGGTGCCGCAGATCATCATCTCGGCGCTTCTCGTGCCGCTGTTCATGCGCCTGACCGGCAAATTTGACAATTTCCGCCTGAAACGCCGATAGACTGGTTCCAACCCCCGAATGCCGAAGAAGAAGAGTCCGCCGATTACCGAAGCCTGGAGGGGCCTTACCTTCACTCGCCGCGCGCTGGTCGTCGGCGGCGCGCAGGCGGCGGTCGGCGTCGCGCTCGCCGCGCGCATGGCGTATATTTCGGTCGTCGATAATGATCGTTATGTCCTTGAATCGGAAAGCAATCGTGTAAACCTGACGCTTATTCCGCCGCGTCGCGGCTGGATTGTCGACCGTAACGGCAAGGCGCTTGCAAACAACCGCGTCAGCCTCCGCATCGACATCATTCCCGATCGCCTGCACAATAAAGAAATCGTGCTCGGACAGCTCCAGACGTTGTTGCGGCTCGACGGCGACACGATGGAACGGATCAACCGCGACCTGAAGGCCGCGTCGGGGTTCCAGCCCGTCGCGATCAAGGAAGACATGACCGAGGCCGAGTATAGCTCGATCCTTGTCCGCCTGCCCGAATTGCCCGGCATCGCGCCGCAGCGCGGTTTTGCCCGCAACTATCCGACCGGTGCGGCGGTCGGCCATCTGATCGGCTATGTCGGCGCCCCGAACGCCGAGGAATATCAGAAGGTCAAGGATCCGCTCTACATCACGCCGGGGTACAAGATCGGCAAGGACGGGCTGGAGAAGTATTTCCAGGATATGCTGAAAGGCCAACCCGGTGCCCGCCGGGTCGAGGTTACGGCGCGCGGCAAGGTCGTCCGCGATCTTTCGACGCAGGCCGACGTACAGGGCAAGACGGTCCACCTGACGATCGACGCCGACCTGCAGGAGTTTGTCGCCCGGCGCATGGGGCGCGAGTCCGGCGCGGCGGTCGTGATCGACTGCCACAATGGCGACATCCTGTCCTTCGTCTCGATGCCAAGCTTTGATCCGAACAGTTTTTCGGACGGGATCAGCAGCAGCGAATATGCCTGGTTGCGCGCCGACGATCACCAGCCGCTGATCAACAAGGCGACGCGCGGCCTCTATCCGCCCGGATCGACGCTGAAACCGATGGCCGCGATCGCCGCGATCGAACATGGCATCGACCCGAGCGAACGCCACACCTGCATCGGCGGCTACCGGCTCGGCAGCCGTTTCTTCCGCTGCCTCGGCAGGCATGGCAGCGTCGACATGGCGACCGCGATCATGAAAAGCTGCAACAGCTATTTCTATTGGGTCGCGCACCGGCTCGGCTATGATGCCATCGCTCCCACCGCAAAGCTGATGGGGCTTGGCGAAGAGTTCCAGCTCGCAGGCAGCAACCAGCGTTTCGGCACCATTCCCGACAGCGCGTGGAAGATGAAGAAATACGACCAGCCATGGTCGGCGTCGGACTCGCTGAACGCAGTCATCGGCCAGGGCTATGTCAGCGTGAACCCGCTTCAGCTCGCCGTGATGGCGGCGCGCATCGCATCGGGCCGCCGCCTCTATCCACGCCTCGTCAATCGGCACTTCAAGAATGAGGCCCTTCCCTTTTCCGCCGAGGCGCTCGCGACCGCGCGCCATGGTATGGACCTCGTCGTCAACGGGCCGGGCGGCACGGCGGGGCGCAGCAAATTGCCGCTCGACGGCATCGCGATGGCGGGCAAGACGGGCACCGCACAGGTACGCGGACTTAACACCGGCAACGGCAAGGCCGGAACATGGAAATTCCGCGACCACGGCCTGTTCATCGGTTTCGCGCCGGTCGACAATCCGCGCTATGCGACCGCCGTTGTGATCGAGCATGGCATGGGCGGATCGCGCGCCGCGGCGCCCGTGGCCAAGGATTTCATGACTTTCCTCTTCGACCGCGAAAAGGCGATGGAGGCGCTCGAAACCTTCGAGGCCGGCTGGGGCGGCACGATCAAGGAACGCATGGACCGCGATTATGCGGCGTGGAAGGCGGGCGCGTCGAAGCCCGATCCGGAGCTCGCGCAATGATCCCCGTCCCACCCGCCATCCAGCGCATCCCGTGGAAACTGATCGGCATCCTTGCCGGCATAACCGGTTTCGGGCTGCTCGTGCTTTATTCGGCCGCGGGCGGTAGCTGGACGCCGTGGGCGCTCAATCAGGGCGTGCGTTTTCTCGTCTTCCTCAGCGTGGCACTGGTGATCGGGCGCTTCCCGATCCGCATCTTCGAGGATTTCGCCTACATCGCCTATATCGGCGTGCTCGTACTGCTGATCGCGGTGGAATTGTTGGGCTTCGTCGGCGGGGGCAGCCAGCGATGGCTCAACCTCGGCTTCATGAACCTCCAGCCCTCCGAACTGATGAAGGTCGCGATCGTCATCGCGCTTGCGCGTTTCTATACGCAGCTTCCGCCCGGCGAGACGCGGACCTTTACAGCTCTATGGCCAGCGCTGGTTATGATTGGCCTCCCCGCCGCGCTTGTCATGCTGCAACCCGACCTTGGCACCGCACTTGCCATTTGCATCGGCGGCGTCGTCGTGATGTTCTGCTCCGGCCTGCCGTTCTGGTGGTTCGGCAGCACGGCGGTCGCGGGTCTCGCGGCGCTACCGGTCCTCTTTTCATTCCTGCACGACTATCAGCAAAAGCGCGTGCTGATCTTCCTAGACCCCGAAAGCGATCCGCTCGGTGCCGGCTATCACATCAGCCAATCGAAGATCGCGATCGGCTCGGGCGGGATCGGCGGCAAGGGCTTCCTCAACGGATCGCAAAGCCATCTCGATTACCTCCCCGAGGGCCACACCGACTTTATCTTCGCCACGATGGCCGAGGAATGGGGCCTGATCGGTGGACTTGCACTGCTGTTCGGATTCCTCCTGCTATTGCGCTGGTCGACCCGCGTGGCACTCAAAGCGCGCACGCGCTTCGGCCAGCTCACCGCCGCGGGTCTCACGATGACGATCTTCTTCTACATCGCGATTAACCTGATGATGGTGATGGGTTTGGCCCCTGTCGTCGGCATCCCGTTGCCGCTCTTCTCCTATGGCGGCTCGTCGATGCTGACAATCATGACCTGCGTCGGAATCATGCTCGCGATCGAAAACGACAGCAAAACGGGCACGCGCCGATTTCATTGAGAAAAAAACTTGGCAAAAAAGCATCGGGGGCATTGCCATCCCCCAAGAGCCATGATAGCGGGCCGCTCGCTTCGCAGCAAAGAGGGCTTCTCTTCACTGCAAAGCGCGCCTGAAAATGGCAGTGGACGCATAGCTCAGTTGGTAGAGCAGCTGACTCTTAATCAGCGGGTCCTAGGTTCGAGCCCTAGTGCGTCCACCATTTTCCTCTCGATATTGAATGGCAATCCTTCCCGTTAGCGTGGGCTACCATCCAGGTTTCCGACTTAGGGCAGGCAAACTCTTTCGGTTGTAGTTTGGCGCCTCGAGAATGTCCGATTGGACCTGCTTTGGAATGGACGCTTAATAACGCGCGTTCCTCTTTAAGTTCATGTCGAAATTTTTGCGATTACCGCTGCACGCGATAGGTATAATAGCTCTTTGGCAGGCCCAGCATCGTTTCCGTTTTCAATGTTCCGTCAGGGAAATATGAATTCAGATCTGTTTTCTTGATTACCACAGTCCCCAAAATCATGAGATTCCAGTCGGGGAGTATTTTTTCCCATCTCCTATGCAGCATATCTTTTACGCGCTTTGGAATCCACCACCAGAACGGAATTCCCGTATGGGCTTCCAACGGAAACCATATGGATGGCGTCTGCACCCAATATGATGGCGCCAATCGGCGTACTTCCTGCGCGAAAAGCCTCTCATTTTCCGGTCCGCCGACGTGCTCGATAACGCTGTTGCTGAATGCGATATCAAAGTGATTGTCCGCGAAATCGGGAAGGTTGGTCGCGCTTCCTTCGATGAAGGTAAAATTATGATGGCTATCCGTCTCTTCGCGCATATTTGAGTCAGGCAAATTCACAATCGTGATGTCCATCGGGGTGTCGACGAATTCCCAAATGTGCGGTGTCCCTCCCAGGTCGATGATGCGGGTTCCTGACGATGGCTGCAGCAATCGTTCGAAATCTTGCATCCGACCGCGCCGGGCATGAGGAGCGACAAGCCCTTTCAGGAAATAGAACAGCTTTATACGAGCGTATCGAAGCATGTTAATCCCTCGCTCCGCCGACGTCCGGGGACATCAGCAGCGATTGACGATCGGGTGCCGCATTCTGAACAGCCATATATCCTGGGCGTTCGGCGGTCCATTGGCACTTTGAACTGCCTATTTTTGATTGTGCAAATTACCCGATATTTGGCGGAATTTCTTTCGGTCGATACCGTCGCGGGAGGTCTATCCTTGTGCGGCCCGTTTTTCGGTCGTCAGAATGAGACGAATCCTCTTGGAGTTCCTGCAATTCCCTTTGGTTTTTTCGGGATATCGGAGCCCGCCGGCTTGTGTCACCTTTTTCGTGGGAAGAATAGCCGGGCGGGCGCGTTAGCACTCCGCAACGCCATTTGCCTTCCCGGGATCAGGGGCTTGAGCGAAGCATGGGCTTTCCAGCTTTCGTACAAAATGTGATGATAAAGCGCAGGCTGGCGCGGGACCAAACGCCCGCCCGGTCCCACCATGTTGCCTGGCTATGGCGTCACTCAGCAGAAATCGCCAGCGGACATTCCCCGGGCGCTTTCATCAAGCGCGCCCGCTTTCTATACCTTGGCTGGAAGCATCAGGATCTTCTGGAACGATTTCTAGGCGACCGGCGCACGCCATTGTTTGAACGACTGGTCACGGAACGCCCGGACGTTCTCAATGTACTGGTCGCCCCCTATCAGTCGACCAACTGGGACGTCCGCACGCGCCTCAACAAGCTCCACGCCCATTACAGGACGATGGAGGAACTGGACTGGGTGTTCGACCCGCTTGTCGAGCGCGAGGTCGAGTTCTGCAAACTTCTTGCCGCACATCCCGATTTGCGCCTCGTCCTGGACGACGCGATTTGGTTTCAAGACGAGGGGCCTCTCGTCTTCAATCTGTTTCTGGACGATACCCGGATATTCTCCCTCGCATTCGCATTGCGCTTCGAACAGGGCAACCTGATCGCGCATGTGGGTGCCGTGCAGGGACGTAACGATGTCGACCTGCCGGATGTGAAGGACATTTATCGCGAATTGACGCGCACGGCCTTTGGCATGCGCCCCCGCGACCTGCTTATCGAAACCTTTCAACTCGTTTGCCAGCATATCGGTGTGGAACGGATCTTTCTTGTTTCCAGCGAACATCAGCAGCGGCGGGATGCGTTTTTCACGGTGGCGCGGCACAAGGTGCACGCGAACTATGACACGATATGGATTGAGCGCGGGGCATGGCGATTGGACGAATCGACGTTCGAACTGCCGCTCCGGGCCAAGCGTCGCGACGCGGCCGACATCCCGCAACGTAAACGCCGGCAATATGAGCGCCGCTATGCGATGCTCGCTGCCGCGTCGGAACATATCGCCATGACACTTGGCGCACGGCGGGACGGCGGCATAGCTGCTTCCCACGCGAAGGGGCAGGACCTTGCTGACTAGTCTGCGCAACCGCAATCTGACGGCGCGCGTTCGCCAGCCCGTCGACGAGCTTTGGGATCGCTATCTCGGTGTGCGCACCTTCGGCCACCATCCAGGCAGCGGCGCGCCCGGCGATCGCGAATGGTATATGCATTATATTCCGTCGTCCTACCGCGACGTATTCGCCGTTCTCGATCGGGCCGGACTAGGCCCTGACGATGTCGTGACCGATCTGGGGTGCGGACTCGGCCGTGTGGCATTCGCGGCCAGTCACCGCGGCGCCGCGCGGGTGGAAGGCGTGGATCTTATCCCGTCATTGATCGAAACGGCCAACGCCAACCTGGCGCGCAGCCGATTGAAGAGTCGCAATATCCGCTTCCATGCACGCAACGCGCTCGATCACGACCTCGGCGATACAAGCCTGCTCTATCTTTTCCATCCGTTCGGCCCCGAGATATTGGGCGAAGTGATGGAAAAAGCGCGAAAAGACCGCCGAGTTGCGGGCATTCGGCGACCGCTGCGCATAGCCTATGTCAATCCGATCGGAGAAGCCGTGCTGAACGAGGCGGGATGGCTGCGCCCCACCGGCGACACGCATCCCCAGCCCGAGCGATTTTCGACCGCGCTGCACTATCGCACCGCCTTCTGGGAATCCACGGACGCCTGAGACGAGTATTCGCGGGTTTCGGTTTCCTATCAAACACCGTTCAGAAACTTAGCGCCGGTTGGGATCACCCCAAAATGGGCCTGTCCATATCAACGGATTTGTCGTCGCGACCGACTCGCTGAGCGGCTGCGACTCCTGCCTCACACACCCAAGAAACGAATCACTCCGCCACCTTTTTGGTCGGATCGCGACATATCTGGTTGCGGTACTCCACGCTCCGGGCCAGCTTAACCATTATTTCTGCTCCCAGATTGAAACAATCTGTGGGCAAGGAAAACTTATCCACCGCTAAATGTAGCCCCGATTTAGCCTGTTACAGCTTGCCTCGAGCGCCCCCACGAGGCCGGGCGAGCTAGCGAATCACCTGAATTTCGTATTTTCACAGAGTCAACATGAGATTTGGAAAATTTACCAATAACATTAAGATCCGCTCTCAGGCGATCGAAAACGCCCACAGCCGCCAAAATTTTTTTCGTGACTCCCTCCCCCTGATTAAGACATTCTGTTTCAGCGAGGGCAAAATTAACTTCTTTTTTATCACCAGAGGGAGGGACCCATGTCCAAATATACGGAAGGAATCAGACTTACAGATCGCGAATATGAGGTGCTTCGTCTCGTAGCCCTTGGACTTTCCGCCAAAGAAGCGGCCTTGGAACTGGACATCGCACCGTGCACGGTTGAACGTCATGTCGAAAACGTTCGTCTCAAGACAAGAACGCGAAACCGCGCACATCTGATCGCTCATGTGATCAGGGAAGGGCTGCTACCCCAAGAACGGTATACAACCGACATTGGCGCAGCAGCTGCTCACTAACCAGATGCGCTGGGAGAGCGCAAATGGGATTACAGGCTTGTACGACGAGACCAAGCCATAATCGGGTCGCCCAATTCTAGGGCGCCGGTGCGGTAACGGCCTCCACCGAACTGCACCGTCGTCACTTGGTCTTCAGATACGCATTCCACATCTTTCAACGGAATGCTCAAGCCACGTCCGCAAGCCTTCACGCAGGCCTCTTTGCGGACCCATATCCCTAAAAACTCCTTGGAGTAGCAGGCATCCGGCGAACTCGTTCGCATGGCCACGGATTGCTCTGCCTCGGTAAAATGCAGATCCATCAGTTCGGCCGCATCTTCGACGGTCCGCAGAACCTCGATATCGACGCCGATGGGCTCGCTCTCATTTATGCCCAGCATCGCAAAGCCACCACTATAGCTCAGACTATAGTGTATCTGTGGGAACCGGATCAAATGCGGCTTTCCAAAGCTGTCCTTGCCGATGTCCCAAGCGTCGGCCGGGACGCCGTAGCGATCCCGCAACAGCATATGTAACGCTCCGTGGGCGGCGATATAACGGTGACGCAACGCGCGAAAGCGGAAGCGATTTGCCGCTTCCATCTCTTCGCTCGACAGCAGATGCTCGAAGGCTTCGACATTGCTTTGCTCGGCATCGACAAGCCACATCGGAAAGCCGCTGGCCGTTGACGGCAAACGCCGCGCGTCGAGCCCCTGCCCGCATAGCGCGGCGTCAAATTCCAGCACAGTTTTCGCGATCATCGGACGGTGACGATCAGCGACGCCGAGGCAGGAACGCCGCGTGACGAATAAAATCCTGGAACAGATAGGGCGGGTCTGGCTCGGCCACTTTTCTGACGAGCTGCTTGAAACGCGCAAGGACATGCGCGACGATCCAACTGAAATCAGCCAGAATGCCGTAAACGCGTCCGTGATTTTTGAGGAAGTAGCGCCGGCGGGAATGAAACCAATAGGCCGGAAGGCGGCGCAACCTGATCTGCTTGCCGGTGATGCCGGTACTCTGGCCCGCGATGTGCAACACCACCGCATCGGGGACGTACCAGCATTCCCATCCCCTGCGCGTCGCGTGGAGGCAGAAATCGGTTTCCTCATAATAGAGGAAATATTCCTCGTCGAACCGCATGTCGTCTTCGAGCAACTCGCGGCGGATGATGAAACTGGCGCCAGAAACCCAATCGACTTTCTCGCTGCGCGACCCCATCCGGCGTAGCGTGGCGCTCCCGCGCAGCAGCCGGGATACCAGATTCAGGCGGGATCCCCGCTCGATTTCGCCGAGCAGGCTGGGAAAACGAAAGGCATAGGGCCAGGGCTGGCCGTCGGCGTCGAGTAACGCGCTACCGGCGATTCCCGCCTTGGGATGAGCGGCCATGAAGCGCGCCAATGCGCTCGCGGCGCCGGGCATCACCCGCGTATCGGGATTGAGAAGCCAGACGAGATCGGCTGGATCGGGTCGATCCAGCGCCCAGGCGATGCCCAGATTGCTGCCTGCACCGAAACCCCGGTTTTCGGGGGATCGCATCAGCGTGACCCAATCCCAGTTGCGCGCCCGGATTACTTCCTCGATCAGGTCGGCCGAGCCATCGTTCGATGCATTGTCGATGACGATCACGCGCAGGCCCGGGCAATCTTCCCGATCCGCCTCGAGGCTTTCGAGGCATTGCGTTACGAGCGTGCCGGTGCGGTAGTTGACGACAATGACATCGACCGTCGCTTGCGGGTTTCGATTGTTCGTGCTCATTCTGCCGCCACCATATCTCGCCCGCCGTTCGGGTCCTGTTGATCACCGGGATTGCTCCGGTCGGCCCGCTCCGCCGCGCCGTCGAGGGCGTATTGGAAATGACGGGCCAATATGCCGACATGCGGTTCCTGCAAGGCGCTGCTGTGTCCGCCCGGGACCTGAACGAGCGTGACCGGTTCGGCCACCCGTTTCCCCCAGCCTAGCGCAACGTCGCTGTAGATTTCCTGATAGGGCATGTCGTCAACTTCCCCATTTCCGCCGCTCGCCTTAAAGATCACGACGCTGCCGTCCGCAAAAAGGCCCTCTGGCCGATGAAGCGTGTGCGCCACCTCATAAAGTTTCAAGAACGGGATTGCCGGTTCGCTGTCCGTCCGTTCGCTGACAGCAGACTGCGCGGCATTGACCGCGCCCAACTGCCTTACGGCGCGCCGGTCGCGCGCCTTTGCCGCGCGCGATTCGACTTCCCACCGGACGGCGTTGACCGTCTTGCGTGCCAGTGCCGGGACCAGCCTTGCGGCGCCTTCGTCCTGCATCAGCGCCTGCACCCGGCCAAATCGTGCCCGGGTGATGTAGAAGCGCCGTTTCGCCGCCGCCACGTCGGCCGCGTCGATGATCCCGACAAAGGCGACCCGCTCCCCAGCATCCTGCAACTGGCGCGCGATTTCGAACGCTATGACGCCGCCGGCGCATAGCCCCGCGAGATAATAGGGGCCGTGCGACTGGACCATTCGGATACGCTCGACATAGTTCGTCGCCATCTCGCGAATATGCGTGTGGGCGTAGCCGCCCGCAGCGTTTCTGAGTGGCTCGATGCCATAGATCGGCCGGTCCGGATCGAGCCGAAGAGCAAGCCCCCGATAGAGCAATGTTTCGCCCAAACCGTCGTGGACGAAGAAGATCGGCGTGCCGCTGCCACCGCTCCGGATGTTCACGACCTCACGCGTGGTTGCCTTGCCGACATCGGCTGCCTCATCGCAATCGGATGTGGAGGCCGCACCATCCGGGTCGAGTTCGGCAGCGAGCGACGCCACCGTCGGCATATCGAGCAAGGATGCGAGCGGCAGCATCTTGCCGGTCTTTTTGCGGAGCCGGTTGGTGAATTGCACCGCAAGCAATGAATGGCCGCCAAGGTCGAAGAAATTGTCATTGCGGCCTATCGGCTGCACGCCAAGCAAGTCGGACCATAGATCGGCGATCACCTGTTCCATCGCCGTCACGGGCAGATCGACGGAAGCCTCGCCGTCCGCCGAGATATCGCGCCGCACCGCTCGCACGGGTGCGCGTAGCTGTGTAAGCGCGGCATCGATATCCGAAGGCGATATGATCACCTGCGGACGCGCATGCCCATGAAGCAGCGCTTCGATAACCTTGATGCCTTCCTCGGGCAGGATGGCATTGACGCGCTCTGCCAGAGCACCAGTCGCCTCTCGGCTCGACGACGCCGCACCATTGCCGCCTTGTGGCAACAGGCCCGTGTCACGCACGCGCATCATGGTGAATTCAGCGATTTCAGCCAGCACCCGGCCATTCTGGTCGGCAATCGTCACATCGAACACGGCCATGACATTGGCGTGCGCTCCGGACCGATGCCGGATATGGCTGACGACCGATGGAGTCAGCGGCGCGTGCATCACTAGCCGCCGATAGGCGAATGGCGCGAAGAAATCCTGGCCCGGCCGATAATCGGGAATCAGCGCCTGCGCGCCCGCGGTGGCGAAGTCGAGCAAGGCGGGATGCAGGTGCACCCGAGCGAACTCTTCATGGAATGCAGGGTCCATCTCCAGGTGCAACACCGCCTCATTTTCGGCGTAGGCAGTACGCTGGACGGTCGACCAGCGCGGACCGAACTGGAGCGCCACGCTGGAGGCTTCCTTGCCGTCGATCACGCGCGGACAACGCCGTTCGAGCCCTTCGATGTCCATAGGATCCGGAACCGCCAGCAAATTTGGTGCAGACACCTGACCGCTGGCGTGCTCGATCCAATTCGACGCGGCATCCGCCGGTCGGCCCAGAATCGTGAAGCCCCAATCTTCGCCGACGCGGCGTTTCAGATGGACCCGCACGGCGCGGGCCTGACCGTCCTCGACCGCGAATGGCGTCAGGAACCGGACGTCCGACAGCACAACCATTCCCGAATGAACGAGACTGTAAGAGGCGCGCGCAAGTTCGAGAAAGCCCGTGCCCGGAATAACGGCGCCCGCCCCGGCGATCCGATGTTCGTCGAGCAGCCAATGCCGGTCCGGCGACAGCATCGCCGAAACGACGAACTCGTCGGGCGAAATGATATGCAGGCTGTCGAGGAACGGGTGGTCGACGGCCTTGCCCTCAGGCAATTGATCGGCGAGCCCGTCGTCCGGGCGGCTATCCAGCGCCGCTGCCATTCCGACCTCGCGCCACGGGCTCCAGTCAACAGCCAGGACGCGCGTACCGTCCACCCCGTGGCGCGACTGTGCATAGGCATCGAGAAACGCATTGGCGGCCGCATAGTCCGCCTGGCCCGGCAAACCGGCAAACGCGCTGATCGAGGAGAACAGCATGATGAATTCGGGCTTCCGCCCCGCCAATGCGTCTTCCAGCGCCAATGTGCCGGCCACCTTTGGACGTAGGACGGCCGCCATCGCCGCATGCGATTTGGTTTCGATGAGGCCATCGTCCAGCGCACCGGCAGCGTGGAAAACGCCCGTCACCGGCCCGAGTTTTGCCGTGATCCGGCGTATGGCATCACGCATCGCGCGCGCATTGCCGACGTCGGCGGCGACAACTTCCACGGTTGCGCCGGACGCTTCCAGCCCCATCACCTTTCGAATGCGGTCCTGCATTGCAGGATCGGCGGTTCCGTCGGCCAGAATATCCGGCCAATTGTCTCGTGGCGGCAATGCCGACCGGCCCAGCAACGCGATGCGGACATCGCCGCGGTCGGCAATATGCCGCGCGATCGTGAGCCCGAGTCCGCCGAGCCCACCGGTCACGAGATAGGTAGCGCCTGGGCGAAGCGCGGCTGCGGCCGACGTCAATCCAGCCTGCGCCGGTGGGATCTGGCTGAATTTCTGAACCCAGCGCTCGCCGCCACGATAGGCGACCACCCGGTCGCGCCACTCCGCTGCCAGTTCGCTCACCACGGCTTCGGCGGTCACCGAAACCGAATCTGGTGTCGACAAAGCCACATCGACGCACCGAATGCGAAGATGGGGATATTCGGCCGGAACCACGCTTGCCGCGCCTACGACCGTCGCCTTGGCAGGCATCAGATTGCCGTCGCCGCCGATCCGCTGCACGCGATCGGTCAGGATCGCGATGTCGACCGGCTCATCGCCGGTCTGGTGCGCCAGCTCGCGGGACAAGGCAATCAGGCTGAAAAAGCCGAGGTCCTGCAATCTGCGGACATCGGGCTGCTTGCGGCCGGTCCCTGTGACCAGCCAGCAATGATAGATTTGCGTCGGCAGGCGGCCTTCGGCGCCCAGCAAATCGAAAAGCCGTCCATAATCGCCCTGGCTGGCAGGATTGACCGAAAACAGCCCCTCGCCCAGCCGTCCGAAGCGATCGCCGGCACGAACGACAACGACCTCCCGTCCCGCTTCGCGCAGACGACGGGCAATCTCGCGCCCCAGCCCTCGCATATCCTCCATGACCAGCGCCACGCCTTCCGGCATCGCAGAGGCATCGAGATAGGAACGCGTCCAGACGGGCTCATATTGCCATTCGGCGGGATCGTCAGATCGGTCCGCTGCGTCCCCTGCCCCGTCGGACATCGCGAGCTGCGCACCTGCGTCATACCAGTGACGCTGACGCTCGAACCGATAGGTCGGCAAGGGAATGCGCAGGCGCTGTTCGTCCTGCCAGAACGCGTCCCAGTCGATCTCGACACCCGCCGCCCAAAGCTGTCCCAACGCGTCGAGCCAGGCCGCATCGTCATCGATGCGCTGGTCGGGGTGCCGCATCGAACTGATGACCGGCTGCTCGCGCGCGCGGTCGGGATGTTGCCGCGCCAGGCTGGCCATCCCGCGGCCGGGACCGACTTCGAGAAGCGCCCTCTCCTGATCGTCGAGCAGGCGGTGCAGCCCGTCGGTGAAGCGTACGGTCTCGCGCAGATGCCGCACCCAATATTCGGGATTGGTGACGTCCGCCGCCGTCGCCCAGTCACCCGTCAGGTTCGAAGCGAAGGGGATCGTCGGCGCGCGAAGATCGATCGTCTGCATCAGCGCGCGGAACTCAGGCAGGATCGGGTCGAGCATCGGCGAATGTGCCGCGACCGAAATACGGACGACCTGCGCTTCGATCTCGCGCGCCGCAAGCAGGTCGTTGAAACCCGCAATGGCGGCAGCCGGGCCGGACACGACGCAAAGCCCGGGCGCATTGATCGCGGCGATCGACAGTTCCGGCGGCAACAACGGCAGCAGTTCGGCCTCCGAAAGCGGCACGCTCAGCATACCGCCATCGCGAACCGTCTCGAACAGCCGGCCGCGCGTCGACACGATCCGCAGCCCCGCTTCCATGTCGATCACGCCTGCGAGATGCGCGGCGGCATATTCGCCGGAGCTGTGACCGATCATCGCCGACGGCTGGACGCCGACCGACATCCACAGCCGCGCGAGCGCAGTCTGGATGATGAACAATGCGGGAAGCGCGATCGATGGGCGCTCCAATTCGGCGGCCGCCTGCGCGCGGTCCAAATCGTTCGGCAACAACCAGCGCCGTACGTTCGCCACGCCGATCCGGTCGAGAATGGCGAGACCGTCATCGACAGCCTGTCGGAACAGCGGTTCGGTATCATAGAGTCCGCGCGCCATGTCGGCGTGTTGCGGTCCGGCACCGCAGAAGAGGAACGCCACCGGGCGCTCGGCGACCGGCTTCGGTTGCGAAACCTCCTGCCCCGCGATCTCACGAAGCCGGGCGGCCGCCTCCTCGCCGCACGCCGCCACGGCGAAGCGGCGTTGCGGCAGGTGCTGGCGTCCGATCGACAGCGTGAACGCCGTATCGGGCAGACCCGCTTGCGGGCGAGTCTCGATAAAGTCGGCGAGTGCGGCGGCGTTCGCCTGCAAGGCGGCAGACGATTTGGCGGTGCAAAGAAGCAGCTGGCGACGCCGGCTCGGTCCGCTGGCCGGGCGCGGCGGCGCCTCTTCGAGCACGACATGTGCGTTCGTGCCCCCCACGCCGAGCGAACTGACTCCCGCCCGACGCGGTGCCCCGCCGGGCGACGTCGTCCAGGGCGACCGCTCGGCCTGGATGCGGAACGGGCTGCCTTCCAGCCCGAGCGCCGGATTGGGCGCATCGAAATTGAGCGAAGCCGGCAGCTCTCCATTGTGCAGCGCCAGCGCGACCTTGATCAGCCCGGCGGCGCCGGCCGCCGTGTCGGTATGCCCGATATTGCCCTTGACCGACCCGATGGCGCAATGACCGACGCTGTCGGTGGACTGACGAAAGGCCTCGGTCAGCGCAGCGAGCTCGATCGGATCACCGACCGGCGTGCCGGTACCGTGCGCCTCGACATAGCTGATCGAGCCGGCATCAATGTCGGCGATCGCCAGTGCTTCGGCAATCACCTTGGCCTGCCCGTCGACGCTGGGAGCCAGATATCCGACCTTGCCGGCGCCGTCATTGTTGATCGCCGACCCGCGCAGCACGGCATAGATATGATCGCCCGCCGCCACCGCATCCTCGAGCCGCCGCAACGCCAACACCGCGACCCCGCTGCCAAATACCGTACCCTGCGATGCCGCATCAAAGGGACGGCAATGGCCGTCGGGCGACAGGATTTCGCCCTCCTCGTAAATATAACCCTGCCGGTGCGGCAGTTCGATCGACGAACCGCCCGCGATTGCCATGTCGCACTCGCCATTGAGCAGGCTCTGAGCGGCCATGTGGATCGAAACAAGCGAGGTCGAGCACGCGGTCTGCACGTTGATGCTCGGCCCCTTGAGATCGAACAGATAGGAGACGCGTGTGGTCAGGAAGTCCTTGTCGTTGCTTGTATGCCGCAACAGGAACAGGCCGACGTCGCGGACCAGTTTGGAATTGGTCAGCAGGTTATACGGCATATAGGCATTGTGGCCGGAACCGGCAAAGACGCCGACCACGCCATCGAAACGCTGCGGCGTGTGGCCGGCATTTTCCAGCGCTTCCCACGTGCATTCCAGGAAATGGCGGTGCTGCGGGTCCATGATTGCCGCATCGCGCGGGCTCATTCCGAACAGCGTCGCGTCGAAACATTCCATATCTTCGAGCGGAGCGCCGCGGCGGACATAGTTGCGATTGCGCAGCGACGCCGGACTGACCCCTGCTGCGAGCAGTTCCTCGTCCGAATAGGTACGGATCGCCTCGCGGCCACCCTGAAGCAGATCCCAATATTCGTCGATTCCCCGCGCGTCGGCGAACCGGCACGACATGCCCACGATCGCGATTGCCGCCTCGGGCAGATCCGCTTCGCTGGTGGGACCGAAGGAGCTGTGATTCTGTTCCATCGATCAGCTCCTCGCAAGCGCACGTGCAGCGCCGCGGCGCTGAAGCGCGGCCCGCCGATTGTTCGCGCGATCCTGTCCCTCGCGCGCGGCCGCGACCTGCGGCTGCGACACCGACAGATGCGCCGCGAGCGTGGCAACGGTTGGGAACCGGAAGATGTCGGTCAGCGATACCGCCTTTTCCGATACCCCCGAAAGGCGGCGGTGGAGTTGCACGGCAAGCAGCGAGTGGCCGCCGATATCGAAGAAATTGTCGCGCAAACCGACATTGGACAGGTTGAGGAGGTCGCACCAGATCTTGTGAATCTGTGCTTCCATGCCGCTGGCCGGCTCGACCACCTCGTTCGCCGGCACCTCGATCGCGACGCGCGCGGGGTCGGGCAACGCCTTACGATCAATCTTGCCATTCGGTGTCCGCGGCAATGCGTCGACCTGAATGAAGGCCGACGGCACCATGAATTCGGGCAAGCTTGCCCGCAGATGATCGCGTAGCACGTCGTTCGACGCCACGCCGGTCGCCGCCAGATAGGCGATCAGGCGCGAGTCTGCGGCTCCCTCCGCGCGATGCGCGACGACCACCACCTCGACAACATCGGGATGATCGGCCAGCCGCGCCTCGATCTCGCCCAGCTCGATGCGATAGCCGCGAACCTTGACCTGATGATCGAGCCGGCCGAGGAATTCGAGCGTTCCGTCGGAACGCTGCCGCACGAGGTCACCCGTGCGATATGCCCGGCCCCCGAATGCGACCGGATCCGCGATGAAGCGCTCTGCGGTAAGTTCGGGGCGATTTAGATAACCCCGCACCACGCCGTCGCCGGCGATGATCAGTTCGCCGGGCGTACCCGGGCGGACGGGCTGCATCCGCCGGTCGAGAACATAGACCTGCTGGTTGAGCAAGGGACGGCCAAGCGGCGGTACGTCGTCATCGGCCTGCAAGACATGGGTCGCCGACCAGATCGTCGTCTCGGTCGGGCCGTACATGTTCATGACGGCACCATCGACAAGCGAGAACATGTCGCGGGCGAGGTGCGGCGGAAAAGCCTCTCCACCGACCATCAGGCGCTTGAGTTCGGACAGGTGCGGACGCGCCGCCCCATCGCTCGCCAGCACATTGAGCAGCGACGGCGTGCATTGAAGATGCGTGACGCCGTGCTGCACCATCAGTTCCGGCAGGCTGTTCTCGGCGCCCTCCGCCTCTGCCGCGGCAAGGCGGCGCAGACGGTTGAGCGCAGGCAGGCTTTCAAGCACCGTATCGGTGGCGATGCCGAAGTCGATCAGGCAGCCAATCTCGTCCACCCCGATCGCCTGAAGGCGCCGAATCAACGGCAAACAATCCTCGGGCGTCCCGAACAGGCCGCTGGTCTCGAAATAGCGATCGAAGGCATGATCGAGCAGCGCGTCGGTTTCCTCGTCGCTGAGCCCCGACAATTCGATTTCCTTGCCCGCCTCGGCGCCAACCGGTTGCCTGAAGGTCGGGAACGACCAGGCATATTGTTTGAGGAGGTTGGTCGAAGTACGCAGATATTCGGTCAGCGGCCCGTGCACGATCGACCGCACCTCGTCGGCGTTTTCGCCGACAAAGCTGTGCAGCATCAACGTGACAAGCCCCTCGCCCTGATGGCCGGCGGCTGCCCGGGCACGGCGATAGGCGGCGATCTTCGCGGCCACTTCCTCGACATTCTGCCCCAGCAGGTGCGTCAGCACATTGGCGCCCGACCGCCCTGCTTCCTCGAATGTCTGCACATTGCCGGCCGATGTGATCCACACCGGAAGTTCCGGCTGCACCGGACGCGGATAGGTCATCAGTTCGACATCGCCGAGCGGTCCCGGGAAGCTGCGCGCCTCGCCCCGCCACAGCGCACGGACATCCTCCATGTTGCGCTTCAGCGCACCGTTGCGATCGGCGAAATTGTCGGGAGCAAACACGAAGTCGTTCGGCTGCCATCCGGAGGCGAAAGCGATACCGACGCGGCCGCCCGACAGATTGTCGACCAACGCCCATTCCTCGGCAATCCGCGCCGGATGGTGCAATGTCGCGACCACGCTCCCCGCGCGGATATTGAGCCGCGAAGTCGACGCCGCAAGCGCGGCGGAAATCACGGCCGGATTGGGATAAGGTCCGCCAAAGGCGTGAAAATGGCGTTCCGGCGTCCACACCGCCTCGAAACCATTGGCGTCGGCAAAGCGCGCGCCCTCCATCAACAGCCGATAATGGTCGGCGGCGCTAGCGCCATCGGCGCTCGCAAAATAGAAGAGGCTGAATTCCGGTGCCTTGCCTCCATCGCGCGATACGACATCGCCGCGCACCTCACGCTCCGTCGCGACCACCACATGATAGCCACGCGTGAGCGGCCAGCAGATTTCGAGAACCGAGATATCGAAGCTGAGGCTCGTCACCGCCAACCAGACCCCGTCTGGTTCGAGCTGCCGGTCCATCCCTGCGAAGAAATTGACGAGTTGCCGGTGCTCGATCATCACGCCTTTCGGCAGGCCGGTCGAACCGGAGGTGTAGATGACATAGACGAGATCCTCGCCAGTCGCACCGCCGTCGAAAGCTTCATCGGACAGCATGGCGAGCTCGCCATCAAGCTGGTCGATGCACACAAGATGCGCCCCGGCGGCGGGCAGGTCGCCGACCAACGACGACTGGGTGACGATCACCGGCATCCCCGAATCCGCGATCATGTGCGCAAGGCGGTCGCGCGGATAGGCGGGGTCGAGCGGAACATAGGCTCCGCCCGCCTTGTGGATCGCCAGCACGCATATAGCGAGCTCGACGGATCGTTCGACATTGAGGCCGACCATGACGTTGGGCCCGACACCCAGACCATGCAGATAACGGGCGAGCCGATTCGCGCGTGCGTCGAGTTCGGCATAGGTCATGCTGCGACCACGCGCGGTAACTGCGACCTTGTCGGGAGTCCGGCGCGCCTGGTCCGCGATCATGTGATGGACGCCCGACGCGGTCGAGGTTTCGCCCGCTTCGGCATTCCATACCCGGATCACCTGGTGATATTCGGCCTCATCGAGTAACGAAAGCCGGCCGGCCGGTGTCTCGGGCGCGGCATCGGCCGCCGCCAGCATCCTTTCGAACCCGACCCACAAATCCGCGAGCGCGGCATGGTCGATCCGCGCCGGATCATGGATCAACCGGCAGCCGCTGCCATCGCCGGCAATGGCCAGATGGAGTACCGTCCCCTGCGCGGAGACGGCCTGATCGAGCCGATCGACCAACTGCACGGAGACGGGAAAGCCGAAGCCGTCCGATCCGCGCAGGTCCGGCATCCGTGCGATCAGATCGCGTGCGATCGCGATCCGCTTGTGCATGGCACCGACCTCGTTCGCCAATCGGTCGGCAAAGACGCCGAGCGGTTGCCCCCAGTCGATCGCAACATGCAGCGGCATTTGATCGGCGAACCACGGCGCGACATCCTCGAGCCGCGACAGATAGACCTGATCAACATATCCGATATCGACGGTATCGCGGTCCGCTACGCGACCCAGGTAGGCAACCCATGCCGCGAGCAGGTCCGACGGGACCCGTCCGGCGGGAGCCTTGCGGTCCGACACGATGGGCGCCTCGTACCGATCACCGCTTTTCGCCTGAAACTGCGGGAGCAACAGCGCATCGCGACCGGCAAGCCGGCGATGCCACCAGCCTTCGTAGTGCGCCGAGGCGCTGTCCAGCGTACCAAGCGTGTCCAAGCGGTCGCCGCCGATCGATTCGAAGCGTTGGCCCGCGGACAAAGTCGCGAACGCCAGAGGTCCGCCGTCGGCATCGGTCAGCCGATCCAGTCGGATATCGCCGCTGCCAGTGGCGACAATGGGGGACTCGCCGCCATCAATGATGGACCCCGGTGCGGCACCGCTGGTCCGGTCCAGCGCAGTTGCAGCATGTACCAGGATCAACCGATCGCCCAACAATGTCTTCGCAACGCCAAGGGGGTTGCGATGGGCACCGAAATCGAGCGCGGAAACCCGGCGAGCAATTTCGTGCGCAGGCGCGTCCCAGTCGATCGTCGCGGCGGCGACGGGGCGTGCTTCCTTGCCGAAGAAGCGTTCCGGCGGGCTCGATACGGGCTGGCGGCGCTCGACCGCAGCCGTCAAATCTTCAGCCAATGCTGCAAAAGTCCGCAGTCCCGCTTCGAAGCATTTGGTGTTCAACGACAGCGCCGTTTCGCCGTCTTCGATCGCAAGGGTTTCGCTAGCCAGAATGTCGCCGCAATCGACCGCGTCGGTCATCAGATGCCATGTTACGCCATGTTCGGATTCGCCCTCCAGCAACGCCCAGCTCGGCGTGTTGAGCCCGGCATAGGCCGGAAGCGGGCCATCGTGGAAATTGATCGCGGCGCGTGACGCCAGTGCAAGCACATCCGGCGACAAGACGGTCAGATTGGTGATGCTGAACAGATAGTCGATCGGACCGAGGTCGGCGTCGAGCAAATCTTTTGAACGCCCAAAGAGCGGCACGCCGGCGCGGCGCGCCCAGGCGGCAGCCGGCCCTTCGGGTGCGACGACCGCGACAATCTCGTGCTGCTGCTCGAGCAGCAGCCCGCCACATGCCCCAAGCAAGGTTTCGCGTCCGATGAGGATGCTGCGCTGCTTACCCTGATGCACGCTGGATTCGCTGGACGGAGCCGGTCCCGCCATGATGTTCTCCTTTGAGCACATCGTAGGGCGGAAGCGGGGGCGCAACTACTTCAACAACTCCGTAGGCAAATCATGTGGTAAAAATGGGGAATGACGAAATCACACCCCCGGTCATTTATACTCGATCAGCCTGCGACGCCTGCGCCAATAGTCGATCTGGCCCTGCAGGTGCGGAAGCTTGCCCAGCGTGATGAAGCTGGCCTGCAAAGCTCCGCCGCTAAAATAGACACGTAGCCACAGCAGCGGCCACAGCGGCCAGAAGATTGGGAGCGCCCACAAGAGGTTACTCGCGACCTGGTGACCCAATCGCGGATTATATTCGCCCCGGCGGCTATAGGCTTCCGCGGTCGCATAGCCGCTGCGCCGGCTGCGCTGCCACCATTGCCGAAACTCAGTCATCGCGGCGTCGTGGATCGTCATGTCATGACCGATCCGGCGGATCCGCCAGTGGTTCAGCCGGATACGATGACAAAGATCGGGCTCTTCACCCGCGATCAGATCCTCCGAAAAACCGCCGACCTCGACGAAGGGTTTGACGCGAAACAGCGCATCGCCGCCACAGGTTTCGGCGATACCGACGGGCGTGTTCCATTCCTGATCGCATAGTTGATTATAGGGGCTGGCATCCGGCGAACGTTCGCGCCGACGGCCGCACACCGACGCCAGGTCGGGCTCGGCTCGCATCGCCTCCATCGCCTTGTCCAGCCAGCCCGCGACCAGTTCGCAATCGCCGTCGATAAAATGGAGATATTCCAGATCGGGATAATGCTCGATCATCCACTTGGCCCCGGCGTTGCGCGCCCGCGCAGCGGTAAAGGGCAAGGCCCGGTCCAGGTCGACGACCGGCAGACCGCGACCGCGGGCAAAGTCGCAGCTCCCGTCATGCGAACCGGAATCGACATAGATCGCGAGCGACGTCTCCCTCAGCACGCTGTCGACGCAGGTCACCAGCCGACTGCCCTCGTTGCGACCGATAATGACGAAACCGACTTCGCCCGTTCGCGTGGCGGCGGCATTCGTGTTGGTCATGATTCGCGCTCCGTGCGTATCCATTGCTTTTCGCGGCGGACAAGAAACTGTGCCGCGATCGGCAGCTTCCAGAGCATGTAGGCCGGAATTTGCGTCACAGTTCGCAACGGCAATATGTCGCGGCCTTCTGCCCGCCAGGCTCGCGCAAGCCCCAGACAGAGCAAGGCCAATGCGAGTGCAAGAAGCAGAACCGAAAGACTCGCGCCCTGCACCGCAACTCCGACCGCAAGCAGGAGCAGCGAGACGACGAGCAGCATGACGGTGGGGGGGACCATCAGGTCGAAAGCCACGAGAGCGAGCCGCCAGCGCCCGCCGATCGCACGCCCCAGCAGCGCAGGAACATAGCGCCCCATGGAGTGCAGCATGCCATGTTCCCAGCGCCGTCGCTGACCGGCCGTGCCCTTTTCGGAACTCGCGGCGCTGACGAACAGCGCGTCTTCCTCAAATGTGACGCGTTCCCCGGCCAGCAGAAGATCGAGCCCCATATCGAGATCCTCGACGAGCGACGCCGCCCGCCACTCGATCGCATCAAAAATCCGGCGCGGAAAGGCCATGCCCGATCCCTGAAGCAGTGCCGAGCCGCCCAAGCGTTGCAAGGCACGCTGGCGAACGAGGTTCTTGATCAGGAAAGCGAAGCAGGAAATGCGTACCCGGGCCGACGCGTTGATGGGCGGAGCCATAAGATAGGCGCCTTGCACAACCGCATCGTCCATGGCGGCGGCAGAAGCGAGTTTCGCGAGCGCGGCCGGCTCCGCAAGGCAATCCGCATCGACAATGATCAAGATATCGCTCGGCTGGTCGCGGAGAAAGGCGCGACCGAACTCGAGCGCATGTCCCTTGCCCCTCAAAGACGAATCGAAGCGTTCGATGACGTCGGCGCCCAATCTTCGGGCGATAGGCGCCGTATCGTCGCTGCAATTGTCGGCGACGACCAGCAACCTGTCGCCCTCGCGCAATTGATCCAATATCGACTGGACGGCGGCGGCGATTCCTCCCGCCTCGTCATGGGCGGGCATCAGTACCGTGAAATGCGGCCGCCCTTCCCGTTCTGGGAGCAATGTGGACTTCTGCGCGCCCGATCCCAGCAAGCATTGAAGCGCAAGAAAAGCGACCAACACCGCGGCGCAGATACAGAGCGAAGCGATTATCATCGCCCTGCCCCTCCGAAGCGTCCCCCCCTCCGCATGGCGTTATCCGTTCTTTCGCCGTTGCAGCGCCGGAGGCAACCAGTCGGCCTTGAGATGGTGGAACAGGACTCGCCAATCGCGCTTGTCAGCGCTGCCCGGCCGTTGCCGGAAATCCGTCGTGCGTTCGATCAGGCCATCGTCCTGTTCAACGCCGGCCGTGTAATAATAGGTTGCGATCGAACGTCGCGATCGGTCTTCCGGGCACGACAACGGATCGGGATGACCATGAAAAGTGTCGCGATCCGTGGAAAAGATTACCGCCCGGCCGAATATCGGCATGATCCGCTGCGTGGCCGCCCGCATCCGCTTGTCCCACAACTCCAGCGCGCCGCCAAATTCGTCGCGCCAATCGTTGTTCAGATAGATGAGCAGGTTGAGCCGGCGCGTCACGCCCATTTCCTTGTGCCGAGGAAAATCGGCATGGATGCTGAGATGACCGCCACGCTTGGTTTCATGAAGCCCGGCGCCTGCGTGATAGGGGTCGGGGATCAGCCCCTGGATGCCCGTGAGCCCGGAAAGGAACGACATAAACGCCCGCGAATTCAGCTCGGCGAACAACATTCGCGTCAGCGGCCCTTCGCATTGGTCAGGTCGAAACTGGAATTTCAGCCGCTCTTGCTCGCGCATGAAGCAGTCCTGTTCCCCATTGTCCGGGAACTCCTCAGCCACGCCGCGTAAAAAATCGCGATCGAGAAAATCGTCGAGAACGATGTGAGGAAACGGCTGGTTCGCTTGGTACGTCTCCGCCCACAACACGCCCGCAGCATGGCACTGCTCAGCATCGAAGCACCGGTATCCCCCCAGGTCTTTTAAACGGAGTACATGCATTCCTATCTCGTCCGAACGTCGACAAGACCCCGGGACGGAAGGGGCCGGTCTTTCTTACCATTATCAAACACGCTCGGCGGGGCCGGAGCAAGCCGGGGAAATCACCTTGGGAGTTCTTATAATCGACAGAAAATAGTGCCGGGGCTAAAACAGCAGATGGAAACTCCCGGAGAAAACACCAGTGCATGTAGCACTTTACTCTCCTCATTGGCCGCCTGCGGGGGCAGCGAACGGAATCGTCAGCTATGTCTCTACGGTAAGGGAATACCTTATCGCCCAGGGGCACAGGGTCACGATATTGTCCGAAGGGCGACGCTATCCCAGTGATGGCGTCGACATGCCGCTGCTCGCGCCAATCGAGACACTCGGCGGATTCGGCCGGCTGCAACGGCGGATTTCCCGCCGCATAGACACTTATCACGGCGGCTTGCCACGCCTGGGTCAGCAACTGGCTGCGCAGGTTAGTGCAGCCCATCGCGCCGACCCCATCGACATCCTCGAAATGGAAGAAAGCTTTGGCTGGTCGCACACGGTGCAGCGCCTCACCGGAATTCCGGTCGTGACGCGTTTGCATGGCCCTCATTTTCTGAAGCCTCCCAAGCCGCGAACGGCTCGCGACAAGCTGAACGACCTGCAGCGTTGCCATACCGAAGGACGCGCGGTGCGGACTTCACATACGTTGACCGCACCAACCCGCGCGATGATGAAGGTCACCTGCGAAAATTACCGGCGCCCGGTTCGGGAACGCGACGCGGTCATCCCGAACCCCATTCGCCTGCCTGCCCAAAGCGAACGCTGGAACCTTGCAACGTGTGATCGCAATCGTATCCTGATGATCGGACGCTTCGATTATTGGAAGGGCGCCGACACCATGCTGCTAGCTTTCGAGCAGCTACTGCGTGAACATCCCGATGCCAGGTTGACGCTGGTCGGGCCGGTGATCGGCATTGAGACGGGCCCGGGGCAGCTCGCCGATTTCGAGGCATATGCGCGTGCGAACCTCTCGCCGGAAACAGCACGACGCGTCGAATTGACCGGGACGCTGAAGCCTTCCGAAATCGCCGTGCTCCGTCGGCAGGCCTTCGTCACTGTCCTCGCCTCGCGGGTGGAGAATTTTCCTTATGCCCTGCTTGAGGGGCTTGCCTCGGCCAGCCCGATGATCTCGACCGATTGGCCTGGGTGCGACGAGATCATCCAGCACGGAGAATCAGGCTTCCTGACGCCGATCGGCGATCCTGAAGCGCTTGCGCAGCGGCTTGTCTGGATGTTCGACTATCCGGAAGCGGCCGCACGGGCGGCTGAGAACGGTGGACACCATTGCGCCAGCCATTTTTCCGTCGAAACGGTCGGAGCCAAGCTCGTCGAATGCTATGAGGCCACGATCCGGAACGGCGCGGAGTGACCTCAGTGCCCGTGTCCGCGCTGATCGATGCCCCGCCGCCAGGGCCCTCCTCGCGCATCCACCGGTTTCGGGACATTGCACTCCGCGACACCAACGTCGTCGTCGTTTCCGTGGTTCTCGGCAATCTGCTCCGCGCCTTCAGCAGCGTCGTCCTTACGCGCCTGCTGGTGCCGGAAGTGTTCGGCATTTCAGGTGTCATCGCCTCGATCGTCTTTGCGTTCGGCATGATATCCGACCTTGGCTTCCAGGCCTTTGTTGTCCGTCACCCAGACGGCGAAAAACCGCGCTTTCTCGATACGATCTGGACGATGGCGGTGCTCAGATCGATCGTCCTGACAAGTGTCGTGTTCGTGCTTTCACCGACAATTGCAGGTGTCTTTGGCAAGCATGAGTTGGCACCGCTGATCGCCGCGGCATCGCTGACTTTCGTGCTCGAAGGGGTCGCCTCGCTTACCCTTTTGACGGCATTGCGACATCGGATGGTCCTGCGACTGTCGCTGCTCGAACTCTCCGTCATGGTTCTCCAGATATTGCTGTCGTTCGTCCTCGCTTATTATTGGCGAAACTATTGGGCGATATTGGCCAGTATGCTGACGGGAAGCGCCTTCAAATCGGTGTTCAGCTATCTGCTTTTTCCGAACTCGCTGCGCAAACCAGCTTTCGATCGGCAATATATAAAAGAGCTCTGGGGCTTTGCGCGCTTCGTTACCGGCTCCAGCATCATCACCCTGTTGCTTCTGCAAAGCGACAAGTTCGCGCTAGGGCGATTGATGTCGCTCGACCATTTCGGTTTCTACATTCTGGCCAGCAACCTCGCCACCGCCCCGCTCGCTTTTGCCACAGCATACGCCAGCCGCGTCCTTTTCCCAGCCTACTCACAGGCATGGCGTGACGGCGAAGAGAATCTGCGGACGCTATTTTATGCTAAGCGTCGCCTGCCGTCGCTCCTTTACTGTTTCGCCGCGGGCGGCCTGATCGGTTCCGCTCCGCTGGTGATCGAAATATTGTACGACCCTCGCTATTCGACGTCCGCAATCTATCTACAGATACTGGCGATCGCACCGCTCTTCGCGCTCGCGTCGAACAGCGGCAACGAAACATTGACCGCGACGGGGCACATCAAGGTGACCTTTCAAGCCAGCGTCGCAAAGCTGATGTGGTTTTGTATCGCGGGGCCCGTGGGCTATGCGATTGGCGGTGTCCTCGGGCTGGTCATCGCGATCGGCCTGATGGAAATTCCGGCCGTCCTTCTCAAATGGGTTCAGATGCATCGCCTGCAATATCTTGACCTTCGCCAGGAGCTGCTTTTCCTTGGGGCAGGCGGTGCCGGCATCATCGTCGGAGCCGTCGGCGACTGGCTAATCCGCCCGCTTCTCTGAGAACCCGCATCGACTAAGAGCCGGAAAAACCGAGGGGGCGGCCCACGCAATTTCGTCGTCTGTTCTCGGACGGCTCCCCTTACCCCGGAAGGACAGGCGCGCGGCGCCTCATGTCCTGTAGAAAAGCAGAAGCTCCGGTTTATCATCAGCCTCGGCCGGGCTTGTTACCACCTTGGATTCGCGCTGCAGACGCAGAAACGCTGCGGCGAAGCCGAACAGGGCGAACAGATAGAAAGCTGGTCGTGTTCCGAAGGAGGTAAAGAACAGCATCTCCATCATCATCAGAAGACAACCAAAGACGAATGCTCCGGCACCCACGTCGCGCTTCGACGCGCCCTGGAACCGCCCCTTGCGCACGATACCGGTCAAGAAAAGAACGAACGGCGCGACAAAGACGATAAGGCCGAAAAGACCGGCAATCAGCATGATCCACATATAGGTATTGACGAAGTCGATGATGCCTTCCCCCTGCACCAGATCGGGCAGCAAGTGGTGCAGTTCAGCCGTCGAATAGCCCATTATCGGGCGATTGGCGAACACCTCGAACCCGCGGCTCAATAGCTGACGCCGATAGTCCGACGAAGCGCTCGACCCGCCGGACAGCCCTAGAGTCTCCGACAAATAGGGGTGAAACTGCGCGGCAAGAAACAGCAGGGAGACAGCGCCGGCCGCCACAAAAAACTTCTGCGCCAGCAGGGCATAGCGGCCGCGGAGCGCATCTGCGGCGACGATCGCGATGAACAAGCCGACCCACGCGCCACGTGACTGCGGCGCCACCAGCCCGGCCACCGCGACTGCCATCAACAACAGATAATAGCGGCGGCCACGGATGAAATCGCGCGACAGATGGAGAGCCATGATGCAAATCGCCAACACCATCGCTACCGAGGTCGGTTCGACAAACGGCCCGCCAGCGCGGATCAAGCCCGCCCGCACCTTTACCAGCATCAGCGTCGGCAATTCGAAGAGCCGATAGAGTTCCTGATATACCGGCCATGCCTTCCAGACCTCGAAGATCAGAAGCGCCGCGATCACGACCCCGCCCGCGCCCAGCCACAGCATCGCCGACTTCAACTCATCGCTGGTACGCACACCGCGGCTCACGATGTAGTAAGGTAGCGCAAGTTCCAGCGAAACTTCGGTCAACGCCCGCAAGTGATGAGACACGCTCGTCTCGCGCGCCACGGCCATCGCAATTGTGAACACAACCAGCAGGACGGCAAAATCCCATTCGATACGGCACCGCCCCTTGGCGGGGTTCACGAAGATGGCCAATGCCGCACCAATTGCCAGAGCATCGTGCACGCCGAATTCGACGAGCTTAAGCGAGCCAAGCTCGAGCGTGTAGTCAAGGCCCGGCAAAAGCAGCAGGCTGAACAGATACACCGGCGCGATCAGATTGAAGCGCCGCGCGGCGACCGGCACCCAAAGACACATGATCACGAACAAAAGGCCAAGGCTTGGAACAGACCATGCGAGCACCGGCATCGTCACCGCGATCGCCAGCATGCGCGTCTCGATCGGCTTGCGGACGTCGTGCTTCAAACTGAATAGAAACAGCAGGATGGCCGCGGCGCTCACCGTCCCAACGAAAAAACTCGGCTTCACGATAAGATAGTCACCCGCCGCGAGGCGAAATGTGAGCGCAAGACCGGCAACTAGGATTAGGATGGCAGGCATTAGCGCGCTCCCGCTTGAAATTGCCGGACGGCGCGCAATTTCGGCGCCTGGTCGACTGGTTGCCCCGCATATTCCATCAGTCCCCACGAACCATAATCCGCGATCGGCGCGGTCGACGCGTAGAGCATCAGCGTGCTTCGAATTCGCCTGTCCCACTCGGCCAGATAGTGTCGATACACCTCAGCCATGCGCGGATCGCGCTGCAGGGCGCGGGCCAGCGCAAGGTCGGAAGTCACGAGATGTTGTCCCCCTTCGTAAGCGATGAACCGCTTACCATGTTTCGACGCAATAGCCCGGTTCTCATCGGCGAATTTCATCGTATGCTCGATCGCCTTTGGCATCCCGGCAAATATACGGTCGAGATCGTCGCTGCCGAAGCCGTCCAAGTCGAACCAGATGTAAGGCGCCGTTGCCACGACATCGACCCAGCGCACCGTATCGGCATCGTCGAGAATGATGTTCGCAAGGTCGGACCAGGCATGCTGACTGGCGGCGACGCGAACGAGATGTTCGGGCCGGTCGGCATAGACCTCGGTCCAGATCTTCATTGCCGCGCGCGTTTTCTGGGCATAGCGGATCATCTGCGCGCGCTTTGCGTCCCCGCCGCCGAGCTTCATCATCATGCCTTCACGCTGCGCCTGCTGGGCCGCGTCGAACATGTCGTTCCACACTTCGTTGCCCAGCTCGACATAGACGGTCCGGTCGGGATTCAGCTTTGCGCGAACCAGCCGGGCAAACTCGCGAATATAGGTTTCGTCGGCCTTGTACGGCATGAGAAACCAGGGATCCGCACCGGTTTCGTTGGCTACCGCGATCATATCCTCGATCGAAGCACCTGCGGCCGTCACCTGACTCGAATAGGACTGCCGGGCGCGCGTCTCCCAACTCACATCTATATTGTCATTCGTCTTCTGCCAGTCGAGGAAACGCACGACCTTGAAATCCTTCACGAACTTCAAAAAATCGGGATGAAAGCGCGCATCGCGGGGAAAGGCGGGGTCGCGGCAGTCGATATCGCGGACGGGGTTCGCTGGATCGGTGCTGATGAGCTCGATCCATGCCCCCTCGTCCGCCGCACCGGTTGGGGACAGTTCAAGTGTCAGCCAGCCCTCACCGCGATCCTTGACGCGTGCGACGCCACCCGACGAAATTTCGCCGCGACCATGATATTCGCAGCGCACGTCCACCGTACGAAACGGCGCGGGAGGGAGCATAAGGGGGCGCGGCGCGGTCTGCCCCGGCTGGAGGCTGCGTACCCAACCGTTCCGATCGAGCTGCGCCGCCGGCATGAGCTTCCAGCCCTGCCCCTGCGACGAGAACCATTCGCTTTGTGTTATCAGGTTCAGATAGACCTGGTGTCGATTGAAATTGGCTAGTCCGAACAGATTGATACCCAGTTCGGTTCGCGCATCCGGTGGCGGAGGTGCGGCCGGCGCTATCTGATCGGCAGAATCCGCCTGGCCGGTCGCCACAAAGATGGTGATGGCAGCGGCGACGACAGCAAAAAATAGCAGACCGAGCTTCAACAACCTGCTGTCCCGCGGTAAAAGCGAGCGGCGCCTGGCTTCAGGATGCGACATGTCTTGACCTCTGACGTTCGTCGAGCCGACGGTCATCGCGGCCGCGGCATCTTTGGCGGCCGACGCCAAGAAGGAACCGGTGGCATCGATCATGCTGTCTCTCCGCGCCGGAAGGGATTGTCCGCGCCATCTCCACGCAGGATCTTTGGCCAAGCCCGCGAGAAACGCGCCCATTTATAATAGGCTCGCAATCGCCCATCGTCCTGCCGCCACTTCGTATCCCTGACGTAAGCTAGATATATTCCTGCGAACTCGTCCGCGAGATATCGGGGGCAATCGATCGCTACTTTCGCCTGCTGCTGGCGCCAACGGCCCATAAAATCCCGCGCGAACTGTTGGAGCGCCCGCGCCTGTTCCGGATCGAGATCGTCCGCGACCCAAGGGTCGGAAGGCAGGCTGCCGTACAGCGCGATATGGCTTATCAGCGCGATGTAGTAATTGCCGAGGTGTGTCAGGTGCACATCGTCCGCAAACAGCCGTTCCATCGTCACGCGGGTCGTCGCGGCGCTCAAGCCGCTCACCCCCGTTTCGGAAGCCGCCTGCTCGACCAGCGCGGCAAGCGCCTGAGCAGCTGGGATTAATCGTACCGGCCGCGTTCGTCCCTTTTCGACCAATTTATCGTTGATCGTCGTTGTCGTGCATTGCCAAGCCCGCGTTGCCGCTTTTTCATACGCAACCCATCCTGCGGGATCGTCGAGGTCGTCGACATTGAGCCACGCCGCATAGAGATAGGTCTGGCCGTTGGGATTGGAGGCGAAGAAGCGCGCTTCATAATCGACCGCATTGCCAATCGTGTCGTTCCAGATCAGGCTTTCCAGAAGCGTGTGCACTTCGTTGAGCACAAGCGTGTCATACGCGTGCCCTGCGGGCGCGGGCGCCAGTTCTTTCAGCACGTTGATCGGCCGGCCATCCCGATCAGTCCCCGCGCGATAGCCGCTCCCCGACGCAGAACCATCCCCTTGCGTCCGCGCGCGCAGCGACGATCCTGCGAGATGCTGCATATTCCATTCGAGCGCGTTGCCCGTGCCGTCGGCGATCGCGGCCAGATAGTCCGGCAAAGGCCTGTCAGTCAGGCTGTGGCCTGAAATGAACAGCCTCTTCGGCGCATCGGACTGAGAGCCGAAAGCGGCGGAGAAAGTGGCCGTGGGCGAGGATGGTTTCTCTTCAGTCATACATCCGGTCAGGCCGATGAGCGACAATGCCAAGAGCACGCGAGCGGCAATTCCATTGCGTGAGCCGCGCCACATCACGGCCGCGCATCGCGTTTCCAGTCGCGCGCGATCTGGAAGATGCCCGGGCCGTCATATAGATATCTGCGCCACATGCGGGCCGGATCCGACAACAGCCGGTGGAGCCACTCGATTGCCAGGACACGCATGAACCGCGGCGCGCGCTTTTGGACGCCGGTCAGGAAATCGAGGCTTGCGCCGACGCAAAAACCGATGCCGCACGCGCCGCCTGCCTGCTTCACCCGATAAGCCAATATTTCCTGCTGCGGCGATCCGACAGCCATGAAACAATAGCGCGCGCGCGTTTCGACGACGAACCTGACGGCCTGCGCCACCTCCGCGGGATCCTTGATGAACCCCATCGGCGGATCATAGTGATGGACATTCTGCAGCCCATAGCGGTCGGCGACACTCGCTACGAGTTCGGCGTTGCCGCCTATGATCGCAACCTTGTCGGCGGGCCTGATAGTCTGCTCGAAAATCTGCTGGGTCAGATCGCTGCCCGGAATCACCGGCAACATGACCCCCATTCCGCGAGCAAGGATCGCAAGGATCTTGCTGTCGCACAGCGTCGCCCACGCCGACCGGTAAACCGGCCACAAGTCCGACCGGACACGCTGCAAGCGGACAACATGATCGACATTGGGCGTCACCACATAGGCGAACGGGGCATCTTCCTGCCGCTCGACCACCATTTTCAACACCGAAGCCATGGTTTTGCGCGTGAAGGCGATGTCCATAAAGACACCAGCATCAAGGTCCACAAGCTCGGACGAGGGTGACGAGGCGGGCAACGTTGCCAAAGCGGCGAACCTTCTTGCGAAACGGAATCGGGAACGCCGGTAGGATGCCTGCGAGCCGCCCCGCATTATGCAGATATGATCGTTCAATTCTGCTAGGCGAAATCCCTTCCGAATATACCCAATGATCTATGCGCCGAGCGACGCTCCCCAGCGTAAAAAGGCATCTGAAATATCCCACCCCCATAGGAAGGACCGCAATCAGCGAATTTCGGCTCGCGGCGCGGAGAACTAGGATGCCGTCCACTTAGTTGTTCGGGGAGTCGAAATCGTGTTCTCAACACGCCGCCAAATATCAGGAAGCCGTTGCGGCGCCCTTGCAGGAAAGGGCTTTGGCGCAATTGCATGTGCCGCGCTGGTCCTCCAGACCCCGGCAGTCGCCCAGCAGGAGGCAGCGGCCAGTATCACCGCCGATGCAACGGCTAACAGCCAGTATAAGGTAAACACGGGCGACGAGCTCGACGTGTTCGTCTGGGGCGAAGAACGGATGCAGCGCGCCGTGCGCGTGCAGCCGGATGGCACTTTTTCCTTTCCGCTCGCCGGCACCGTGCAGGCCACAGGCCGCAACGTGTCCGACATCGCCGCTGAAATCCGCGAACGCATTTCGGTCAACTATCGCACATCGGTCCCCGATGTAACGGTATCGGTCCGCGAAGCGACCGGCATGCGCTTTTATGTAGTCGGCAAGGTTCGGACGCCCGGAAGCTTCACGAGCGGCACACCCGTCAACATTCTTCAGGCGCTCAGCGTCGCGGGCGGCACAGCCGAGTTCGCAGACATCAAGAACGCCGTGATCCTGCGCCAGACGCCGAATGGCCAAGTCGTGGAACCGGTCAAGCTCTCTACCATTCTCAAGGGCGGCCGCGCGATGAACGCCGGCGTATTGAGCAGCCCGCTACCCATGCTTCTGAGCGGCGATGTTCTCGTTATCCCTTGAACATGTCTCCGGAAGCCTGCGCCTGTTTGCGATCGGATTATTTGCCGTAGCGATGGCATTTGTCCTTGCAGCCAGGAGCGAAGCGAAACCGACTGTAACCTTGGAGGTTGATACGTCCGTGCTGGTGTCAGACAATCCTTTCCTGACGACAGAAAAAAAGAAGGCGACGGGTGCCGTCGAACTCGTCGCGCGCCCTCGCGTCGAGTGGCAGATCGACCCGCGGACCGATGTCGACTTCACGGGGGAAGTGGGTCTCCGCCAATATTCGCGGCGTTATGGCAATTTCGTCACCGGGCGGTCGGACCTGCAAATCCGTCATCGCCGCAACGAATATCTGACCGTCGCCGGCCGGGCGTCGTACCGGCGCGATCTTGTATCGGACGCACTGACCGACAGCATCGACTTCGCGATCGATCCCCGCAGCATACGCGAGAGCGTCGAGGGGCGAGGATCGGTGGCTTGGAGCCCGAACGCCACGACGACGATCACCGGCGAGGGCGGATGGCAACGGCTGCGATATCCCGACTCCGATCTGCTCGAGACGACGAAAGCCTATGACTTCGGCGTAGGCGTCAATAAGCGTCTCAGCGAAAAGCTGACGGTTGGCGTTCAAGGCAATCATACGTCGAGCCGGATCGTCAACGGCGACAACACATCGGTAAACTCGCTGAACCTCACCGCGACCCGCCGCTTCGCAACTTTCTGGTACGGCGGAGCGCAGGTTGGTGTCGAATGGACTAGGCTGCGCGACCCCGTCACCCTGTCCCGTGAAAGCCGCGCCCGTTTCAACGGCAGCGCCAATCTTTGCTATGAACCCGACGGCACATCAGTCTGCCTCAGAAGCGCACTTCAAAGCGAAGTCAGCGGCCTGGGCGGCCTTCAGCGCGAATTTTCGGTCGGCACCGCAATCCGGCACAGAATCTCCGAATTCGGAACCATCCGTTCGGAAGTCGACTATCGCCGCGCCCGCCTTCCCGGCGACGGGACGCCGGCGCGCGTTTTCCGCAGTGCGGTTGGCTATGAGCACCGGATCGGGCGCAATCTCTATCTGACACCCAACCTAGCCTATTTGCAGCGCAACCGGCGGGCAAACGAGAAGGCCGACGCATTTGTTTTTTCGATCGGCCTATCATTACGAGGAGCAGGCGAATGAGCGCTGACCACGACAGCGAAGGTCTGGGCATTTACCCGCGCGAGATCGCGGCCGCCCTCTATCGCAAGCGCAAATGGATCATCTTGCCAGTCCTTCTCGGGCTGCTGATCGCCACGACCGCTATCTTGCTTCAAAAGCCACAGTATCGCTCGACCGCGACGCTGTTGATCGATTCGCAGCAGATTCCGACAACCGTGGTTGCCGCGCCGCTCGCACATGTCGCGAACGAACGGATCGCCAAGATTCGTCAGCAGATACTGAGCCGCGAGCGCCTCTCGCAGTTGGTCCAGGAAAACAACCTGTTCCCCGACGAACGCAAGGATATGCCGATCGACGACGTGCTGGAGGTTGTCCGTAAGGCGATCGCCGTCGAACTGGTCGGCGCGAACGAGGGCCAGCCTGGCGGCGGCGGCTCGACCATCGCATTCTCCCTGTCCTTCACCTACTTCGATCCGGTGAAAGCCCAGGCCGTAACGCGTCAGTTGACTGACACGTTCCTTGTCGAAGACAAGCGCTTCCGCACCGAGCAGGCTACCGGCACAGCGGCATTTCTGGCGCGGCGCGCCGATGAATTGCGGCGCCAGTTGGGAAGTCTCGAAGAGAAGCGGCGCGAAGTCGAAGCGCGTTACGCCGGCGCTTTACCCGACCATGTCGCGATGAGCGCGCAATCGAACTCCGCGCTGCGCGCAGAGGTGTCGCGGATCGACGCTGAATCACAGGGTCTTTCGCAACAGGCGAGCCTTCTCGCGGCCCAAGCCGACGAAAATGCGCGTACCCCACCGGGCGTGGAAGCATTGCGCCGCGCCGAAGAACGGTTGGCCCAGTTGAGCGCGGTCTACGCCGACAACTATCCGGAAGTGATCTCCGCCCGCGCAGCGGTAAGCCAGCAACGCGCCGCTTTGCGCGATTCACAGGCATCGCAGGGCAGCAGCGTCGTCCAACGCGAAATCAGCGCCAGCCATGCCCGCACGCGCATGCTTGCGGCGCGCCGCGCCGAACTTGTGGGATCCATCGCCGAGATGGAACGCCGCGCAGCGCAGGCGCCGCAGGCCGCTTATGAATTGAACATGATCGAGCGCGAATATGAAAATATCCGCCGGCAATATGAGGCTTTGCGTGAGAAGCAGCTAGACGCTCAGGTGTCGGTGACGCTTCAGTCCGAAGACAAGGGCGAGCGTTTCTCCGTCGTCGATGAATCGAGCATGCCGCACCACGCGCTCGGAGCGCATCCGATCACCATCCTCTTCGCTGGGCTGATCGCCGGGCTTGTGGTCGGGATCGGTGCCATCCTGGGTTACGAGCTTGTCGCCGGGAAAATACATGGTGCGGAAACGCTCACCCGATTGCTCAACTCCCCGCCGCTAACGGTTATTCCCGAAGCGAACCGTCCGCAGCCTCTGACGCGTCTAACGGCTGTTTTCGAACAGCTGAAGTCGCATGCCTATGCGGGTCAGATGTCCAATTATATCCAAAAGCGAGGTAGCCATGCGAGCAGAAGCTGAAACGGGCAAAATCGTATCGATCGCTCCTCCCGTTAGCGGGGATACGCCAACAGCCGACCAAATGCTGGATCCCGAACTGCTGCGACGCAATCTTATCGTCGGCTTCGAGTCCACCGACAGCGAGAATGTCCACCCATTTTCCGTCCTGCGTTCGCAGTTGCTGAAGCACGTCCGCGCGACAGGTTCCCGCGTTTTTGCGGTGATGTCCGTCCAGCCGGGCAACGGCAAGACCCACGTTGCCGTCAATCTCGCGGCGGCTCTCAGCCGCATTCATCCCACCACGCTCGTCGAACTGGACCTGCGCCGGCCGTCGATCGGTCAGACCCTTGGCCTTTCGCCCATTCGGCCGGGCATCGACGACGCCCTCGGCGAGTTGGCTACGCTGCAGGACACCGGAATGCGTATCGACGGGACCAAATTGACCGTCCATCGCGTGCGCACGCCAAAGGCCAATCCGGAGGGGCTGCTTTCCCTGGACAAGCTGACGGCGTTGACCAACGCTATCCGCAATTCCGACGATCAGCCAATCTGTATCATCGATACACCGCCAGCCGTGATCCATGACGATATCATGTTGATTGCGCCGGCGGTCGACGGGGTCATCATCGTCGTTCAAGAAGCGCGGACTTCCAAGCGCGCGCTGGTCAATATGATCAAATCGCTCAGCCCGACGCCCGTCATCGGCGCAGTGCTGAACCGTTCCTTGTCGAGTCCGCTCCAAATGAACGAATATGAATATTACTACAATGCCATGTCGGAACCCCAATCACCCTAGCTAGATCCGCCGGTCGTTGAACCGTGTCTCTTTTGCCCGATCCCCACATCGGTTTTCTGCCCGCGCCACGTCGGTCATCTGTTGGCTTGTGAGAAGGGTTCGCGATGCTCAGTCAAATCATCGAACAACGCCGACGGTGGCTCAGGGACATGCCTGCCCGCATGGCCCTGAAACTCTTCAACCGGCCAGGCGTGCGTATCCTGCTTGGTCGTAAGTACAGCGACGCAATTCGTATCCACCAGCCGATCCTGCCTCGACTTTCCGAAATCGACGCAAAAATTGTCGATGCCTTGGAAAGGGACGGTGTGTACATCACGACGGTCGATGCCCTCGGATTGGCGGACGCAAATGCCGTGATCGAAGAGGCCCGGACACTGAGCGAAGCGTTTGCGGACGAAGCGCGAGCGCGGGTGGCGAATGGTGAGGTCTTCGTGATCGTGCCCCCGGATCGAATTATCGATCACCCTTCAATCTATCTCCTTGGCCTTCAGGACAGGTTACTGGATATCGCCGAAAGCTATATCGGGCTGCCGCCAGCCTATGACGGCGTGACGATCAATTACACAGTCGCCGACGGCCGCGAGGTTTCCACCCGCAAATGGCACCGCGATTGGGAAGATCGGAGGATGCTCAAGGTCGCGATATATCTGGACGACGTGGACGAGGATGGCGGCCCGTTCCAGATGATCAGGCGGCATGATATGCTGCAAAGCGACGAGGCCGGGTTCAACTATGAACTGGTGGATGACGCGGCCCTGACGGAAACGCTCGGCGCCACATATGCCGATGACATCGTCAGTTGTTGCGGCCCGGCCGGAACGGTGATCTTCACCGATACGGCTCGCTTCTTCCACCGCGGCAAGCCGGCCACCGCGCGCGATCGGATGGCCGTATTCTACAGCTATTTTGCCCAGAGGCCGCGCCATCCATTCCTGTGTGAGCGGACCGGGATGCAGCGCAGCGATATCTCGCGGCTGGCCAAACCCCTGCCGCCACGACAGCAGCGCGCTGCACTTTGGCGACAATATCTTTCGATAGCGCTGCGGATCATTCCTCCCGCATCGCTCTGATATCGGCGCTAAAGACAGGCATCCAAAAGCGCCGCGAGTTCGCGCGCATTGATGTCCGGATGATGCGCCGCAAGCACGCGCGCCCTGCCCGTTCTCCCCATCGCCTCAAGCTGGTCCCGCGGCGCGTCGAGAGCCGCCTTCATCGCCTCGGCCAGCTCATCGACGGAGCCCGCGGGGATCAGCCAACCATTTTCGTCGTCCACAAGTTCGGGAATTCCCGCAATCGCCGTCGACACCACCGGCCGGCCAAGCGCAAGCGCTTCCATCAGAACAACGGGCAAACCCTCAGCAAAGCTAGGCAGAACCAGCGCGCGCGAGGCAGCCAGCAATTTGCGAACATCCTCGGAAGAACGCCATCCCAGCAACCGGATCCGGTGCGTCAGATTCAGGCGCTCGATCTGCTCTTCCAGCACTGCCCGCCCGTCGCCGTCGCCGATGATATCGATCGTGAAATCATGCGATCCGGCGATCCGCGCCGCCGCGGCGACCAGTAGCGGCAACCCCTTTTGTGCACTCAGCCTCGCGACACAAGTGAGCGTTCGGCTTTCAAGCCCGGCGGGATCGGTTGCCTCCTCCTGCAGGAAATGCGGCGCAACCGCACAGCGCACCACCTGAATCCGGTCCCAATGTGCTGGGTCGGACCATCGCATAAGCTGGCTCCTGCCGAAGCTTGACACGCCGGCGACAAAAGCCGCGTCGGCAATCTTCCCAGGCAGATCAAGAAGCAGCGGGGCATCGAATTCGTCCGGACCGTGCGCCGTGAAGCTATAGCTGATCGCCGAAAGCCGAGCGGCCAATCGCGCGACGGCCACCGGGTTGGTACCGAAGTGAACATGAACATGCCGGATGTTCCGGCGCTCCATCTGCTCGGCCAGCATCGTCGCCTCCGCAAAATAGGCGATGGCGCGCACGCGGCTTTCGGTCTTTCTGAGCGATCGAACCAGCGCGGAACATGTTTTGCCCGGGCGTTTCAAAAAACTGCGCAGGACGGCGCCCGCCAGCAGCCACCAATTCCCGTCGAGAAGCGCTGTCGTTCGCGCCGCTTCGGCCCGATCTTCGGCATCGCTGAAGCTCTCGGGCGTCCGGCGGATCGTAAAGCGGGAAACGTCGATGCCCAGTCGTTCCAGCGCCATGATTTCGGTGCGGATAAAGCTATGGCTGACCTTGGGATAAACATTCACCAGATAAGCGACTTTGCGCGATGTCGGCGAGATGCCGTCGCTTTCGTCGGCTCTCGCGGACACGGCGACGCTTGGCCTCTTCATGCCGTTTGTCGTCGCCTGCCCTGTTGCCTGAAACCCGGTCAGCATCTTGTCCCCATCCTGCCCGGCACGCTTATGGAGCAAAGCGGATGTCAGGGGCATTCCCCCTTCATCCAACCAGTTTCGTGTTCTGCTTTCCCCTTATGATTATTCCCTAGCCGAAACTCATGACGCAAATCCCAGCCTAGTTTTTGACGATAGGAATGACGCGCCGTCTGGCGCAGGCTTTGAGCAGTATCGGAGCCATCAATGACCTGCACTTCTTGCTTTGGACCAATGCAAGCCAAGTTTGACCAGCCGGAGTGAATGCGGGTCATGGCTAGTATTGCGCCTCCCGATCCATCAGCCGGCGGTTCGCTCGACATTGTCGCTGCGATCTCCCGATGGCTATCCGCGCTGCTGACGGTCCGAACGACGGTTATCGTTCTGCTGGCATGCATCGGCCTCGTCCTCATATTCGCCGACCAGGGCACAGGAAAACCGGAGGATCACTCTAAGTCCGCATCGTCCGGTCAGTCCGTCTCCGGAATAGCGGCGCCCCTCCTCCCACCGGGAGTACAACCGGCCGCGACGACTGGGCCCGAGGCCGAAAAGGCGCGGCTCATCAACGACAGCATAGCGATCGTGCCGGCTGGACGTGTTGCGGCCAAGCCCTTCTTTTGGGCCGGGAACATGGCGGACCGCGAGCGGGCGACCGATTGCCTTGCCGCCACAGGCTATTATGAAGCCGGCACGCGCGCGGCGGATCAGCGCGCGGTGATGCAGGTTGTGCTCAACAGAGTCCGGCATCCCGCCTTCCCGCACTCGATTTGCGGCGTCGTCTTCCAAGGCGCGGAACGCAAGACCGGCTGCCAGTTCACCTTTGCGTGCGATGGTTCGATGGCGCGCCGGCAACCATCGGCCGCTATCTGGCGCCAGGCTCGCATCACTGCGTCGGAAATGCTCACCGGACAGATCGAACCGGCCGTTGGCAATGCCACCCATTACCACACCGATTGGGTTCATCCGGCGTGGAGCAGCCAGATGAACAAGATCGCCGCTATCGACACGCATCTGTTTTTCCGCTGGCGCGGCAACATCGGGGAACCTCAGTCGTTCACCACGCGCTATTCGGGCTCGGAGCCGCTGATCGCCAGGCTGGCTGGTCTGTCGATCGCGCATCGCGAAGGTCTGTTGACGGCCGACGCGCCTCTGCCGGTCGTGCCTTTTGGAGCCGCCGCCCTGCCGTCCATGCGGCCGGAAAATGCGCTGACGGCCGCACGCGAAATATTGCCGGATCAAGCGCGCGCGCCGGACGCCGACGTTTTCCTCGTAACGCTCGACAAAGCGGGTGCCGACGGCTTTGCCCGCCAGGCCGAACTGGCATGTGCCGGCAAAACGACCTGCCGTTTCCTCGGGTGGACGAACCCCGCTTACAAAGCCAGCCAATTCCCGGTTTCGGGCCGGGCGATCGACACGCTGTCGTTCAGTTACGTCAGGCAGGGGGCGAGCGACGCCGGCAAAGCACGCTGGAACTGTAACGAATTTCCGCGCGGCGACCGCGCCCAATGCCTCCGGCGCGGAGGGTGACATGAACACGATCGCGCATGATTTTCGCAATTCCGTCGTCGTTCATTTCCAAAGCAAGCCGTCCAAAGAGATGGTCCGCTTGCGCTTGATCGCGCTTCTTGTGATTCTCGATATCCTGTCGATCCAGCTTGTATTCGTTGCCGTGAACCAGATGTTCATCGGAACCACCATGTTACGTGGGCTGGGCTTTGCGGTGGGTTCGGTCATTCCGATCTTCCTGATCAGCGCGTTCATGGTGCGCGCCTACTCGGGGCCTGGCATCTTACGGCCAAGCGCCTCGGTCGGCGGTGTCCTTTTGGCCTTGATGATCAGCGCAACCGTGCTCGGGCTGATGATTTTCTCCCTGGGCGCCGGACCGCATATATCCCGCCCCGGGGTTGCGACGACATTCGCGCTTGCGGCGGTGATGATGTCGGCGGTCCACTATTACCATGCCAGATACGCGAACAAGATTCTCGACGGCTCGCTCTATTCGGTCATCGAACTTTATGATGGCCCGCTTCCTCGGACCGACGACGATATCGAGGTCGACTCCAACTTCTTCTTTGATCCCGTCAATCCCTCGCCCGCGAGCTTTGACCGGCTGTCGCACATAATCGGCCGCGTCGATCGCGTGATCGTACATTGCTCCACCCAGCGTCGCGCGGCATGGGCGGACGTGCTTCAAGGAATGAACGTCCACGCCGAGTTCATGGCAAAGGAATGGACCGATATACGGCCCCTGGGCATTGGAGAGCATAATGGCAGCCGCACCGTCGTCGTCGCGCGGGGCCCGCTCAATCTGCACGATCGCATCATCAAGCGCAGCTTCGATATCGTTTTTTCTGTCGCTGCACTGATTCTGCTCACACCAGTGATGCTGGTCGCCGCCATCGCCATCAGGCTGGACAGTCCCGGACCCGTGTTTTTCGTTCAGCCGCGGATCGGGCGCCAGAATCAGCTCTTCAGCCTGATCAAGTTCCGCAGCATGCGCCAAGACTGCTGTGACAAGGCCGGTTCCCAGTCAACCAGCAGGCAGGATCAGCGCGTAACGCGGATCGGCAATTTCATTCGACGGACAAGCATCGACGAACTGCCGCAGTTCATCAACATATTGAAAGGCGACATGAGCGTTGTCGGGCCGCGTCCGCACGCTGTCAGCTCGACGGCCGAAGACCGGCTCTTCTGGGATATCGACAACCGATATTGGCACCGGCACGCCTGCCGCCCTGGCCTGACCGGTCTTGCCCAAATTCAGGGGCTGCGCGGGGCGACCGCTTGTGTAAAGGATCTCGTCGACCGCGTCGAAGCCGACCTGCAATATCTGCAGTCCTGGTCTTTCTGGAACGACATCAGGATCGTGTTTCAAACGTTCAAGGTCATCGTGCACGTCAATACTTTCTGACGGCGGACGTAAGCCATAATCGGCGCTTCCTGCTTCGAACCGCGATCTAGCGGACCGCCCTCTCGATCGCATCGAGCAGGCCCTCGGGATCGACCGGCTTGGTCAGGAAAGCGACCGCGCCGGCCTTCTCTGCCTGTCCCCGGACGATATCGGTCGGATAGGCGGTCATGATGATTATCGGGACGCTCCAGCCGCGACGGCCGGCTTCGGCTTGAAGTTCCAACCCGGTCATTCCGGGCATATGCAGGTCGGTGACGATGCAGGCGAGATCATCCTCGATTCCTGCTGCCAACATCTCCTCGGCACTGGCAAAACAGCGCGGGTTCATCATCGCCGAGCGAAGAAGGCTGTCGATGCTGCCCCGGACGTCGGGGTCATCGTCGACGATCGCGATAGTGGGCACGATGGCGCGGGAAACAGACACGAACCCAATCACTCCGGCAAAATCATGGCGCGACGCGCCATCCCATCGCCCCCGTCTGAAGCATCGCGTCCGGTTCCGCTATCATACTCAGATGTTAAAGCGGTGGATGCTCTCGTCGCGAATGCCGAGCTGTTCGGCCATTCGGACAAGGTCGGCGAGCGACTGGGCTTCCATCTTCTTCATCACGTTACCGCGGTGGATCTTCACAGTGATTTCCGACAGGCTGAGCCGCGCGGCGACCTGCTTGTTCATCAGGCCGGTGACGACAAGGCTCATCACTTCGGCCTCGCGCGGGGTCAGCTTGGCATAGCCCTGCCTCAACCTGGCGGTCTCGGCACCCGCTTCGCGCCGCTCCCTACTTTTTTCTATCCCGTTCGCGACCGCGCGAAGCAGTTGCTCATCGCTGAAGGGCTTGGGCAGAAAATCGATCGCGCCCGCCTTCATGCCACGCACGGTCATCGGAATGTCGCCGTGCCCGGTGACGAGGATCACCGGAATCTCGCGCCCTTCAGCCGCAAGCCAATCCTGAAAGTCGAGGCCGTTTTCACCTCGCAGACGGATGTCGAGTATCAGGCAGGACGGCGCATCAACGACGGCCGCCGCCCGAAACGCATCGGTCGAGGCGTGAAGCGCGACCTCGAAACCCGCGGAACGCAGCAAGCTGCCCAGTGCACCGCGCATCCCGGAATCGTCGTCGATCACATGAACCAGCGCAGCACCCGTCATGCCCCCATCTCCTTCGCACCCGCGATCGGCAGGCTGAACCGAAAGGTCGCGCCGCGATCGTCATTGTTGGCGGCCGACAGCGATCCGCCATGCTGCTCGATAATCGACCGGCAAATCGAAAGCCCCATGCCGAGACCGGTCGATTTGGTCGTAAAGAAGGGTGCGAACAGGCTTTCGGGGTCGACCAGGATACCGGTGCCGCAATCGCGCACGGCAATCATTACCTCATGGTCGCCCCGCATCGCATCGACGCACAGTTCGCGCTGGTCGAGCAGCGTGTCCGCCATCGCCTGTTCGGCATTGAGCATCAGGTTCATCAGCACCTGTTGAATTTGGACGCGATCGCCCGCGACGGGTGGCAATCCTTCCGGGATCGAGACCCGGATTGCAACGCCGTGCGTCTGCAGGTCGCGCCGCAACAAAGCGACGGTCTCATCGATCAACGGCACCAGTTCGATCACTCCCCGTTCGGGATCGGCCTTGCGCGCCATATCGCGGATCCGCGCGATCACGTCGGCGGCGCGCGTGCCGTTGGCCGCGATCTGATCGAGGCATTCGGACACTTCGGGCGCATCGGGAGCCTCGCGCGCAAGCCAGCGCTTGCCGGACTTCGCATAGGTCACGACCGCCGACAGCGGCTGATTGACTTCATGCGCGATCGACGCCGCGAGTTGCCCCAATGTCGTCACCCGCGACACATGCGTCAGTTCAGCCTGCGACTGGGCAAGACGCGCTTGCGCCCGGTTCCGTTCGGTCACATCGAGCGCCATCACCAGCACGCGTTTCCAGCCACCGTCACCCGGCGGCAAAGTGACGTGGAGCACCACATCGACAACGTCGCCGGACGCCGAAAGAAATTGCGTTTCCTGCTCGATCAGCGTGTCGCCCCTCGCCAGCGCGGCAACGATCACCCCCAACGTCGCCTGCGCCGCCGGGGTGTGGTGGTCGACGATCGTGCCGCCGATCAGCGCGCTTCGATCGGACAGGCCAAACAACCGTGCGGCGGCATCATTGGCGTCGAGGATGGTCGCCGCCCGCGCGATCCGGTCGACCGCATCTGGATCGAGCGTAGCGCCGCTGCGGACTGCGGCATGGGCTTCCGACCAGTCGCCCTCCCAGATCGGCAGTCCCGCCGCGTTGAAAATGGTGCGGTAGCGCTCGTCGGACCGGCGGCGTTCCTCGATCGCGGCCTGATGACGGACACACAGCAAGGTCGTGATGCCGATCGCAACAAGGCTGACTCCGAGGCGCATCGTCGCCGAGCCGGGCGGGTCGCCCCAATGGCTGAGATAATAGCCGCCAATCGCAAGGAGCGCCGAAACGATACCGGCAAGCATCATCGAACCGCGATGATGCGCGCGCGCCATGATGAGTACGACGACGGTATAGAGCACCGCGACAGCGCCTTGCAGCGGCGTCAGGACATCGAGCGCGAAGATCGCGAGCGCGAACAGCAGCGCCGCGACGCCGTGCAGGCGCTTCGAAAGCTGCTGACCCTCGGCATCCTCGCGCATCATTACATCCCGAAAACGCCCTAATGCGAAATGCCCGGGCGGCGGCAGGCTGGACGAGGCGGAAGGAGAGCGCAACAGCGATGGCATATGCGGCCTCACGCCCTGGAGATGCGGCGCACTTGCGGGGTCCCGTCTGCGGCAATGGCGGCGGGCTGCACAAAGGTCATCGGGCATTCTTTCCGGTTGGCAGCGAGACTGTCCTCCGGTGATCTCCGATCGCGCGGCGCAGCGCCATCATACGCAAGTTTAATCCCATGGGTGCGATCCGAAACCTGGGTATAATGGCGCCGCTGGACGGTAACGGCGATGCTCCAGTCGTCGGACGGGTATCCAGCCCGGTTCCTCTGCAACGGAGAATGCTCATGGCTTTTGTCACCACCTCGGACGGCACCGAAATCTTCTATAAGGACTGGGGTCCCAAGGATGCCCAACCGATCATGTTCCATCACGGCTGGCCGCTGTCCTCCGACGATTGGGACACGCAAATGCTCTTCTTTCTCGCCAACGGTTATCGCGTCGTCGCGCACGACCGCCGGGGGCATGGCCGTTCGTCGCAGACCGACATAGGCCATGACATGGACCATTATGCCGCCGACGCCTCGGCGGTCGTCGAACATCTCGACCTCCAGAACGCAGTGCATATCGGCCATTCAACCGGCGGCGGACAGGTCGCACGCTATGTCGCCAAATATGGCCAGCCGCAGGGCCGCGTCGCGAAGGCGGTGCTGGTCAGCGCGGTCCCGCCGCTCATGGTCCGGACCGAAAGCAACCCCGGCGGCACGCCGATCGAGGTGTTCGACGATTTCCGCAGGGCGCTCGCCGCCGATCGCGCGGGCTTTTTCCTCGATGTGGCCTCGGGCCCCTTCTATGGCTTCAACCGCCCAGGTGCGAAGGTATCGGAAGCCATCGTCCGCAACTGGTGGCGCCAAGGCATGATCGGCAGCGCACTCGCCCACCATGAAGGCATCAAGGCCTTTTCCGAAACCGACCAGACCGGGGATCTGAAGGCTATCACCGTTCCGACGCTGGTGCTGCAGGGCGACGACGATCAGGTCGTACCGTACAAGAACGCCGCCCTGCTACAGGCCGAACTGCTGCAGAATGCGACACTGAAAATCTATCCCGGCTTTCCGCACGGCATGCTGACCACCCATGCCGACGTCATCAACCCCGACTTGCTCGCGTTCATCCGGAGCTGACGGTCACGGCGGCGACGGGCGTGTGTCCGCCGCCGCCACGACCGGTGAAGAGCCGGAATTTGACCCGCTTGCCAAACAGTTCGAAATTGTTCCCGCAGCCTGCTAGGGAGGCAGGCTGAAGGGATCAACGTGTTCGACTTCTTCGCGTTTCTTGCCATCGTCATCCTGTTCATCATGCTGATGGACACGCGCGGCCGGTTGAAACGGGCCGAGGCGACCCTGCTCGAAGCGGCAAAGCGGATCGGCGCGCTACAACGCGGGGCTGGCAGATCGCTGGACGAAATCGAGCGCCCCGGGGAGGTCGCACCGGACGTCCCCGACGCTCCCCCTGTTGCACCGGCCAGAACTAAAGCCGTCGCGGCTCCCGCGCGCGCCCCATCCGCAATATCCGCGCCCCAACCCGCCGAGGCGCCCGAACCAGCCGAGGCCCGCGAACCCGCACCTGCGCCCCTTCACGCCGCCGCGCCGGTTCCAAAACCGGCGTCGAAGCCCGCCGCATCGGAACCCCAACCCAGTCTCGCCTCACGCTTCGAAAACCTGTTCGGCAAGACGCTGCCGATCTGGGCCGGTGGGCTGACGCTTGCCATCGCCGGCGTACTGATCGTTCGCTATGCGATCGATGCCGGCTTCTTTGCGCGCATCTTCACCCCCGGGGTGCAGATCATTGCCGGACTGATCTTCGGCCTTGGGCTGATCGGCGGCGCCGAATATGCTTGGCGCAACGAGGAAAAATTGCGCGATGTGCGCGTGCCGCAGGCGCTCTCGGGCGCGGGCATAGCGACGCTCTATGCGGCCATCATGGTCGCCGCCAACGTCTATCAGTTGATCGGACCGCTGTTCGCCTTCGTCGCTCTCGCGCTCGTCACGGCCGCGGCGCTCGGCCTCTCGCTCCGTTTCGGCCCACCGAGCGCGTTGCTCGGGCTCGCAGGCGGGCTAGCTGCGCCCGCCATGGTCGGCGCCGTCGAGCCCAATGTACCGCTGCTCGCCGTCTATCTGGCGCTGACCATCGCCGGGCTCGCCGGCGTCGCGCGCGCCAGGCGATGGCCGTGGCTGGCGCTCGCGGCGCTGATCGGCGGGATCGGCTGGGGAATTTGGATGGTCGTCGCGAGCGCCGCACTCGACGTGGTCGCGTCGCTCTCGATCGGCGGCTTCGTACTTCTTCTCGCCATCGCGCTGCCGATGATGGCGTTCGAGGGGCCGCGCTCGACCGCGCTGCGCACCGCCTCTGCCGTGGTTGGTGCGCTTCAGTTGGCTTTGCTTGTCGGCTATGGCGGCTTTACGCCGCTCCATTGGGGCCTGTTCGCGCTGATCGCGGGCGCCGGCCAATGGCTGGCGTGGCGCGAGCGCAGTTTCGCGATCGTCCCCACGATCAGCCTATTGTTGTCGCTCGCGCTGCTGGTCGCCTGGCCTGATCCCACGCCCTTCTGGTTCGCGCTGATCGGGCTGTCGCTCTTGGCCATCCATGCCGCACCGCTCCTCGTGCGGATGTGGGTGATACCCCAAAAGCTGCGCCCGACGCTCGAGTTTTGCGTCATCGCGATCGCGGGCGTCCCGCTCACCAAATGGCATTTTTGGGGCATCGCCGACGGATCGCTCGCACTGGTGGCGCTGGGCGGCGCGCTGTTGGCCGCAGCCGGTATCGCGCGCGGCTGGAGCGTAGAGGGACGCACAGATGACAGTCGCGTCGCATGGCTGGCCGCGACAGCGGGCGGGTTGTTCGCGCTCGCTCTATTGCTTGTCCTGCCCGCCTGGCTGGCACCGCTCGTTATCGCGGCGGTCGCAACGCTACTCTTCTTCTTTGGGAAAGCCGCACATGATCGGCGTATCGAACGCGTTGCGGCGGGATTCGTCGGTGCCGCGCTCGTCGCGCTGATTACACCGCCACGTGCCCTGGCCGAACTGCCCCGACTGGTCGAGGGCGCGGATAGCCCCGATGGATTGGCGATCCTGCGCTGGGCAGGTCTCGCGGCCGCCGCGCTGCTTTTCGCGGTTCGCGGCGAAGGCGCCGTCGTGCGCCGGCTCGGCCAGATCGCCGCAGCCGTGCTCGCATATGGAGCATTTGCACAAATCATACCGGCCGGCGCGTTGATGCTTGTCCCGGCACTAGGCGGAGCGGCAACGCTTCTTGCCACAAGGCGCGTTCCTTTCGGCCGTGTAGACGCAGCGGCAGCGACCTTTGCGGCGGTCAGCCTCGGGTGGGCCGCGCTTCCGCTTTTCATATGGTCGACGAAAGCCCTACTGTCGCTTGTCGCCATTCCGATCCAATTCGATTCAGCACCGATCATGGCCGAGCCGTTGCTCCTGCGCCTGCTGCTTCCCGCGCTGCTTTTCGGCGTACCGATCTGGCTGATCCGCGACATGCTGCCCCGCTGGCTATGGATCGCGGCGATCACCCTTGCCGCCCTGATCGCCGGCATCGCCATCCATTCGCTCTATCGTCTCGGTTTCGCCGCAACGGCGGGCACTGACTTCGCCGCGACGGGCATTCTTCAGCGGCTGATTTGGGAGGCGCTGTTGATCGGCGCGGGATGGTTCGCCATGACCCGTGGAATGATCGCCGCGGCGCGTCCGCTGATCGTTGCGGGTACGGCGCATGCCCTGTTCTATGGCCTGATACTCCACAATCCCTTGTGGTCGGCGCAGGCGGTGGGCAGTTGGCCGCTTATCAATCTGCTCGTCCCGCTGTACCTGTTGCCATGGCTGGGGCTGACACGCCTTCCCATGCTGTTCGGCAAGACGTCCGCTCCGATCGAGCGCGCGGTCCAGATCGGGTCGATGCTTCTCGTCGCGGGCTTCGCCTGGGCAACGCTTCGCCAGCTTTTCCACGGGTCGCTCCTCGCCCAGCCGGGCGTCACCGAGGCCGAGAATATCCTGCGCTCGATCCTCATCCTTGCGCTTGCACTCGGTTTCCTTCTGTGGGGTATCCGGACCAGGCGCCACGACTGGCGCATCGCTTCGCTGGTGCTGATGATCGGTGCGGCGGGCAAGGTCTTCCTCTTCGACGCATCGGGGCTCGAGGGGCTTGCGCGGATCGGTTCGTTCGTCGCGCTCGGTTTCAGCCTGATCGGGATCGGCTGGCTCTATAGTCGCCAGCTTGCCCCCGATCGCGACAATTCCGCCCCCGCTTCGACCTGAAGCGCGCGAATAATCATAGAATGAGAAATAATGCTGCGTAGCATTCCCCCCGTCCCAGCCTGGTCGTCGGCGCTCATCGCCGCACTCGTGGGCTTCGGCGGGACAATCGCGCTCGTCGTCCAGGCCATGCGCAACCTCGGGGCTTCGGCCGGCCAGACGGGATCGGCGGTGACGGCGCTATGCCTTGGCATCGCGCTCGCCGGCGCGGCGCTTTCCTGGCGGCTGCGTATGCCCGTCGTGCTCGCCTGGTCGACCCCGGGCGCGGCGCTGCTCGCCGCCACGGCATCGGGCCTGTCGTGGCCCGTCGCGATCGGCATCTTCCTGTCAGCCGCGTTGATGATGATCCTGCTCGGCATAGTACCGGCGCTCGGGAGGCTTGCCGAGCGCATCCCGCCCTCGATCGCCTCGGCGATGCTCGCCGGCGTCCTCCTGCCCTTTTGCCTCAAGCTTTTCGCCCTTGGCGCCGCCGACCCGCTGCTCGTTGCGCTGCTCGTCGCGATCTTTGTCGCGGCGCGGGCGCGCTTTCCGCTCTACGCCCTGCTCCTTGCGCTCGCGGCGGGCATGGCGCTTACACTGCTGCGCGGCGACATCGGACCCCTGACGCCTGGCGCGACGTTCGGTACGCTTGTGCCCGTCACACCAGCTTTCGACGTCCGCGCGATTCTCAGCGTCGGCGTGCCGCTATTCCTCGTTACGCTGGTGTCGCAGAACCTGCCCGGCCTCGTCGTGCTGCGCAGCGCCGGCTACGCACCGCCACCGCGCCCACTGATCATCGGCAGCGGTGTCGCATGGCTCGCCGCGGCGCCTTTCGGGGCCCACGGCCTGAACCTCGCGGCGATTACGGCGGCGATCTGCACGGCCGAGGAAGCGCATTCCGAGCGTGCGAAACGGTGGATCGTCGGCATGCTCTATGCTGGCTTCTATCTGCTGCTGGCGATCTTCTCGCCGCTGCTCGTCCGTGTCTTTCTGGCCCTGCCACCCACGGTCATCGCGGCGCTGGCCGGCGTGGCGCTAATCCCGGCGCTACTCGGCGCGATGGAGGCGATGTTCGTTGCAAAGGCGGACCGCGATCCGGCCATCCTGACATTTCTGGCGACCGGATCTGGGCTGACCCTGTTTGGGCTGGGTTCGGCTTTCTGGGGTCTCGTTGTCGGATTTCTGGCGCTAGCCGCGGGCAGATGGCTGGCCGCGCGCGCCTGAAGATTTGCCGGTTATCAGTTGGTGCCCCTGGCCGGACTCGAACCAGCACTCCTTGCGGAACTCGATTTTGAGTCGAGCGCGTCTACCAATTTCACCACAGGGGCCCAGAAAACACGGGCGCGCAAAAGCGCGGCGCATCCCCTAGGGCGAAGCGCCGCATCTTGCCAAGCTATTTCTTGAGCTCTTTAGCAAGTGTCTTTGCCGTCGCCTTACCATAGGGCGGCTTGAACCCCGCAAGACCCGCCACGTCCAGCTTGGGCTGGCGATAGACGGCGCGCGCATGGCTGAAAGTGCGGAAACCGTCGACTCCGTGATAATTGCCCATCCCCGACGGTCCGACGCCGCCAAAGGGCAAATCCTCCATCGCATTGTGGAAGAGAACGTCGTTGACCGTGACGCCGCCCGAAATGGTGCGCGTCAGCACACGATCCTCCTCACTCTTGTCCTGTCCGAAATAATAAAGGCCGAGCGGGCGATCGTTCGCGTTCACATAGTCGATCGCGTCGTCGATAGTCTTGTAGGTCTTGACCGGCAGGATCGGGCCGAAAATCTCTTCCTGCATCACTTTCATGTCGTCGGTCGGGTTGCGCACGATATGGAGCGGCATCTTGTGCCCGTTCGAGCTGGCGAAATCCTCTCCGCCGGGATTGACCTCGATCACCTCGGCGCCCTTCTCGCGCGCATCGGCGAGGTAGCTCTGCAAACGATCATAATTGCGCGTGTTAACAACCGACGTGTAGTCGTCGTTGGCGAGCAAGGTCGGATAGAGCGCGGTCGCACCCTTCGTGACGCTATCTATCACGTCGCCTTCCTGATCTTCGGCGACGAGCAGATAGTCGGGAGCAAGGCAAATCTGCCCGGCGTTCATCATCTTGCCGAGCGCGACGCGCTGGCCGACGAGATCCTTGTTCGCGCTGCGCCCGATAAAGGTCGGCGATTTGCCGCCGAGTTCCAGCGTCACCGGGACCAGATTGTCTGCCGCGGCGCGCATGATGTGACGCCCGACGCTCGTCGCGCCCGTGAAGATCATATGGTCGAAGGCAAGCTTCGAGAAGGCAACCCCCACGTCGGAATCGCCGGTGAACACCGCCATCTCGCTTTCGTCGAAATAGTCGGGCACCAACCGCGCCATCAGCGCCGAGACATTTTCGGTGAATTCCGACGGCTTGATCATCGCGCGGTTGCCCGCCGCCAGCACGCCCGCCATCGGCACGAAGACCATACCGACGGGGAAATTCCACGGCGCGACGATGCCGACGACGCCCTTCGGCTGATAGACGACTTCGGCCTTGGCGCCCAAAAGCCCGAGCGGAAAGGTCGGTTTGCGCTTCTCGCCCCTGGACCAGCTCGCCATATGCTTTTTCGCGTGTTTGAGCGCGCTGACCGAAGGCATGATGTCGGTCATCAGCGTCTGTTCGCGGCTGCGGTGGCCGAAATCTTCGCTAACCGCCTTCGCGAATTCTTCCGCATTGTCGACGAGCAGCGCGATCGCCCGATCGATGCGGTCGGTGCGAACGCTCAGGCTTTCGGGCATGGCGGCGGTAAAGCTCGCCTTTTGCGCTGCGAGCACCTCTTGCATCCGTGCCGTTTCGCCGGCGATGTCCTGCTTGATTGCGGTGGCCATGACCCGTCTCCCCTTTATCTGTTCGGCCGTCGTTTGATCATGCCGCGCGGCGGGTTGCAAGATGAAACCGGCCGCCCATCTAGGCCGTACCTCTTTCGCAAGTGCAGCAAAGGCGCTAAGCGACCCGCCGACGTATCTTTCCCCTACGGAGTCTCTCGATATGACCGCAACTGATCCCGTCGTTTTCCTTTCCTACGCGCGCACCCCGATGGGCAGCATGCAGGGCAGCCTTTCGGACGCCAGCGCGACCGATCTCGGCGCGACCGCGGTCAAGGCGGCGGTTGAGCGCGCGGGCGTGTCGGGCGACGATATCGAGCGCATCTATATGGGCTGCGTGCTTCCCGCGGGGCTTGGCCAGGCACCGGCACGTCAGGCCGCGATCAAGGCCGGCCTGCCCAAGTCGGTTCAGGCAACGACCGTGAACAAGGTGTGCGGTTCGGGCATGCAGACCGTGATCATGGGCGCCGAGGCGCTCGCTGCTGGCAGCATCGACCTCGTCGTCGCGGGCGGCATGGAATCGATGACCAACGCCCCCTATCTGCTCAAGAAGCATCGCGGCGGCGCGCGCATCGGCCACGACACCGCCTATGACCATATGTTCCTCGACGGACTGGAAGACGCTTATGAAGCGGGCCGCGCGATGGGCACCTTTGCGCAGGACACCGCCGACGCATACCAGCTCTCGCGGCAGGCGCAGGACGACTATTCGATCGAATCGCTGAGCCGCGCCAAGGCCGCGATCGCCGACGGTGCTTTCGCCAATGAAATCGCACCCGTCACCATCTCGGGTCGCAAGGGCGACGTGATCGTCGACACCGACGAAGCGCCCGGCAAGGGCATGCCAGACAAGATTCCGACGCTGAAGCCCGCCTTTGCCAAGGATGGCACGATCACCGCAGCGACCAGCTCATCGATTTCGGACGGCGCCGCAGCCGTCGTGCTGACGCGCCAGTCGGTTGCCGAAGCCAAGGGAGCGAAGCCGGTCGCAAAGCTCGTTGCGCACGCCGCGCATGCACAGGAGCCCAAGGATTTCACCGTCGCGCCCGTCGGCGCGATCAACAAGGTGCTGGCAAAGGCCGGCTGGACGATCGGCGATGTCGACCTGTTCGAAGTCAATGAAGCCTTCGCTTGCGTCGCGATGTTCGCGATGCACGACCTTGGCATCCCGCACGAAAAGATCAACGTCCATGGCGGCGCAACCGCGCTCGGTCATCCGATCGGTGCCAGCGGCACGCGCATCATCACGACGCTGATCGCGGCGCTCCAGCGTCACGGGAAGACGCGCGGCATCGCGAGCCTCTGCATCGGCGGCGGCGAAGCGACCGCGGTGGCGATCGAACTCGTCTGAACCTATCACTCCTCGTCATTGCGAGGAGCGCAGCGACGCGGCAATCCAGTGCGGTGACCACCGCCCTGGATTGCTTCGCTCCGCTCGCAATGACGAAATTGAAGCGTTCCCGGCATCAAACCCGCAAGAACGACGCCCGATCGCATTCCGGCGACAATTTGCGACACTAATGACCTGAAAATAAACGCGGCATTCCGGTTCGGTTCAAACCGACTCGCCTAAACCATTCCTGTCATCGGGCGAAATCCCCTCCCCCCTGACGATGCAAAGGAATGGCACAATGAAGAAGATGAAATTTCTCACCGCCGGCCTGATCGCCGCGATGATGGTTCCGGCTGTCGCGCAGGCGCAGAATCGCGAAATCCGTAATGATCGCAAGGAATTGCGCGAAGAACAGCGCGACCTGCGTAACGCTCAGCGTTACGGCGACCACCGCGACGTCCGCGATGCCCGCCATGACGTCCGCGACGCGCGGAAGGACCTGCGCGAAAGCCAGCGCGACTGGCGTCGCGATACGCGCTACCAAAATTATCGCGCGCCGTTCAAATATCAGTCGTTCCGTGTCGGTTCGACCCTGCGTTCGAACTATTACGCGCCCAGCTATCGCCCGACCTGGGACAGCCGCTGGGGTGTACCGCGCGCCGGTCGCAACCTGACTTACGTGCGCCACTACAACGACCTGCTGCTCGTCAACGAGCGGAATGGCCGGGTGGTCAAGGTTTACCGGAACCACTTCAACTGGCGCCGCTAAACGATAATATCCTTTCGTTTCAAAGAGGGTCGATGGGCAACCATCGGCCCTTTTTGCGGTCGGCGATTGTCGTTGCGACTTGCCCGCGAAGGGCATAGCCTGCGGCCGTTCTTGTGGGGAGAAATCGACGTGAAAAAACTGGTTCTGCTAGCCACGCTCGCGACGCTGTCGGCCTGTTCGCAAAAAGCCGAGGAGTCGAAAGAACCCGCCGCGGCCCCGACTGAAACCGCAGTGCCTGCACCCGCAGTCAATCCGGGAACCGCTCCGGGCAGCTATGACGTCAAAATGGCCGACGGCACGACGGCTTCGACGGTCATCAACGCCGACGGAACCTATGTCGACACCGACGCGGCCGGAAAAACCGTCAAAAAGGGCAAGTTCGCGCACAAGGACGGCAAGGATTGTTTTGATCCCGACGGCGATGAGGCTGAGGCATGCTGGGCGCTCTCGCCCGTTGCTGCCGACGGCAGCTTCACCGCCACGGCACCCGACGGAACCGCAGTAACCGTTACACCAAAGAAGAGCTAATCAAGCGCCCGGAAGCTGTATTCGCCGAATATCCAGGAGCGATCAGTCGCCCCAGATATGGTCGGTCTGGATCCAGCCCTTGCGGCCCTTCACGTCGAACAGGCACCAGCCGTTCTTGCAGTCGGTAATCCGACCGACCACGCCGGGCTCGGCGCGATAGGCGACCGCCGCCGACGCACTCGCGTCTTCGCGCATCGGACGGATTTCACCGACTACTATTGCGGTGCGTGTCCGGCTTAGGAGCCGCGCGGCCATCCAGCCTTGCGTCCCGTCGGGATCCTCGATCTTGCGCCAGGTTTCGAATCGCGCGACGACCTTTACGGGCAAATCTTTCCGGCGATATTCCCAGATTACCGGCACATCGGGTGATGGTCCCTTGCGCATCCGCGCTTCGTCGACGTTGATCGACGCCCAATAGGGCAATTCGACGTCGGATTGGGCTGCGGCCGGTCCCACGGTGGCCATCAGCACGGCGGCGATCAAGATATGGCGGCTGGTCATCGCTCTGCCTTGTCAAACTCATACCCGCATTTCAACCGTTCGCCGCGCAAAAGGCTGCGTTCGTCCCCAGCCTTTTTCATCCCGGACGCTCTTGACCGCCATGGCGCGGCGCGCTCTATCGGCGCCATGCCCGATTCATCACGTCCCAAACGCCCGCGCGTCATCGTCACCCGCCAACTGATGCCGCACGTCGAAGGCCGCATGGCCGAACTGTTCGACGTGTCGCTGTCGGCGCGCGATGAGGCTTTCACGCGCGACCAGTTGAAGGCGGCCGTCGCCGACTGCGACGTCTTCGTACCTACGGTGACCGACGAGATCGACGCGGGTATCATCAATTCCGCGGGCGACCGGCTGAAGCTGATCGCCAATTTCGGCGCAGGGGTCGATCATATCGACCTCGCCGCCGCGCGGGCAAAGGGCATCATGGTGTCGAATACGCCCGGCGTCTTCACCGAAGATACCGCCGATATGACGATGGCGCTGATCCTCAGCGTCCCGCGCCGGCTCGCCGAAGGTGAGAAACTGATGCGTTCGGGCCAATGGGCCGGCTGGGCGCCGAGCGCGATGCTCGGGCACCGCGTCGGCGGCAAATTGCTCGGCATCATTGGCATGGGCCGTATCGGCCTGGCGGTCGCACGCCGTGCCCGCGCGTTCGGCCTGTCGATCCATTATCACAACCGTCGCCGCCTGCCCGAAGCGATCGAAGAAGAACTCGGCGCAAGCTATCATGCGAGCGTCGACACGCTGCTCAGGATCAGCGACGTGGTCACGATCCACTGCCCGCACACCAGCGAGACGCACGAGATGGTCAATGCGGCGCGGATCGGCGCAATGAAGCCGACCGCTTATCTGATCAACACGGCGCGCGGCGAAATCGTCGATGAAAAGGCGCTGGTCGCGGCGCTCCAGACCGGCCGCATCGCCGGCGCGGGGCTCGATGTCTATACGCATGAGCCCGCGGTCGACCCGGCCTTGCTCGCGCTCGACAATGTCGTGCTCCTCCCGCACCTCGGCTCGGCAACGATCGAGGGCCGTGAAGCCTCGGGCGAAAAGGTTATCGCCAACATCCGCGCCTGGTGCGACGGCCACCGTCCGCCCGATCAGGTGCTGGAGGGTTGGGCCTGAGCACCACCCCTCCCAAATCCATCAATCGCCCGTCAAAATCCGATCGACGAGTTGCTTTACCGTCGGCGTGAAGTTGTTCGAGTAAAAGGGGTCGGTCTTGAAATTGAATGCGGCATGGCCTGCGAACATCAGATTCTGCTCGGTATCGCCATCGTGCGCGATGTCCTGCAGCGTCTTCTGAATGCAGAAGCTGCGCGGGTCGGCGAGGTAACCGGTGGTGTAATCGTCATGGTCCTTCCACGACGAAAAGCCGCAATGCGAGAGGCAGCCCATGCAATCGGTCTGATCCTTGCGGATCATCGCCTTGTCGGCCTCGGTCACGAAGACCACTGTGTTGTCGGGGGTTTTAAGCGCTTCGGTGTAGCCCTCGGCGAACCAGTCGCGCGCGCGGGCGCGGTCGTGCGGGGTGACCCAGAAATTCTTGCCCTTCACTCCGACGTCAAGTTGGACGATGTGATCGCCCGCTTCCTGCTTCGAATAGGGAATCTGCCGCTCCGACCGCGCTTCGAGATCGCGGAGGAACGGGTTGCGCACCGCGCTCGAGTAGAAACCCGTCGGCGAGAAGCGGTGCAGCAGCACGTCACCGTCGTCGAGCGTGCGCAAGCGATCCTTCCACTGTTGCGGAATCGGGCTTTCCTCGGTCAGCAGCGGCCGCGTGCCGTATTGGAACGCGATTTGACCGAGTTCAGGATTGTCGATCCAGTTTTCCCAGTCGCGCAAATACCAGACGCCGCCCGCCATCACGATCGGCACATCGTCCGCGATCCCCTCGGCACGCATGGTTTCGCGCACCGCGGCGACGCGCGGATAGGGGTCCTGTGGCACCAGCGGATCTTCGGCGTTCGACAGGCCGTTATGCCCGCCAGCAAGCCAGGGATCTTCGTACACCACCGCGCCAAGCAAATGCGGAACCTTGCTGTACGCGCGCTTCCACAGCGCGCGAAAGGCGCGCGCCGAGCTGATGATCGGCAGATACAGCACATTGTGCCGCGCGGCGATTTCGCTCAGCTTGTACGGCATGCCTGCGCCGCAGGTGACGCCTGCGACAAGACCTTTGGTCCGTTCCAGCACCCCTTCGAGAATCTGCTGCGCGCCGCCCATTTCCCAGAGCACGTTGATGTTGATCGCACCCTTGCCACCCGACACGTCATACGCGCGCTTGACCTGTGCGACGGCACCTTCGATCCCGTACTGGATCAGCTCCTCGTGACGCTCCTTGCGCGTCAGCGCGCGATAGATTTGCGGAATGATCTTGCCTTCGGCGTCATAGCTGTCGGCGTTCACCGCCGACACGGTGCCAATCCCGCCCGCCGCGGCCCAGGCGCCGCTGGACATATGGTTGGTCGCCGACACGCCCTTGCCGCCTTCGACCAGCGGCCAGACTTCACGCCCGCCATAAAGGATGGGCTTCAAACCTTTGAACACTCTAGACCTTCTCTCTCTCCGCCGATCCGCGCCTGCGAACCGGCCCCCGTTGCCGCTTGCGTAAGCGGAAATTCGGCTCTTTTGTCAATCGAAGCCGACCCATCCGCCGCTGAACGGCCCATAACCTTCAAGCGCGCGAGCATAGAGCTTTTCATAAGCGTCGACCATAATAGATTCGTCGAACCGTTCCGCCGCCACCCGCCGGTTCGCGGCGCCGACATCGGCACGATGCGCGGCACTTTCTACAACTTCCGTGAGCGCCACACGAAAAGCGCCCTCGTCGCCAGCGATATATGGCCGGTTCGCATCCGACACCATCGTCACAACATCACCAACCGCAGGACTCACGACAGGCAGCCCCGCGGCCATCGCCTCGATCACCGCGATCGGCGCCTGTTCACTCAGCGATGATAGCGCGAGCAAGTCGAAATGCCCGATCCAGCGCGCGGGCTCCGCCATGAAGCCGGGCATGACCAGCCGATCCGCCATGCCCGACGCCCTTGCCTGGGCTTCGATCGCCGCGCGCGCCGGACCTTCTCCGACGATTACGAGCCGGACATGCGGCGGCAAGGTCGCTACGGCGCGCACCAGCCTCGGCAAATCCTTGACCTTGCGCAACCCCGCCACCGTGCCGATCACGACCTCCCCGTCGCGACGTTGGAAACCGGGGATCCGCGTCGAAGGCCCCGTCGCGTAAGCCGCGACGTCTATGCCGTTGCGGATCAGGTGGGTGCGGGGTCCGACGCCCCATTCATCGGCGGCGATCCGCTGCAAAATTGTCGAGGGCACCGCGACGCCGAGCGTGTGTTTCAGCGCCGCGCGGCGGAACAGGTTGCGTTTCCAGTTGCGCCGGACGCTTTCGTCCTCGTTGAACCCGTCCTCATGATGGATAAGGCTGGGCGGCATATGGTCCCACAGTCGGTTCCAATGGAGGCGATGCGCCATCACCCCATCCATCGCCCCCCAATTATAGCTCAGCACCAGCTCGAAATTCAGCATGTAATGCGCGAGGTCGCGGTATCGGCCGAGCGAGGGCTTGCCGTGAAGGGGCGGCGCATCCTTCGGAAAATCGACCACAATTCCCGGATCGATCGCCTCTCGCGCGCCAAGCGCCTCGGGCATTGCCGAGACGATCGTGTGATGCGCGCGGTCCCCCATCAGGTTCATCAACCGGACCGCACGCGCTTCCTTCCCGCCGAGCGAAAAAGTCGAATGGAGGTGCAAAATGCGGATCGGCCAGGGTGGCGCAGGCTCGTCCGCGCTCACGCCTGCGGAAGCTCCGCGGCCCACGCGTCGATCGCCGCACGCGCCTCGGGTTCGTCCATGGTCGGCGCATGACCGACGCCCGGCACTTCGATCAGCCGTGCGCGCGGCAATTCGGCTGCCATTTTCTCTCCCGCCGGGCGCGCCAATATGTCCGACAGCGCGCCGCGCAGGATCAGCAGCGGAACGTCGCCGAGCGCGCGATATGCGGGCCACAGGTCGACCCCGGCATCGCCGCCGTTCGGCACGCGCAGCGGCGCCGCGATCTGCTTGTCATAATCGGTGACGATCCTGCCCTCGGGCGTAAGTCTGTGCGTGCGCTTGGTCAGCCGCAGCCAGTCGTGGATGCCATAGCCCGGGTAGACCGAACCGTTAAGTTCGGCGAACGCCCGGGCAGCATGCATCCACGTCGGCTGGCTGCCGCCGGCGCCGATATAATCGCGGATGCGTTCGAGCCCGGCCGCCTGGAGTTCGGGACCGACGTCGTTCAGTACCACGCCGACAAGACGCCCCGGCAGCGTCGCGGCCATCAGCATCGCGACCAGTCCGCCGAGCGACGTGCCGATCGCCGCGAAACGCGCGATCTTTAGCTCGTCGAGAAGCGCGACCACGTCCTGCACATAGGTCAGCGGGACATAGGTCATCGGATCCTTGGCATAGGCGCTCTCGCCCCGCCCGCGAAACTCGATGACGATTACCTTGCGATATTGTGCGACATGCGGGGCCAGCGCCTCGAAATCGCGCGCGTTGCGGGCCAGCCCCGGCATGCACAGCACCGGCGGAGTAGTTTCGCTGCCGTCGGGGCCTGCATAGACGCGCGCGTGCAGCCGGACGCCGTCGTGCGACCACCAATATTGGTCCGACCAGTCGCGGCGCCCATCCTGCTTTGCATCCTGCTGGGCCAATATGGCACGTCCCCTTGCTTCGTCTCAGATGCCCCGACGCGGGACTCGCCCCCGTCTATCGCCAACCGCGCCGCGCGGCGCAAGCAATCCGTGGCGCCGACGCGGCGCAGGTTGCCCCTGCCCGCTTTCACCGATAAGACGCGGACGACCATGAGCGAGCCCTTGATTTCCTTCGAACCCGCAACCGGCGAAGAGCTCTGGCGCGGGCCGGTCAGCGACATCGATACCGAGGTCGAAATTGCCCGTCGCGCCTGGCCTGAATGGGCGGCGAAACCCGTCACCTTCCGCACCGAAACACTCCGCCGCTTCGTCGACCGCGTAAAGGCCGAGGGTGAAGCATTTGCAGATCTGATCGCCCGCGAAACCGGCAAGCCGCTTTGGGAAGCGCGAACCGAAGTCGAATCGGTCGCGAACAAGGTCGATATTTCGGTCAAAGCCTATGCCGAACGCACTTCCAACCGGCGGATCGAGGGCGCGATGGGACTGCGCAACGCGGTGCGGCACAAGCCGCACGGCGCACTTGCGGTGCTCGGCCCTTATAATTTCCCGGCACACCTGCCCAACGGCCATATCGTCCCCGCACTGATCGCCGGAAACTCGGTGCTGTTCAAACCGTCGGAGAAGACGCCCGCTGTCGGCGCGAAGCTGGTCGAACTGTTTCACAGCGCCGGCGTCCCGCAGGAGGTGCTTCGCCTCGTCATCGGCGGCCCCGAAACGGGCAAGGCGCTGGCGGGCCATGAAGGCATCGACGGGCTGCTCTTCACCGGATCGGCGCGCACCGGACTTGCGCTCAATCGTCAGTTTGCGGGCAAGCCGGGCAAGATGCTCGCGCTCGAAATGGGGGGCAATAACCCGATCGTCGTGTGGGACACCGCCGACATCCGCACCGCCGCGATCATCGTCGTCCAGTCGGCGTTTCTCAGCGCCGGGCAGCGCTGCAGCAATGCGCGCCGGCTGATCGTCAGGGACAGTCTCGCCGATGCGCTGGTCGACGAGGTTTGCCAGATCGCGAACCGGTTGATCGTCGACCATCCGCACGCCGATCCATCACCCTATATGGGGCCGGTGATCGACAATGAGGCGGCCGACGGTCTGACCGAAAGCTTCCTGATCCTGATGTCGAACGGCGGCAAGGTGATCCGCCATATGACGCGGCCGATCGCCGGGCGCCCCTTCCTGACACCCGGTATCATTGACGTCACCGCCATGCGCGAACGTCCCGATATCGAGCTGTTCGGTCCGCTTTTGCAGGTTGTTCGCGTCGACAGCTTCGAGGCGGCAATCGCCGAGGCGAACAACACCGCCTTTGGCCTGTCGGCATCGCTGATCGGCGGCACACCGCAACTTTACGACCAGTTCTGGGCCAATGCGCGTGCGGGCGTCATCAACTGGAACCGACCGACCAACGGCGCCTCGTCGGCGGCTCCGTTCGGCGGCATCGGACTGTCGGGCAATCATCGGCCCAGCGCCTTCTATGCCGCCGACTATTGCGCCTATCCGGTGGCATCGGCCGAAAGCGATTCGATCCGCGCGTCGATTGGTGTCGGCCTGCGCGATCCCGAAGGGTCACAGCTGGTGACGAAGAAATATCTGTAACACGGCGTCATTGCGAGCGAAGCGAAGCAATGACGAGCAGCGGCAATTTTACCTTCACCAGCGTCAATAAAGCCTGCTTTGCGAATCGCGACCCCCGCGATCATCTATCCTGCATGGCAAAGACTCTTCCTCCTGCGGGCAAGCTCTGGCTCGTCGGCGCCGGCCCCGGCGACCCCGACCTGTTGACGCTGCGCGCCGCGCGATTGCTGGAAAGCGCCGACCTCGTCGTGCACGATGGGCTGGTCGGCGAAGGCGTGCTGGCGCTGATTCCGCCCAATGTCGAACGGATCAGCGTCGCCAAGCAGCGCAGTCGCCACACGATGAAGCAGGAACTCATCAACGAATTGATCGTCCGCGAGACGCTGGCCGGCAAGCAGGTCGTGCGCCTGAAGGGTGGCGATCCCTTCATCTTCGGCCGAGGCGGCGAAGAACTCGACGCAGCACGCGAAGCCGGCGCTGCGGTCGAGGTCGTCCCCGGCATCACCGCTGCGGCGGGCTGCGCGGCGCAGGCGGGCCTCCCCCTGACCCACCGCGAGGATGCAAGCGCGGTCAGCTTCGTCGCGGGGCAATGCAAGGATCTGACTGATCAGGATTGGTCGGGGCTTGCAGGCCATGGCCGCACGCTGGTTATCTACATGGGCCTCGCGACGGCCAACGCCATCGCCGACAAGCTCATCGCCGACGGCGTGTCGCCCGATCTGCCGGTTGCCATCGTCGAACGCGGGACCACCGCCGACGCGCGGGTGCTGCGTACGCTTCTGACCGATCTCGGCGACCTCGTTGCGCGCGAGAAGGTCGCCAGTCCGGCGCTGATCATCGTCGGCAAGGTTGCAGCGCGCGCCGATGCGCTCGACTGCCTCGGCACGCCAGGCGTCGCTGAAAACATCGAAAATATAAGGGACTTCACATGAAACTGCTCACGGGCAACGACCTGAAAACAGGATTTGTCACCTGGTGGACCGGCGCCGACTGGTCGCTGCACATCGAAGACGCAGCCGACGTCGGCGAGCATGGCGAAGCGATCCTCGCCGCCGAGGAAGGCGCGCGCCGCGTCAACGCCCCCTATATCATCGCAGGCGAAGCAACCGCCGAAGGCCCGCGACCCGCGCACATCAAGGACCGCATCCGCGCCTTGGGTCCGACCGTGCGCCCCGACCTGACACTGAAACCCGCCGATCCCGCGGCTGGCGACTGGGTGATCTGACATGTATAAATATGACGAATATGACCAGCAGATGGTCGACGCCCGCGTTGCCGAATTCAGCGACCAGGTGCGCCGCCGCCTCGCCGGGGAAATCACAGAGGACCAGTTCAAGCCGCTGCGACTGATGAACGGCCTCTATCTCCAGCTTCACGCATATATGCTGCGTGTGGCGGTGCCTTACGGCACGCTCGACAGCCGTCAAATGCGGATGCTCGCGCATATCGCACGCAAATATGACCGCGACTACGGCCATTTCACCACCCGCCAGAACCTTCAGTATAACTGGATCAAGCTGGAAGACGCGCCCGCGATTCTCGCCGATCTGGCATCGGTCGAGATGCACGCGATCCAGACGAGCGGCAATTGCATCCGCAACATCAGCTCCGATCAGTGGGCCGGGGCGGCCGCCGACGAGATTACCGATCCGCGTCCATGGGCCGAACTGCTCCGCCAATGGTCGAGCTTCCACCCCGAATTCAGCTATCTGCCGCGCAAGTTCAAGATCGCGGTGATCGCCGCCGACGAGGATCGCGCCGCAATGCGCCTCCACGATATCGGCATCCAGATCGTCGAGCGCGATGGCGTCCACGGCGCCGCTTTCTACGTCGGTGGCGGCATGGGCCGGACCCCGATGATCGCGCCGCTGATCAAGGATTTCGTACCGCTCGAAGATATGCTGAGCTATGCCGAGGCATGCCTTCGGGTCTATAATCGCCATGGCCGCCGCGACAATATCTACAAGGCGCGCATCAAGATCCTGATCCACGAACTCGGCGCCGACGAATATCGCCGCCAGGTCGAGGAAGAATATGCGCATGTAAAATCGCTCGGCATCGACCCGCCGAAGGCCGAGTTCGACCGCATCGCGGCGCAATTTGCTCCGCCCGCGCTCGACGCCTCGGCGCCCGATGACATCGACCGCAGCGACCCCGACTTCGCGGTCTGGGTCGACCAGAATGTCGCCGCGCACAAGGTGCCGGGCCATGCGATCGTCAACATCAGCCTGAAGCCTGTCGGTGGGATCCCCGGCGACGCCAGCTCGGCGCAGATCGACCTGATGGCCGATCTTGCCGAGACATACAGCCATGACGAACTGCGCGTCACCCACGCCCAGAACATTGTGCTTCCGCACGTCCGCAAGGCCGATCTCTATGCGATCTGGCAGGCGCTCGACGCCGCGGAACTCGCGACGCCGAACCTCGATCTTATCAGCGACATCATCGCCTGCCCCGGGCTCGATTATTGCAGCCTCGCGAATGCGCGCTCGATCCCGGTCGCGCAAAAGATCGCGACGCGCTTCTCGGACCTCGGCCGCCAGAAGGAACTGGGCGAGCTGAAACTCAAGATTTCGGGCTGCATCAACGCCTGCGGGCACCACCATGCCGGCCATATCGGCATCCTTGGCGTCGACCGAAAAGGTACCGAAAACTACCAGCTTTTGCTCGGCGGGTCGGGCGCGGAGGATGTCAGCCTCGGCACGATCACCGGCCCCGGTTTCGACGAGGATGGCATCGTCGACGCGATCGAGCGCGTGACCGACAAATATCTCGCCGAGCGCACCGAGGGCGAGCGTTTCGTCGATACTTTCCGCCGCGTCGGCATGGCCCCCTTCAAGGAGGCGATCTATGGTTGAGCATCTGCACAGCGACGGCGAGGAACCCTGCGTTACGCTCGACGCCTTCCTCCAGCAATCGAACGCGACCGCGGTGCGGCTCGAACCCGATGAGGATGCGCGCGCGCTGATCCCGCATCTCGACCGGCTCGCGCTGATCGAAGTCGCCTTCCCGAAGTTTCGCGACGGCCGTGGTTATTCGTCGGCGCGCATCCTGCGCGAGGCGGGTTACACGGGCGAACTGCGCGCGCAGGGCGACGTTCTGGTCGACCAGATCGCTTATATGAAGCGCTGCGGCTTCGACACGTTCGCGCCCGAAAAGGAGCTCAATCCTGCCGATGTAGAGGCGGCGCTGGCGCGTTGGCCTGAACATTATCAAGGCGCCGCCGACGGCGCGGTGCCGATATGGAAATTAAGGCATGGCTGACGTGAAAGCCTCTCCCTCTCAAGCTGGTGATCGCACCCGCGACCGGATCGACGTGGCGCCCCGCTTCACACAAGCCGACGTCATCCGCCTCAACAACCTTTTCCGTGGCCAGGATGCCGCCGAAGTGGTCGCGAGCGTGATCGGTGCGGGCCTGCTCGGCGAAACCGCAATCGTCTCGAGCTTCGGCGCCGAAAGCGCGGTTCTGCTGCACCTCGTGAGCCGTGCCGCACCCGACATGCCTGTGCTGTTTCTCGATACCGGCAAGCATTTTCCCGAAACGCTCGCCTATCGCGACGAACTGGCGGCGAAGCTCGGTCTCAATATCGTCAACCTGACGCCCGATGCAGATGAACTGGCCGCGAAGGACGCGACCGAGCTGCGCTGGTCGTACGATCCCGACGGCTGCTGTGAAATCCGCAAGGTCAAGCCGCTCGAAAAGGCGCTGACCGATTTCGACACCTCGATCACGGGCCGCAAGGGTTTCCAGTCTTCGACACGCCAGGGCCTCGCGCGCTTCGAACTCGACGGCAATACCGGCCGCCTCAAATTCAACCCGCTCGCCAATTGGACGCGCGAGGAACTGGACGCCTATTTCGAGGCTCACGACCTGCCGCGCCACCCGCTGGAGGCGGAGGGCTATCCCTCGATCGGCTGCTCGCCCTGCACATCGAAGGTCAAGCCGGGCGAAGACCCGCGCTCGGGTCGCTGGCGCGGCTGGGACAAGACCGAATGCGGCATCCACACCGCGGTCACGCCGATCGACGACGATCCGGCGAACGATCCCGCTTTCTAAAGCGCCTTATTCATAATCCTCGAACGCCATGCTGTCGTCGGCGAGGTCGCTGAACTTCGTCGTCTTCGCCTCGAAGTGCATGCGGATCTTGCCGGTCGAGCCGTGGCGTGATTTTGCGACGATCACTTCGGCCAAACCAAAGACGCGCTCCATTTCGGCCGCCCATTCCTCATGTTGCGCGTGGATCTTGACATCGTCGCCCTCGACCGGCCGCTTGGGCTCTTTCGCCGCGACATAATAATCTTCACGAAACACGAACAGCACCATGTCGGCGTCCTGCTCGATCGAGCCCGATTCACGAAGGTCGGAGAGCTGCGGACGCTTGTCCTCGCGGCTTTCGACCTGACGGCTGAGCTGCGACAGCGCCATCACCGGCACATGAAGCTCCTTGGCCAGCGTCTTCAAACCGCGCGAAATTTCCGAAATTTCCTGCACGCGATTGTCGCCGCTTTTCGACGAGCCCTGCAAGAGCTGGAGATAGTCGACGATGATGAAGCCGATGCCGTGGCGCCGCTGCAACCGCCGCGCGCGGGTGCGCAGACCCGCGATCGTCAGGCCCGGCGTATCGTCGATGAACAAAGGCAAGGTCTGGAGCTGCTGCGCAGCGCGGCTCAATTGCTGGAACTGTTCCTTGCTGATCTTGCCCATGCGCAGCGCTTCGCCGGACACCCCCGATTGTTCGGCGAGCACACGCGTCGCGAGCTGGTCGGCCGACATTTCGAGGCTGAAGAACGCGACCTTCGCACCCATGTTTTTTTCGGGCGGGATGCCGTCATCTTCGTCGCGGCGGAAACGCTCGGCTGCGTTATATGCGATATTCGTCGCCAGCGAGGTCTTGCCCATGCCCGGACGTCCGGCAAGGATCATCAAGTCCGAATTGTGCATGCCGCCGATCTTGGCATTCATGCTCGCGATACCGGTCGTGATCCCTGAAAGATGGCCGCCCGAGTTGAGCGCGCGCTCGGCCGCCTGCAGCGCGACAAGGCTCGCCTGGCTGAAATTCTTGACCGACCCCATCTCGGCCTCACCGCCGGCGACGCGATAAAGCGCGGTTTCGGCTTCCTCAATCTGTGCCTGCGGGTCGACGCGTTCGCTCGTGTCGAGCGCATTGTCGACGAGCGTCCGCCCGACACCCGCCAGTTCGCGGAGCAGCGCGAGATCGAAAATCTGTCGCGCGAAGTCGCGCGCGCCGATCAGCCCTGCCCCGCTGCCGGTGAGCTGCGCGAGATAGCCGACGCCGCCGACCGCCTTCATCGCCTCGTCGGCCTCGAAATAGGGCTTGAGCGTCACCGGCGTCGCGATGCTGTTCCGTTCGATCAGCGCCATTGTCTGCTGGAAGATCCGGCCATGCAGCGGTTCGAAGAAATGGTCAGGGCTGAGCGCCACCGGCAAATCTTCGACGACTCGGTTGTCGATCAGGATCGCGCCGAGAAACGCGGCCTCGGCCTCGATATTGCGCGGCATTTGGCGCTCGTCGCCACTGGCGACGGCGGTCGGGATAAGGGCTAGTTCGGGCATCGCTGTCTTCATGCGGCCGCGACCCCATCGGTGCAACCGGCTATGTCGTCCGGCATATCATAACTGTGGAATGCTGTGAATAAGTCGGCTTGCCCTTCGCCCCCGGCCAAGTAGAAGCACGAACAGCATGGCCGACGCAGACCCTTCGAAACAACGGATCATTTCGATCGAACTCGACGAGGGTTCGATCGTCTGGCGCAATCCCGATGTCGAGCAGGAACGTCGCGTCGCGATCTTCGACCTGATCGAGGAGAATAAATTCGTACCGCAGCGCGGGCATGAGGATGGCTATGCCGGCCCATACCGCCTGATGTTGCGCGTCGAGGATGGCCGGTTGATATTTGAAATCAGCCGCGAAGATGGCTCGCCGCTCGAAGCCATCATTCTGGGCCTCGGCCGTTTCCGTCGTCCGATCCGGGATTATTTCGCGATCTGCGACAGCTATTATCAGGCGATCAAGACCTCGACCGCGCAGCAAATCGAAACCGTCGACATGGCGCGTCGCGGATTGCACAACGAAGCGGCCGAAATGCTGATGGATCGGCTCGACGGCAAGATCGCCGTCGATTTCGCGACTGCACGAAGGCTGTTCACGCTGATCTGCGTGCTGCACATCAAGGGCTGACGATGGCGACGGGGGCAATCAGAAGCAAACGACCGGGGAAAGCCGGCGGCGATTGGCGCGCCGCGATTGCGCGCACGCTGCGCAAGATCGGCGCCGCCGTCGTATTGCTACTGCTCGCGGCGGGCCTCGCATTATGGTGGGCCGCGCGCTGGATCCCCGACCGCGCCCTCTATCCGACGCAGGGTGTTACGATCGACGCGGGCAATGGCGATGTCCATTGGGGTTCGATCAAAGCGGCGGGCGCCGATTTCGCTTATATCATGGGCACCGACGGCTCTTCGGCGGTCGACCCGAAATTCGCACGCAACATGACCGCCGCACGTGAAGCTGGCGTACAGGCGGGCGCCATCCACCGCTATAGCCTCTGCCAGCTTGCGACCGATCAGGCCGCCAATTTCATCCGCCATGTGCCGCGCCGCGCCGACGCGCTGCCCGCCGTCGTCTGGCTCGACTATGACGATCGCTGCCCCGACCGCCCGACGCGCGCGCTTCTGCTTTCCGAACTCGCGACATTTCTCGCGCAGATCGAGGCGCATATGGGTAAGCAGAGCGTGATCGCACCCGGGCCGGCGTTCGAGAGCGATTACAGGGTGACGCAGGGGATCGCGCGCACCACCTGGCTGCGCCGCGACTTTTTCGAACCCGATTATGGCGCACATCCCTGGGCGATGTGGCAGGCGAATGATTATGTCCGCCTGTCGGGTGCCGAGGGCACCGTCGGCTGGAACGCGCTGCGCCCGCAAGGAGATATGCGATGACCGACACTCGAGATGCCCTGATCGACGCCGCGCGCGATGCCGCGAGCCGCGCCTATGCACCCTATTCGGGCTTTCACGTCGGCGCGGCGTTGCTGCTTAAGAACGGCGATGTCGTCACCGGCGCCAATGTCGAGAATGCAAGCTATGGCCTTACCCTCTGCGCCGAGACCGCAGCGGTGGCCAAGATTGCGAACGAGGGCTGGATCGGAGAGCTTGTCGAGGTCGCGATCGTGGGCGGACGCCCCGGCGGCGATGCCTTGCTAGGCACCGATCCCGTCAATCCCTGCGGACGCTGTCGCCAGATCCTCAACGAAGCGGCCGAGCGGTCGCGGACCGACATCCTCGTCCATTGCGCCTCCGGCGACGGCAGCGCGGTGCGGACCTACAAGCTCAGCGAACTGCTCCCCGCGGCTTTCGGGCCCAAGGACCTCGGCCTCATCGACTGACCGCTTGCGCAACCCCCGCAGGACCGACAAGAGACACGTATGAGCATTCTTTCCGATCGCTGGATTCGCGAAGCCGCCCAGACGCAGGGCATGATCGAACCGTTCGTCGAGGCGCAGCGCCGCGATGGCTGCATCAGCTATGGCCTCTCGTCCTACGGCTATGACGCGCGCGTCGCCCCGGAGTTCAAAATCTTCACCAACGTCGATTCGACGATCGTCGATCCCAAGGATTTCGACCCGAAGAATTTCGTCGATCGCGAAACCGACGTCTGCATCATTCCGCCGAACAGCTTCGCATTGGCGCGGACAGTCGAATATTTTCGCATCCCTCGCGACGTGCTGGTGATCTGCCTCGGCAAGTCCACCTATGCACGCTGCGGCATCATCGTGAACGTCACCCCACTCGAACCCGGCTGGGAAGGCCATGTGACGCTCGAATTTTCGAACACGACCCCCCTGCCCGCCAAAATCTATGCAAATGAAGGCGCGTGCCAGTTCCTCTTCTTGCAGGGCAATGAGCCGTGCGAGACCAGCTATGCCGACCGCGCGGGCAAATATATGGGGCAAAAGGGCGTCACGCTGCCCAAGCTCTAAGCCGCTCGTCCTCGACGTCGAAAAGTCGAGGCTATGGGCGGGGACCGTGCCAGCAGCTTTGTCCGCGACCGACCGTGACACTTATATGACATCGAATGTCACAAACGCGTCACACAACTCCCTCATTGGCGGCTCAGCGAGTCGCCGCGGGGGTGGCGGCTTGGTTCGGTAACGACCCCCGACAGGATTACCCCATGCTGCAGAAATTCGCCCTTATCGCTGGCGCCGCCACTTGCGCGCTGGCGCTTTCCGCGTGTCAGGATCAGGCGTCTTCGGGCGGCGGGGCGCGCGATTATATCAGCGCGGTCGGTTCGTCCACAGTGTATCCCTTTGCGACCGCGGTCGGCGAGAAGTTCGCCGAAGCGACCGGCAACAAGACCCCCAAGATCGACAGCACTGGCACCGGCGGCGGTTTCGAGCGCTTCTGCGCCGGCGTCGGCGGCGACACCCCCGACATCGCGAACGCATCGCGCCGTATCAAGAAGAAGGAATTCGACACTTGCGCCAAGAATGGCGTGAAAGACATCGTCGAAATCCAGGTCGGCATCGACGGCATCGCACTTGGCGAAGCGCAGCGCGGCCCCGGCTTCAAGCTGTCGGAAGAAGATGTTTACAAGGCACTTGCGGCGAACCCCTATGGCAAGCCCAACACCGCAAAGACGTGGAAAGACGTGAACCCCGCCCTCCCAGCGGTCGCGATTTCGGTATTCGGCCCGCCGTCGACCAGCGGCACCTATGACGCGTTCAAGGAACTGATCCTCGGCAAGGGCTGCGACGCCAATGCAGAGATGAAGGCGCTGAAGGACAGCGACAAGGAAAAGCATGAGGCGACCTGCACCACGCTGCGCGGCGCGCCCTATTATGTCGAGCAGGGCGAGAATGATAACCTGATCATCTCGAAGCTCGACAAGAATCCGACCAGCCTCGGCATCTTCGGCTTCAGCTATCTCGATGCGAACAAGGACAAGATCAAGGCAGTCCCGGTTCAGGGCGTCGCCCCGACCTATGCCGCGATCGCCGACGGCAGCTATCCCGGTTCGCGTCCGCTGTTCATCTATGTGAAGAAGGCGCATGTCGGCGTCGTCCCCGGCCTCGCCGAATATGTCGCCGAGTTTCTGAAGGGCGCGGGCGAAGGCGGTTATCTGAACGCCAAGGGTCTGATCGTGTCGCCGAAGGACATCGCGGCGACGGCGGCAGCGAATGGCAAGGGCATGACCGCGCTGAACGGCGCCGAGCTCAAGTAAGTTTCCTCCCGCTGGTGGCCGGGCGGGTTTGCCCTACCGGCCACCGTCTTTTCTTGATCGTCATTGCGAGCGAAGCGAAACAATCCAGAGCGGTATACGCAAACTCTGGATTGCCGCGTCGCTTCGCTCCTCGCAATGACGGGAATGATTTAATGAGGACTGCGTGACCTTCAACGCCGCCGCCCTTTTGCTTTTGATCGCGGGTCTCGCGCTGATCGGCTGGCTGGCCGGCCGCGCGCGGTCGAACCTGCTGGCCGGCCGCGCCGGCGAAAAGCTCCATTCGCGCCCGCAATATCATGGCTGGTATGTCGCGCTGTGGCTGTTTGCCCCTGCCGCGCTTTTCCTTGCCGTCTGGTCGTCGGTCTCACCCGCACTGATCACCAACCAGGTGCTCGCGACCGAGGCGGCGCAATCGCTGCCGTCGTTCGGGTTCGAGCGCGGTGCAATCCTGTCCGACGCGCGCAGCGTTGCCGAGGGCAAGCAGGCCGCGGTGCGGTTGCCCGCCGCCGCGCCGCTGGTGAAGCCCTACGCCGACGCGAGCCACAAATATGCGTGGATCGGCATCGCCGCGATGCTGGCGCTGGCGCTGGCGGGCGGACTTTACGCCTTCACGAGGATCAAACCCGATTTCCGGGCACGCACCCGCGTCGAAAAGATCGTGATGCTGTTCCTGCTGCTCGCGTCGCTGGTCGCGATCCTCACGACCTTCGGCATCGTGCTGTCGCTGCTGTTCGAATCGATCCGCTTTTTCCGCCTCGTCTCGCCCGCCGAATTGCTGTTCGGCACCGAATGGGCACCGACGAGCGGCGCACCGCAGCCCGACACATTCGGCGGCATTCCGCTGTTCTGGGGTACGATCCTGATCGGCGCGATCATCGCGATGATCGTCGCCATTCCCATCGGCATGATGACCGCGGTCTACCTCACCCAATATGCCGCGCCGACGGTGCGCAAATGGGTGAAGCCGCTGCTCGAGATTCTCGCCGGCGTGCCGACGGTGGTTTACGGCTATTTCGCCGCGCTGACCGTCGCCCCGGCCCTGCGCGAATTTGCGGTGATGCTCGGCATTCCCAACGCAAGCACCGAAAGCGCACTTGCGGCGGGTATCGTGATGGGTGTGATGATCATCCCCTTCGTCTCCTCGATGGCCGACGACAGCATCAACGCGGTACCGCAGGCGATGCGCGACGGATCGCTGGCTCTCGGTGCAACGCCGAACGAGACGATCCGCCAGGTGCTGATCCCCGCCGCGCTTCCGGGCGTGATGGGCGGCATCCTGCTCGCGGTCAGCCGCGCGATCGGCGAGACGATGATCGTCGTGATGGCCGCAGGGCTGTCGGCCAACATGACCGCCAACCCCTTTGCCAGCGTCACCACGGTGACCGCACAGATCGTCAAGCTGCTCACCGGCGACCAGGAGTTCGACAGCGCGAAAACGCTTGCCGCCTTCGCGCTCGGCCTCGTCCTCTTCATCGTTACGCTGCTCCTCAACATCGTCGCGCTGCGCATCGTCAAAAAGTATCGTGAAGCTTATGAATAGGCAGACCGCCCCCACCGACTGGAAAGGCTCCGTGATGCAGACCCGCATCGCGAAGCGCTACGCCGCCGAACGCCGCTTCAAGCTGATGGGGCTGGGCGCGGTGCTGCTCTCGGGCGCTTTCCTCGCCTTCCTGCTCTTCGTGATGGTCGGCAACGGCGCGCGTGGATTTATGTATACGCATGTCGCGGTGCCCGTCGATTTCAAGGCGATGCCGTTGACGATCGATACCTCGCGCCTCGGCGATGCCGACGCCGATCAGGTGATCGCGAATGCAGGGCTCGCCGACATCGTCGCCTTTGCCGCCGACGAGGCGCTGGGGACCGACGGATCGAAGCTGATTTCCGAAAATGCGTGGAAGGAAGTGCGCAGCGCGATCAAGGACGATCCCGAATTGCTGAACGCCAAGACGGTGTTCGAACTGCCCGCTTCGTCCGAAGTCGACATCGCCGCCAAGGAAGGCGCGAAGGGCGCGCTCGGCGCGAAGGTCGATGCGTTGGAGAAGGACGGCAAGCTGTCGACCGGCATCCACTGGCCCTTCTTCAAGAACGCCGACGCCACCGACCCCGCGGTTGCGGGCATCTGGGGGGCGCTCAAGGGGTCGGTGCTGACGATCTTCATCGCCTTTCTCATCGCCTTCCCGACCGGCGTCCTCGCGGCGCTCTATCTTGAAGAATATGCGCCGAAGAACCGCTGGACCGACCTTATCGAAGTGTCGATCAACAACCTTGCTGCGGTGCCTTCGATCATCTTTGGCCTGCTCGCGCTCGCGGTCTTCATCAACTGGTTCGGACTCTGCCAGGCGAGCCCGCTCGTCGGCGGCCTGACGCTCGCGCTGATGACGATGCCGGTGATCGTGATCGCCAGCCGCAACGCGATCAAATCGGTGCCGCCGTCGATCCGCGATGCGGCGCTGGGCGTCGGCGCCAGCCCGGTACAGGTCGTGTTCCACCATGTCCTACCGCTTGCCCTCCCCGGCATCCTGACCGGCACGATCATCGGCATGGCGCGCGCTCTGGGCGAGACCGCACCTCTGCTCCTCGTCGGAATGCGTGCCTTTATCGGCGACGTTCCGGGCGGCATCTGCTCGCCCTCGACCGTGCTGCCGATGCAGATATTCCTCTGGTCGGACGAAGTCGACCGGGGCTTTGTCGAGAAAACCTCCGCCGCGATCATCGTGCTGCTTATCGTGCTGCTGTCGATGAACGCCTTTGCGATCTATCTTCGCAACAAATTCGAAAAACGCTGGTGACCTTCATGACCCAAGACGATCTTACCATCGCCGACCCCAAGATGAAGGCGCACGGCGTCAACGTCTTCTATGGCGAAAAACAGGCGATCAACGACGTGTCTATCGACGTTGGCACCGACCTGGTCACCGCCTTCATCGGCCCCTCGGGCTGCGGCAAGTCGACCTTCCTGCGCTCGCTGAATCGCATGAACGACACCGTCGCCAGCGCGCGCGTTACGGGGCAGATCGAACTCGACGGCGAGGACATTTATGCGCCCTCGATGGACGTCGTGCAGCTCCGCGCCCGCGTCGGCATGGTGTTCCAGAAACCGAACCCCTTCCCCAAGTCGATCTATGACAATGTCGGCTATGGCCCGCGCATCCACGGCCTCGCGCCGAACAAGGCCGACCTCGATGTAATCGTCGAGCGTGCGCTGGTGCGTGCGGGCCTGTGGGACGAGGTCAAGGACCGCCTTCAGGAAAGCGGCACCGCCTTGTCGGGCGGCCAGCAGCAGCGTCTGTGCATCGCCCGCGCGATCGCGGTCGACCCCGAAGTCATCCTGATGGACGAGCCCTGCTCGGCGCTCGACCCGATCGCGACCGCGAAGATCGAGGAACTGATCCACGAACTGCGCGGTAAATATGCTATCGTGATCGTCACGCATAACATGCAGCAGGCGGCCCGCGTGTCGCAGCGCACCGCCTTTTTCCACCTCGGAACGTTGGTAGAGTACGGCAAGACGACCGACATCTTCACCAACCCGAAGCAGGAACGCACCAAGGATTATATCACCGGCCGCTACGGTTAAGCCGCAGCGCAAAAGGACAAGAACGATGGCAGTAGTCAACGATCATACCGTCAAGGCTTTCGACGAAGATCTGAACCGCCTGCGCGGACTGATCAGCGAAATGGGCGGGCGCGCCGAACAGGCGCTGCTCCAGGCGATGACCGCGCTCAATATGGGTGACCTCGAACTCGCGGCGCAGGTCGTGCGCGACGACAAGAAGATCGACGCCCTCGAAAGCGAAGTCGAACAACTCGCGGTCCAGACGATCGCGCTCCGCGCCCCGATGGCCGACGACCTCCGCGAAATGATTGCGGCGCTGAAGATCGTGTCGGTTGTCGAACGCATCGGCGATTATGCGAAGAACATCGCCAAGCGCGTCGCGTTGATGGACCAGACGCGCTCGATCGAGGCGATCCCGCTGCTGATGTCGATGTCGAACATCGTCGTCGAGTTGATCCATGACGCGCTCGACAGCTTCGCGGCGCGCGACGCCGAACTCGCGGTGCGCGTCACCGTCCGCGACAAGAATGTCGACGATTTCTACAACAGCATCTTCCGCACGCTCGTCACCTTCATGATGGAAAATCCGAAATATATCTCGGAAAGCGCGCATCTGCTGTTCGTCGCCAAGAACCTCGAGCGCATGGGCGACCATGCGACGAACATCGCCGAGATGGTCTATTATGTCGTCACCGGCGACCATATGGAGGAACGCGAACGCGGCGAGACTCCGGAAGGCGCCGCGTCAGCGGAGCAGGAGCAAGGCTGATGCCACAGCCCGATTTGCTGCTGATCGAAGATGACGAGGCGATTGCCGAACTCATCGTCTGGCATTTCGCCCGCGAAGGCTTTTCGGTCCGCCAGACCCCCGACGGCGAGCAGGCGCTCGTCCTGGTCGAGGAACGCGTGCCCGACATCGTCCTGCTCGACTGGATGATCGAGAGCCTGCCGGGCATCGAGGTTTGCCGGCGCCTGCGCCGCAACCCGAAATCGGCGAACGTCCCGATCATCATGCTCACCGCGCGCGGCGAGGAAGAGGACCGTATCCGCGGCCTCGAAACGGGCGCCGACGATTATGTCACCAAGCCGTTCAGCCCGCGCGAACTGGTCGCGCGCGTGTCGGCGGTGCTCCGCCGCCTGCGCCCCGCGCTCGCCGGCGAGATGCTGACCTATGCCGACATCGAACTGGACTCGGTGGCGCACAAGGTCGTGCGCAACAGCCAGATCGTTGCGATGGGGCCGACCGAATTCCGCCTGCTCCGCCATTTCATGGAGCATCCGGGCCGCGTCTTCTCACGCGGGCAGTTGCTCGACAGCGTCTGGGGCCAGGACAGCGATATTGAGCTGCGCACCGTCGACGTCCATATCCGCCGCCTGCGCAAGGCGATCAACCTGCCCGGTACGAGCGATATCATCCGGACGGTGCGGTCGGCGGGCTATGCACTGGATGCGGGCAAGAGCATCTGATCAAGAGGGCGGCAGGCGACCGGTTGCTGTCGTTGTAGATGTGTGCCCCGGCGAAGGCCGGGGTCCAGAGCGGAAACGACCGAGAGCGGCCCTATTCAACCTTGTCACCCCGGACTCGATCCGGGGTCCCGCTTTAGGCGAAGTCAGTCGATGCGCAAAAAAGCTGGATCCCGGGTCAAGCCCGGGATGACGAAGGTCGGAAAGAGCCGATAGCAATGTGAACCCCGGCGAAAGCCGGGGCCCAGAATTCCGACACCAACCTTGCGCTTCTCCGCACTGGGCCCCGGCTTTCGCCGGGGTTCATGAAGGGCCGCTCACCACCCCAAAGCCGATATCCCCATCAGAAATCCATCTGCGTGCGCAGCCCGAACGTATCGGCGGTATAACTGCGATCACCCGCCGCGGTCGGAATACGCGCATCGTCGATCCACAATTTACCGTAATTGGCGGTGATCCGGATATAGTCGATCGGCGCCCAGACGATGCCGATCAGCGCCGCCCTTTGCTGACCGCCAACGATTCCGGCGTCGTTGAGATCGAGATGGTCGTAGCGCGCGTTGATCTCGATCGCACCGATGCCGCCGTCGGTGATGGATTTCGACGGCTTTAGCCGGTCGAAGGCGCCATCCCTGTAACTGCGGCTATCCCCAGGGGTCAGCACCATGCCGACCTCTGCATAACCGCCAAAGAAGGTCGGGTCGGTAACGCCGGGGCGCTTCATCGTCTGCCAAAAACCTTCGCCCGATGCATGGAACGGCCCCGATACCACCGCAGCCTCCAGCCCATAGCCACGCTCACCCGTGGCATCGATGTTGCCGGTGTCGATCAGACGTACGTCGGTCGTGTGAACATAGGGCCGAGCGCGATAGCGTGCAGTGGGCGACTGGTCGTTGAAATCGCGAATATGGGCCGACCCGCCCAGATGCAGTTGGGTTTTGCCGAATTTGGGCATCCACACTAACCGCCCGTCGGCGCTGATGCTGTTGTTCGCATCGTTCAGAAGATCGTTTGCATTGTCGCCGAACACGCCCGCCTGCGCGAGGATCTGCTTCCCTTTATATTGCACTCCCAATCCGACGCGGCGTTCAAAGCCAAAGGCCGGTACAAAGGCCGCACGCTCGGTAAAGCTGGTGAACAAGTCGCTGGTTACATCTTCCAGCGAGGTGAAATGTCTTATGTGCCCCACCGTGACCGACAGCGGCCCTTGGCCATAAGTCAGATAGACGTCGGTCAGTTCAGCCGAGCCACCGGCGAAGTCGGCTTCGACCCGGTACGAAAAACCGCCCGGAATCTTGCCATCTACCCCCAAGAATACGCGTCGGATTTCCGTCGTCAAACCGCCGTGCGTTCCCATCACGCCCGCGGGCGCATCGATGCTGGCCACGTCGAACTGCATCCGCCCGCGCGGCTTGAAGCTCCAGCCATCGGCTGTCTTGATCTCGGGGGCGCCCTTCCAGCTAATTTCGGTCGCCGGCTTCGCGGTCACCGATGGCGGCGCGGGTGTCGGGACCGGCACGGGTGCCGGCTGCTGGGCGGTCGCGGCATCGAGCCGCGTTTCGAGCACCTGCACCTGCGCCTTCAGCGCAGCAAGTTCGGCGCGAAGCTGCGCTGCCTCTTCGGCAGTCATCGCCTGGGCGCGGGCCGCCGTCGGCAGGCTGAACATCGACGTCGCCAGCAGAGCGATGGTGAAGGCATGGCGCATGATGGATTTGCTCCGTTGCGAAAGGTGACAAGCTCGAGGCGCTGCTATGACGCTTACGTGACATATGCACGTCATTTGCGTGACATTTATGTTTCAATCGTCATTTTTTCACCCTCTTGCCAGCAAGGCGCGAACGGCTAAGGACGGTCCAGTTTTTTCGGGCAACCTATCTTTCGGGGCAGCCCCTTTCGGGAGACCATCATGACGATCAAATTTGACGGCCGCGTTGCTATCGTTACCGGCGCCGGCGGCGGGCTTGGCCGCGCCTATGCGCTCGAACTCGCGCGGCGCGGGGCAAAGGTCGTGGTCAACGACCTCGGCGGATCGCGCGATGGCACCGGCCATTCCGACGCCGCACTTCAGGTCGTCGAGGAAATCCGCGCTGCCGGCGGCACCGCCATCTCGAACGGAGGCAGCGTCACCGAATATGAGCAGATGGTCGAAATGGTGGCGAAGGCGAAGGAAGAATGGGGCGGCGTCCACGTCCTGATCAACAATGCCGGCATCCTGCGCGACAAGAGCTTCGCCAAGATGGAGCCCGCCGATTTCGATCTGGTGCTGAAGGTGCACGTCGGCGGCAGCGCCAATGTGACAAAGGCATGCTGGGACCTGATGCGCGAACAGGCCTATGGCCGCATCCTGATGACGGCGTCGTCGACCGGCCTTTACGGCAATTTCGGCCAGGCCAATTATGGCGCGGCAAAGTTGGGCCTCGCGGGCCTTACCAAGACGCTTCACCTTGAAGGCGCGAAATATAACATCCGCTGCAACACGATCGCACCGGTCGCGGGCACGCGCATGACCGAAGACATCTTCCCCGCCGAACTGTTCGAGAAGTTCACCCCCGAAAATGTCGTTCCCGCCGCACTCTATCTGGTCAGCGAGGACGCTCCGACCAACATGATCGTCGGCGCGGGCGCGGGTGCATTCCACGCCGCCTATGTCACGATGACGCCTGGCGTTGCCCTTCCCGAAGGTGAGCGCACTCCCGAGGGGGTCGCCGCGGCATGGGAGAAGATCATCGACCGCAACGGGGAAACCGTGCCCCAGTCGGGCAGCGAGCAGTCGATGAACGTCATGAAAGCATTGATGGCACTGGGCTGAGCCTGATACACTTCCCCACGGGCGCGCCGGGGCGGCGCCCCCGTGGGGGAATGATATGGCGATCATGGGGCTTGCCGAGGGGATCGAACGGCTGGCGCAGCGCGCAAAGCTCGTGAAATTCCTGCTGATCGTGGGGCTCGCCGTGATTGCGGCAAGTCTCGTCGGCCAGATCGCCGAGCTTCGCGGTACAATTTCACTCGAAGAGAGCGCCCCGCTTACCGGGGCAGCGGCGGCTTACATCGCGGCCGGACTGGCAGACCTGTTGCTGACAATCGTCACGGTCGTTTTTTTCAGCATGTGGATTTACCGCGCCGCGGCGAACATTGTCGCCGCGGGGACGATCGGCTTCGACTATACGCCTGGCTGGGCAGTCGGGTGGTTTTTCGTCCCCATCGCCAACCTTTTCAAACCCTATGCCGCGATGCGGCAGATTTGGAACGCCAGTCACGGCGGACAGGGAGACGAGCTTGAGCGTCCGGAAGGCCTTCTCGCCATATGGTGGGGGATGTGGGTTCTCGCGAACATCGCATCGAACATCGCGCTGCGGTTGACGATCAACCCCGCCTCGCCCGCCGAACTCGAGACCGGGCAACAGATCGGTATCTTTGCTTCGCTCGTCAGCCTTGCGCTTTATCCAGCGGCGTACCGCCTAGTCGACCGGATCACTACCGCGCAGCGCGAGCGGCTCACCTCCGCCCACATCTTCTCCTGACTTATTGTGTTGCATCACTAATACAGCGCTGCTACAACCGCTTCGGGGCAAGGGGATCGGACAGAAGGACGACCCCGATGTATAGTGAAAGCGACCTGCAAGCCGCGGTCGATGCAAAGATACTCACGCCGGAGGCCGCATTGGCTTTCCGGTCGCATATCGCATCGGTGCGCGCCACCCCCGGAGCGGATGAGGAATCATTTCGCCTCATCACGGGTTTCAACGATATTTTCGTGAGCATCGCGGCGGTCATCCTGCTCGTCGCGGTCGGCTGGATCGGCGCCTCGATCCATCCCGCGCTCGGCGGCGCTTTCGTCGCCGCCTCGGCGTGGTTCCTCGCCGAATATTTCACGCGGAAACGCCGCATGGCGCTGCCCAGCATCGTCCTTGTTCTCGCCTTTTCGGGCGGCGTCTTTGCGACGATGGTCGGCGTTCTAGTCAAGCATGGCGAGTCCATCTTCGGCAACGACCCGGGCGAAACGACCGGCGCAATCCTGATCGGATCGATGGCGCTCGTCACGGCTGCAGCGACATGGGCGCATTGGAAGCGCTTCATGGTGCCCATCACCGTTGCCGCCGGCACCGCCGCACTCGCTGCGACCGCGGTCGCGCTCGTGCTCGCCATCACCGGAATGCCCAGCCCCGACGGCACGCTGCCGATGGTGCTGGTGCTGATTGCCGGGCTCGGCGTCTTCACCCTCGCGATGTGGTGGGACCGCAGCGATCGCGTGCGTCAGACGCGCCGCAGCGACGTCGCCTTCTGGCTCCACCTGCTCGCCGCGCCGATGATCGCGCACCCGATCTTCCACCTGCTCGGCGTTACGCGCGGTGACGACATCGGCAGCGCCGCGGCGGTCATGGTGATCGGCGTCTATGTCCTGTTCGGCCTGATTGCGCTCGCGATCGACCGCCGCGCCCTGCTTGTCTCCGCCCTCGCCTATGTGCTGTTCGCGATGACGCAGCTATTCAACACCTTTGGCGCGGTCGAGCTCAATGTCGCGCTGACGGCGTTCGTGATCGGCTCGGCGCTGCTGCTGCTGTCTGCTTTCTGGCAGAATGCACGGGCGGTAGTGGTCGGCTTCCTGCCCGACAATCTCGCGAACCAACTGCCCGCGACGACCCGTACGGTCAGTCTCCAACCAACTTCATAAGTTTGCGCTCGACGGGGGCGAGCACGTTGGAAAGCTCGTCCCCGCGCTTCAAAATCGCTCCGGCTTCGGAGACAAGGGCCCACATGCCCTGCCTGCTCCGCAAGGCGGGGCGTTTTTCTATGCGATATTCGGGCCGTTCGGCGGCGCGGCGAAAGGCAGAGAAAATCGCCGCGTCGCGGTGGAAATCCATCGCATAGTCGCGCCAGTGTCCCGCCGCGACCATCCGGCCATAAAGGTCGAGAATACGCATAAGTTCGGGACGCTCGAAACCGGTCTGCTGCGATACCGTACGGCCTGCGAACGGCAAGGGCGTCACGGTTCCCATCAGGCGCTGGTCCGGCTCCCTTTGCGCCGCGGCGCCTGTTCCTCGGCGACATCACGTTCGTCGAGCAATGCCTTCAACTGCTTCTGCATCTGGTCGAGCTGGCATTGCAGCAGTTCGATCTTCTGCGTCGCGGGGTCAAAGGTTTCGCTGCACGGCGTGCCATAAGGCACAAACTCGCGCGCATATTCGTTCGCGTCGAGCAGGGTCGAGCGCGCCGGGATACCGACCATCACGGCACCCTCGGGCACGTCCTTCGTCACGACGGCGTTCGCGCCCACGCGCGCGCGCGCATTGACGGTGACCGGGCCGAGGATCTGCGCGCCCGATCCCACGATCACGTCATTGGCAAGCGTCGGGTGGCGCTTGCCGCCGATACCGTTTGCCGGATCGGTCCCGCCGAGCGTCACACCCTGATAGATTGAGACATTGTCGCCGATCTCGGCGGTTTCGCCAATCACGACACCAAAACCATGGTCGATGAACAGATGCTCGCCGATCTGCGCGCCCGGATGAATGTCGATCGCGGTCAGGAAGCGCGAGAGATGATTGACGAAGCGTGCAAGAAAGAACAGCCGCGCCTCGAACAGCCAATGTGCGATGCGGTGCATGCCGACTGCCAGCAGACCCGGATAAAGCAGAATTTCCCAACGCGACCGCGGCGCAGGGTCGCGCGCCTTGATCGAATCGAGATAGGCGACCAGCCCATTGAACATCGCATTGTCCCCTGCGACCCCGTTTGTTCTGGTGAAGATAGTTGTTTGGAAGGGGTATTTCCACCCCCGACGCGCTTTTAGTCGTCAGCGGCCGAAAAGGCCGAGGCGCAGCAGCAGCAGACCCTCACCGCGCAGGTGCCTCTCGCCGTCATGACCTGCAATCGCGGCGGCCCAGCGATCGAGCATCAAAAGCGATCGGTTTCCGGCGAAAAGCCGGCGCGGTGGCGGCGCAAGGCTCTTTGCATGACCCAGAAGGTCCCGCGCCTCGCGCTCACTATCCTCGACGCCCGCGCCCCACAGAAGGCCCCAGCGTCTTCCACCCGCTTCGTCGCCGCCGGACAGCCCGAAAAGATGCCCGCCAAAGCTCTCGGATGCGGCGCGCCGTTCGGCATCGCTTTCCGCAAGCAGCATCGCCTCGGCCGCATCGACGAGCGCATCGAGACCGGTCCTTCCGGCCCACGTTGCCTGAAGTTCGGCGAGGAGCGGCTCGCCCTTCGGCAACGCCCCGGGATCCTTTTCGATCATCGCCGCCATGTCGCGCCACCAGGCAAGCTTGATCTGGCCGATCAACGGCTCGCGCGCATCGATCAGCAATTTGGTCAGCCGCGCCGCCAATCCCCACAGCGCCGACATCGCGGCACGCCGCGCGTGCGGCACCGAGACCATCACGCGCGGATCGCGCAGGTCTGGATAGAAGCTGGTTTCGAGATCGGCCTCAGTGGTCATATGCAGGCGGCTAGCATCACCATGCCGTCATTGCGAGCGGAGCGAAGCAATCCAGAGCGGCTTTACACAGCCCTGGATTGCTTCGTCGCATCGCTCCTCGCAATGACGAGGTGAAAGAGATCAAGCCCGATTGCGAACCGCCTTCACGGCTGCGACAACGCGCGGCGTGTCGACCAGCGCGGCCTTTTCCAGATTATGCGCATAGGGCAGCGGCACATCTTCGTTGCACACGCGCATGACGGGCGCGTCGAGATCGTCGAAGCCGTGCTCCATCGCGACCATCGCAAGTTCGCTGGCGATCGAGCAGGTCGGCCAGCCCTCCTCGACGATGACCAGATGATTGGTCTTCTTGAGGCTCGCGAGAACCGTCGCGGTATCGAGCGGACGCAGCGTGCGCAGATCGATCACCTCGGCGTCGATCCCCTCGCCAGCCAGCTGGTCGGCGGCTTCGAGCGCAAGCCCGACGCCGATCGAATAGCTGACGATCGTGACGTCGCTGCCCTGCCGCATGATCCGCGCCTTGCCGATCGGCAGGACGAAATCCTCGACCTCGGGTACGTCGAAGCTGCGGCCATAGAGCAGCTCGTTTTCGAGGAAAACGACAGGGTCTTCGGTACGGATCGCGGCCTTCATCAGCCCCTTGGCATCGGCGGCGTCATAGGGCGCGATCACGATCAGGCCGGGGACGCTGGCATACCAGGGCGCATAATTCTGGCTGTGCTGCGCACCAACGCGCGCCGCGGCGCCGTTCGGCCCGCGGAACACGATCGGACAACGCATCTGGCCGCCCGACATATAGTTGGTCTTGGCAGCCGAGTTGATGATGTGGTCGATCGCCTGCATCGCGAAGTTGAAAGTCATGAATTCGATGATCGGCTTCAACCCGCCCATTGCTGCGCCCGCACCCAGGCCGGCAAAGCCATATTCGGTGATCGGCGTGTCGACGACGCGCTGCGCGCCGAATTCCTGGAGCAGGCCCTGCGTGACCTTGTACGCGCCCTGATATTCAGCGACTTCCTCGCCCATCACAAAGACGCGGTCGTCCTTGCGCATTTCCTCGGCCATCGCGTCGCGCAGCGCTTCGCGGACCGTCAGGCGGACCATCGCGGTGCCTTCGGGGATTGCGGGATCCGAAGCGCGCTCGGCCGCGGCGGGGGCTGCAGCCGGAGCAGCAGCGGGCGCCGGAGCCGGTGCTTCGGCCTTCGGTTCGGGAGCAGCAGCCGGTGCGGCTGCAGGCGCCGGAGCGGCAGCTTCCTCGCCATCGCCCGTGATCGTCGCAATCACGGTGCCGACCTTCACATTGTCGGTGCCCTCGGCAACCAGGATCTGGCCGATCGTGCCTTCGTCGATCGCTTCGAATTCCATCGTCGCCTTGTCGGTTTCGATCTCGGCGAGAATGTCGCCCGACTTCACCGTGTCGCCTTCCTTGACGAGCCACTTGGCGAGCGTGCCCTCTTCCATCGTCGGCGACAGTGCCGGCATTTTCAATTCGATGGCCATCTCAATATTGCTCCACCAGCACGTCGGTATAAAGTTCATGAAGTTCGGGTTCGGGCGCGCTTTCTGCAAAGTCGGCTGACTCGGCCACGATCTGGCGGATTTCCTTGTCGATATCCTTGAACTTGTCCTCGCCGATGCCGGCGTCGGTCATCAGCTTTTTCAGATGTTCGATCGCGTCGCTCTTGTCGCGCACCGCCTGCACTTCCTCGCGGCTGCGATATTTGGCGGGGTCGGACATCGAGTGGCCGCGATAGCGATAGGTTTTGAGCTCCATCAGCACGGGGCCCTTGCCCGCGCGCACCCATTCGAGCGCAGCTTCGGCCGCACCGCGCACCGCGAGGACGTCCATGCCGTCAACCTGCATGCCGGGGATGCGGAAGCTTTCGCCGCGGCGATAGAGCTGATCCTCGGCCGACGCACGGTTGACCGACGTGCCCATCGCATATTGGTTGTTCTCGATCACGAAGATGATCGGCAGCTTCCACAGCTCGGCCATGTTGAAGCTTTCATAGACCTGGCCCTGGTTCGCGGCGCCGTCGCCGAAATAGGCCATCGCCACGCCGCCGTCGCCGCGATATTTGTGCGCGAAGGCCAGCCCGGTGCCAAGCGACACCTGTGCGCCGACGATGCCGTGGCCGCCATAGAATTTATGCTCGACGCTGAACATGTGCATCGAGCCGCCCTTACCCTTCGAGATGCCGGCCTGGCGTCCCGTCAGTTCGGCCATGATGACCTTCGGATCGATGCCGTAAGCGAGCATGTGGCCATGGTCGCGATAGCCGGTGATCACGCTGTCCTTGTCGCCGTCGAGCGCCGACTGCAGCCCGACCGCAACGGCTTCCTGGCCGATGTAGAGGTGGCAGAAGCCGCCGATCAGGCCGAGGCCGTAAAGCTGCCCCGCCTTCTCTTCGAAGCGGCGGATGAGCAGCATCTCGCGATAGAATTTTTCCAGCTCTTCGGGCGTCGCGTCATAGGGGACGGGGTCGCGCGGTTGCTCGCGATTGGTCGCGGCGGCCGGGGTGGATGCAGTCTTTTTGGGCGCGGGGGAGGTTCGCGCAGGTGCTTTGGCCAAGACGGGTTCCTTTGCATTTAGCCGTTACGGCAAGCCGCCATATAGGAGAGCCGCGACGTACTTGGCAACGCCCACCATGGGCGGGCGTTATGCCAACTTACGTATGCAGCATGGGCGCAGCGACGCTGCGGCGAAAGCTCAGGGCTTCGCGTCGGGTTCCATCGGAATGATCACCTCGTCGGGGTGATAGGCGCCAAGCTTCTCGCGCACATATTCTTCGGCAAGATCGGGATCGACGCGGCGCCGGTCGAGCAGGTTGACGCGGTTCTGCAATTCGGTCTGCTTCTTGGTGAGTTCGCTCAGGATAACGCGCTGCTTCTCGACCGACTGGCCATAGTCGCCCCAAGCATACAGCCCGGTCGGGCCGAAAATGATATAGCCGATCATCGCCAGCACCACCATCACCGCGATGGCGGGGCCGGCGGCCCGGTGCATCGATTTGCGGAATTTGTGGCGCTGCGTCATTCCGGCCCTTGAATCAGAGTTGATTCGCGGCGTCAAGGCGTCAGGCCACAGTTTTCCGCAGCTTTGCGATCAGCCGAAAATTGCGGCGCCGGGATAGCGCGCCATATCGCCCAGCTCTTCCTCGATGCGGATCAGCTGGTTGTACTTGGCGAGCCGGTCCGAACGCGCGAGGCTGCCGGTCTTGATCTGGCCGCAGTTGGTTGCGACCGCCAGGTCGGCGATCGTCGAATCCTCGGTCTCGCCCGAACGGTGCGACATGACGGCGGTGTAGCGTGCACGGTGCGCCATATCGACGGCGTCGAGCGTTTCCGACAGCGTGCCGATCTGGTTGACCTTGACGAGCAGCGAGTTGGCGAGGCCGTCCTTGATCCCCTGCTCCAGACGCAGCGGGTTGGTGACGAACAAATCGTCGCCGACGAGCTGGCACTTGTCGCCGACCAGGTCGGTGAGCGCCTTCCAGCCGGTGAAATCATCCTCGCTCATGCCATCCTCGATCGACTTGATCGGATAGTCCTTGACTAGCGCGGCCAGATATTCGGCCATTTGTTCGGGGCTGAGCGACAGACCTTCGCCGCTGATTTCATATTTGCCATTTTTGAAGAATTCTGTCGCGGCGCAATCGAGCGCGAGGACGACGTCGGTGCCGAGCTTGAAGCCCGCCTGATCGACCGACGCCGCGATGAAGTCGAGCGCAGCGCGCGTCGAAGCCAGGTTCGGCGCAAAGCCGCCCTCGTCACCGACCGCGGTCGCGAGCCCCTTGGCCGACAGGCCCTTCTTCAGCGTGTGGAAGATTTCGCTGCCCCAACGGACTGCTTCGGCAATGCTGCCGGCGCCGACGGGCATGATCATGAATTCCTGCACGTCGATCGGATTGTCGGCATGCTCGCCGCCGTTGATGATGTTCATCATCGGCACCGGCAGCGTGCGCGCCGAGACGCCGCCGACATAGCGATAAAGCGGCAGGCCACGCGCGTCCGCCGCGGCCTTGGCGGCGGCCAGGCTGACGCCGAGGATCGCGTTGGCGCCGAGGCGGCTCTTGTTCGGCGTGCCGTCGAGGTCGATCATCGCAGAATCGAGTTCACGCTGATCCTCTGCATCGAGGCCGATGAGCGCTTCGGCGATGTCGCCGTTGACCGCAGCAACCGCCTTGATCACACCCTTGCCGAGATAACGGCTCTTGTCGCCGTCGCGCAGTTCGACCGCTTCATGTGCGCCGGTCGAGGCACCCGAGGGTACGGCCGCACGGCCGAAGCTGCCATCTTCCAGAAGCACATCGACTTCGACGGTCGGGTTGCCGCGGCTGTCGAGGATTTCGCGGCCGTGAATGTCGATGATGGCGGTCATGGATAATGTCCTGCTGGCGGCCGCAAATTGGCCGATGGAGAAAGGCGCCCGCCTGTTATCGGGAGGGTGACGTTAGTGCAACCGCTGCATAGGAATTTTGCGGAGGGATGGAACCATTCGGCTCGCCTTGCTATATATTCTGACAGGACCAAGAGAGGCCGCCCGCTCGCGCGGCGCCCGACACGACAGAAGAGGACTAAATGATGGCCAAAGCCGCTACTCCCGCGACGAAGAAAGCCGCAGCTCCCCGTCCCAAGGCCCCCGCGAAGGCCGCAGCCACCAAGGCCGCGCCCGCCCGCAAGCCCGCCACCGTGAAGGCCGCCGCCAAGGATCATCCGATCCGCGACCAGATCGCCGCGACGCGCGACACCATCAAATCCGAAGCGTCCAAAAAGGCTGCGTCGCTGAAACAGGAAGCGACAACGCTCAAGAATCAAGCCTCGACCAAGGCGCGCGACGCCGCGAACAAGGGCAAGGACAAGGCCGCCGAAGCCGTCGGCAGCCTCGCCAAGCTGCTTGAGGACAGCGCCGGCACCGTCGACAGCAAGTTCGGCAAACAATATGGCGACTATGCCCGCTCGGCCGCGACCACCGTTGCCGGCCTGGCCACGACGCTCGACAAGAAAGATCTCGACGAGCTTGCTGCCTCGACGCGCGACATGGTCAAAAAGAACCCCGCGATCGCCGTTGGTGCCGCCACGGTGATCGGCTTCGTCCTTGCCCGGATGCTCAAGGGCAACTCGAACGATTGACAGGGCCTTGCCACCTTCCGATCCGAAGATCCCGCCAGCGTCCGACGCGCGCAGCTTTGACGGCATAAGTCACGGTTACGCGCCCGACGGACGTCCGCTTGCCCCGCCTCCCGTGCCGCTTGAAAAGATCGTCGGCGATGTCGTCGACAATCTTTCGGCGACGGCGAAGGCTGAGCTTGCGCTGCTCGAAGCACGCACGGAACTAGCGTTGCACGGCGCGTCGTGGACGGCGGGCTGGGGCGCCGTTGCCGCCTCGGCTTTGGGCATCGCCATGCTTGCGCTGGCGTTCGGGGCGATCCTGGCGCTCGCGCCGCATGTCGGCCCGTTTGTCGCAACCCTGATTGTCGTCGCCGTTCTGCTCATCATCGCCGCCTTTGCCGGGTGGCGCGCGCAGCGCAGCTATGGCGACATTCGCACCGCGCTGCGGCGCGACCTTACGAACGAAGGGATCGACGATGCCGCGGACGCGTAATCGCCTGATCGTCGCTGCGCGCCGCTCGATGCTCCAGCGCGCCGAACTGTACCGCCGGCTCGACGTCGCGCGCGCTGCATTCAAACCCGGCGCGCTCGTTGATCGCGGCAAATACCGGATTGGCGAGGCCGTCGACGATACTGCGCATGCCGTACAGGAACAGTTTCGCAGCAACCGCCTTCCGATCGCGATCGCCGCTGCGGCGGGCGTCGCCTGGTTGCTGCGCGAACCGATCAAGGAACATGCCCCGCGTCTGGTGCAAAAGATTCAGGACCTGGCGGCAGACGTCGCCGATCATTTTCGGTCCACCGACGATCCGGCGGACGAAGATGAGATCGAAACTCTGGAGGAAGAAGATAATGAAGCCGTTCGGTGAAACCGCCCGCGATACGCGTGCAAAAGCGAGTGAACTTGCGGAGAAAACCGCCGAAAATGCCCGGCTGACCGCCGAAGCGGCGAAGGCGCGCATTCAGGACGGCTATGGTCGCGCCCGCGCCGCGACCGAAGATCTCGCGGCGAAGGCCAGCGAGCAAGCCGGCGTCGCCCGCGAAGCGGCTGGCGAGGTTTATGAAAAGGGCAAGGCGCAGGCCAAACGCGCGAACAGCAAACTCAAAGACGTTGCCGAAAAGCAGCCGCTGGCGCTCGTCGCGGGTGCGGTCGCGATCGGCGCGCTGCTCGGATCGCTGCTGCCGAAGGGCCGCAAGGAAGAAGACTGAGCCGCACTTGCCGTAGGGGCTAAGCGCTGGTAGGGGCCGCGGCTTCTCCCCTCCCCCGCGCTAACCCGCAAGGAAAGCAACCATGAGCAAATTGCATCTCGTGTTCGGCGGACGCGTCGCCGACCCGCAGGGTCTCGATTTCGTCGACCTCCACAATCTCGACGTCGTCGGCCTCTATCCTGACTATAAGTCGGCGGAAAAGGCATGGCGCAGCGCCGCGCAGCGCACGGTCGACGACGCCGAAATGAAATATGTCGTCGTCCACCTGCACAAATTGCTGCAGCCCGACAGCGAATAATCGAGAAGGATCGTCGTCCCCGCAAACGCGGGGGACGCTATCGATGTAGCGCGAGATTGCCAGCGTCCCCCCGCCTTCGCGGGGGCGACGCTTTACCGGAAATTGTCGGCGTAGGCCTGGATCTTGAGCGTCCGCACCGGCGTCGCGGTCACTTCGACTTCGATGCCGTTACGCTCGGCATAAGCAATGGCCTCTTCCTGGCTCGCGAAGCCAAGGCGGAGCTGGCGCTGCGTGTCGCCGCTGCCGGCCCAACCCATTAGCGGATCGGCCTTGCGCGCTTCGACCGGCGCATATTCAAGCACCCAACGCTGCGTCCCGGCACGCCCCGACTGCATGGCATTTTTGGGCTTCTGGAAAATACGCGCTTTCATCGGGGTCGTCCTGTTTAACCGGGGCCTGAGCCGCCGCCTTAGCGCCAAGCGGCGCCTGCGAAAAGGGGCCTATTGCGCATCGCGGCGCGCCTGTGCCGCTTTGGTCATCAGGCTCGGCCGCGCATTTGCCGGATCGTCGGGCCAATTATGCTTGGGATAGCGCCCGCGCATCTCGCGCGCCACATCATGCCAGCTACCGCTCCAGAAGGATACGAGGTCGCGCGTCGTCTGAATCGGTCGATGCGCGGGAGAGGTCAGGGCGAGCACCAGCGGCACCGGCGGATCGCCGATCGTCGGATGGCGGGCCAGCCCGAACAATTCCTGCACGCGAAGGCTGACCGTCGGCCCACCGTCGGCGCCATAGTCGATCGGATGCCGGCTGCCGACCGGTGTCGCATAGTCGGCGGGCGCGTGTTTTTCGAGCAACTGCCGCGCCGGCCAATCGAGCGTCGCCATCAACGCATCGGTCAGCTTGCGATCGCCGATATCGCGAAGGCCCCGACATTCCGAAAGCAACGGCTCCAGCCAGAGTTCGAGACTATCGGCGAGCGCGCCGGTCGAGAGCGCGTCGATCCCCGCATAGGAAGCGCGCTGGCGCAGCGCCTGCGACGCCGGTCCCCAACCGATCAGTCCCAGTCCCTTGCTGCGCACCGCAGCCATGCGCACCGCGATATCGTCCTCCGAATTTTCGCTGCGCCCGGCCTGCCCGCTCGTCAGTGCGATCGCACCAAGCCGCCGTTCGCGGCGATGATCGACGCGGTCGTTAGCGCCGTCATAACTGCTTGCCGAACGCTGGACGATGCGGTCGGCAAAGAGTGCCTCGACCTCGGCCTGTTCGATTGGCGCCGCGGCCAGGATGCGCACCCCCGCGGCATGGCCCTGCGCGTCAGCGATCGCGAGCCATTCGCTGCCCGCGAGGGGATCGACCGGGTCGATGCGATAGGCGCGTCCGCCGACGCTGAGATACTCGCCGCGCTGCCCTGCTCGCTGCCGCGCAACGCGGTCGGGCCACGCGGTCGCAATCCAACCGCCGATCGAGCGCGTTGGAACGCTATCGGTCTCTGCCGCCAGCTTCTCGCCGATGGTCGCGAGCCGCCGCGCGAGACGCCAGGCGCCGTCGGAGCGTTCGTTGCGTTGCCCACGCCAACGCGACAGCCGTGCCTCGACATCGACACCGCGCCCGCCAAGTCCCGGCTCGGTCAACAGCACGGCAAGCCGCCCCGCCATCTCCGCCTCCCCCGCGCGCGCCGCGTCGAGCAGCATGTGCGCGAGCGGAACGGGCAACGGGATCGCGGCGAGCGCCTTGCCGTGTGCGGTGATGCGGCCATCGTCGGCCAGCGCCCCAATCGCCTGAAGCCGGCTTTTCGCTTCCGAAATGGCGGCGGGCGATGGCGGGTCGAGCCAGCCCAGTTGGCGCGGGTCGATGATGCCCCAACTCGCACAATCGAGGACGACGGGCATCAGATCATTTTCGTGGATTTCAGGGGGATCGAACGGCGGCATGCCTGCGGTCGCCGCGGCTTCCCACAATCGATAGGCAACGCCCGGCCCTTGCCGCGCGGCGCGGCCCGCGCGCTGCGTCGCCGACGCCTGGCTCGCGCGCTCGGTGACGAGGCGCGCGATGCCCGCCGCCTTGTCAAAGCGCGGACGCCGCGACAGGCCGGCGTCGATCACGATACGCACGCCGTCGATCGTCAGGCTGGTTTCGGCGATGCTCGTCGCGAGGATCAACTTGCGCCGTCCATCAGCATCGCGGACGAGCGCCTTGCGCTGTAGCGCCGGATCGATCTGGCCGTGGAGGCGATGGACGACGAGCGGCAAGCGCGCCTCTTCGACTGCGGCTGCAGTGCGCTCGATGTCGGCGGCGCCGGGCAGGAAAGCAAGCATGTCGCCCGCAACCTCGTCGACCAGCGCCTGCCGCACCGCCGCGAGCATCGAAGCCTCCAGCCGGTCCTCGGCGCGGCGACCGATATGGCGCAGTTCGAGCGGCCAGATCTTGCCCTCGCTCTTCACCGCCGGCGCATTGCCAAGGAGGGCGGCAAAGCGCACGCCGTCAAGCGTCGCCGACATCGCAACGAGGCGAAGATCGTCGCGAAGACCCTGCTGCGCATCGATCGCCAATGCGAGCGCAAAGTCGCCGTCGAGGCTGCGTTCATGGACTTCGTCGAAGAGGACTGCCGACACGCCCCGAAGCTCGGGATCCGCGAGGATGCGGTTGCGGAACAGGCCGGGCGTCATCACCAGCAGCCGCGTCGCCGCCGACTGCTTGCTGTCGAGCCGCGTCGCATAGCCGACCTTGCCGCCAACCGCTTCGCCCATTTCCTCGGCGATGCGCTCGGCCGCGCCACGTGCGGCAAGGCGGCGGGGCGAGAGCAACCACACCGCGCCCTTGCACCACGGTTGGTCGAGTATCGCGGGCGCCACGCGCGTCGTCTTGCCAGCCCCCGGCGGTGCCACGACGACGGCGTTGGGCTTTAGCACCAGGGCCGCCATGATATCGGGCAGCACGACATCGATCGGAAGCGATTGCATCAGGTGCGCGCCGCAGGGTTGCCCAGTTCGGCGTTCAGGCGAAAAGCCTCGGCGGCGAGCGTCGCGACCGTTTCGGCCGAGACCTCGGTGCTTTCGGTCATCACCAGATTGCCGAGTTCATATTTGCCACTCGCCTTGATCCGCGGCTCCAGCTCGCGCAGCCCTTTGCCGCGCCAGAAACCGAGCAGCACCCGATGTTCCTCGGCGCGGATCAGGATGCACGGACCATTCGCCATGAAGACAAGGTTGGTCCATTTGATCGTCTCTTCAAAGGGTGCCGCGGCCATGATTGCGGCGCGCATCATTTCGCAGCGTTCGCGCTGCCAGCCCGACAGCGCGGCGATATAGGCGCCGGGGCTTTCCGCCGCTGGGCCCATCATCGCCATGTCCGCCTCAATAGGCGCGCGCGACCGCGAACGCGACCGCTTCGGTCAGCGCCGACTTCGCCTGACTGGCACTGAAACCCCCGATCGCATCGACGGCGCGCTGCCCATAGTGGCGCGCGCGGGCAAGCGTGTCGGTGATCGTGTCATGTTTGTGGAGCAGCGAGGTGGCGTAGGCGAGATCCTCATCCGACGTACGATGCCCGACGATGGCCTGCTTCCAGAAATCGCGTTCCTCCGCGCTGCCGCGCGCATAAGCAAGGATGACGGGCAGCGTGACCTTGCCGTCGCGGAAATCGTCGCCGACACCCTTACCCATCGTTTCGGCGTCCGAAACATAGTCGATCGCATCGTCGACGAGCTGGAACGCAATGCCGAGGTTGCGGCCATAGGCGTCTAGCGCGGCTTCGGTCGCCTCGTCGCGCTCGGCGACGACCGCTGCGATCTTGCACGCGGCGGCGAAGAGTTCGGCGGTCTTGGCGTTGATGATCGCGAGATACTGGTCCTCGCTCGTCTCGATCCGGCGCTGCGCCGAGAGCTGATTGACCTCACCCTCCGCAATCACCGCCGAGGCGCGCGACAGGATCTTGAGCACCTTCAGCGATCCGTCCTCGACCATGACTTCGAACGCGCGGCTGAACAGGAAATCGCCGACGAGCACCGAGGCGCTGTTGCCCCAGATGATGTTCGCGGTCTTGCGGCCGCGGCGCAGGTCCGACTTGTCGACGACATCGTCGTGGAGCAGCGTCGCGGTGTGAATAAACTCGACCGCGGCGGCAAGCTTGCAGTGGCGGCGGCCCGGATAGTCGAGCAGCTTGCCGCACGCGAGCGTCAGCATCGGGCGCATCCGCTTCCCGCCGCCCGCGATCAGATGCCCCGCGAGTTCGGGGATCAGCGGAACTTCTGACTGCATCCGGTCTAGAATGACCGAATTCACCTCGTTCATATCGGCGGCGACGAGCGCCATCATCGGGTCGAGCGAGGGCGGCCGGTCGCCGTGGAGCTGATGGATTTCCGCAGTCATAACGCGGCGAGCCTTGGCGCCGTGGTCCCGATTTTGCAACGACTTTCGGCTTGCTTTGAAGCCCCGCCCGGTGCCAAGCGTGCCGGAGAAGAGAGGAATCGCGCACCCATGGACGACCAACTGAGCCGCTACCGCCAGAGCATCGACAATATCGACGCGGCGCTCGTCTATATGCTCGCCGAACGGTTCAAGGTGACCAAGGCGGTCGGCGAACTCAAGGCCCGCGAAGGCCTGCCCCCCGCCGACCCCGGCCGCGAGGAACGCCAGATCGGACGGCTGCGCGAACTCGCGCGCGACGCCGATCTCGATCCCGATTTCACCGAGAAATTCCTCCGCTTCATCATCGACGAAGTAATCCGCCACCACCAGCAAGCCAAGCGGGAGCAGGACGCATGAGCACGGACCATCCGATCTTCGCGCGCTGGCCGGCAAAGCACCCCGACCGGATACAGCTTTTCTCTGCGCCGACGCCGAACGGGGTCAAGGCGGGGATCATGCTGGAGGAAACGGGTCTCGCGTACGAACCGCACCGGATCGACATCATGGCGAACGAAAGTCATGACCCGGCGTTCCTCGCGCTCAACCCCAATGGCAAGATCCCCGCGATCTACGACCCGCAGGGCCCCGGCGGAAAGCCGCTCGCGCTGTTCGAATCGGGCGCCATCCTGATTTATCTGGCCGACAAGAGCGGGCAGTTTCTTTCGGCCGATCCGGCGGAGCTGTACGAGACGATCCAGTGGGTCATGTGGCAGATGGGCGGCGTCGGCCCGATGTTCGGCCAGCTCGGTTTCTTCCACAAATTCGCCGGCCGCGAATATGAGGACAAGCGCCCGCGCGATCGTTACGCGGCGGAATCGGCGCGCCTGCTCGGCGTGCTCGACGAAAGGCTGGCGACGCGCGAGTGGGTCATGGGCACCGACTACAGCATCGCCGATATCTCGCTGCTCGGCTGGGTACGCAATCTGATCGGCTTTTACGACGCGCGCGAGATCGTCGGCTTCGACCGGTTCAGTCATGTCCAAGCATGGCTCGATCGCGGCCTCGCGCGCCCTGCGGTCCTGCGCGGTCTGGAAGTCACCGCGGCTTGAGGCGAGCGACGGGCAGCGACCGGGAGCGGACGCTCCACCCAATCTAAACCGTTCGCATCGAGCGCAGTCGAGATGCCCATCGGGCTGGGCGTTTCGTCGATGGGTGTCTCGACTTCGCTCGACACGAACGGAGAAAGGGCGGAGCTCAAAGCGACCGGTTGCAGACCTCCCCATATCGTCACCCCGGACTTGATCCGGGGTCCCGCTTGAAATCGAAGTCAGTGATTGCGTCAAAAAGCGGGATCCCGGGTCAAGCCCGGGATGACGAAAGTGGGGGACGGGATGTCCACTCCCCAATACAAAACAAACATCGCCTTCAAATAGGTCTTTCCTACATTATCCGGCTGTGCCAGCCTTCATCCGGCTCTTTCATTCGGTGAACAAAAAGGCGGTCGCTGCCTGGCTTGGGGTGCGACCATGATCGGACGTGCCGCGCACATCCAGCGCTCCGCGACTGGCAAACCGGCGCGCTCATAGGGCTGAACTTTCCTGAACTTTGGAATATTGCGCGGCCCTTGCGCCGTTCCGGATCCAGCCGGGCGATGTCCAAAGAGAGTAACGGCAGTTCCCCACCCCAAAGCCGCATTCGCTCCTAACCCGCCGGCAATCTCAACCGCACCATCACGCCGCCGAGATCCTCGCTCTCCTCCAGCGTGACACTACCGCCGTAGATTTCGGCGACGTCGCGTACGATCGCAAGGCCAAGTCCGGTTCCGGGCTTGCCGCTGTCGAGCCGCACACCGCGATCGATCACACGGACCCGGTCGTCGGGCGAGATGCCAGGCCCGTCGTCCTCGACCAGTATTTCGGCCATATTCCCATCGCGCTGGACTGTAACGAAGACACTGCCGCCGCCATATTTGGCGGCATTTTCGAGCAGGTTGCCAACAAGCTCGTCAAGATCCTGCCGCTCGACGCGCACGATCAGCGTTTTGTCGCCCTCGGCGTCGAGGCGCGCATCGGGATAGAGCGCGGCGACGGCCCGCGACACGCTGTTGACGCTGTCCCAGACGACCGCCCTCGCCTGCGCCGCGCCGCGGCGCCCGACGGCGCGCGCGCGCGCAAGGTGGTGGTCGACCTGCCGTTGCATCGTCGCCGCCTCGCGCCGCACCGTTTCGGCAAGCTCTGATGTCGAACTCGTCGCGCTGTTGACGAGCACGGTGAGCGGGGTTTTCAGCGCATGCGCGAGATTGCCCGCGTGAAGCCGCGCCTCTTCGGCCTGCTTCTCGTTATGCGCGAGCAGCGCGTTCAGCTCGTCGACCATCGGCTGCACTTCGAGCGGCAGGGGCGCATCGACCCTGCGATTCTGGCCGCCGCGCATCGCCGCGATCGCGCGACGAATATGTCGGAGCGGCCAAAGCCCGTAAAAGGTCTGGAGCGCCGCGAGGATGATCAGCCCGAGCCCGAGCAGCGCAAGGCTGGGGATCAACGTGGCGCGCACCGCACGATTTTGGGTGTCGAGCGCTTCGCGCGACTGGGCGATCTGGAACCGCCAGTTGGTCTTGCTGCCCGGCAGGATGACGTTGCGTTCGAGTACGCGCAGTTCCTCCTCGGGAAACTGATTGCTGTCATAGGTGTGGATCTGGTTGTCGATATGCGGCACCGGCGCCTTCAGCGTGCGCTCCCACAGAGAACGCGAGCGATAGGGTTCCTGATTGCCGCCGCTGATCTGCCAGTAAAGGCCGCTATAGGGTTCGAGGAAACGCTGATCGCCTAGCGGTTCGACCAGCCGCACCTCTCCGTCGGGGCCGATCTCCGACGAGCGGATCATCGCAATCAGCACATATTCGAGACTCGAATCGAAGTTGCGCGTGATAGCGCCGGTCAGCACCCGGTCGAGCGCGAAGCCGCCGCCGATCAGCAGCACTGAAATCCACAGCGCCGCGATCGCGATCATGCGGCGCGCAAGCGAGCCGGTGATACGGCTGGTCAGCGCCTGCGGCTTGTCCGCGTCGGTATCCGCGACGACGGCCGGGGCGTCGGCCTCCGCCACGGATCAACCCTGCGGATCGTCGAGCTGGTAGCCGAGCCCGCGGATCGTCGTGATGATATCGGCGCCGAGCTTTTTGCGGATGCGGGTTACGAAAACCTCGATCGTGTTCGAATCGCGGTCGAAATCCTGATCATAGATATGCTCGATCAACTCGGTTCGCGACACGACCTTGCCCTTGTGGTGGAGCAGATACGACAGCAGTTTATATTCCTGCGCGGTCAGCTTCACCGGCGCACCGTCGAGCGTGACACGGCCCGAGCGCGTATCGAGCCGAACCGGGCCCGCGATGAGTTCGCTCGACGCATTGCCCGCGGCGCGGCGGATCAGCGCGCGCAACCGGGCGATCAGCTCTTCGGTCTGAAAGGGTTTGGCCAGATAGTCGTCCGCGCCGGCATCGAGCCCCGCCACCTTGTCCGACCAGCTATCGCGCGCGGTGAGAACGAGCACGGGAAAATTGCGCTTTTCGCGGCGCCAGCGGTCGAGCACCGTCAGCCCGTCGATTTCGGGCAGGCCGAGATCGAGGATCGCCGCGTCGTAATTTTCAGTGGAGCCTAGAAAATGGCCGTCCTCACCATCGGTCGCAAGGTCGACGGCATAGCCGGCGCCTTCCAGCGTCGCCTTTAGCTGCGGGCCCAGCGTGGGTTCGTCTTCGACAATCAAAATCCGCATTCAGGCGCCTTTCCTTTGCGCGCCGCACGATGTCGGCCGCATGTATCGACTGTGTATCAAGTCCGAACGATCATCGCAAAATGTCGTTGCGGGCAAAATGTCAGGGTTTCCGCCCCACGATCCGGCCGGTGCGGGCGTCGACATAGACGACGACCACCTGGCTGCCGTCCATGAATTTCAGGGCATAGATCATCCGTCCCGCATCGAACTGCGGGCCGCCAAGATAGGTCATCTCGTTATAGGGGGCGCGCGAACGGACATCGGCGATCAGCCGGTTGAGCGGAATGACCTGTCCCTGCGCCGCCGCTTCGCGCAGATTGTCCTGGTCACGATCGCCGCGCGCGACGGCGGGCGCGCCTGCCGATATCAGCAGCGCGGAAACGAGGGAAAGGGTTAAGGTACGGATCATGGCCGCTTCTCTAACGCGAAGGCATTGAATAGGCGATGAATGGCCGGGTCATCCCCGGTTTCGGTTTCCGCCATGGCCGGGAAGCCATGGTGGGCGCGACAGGGATTGAACCTGTGACCCCACCCGTGTGAAGGGTGTGCTCTACCGCTGAGCTACGCGCCCGTCCGGTGCATGCCGGGAGCCCGGCGTCCGAAAGTCGGACGTCCATAGCCGCTGCGACGGTGATTGCAACGGACATTTGTTCAATCTTCACGCACAATCCATCCGGCGGATACAAATCGGGCCGCAGCTTACGCCACGGCCCGAAATGTATTCACCAGAAGGTGCCTGTCAACTTAGTTGACGGCGTCCTTAAGGGCCTTACCGGCCTTGAACTTCGGCTGGTTCGACGCCGCGATGGTCATCGTTTCGCCGGTGCGCGGGTTGCGACCGGTCGATGCCTTGCGCTTGCTGACCGCGAAGGTGCCGAAGCCAACGAGACGGACTTCGCCGCCCTTCTTCAGCGAACCGGTGATTGCGTCGAACACGGCCTCAACGGCCTTGCTCGCGTCACCCTTGGTCAGGCCGCTCGAGTCAGCGACGGCGGCGATCAGGTCTTGTTTGTTCATGCCTAAGGAACCCCTGCATTATGGTTGGTTAAATGATTCTCATGGCCCGAAGCCATGGCGCGTCACTAACGATGTTTGACCCCGCCTTGTCAAAGCAAAAAAGGACGAAAAACGCCCCAAAACGTCGATTTTGCGACGAATTTGGGGCGAATTACCGTGAAGCGGTGCCGACTCAGTGACGAATCGTCGTTTCGGGGTCGTTTCCAGACGCGATCGGCGGGGATGCCGCCAGTTCGTCGGCCTCGGTCCATTCGATCGGCACAACGGGTGAGACCAACGCTTCGGCAAGGACCTGATCGACATGGCTGACCGGAATGATCTTGAGCCCGCTCGTGATATTCGCCGGAATTTCAACGAGGTCCTTCTCATTCTCTTCCGGGATCAGCACCGTTTTGATGCCGCCGCGCAGCGCCGCGAGCAGCTTTTCCTTGAGCCCGCCGATCGCAAGCACGCGGCCCCGCAGCGTGACTTCACCGGTCATCGCAACATCGCGGCGCACCGCAATGCCGGTCAGCGTTGAAATCATTGCGGTGACCATACCAACGCCGGCCGACGGGCCATCCTTTGGCACCGCACCCTCGGGCAAGTGGATATGGATGTCCTTGCGCGCGAACAGGCTGGGCTTGATGCCGTATGCCGGTGCGCGCGCCTTCACGAATGACAGCGCGGCCTGTACCGACTCGGTCATCACTTCACCAAGCTTGCCGGTGGTGCGCACCTGCCCCTTGCCCGACGCGGTCACGGCTTCGATCGTCAGCAATTCGCCGCCGACCTCGGTCCATGCAAGCCCTGTCACGGCGCCGACCTGATCTTCCAGGTCGCCCATGCCGTGGCGGAATTTGCGCACGCCCGCGAATTCGGAGAGATTCTCCGGCGTCACGGTGACGGTTTCGGCCTTGCCTTCGAGAATGCGGCGCAGCGCCTTGCGCGCCAGGCGAGCGATCTCGCGTTCGAGCGTGCGGACGCCGGCTTCGCGGGTGTAATAGCGGATGAGGTCGCGCAGCCCTTCTTCGGTCAGCTCGAATTCGCCCGCTTTCAGGCCATGCGCCTCGACCTGCTTGGCGATCAGATGCAACTTGGCGATCTCGACCTTCTCATCCTCGGTATAGCCTTCGAGCCGGATGATCTCCATGCGGTCGAGCAACGGCTGCGGCAGGTTCAGCGAGTTGGCGGTCGTCACGAACATCACGTCGGACAGGTCGACATCGACCTCCAGATAATGGTCCTGGAATTTGCCATTCTGTTCGGGGTCGAGCACTTCGAGCAGCGCCGATGCCGGATCGCCGCGGAAATCCTGGCCCAGCTTGTCGATCTCGTCGAGCAGGAACAGCGGGTTCATCGTGCCGGCCTTTTTGAGGTTCGTCACGATCTTGCCCGGCAGCGAGCCGATATAGGTGCGGCGATGGCCGCGAATCTCGGCCTCGTCGCGCACGCCGCCAAGCGACTGGCGCACGAACTCGCGGCCCGTCGCCTTCGCAATCGACCGGCCGAGCGAGGTTTTGCCGACGCCCGGAGGGCCGACGAGGCACAGGATCGGCCCCTTCAGCTTGTTCGTACGCGCCTGAACCGCCAGATATTCGACGATCCGGTCCTTGACCTTTTCGAGCGCATAATGGTCGTCGTCGAGGACGGCTTGCGCCTTCGCGATATCCTTCTTGAGCTTCGACTTCTTGCCCCACGGCAGGCCGATCAGCGTGTCGAGATAGTTGCGGACAACGGTCGCTTCGGCCGACATCGGCGCCATCGCGCGCAACTTCTTGAGTTCGGCGTTCGCCTTGGCCTTGGCTTCCTTCGACATTTTGAGGCTGTCGATCTTGAGCTGCAGCTCAGCCAGATCGTCGCCGCCCTCGCCATTATCGTTGCCGAGCTCGCGCTGGATCGCCTTCAACTGTTCGTTGAGATAATATTCGCGCTGGCTCTTTTCCATCTGGCGCTTCACGCGGCCGCGGATCTTCTTTTCGACCTGCAGAACGCCAAGCTCGCCTTCCATGAACGCGAAGACCATCTCGAGCCGCTTCGACGGCGCATCCTCGACGAGCAGTGCCTGCTTGTCGGACACCTTGATGTTGAGATTGCCTGCAACCGAGTCGGCAAGACGCGAGGCATCCTCGATCTGCGACAATTGCACCGCGGTTTCGGCGGGCATCTTCTTGTTGAGCTTGGCGTAATTTTCGAACTGGTCAACGACCGAGCGCATCAGCGCGGCGGTGTCGACGCTGTCGTCAACCGTGTCGCCGATCGGCTTGACGCTTGCCATCACGGCCTTGTCTTCGTTGGCGAGGCCAAGCAGTTTCGCACGCTCCTTGCCTTCGACGAGTACGCGGACGGTGCCGTCGGGCAGCTTCAAAAGCTGGAGCACGGTGGCGATCACGCCGACATCATAAAGATCGTCGCGCTGCGGATCGTCTTCGCCCGGATCGAGCTGCGCCACAAGAAAGATTTCCTTGTCGGATTCCATCGCGGCTTCAAGCGCGGCGACCGAACGGTCGCGTCCAACAAAGAGCGGCACAATCATGTGCGGGAAAACGACGATGTCACGCAGCGGAAGAAGGGGATAAGATTGCGTCATTACGGCTCCTGGACGGGCCCCGCGACCGGGCGCACCGCCCTTCTTATAGGTGGTTCATCGCTAATATGGCGTAACTTCGCACGCATTCAATGTCACTGCGCTGAACAGCGCGGGCCCAGAGGGATTCGGGGCCGGCTCAAAACGGCAGCTTGAAGCCCGGGGGGAGCGGCAAGCCGCTCGTCATCTTGCCCATTTCCTCGTTGCTCGCCGCATCGGCCTTTTCGCGCGCGTCATTGAACGCGGCGGCAAGCAGGTCTTCAAGCATCTGCTTGTCCGAGGGAACCATGAGGCTATCGTCGATGTGGATCGCCTTGATGCGGCCTTTTGCAGTCGCGGTGATCTTCACAAGACCGCCGCCCGAAACGCCTTCGACCTCGACGCTGTCGAGCTTCGCCTGCGCCTCCTGCATCTGCGCTTGCACGGTGGCGGCAGCTTCCTGCGCCGCCTTCATCATTTCTTCGATCGATTTCATGGGTTCGACCTATGCCGATTGTCGTCGTCCTCGACAAGCCTTGCGTCGGGAAAAGCCGCCAAAGCGGCCTTTACGACGGGCAATTCGCGAATTCGCGCGTCATTGTCGGCCAGTTTCGCGGTGCGCACGTCGCCAAGGCTCGGCCGCCCTTCCCCTTCGCCTGCGCGAACCTGCCAACGGCTGCCCGTCGCCGCAAGCAACGCCTCACCCAGATCGCGCGCGAACGCCGCGCCTAGCGCCGCGACGGGGGCAAAAATGAGGCTTCCGGGTTCGAGGCTGATGATTCGCATATGATCATAGACATCTACCGCAAGACGATGATTTCCGGTGCTTTCGAGGAGCTGGTGAATCTGCGCGACGGTCAGTGCCGAGGCGGGCACCTCGGCCGTGTCGGCCGTCGGCATGGGGGCCGCAGCGACGGGTTCGGCCGCCATGTTTTCCTGCGACGCTGGTGCCGCCGGCGCGGCGAGCGGCATCGTCGGCACCCCGCCCTTTTCGAGCAATTTTGCAAGCTCGCCGGGATCGGGCATCGCAGCGGCGTAGATCACGCGCAGCAACAGCATTTCGAGATGTTCGAGCGGATTATTCGCGCGGAGCACTTCGTCATGCCCCTTGAGCAGCAATTGCCACAGCCGGTTGAGCGGCGCGAAACCTAGTTTTTTCGCCCAGTCGCCAATGCGTTCGCGGTCGGCCTCGGCAAGCGCTGGATCGTCGTGGCGTGAGACTTTGGCGAGGGTGATCGCATGGGTCAGGTCCATCAGCCCCCGCACCATCGCAACCGGCTCGATCCCCAGCGCATATTGTGCACGCGCCAGATCGATCGCGCCGCCCGCATCGCCTTCCAATATCGTTGCCATCAACTGCGCGATCGACGTGCGATCGGACAGTCCGAGCATCACGCGCACCTGCGCCGCGCCGATCATCCCGCCGCCATCGAGGTCCGCGTGGGCAATCGCCTGATCCAGGATCGACAGCCCGTCGCGTACCGAGCCCTCCGCGGCGTTCGCGATCAGCCAGATCGCAGGCGCCTCTGCCTCGACGCCCTCTTTCTGCAGAATCGCGCTGAAATGCGCGAACAGCATGTCGGGGGTAATGCGGCGGAGGTCGAACCGCTGGCAACGCGACAGCACCGTCACTGGCACCTTGTTCACCTCAGTCGTCGCGAACAGGAATTTGACGTGTGGCGGCGGCTCTTCGAGCGTTTTCAAAAGCGCATTGAACGCGTTACGCGACAACATATGCACTTCGTCGATGATGTAGATCTTGTAGCGCGCCGAGACCGCCGCATAGCGCACCGCCTCGATAATCTCGCGCACGTCATCCACGCCGGTGTTCGATGCGGCGTCCATTTCGATCACGTCGATATGGCGCCCCTCGGTAATCGCGCGGCACGGCTCGCACACGCCGCACGGGTCGATTGTCGGACCACCCTGCCCGTCCGGCCCGATGCAGTTCAATGCCTTGGCGATCAAGCGCGCGGTCGATGTCTTGCCGACCCCGCGCACCCCGGTCATCAGAAATGCGTGGGCCAGCCGGTCGCGCGCGATCGCGTTGCCAAGCGTGCGCACCATCGCATCCTGCCCGATCAGTTCGGCAAAGGTTTGCGGGCGATATTTGCGGGCAAGAACGCGGTATGGACCGCTCGACGGCTGCGGCGCCGTCTCGGGCAGGTCCATTCCCAGCATCGGGGTTTCGTCGTCGGCGGAATCGCTCATGCGGTCCGTATTAGGAGGCACCAGCGCGCTTGTCGAAGGGGAATACAAAAGGTTCCAATATCGCGTCACCCCGGACTTGATGCGGGTCCCGCTCAGCGAAGTCGGAAAAGCGCGACCCCGGATCAAGTCCGGGGTGACGATGCGAATTAACACGCGATGATGTGATGAGGGTGGGAGCCGGAACGACCCGCAGCGAATTCGTTGCGGCTGCTTCCTTCCGGACCTGACCGGGTTGGCGAAGACTGCGTCCGCCCGACTCCCGCGGCGCATATGGCGGCGGATGCCGCGAAATGCAAGCGGCCTGCTCAGTCGGCCAGATCGGCCGCAACGATGCGCGTCGCCTCGGCGATGACCGCACTGGCGGCATCACCCTCGACCGCCGGGCGATCGAGGTAGATGGCGATGACATATTTTCGCCCGCCGGGTGTCTCGACAAAGGCGACATCATTATAAGCGGTGCCGCATGTGCCCGTTTTGTCACCGGCGATCCAGCCCTGCGGCAATCCTGCACGAATGCGCTTCAACCCGGTCGCGCTCTCGATCATCCATCCGCGCAATTGCTTGCGATAGTCGGGGTTCAGCCGGCGGCCGTAGATATAGGCCGCAGCGCTGGTCGCCATCGCGATCGGGCTGGTCGTGTCACGCTCGTCGCCCGGCGCATTTTCATTGAGATCGGGCTCGATCCGGTCGAGCCGCGTCACCGCGTCGCCCGAACGGCGCAGCGCCGCCGTGAAAGCGGCAGGGCCGCCGATCTGCTTCAGGATCAGGTTTGCTGCCATATTGTCGCTCAGCACCACGGCATCGCGCGCAGCAAAGCCGAGCCGTTGCTCCCCCTTCCCGTCCGGCCCGATCAGCTTTTCGGTTCCCGGCGAATAGGAAACAAGCTCGCCGCGCTCAAAGGGCAGCGGAGTGCGCAGCGATACGCCCTCGGCCGCACGCTCGAACACTTGCCCCGCCAGCAGCAGCTTGAACGTCGAACACATGGCGAAGCGTTCGTGTCCGCGATCCGCCGAAACCAGCTTTCCGCGAGCATCGACGACCGCGATCCCGAGCCGACCGCCGCTGCGCCGTTCGACATCGCGGATCGCCTTGGCGGTGATCACGGAATCGCCCAGTGGTTCGCCGGGCACCGTGGCGCAGCCGGATAAGCCGAGCAGCGCAATTGCCGCGAGCGTCATCCGCATCATCGGGGTGCCTGCATATTGCGGCTTTCGGGGGGAATGTGCACGGTGAGGCCGTCGAGGTCGGCGGTCAGCAATATCTGGCACGACAGGCGGCTCGTGCGCCGCACGCCGGCGGCGAGATCGAGCATATCTTCTTCCATCTCGCTCGCGGGCGGCAGGCGGTCGAAATCCTCCTTGGCGACGATGACATGACAGGTGGAGCAGGCCATCTGGCCCTCGCAGGTCCCCTCAAGCGGCATCATATGCGCCTGCGCGACGTCGAGCAGGATCGAACCGGGCTCGGCCTCGGCTTCCGTGCGCGCCTTGCCGTCGGCGTGGATGAAGGTGACGCGCATCAGTTCACACCCTGCAGCCGTGCGGCTTCCCGGATCGCGGTGAGACCATCGCGCAAGTCCTGTTCGCTCGTATAGCGCCCCCAGCCGAGACGGATCGAGGCGCGGGCATCGGCCTCACTGATCCCCATCGCGCGCAGCACATGGCTCACCTTGCCCGACCCGCTGCCGCATGCGCTGCCAAGCGAGAAGGCGATTTCGCGCGCATCGGACATAAGACGCAGGCCGTTCACGCCTTCGCGCCGAACGTTGAGATTGCCGTGATAACGGCGGGCCGCATCGCCGTTGATCGTCCATTCGGGGAGCATGTCGAGTGCAAGTGACCAGAGTCGCTCAACATGCGCCGCATCGGCATCGAAGCGTTCGGCCGCAAGCGCCGCGGCTGCGCCGAAACCGGCGCACAGAGCGGGCGACACGGTTCCTGATCGCATCCCCTGCTCCTGCGCTCCCCCGAACATCAGCGGCGGCAGGTCGACGCCATCCTTGATCCACAGCGCGCCGATCCCCTTCGGCCCGTGGATCTTGTGCGCCGAGATGGCAATCAGATCAGCATCTTCGGGAATCGCGACGCGGCCATAACCCTGCACCGCGTCGCAGAGCAGCAGGCTGTTCTTTGCATGCGCGGTAGCGGCGAAGTCGTCGACCGGCTGGATCGTCCCGACCTCGTTGTTCACGAGCATCGTTGCGACGATGCCGCCCTCGGGGATCAACGCGTCATCGGGCGGCAGCGCCAGCCCAGCGCCATCGACGGGCAGGATGGTGGCGTTCAGCCGTTCAAGACATTGCAGCGAGGCGGCATGTTCGATGCTGAGACCCGCGACACCGCCCGGCATCGCATCCGCCCCGCGCAGTAGCGCCCAGTTAAGCGCTTCGGTCGCACCCGAAGTGAAGAAAACGCGGCCTCCTTTGGGCAATAGCGCCGCAACCTGATCGCGTGCGACCTCGACCGCGGCGGCCGCGGCACGGCCAGCCTTGTGCGTACTTGATGGGTTGGCGAACCCCTCTCCCTCACCCGGCTCCTCCAGCCAGCGCAGCATCGCCTCGCGCGCCTCGGGAGCGAGCGGCGTCGTGGCCTGGTAATCGAGATAAATCATCCGCCGCATCTGCCCGCTAAAGCCGCGGATGTCGAGCGGCGCTCGACATCATCGTCACCCCGGATCAAGCTCAGGGTGACGATTGAGAGGGAGGGATTGAACGCCTTATTGCGAATTATTCGCAAAAGTTGCATATTGCGACCTTTTATCTGTATAGGCGCCAACTTCGCTCCGCCACCCCGCCCTTCGGCGAATCGGTGGCAAGCCTCAAAACATAAAGGTGCGCCCATGCCCGACGTCATTTTCCCCGGCCCCGAAGGCCGCATCGAAGGCCGATTCTCGCCCCCGCCGCGCCCGCGCGCGCCGGTTGCGCTGATCCTTCACCCGCATCCGCAGGGCGGCGGCACGATGAACGACCGCATCACGCAGGCGATGTACAAGAGCTTCGTCGCGCGCGGTTTCGCGGTGCTTCGCTTCAATTTCCGCGGCGTCGGCCGCAGCCAGGGCACGTTCGACAACGGCATCGGTGAACTGAGCGATGCCGCATCGGCGCTCGACTGGGTCCAGTCGATCCATCCCGAAGCGCAGACGACGTGGATCGCGGGCTTCAGCTTCGGCGCGTGGATCGGCATGCAGCTTTTGATGCGCCGCCCCGAAATCCGCGGCTTCCTATCGGTCGCGCCGCCGGCGAACATGTACGACTTCAGCTTCCTCGCGCCCTGCCCCTCGTCGGGCATCATCGTCGCGGGCGGGCAGGATGAGATCGTGCCGCCGAGCGCGGTGCAGAAGCTGGTCGACAAGCTGCGCACGCAAAAGGGCATTACGATCCATCACGACGAGATCCCGCGCGCCAATCACTTCTTCGAGCATGAGCTCGACCAGTTGATGAAGTCGCTCGATAACTATCTGGATATGCGGCTCGCGCCCGACTCGCCGATCCGCTGAGGAATGTTCCTCCCTGTGGCGCAGCCATGGGGAGGTGGCAGCGGCGAAGCCGCTGACGGAGGGGCCAATGACGCAACGTCGCTGCCCCTCCACCACCGCCTGCGGCGGCGGTCCCCCTCCCCACCCCTTCGTGGCAGGGAGGATTTTTACTATTTTACCGGCACCAGCCAGATCGCGACATTCGCGAACATCACCAACGCCGCGACAAGCATCAGCAGCGCGCGGCGACGGTCGCCCTTGCGAAAAACGATGACAGCGCCGCCGGTCAAAAGCACGCCGGTCAGCATCAGGATGGAGATGATCGTGTCGGACATAGCCGGCCTTTATCGGCGCAGTCACAAATTTGCCACCTCGCTTATGGCCAATCCGCGCGGCTTCGCCTAAAGGGCCGACATCGATTCCCTTAGACCCTGCGGGAGCCGCACCATGCGCATCGCCATCGCCTCCGACCACGCCGCTTACGAGCTGAAAGCCGTGCTTGCCGACTGGCTGCGCGAAAAGGGGCATGAGGTCGAGGATCTCGGCACCAACGGCCCCGAAAGCGTGGATTATCCCGATTATGGCTACAAGCTCGGTGAAGCGATCGCCGACGGCCGCGCGGAACGCGGCGTCGCGCTTTGCGGATCGGGCATCGGCATCTCGATCTCGGTCAACCGCAACCCAGCCGCACGCTGCGCGCTCGTGTCGGAGCCGCTGTCGGCAAAATTGTCGCGCGAGCATAATGACGCGAACGTCATCGCGATGGGCGCGCGTCTGACCGGCATCGACATGGCCAAGGCCTGCCTCGACGCCTTCCTTACCACCGAATTCGCCGGCGACCGCCATGCGCGCCGCGTCGACAAACTTTCCAACCCGCCGCAACTGGAGACCAGCCGATGACCACCGAAACGCTCGACAAGCCCATCAAATCGGCCGGTTATTTCACCGACGGCGTCGGCACTGTCGACCCCGCAGTCGCTGCGGCGATGAAGCATGAACTCGAACGCGAGCAATATCAGATCGAACTGATCGCGTCGGAGAATATCGTTTCCAAGGCTGTGCTTGAGGCGCAGGGCAGCGTTTTCACCAACAAATATGCCGAAGGCTATCCCGGCCGCCGCTATTATCAGGGCTGCGCGCCGTCGGACGAGGTCGAAACCCTCGCGATCGACCGCGCAAAGCAGCTCTTCGACTGCGGCTATGCCAATGTTCAGCCGCACTCGGGCGCGCAGGCGAACGGCGCGGTCATGCTGGCGCTGACCAAGCCCGGCGCGACGATCATGGGCATGAGCCTGGACGCCGGCGGCCACCTGACCCATGGCGCGCCGCCCGCCATGTCGGGCAAATGGTATAATGCCGTGCAATATGGCGTGCGAGCCGACGACCATCTCGTCGATTTCGACCAGGTCGAAGCGCTGGCGAAAGAACATCGCCCGACGCTGATCATCGCAGGCGGCTCCGCCTATCCGCGCACGCTGGATTTTGCACGCTTCCGCGCGATTGCCGACGATGTCGGTGCGCTGTTGATGGTCGACATGGCCCATTTTGCCGGCCTCGTCGCTGGCGGGGCGCATCCCTCGCCGATGGAGCATGCGCATGTCGTTACCACGACGACGCACAAGACGCTGCGCGGTCCGCGCGGCGGCATGATCCTGACCAATGACGAAGCGATCGCAAAGCGCATCAATTCGGCGGTCTTCCCCGGCCTGCAGGGCGGTCCGCTGATGCACGTCATCGCGGCGAAGGCAGTCGCGTTCGGCGAAGCCCTGCGCCCCGAGTTCAAGGACTATGCCAAGGCGACGATCGCCAACGCGCAGGCGCTCGCAAACCGGCTCAAGGCGCGCGGCGCCGATGTCGTCGCCGGCGGCACCGACACGCACCTCGCGCTGATCGACCTGCGCCCGCTGGGCGTCACCGGCCGCGACGCCGACGAGGCGCTCGAACGCAGCGCGATTACCTGCAACAAGAACGGCATTCCCTTCGATCCGCTGCCCCCGGTTAAGACCAGCGGCATTCGCGTCGGTTCGCCCGCCGGCACGACGCGCGGTTTCGGCATCGCCGAATTCGAAGCAATCGGCGACATGGTCGCCGACGTGCTCGAAGCGCTGCGCGACAAGGGCGAACATGGCGACGCCGATGTCGAGGCGAATGTTCGCGGCCGCGTTCGCGCACTTTGCGAACGCTTCCCCATCTATCAGGGATAGGGCGATGGCGCGGCAGCACCCCGAGGAACCGACGCTGGTCGAACTTTCGATCGAAGAGATCAAGGCGATGGGCAAGCAAGGCATGGCCCATCCCTCGACGCGTCCGGTGCTGATCGGCGGTGCGGTCGGCGCGGCGATCGGCTTGCTGCTCGACGCGCTCAGTTGGCCCGTCGGCCTGTTCGGCGGCGCGCTCATCGCATTGCTGATGCGGGTGAAACGCTAACCTATGCGCTGCCCCTATTGCGGACATGAAGACAGTCAGGTCAAGGACAGCCGTCCGACCGAGGACGGCGCAGCGATTCGCCGGCGGCGCCAATGCGAGGATTGCGGCGCGCGCTTTACGACGTTCGAGCGCATCCAGCTGCGCGAAGTTGCGGTGCTGAAAGCCGACGGCGGGCGCGAGCCCTTCGACCGCGAGAAACTGATGCGCAGCGTCCAGATCGCGTGCCGCAAGCGTCCGATCGACGGCGCTCGCATCGAACGACTGGTGTCGGGCATCCAGCGCCAGCTCGAAACATCGGGCGAGAGCGAAGTGCACGCGCAGCAGATCGGCGCGATGGTGATGGAGGCCCTCAAAGGCTTCGACAATGTGGCCTATATCCGCTTTGCCAGTGTCTATCGGGACTTTACCGAAGCCAAGGATTTCGAGGATTTTGCAAGTCAGGTCGGCGATCTCGGTAACGGTTAAGCGGGGGCGCCCGACATAGGAACGCTATTTCCTGCGGATTGGCCGATTTCATCACGCCTCATATTGCGTTAAACGGCGTCCCATCAGGATTGGGCCTCATCTTTTTTGCATTCGCTTTCGAGCGCGGGAATTTTTCATGATCATATATTTTCTGGCGCTGATGACGACGGCCACCACCCCAGCCGCCGCGCCGACCGAAGCGGGCGAGACGCCGCCTGCAAAAGAGGAAAAGCTGATCTGCACCAAATCTGTCGTGACGGGCTCACCCGCCCGCTCGAAGCGTGTGTGCCGGACCCGCGCGCAATGGGAGGCGGAGAAAGAGGAAGCGCGCAAGGATTATGAACGGACCCGCGCACCGCAAACGCGCAATTCGCACTGACAGGCCGACGGCTGTCCTGAGTCCCGCCATGCAAAAACCCCTGATTGTCCTCGTTCGCCCGCAATTGGGTGAGAATATCGGCAAAGCAGCGCGCGCGATGCTCAATTTCGGGCTGACCGAACTGCGCCTCGTCGCCCCGCGCGACGGCTGGCCCAATCCCGATGCGGGGCCGGCAGCGTCGGGCGCCGATGTCGTACTGGCCGAGGCGCAGGTTTTCGACACCCTCGCCGACGCGGTCGCCGACTGCACGACCATCTATGCGACCACAGTGCGCAAGCGCGGCGTGACCAAGCCGGTGCTGACCCCCGAAGCCGCCGCGCGCGAGGTGCACGCCAGCGCGGGGCGCTCCGCCTATATCTTCGGCCCCGAACGCTCGGGGCTCGAAACCGACGATGTTACCTTGGCGCACAAGATCGTGACCGTGCCGATCAATCCCGAATTCGCCTCGCTCAACCTCGCACAAGCGGTGATCCTGCTCGCCTATGAATGGTCGAAGGGCGTCGCGCTTGCCAGCCCGCCCGAAGTGCCGCTCGACCCGCCCGCGCCGCACGCCGAAATGGAAGAACTGATCGGGCATCTGGTGCGCGACCTCGACAAGAGCGGCTATTTTTTCCCGCCCGAGCGCAAGGAAATGACGCTCCGCACATTGCGCACCGCGCTCACCAAGACCGGCTGGTCGTATAACGACATCCGGATGATGCACGGGATCATTACATCGCTGGGCCGCACGCCAAGGGCGCGATAACAGCCTCTTGGCCGCGCCCCAAAATGCGCATAGAAAGTCGCATCCTTTAAGGAGCGAATAACTCTATGTTCTCCATATTAATTTCGCTGGCGATGGCATCGGCCTCAGCGAACGGAACCGACAAACCCCCTGCCAAGCCCGCAAAGCCCAGAAAGGTCTGCGAGCAGGTGGAAGGCGGCATCGGCAGTCGCCTCTCGCAGCGTGTATGCCGTGTCGTCGAACCGGCGAAGCCGAAAGAAGAGGCTGTAGAGACAAGCAGCGAAAAGCAGGCGGCAAGCACCACCGACTAAGCTGGACAGATCAGCTATCGGCGCGAAGCTGTTCCCAACGGACCGCCTCATAGGCGATCGACTGTTCGACCAGTTCGTTCCACACCGCGCGGAGCCGCTCGGGCTCCAGCCCTGCAATCTCGGCCGCGCGCGCGACATTGTCGAGCACCTCGGCCTTGCGCACTTCGTCGCGGACGGCGCTGCGATCGGGCTTGATGCGCGCTGCGGCATCCATATAGCCAAAGCGGCGGACGAGCAGCGCGACGAGCGCGCGGTCGACCTCGTCGACGCCGGCGCGGACATCGATCATCGTTTCGCATTGTTCGGGAAGTTTGGCGGACGTCATGCGCGCTGCCTTTAGCGGCTTTTTCGCCGCTGTCGAGCGGGCCGCTCGATGCTTGACTTTACGCCCCTGCCCGTCTAACCGCGCGCCTTCGCAATGGACCCCGCACCCCGGTGAAGCGGCGGTCGCATATGGAAATCTCCATATGGTGCGACCCGGGAACAAGCCGAAATCCTTCGGCACACAGCATATTGGAGACGACAAATGTCGAAGCGCCAGAGCGCCAAGTATAAACTCGACCGCCGGATGGGTGAAAACATCTGGGGTCGCCCCAAGAGCCCCGTCAACCGCCGCGAATACGGCCCCGGCCAGCATGGTCAGCGCCGCAAGGGCAAGATGTCGGACTTCGGCATCCAGCTCCGCGCGAAGCAGAAGCTGAAGGGCTATTACGGCGACATCACCGAAAAGCAGTTCAAGAAGAACTATTTCGAAGCATCGCGCATGAAGGGCGACACCGGCCAGAACCTGATCGGCCTGCTCGAGCGCCGCCTCGACGCCGTCGTCTATCGCTCGAAGTTCACCCCGACGATCTTCTCGGCGCGTCAGCTCGTCAGCCACGGCCACGTCTATGTGAATGGCGTGAAGTGCAACGTCGCCAGCCGCCTCGTGAAGCCGGGCGATGAAATCACCCTCGGCAAGAAGGCACAGGAAATGGCGCTGGTCGCCGAAGCCCAGAGCCTGCCCGAGCGCGACCTGCCCGAATATCTGGCCGTCGACGGCACCAAGTCGACCTATGTCCGCGTCCCGACGCTCGACGAAGTGCCCTATCCGGTGAAGATGGAACCGAACCTGGTCGTCGAATTCTATTCGCGCTGATCGAGTTCGCTATCGAATTCAAAAGGGGGCGGTCCGGCAACGGGCCGCCCCCTTTTCTTTGCGCGTCAGTGCGGCAGGAACTGCGTAATCCGTGCCAGCATAGCGGTGCGTGCCTCGCTGTCGTTCAGGCTGTGCGCCAGCCCCGGAAATTCCACCAACTCCACCGACTTGCCCGCCGACGTCAACGCACGGCGCATGATGCGCGCCTGCTCGATATCGACATTCTGGTCGAGCGTGCCGTGGAACATCAGCACGGGCGCCTTGATGCCTGCGGCGTTCTGGGCGGGCGATCCCTCGCGGATATGCGGCCCCGTCCCGATGAAATCGCGAACCAGCGCACCGGTCGTATATTTCTGCGCATCGCTCTTGAGTTGGGCAAGGTCAGTGACCGGTGCGATCGCCACGATCGAACGAAACAGATCGGACGCAAGTACCCCCGACTGGAGCGCGGCATAACCGCCATAGGACCATCCGACGATCGAGAGCTTTGCGGGGTCTGCGCCTTCCGTCACCATCCAGCGGCCAGCGTCGGCGACGTCACCAATGGCGGTCCGCCACGACTGGAAGCCATTGTCCATATACCATTGATCGCCATAACCGGCCGATCCGCGGAAATTGGGCTGAATCACGGCAAAGCCGCGCTGCGCGAAATATTGCGCGAGCCAGTCGAAACCCCATTCGTCGCGCGCCGACGGACCGCCGTGTGGCATGACGATGGCGGGCAGCCCCTTCGCATCGGTTCGTCCCGGCGGCAGCGTCAGATAGCCCGGGATCATGGTGCCATCAGTCGCCGGGTAACGGATCGACTTGACCGGTGAAAGCGTCAGGTCCGACAGCAACGGACGGTCTTCCAAAAGCGGTCGCAGTTGCTTCGCGGCGGGCGAGTAGCGATAATAGCGCCCCGGATCGACGTCCGATCCGGCCCATACCAGCCACTGCGATTCGTCCGCCGACGCATCGACGAAATAGACGTCTTTGCCGCCAAGGGCCTTCGACAGTGATTTCGCCATCGCTTCGACCTTCGGGTCGGTGATCGCCATCTGGCGCTTTTCGGTAACGAACGTCGCACCGACGACGCGCTGGTCGCGCCCAACGCGTACCAGTCCGTCCATATCGACCTCGGGATGGCGATAGAGCGGTTCGGGCTTAGCCGCGCCGTCGAGGCTGACCGCGACGACGGCCCTGCGGCCATCGACCTTGGCAAAACCGATTGCGCGATTTGTCGCCGCGTCGATGGCATAGGGGTAGAAGCCCATTCCAGATGCGATGTCGTACGCCGACAGTTGCTCCCAATCACGGCTATTCTGTCGCCGGAACAAGTGGCGCACCGCTGGATCCCGATAGCCCGTGCTCCTGTTGATGGCGTGAAGGCCCATGATGCGCACCTTGCCACCGCCGTCGGAGATATAGTCGATGGCATCGACGCGCGGCTTTTCGACCGTTCGGGTCGATGCGTCCGTGACGTTCACCACATCGACGCCCATCCCCTCGCCATCTTTCCGAACCAGCGTCGTTGCGCTGACCTCGGGAACATAGCTGCGCATCATCAGCACGCTTCCGTCGATGCCGGGCTGCCAGTCGATAACCTCGCCGCCCCGGAAATCATAGCTGATCGCGTTATCGCTACGCCGAGCGCTCAGCGTTTTGACATTGCCGCCCGAGGCATCGACGCCAAGCAACGACGTAAAGCCCCGAATATTTCCGGCGACCTTGTCCCGGCCACCGATTTCGCAGACCAGACGCGCGGTGGTCGCCCATTTGCACCAGAACAGGATTTCGGGATCGCCGCTCGAACGCAAAATGCGCCGGGGCACCGCCCCCTCGCCGATGTCGACGATATACAGGTCGTTCCCCTGGCCCTTGCTGGGCGCAAGAAAAGCCAGCTTCTCGCCATCGGGCGACAGGCTGACCTGCGTCGCGCCCGCCAATGTCCCGAACCGCCGCGCGACATCGTCATTCTGCGCATGCGCAACCGGTGCGGTCACGCAAGCGCCAATAAGCAGTAACAATCGCCCCTTCATCCCGTCCCCCCGTATTATTGCCTGGTTTCAATAGCTAAATTGCGCTTTTTCTGTTGCCAAGCGAAATTGGTTTCAGTTGCAACGCGATACTTGCCGTAGGCCCGGCGGACTGGCACAAACCCGTCCGTCGAATTCCCATATCCAAGGACATTCCATGCTTCGTTTCCCCCGCTCGACCGCAGCCCTTGCGGTCCTCCTGACCGTTGCGGCATGCAACAGCTCCGACAAGGCGGCGACTTCTGCGGTCGCCATCCCCGACGTCCAGATTCCCGAACTGTCGCTCGCGACGCTGCAGGAGGTGACGAAGGAACTGTCGTCGGACGCCTTCGAGGGCCGCGCGCCCGGTACGGCAGGCGAGGAAAAGACCATCGCCTATATCATCAAGAAATATGAAGAAGCGGGGCTGAAGCCCGGCAACAACGGCAAGTGGACGCAGGACGTGCCGCTGGTCGAGATCACCGCGAAGAACGCGACGCCGATCAGCTTCACCGGCGGCAAGGCCCCGGTAACCGCGCAATATGCGAAGGACTATGTCGCGTTTAGCTGGCGCGTCCAGCCGAAGACCGAGGTGAAGGACAGCGACGTCGTTTTCGTCGGTTACGGCATCAATGCCCCCGAAAAGGGCTGGAACGATTATGCCGGGCTCGATGTGAAGGGGAAGACCGTCGTCGTCCTCGTCAACGACCCCGACTGGCAGACGAAGGAAGCCAGGGGTGAATTCAACGGCCGTGCGATGACCTATTATGGCCGCTGGTCGTATAAATATGAGGAAGCCGCGCGGCAGGGCGCTGCGGCAGTGCTGATCGTCCACGATACCGAACCCGCCGCCTATGGCTGGAACGTCGTTGAAAGCAGCAACACCGGCACGCAATATCTGGCCGAAAGCAAGAATGGCGGCGCCGACCAGACCGTCGCGAACGGCTGGATCCAACTCCCCAAGGCAAAGGAACTCTTCGCCAGCGCCGGACAGGATTTCGACAAGCTGCGCGCCGCTGCGGGCAAGAAGGGTTTCAAGCCTGTCGCGCTCACCGGCGTGAAGGCGAACTTCGGCTTCGATAACGAGATTGCGAAGAAGATGTCGCGTAACGTCGTCGGCATTCTGCCGGGCGCCAAGCGTCCCGACGAATATGTGCTCTACACCGGCCACTGGGATCACCTCGGCCGCTGCACGCCCGTCGCGGGCGACGACATCTGCAACGGCGCGGTCGACAATGCGAGCGGCATCGCGGGTCTCGTGACGCTGGCGCAGGCGTTCCACAAAGCGGGCGCGCCGGATCGCAGCATCGTGTTCCTTGCCGTCACCGCCGAGGAATCGGGCTTGCTCGGTTCGAAATATTACGCCGAAAACCCGATCTTCCCGCTCGCGCAGACCGTTGGCGGCGTGAACATGGACGCACTCAACGCGATCGGCCCGACGAAGGACATCGTGGTCGTTGGCCGCGGCAAGTCCGAACTCGATGCCTATGTCGCCAAGCTCGCGCAGATGGACAAGCGCGTGATCAAGGACGAGCCGACGCCCGAAAAGGGTTTCTATTATCGTTCGGATCACTTCAGCTTCGCCAAGCTCGGCGTGCCGATGTTCAACTTCGGCAGCGGCGACGATCTGGTCGAGGGTGGCGTCGAAGCCGGCAAGAAGGCGTCGGAAGACTATGAAAAGAACCGCTACCACGCGCCGGGCGACGAATATGAGGCGATCACCAACTGGGGCGGCATGATGTCCGACCTTCGCCTCTATTACGCTGCGGGCCGCATGCTCGCGATGACCGACGCATGGCCGAACTGGGTCGAGGGCGACGAATTCCGTGCCGCCCGCGACAAGTCGCGCGCTGCGGCCAAATAAGGTTTCGTCATTGCGAGCGAAGCGAAGCAATCCAGAGCGGTTCTGAGCCGCTCTGGATTGCCGCGTCCCCCGGCTTTCGCCGGGGTCCTCGCAATGACGAGAGAAAGGACAAGCGCCGTGAGCCTACGCATGCCTGCCGAATGGGCGTCGCACGATGCCGTCTGGATCGGGTTCCCCCACCTCGCCGAGGAATGGGCGGGCGCGATCGAAGAAGGGCGGCGCGACGTCGCCGCCTTTGCCAACGCCGTCCATGACGGCGGCCGCGGCGAAGAGGTGCGGCTGGTCGTCAACGACGCGCGGCAAGCGGACATCGCCGCCGCGCTCGTCGATCCGGGCGTCCGCATCCTGATCCAGCCTTTGGGCGATATCTGGCTGCGCGATACCGGGCCGATCATCGCCGGGACGGGCACAGCACGCCGCGCACGCAATTTCGAATTCAACTGGTGGGGCGAAAAGTTCGTGATGCCGGGCGATCAGGAGGTTGGCGCGGCGCTGGCGGCCGGATCGGGCCTGCCGGTCGACGATCAGGACTGGGTGCTCGAAGGCGGCGGCATCGACGTCGACGGAACCGGCCTCTGCGTCACCACCGAGGAATGCCTGCTCAACACCAACCGCAACCCGACGCTGACGCGCGAGGATATTGCGGTGCGGCTGCACCAGTCGCTCGGCATCGACCGGCTGCTGTGGCTCGGCAACGGGCTTGTCGGTGACCACACAGATGGTCATGTCGACAATCTCGCGCGCTTTGTCGGCGAGGGTCGCCTCGCGCTGCCTGTCGCGGCGGGAGCGGATGACCCCAACGTGCATATCTATGCCGATGCGCGCGCGCGGACCGCGGCGTTCGGCGGGGTCGAAATCGTCGACCTGCCCTCGCCCGGTCGCGTCGAAGTGGACGGCGAGATCGCGGCGGCAAGCTATATGAATTTCTATATCGGCAACAGCGTCGTGGTCGTGCCCACCTATGGCGTTTCGAGCGACCAAGCCGCGGTCGATACGCTCGCGGCACTCTTTCCCGACCGTCGCGCTGTCGGTGTGCCGGCGCGCGGGATCATCGTCGGCGGCGGCAGCTTCCATTGCTCGAGCCAGCAGCTTCCAAGCTGATATCATTCTCCCGTCATCCCGGCGAAGGCCGGGATGACGGGAGAAGGTGGCGCCCGAACGCAGCTTTTGCTCTGGCAAGATGCGCAGGCTCGCTTATATCCGCCCCATGACCCGCACCATCACCGTCGCCGCGTTGCAGCTTCCCCTGCCCGGCCCCGTCGAGCCCAATATCGAGGCCGTCACCGCGCTCGTCGAGAAAGCGGCCGCGAAGGGCGCACAAGTCATCCTGCCGCCCGAACTCTTTGAAGGCCCCTATTTCTGTCAGGTCGAGGAAGAAGAGCTGTTCGCCAACGCCCGACCGACCGCCGAGCACCCCAGCGTCCTCGCGATGCAGGCGCTTGCGGCAAAGCTGAAGGTCGCGATCCCGACGAGCTATTTCGAAAAGGACGGGCCGCATTATTACAATACGCTCGCGATGATCGGCCCCGACGGGGCGATCATGGGGACATATCGCAAGAGCCACATCCCCGACGGGCCGGGTTATGAGGAAAAATATTATTTCCGCCCCGGCAATACCGGCTTCAAGGTGTGGGACGTTTTCGGGACGCGCATCGGCGTCGGCGTCTGCTGGGATCAATGGTATCCCGAATGCGCGCGCGCGATGGCGCTGATGGGCGCCGAATTGCTGTTCTATCCGACCGCGATCGGCAGCGAGCCCTATGACGCGGACCTCGACACCAGCCGCATGTGGCGCCGCGCGATGCAGGGGCATAGCGTGTCGAACTGCATGCCGGTGATTGCTGCAAACCGCATCGGGCCAGAGGGTGACGCCAATTTCTATGGCCACAGCTTCATCACCGACGAATGGGGCGACATGACGCAAGCGTTCGGTGCGGCCGAAACCGGAGTCCTGACCCAGACGATCAACCTCGACCGCGCAGCGAAGCATCGCGCAGGCATGGGCTTTTTCCGCGACCGCCGACCGCAGCTCTACGGCCGGCTGGTCGAGGACATCTGACCCGCGGCGTCAGGCGGCGCTCGCGGCCTCGACGATCAGCCTCATGATCGCCTCAGGCTGCGAAATCATCGACAGGTGGCTCGCCTTCAGTTCGATCGTCTTCGCACCCATCCGTTTCGCCATGAAGCGTTCGAGATCGGGATTGATCGTGCGGTCCTCGCTCGACACGGCATAGAAGCTGGGTTTCGACCGCCAAGCCGCCTGCGTGACTTGCCCGCTCAGCAACGCCCGCCGAAAAGGTTGCTGCACCGCATAGAGCAGCCGCGCTTTCGCTTCCGGCAGATCGCCGGCAAAATCGCGCAGGAATGCCGCTTCACTCAACCGCCCTTCGTCACTGTCATAGACGATGCCTGCCGTCGCCGGCGGCGTCGGATATTCCTTCGCCAGCGCGGCATAATTCTCGTTCGCGTCAGGCGCCCGCGCCGCGACATAGACCAGCGAAGCGACATTCGGATGCACGCCGGCCTGCGTCACGACCATGCCGCCGAAACTATGGCCAACGAGGACCGTGGGCCCGTCCTGCCGCGCCAGAACGCGTTCGGCCGCAGCGACCGACTCGTCGAGCGTCGTCAGCGGATTCTGCACCGAGGTCGTGTTGAAGCCCAGCGCCTGCAGCCGCGATATCACGTCGGTCCAGCAGGAGCCGTCGGCAAAGAGCCCATGAACGAACACGATATTGAGTGCCTTGACCCCGGGCGGCGTGGCCCCTCGCGTGGCCCCCATCAGGAGCGGGGCAGCCGCACCGGCGATGACGGCAGCGGAAAAATCACGGCGGTTCATCATGGCCTCTCTCCCGACGCACGATCGATATGGACGGGATAGACGGCGGCACCTTTCCTGCGAACCCACACCTTGGTTTGGTTTGCTTTAGCCGCCGACGCGGGCAATAGCGGATGGAGACAAGAGCGGGGAAACAACATGGATATTCCGGAAGACATCTTCACCGAGCCCGAGGACGTCGATCCCGAGACGCTGGCAAATCTCGGTCCGCTCGCGCGGCTTGCGGGAATCTGGGAAGGCGAGCGCGGCGTCGATATCAATCCCAAGGCGGACGGTCCGGAGACGCGGAAATATTACGAACGGATCGAAATGCAGCCGATCGACCCGCAGGCGAACGGGCCCCAGCTATTCTATGGCCTGCGCTACCATCAACACGTCAACACGCGCGAAGAAGACATCAGCTTCCACGACCAGGTCGGCTATTGGCTCTATGAAGCATCGACGGGGCTGATCTTGCAGACGCTGGCGATCCCGCGCGGCCAGATCGCGATTGCGTCGGGACATGCCGAGCCCGACGCGAAGCGGCTCGTCGTCAAGGCGGAGCGCGGCCAGACCGAATATGGCATCTGCTCGACGAGTTTCCTCGACCTCGCCTTTCGCACCGACGCCTATCAGCTGATGATCGATTTCCACGACGACGGATCGTGGAGCTATGTGTCGGATACGACATTGATGGTGAAGGGCCGCGACGAGCCTTTCCTGCATCGCGACCGCAATATGCTGGTGAAGGTCGCCGAGCCCGATCTCAATCCCTGGGCGAAGATCGTCCGGGGCGCCGCCTGAGGCATCAGCCCTCGAAGCGGTGGATACTTTCCAGGTCGGTGCGGTCGAGTGGCTGCGTCAGCCACAATCCACCGCGCCCGGCGCGTGACCAGCGGACGATCGCACGGCGTTTGACCCCGCCCGCGAGCACCAGGTCGAACTCCTTGCCGACCTCCAGATGGCCGTCGTGGATGAAGCCCGCACCATTTTGCGAGAGATCGACGAGTTCGATCTGGCTCGTGCCCTCGTCGTTGATCGCCTGCGCTCTTGTGCTGACCGGCAGACGCGGCTGGCGATAGCCGGACCCGCGCTGTTCGGCCGCCAATTGCTTCAGCACGTCGGCGACATCGACTTCCTTGTCGAACGCAACGCCGCAGCGGCCGGCATCGGACCAGACGACTTCGCCGCGTATCACGACCGTATCCGACAGCGATATCTCAAGCTTTTCGCCGATATTGATCGGAACGTCGGCGGCGAGCATCATGCCCTTGTCGGAAATATTCCGCACCCGCCACAATCCTGCATCGCCGTTGCGCACCACTTTGGCGATCCGCCAGACGGTACGATAACGATCGCCGCCACGACGATCGCCGTCCGCCCCGCTCTGCTGCTCCTCAAACGGATCGGAGAAGCGACGTTGGTTCATGTCATATACCTTATCGAAGCAGCACCGAACGGAAGCAAAACTTCCTATCTATACTGCGAAATACACAATCCCCACCACGCCGCATTACTTGAATTAGACTTATAATTCAATGATAGCGCGGATCATAGTTAACGTCACCTCGGTCAGAAAAATACGAAAGCATTCGCGGTCCCGGTGGTCGTTAGACAGCGAAGTTTTCGTATTTACACAATTTACGGTGCGATCCCGCCGGGATTAAGCGCCAAAATGACGCCTTTCGAGCGACGGGATCGGAGTCCTTCGCCCCCATCGCGACAGGCCGGTCGAACCGAGCGGCGCTTTTGGCCATGAAAGCGAAACTACGCTTGACGCCGACAACTCTACCGATCAAGTTGAGTTGCCGGATCTGATCCCGACCGGCGACGCATTTTTCCCGGGATCCGCGGCTTTTGACCGGGAAGCAGCTTGCTCCGCGTTACCAACAGCTAAAGCGCGCGATGCTCAGGCGACAGCGCCAGGTATCGTGTTCCCCTCATTCGATGAGGCGATACGATGCAATATTCACCGCCGCGATAGCGACCGCCATCCGACAAAGGCGCGCCGCCATTTCCATGAGCGCTCGCCAGACACCTGCCTTCTCCCGGCATCGCCGCCGCGCGACCGCCGCCCCTTTCGCGCGCCCCGCCGGCGCCATCCCACAACGAGGATAAAGCCATGACCGTCCAGACGCTTGAGCATGACACCGCCACCACCCTCTTCGACATCACTCCGCTGCAGCCGAGTCTCGGCGCGCAAATCAGCGGAATCGACCTCGCAGAGCCACTCGACCGCCCGACCTATGACGCGCTGCGCGCCGCGCTCCTCCAGTATAAGGTGCTCTTTTTCCGCGATCAGAATCTGACGCGCGAACAGCATATCGCGCTCGGCGCGGCCTTTGGCGACCTTGAGGAACATCCGGTCTTTTCGCTGCCCGACTATCCGCAAATCCTGCCGCTGATCTCGCAGGAACTGAAGGGCAAGTACCGCCAGTCGACCGACAGCAATTGGCACGCCGACACGACCTTCCGCACCGAACCCTCGGCGGCGTCGATCCTGATCCAGCGCGTCTCTCCCTCGCTCGGCGGCGATACGGTGTTTGCCAATGCCGTCGCGGCTTACGAGACGCTCGACGAGGAGACGAAGGCACGGATCGACGGCCTCACCGCGATCCATGATCCAAGCGTCTTCATCCAGTTTCTAGATACCGAGGAGAAAAAGGACGCCCTGCGCACCAGCTTCCCGCCGGTCGAACACCCCGTCGTGCGCATCCATCCCGAAACGGGCGAGAAGGTGCTCTACGTCAATTCGGTGTTCACCCGCTACATCGTCGGACTGCCCGAGGATGAGAGCAAGGCTCTGCTCACGCGCCTGTTCGACCAGGTCAAGCGTCCCGAATTCCAGGTGCGGTGGAGCTGGCAGCCCGGATCGATAGCCTTCTGGGACAATCGCGCAACGCAGCACTATGCTGTCCCCGACTATAGCGAAGCGCGCCACATGGAGCGTGTGACGATCGTCGGCGACCGCCCGGTCGGCCCGAGCGCGGCCTGATCCGGCGCCGCAGATGAAAATCTCCCTCACCCCCTTTCGCACGCTCGTCGCGGGCGCCTTCCTGTCGCTCGCGGCCTGCGGCGGCGCGCCCGATGGCGGCACGACGATCAAGATCGGCGACCAACTCCACGCGCTCAAATCCTCGCTCGACGTTTCGGGCGAAGACCAGCCGACCGATTACAAGATCGAATGGGCCAATTTCGTCGGCGGCCCGCCGATCATCGCGGCGCAGACGGGCGGATCACTCGATGTGGGCTGGATGGCCGAAACCCCGCTGATCTTTGCGCAGGCCGCGGGCAGCCCGGTAAAGGTCGTCGCGGTCAGCAAGACCGTCGACGGCGGCGGATCGCCATATGCTTTGGTGGTAAAACCGGACTCGCCGATCCGCAGCATCGCCGACCTCAAAGGCAAGTCGGTGTCGTTCATGAAGGGCACGGTGCTGCATTATTTCGTCGCGCGGCTGCTCGATAAACAAGGCCTGTCGCTGAAAGACATCAAGCCAGTGCAGGCGACCGGCTTCGGCACCGGGCTGCTCGACAAGGGTTCGGCCGACGCCATCACGATCGGCGAGCCCTATCTGACGCAGGCGCTCGACGCCGGTAAGGTGCGCGTGCTCGCCAGCGGCGCGCCGCCGAACACGCCAGGGTTCTTCTACCTCGTTGCATCCGACGCCGCGCTCGCCGATCCGGTGAAGGCAAAGGCGATCGGCGACCTTGTCGCACGCGCCGCGCGCGCGACCCGCTGGCAGCGCGAGAATCCGGTCAAGGCGGCGCCCGCCCTCGCCAAACGCTACAATGTCGACGCAAAGATCGCGGAAAAGATCATTACGCGCGCCCCCGCCAGCTATGCGCCGATCAGCGACGCGATCATCGCGGCGCATCAGGACGAGGCTGATCTGTTCTTCAAGGAAGGGCTGATCCGCAAGAAGCTCGACGCCTCGCAAATCTTCGACAAGCGCTACGACGATATTGTCACAGCGCAGGAGGCGGCGAAGTGAACGCGCCCACGCCCATCGCCCTCGCCGGCGATCCCGGCAGGCTGGTACAGCCGGTTGTCCGCAAGGCCGGAACCCGCTCGGAACGCTTCTCCTTCGCGCGCCGCGCAACGGGCCCGCTAATCATCGTCGCGCTGTGGGCGGTCTCGACCAGCGCAGGGTGGATCGATCCGTCGATCCTCCCCTCACCCGCCGGGCTCGTGGCGGGGTGGCAGCAATTGTGGACCGAACAGGCGCTTGCCTCGCAGATTGCGACGTCGCTCACCCGCGCGCTCGTCGGCGGCGCGGTCGGCATCATCTTCGGGCTCATCCTCGGGACAATCGCCGGCCTGTCGAAGCTCGGCGAGGAACTGTTCGACGCGCTGCTCCAGATGCTACGCACCATCCCCTTTCTCGCGCTCGTCCCGCTGTTCATCGTCTGGTTCGGGATCGGCGAGGCGCCCAAGCTGCTCCTCATCGCGCTCGCGACGATGTTCCCGATGTATCTCAACACCTATGCCGGAGTGCGCAACGTCGACCGCAAGGTGATCGAGGCGATGCGCAGCTTCGGTCTCGGCGGCCGCCGCCTGATCCTTGAAGTCGTGCTGCCGCTCGCGCTGCCGCAGATTTTCACCGGGCTGCGCTTTGCGCTCGGGGTCTCGGTGCTCGTTCTGATCGCCGCCGAACAGATCAATGCCTCGGCCGGCCTCGGCTACCTGCTCAACAGTGCGCAAATGTACCAGCAGGTCGACGTCATCCTGATCTGCATCGCCATCTACGCAGTGCTCGGCCTCAGCGCCGACCTGATCGTCCGCTCGCTCGAACGGCTGTTCATGCCGTGGCGCGCGGGTGTCGCAATCCGATAGGAGACTTATCGATGTCCGCCGTTCTCTCGATCGATTTCGCCGCCGCCGAGCGTGTCGCCGCTCCCGACTTTTCGCACCGCCCGGTTGCGGTCGAGGTCAGCGACGTCAGCCGCAATTTCACCGGTGCCAACGTCCTAGACAGCCTGAACCTGACGATCCACAGCGGCGAATTCGTCGCGCTGCTCGGTGCATCGGGCAGCGGCAAGACGACCCTGCTGCGCATCCTCGCCGGGCTCGATGCCCCCGACGGCGGCGAAGCCTGGGTTCCCGAGGCGCGCACCGTCGTGTTCCAGGAACCGCGCCTCGTCCAGTCGAAAAGCGTGTGGAAGAATGTCGTGATCGGCCTGTCGGGCAACGACGCGTCGCGCGAACGCGCCGAATCCGCGCTCGCCGAGGTCGGGCTCGACCATCGCACCGATGCCTGGCCCGCGACGCTGTCGGGCGGCGAGGCGCAGCGTGCCGCGCTGGCGCGGGCCCTGGTGCGCGAACCGCGTCTGCTGCTGCTCGACGAGCCCTTTGCGGCGCTCGATGCGCTGACGCGGCTCAAGATGCAGCGGCTGATTGGCGAACTATGTCAGGCGCACGGCCCCGCGACGCTGCTCGTCACGCACGATGTCGAGGAAGCCATCCTGCTCGCCGACCGCATCCTCGTGCTAAAGGAAGGGCAGATCGGCTTTGACACGCGCGTCCGCCTGCCGCATCCGCGCCGCGCGGGCGGCGACGAGTTCGATGCTCTGCGCGATACTTTGCTCGCCGAACTGGGCGTGCCGCAGGCGCACTGACGCTCGGCTACCGAACACAGCAAAGGCTTTGACCGCTCCAGCATGCATCGGCATGCTGGGGTCAGGGGGATTTCGACTCATGGTAATTTCGCGCGCGCGGGCCTGGGCCACGCGCATGCCCGGATCGGGCTGGATGATCGTCGCGCTCGTCGCGGGTTTCACGATCGGCACCTTCGTTGCGGCATCTTCGCCGGTGGTAGAGGCGGCGCAACTGGTCGGCGGCATCTGGCTCGACGGGCTGCGCATGACGATCGTCCCGCTGATCTTCGCGCTCGTCGCGACCGGCGTCGCCAGCCTTGGCATGGGCGACCATCATGAAGCCGCACGGCTCGGGCGCCGCCTGCCGCTGGTGCTGATCGGCCTGCTGATCGTCTCGGCGGTCATCGGCGCCCTGATGGTCCCGCCGCTGCTCGGCGCCGTCGCGATTGCACCCGCCGATATCGCCGCGCTTCGCACCCTCTTCCCGGCGCCGCCCGCGCCAGCGGTTCCCGGAGCGGCCGAGACGGTACGCGCAATGATCCCGACCAATGTCGTGGCGTCGGCGGCCGAAGGCGCGGTCCTGCCGCTCGTTATTTTCGCGCTCGTGCTGGGCCTTGCGGTCGGCAAGATCGACCGCGACCGCGCCGAGGCGGTCATCCAGCCGCTCCGCGGTCTTGCCGATGCGATGATCGTTGTCGTCGGCTGGGTGCTCCGCGTCGCGCCCATCGGCATCTTCGCGCTCGCACTGGCGATCGGCGCGACCGTGGGCACCGCCGTGCTCGCGATCCTCGCCCAATATCTCGCCATCTCGATATCGGTGACGCTGGTGCTGATCGTCCTCGGCTACGCTATCGCCCGCTTCGCCGGAGGCATTCCACTCGGCCGCTTTGCGCGCGCCATGGCCCCGGCGCAGGCGATTGCCGCGAGCACCCAATCCTCGATCGCGACACTGCCCGCGATGATGGTCAGCGCCGATCGCGTCGGCATCGAGGAGCGCAACGCTGCGGCGATCCTGCCGATGGCGGTCGCGACGTTCAAGATTACCGCTCCGTCGAACACGGTGATGATGGCGCTGGCGCTCGCGTGGATGGCGGGCGTCGAAGTCTCGCCGCTGCAACTCGCGGTCGCCTTGCCGCTCGCTGTGCTGTCGTCGCTGGCGATCCTCGGCATGCCGGGCCAGATCAGCTTCTATGCGTCGGTCGCACCGACTGCCATCGCAATTGGCGCGCCGATCGAACTGCTACCGATTTTGCTCGCGATCGACGTCATCCCCGACATGTTCCGCACGGTCGCCAATGTGACGCATGATGTCGCCGCCGCGGCAACCATTGCGCCGCCCGTCGCGGCGGATCAATAGCGGCCGGACAGCAGCGCCCCGGCGCCCGGAACCTCTGTCGACAGCCCCAGCCGCGTGAGCATCTGGTGCGCGGTGCAGATCGCCGCGGAGACGACGGGCAAGCCGATCGCATCCTCGATCTTCTGCACCGACGGCAGCGAGGGCATTTGGACACACGCCGACAGCACCAGCGCGTCGATACCGGTCAGGTCCAGCCTTTTGTAATGATCGAGCAGGTTGGCCGGATCCTGCGCCGCGACTTCCAGATTGTCAGGAATTTCCAGCGCAAGCCAGTCGCTTACCTCGACACCCTCATCCTGAATGTAGGAAACGACCATTTGCGTCAGCGGCTTCATATAGGGCGCGACGAGCGCGATGCGCTTCGCCTTCAGTGCCGCCAGCCCTTCGATCAATGCGCCGGCGCTGGTGACGACGGGCGCGGCGCGGCCATTATCGACCGTGCGTTGGTGCAGCCGCGCTTCCGATACGCGATGATACCCCTTGCCCATGCTCATGATCGCCACCAGGCAGGCATAGCCGAGCACGTCGACCGCGGCGTCGGATAGTTCGAGCGCGCAGCGATCGGAATCGGCGTCCATCGCCGCAAGTTCTTCCTTCGTTACCTTTTTCATCCGCATGCGCGACGAGTGGAACGTGAAGCGTTCGGTCGCGATGGTTTCGCGGGCGCGGAGCAGCGCTGGAATCTCGGTTTCCATCGTGACGTTCGAACTGGGCACGATCTGCCCGATGCGGATGGGTCGGTTCATATCGCGCGCCTCAGACCGCGATGATCGGGTTGCGCAGGGTGCCGATGCCCTCGACGGTGCATTCGACGACATCGCCCGGCCACATGAACTCTTGCGGCTCACGCCCCGCACCAACGCCCGCCGGAGTGCCCGTCGCAATGATATCGCCCGGCTCCAGCGTCATCACGCTCGAAATGTCGGCGATCAGTTGGGGCACGTTGAACAGCATGAAGCGCGTGTTGCTGTTCTGCTTCTCCACTCCGTTCACATGGGTCAGAATATTGAGGTTGTGCGGATCGCCGATTTCGTCGGGTGTCACGATGCACGGCCCCATGGGGGCGAAGCTATCCTGCCCCTTCGACACGATCCACTGCCCCGCGCGGCGGCAATCGCGCGCCGACACGTCGTTGATGACGGTATAGCCGAACACATGGTTCAGCGCGTCACCCTCGGCGACGCGGCGCGCGGTGCTGCCGATGACCACCGCCAGTTCGGTTTCCCAGTCGAGCTGCTGCGTCACCTTCGCATTGTGACGGATCGGGTCGTTCCACGCGACGACGGCGGTAGGCGGCTTGGAGAAGATCACCGGCTGCTGCGGCAGATCGTTCGACGTGTCGAGCGAGCGCGCCGATTCAGCGACATGCTCGGTATAGTTGAGACCAATTCCAAAGATATTCTTGCGCGGACGCGGGATCGGCGCGAGCAAGCTGACATTGCCCACAGGCAGCGAGGTGCCGATCAGGTCGGCGGTGGTCGCCGCTGCTACCGCTTCCTTCAGGAAGCGAAGCGCGATCGGGCCCAAGTCGATGAAATCGAGCATCGTCGAAGGCAGATCATTGCCGATCGCATCGCCGAAATATTCGACGTCGATCACCATCCCGTCGTGGAGAAGGCCGAGCCGCGGTTCGGTCTCGACCGTGCGATAAGTCACGAAGCGCATAGATAATCCTGTCTGTTCAGGCGGACTGGTGACCGCCATTTTCGGAATAGGGTTCCTCGATCCGGACGCCGAGCGCCTCCATCACGGGGAAATCGTTGAACGAGAAAAGGAAGGCCTCCTCCGACGCGTCGAGATTGACATGTTCGTGCCAAACCCACGCGGGCACGCAGAAAATGTCGTGCGTGCCCCAGTCGAAGCGCTCGCCACCGATGATCGAATAGCCGCGTCCGCCCGCGACATTATAGACGACATTGCCCGTGTGGCGGTGCGCCTTGCCGCGGAACCCGGGCTTCAGCATCTGCATATGCGCGCCCATCGTCTGGAGTGCCCAGCCGCCGGTCAGCGGGTTCGAGTAACGCACCATATGCCCGTCGAACGGGGTACCGTCGGACACTTTCGCGAGGTTCCACAGCGCGTCGCGCGTCGCTTCCCAGCGATAGACCATCACCGGCGAATAGGGCTTCTCCCACGCCGGCAGGCCTTCGGGCCGCAGCCCTGCGCCGCCATAGCTCAGCGGCAGGTCGTCGGCGGGGAAGGCGGCGGTCTGGGCAGGCTGGTCGTAGACGGCGTAGAAATTGGTCTCGAGGCTGTTCATCAGCGGGATGTCGAGCCCGTCCTGCCAGATCGACACTTCGCCCTCGGCCATGACGCCATGGTCGTGCCAGGCACCGTTCGGGGTCAGCACATAGTCGTTGGCGCCCAAGGTGATGTGGTGCCCATCGACGACGGTATAGGCGCCCTTCCCCTCCATGATGAAGCGATGCGCCGACGCGGTATGGCGGTGCGCGGGGGTGATTTCGCCCGGCCGCATCGCCTGCATCCCGCTGAACAGCCAGCCGCACACCGCGACATTCTCGCGCCCTGCATCGCTGTCGTTGAGCAGGGTCACGACGCGGCGCCCGGCCTCCTCGGGTTTCACCAGGTCGAGCGCGCGCAGGCACATGCCGCGCATCTCGGCATAGCGCCACAGCGTCGGGCGATAGCGCGTCTCGGGCTCCCACGGCTCGATCGCATTGGCACGCTTCCAGAAGGCGCCTGCATTACGTCCCGCAAGCTCCTGATAAAAAGCTTCTAGTTCGGGCGTGTCGGTGACGCGTGCTCGCCCAAGAACATCGTCGCGCGGGTCGATGATCGTGCTGTTTTCTGTCACTATGACGTCTCCTCGTCGGGATCGACGGACCGCGGCTCGTCGACGAACAGGGCCGACGCGCGCGGGGTCCGGTCGACCGTCAGGTTGAAGATGTCGAAGCGGTTATAGCCGCCGATGATGTCGTGCATCAGCTTGGGCCGGATGCACTCGCCAAGATCGATATCGGCATAAACAATGCCCTCGTCGTCGATCAGCGCCTCGCCGACCAGATTGCCGTGCGGGTCGATGATGCCCGAAAAGGCGCTGTTCGGCCGCGACAGCAGGTCACGGTTCTGCGGCCGGTCGGCGCTCATCGCGTCGATGATTTCGGCGCTCACCGCCGAACAGGTGACGATCGTGAAAACCTTGCCCTCAAAACTGTGCGCGGTCGCGCGGATCTTGATCGCCTCGGCCATATTGTATGACGCGGGCGCGACGGGCAGCGCGATATAATTGGCAACATGCACCAGCTCGCCCTGCGAGAGCAGCGCAAAGCGCGCGAGCGTGTTGGTGTTCTCGCCGCACGCCAGCGTCCCGAGCGGCCCGACCGGCGTGTCATAGACGCGGATCGAGCTGCCGTCGCCGCCCGCCCAGGTCAGCTTTTCGGCCCAGGTCGGCACCAGCTTGCGGTGGCGCCCCAGCAGGCTGCCGTCGGCGCCGATGATGAGGTTGGTGTTATAGAGCGTCCCGACGCTCACCGGATCGCGCTCGTTGATCCCGATAACGACGGTGCAGCCATGATCGCGCGCCGCGGCGCACAGCGCGGCGACCTCGGGCCCATCGACAAGCACCGAAGCGCGATACAAGCGCTCATGCCATTCGGCGCCCTCGATCGGCGTCATCAGCCAGTTCCAATAGGGATAGGCCGACACGAACACCTCAGGGAACGCCACAAGCTGCGCGCCATTCCCCGCCGCCTCGGCGATCAGCGCGCACGCCTTGTCGACCGTGCGCGCGGTGTCGAGGAAGACCGGCGCGGCCTGCACCGCGGCCACCCGCGATTTGGGCAGGAAAGGTGCCGACACGTCGTTCATGTGACCGCCGCCCGCTGATGATATTGCGGCTTGTCCCATGCCCGCATCGCACAGACCTTTTCCAGCCGCCGGACGGTTTCGACAATGTCCTGATACCGCAGGTAAAGCGGCGTCAAACCGAAACGCAGGATATCGGGCGCGCGGAAGTCGGCGATCACGTCATATTCCTTCAGCGCCTGCACGATCTGATAGCCTTGGCGGTGCGCATAAGCGACCTGGCTGCCGCGCTCCGCATGCCCCTGCGTGCTGACCAGTTCAAAGCCATAGGCGTCGCAAAGCGGCTGCATCCGCTCGATCAAAAGATCGCCCAGCCCGAGCGACTTGCGGCGGATTTCAGCCATATCGGCTTCGAGCATCAGGTCGACGCCGACTTCCAATGCCGACAGCCCGAGCACCGGCGGCGTGCCGCACTGAAAGCGCTCGATCCCGGCGGCGGGGTCATAATCCTCTTCGAAGGCGAAGGGCCGCGCGTGCCCGAACCAACCCGACAGCACCGGCGTCGCCGCATGATGCCGCGCCGCCGCGAACAGATAAGCGGGCGCACCGGGGCCGCCGTTCAAAAACTTATATCCGCACCCGATCGCGAAATCCGCATTCGCGCCATTGAGGTCGACCGGGATCGCGCCCGCGCTGTGGCTCAAATCCCAGACGACGAGCGCGCCCGCATCATACGCAGCGCGCGTGATCGCCGCCATGTCGCGCACGCGCCCCGACTTATAGTGGACCTGCGTGAGCAGCAGCACCGCGACATCCGCGTTCAGCGCCTCGACGATATCGTCGGGCGCGACGGTCACCGCCTTCACGCGCCCGCCCGAAAAGGCCTCAATGCCCTGCATCATATAGACGTCGGTCGGGAAGTTCGTGGCTTCGGACAGGATCACCGTCCGTTCACGCCGCAACGAAAGAGCGGCCGTCAATGCCTTGAAGATATTCACCGAAGTCGAATCGGTCGCGACGATCTCACCCGGCTTCGCGCCGATCAGTCGCCCGATCTTGTCCCCGATGCGCCGCGGCGCGGTCGACCATTCGGCGCCGAGCCAAGAGGTGATCAGCCCCTCGCCCCATTCGCTGCCGACAACCTCGGCCAGCCGGTCGCCCGTCGCCTTGGGCAATGCACCCAGCGAATTGCCGTCGAGATAGATCAACCCTTCGCGCAAATGGAAGCGCTCACGGAACGGCGCAAGCGGATCGGCCGCGTCGAGCGCCGATACATCGGCGGCAAACATCGTGTCGGTCATGCGATTTCCCTCAGGATGGCGCGCACCGGACTGGCGTCGGCGCCGACGATGCGGAGCGGCAGCGCGACGATCTCGTACCGGCCGGGCGGCACGTCATCGAGCACCAGTCCTTCCAATATCCGCATGTCGGCCGCCTTCACCGCCTGATGCGCATCGAGCGTCTTCGACTGTTCGGGGTCGAGCGAGGCGGCGTCGGTGCCGATCAGCCGCACCCCCATCGAACCCAGCCGCGCAATCACGTCGCTGGCGATGGCGGTGAAATCCGAATCCCATTGGTCGTGCGGGAATTGCTCATAGGTCCGCAGCAACACGCGCTCGGCGCTCTCGATCGCGCTCCAGTCCACATCGGCAATCTCGACCCGTCCGCGCGCATGACGCATGTCGAGCAGCACGCATGGGCCGATATAGGCATCAAGATCGCAATCGGCCGACGAAGCGCCGTCATTGGCATAATGCAGCGGCGCATCGCCGTGCGTGCCCGCGTGCAGCGGCGTGAACATGCCGCCGACATTGACCGGACAGCCGTCGCCGATCACCGCATGACTGTGGAGAGCAAAGGCCGGCTCACCCGGCCACACCGGCACCGCGGCGTGCAGCGGCTGCGAAATATCCCAGATCCGGCTCATGCGCCCTTCCCTTCGGCATAATCACCGCCCTCACGCGGCGCGGCCATCTCGGTCCGCATCGACCAGAGCTCGGGAAAGAAGCTGAGGCTCAGCGCCTTGACGAGATAATTGACTCCCGATGAGCCACCCGTCCCTGGCTTGTGCCCGATCACACGCGCGACGGTCTTCATGTGCTTGAAGCGCCATTCCTGGAAATAATATTCGAGCGCCGTGATCTTCTCAGCGAGCGTGTAGAGATCCCAATGTCGCTCGGGATCGGTATAGATCGCAAGCCACGCCTTCTCGACCGCATCAGAGGCTTCGTAGGGCTTGGTCCAGTCGCGCTCCAGATGATCGGCGGGAATGGCAAACCCGCGCCGCGCGAGCAGCTTCAGCAACTCGTCATAGAGCGACGGCGCCTCGAATGCGGCGCGCAACCGCGCGGTCGCTTGCGGATCGTCCTTGTGGACGATCATCATATCCTCGCGCTTGTTGCCGAGCAGATATTCAAGCTCGCGATATTGCTGCGACTGGAACCCGGAGGCGCGGCGCAGGAAACCGCGAAAGGTCAGGAAATCGTGCGGGGTCAGCGTCGCGAGCACTTCCCAGCTATGGATCATATGCCGCTGGATCGTCGCGATCCGGTCGAGCCCCTTGCCCGCAATCTCCAGCCGGTCGGCCTTGATCGCATCATAAACCAGCCGCCCCTCGTGCAGTACCAGCTTCAGCCACAGCTCCATCGTCTGGTGCATGATGATGAACAGCATCTCGTCGGGCTTGTCCGACACCGGCACTTGCGCCGACAGCAATTGCGCGGTCTGCAGGTGCCGCGCATAGGTCAGGCCATTGTCCCACTGGATCGTCTCGCCGTCGATCTCGGTTTCGAAAATATCGGTGCCGCCGTCGCTCGTCTGCCTGATCATAGGGATGCCTCTCCGCTTGCCGGCGCGGCCGGCCGATCCCCTTCATAGGCGACATCGCTGCGCCAGGCATCCCCAGGGTCAAGCGCCGGTTCGCCGGCAATTTTCCGATAGATGCCGGCGAAGTCGGTTTCCTCGGTCGCGCGCAGCAACGCCTCGAAACCCTCGACGACGAAATAGGTCTGCTGGAATTCATCGAAATTATACCGCGTACGCATCACGCGTTCGATATCCAGCCAGATGCGTTTCGGTTCGGGCGACGTCAGCGCCGACACCGTCTCGGCAAGACTCGACATCAGGCCGCCGCCAAAAGCACGAAGTTCGCCGTCCTCGACGACCAGGCCGAACTCGACCGTATAGAGCCACAAGCGCCCAAGATAATTCGCCGCCCCCAGCTTCTCGGCACGTAGCCCCGCTTGGCCATAAGCGACCAGAAAATCTGAAAATGCCGGATCGGTCAGCATTGGAATATGCCCGAATATGTCATGAAACATATCGGGTTCTTCACTGTACGCGATCTGCTCGGGCGGGCGGACGAAATTGGCGGCGGGAAAGCGTTTGTTGGCAAGATGCTCGAAAAAGGGTTCGTTCGGGATCCAGCCGGGCACCGCGACCACCTCCCATCCCGATGCCGGTTTCAGCAAAGCATTGAGCTCGGCGAAATCGGGAACTCCCGGCTTCAGCTTGCGCAGAATCTCAAGGCCTTCGAGGAACGACCGACATGCATAGCCATCCAGCGCCGCCGACTGTTGGTCGAACAGGATCCGCCAGGTTTCATGCTGCCCGGCGGTAAAGCCACGCCAGTTTTGCGGCATCGTCCAATCGGCCGCGACACCTTCGGGCGGTGCATCGAAAATATGTGTCGCGGCCATCGGTCTCTCTCCAAACCTTCGGATCGAAGAGATAGCGCGGCGCCGCGCGAACATTGTGCGGATTTCACGCGAAGAGATCACGGAAAATTGGCAATCGTTCTCCAAAATATAAGAATATCAGGAAATTGTTCTTCACATGAGGATGGTCTATCCTGATTATCGTCAAAAACCGATTCAGGGCGGAACGCATGGACAAGCTGGACTGGAAGATCATTGCCGAACTCGAACGCGACGGTCGGCAATCCTACGCCGACCTGGGCGAGCAGATCGGCCTGTCAAAATCGCCCTGCTGGTCGCGGGTCAAGAATCTCGAAGAGAGCGGCGTGATCGAGGGCTATGCCGCGCGCGTCGATCCGATCGCGATCGGACTCGCGGTGCAAAGTTTCGTCGAGGTGCAGATCCGCTTCGACGCGCACATCGAGTTCGAAGCGGCGGTACTCGCGCACCCTGCCGTCGTCGAATGCCACACGACTGCGGGCGAGAGCGACTATCTGCTCAAGATATTCGCGCGCTCGGCGGACCATCTCGACGAATTGCTGCGTCACAATCTGTCGAAGCTTCCCGGTGTCCAGCGGTTAAAGACGGTCGTCTGCCTCAAAACGATCAAACGGCATGGGCACCTTGCCGAGTGGGCGCGAACGACCGAGAAGCGTGCCCCCCTGTCCTCCTGACGCCGGAGCGGCGTCAGTGTTTCAGATACTGGCTCGGCGGCACGCCAAAGGCGCGGCGGAACATCGCGGCGAACCCGCTGGGGCTGTCATAGCCGACGTCATAGGTGACCTGCGTGATCGACGCGCCCGCGGCGAGCATCGACAAGGCCTCCATCAGGCGGACCTGCTGCCGCCAGACGGCAAGCCCCATTCCCGTTTCCTGCTTGAAACTGCGCGTGAAAGTGCGCCGCCCCATCGCCGCGAGCGCGGCCCAATCGTCGATGTCGCGCGGGTCCGACGGGTCGGCGATGATCGCGTTGCAAACGCGAAGAAGGCGCGGGTTCGACGGCATCGAAACCTGATAGGGCGCGTTCGGCATGCGGCCGATTTCGTCGAGCAGCAGGCCGATAATCCGCCCCTCGCGCCCATCGACGTCATAGAGTGCAGGGAAATCGACAACCTCGAGGATCAACGACTTCACCAGGTTGGACACTTCAAAGACGCGGCACTCGTGCCCGGTCTCGCCGCTACACGGCAGGTAAAGCGTGCGAAGCGACACCGGGCCGCGGCACGCGACTTCGTGCCTTGTTCCCGCGGGCAGCCATACCGCGCGCTGCGGCGGGATCACAAAGCTGGTTTCGGGCGTACGGACCGACATGACTCCGGCCGAGGCATAGAGGATCTGAATATGGTCGTGGCTGTGCATTGGATCGACGAAGCCCGCAGGATATTCATCCTGCAGCGCAATGACCGGACGGTCGTTCGTCAGAACATCGACACTATGCTTCATGGCCCAATTCTCGCAAGCCTTAGTCAAATGTACAATATAGGCCGCGCGTGCCCCTGACCAGCGGCGATGCGTCCACTGGCCTGTCCGGCGCGGTGATTGGCCCGAACGTGCGATAGATGCGTGTGCGTAGCAGCTATCAGGCGATCAAGGATCGTTTCGAGAAGGATTTGCGAAATATGTCAAAGGGCCTGGATGCCATGCAGAACGACATGGCCGACCCCGATATCCGGCGCTTTGTCGACGCGATCAACGCCGCTTATGCAGAGCATGGCGCGCCCGAAGGCGCGAGCATGGCCGCGCGGCGCGCCGTCGCCGAACGCGTCCGCAAACCATGGCGTGAGGGTGGCCCGATAATGGCGGAGCGTCGCGAAATCGACATGGGCGGCGTCCGCCTGCGGCTTCACCGGCCGGTCGCCGACGTGAAGTTGCCCGTCATGCTTTATATTCATGGCGGCGGCTGGACATTGTTCAGCATCGACACGCACGACCGGCTGATGCGCGAATATGCCGCGCGCGCGGGCATCGCGGTGCTCGGCATCGATTACAGCCTGTCGCCCGAGAGCAAGTTCCCGGTCGCGCTCGAAGAATGCGCGGCGGCGCTCGACTGGATCGCGGCCCAGGCGGACGCGCTGAACCTCGATGCCGGGCGCGTCCTGATCGGCGGCGACTCCGCCGGCGCCAACCTGTCGGCCGCGACCTGCCTTTTGCAGCGCCAGCGCGGGCGCCCGCTCCCGATCGCCATGCTGCTCAACTATGGCGCCTTCGCCCCCGAACATACCCCCAGCTACGCGCGCTTCGGCGCAGGGGACTATTCGTTGGAAGCCGACGAGATGGACATATTCTGGGCCAACTACATCGACACGCCCGACCAGCTCGCCGATCCGCTCGTCGCCCCGCTGCGCGCCGATCTGTCGGGCATGCCTCCGTCCTTCCTCGCCATTGCCGACTGCGACATCCTCGCCGACTGCAACGACGCCTTCGCAAGCAAACTTGAAGCCGCCGGCGTGCCGACGCGCGCCGTCACCTATCGCGGCGCCACGCACAGCTTTCTGGAAGCCGCATCGATCGCCCCGCTCGCGGGCCGCGCGCTCGACGAGCAGGCCGCCTGGATCCGTGATATCGTCGGGGCATGACAAGCCTCTACTCCCCGCGCGGCGCCGCCGACATCGCGCAGTTGGTCGCCGACTACCCGCTCGCCTGGCTCGTCTCGCGCGATTTCCACGCGAGCCCGCTGCCGCTGATTGCCGAGACTGACGACAGCGGCGCGGTCGTCGCGCTCTTCGGCCATTGCGCGCGCCGCAATCCGCTCGTCGCCGATTTTACCGCCGATCCGCGCGGGCTGATCCTCTTCAACGGCCCCGCCGGCTACGTGCCGACGAATTTGCTGTCGAAACCCGACTGGGCGCCGACCTGGAATTATGCGGTGTTGCGCTTCACCGTCGACATCGAGTTCGTCGAGGGCGAAACGAGCGATGCAATCGAGCGGCTCGTCGAAAAGCTGGAAGACGGCGCCTGGTCGACAGCGAGCCTTGGCGGACGCTATGAGACGATGCTCGACCAGATCATCGCCTTTCGCGCTCACGTCCGTTCGGCGGGGCACAGCTTCAAGCTGGGTCAGGATGAAAGCCCGCAGGGCTTTGGTGAAATCGTCGCAGGTCACGCCGACCGGACGCTGGTGGAATGGATGGAAGGACAGGCCCGGACGTGAAGCTTTTCTTCGATGATCGTCAGACCGCCCACGCACCGCTGCGCGAACTGCACAACGGCGACTGGGTGCCCTATGCCGAGAATGTCGAACGGCCGCGCTCGATCGTCGAACATTTCGCCGACTGGAACCCGGTTCGCGATTTCGGCATGGCGCCGCTGCTTGCGGTGCATGACCCCGATTATCTCGCCTTCCTCGAACGCGCGCATCGCGACTGGCTGGCCGCCGGACGCAATGGCGACGCCATTGGCTACACCTTCCCGATCCGGCGCCGGCGTCCACTGGGCTTCGGGCGCATCGACGCCGATCTCGGCGCCTACAGCTATGACGCCGGAACGCCGATTGCGGCGGGCACGTGGGAATCGGCCTATTGGTCGGCGCAGGGCGCGCTCACCGCGCTCGATCATCTCGCGACCAGCGGCGATGCTCATGCCTTTGCGCTGTGCCGCCCGCCGGGCCATCATGCCGGGCGCGACTATATGGGCGGCTATTGCTACCTCAACAACGCGGCGATCGCCGCGCGCGAGGCGCATAATCGGGGGCTGGGGCCGGTCGCGATCCTCGACATCGACTATCATCACGGCAATGGCACCCAGGACATCTTCTACGAAGATCCCAGCATCTTCTTCGCCTCGATCCACGCCGACCCGCGCACCGACTACCCCTTCTATTGGGGCCACGCCGACGAAATAGGCGACAACGAAGGCCATGGCACCACCCAAAACCACCCCCTCCCCCAAGGAACCGACGGGCAAAGCTATGCGCCCGCGCTCGACACCGCGCTGGCGGCGATTTCGAATTGGGGGGTGAAATTCCTCGTCTTGTCGTTCGGAGCCGATACGCACAGCAGCGATCCGATTTCGAGCTTCGCACTCGAGCGCGAGGATTATGTCGAGTTGGCGGGGCGCATCGCGGCGCTTGGCGTCCCGACGCTGATCGTGATGGAAGGCGGCTATGCCGTCGGCGATCTCGGCAAGAACGTCGCCGCTTTCCTCTCAGGTTTCTGAAGACAAAAAAGGCCGCCCCGCTCGACCGAGCAGGGCGGCCCTTTCTCATTCTCAGTTCAGGCTAAACCTTACGCTCGCACCGATCGTGCGCGGACGGGCGACCGATCCCGCGAACGAGAAAGGCGCGTTCAAGATGCCGTACTGGTTAAACAGATTTTTCGCGAACAGGCCGAGTTCTATCCGGTCGCTCACCGTCACCGAGGCGTTGAGGTCGATGACGTGAAAATCGCCCTTTTCCAGCGTCGCGCCGAACGCCACCGGGGCGCTCGACATATAACGGTGCGACAGGCCGATCCGCGGCTTCAGCGGCGAATCGGGGAGAGTCAGATCGACCGAGTTCGACAGAATCCATTCGGATGCACCGGGCAACCGCGATCCCTTGGCATAACCGCCGCCGGGCGCGAAGCTGTCGGGCAACAGCGACGACAGCCGCGCATCATTGTACGAGACGTTCGAAGTGAAGGTCAGGCCGCGCGTCGGGCGCATCGTCAGGCTCAGTTCGACCCCGTCGATATTCGCCCCGGCGCCATTCACGGTGTAGGCGCGGATATCGGGCGTGAAGAGGCGTGCCTGAATATTGCCCCAATCGATGTGGTAGGCGGTGAGATCGACCGACAGCGTGCCGTCGATCAGGTCGAAGCGCGTGCCGACTTCATAGTTTTTGGTCGTGTCGCTGCCGAATGACTGCGGCAGGTCGGGATAGGGCAATGCGAAGACATTGAGCCCGCCGATACGGAAGCCTTCCGAATAGAGCGCATAGACCATGAAGTCGTCGTTCGGCTTGTAAGTCAGCGACGCCTTGGGAATGAAGTCGGACTGCTTGTCCGCCGCCGGCGCATAATCGAACGCCGGAACAAGATCGATATTCGGCGCCAGCGTCGCCTCCGCCCGCGTGCGATATTCGAACAGGCGGCCACCGAGGGTCAGCGTCAGCTGGTCGATGATGTCATAGCTGATTTCACCGAAAATCGCCTTTTCGGTAACATGATTGCGATAGGTCGAGCGGCTGGTGAAATCGTCGGGCGTGATCACGCTGCTCGGCTGGCCGCCGAACTCGCCGGGGTTCGCATCGACATAATCGGCGATGCCTTCCAACCGCAGGCGATCGTTGCCATAGCCCTTCAGGCGCGTGTAATTGGCGCCAAGGAGCCAGCGGAAACGGCCGCCATCGGGCGAGGCGAGACGGACTTCGGCATAGCGAGTGTTCGAATTGCCGAAGCCGATGCCGACCAGCGGAGTCCCGGTACGCGCATCAAAGGCGCCGAGACCATAATCGAACAGCGAGCTAGCCTTTTTCTTCGTGTAGCTGCCGACCGCGGTCAGCGTCGCAAACCCCAGATCCTGCTCGACGCGCAGGCTGTGCATCTGGAAATCGCTGTCCTGATACTCGCGCTCGGTATTCGGCCGCGTATAGTTGCGGGTGCCCGGGATGATGAAGACATAGGTCTGATCGTCGAGATCATATTCCTGATACATGCTGAGCGCCGAAATGCGCGTCGTCTCGGTCGGGGTGAAGACGATCGACCCGCGCAGGCCCCGAACCCGCAAATCGTTGCTGCCCTTGTCGCCGATGCCGGGGCTGTTCAGATAGCCGGCGTCGACGCGCTGGAGCGCGACGAGGCGCACCGCGAGCTTGTCCGTCACCAGCGGAGCGTTGACCATGCCCTTCACCGCATAGCTCGCCTCGCCCGCGCGCTTGGTGGTCGACACCATGCCTTCGAAACCCGCGTCGAATTTCGACGGGTCGGCCTCATTCACGACATAGTTGATCGCGCCGCCGAGCGACGAGGATCCGAACAATGTACCCTGCGGTCCGCGCAGCACCTCGACGCGGCTGATGTCGAATGCGTCGATGTCGGGAATGACGAGCGGGAAGCCCGGTTCGCCGAGCGGCAGTTCGTTGAGATAATAGCCCGTCGTCGCCTGGTTCGCTTCATGATAGGTGGTCGAGGCGATGCCGCGGATCACGACTTCGGAATTGCCCGGCTGATAGTCGTTGAACACGACGCCCGGGACGCGGGTGATATAGTCGGAGAGGCTTTGGGCGTTGAGCTTTTGCAGCGTCGCTTCGCTGACCGCCGACACCGAACCGCTGACATCGCGAACCGACTGTTCGCGCTTCGCCGCGGTGACGACGATTTCATTGTCGTCGACCTCCTGCGCCAACGCGCCCGATGCCTGACCCAACGCCAGGATCGAGATGCCACATGCGGCGACCCGCCTGATCGATGCAAAGCCCATTTTTGCCTCCCTATTTTGATATTGCCTATTGGTAGGAAAATCCGATGCTCAAGCTATCATGCGAAGCTGGCGTGTCGGCGATGGTCGGGCCATATTCCAGTTGGATCGGGCCAGCGCGTTCGCGCAAGAAACCGCCGTTTAGCGGCAAGTTGAGACCAAATTGCCCGATCGGTGGATTGGGCGGCCTGATCGGCGCAGTAAGCCAATCGCCGCGACATACACTGGACGCGACATCCCCACCGGGCGAGAGAGGGTCGCATGCAAGACATCCAGAACAAGAGCCGGAGAATGTTCATGAGCAGCGTCGCGCTGGCGGCACTCCTGCTTGGAAATCGCGCGAGCTGGGCGACTGATAATGGGACTACCCCACGCTGGCCAAAGATCGCGCCACCGCGATCGCCGCGTATCTCGCATGTGATCGAGCAACTCGGCCGCACGCGCGACGACGCCTATAGCTGGATGAAATTCATTCCCGCTGCGGGAGAGCGCACGCGCGCAAATCTACCCGAAGCGGTCGGCACGATGTTGAAGGCCGAGAACGACTATGCCGATGCGATCCTTGCGCCGCTAACCGGCGAACGCGCTAAACTGCTGGACGCGATGCTCGCACGCGCGTCGGGTGACATGGCGGCCCCGGCGCTCGAACGCGACGGCTGGGATTATGGATCGGTGCGCCCCGCCAGGGCGGCCCATGCGATCTACACGCGCAGCCGCAAGGGCGGAAAACCGGAGCAACTGATCGACGAGGCAGCGCGCGCGGAAGGCCAACCCTATTTCCGCAGTACGGGGCATCAGCCGAGCCCCGACCATCGCTATTTCGCCTGGGCCGAAGATGTCATCGGCAACGACCGCCACCGTATCTGTATCCGCGACAATCTGACCGGCGAGGTGCGCACGATCGTCGACAAGGATGCCTATGGCTATGGCGGGCTCGCCTTCGCGCCCTCTTCGCTTTGGCTGTTCTGGATATGGCGCGACGCGCGTAACCGACCGACGCGCCTCTACCGCACTTCGGTCGACGGGAAGGTGACCGACCTTGTTTATGAGGAAAAGGATCCTGCGATCTTCATGCAGGTGAAGCGCACAGCGGCCGACGGCTTCATCGCGCTGACCCTCGCTGGTCCCGAGACCGCCGAAGTCCGGCTGGTATCCGCCACCGACGAAACCGCCGCTCCGATCATAGTCTGGCCCCGCAAGACCGGGATACTCTACGACATCGACGAGTGGAACGGCGGTCTGATCGCGCTGACCGACATCGACGGCGCGTTCGACATGACGCTGGTGCGATTGGACCCGAGGGATTTCCACACCGCGGCGACGCTCGTGCCACACCGCGCGGGAACACCCATTCTGCAAATCCAGCCTTTCAAGCGCGCGCTGGTGCGGCTCGAACGTGTCGACGGCCTCCACCGGCTTGTGATCCTTCGCCCCGACGGCTCCGAACAGGCGATCGGCTTCGACGATCCCGCCTATGCGATCGAGCTCCCGCCCGAGCAAAGCTATGCCGCCTCATCGGTGATGATCGTCCACCAATCACCCAAATCGCCTCGGCGCTGGATTCGCGTCGACCTTGCGAGCGGCAAACAGACCATCGTGCAGCAACAGAAGGTGGCAAACTTCGACCCCGGCGATTATGAGGTCGAGCGCCTGTTCGCCCCTGCCCACGATGGCGAAATGGTGCCGATCACGCTGGTTTCGCGCCGCGGCGCACCAAAGGACGGCAAGGCACCGCTGCTGCAATATGGCTATGGCTCCTATGGCGTGCCGAGCGATCCCGAATTTTCGATCCCCGCACTCGCGCTTGTCGATCGCGGCTGGCGCTATGCGATCGCGCATGTGCGCGGTGGATCCGAAAAAGGGCGCCAATGGTTTCTCGGCGGGCGAAAGTTCACTAAGCGCAACAGCTTCACCGACTTCATCGCCTGCGCCGAATATCTTGCCGCCGAGAACTATACCGCAAAGGGCAAAGTCGTCGCCTATGGCCTGTCGGCGGGCGGGCTGCTTGTTGGCGCCAGCATGAATATCGCGCCGACCCTGTGGGGCGGCGTGATCGCACAAGTGCCGTTCGTCGACATGCTCAACACGATGAGCGATGGCGCTCATCCGCTCGTTCCGCTGTTCCGTCCCGACTGGGGCGACCCGCTCGCCGACCCAAAGGCCTATGACTATATCGCCTCGATCTCACCCTATGAGAATGTCCAGGCGGCCGCCTATCCGCCGCTGCTCTGCACCGCGGGCCTGAAAGACGATCGCGTCGCCTATTGGGAGCCCGCCAAGCTCGTCGCCGAGGTCCGGCGACGTTCGACGAGCGGAAATCCTGCGCTGCTTCACACCGATATGGATAGCGGGCATCAGGGCAGCGCCGACCTTGCCAGCGAATATGGACAGAAGGCGCTGTTCTGGGCCTTCGCCATACGCTGCGTCTAAAAGCCCCGAAAAGACGGCACCGGCGCAAACATCAACGCGATAAAGCCATAGGCGCTCGCGAGCAGCAGCAGCACACCCGCGCCGCCGACCAGCCAGTCGGCGCGCAGCCGGCGAACGAGCCAGGCGCCAATCGGCGCGGCAATCACGCCCCCGATTAGCAGGCCGATCGCCGCCGTGCTGAAGCTTTGCCAGCCCATCGTACCGATAAAGCCGGCTGCGATCGTGACAGTGACGAAAAATTCAGATGCGTTGACCGTGCCGATCACGGTTCGCGGCTCGGCGCCCTGCGCGAGCAAGTTCGCGCTGACGATCGGGCCCCAGCCGCCTCCGCCCGACCCGTCGGCAATCCCGCCGACAAGCCCGAGCGGCCCGACAAGTTTCAAGCTGCGATAGGTTTGCGGTCGCCGCGCCCCGCGCCAGAGCAAATAGATGCCGACGGCGCCGAGATAGGCGAGCACGACCGGTCGCGCGATGCTGTTGTCGATATTGGTCAATATCCACACGCCGATCAGCCCGCCAACGATACCCGGGACGACGAGCCGGCGGAACAGCCGCCAGTCGACATTGCGCTGCATCGCATGCGCGAGCCCCGACACGCCGCCGGTAAAGCTTTCGGCAACATGCACCGCTGCCGACGCGGATACCGGCGGCAATCCGAGCACGAGCAGCAACGCAGTCCCGATGACGCCGAACGCCATGCCAAGAGCGCTGTCGATCAGTTGCGCGGCAAAGCCGATCAGGATGAACGGCAGTAACGCCCAGAGCGTCAGCCCGTCGAATATCGTCATTGCGCGGCTTTCCGTGCGTGGGTCGGTCTGGGCTTGCGGCGCGTCAGCAGGAACACGGCGGGGAAGCCCAGAGCAATCAGCGACAATGCGCCCGCAAAAATCGGCTCTCCTCCAGCCAGCCAGGGCAACACCGCCGCCCAGATCGACACGCCAAGCACGGTCAGCAGCGTCTGTTCCTGATCGATATCGGTGTCGACGCCGAGCGGCACGCCCCGCGCGTCGGCGCGCAGCGCTTCAAGGCGCCGCGCGACGGGGCTGTGCGGCGCGGCACGGCTCCCCGGCGTCAACGAAGAGATGACCGACCCGAGCCCCGCCCCGACCAACCGCACACCCACCGCACGAGCGAAGGCGCGCGGCTCCTCAAGCCGGTCGCCGATCGACCGCAGGCTGAGCCGGCCGCCGAAAACGAGGTCGATCAGGGCGTCGCCCGTCAATGCTTTGATCGGACGTGCTTCGACAGCGTGGCTCGCCTCGATCCAGTCGAAGATCGCGTTCGGAACATCTATGCTGCACGCGCGCTCCAGGCCTTGGAAACCAGGCGCGCTGTTCGCTTCACAGATCCGGTAACCTTCTTCGTCGAACAATATGTCGATCCCGGCAACTTCCAGCCCCAACGTATCAGCGGCGCGCGCCGCCAGATCCGCCATCTCGCCGGTCGGCGTATACGCGATGCCGACACCGCCAAGCGACACGTTCGATTTAAAATGGCCCGCGGGGGAGCGCCGCTCCATCGCGGCGATCACGCGACCACCGATCACGAGCACGCGAACATCACGCCCGTGGCTGGACCGCACATAGTGCTGGAACAGGAAATCCGCCTTGGCATCCGCGCTTTCGAGCAGCCCGGCGAGATCCTCGAACTGGCTGCGATCCTCGCATTTGAGTACGCCGGTGCCGCGCGTCCCGCGCAGCGTCTTGACGATCAGCGGAAAGCCCAGCTCCTCCTCGACGACATCGACCCCGATCGGGAATTTACCCAGAATGGTCGCGGGAATCGGCAGCCCGGCACGCGCAAGCCGCTGCATCGTGTGGAGCTTGTCGGCCACGAGGTCGATCGCCTCGGGACCGTTGATCAGGCGTACGCCACGACGCTCAAAATGGCGGAGCACCGCGAGCGTAAAATAATCGGTCTCGGCACCCGTCCTGCACAGGATGAAATCGGGCCGCTCGAGCGAATGGCCTTCATAATGCACCGACCAACCCTCGACCGGAGCCGCGACGATATCGAAATTATGCGGTTTCAGGACGTGCAGTTCGACCCCGCGCGCGGCCGCAGCTTCCTGAAAGCGCAGGATTTCGGGGACCTCCGGCAAAGCGGGATCGAGATCGCGCGCGAAGAAAATCCAGCCCAGCAAAGGTTGCTCCTCGATATTGGCTCTGCTCAGTGCCAGAAAATGTGCCGCTCGCGCAATCGTTCCCGCGCGCCCGCACGTTAAGCCGCTGTTTTGACACGTCGATTGCGTCCCGCTTTAACAGACGGCAACAATTCGACCCGAAAATCCTGCCGCGGCAAGGTGAATCAGCCTTAAACCTGCACTATTTCGCTCGTTAAAGCTCGCATGACCACTAAAGCGACAGCATCGAACGAGCCGGTAGGACGGCTCCTGGGTTGGCTGGGGCTCCGCAATGCACGCGGCGACACCCCCGACGGAGGCCAGGCGCCGCCCGGCGGCGGCGCCCGCGATCTTGCGCGCGAGGCGCGTTATGAACTCGCAGCTTCGATCACTTCGTTCCTCGTCGACAATGATCTCGATGTCTCGCCGGCGAACCTGCTGCTTGCCCATGCTGCCTTTTCGGGTCGCAACCCGCGACTGGCACGGCAGATCGTCGCGCAGGCACAGACGCCCGATGGGATCAGCCAGAAATGGCTCAACGAACTCGACGAACAGGAAAGCAGCCAGCCCGATCGCGTCGAGCTCGACCAGTTGATGACCCGGCTCGAAAACAATATCGAGGCGTTCCAGGCGAATACGAAGGAAGCCCGAAGCGCCACCACCGACTATGGCACCGAGCTCGAACAGCATGTCGTCGATCTCGAACAACTCCAGAAGACGGGCCGCATCGTCTCGAGCCTCGCCGACCTTGCCAAGGTCATGCTCGAACGCACGCGCAAGGCCGAGGACGACATGCGCAAGAGCGAGGACGAAGCAAAGGCGCTGCGCCGCAGCCTCGACCGCGCCAAGCGCGACGCCGAACTCGACTATCTGACCGGCCTGCCCAACCGCCGCGCATTCGAAGCGTTGCTCGACCGGCATTACAAGGAAGCGCGCGCAGCGGTCGAACCGCTGAGCATCGCCTTTTGCGACATCGACGAGTTCAAGAAGGTCAATGATATCCACGGCCACGAGGCCGGCGACCGCGTCATAAAGGCGATTGCCGACACGCTGGCGCGGATTTCAAACGATCATTGCCACGTCGCCCGCCATGGCGGCGAGGAATTCGTCATGCTGTTCCGCGGCCTGACGCCGACCCAGGCGGCCGAAAAGCTCGACGACGCGCGCGAAGCTCTCGCCGACCGGCGTCTGATCAACCGCAAGACCGACGAGCCATTTGGCCAGATCACCTTCTCCGGCGGCGTGGCGGATGTCTTTGGCTATGGCGACACACGCGCCGCGCTCAAGGCCGCCGATGCGGCGCTCTATCAAGCGAAGGCCAACGGACGAAACCGGATCGAAGTCGCCGGTTCGGCCTGAATTCCTATTCCCGCGGGGGGCGGGAGGTCGCGGGCGATCGCGCACCAGAGCGCGATCGCCCGCGGTTTCATATGTCAGGCCGCAGGGCGACGCGCATAGACGCCGAAACCCGCGATAACCGCATAACAGAGCGCCGGCAGCAGCAGCGCCGTCGCGAGGCTGCCCGTAACATCGGCCAGCGCGCCGGTCGCAAGCGGCACGACCGCGCCGCCGAAGATCGCGACATTGATGATCCCCGACCCGTCGGCCGCGCGGCTGCCGAGTTTTTCGGACGCGAGGCTGAAGATCGTCGGGAACATGATCGCGTTCATCAGGCCGATCGCGAGCAGGCTGTAACCCGAGACGACGCCATTCGTGTTGGTCGAGATCAGGATCAGCGCAATCGCGCCAACCGCGACGCACGCCAGAAGCTTGCCAGGACTGACCACGCGCATCAGGCCCGAACCGATGAAGCGGCCGATCATCGCGCCGCCCCAATACAGGCCGATCAGCTTGCCCGCAGCTTGTTCGGCGAGTCCCATGACGCCCGGCTGCATCAGATAGTTGACGATCAGCGAACCGATCGACACTTCGGCGCCGACATAGAGGAAGATGCACAGCGCGCCGAAACCGAAGCGCGGACGTTTCAGCAGGTCGAACCCGGCGAGGCCAGCACTCGCCTCATGTTTTTCACCCTGCAGCCGGTTGCGGAACATCCACACCGCGCCAGCAACCACCAGCAGCGCAACCGCGATGCCGAGATAGCCATGGACGATCGCCTGGCTCTCGGCGGTGCGATAGGCGTCGAGCTCGGCGCCCGACAGATCTTCGGCCTTCATCGTCGCAAGGCTGCCGAGGATCAGGACCGAACCCGCGATCGGAAAGATCGTCGTGCCGAGCGAGTTGAACGCCTGTGCGAAAGTCAGCCGGCTGTGCGCAGTCTCGGGTTTTCCGAGCAGCGAAATCAGCGGATTGGCAACGACCTGCACGATCACCACCCCGCTCGCGAGGACGAACAGTGCAAACAGGAATAGGCCGTAAACGGCATTTTGCGACGCCGGAATGAACAACAGACAGCCGACCATCATCGTCAGCAAGCCCGCCACCGCGCCGCGCATATAACCAATCTTCTTGACCAGCTTCGCGCCCGGAATACCGATCACCAAATAGGCGGTGAAGAAGCAGAACTGCACCAGCATCGCCTGCGTGTAATTGAGCGTGAACAGTTCCTTGAGTTTGGGAATGATCACATCGTTCAGGCTGGTGATGCCACCGAAAATGAAGAACAGCCCCATGACGAACAGCCGTAGTTCGGGCGCATCGACATGCGCGCCCTGCCCATCGCCGGCGCGCGTATCACCGCCCGGCGTTAAATCTGGCGCTAGTGCCATTTCTCTCTCCCCGACCTTATCTCAGGCTAACCCAGCTACAGGTCTTGTCACTTTACCGCTGGCGGGCAAGGCAGATTCTCGCCAACCGCCTCGACATTCGTATTCAGCAGCGTCGCGGCGAAGCCCTTGTCGCTCTGGATCGACACGGCATAATCGACTTGCCGCAGATTGGCGCCCGCATCGGCGAAACAGCGGAGCGGCACCTTGATCGTCGACACCTGCCCCTTGGGCGCTGCCTTGACCAGGGCCGAAATGTCGAACGCTTTGCCACCCAGCGCGAGACTTACCGGCGCACTGCCGATTGCGTCGATCCGCCATTCGACGCGCAGCGCGAAGCTGTTGTTGAGCTGGCGCGACAGGTCGGCATATGGTCCGCTGAGATGCAGTGCGGCAGGGCCGGTCCAGACGAAGGATTTGCCATCCTCTTGCGCGCGAACGTCAACCGAACGCGCGGCGATCAGGCCGCCGGGGCTAGAAACCGGCCCGGACTCGACCGGCCGAGCCCCGCCCGCGTCGGTGACCGTCAACACCCAAGGCGCGCGCGCGCGGCCGCCGGAGAAGAAATTCTCGACGTTCAGCGCCGCGGTGATGTCGACTCCCAACTCTTCGGATAGCTGCGGAACCGTCGTGTTTGCGCCGTATTTCAGACCATAGCCAACCGCGAATTGCGGCTTTTCGACGGGCGATCGCGCATCGGCGGGCCAGGCAAAGGGCAGCGCTCCGGTGAAGGCGCGCGGCGTCTTCCCGTCTTTGCCGGCGACAAGCACGTCGGCGACGCCCGCACCCTGCGATCCCGGTAACCAACCTGCGACGAACGCATCGGCGGCGTTGATTTCAGGGTTGGTGAACATCGGCCGTCCCGACAGGAACAGCGCGACCACTGGAATGCCCGCCGCCTTCAGCTTCTTGAGCGTCGCGAGATCGGTCGCTTCCGACGGCTGATAGTCGAGCGTCGCAACATCGCCCTGGAATTCGGCATAGGGCGCCTCGCCAAACACGACGATCGCGACGTCGGGCTTTTCCTTGTACACGCCACCTTCGGACAATGTCGCGACACCGCCCGCATCACGAACCGACTTGTTCAGCGCTTCCCAGATCGTCTGGCCATTGGGGAAGTCGGCGTGGGTGACATCGGTCCCCTGCCAACTGATGGTCCAGCCGCCGGACTGGATGGCCATGCTGTCCGCCGCGGGACCAGTGACGAGCACGCGCGCGCCCGGCTTGATCGGCAGCACGCTACCATTATTCTTTAGCAAAACGAGGGATTTGGCGACCGCTTCGCGCGCGACCGCCAGATGCTCCGGCGTGCCGACAGCTTTCACTACGCTGCGATCGACATGGCCTTCGGGGAACAGCCCGAGCTTATATTTGACGCGCAGGATGCGGCGCACCGCATCGTCGAGCCGCGCCGTAGATATCGTGCCATCCTTCGCATGTTTCAGCGTGCTTTCGTACAGCCCCTTCCAACTGTCCGGCGCCATGAACATGTCGAGCCCGGCGTTGATCGACTGCGCGCAATCGGTGACACTGCACCCGGCCACCTGCCCATGCCCGTTCCAGTCGCCGACGACGAAACCGGCAAAGCCCATCTTGTCCTTTAGCGCGTCAGTGAGCAGCCCCTTGTTGCCGTGGTGCTTGACACCCTGCCAGCTTGAGAAGCTGGCCATCACGGTCAGCGCGCCAGCATCGATCGCGGCAGGATAACCCATCGCATGTTTCGCGATCAGTTCCTTTTCGTCGACCTTGGCGTCGCCCTGATCCTTGCCCTCGAACGTCCCGCCGTCGGCGAGGAAATGCTTGGCGGTCGCGGCAACATGTTGCGGACCGACCGTCCTGCCCGCGACCAGTGGTCCTTGCAGGCCAATCACCATCGCCTTCGCATATTCGGCGATCAGCTTCGGGTCGGAGGCATAGCCTTCATAGCTGCGGCCCCAGCGCAGATCCTGCGGCACGGCAAGCGTCGGAGCAAAGGTCCATTCGATACCGCTGCCCGCAATTTCGGCGGCGGTGACCGCGCCGATACGCTGGATCAGTTCGGGATCGTGCGCGGCGCCGAGGCCGATATTGTGCGGAAACAGCGTCGCGCCGGGGACATTGTTGTGCCCGTGCACCGCATCCACGCCAAAGATGATCGGAATCGCGACGCCATTCGCCTGCGGGCGCATCGACACCGCGCGAAAATCGCCGACCAGCTTCGCCCAGTCGGCCGCAGTCGAACGTTCATTGCCATTAGGACCGCTATTGCCGCCAGCGAGAATGGACCCGAGAGGATAGGTTTCAAGATCCTTGGGCGTGATCGTGCTGATATCGGCCTGCACCAATTGGCCGACCTTCTGCTCGACGGTCATCTTTTTGATCAGTGCGTCGATCCGCGCTTCGGTCTTGGCGTCGGAGATCGCGGCAGGGCTTTTCGCGGCGGGCCATAGTTCGGGATGGACCTTGGCCGCTTCCTTGTCCGTGGTTTGTGCGGTTGCGGCTGCCGTTCCTGCCAGAAGCAGCGCGGTCGCCATGACCATTGCCTGTCGGCGCATCGTCTCTCCCATTCTTTGTATGTGAACGTTATCAACGCTCACTTCGCATAGTGGATGAACGAAAGCAAGCGCTCTGTTTTCGGAGTTGTCAGCGCAGACGCGGCATCGTCGCGAGCAGCAGCACCGCGATCGCGGAGAGCGCCGCAAGCAACAGGAACAGCGCGTCGAAACCAAAACCGGGGACGAGCGAGATCGTCAGCCAGGGCATGATCAGCGACGGTACTGTGTTGGTCAGATTGAAGATGCCAAGGTCGCGGCCGCGCCGGTCAGAACGCGGCAGGATACGCAGCGTCTGGCTGCTATGGAGCGACAGGAACACCGTCGTAGCAATGCCGAAGACGAGATAGCTCGCCTTTGCCGCGTCGAGCCCCGTCGCCAGCGCCATACCAACCATGCCAAGGCTCGACACCGCTGCGGCAACGACCAGCGGCACGAACGGCCGATCATTACGGTCCGCCCATCGGCCGCTCGCCAAGGCGATCGGAATCGCGATCGTCAGCGCCATGCCGAACAGCCGCGCCTTTTCATTGTCGTGCATGCCGGGATCGATCGAACGGAACCAGAAATAAAGATAGGCGAACAGCGCCGCCTCGGCGATCTGGACGAGCAAGCGCGCAAGCCACATCCGCACCGCGGGGCCAGTCGGGCGCCGCCGCTTCTCGCCCGCAACGCGTACCGGCGGAGCGACCAGATCGGGGAAGGAACGCGGACGACCGAGCAGCAGCACCGGCAGTACAGCGGCTGCCACCAGCAACGCAATGACCATGAGCCGCTGTTCCGCCGACACCAGTCCCGGCCAGGTGACGAGCCATCCCGACCAGCCGCCCAGCGCCGGCGAAAAGGCGAGCAGCCCGCCGAGCAGGCCCTTCTGTTCGTCGGGAACGCAATCGCCTGCCCACGCCGCAAGCGGCCCGAGCATCATGTTGAGCGTCAGTTGCCAGGCGATGATCATCGCCACCAGCGACCAGATATCGTGCGACAGTGGAACGGCCAGCAGCAGGGCTATCGTCAGCACCAGCCCGGTCAAAATCCAGCCGCGCCGATTGCCCGTCCGGTCACTGAGCCAGCCAAAACCGATACCCCCCACACTCGCCGCGATCGCGCCAGAAAAGGTGACATATCCAAGCATCTGGACATCGGCCGCCCCGGCCAATTGCGTCATGCGCCCCGGCAGCCAGATGGTCAGAAAGGGAACATAGGCTATCGCGCCGCCCGCCGACGCGAGCGCATAAAGCAGAAGGAAAACGAGAGACTGGCGGCGCGGGGTCCCGGCGTCAGCCATGGACGGCGACAGGCGGCGCTGCGGTGGACCCGCGCTGGACAAGCCCGCCTTGCACGCGCGTCGGTTCGGTGGGGCGCGGAGCGCCTCGCTGCGCCGCGATAATCAGCTCGACCGCGCGCGACGCGGTTTCGGCGACCGGCTGGTCTACCGCGGTCAGCGCGGGCTGGGTAAAGCGCACGACCGGCGTATTGTCGAAACTGACGATCGACAATTGTCCGGGGACATCGAACCCCAGATCACGCGCCACCTCCAGCGTCGCAAGTGCCATCTGGTCACTGCTCGCGATGATCGCCGTCGGCGGATTTGCCGCGCCAAGCAATTGCCGCGCTGCAACGCTTCCCGACGCAAAGGTGAAGTCGCCCTCGACGAGCAGGCCGTCGGTAGCAAGGCCGGCGGCCGCCATTTCGCCCTGCCAGCCGTCGATGCGCCAGCGGCTGAGGCTATATTCGGACGACCCAGCGATAAAGCCGATCCGCTCATGACCAAGATCGATCAGATGCCGCGTCGCGCGTCGTGCTGACCCTTCATCGTCCATCGTCAGCGCGATCCCCGCCACGCCGCCGCGCGATCCGATGCGCGCGAACGGAATTTTCTGCTGGTCGAGCAGGCCGACGATCAGCGGATTGTCCGAATGCGGCGGGGTCAGGATCACTCCATCGGGCTGCAGCGCAGCGATTGCCGCGCGCAATTCGCGTTCGACATGATCATTGTGCGTGTCGACGAGCTCGAAGATCATGCGGTAGCCATATTCGGCGCATTTCAGCATCCCGCCGAGCAGCATCTGGTCGACCCAGTCGACCCCCTGCCGCCCCTGCCAGTCGGCGATCGTGCGTTCACGATCGTTGATCGCAAGGATCAGATAAGACCGCGACCCGCTCATCCGCTGCGCCGCGATCGACGGGACGTAACCAAGCTTGTCGATCGACGCCTGAACGCGTTCCTTCATCTCGGGCCGGACGTTGGGCTCGTTGTTGATGACACGGCTCACCGTCTGCAGCGACACCCCTGCATCGGCTGCAACATGCTTGATCGTAACCGACTGCCGCCGACGCCCCATTATATTTCCCGGCCCCCTATCGTGTCGCAACCGCTAACCGCATCGTCACCACAATGCCAGCCGCGAAGCCATTCTGCTTCCATAATTTGCCGATATTCCCGGCGAGCGACGTTCATGCCGCCTTCGGTTCTTCGGCGCCGCAATAGCGCGCGACATAGGCGTGATGCTCGGGCAGCGTCGCCACCGTCTGGGCGATATTGTCGCGTATCGACTGGAACAGGCGTTCGACCTCATCGTCACGCAGCTTTTCGGCGATCGGGTGATAGCTTTGCGGCTCGATCCCCTGCCCCATCATCACCTGCACCCAGCTATTCTCCGCGAACAATTCCTCATATTTTCGGAAGACGCGGCCGGTTTCACGGAACAGCTCGATCTTTTGCTGTAGCGAGTCCGGGATCGGCATATTCGCGACGTGGCGCCAGAAGGGGCTGTCGCGACGGTTGGTCGCCTTATAGTGCAGCGCGACGAAGTCGCGGATCTGCTCGATATCGAGCCGCTGCTGATCGTTGAACTCCTGCGCGTCGCGCTCGCTGACGCGCCCGTTCGGCATCAGGCGGATAAAGCGCAGCACCGCGCGCTGGATCAGATGCACCGTCGTCGCCTCGAGCGGTTCGACAAAGCCACCCGCGAGCCCGACCGCGACGCAGTTGCGGAACCATTGCTTGCGCCGCACGCCGCCCTTGAACTTGATATCGAACGGTTCGATCAACGGCTCGCCGACGCTGCCCATCAGCCGTTCATAGGCTTCGTCGCGCGACAGATAGCCGCTCGAATAAACGATCCCTGCGCCCATGCGATGCTGCAGCGGAATGCGCCATTGCCAGCCGGCATCGTGCGCGATCGCCTGCGTATAGGGCTGCGGCGGGCCGAGATGCTTCGACTGCACGGCGATCGCGCTGTCGTTCGGCAGCCAGTGGCTCCAATCCTCGAACCCCGCATGCAGCGCGCCGTCGATCAGCAGCCCGCGAAAGCCGGTGCAATCGACGAACATGTCGCCTTCGATGCGCCGGTCGCCGTCAAGATGCAGCGCCGCGATATCACCGCTCTCGCCGTCGAGTTCGACGCGCGCGATCTTGCCCTCGACGCGCTTGCAACCGTCGGTCTCGGCCAGCTTGCGCAGGAAGCGGCCGTAAAGCGTCGCGTCGACATGATAGGCATAGTTCATCCGCTCTTCGGGCAGATGTGCGAACTTGCCTTCCATCCCTGCGACGAGTTCGAGGCAATAATCGCTGTAGGGCTGTTCATGCCCGCGCTCGCGCGCGTTGAGCCAGAAATGCTGGAAGCCCGCCGACCAATGATCCTTCCCCGACAGACCAAAGCTGTGAAAATAACTGTCGCCGTCATGCTTCCAATTGTCGAACAATATGCCCAGTTTGAAGGTCGCCTGCGTCGCGCGCATGAATTCGGTTTCGGGAATGCCAAGGATGCGGTTGAAATTGACGAGCGGCGGGATGGTGGACTCGCCCACGCCGATCGTCCCGATCTGTTCGGATTCTACGAGCGTCAGGTCGACCGTTTGGCCCATCGTGCGCGCGATCGCGGCCGCCATCATCCAGCCGGCGGTACCGCCGCCAGCGACGACGACGCGGACAGGTTTCTTGTCGCTCATTTACTCAAAGCCCTCAGCAAAAAGGCGCGCAGCCGGCCCGCCGTCTCGGACGTGAGCGGGGCTAGGATGCTGCGCGCGGTTTCGGGAATATGGTCGGTGACGTTGGCGTCGTTGTCGAAGACATAATGGTCGAACTGTTCGCGCCAGATCGCCTTGTCCTCTGGCGGCAAGTCGCGGATCGCGAGGATCGCGTGATTGAGCGCGGCCTGCGGTTGACCGAGCCAGGCCGGCGTACGCCGCCACCAATAATTGACCAGGATGTTGAAGTCCGCGAGCCCCTCGACATGGTGCCACCACATCGATGGAATGAAGATCGCATCGCCGGGTTCCAACTCGACGGTCTGCGCTTCGGCCATCGCATCGACGAAGCGCGGGTGCGCGGCCAGGTCCGGGGCGTCGAAATCGACCATGCTGACGACGCGGCCCGCAGGCGTATTGTCGATGGGACCCAGATAAAGGTTGCGAAAGGCGCTCGGCGGGAACAGCGTAAAGCGGCGGCGGCCCACCGCGCAGCAGGCAAGATTGTCGGGAAAATCATTGTGCGCGGCGATCTTGGTGCGCGTGCCGATCCAGATGCTCTTCAGCGGGTCACGCGTACCCAGATCGACCGAATTCGCTTCATCGAGCCCGTCGAAATGCGAGGGTATGTCGATGGACGCGAGATAGACTGTGCGGTTTTCGCCACGCTCCTCGGCCGTATCGATTCCGCCGAAGATGTCGGCAAGCTTGCCCGTCCCGATCCGGAAATTCATTTCCATCCCGGCATCATAGAACAGCCGCCCGTCGTGCCCCGGCGCGCCGATCGACACCTTGAACGGACGGTCGCGCGCGTGCTCCAGCAAATAGCGCCGGGCATCGCGACCGGACCTTTTGCCTGCTTCGACCAGCGGCCAGTCGACCGCCAGCCCGCGAAGGACAAAGGGCTCGCGCGCGCCTTCCAGCAACGCGTCGAGCCCCGCCCCCTTATTCCATTCGCGCTCGGGCACGGGCGCGAGGCGGTCGTAAATGGCGCGGTCGCGCTCAGCCACCGGCCAGCCTGCGGTTCTTGCGTGCGACGAGCTCCGAAAGCTGCGACAGCGACGCGAGCGCCATGAACATCGGCATCAGGTGCCCCGCCTCATGGAGCTTGCCGAGCGCCTCGCCATCGAGCGCGCGCAGCTTTGCCTCGTCGATGATGTGGAAGCCGACGAGCGAATGGATCGATCCGTCGTCGAGGGTCACCTCAAGGCTGAAGGGTTCGAGCAGGTCATACGCCAGCAGCGCGTCATAGAAGGCGCCACTCTCGCGATAGCCTTCGTCGAGGTCGCCGAGCCGCTCGACGACCTCGTCGAGATAGGGCGTCGCGTTGCCATCGACGTCGAACAACCGAACCCCCTCGCTCGCCGCAGCGATGCGCGGGTGGCCCATGTCTATATGCACCTGTGCCGGACCATCGCCGTTGGCTGGACGCCCGATCAGAAAGGGCTGGATTGCGACCGACAGCGGGCGATAGCGCGCATCCCACCCTTTGCCGTCGAGGAACAGATTTTCGCCATTCTGGAAACCGAACATCGCCAGCGCCGAGAAATCCTCGCGCCCCGTTTCACGGCGAAACAGGATCGGGAAATGCGCCTGCACGCGCCGGAATTCGCTCGGCACCGTCAGCGTCGCCATGATTTCGTCGCCCAGTTCCGCCCCCGCATCGGTCCGGATGCGCAGGTCGCGGTGGGTCTTGTTGTCGAGGACGGCGTGGCGGGTCATCAAATTCCTTTCCTATCGCACGGCGGCATTATGTGCGCTCGTCGCGAGGGCATCGAGATAATCGCGATTGGCGGGCAGCGCCGCGACGAGCGCGCGCGCGCGCTGCCGATTTTCGGCAAGCAAGGCGACCGCCCGCTCACTCATGGGCACACCGGGCGGCACCGGATAGCCCATGCCGTAGAGAATATATTGGTGACTTTCGGCCGAGAAAATCTCGTCAACGCGCGGAAAATCCCATAGCGACGGTGGCTGGTCGCGCCACAGCTCCAGCATCGCGGAAAGGCTCGGCGGCATATGGGCCGGGTCGCGCTGCGCGAGCCAATAGGGTTCTTCGCGCCGGCTCAGCGCATAATGGAGCTTGAGGAATTCAACGATGCGATCCCAGCGATAGCGGAACAATTCATTGAAGCGTTCGGCGTGAATCGGCATGGCGCCGCGGCGTACCGGGAAATTGTCGATCAGCGCGTTCAGCGACAATTCGATCATCACGATCGCGGATGCCTCGAGCGGTTCGATAAAGCCCGCCGACAGGCCGACGGCAATGCAATTTCCCTCCCAGAACCGCGCCCGATGCCCGGTCGGAAAGCTGAGCCTCCGCGCCGGCACCGCAGGCGCATCCGGCAGGACGCGGGCGATATAGGCGCGCAACGTCGCCTCCGCCGCATCGTCAGTCATAAAGCGGCTGGAATAGACGCAGCCTATGCCGCGGCGTCCCGGCAGACCGATGTCCCAGATCCAACCTGCAGCATGGGCGGTCGAAACCGTCTGCGACGCGATCGGACTGCCGGCGGCCACCGGGACCTGCGCCGCGAGCGCGCGATCGTTGAACAATGTGTCGCCGCGGTCGATCCACTCGACGCCCAGATGCCCCCCGATCAGCAGCGCAGCATGCCCGCTGCAATCGATGAACAGGTCGCCAGCGATATCGCCGTTCTGACGCGTCGCGACCGAAGCGATGCCGCCATCATCGTCGCGCGCCACATCGACGACATGGTCCGATATATGCCGCACGCCAAGCCGCTGTACCGCATGCGCCGCGAGCAGCGCCGCAAATTTTCCGGCATCGAGATGATAGGCGTAATTCGCCGCGCCCTGATAGTCGGGCATCGCGCGCTGACGCGGCGCGAGGTGCAGGTCGCACACATGCGCCTGCGCCGTCATCGCCGCCGCGAACGGCAGGTCCGGCGCGCCTGCCTGCCACGCCGCGAGCAATTCGGCGGCAGGCGCGGCGGGCGGGGATGTGAACGGGTGCAGATAGCTATCGCCCTCGGCCCCGGTAACCCAGCGGTCGAACCGCGATCCCTGCTTGAACGATCCGTCGCAGGCGGCGAGAAACTCGGCCTCGCCGATTCCGATCGCCGACAGCGTCGCGCGCATCGTCGGCCAGGTCCCCTCCCCAACGCCGATCGTCGGAATGTCGGGCGCCTCGATCAGTGTGACTTCGATCTTTGCGGAACGTCGCGCACTGGCGAGGCGGCAAGCCGCGAGCCAGCCGGCGGTGCCGCCGCCCACGATGACAACCCTCTCGATCGCGCTATTCATTACCGTCGATCCTAAGCCAGCTTGCCGTCGCCGTCACGCAAAAGAGCCGCACCCCGAAAGGCGCGACCCTCTTGCCTGCGACCCGGCGGAAATGGCCCACCCGCCTTAGAAGCTGAACCTGACCCCTGCCGCATAGCGGGCGAAGCCGGGCGATACGAAGGTCACGTTATTTTCATGCCTCAGGTGCTTACGCTGCCCTTCGCCGGTCAGGTTGATCGCCTCGACAAACGCTGTGAGCCCGGGGATGAATTCATAGCTCGCGCTTGCATCGATCTGCCAATACGCCTCGGTATAGGTCGGATTGGGGCCCGTTCCCGAAAGGAACTTGTCGCGCCAGTTCCACGCCACGCGCGCCTGGATTGGTCCCTTGTCGTAGAAGGCGACGGCATTGGCCGTATCGCTAAGACCCACCAGCGCGAACTGCGCCACCGTAGAGGGCTGCGTATTGTCGTAAGTCGCATCGCCGTTGACGATGGTATAGTTCAGGATCACACCAAAACCGGTTTCCCAGAAGCTGTGTTGGAGCGCGAACTCCCATCCGTTGAGCGAGGCGGTCTGATCGCTGTTGACCGGCGTGGTGATTTCGAAATTGACCAGCGGATCGCCCGGCGCGGCGTTGATGATATTGCCCGTCACCGTGCTGGGGAAGTTGGTGATGATATATTGGCGGATTTGCGCCACGGTCGCATTCGCACCCAATGCTGCCAAAGCGGCGTTCCATCGCGGCCCTTCCACCGGCGTGGTCAATCCGAACGCACTGCTGTCGATGCGGGTCGAGGATATGAAGTTGCTCACATCCTTGTGGAAATAGCCCGCCGAAATATAGCTGTCGGGCGCGTAATACCATTCGGCAGACAGGTCGATATTCTTCGACTTGTACGGGATCAGCCCTGGATTACCCTGCGCACCGCCACCGCCGCCAACGCGGAACAAAGTGTCGATCGTGCGCCCGCCCTGCATCAGGTCATAGCTGGGGCGTGCAATGGTGTGACTGTACGACGCACGCAGTTTGACATCTTCCATAGGCGAGATGTCGAAGTCGACTGCGGGCAGCCAGTTGTCATAGGATCCCTTGAAGCGGGTGAAATCGCTGTCGCCCGAAAATACGACGTTGAACTCATTGTCGCCCACCCAGGTGGTGGTGACGGGAACCGGCACCAGCGCTGACGAGGAAATATCCGTCGTTTCGTAACGAATGCCTGCAACGAGGTGCGCCGGATTCTCGAACAGGTCGAATACCGTTGCGACCTGCAGATAGGGCGCCAGCGTCCTTTCGGAAATGCGCCGATCGGTGTTGAAGTTCGCCAGACATGTGCCCGGCTGCGCCGAACCCGTCGCGGGGTTGCTGCAGGTCTGGAAATTCTGCTCGACGAGATCGGCCATCCGCTCGAAATCGAAAGTATAGAAACTTCCGATCATCCCCGGCTGAGCAAGCCCAGGGAATTTGTCCGGCAGCGTCACCAGGGAGAAAATATCGTCCGGAATGCTCGATGCCGGACCTGCGCCTCCCCAAGTGTCGTCGTTCTGGATTGTACCAAATGCCGAACGCACTTTGCTGTCCACATAGGAGACGCCGAAATCGATGCTGTCGAGGAAGCCGCCGTCATGATCATATTTGCCGCGCAACTGCACCTGGTTGATGCGGTTGCGGAAAATGGCATTGCGGAAGGCATTGCCTGTCGGCGTAATCAGCGAGGCATTCAGCGGATCGATGCCCGGGTACATCCCGTAAGAAATAACCGGCAGGTCGTTCTCAAAATTGATCGTCTGATTCTGGACGCCGAATACCGCATTGCCCAGCGACATGCTCGACCCGAAGCGATTGACCGGATTGACGGCCGCCGTCGAATGGTGGCCGTCGAGTTCGAAGGTAACGCCGCCGGGCCCGTTCCATTCCAGGTTCACGCCGAGCGACTTATTTTCTGCCCGATTCTCGGTCAGCGCTCCGCTGTACGACAGATCCTTGCCGCCATAGAGCGCGTTCGGTCCGGGAACGCCGGTCGGCGCGGCGAACCGCTCGGTGTAGAAGAGCGGGCCAGCCACGGGTCCATCGGTCCATGCGCTCGACGTATCTTCGTGGTTGAACCAGACGCCAACATTGCTGTTTCGCGTTTCGACGGTGTTGCGTGCATAGGTATAATCGATCGTCGCGGTAAATGCGTCGCTGGGTCGGAATTGCAAAACTGCCTGTCCGTTGATGCGCTCGCGATTGACGTCGTTGAGGTCGTAGGACGCGTTCTGCGGGACTTGGTAAACATCGGTCGGATCGGGCCGATTTGTAATATTCGCCGCACGCGGCGTACCCGGCTGCGCCAGCGAACCCCAATTATTCTCGCTGCCCAGATAGCCGTCACGCCAGCCGACATTGGCGTTATTCTCGCTCGATTTGCGCTTCTGGTACGAACCGGTGATCAGAATGCCGATCGTGTCGTTCGCAAAGGTGGTGCTGAGAATGCCCGAAACTTCGGGCGTGATCGGATTGCCTTGGTTGCGCGACGAATCATACACACCCTTGACCGCCAGGCTACCGCGCAGCCCCGGCTTGTCGAGCGGACGCGGCGTCCGGAGATTGATAACCGAACCGATCCCGCCCGATTCCATCGTGACGCGACCGCTCTTATAGACTTCGACTCCCGCGATGCCTTCCGACGCAATATTGTCGAAATCGAACGAGCGCGACGAGGGCGCGCTGCCACCATCGCCGATCAGCGCGGTCGGCATCTGGCGACCGTTCAGGGTAACCAGGTTGAATTCGGGACCGAAGCCGCGGACGGTCACGAGCGAGCCTTCGCCGTTCGAACGGTCGATCGACACGCCGGTGATACGCTGCAGTGATTCAGCAAGGTTGGTGTCAGGGAATTTGCCGATGTCTTCGGCCGAAATCGCATCGACGACGCCCTGCGCCTCGCGCTTGATATCGGCCGATGCGGCAAGGCTGGCGCGAATGCCGGTCACGACGATCTCGTCGCCATTCACCTCACCCTCGGCTGGCGCTTCCTGTGCGACCGCCGCTTGCGCAACGCCCATCAAGGACAGTGCCGACGTACCGACCAGAAATTTCGCAAGCCATTGCTTTTGAGACGCCCGCATCCCCATTCCTCCCAGATCAACCGCTCTTTTTATGGCGGCATTCGCTTAATGTGAACGTTATCTAAATGGGAACGTTATCATTGTCAACGCGCCGACCGTTGCATTTGGGTCACAATATTGCGGTATTTTGGGCAGCAAACGTATGCAGCAAAAGCCTGAAAAGCGGTCTTAGCGGCTCCAGCGCGCGAAAATCGCGGTGGGCAGTAGCAATCCCCTCGTCTCTTCGCGCACCGCAAGCTCTCCGCATTCGACGGTGCCGGGCAGGTCGGCGAAAAGTTGTGCCAGCAATTCCCCGATCGCGAGCGCCGACATGCGCACGGCGTAGACCGTGAGAAACAACGCGCGGCTTTCCTCGTCGAGCAATTGGCGGCAATCGGTGAGCAATGGCGCAAGCCCCTCCTCAAGCTGCCAGCGTTCGCCTGTCGGGCCCCGACCGAATTTGGGCGGATCGAGGAGGATCGCGTCGTAGCGCTTTTCGCGGCGGACTTCGCGCGCGGTAAATTTGCCCGCATCGTCCAGGATCCAGCGCACCGGCTTGTCGGCCATTCCGGCAAGCGCGGCATTTTCACGCGCCTGCCCTACCGATTTCTTCGACGCATCAACATGGGTCACGGATGCGCCCACCGCGGCGAGCGCCTGGCTGCCGACGCCGGTATAGCCGAACAGGTTCAGAAAGGCGGGGTCGGGCTTGTCGGCAACGCGGTCGCGCAGCCAGTCCCACACCGGTGCCATGTCGGGGAAAAAGCCTAGGTGACGAAAGGGTGTGCATGACGCGGTGAACCGCGTTTCGCGCCAGGCGAGCGGCCAGCCATCGGTCGGGACGGGCTTGTTATAATACCAGCGTCCGCCGCCATCGTCGTCAGACGCGGGGATGAATTCGCCATCGGCCTTATCCCACTCGCTGGCGGGCAGCGCCGGCGCCCACATCGCCTGCGGCTCGGGACGGATGAAACGATATTTGCCATAGCGTTCGAGCTTGCGCCCGCCCCCGCTATCGATCAGCCCATAATCGTCCCACGCCTCACCGACGAGCGTGACGAGGGGCAAAAGCTCAGCCACGCGCCGCTTCCGCGAGCACGAAGGCCTTTACCGCGTCATAGTCGCCGGGCAGGCGCGTATAGCGTTCCTCGCGATCGAAGAGATTGCCGAGCCGCGCGGGCAGCGGCGGGCGCACGCCGGTCGCGCGCTCGACGGCTTCGCGGAACTTAGCCGGATGCGCGGTCGCCAGCGTGACGACAGGAATATCGGCATCGATCTCAAGCGCGCGTGCGGCGGCAAGGCCGACGGCACTGTGCGGATCTATGATCTGCCCGCCATGCTCCTGCGCCCAGCGGAGGGCCAGCGCCATCGCATCGCCATCGATGCTGGCGCTCGAGAAGAGGCCGCGCGCGCCCGCAAGCATATCTGCGGGAATCGTCATCGCGCGATTCTTGTCGAACTCGCCCATCATTCCGGTAATTGCCGCGCCGTCGCGGCCGGCAAGGTCGAACAGCAGCCGTTCGAAATTGCTGCTGACCTGAATATCCATGCTTGGCGTTGCGGTCGGCGTCACCGTGCCCGCGCTGTAATCGCCGCCGGTCAACGCGCGGTGGAGGATGTCGTTGACGTTCGTCGCGACGACAAGCTTCGCGATCGGCAGCCCCATCTGCGCCGCGACATAGCCTGCGAACACATCGCCGAAATTGCCCGTGGGTACGCTGAACGCCACCGGACGGTCGGGACCGCCGAGCCGGACGGCCGCGTAGAAATAATAGACGACCTGCGCCATCAGCCGCGCCCAATTGATGCTGTTCACCGCCGACAGCGTCACCCGGGCGCGCGCCTCTTCGTCGCCGAACAACCGCTTCACCATCGCCTGCGCGTCATCGAAACTGCCGTCGATCGCGATATTGTGGACGTTGGGGGCGAGCACCGTCGTCATCTGACGCCGCTGTACGTCGCTGACGCGGCCTTCCGGGTGCAGCATGAATATCTGAATGTGCTCGCGGCCTGCGACGGCTTCGATCGCTGCCGACCCGGTATCGCCGGAGGTCGCGCCGACGATCGTGATGTCGGTGTCGCCACCCGCGAGGAACTTCTCGAACAATTGGCCGAGCAATTGCAGCGCGACATCCTTGAACGCGAGCGTCGGGCCGTGGAACAGTTCGAGCAGCCAATGGCGATGATCGAGCTGGACAAGCGGAGTCACCGCATCATGGCTGAAGCGCCCGTAAGCGGCACGGCAAAGCTCGCGCAGTTCGTCCTCGGTCAGCACGCCCTCAATAAAAGGCCGCATGACGCGCACTGCGGTCTCGGCATAATCAAGACCTGCAAGCGCGCGAATATCCTCGGCCGACATTTGCGGCCATTTCGCCGGCACATAAAGGCCGCCGTCGCTGGCAAGGCCGGCAAGCGTCGCGGCACGAAAGTCGAGGGTCGGCGCAGAGCCGCGGGTGCTGATATATTCCATGACGCAAATGCGCCTAGCGGTGGAGGCTCAAGGCCGCAAGCGGCGACGAACGGCCAATATATAGATGATGAGCGCCGCGGCCGCGAACAGGAACCATTGCCCTGCATAGGCAAGATGATTGTTCGGCGTGTCGTCGGCCGAGGGCACCGCGCTCGCACGCAATCCCGCCACGGGCGCATCCGCGATCAGCATCGCTCGCGCGGGCGTGGCCTTGCCCATCGCGCGCTCCATCACCGTCGGCTGCTCGGGGCCTGGAACGATCGTTCCCTGCACCGTTCCACCGCTCCATTTGGGTGGCGCAAAATCATCGCCGATACCGACGTCGACAAGCACGCCCGGCCCTTCGGCGCCGGTCCGGCAGTCCGCGATCATTCGGATGCCCGACTTGCCCTTGCGGTCGGTACCGCTGCGCGGATCCCAGCGCACCGGTTCGAGGCATACGACGCTGCTCTTGCGATACAGCTGCGCGTCGGGAACAGGCGGCAACTCCGGATAGGCGACCATCGACGACATCGCCGTGTTGCGCTGGTAAAGCGCGATCAGCGCTTCCTTCTCGCTCTTACGCTGAAGTTGCCAGACGCCGAGCGCGATCATCACCGCGACCGCGGCGAGGACGAGGATCGTGGGAATCACGGGCCAACGCCGCGTGGGCCGTTCGACGGGTTCAGTCATTCTTGTCCACCTTGCGACCTTCGGCTGCCTGACGCTGGTGCTCGCTCGCCAGCAACGCGCCCTTGCCGACGCGCAGGCCATAGACGACTGCGGCAGCCGTGAGCGGCACCCACAGGATGATATGTACCCATAAGGGCGGCCGCACCATGGCATCGAGCGTTAACGCAATCGCGATCAGCAGCGCGCCGATGATCAAGGTCAGGAAGGCCGCGGGACCATCGCCGACATTATAGCGGCCATAGTCGAGCCCGCAGCTCGCGCATTTCGCGCGAAACTTCACCGGCCCGTCGAACAGCGTCTTCGCGCCGCAATCGGGGCAGAGACCAAAAAGGGCAGCGCGCCAGACCGGCGGCTGCCCCTTTTGAATGTTGTCGCCAGCCGGCAATTTAGTGCGCGGCGATCGGCGCGCCCCAGCCGCCCCAGACATAGACGATGATGAAGAGGAACAGCCACACGACGTCGACGAAGTGCCAGTACCAGGCCGCCGCTTCGAAACCGAAATGCTGCGTCGGGGTGAAGTGACCCTTGTAGGTACGGACAAGGCAAACGATCAGGAAGATCGTGCCCACGAGGACGTGGAAACCGTGAAAGCCGGTCGCCATGTAGAAAGCCGAGCTATAGTTGCTCTGACCGAAGCCCCACGGCGCGTGCATATATTCATAGGCCTGGATGGTCGAGAAGACCGCACCAAGGATGATCGTCAGCCACAGGCCCTTTTTCAGACCTTCGCGATCGCCGTGGATCAGCGCATGGTGCGCCCAGGTGATCGTCGTGCCCGAGCAGAGCAGGATCAGCGTGTTGAGAAGCGGCAGCGAGAAGGGATCGATGACTTCGATGCCCTTCGGCGGCCACATGGTGATCGCCGCGGCGCCATCCTGGCCGAACAGCGAGGTTACCGCGCCTTCGGCATATTCGATCGGAACCGGGAAGAGCGAGAAGTCGAACCACGCCCAGAACCAGCCGACGAAGAACATGACTTCCGACGCGATGAACAGGATCATGCCGTAACGCAGGTGCAATTGGACGACCGGAGTATGGTCGCCGGCATGCGCTTCGTTGATGACGTCCGACCACCAGCTAAAGAAGGTGGCGATCACGCCCATGAAACCGAGGCCGAGGACCCACTTGCCGATGCCGCCGAAATGGTCGGCGTGCATCGCCATCACCAGACCGAAGAACATCACGAGCGCAGCGACCGAGCCGATGAGCGGCCAGACGCTGGGGTTTACGAGGTGGTAGTCATGATGTTTCGCACCGGACATGGCGTGTTTCCCGTTTTTAGCAGCCCCAGCATGATGATTCCCCATCATCTGCCGGTCTTGTTAGACTCTTGTTCGCGGCCTTAGCTCGCCTTTTTACCCTCGTCTACAGGGTGGAAGGTGTAGCTCAAGGTGATTTCCTGCACGTCGCGCGCATCGGGGTCGTCCATGATCTTCGGATCGACGAAGAACAACACCGGCATGCGCATCTGCTGCCCCGGCTCCAACCGTTGTTGGGTGAAGCAGAAACATTGGATCTTGGTGAAATATTTGCCCGCCTGATCCGGCGTGACGTTGAAGCTGGCGGTCCCCACGACGGGATGGGTCGAATTATTCTCGGCGATGAAGATCGCCATGTCGCGTGCGCCGATGCTCACCGTATCGGTCGGATGCTCGGGATAGAATTTCCAAGGCAGATTCGGCGAAACATTGGCGTCGAAACGAACCGAGATCGTGTTCGACAGAATCTCCGGCTCGGCTGCCGCCGCGACCGGATCGTAACGCTGGGTCGTTCCGCCAAAACCGGTGACGCGGCAGAAAAGATCATAGAGCGGCACGGCCGCGAACCCGAGAGCGGTCATCGCGAGCGCCATCAAGGCGGCGAGGCTCGCGGTCTTCGCGTTCGGGGACATGCGCCGGATCATGAGAAAATCTGCATCTTGGCGATGGTGATGAAGAAGAACAGGACCGCGAGACCACCGAGCATCCAGGCCATCAGGTTCGCGCGGCTACGCTGACGACGGCGATATTCGGCCTCGTCAAAGGGTTCCTGCGTTGGTTCGTCGGTCATAGCGGCCACCAATGGTCGGCGACAACCGCGCCGAACAGAATGAAAAGATAGGCGATTGAATAGGCGAACAGGCGCTTTTCGGGCCGCATCGCATCGCCCTCGCCCGTCGCGCGCGTCCCGACCTGAATCGAAAGCAGCACAAAGATCGCCGACAGCACTGCCGCCGTCCAGCCGTAGAGCGCGCCGGTGTAACCAAGCGGCCAGGGCGCGATGGCGCCAACCGCCATGATGACGGCATAAAACAGAATCTGGCGCCGCGTCGATTTCTCGCCGGCAACGACGGGCATCATAGGGATACCTGCGGCGGCATAGTCCGAACGCACGAACAGCGCGAGCGCCCAGAAATGCGGCGGCGTCCACAGGAAAATCAGCAGGAACAGCAGCACCGGCAGCGGCGCGACCGAACCCGTCGCGGCGACCCAGCCGATCAGCGGCGGAAAGGCGCCCGCAGCACCGCCAATGACGATATTCTGGGGCGTTCGCGGCTTCAGCCACATCGTATAGACGAAGACGTAGAACAGGATCGAGACGGCGAGCAGCAAAGTCGCCTGCCAGTTCGACGCGAACAGCATCAGGAACAAGGAGAAGGCGGCAAGCCCCACCCCGAACTGCAGCGCTGTCTGCGGATCGAGACGTCCGGCGGGAAGCGGCCGTCCCGCCGTCCGCTTCATCTTGGCGTCGAGCCCGGCTTCATACCATTGATTGAGCGCACCCGAAGCCCCTGCCCCCAACGCAATCGCGAGGATGGAAGAGAAAGCGAGCACGGGCGGCACGTCGACCGGCGCCGCGAGCAGGCCGCACAGCGCGGTGAACACGACCAGCGACATCACGCGCGGCTTCGTCAGCGCGAACAGGTCGCGCCAATCGGCGGGAAGCGCCGTTTCGCCATGGGTCAGGCTCTGCGCCATATTTACTCCAGCCGGAAAGGCTACGCCCCCTGCCGAATGTCAGCAGGGGGCGAAACCGATCAGGCGATAACGTTACGCGATCCGGGGCAGTTCGTTGAACTGGTGGAACGGCGGCGGGCTCGACAACGTCCATTCGAGCGTCGTTGCGCCTTCGCCCCACGGATTGTCGGCGGCCTTCTTGCCGGCGAACAGCGAGTAAAGAATGTTCGCGAAGAAGAAGAGCATGCCGACGCCCATGATCACATAGCCGTACGACGAGATCAGGTGCCAATGCGCATAGGCTTCCGCATAGTCGGGGTAACGGCGCGGCATGCCCTGCTGACCCAGGAAGTGCTGGGGGAAGAACATGACGTTCACGCCGATGAAGAAGACCCAGAAGTGCAGCTGGCCAAGCGCTTCGCTGTACATCCGGCCCGACATCTTCGGGAACCAGTAATAGAAGCCGGCGAAGAGCGAGAAGACCGCGCCCAGCGACAGCACATAGTGGAAGTGCGCGACGACATAATAAGTGTCGTGCAGGTTGGTGTCGACGCCGCCATTGGCGAGCACGACGCCGGTCACGCCGCCAACGGTGAACATGAAGATGAAGCCGAGCGACCACATCATCGGCGTCTTGAACGTCATCGAGCCGCCCCACATGGTGGCGATCCAGCTGAAGATCTTGATGCCCGTCGGGACCGCGATGACCATCGTCGCAGCGGTGAAGTACATCTTGAGGTTCACGCTCATGCCGACCGTGAACATGTGGTGCGCCCACACGATGAAGCCGACGACGCCGATCGCGACCATCGCGTAAGCCATGCCCAGGTAACCGAACACCGGCTTCTTGCTGAAGGTCGAGATGATCTGGCTGACGATGCCGAAGCCCGGCAGAATCATGATGTACACTTCGGGGTGACCAAAGAACCAGAAGAGATGCTGATAGAGGACGGGGTCGCCGCCGCCTGCCGCATCATAGAAGGTGGTGCCGAAGTTGCGATCGGTCAGCAGCATCGTGATCGCCGCGGCAAGAACCGGCAGCGCGAGCAGCAGCAGGAAGGCGGTAACGAGCACCGACCACACGAACAGCGGCATCTTGTGCAAGGTCATGCCCGGCGCGCGCATGTTGAAGATGGTGGTGATGAAGTTGATCGCACCGAGGATCGATGCCGCGCCCGCAAGGTGGAGCGAGAAGATCGCCATATCGACGGCCGGTCCAACCGAACCGCTGGTCGACAGCGGCGCATAGACCGTCCAACCGGTGCCGGCGCCATTGCCGCTACCGCCCGGAACGAACATCGATCCAACGAGCATCACGAAAGCAACGGCGGTGAGCCAGAAGCTGACGTTGTTCATGCGCGGGAACGCCATGTCAGGCGCGCCGATCATCAGCGGAACGAACCAGTTGCCAAAGCCGCCGATCATGGCGGGCATGACCATGAAGAACACCATGATCAGGCCGTGCGCGGTGATCATCACGTTCCAGAAATGCTTCGCGGCCGTCAGGTCCTGCGCGCCGCCGAGCGCCTGTGCCCAGGTACCGAGATACTGGATACCGGGATGCGCGAGTTCGAGGCGCATCATGCCCGAAAGCGCGCCGCCCACGATTCCCGCGATAATCGCGAAGATCAGATAGAGCGTGCCGATGTCCTTGTGGTTCGTCGACATGAACCAGCGGACAAAGAAGCTGGGCGTGTCGTGATCGTGGTCGTCATGCGCATGGTCGTGGCCGTGCGCGGGTGCAGTCGCTGCGATATCGGTCATCTGTCGGACCCCTTGTTAATTCTTTGCGGCCGGCGCGGCGGCGGGCGCCGCTGCCGGTGCAGCTTCGGTCGTGGCGGCAGCAGGGGCCGCGGCAGGCGCAGCAGCCGGAGCGGCGGCGGGTGCCGGAGCCGCAGCGGCAGGCGCGGCGGCTTCAGGACCCTTGGGATTACCGCCCTTCGAGCGGACCCAGGCTTCCCACTTGTCGACCGGAAGCACCTCGACAGCGATCGGCATATAGCCATGATCGACGCCGCACAGTTCCGAACACTGACCGTAGTAAACGCCGACCTTGTTCGCGGTGAACGTCGTTTCGTTGGCGCGGCCGGGGACCGCATCCATCTTGGTCCAGAAGGCCGGGACCGCGAAGCTGTGGATCACATCGGCGCCCGTGATGATCAGCTTCACCTGACGACCGACGGGGACGACCATACGGTTGTCGACGGCGAGGTGATAGGGCTCGCCGCGCGCGACGGCATCCTTCTCGGGCAGGATCTTCGAGACATATTCGCCAATACCCTGGTCGGGATAGGCATAGCCCCAATACCATTGGTAACCCGTGACCTTGATCGTCAGCGCGTCCTTCTTCGGCGGCTCATATTGCTGGGCCAGCAGCCGGATCGACGGCACCGCGATGACTGCGAGGATCAACACCGGAATGGCGGTCCAGATGATTTCGATGAAGGTGTTGTGCGTCGTCTTCGACGGCACCGGGTTCGCCTTGGCGCGAAAGCGGAACATCACCCAGAGCAGAAGCCCGAGGACGATCAGCGTGATCACCGTGATGACGGGCAGCAGGATGACATGGTTGAACCAGTAAGCCTGTTCGCCGACCGGGCTGACCTGCGGCTGGAAATCGATGCCCGCGTCGACCGGTTGGCCAACCCCGGGGGTCGGCTTCATCGGGACATAAGTCGCATCGCCAGCCGGTGCAGCGGCGGTCGTCGCGACCGGCGCCGCTGCCGGAGCAGCCGCATCGGCGGTGGCCGGAGCCGGATTCGCCGGAGCCGTCGCGGCCGGTGCTTCGGCCGGAGCCGCAGCAGGTGCCTGCGCATGACCGGCGCCCACCGCGCCGAGCGACAAAGCCGCCGCAATTACAAGGGTTTTCAAGCTCTTCATAAGGATAGTGCCGCCCGTTGCCTGTTGTTCTTATTGATGCCCCAGCCGGCCTTTCCCCACTGCTGGACACAGGTCCACGCAGCCATCGGACAGGCTGAATCTCGCGGGCGCTATAGACCCGCTTGCCGCTTGCCTCAAGCATCTCTAACACTATTTTGCGGCTGGATAATCTTCGCCGCTCAAACCCGCTCGCCCGTCATGGGCGAAGCACAGGACAAAAGAATAAATCTCCCATGACCGATGACGAAATCCTGGCCGAGTTCCGCGCTGCCGACGCCCTGCTGCAGGGCCATTTCCTGCTCTCCTCAGGCCGTCACAGCGAATATTATCTGCAGTGCGCGCGGGTGCTGATGGACACAGAGCGCGCCGGCCGGCTCGCCGTAGCGCTCGCTGCCAAACTGCCGCGCGACCTGAAACAGGCGATCGACATCGTTGTGTCGCCGGCCATGGGCGGTGTCATCATCGGCCATGAAATGGGCCGCGCGCTCGGCAAGCCGGCGATTTTTGTCGAGCGCCCGACCGGCACCTTCGAACTGCGCCGCGGCTTTACGATCGAGCCCGGCGCGAAAGTGCTGATGGTCGAGGATGTCGTGACCACCGGCCTGTCATCGCGCGAAGCGATGGATGCGGTGCGCGCCGCGGGCGGCGATGTGATCGCGGAGGCCGCGCTCGTCGACCGCTCGGCGGGCAATGTCGAACTCGGCGTGCCCTTCTATCCGCTCGTGGCGATCAACTTCCCGACCTATGCCGAGAATGAACTGCCGCCCGAACTCGCCGCGACCGAAGCGGTGAAGCCCGGTAGCCGGAGCAAAGCGGCTTGACCGGTTCCTCACCCTCTCGCCTGAGGCTCGGCGTCAACATCGACCATGTCGCGACGATCCGCAACGCGCGCGGGGGCGAACATCCCGACCCGGTGCGCGCGGCAGAAATCGTCGCTGCGGTCGGCGGCGACGGCATCACCGCACATCTGCGTGAAGACCGACGTCATATCCGCGACGACGACCTTGCGCGCATCCAGGCGGCGACCGACCTGCCACTCAATCTCGAAATGGCGGCGACCGACGAGATGCTTGAGATCGCGCTGCGGCACAAACCGCACGCCGCGTGCATCGTCCCCGAAAAGCGGGAAGAGCGCACGACCGAAGGCGGCCTCGATGCCGCGGGACAGCATAATCATCTCGCGCCCATCGTCGCGCGGCTGAACGATGCTGGCATCCGCGTCAGCCTGTTCATCGAACCCGACGCGCGGCAGATCGAGGCGGCAATGCGCCTTCGCGCGCCCGTCGTCGAATTCCACACCGGGCGTTATGCGCATGTCGAGGGTGAGGAACGCGCCGCGGAACTCCGCCGCCTCGCCGACGCGGCGGCGCTCGCATGGAAGAACGGGATCGAACCCCACGCCGGTCACGGCCTCACCTATGACAATGTCGTGCCCGTGGCAGCAATCCCGCAGCTCGCCGAACTGAACATCGGCCATTACCTGATCGGCGAGGCGATTTTCACCGGGCTCGACCCGGCGGTGCGCCGGATGCGCGCGCTGATGGACGAGGCGCGAGGCGCGCTGTGATCATCGGGCTCGGCTCCGACCTTTGTAACATAGAGCGCATCCAGGCATCGCTCGACCGCTTCGGCGAGCGCTTCGAAAATCGCGTCTTTACCGATGTCGAAAAGGCCAAGGCGGCACGGCGGCCGTTCACCCGCGCCGGCACCTACGCGAAACGCTTCGCCGCCAAGGAGGCCTTCTCCAAAGCCGTCGGCACCGGTTTCAAGCGCGGCGTCTTCATGAAAGACATCGGCGTCGTCAACGCGCCCTCGGGCGCCCCGACGCTCGCCCTCACCGGGGGGGCCGCCGAACGGCTCGCGCAGATGATCCCGCCCGGCCATACCGCGCATATCCATCTGACGCTGACCGACGACCACCCCTGGGCGCAGGCTTTCGTCATCATCGAAGCAATCAAGGACTGACAAAAACATGCCGAAGGACAGGACGAAGGGTGACGAAGGCTGGGGTAAGCTGATCCGCGATATCGTGGTCATCCTGCTGCTTGTGCTCGGTATCCATAGCTGCGTCGCCAAGCCATTCTATATCCCGTCCGATTCGATGATGCCGGTGCTGCGCAACGGCGATCGGCTGATCGTCAGCAAATATCCTTATGGCTGGTCCTATTCGTCAGTGAGCTTCCACCTCGCGCCCAAGGTCGCAGGCCGGCTGTTCGGCAAGCTTCCCGAACGCGGCGATATCGTCGTGCTCGAGCATCCGGTGACGCGCATCGACTATATCAAGCGCGTGATCGGCCTGCCCGGCGACACGATCCAGCTCACCAATAGCGAACTCAGCATCAACGGCAAGCCGGTGAAGCGCGAAGTCCAGCCGATGCTGTCGATCCCCGTCGATCCCAACCTGCCCGGCCCTGACAGCAGCCTGTTCCGTTTCGTGAACCGCGATGCAAAGGGCAAGGAAGTGCTCGAACTGCCGATCGTTCGCGAAACGCTGCCTGGCGGCGCGACCTTCGACACGATCGATATGGGCCCCGGCTACACGACGGACGATTACGGCCCTGTCACCGTACCCGCCGATCATGTCTTCCTGATGGGCGACAATCGCGACGGCAGCGCCGACAGCCGCGTCGACACCAGCCAGAAAGGCCTCGGCGGCCCCGTTCCATTCGACGCGATTGCAGGGCGAGCAGAGATCATCAGCTTTTCGACTGATGGAACTGCCGAGTGGTATAACCCATTGAGCTGGTTTAACGCTCTGCGGTCCGGGCGCGCGGGAACCGACCTGCGACCGGAGCGTCAGGGCAACTAGTAGAACAGGAAACAAATATGGCGGCGACACGAAAACCGGCAGCAACGCGAACCGCTGCCTCCGCCGCCGCCAAGGCCGAGGCGCACAAGGAAGCCCCCGGGCCGACCGAGATTCGCAGCCAGCTTGTCCGCACCGAACTGCTGAAGGCCGGTGTCTGGATCGGCCTCGCGCTGCTCATCGGCGTATGCATTGTCCTGATCCAGCCGATCCTGCTGATCTTCGCAGGGATTGTCATGGCGTCGATGCTCGATGGCGGAACGCGCCTGCTCGGCCGCGTGCTTCCGATCGCGCGCGGCTGGCGGCTTTTGATCGTCTGTCTGTCGCTCCTCGCCTTTCTGATTTGGACCATCATGTTCGCGGGTTCGCAGATCGCCGACCAGGCCGCGACCTTGCAAACCGTCGTGATGGCGCAGATCGAACGCATCGCCGAGTGGGCGAGCGATCATGGCATGGGCAATTTCCAGCTCGATACCAAGACGATCACCGATAATATCGCTGGTACCGTGGGCCGCGTCACCGCTGCCGTCGGCACAGTGCTCGGCGGCCTCACCAGCCTCGTCATGATTCTCGTCCTCGGTATCTTCATCGCGATCGAGCCGCGGCTGTATGAACGCGGCGTCGCATGGATGCTGCCGATGAAGAGCCGCGAAAATTTCTACATCACGACCGCGCGCATGGGCTTCACGCTGCGCCGCCTGATGGCGGGACGTTTGCTCGGCATGCTCGTCGAAGGGATCGGCACCTGGCTCGCCTGCCTTGCCGTCGGCATTCCGATGGCGGCGCTGATGGGCCTGCTCACCGGCCTGCTCGCCTTCATTCCCAACATCGGCGCGATCGTGTCGGGCGTACTGCTCGTCCTCGTCGGCTTTTCGGCGGGGACAGATACCGGGCTCTGGGCGATCGCCATCTATTTCATCGTGCAGACAGTCGACGGCTATCTGATCGTTCCGATGGTCGCCAAAAAGACCGTCGACCTCGCCCCCGCCCTTGTCCTCGGCGCGCAAATCCTCTTCGGCGCGCTTCTGGGCCTGATGGGCCTGTTCCTCGCCGACCCGATCGTCGCGATGATCAAGGTCGCGCTGGAACGCGAGGCCGAGCGCAACGCCGGCGCCGCCAATACGAAAACGGCGGCGGGCACCTAAGCCCGCCGCCGCTTCTGTCTCGTCGGCTTGCCAGCCTTACGGCTGCGGCGCACCGGGCGGAGGACCGGCCGGGCCGCCGGGAGCGCCACCCTGCATCTGTTGCTGCTGCATCATCTGTTGTTGTTGCTGCATCTGCTGCTGCATCGCGCGAACTTCGGCTTCCGAGCGGAAGTCGAGCAACGTGACGGCGAAGTGGAGCGTGCTGCCGGCGGGGATCGGTCCGACGGCGCGGTCGCCATAGCCGAGCTGCGCGGGAATGGTGATCTTGTACTCGCCGCCCTTCTTCATGCGGGTCAGCGCTTCCGAAAAGCCCGGAACGACCTGAGCGACCTGCATCGGCGCCTGTTCATTGGCGTCGAAGACAGTGCCGTCGTCCAGCTTGCCCTCATATTTCACAAGCACGACATCGGCCTTGGTCGGGCTCGGCCCGGTGCCTTCCTTGACGACCTCGAACCCGATGCGCGGGGTCATATGCCAAGCAAAGGCCGCGCCGGCCACCAGCAATGCGGCAAGGCCGAACCACATCAGCCACAGCCCGCCCTTGCTCACCGGACGCAATGGAACCGTCGTTACGCTCATCTTGGCTAATCCTTCCGCTGCCCCGGCCGGGGCGAAAATGCTGGCGAGGCCTATAGGCGGAGCGGCGCGGAGCGGTCCAGAGGCAATATGCACGGCGGCACTCATCTGACGAAGTCCGGTTTGGGTGGGGAGCTGTCATTGCCCTCTTTGGACATCGCCCGGCTGGATCCGGATCGGATCGGCGCAAGGAGGGCGCAATATTTCAAAGTTCAGGAAAGTTCAGCCCTATGAGCGCCCCGATTTGCAAGTCGCGGGGTGCTGGATGTGCGCGGCACGTCCGATCATGGTCGTACCCGTAAGCCAGGCAGCGACCACCTTTTTGTTCACCGAATGAAAGAGCCGGATGAAGGCTGGCACGGCCGGATAATGTAGGAAAGACCTAATTGAAGGCGATGTCTGTTTTGGGGTGGAGGGCGGACGTTTGCTACTAGGCTGTGCCCCGGCGAAGGCCGGGGCACAGGGCTTTAGAATGCCGAGCTGTGCGGATTGCCGCCCTGGACCGGCCTTCGCCGAGGCACACATCACCATCGTTAGTTTCCAGTCGTCTCTTCACTCTCGTCATCCCGGGCTTGACCCGGGATCCCGCTTCTTTGAGGCGCCCACCGGCTTCGACATCAAGCGAGACCCCGGATCAAGTCCGGGGTGACGAGGATGTGGAGGTCCGCAATCGGTCGAAAGCGCCCGCCCCGTTCCACACAGACGAAAAAGGGCGCCGCGTTGCCGCGGCGCCCTTTTCTCGATCAGGATCCCGAACGGGAGACGGTCTTACTTGATACCGTCACGCTCCATCCGCTTGCGCTCCATCTTGCGGGCGCGGCGGACAGCGGCAGCATGCTCGCGCGCACGCTTTTCGCTGGGCTTCTCGTAGTGACGGCGCAGCTTCATTTCGCGATACACGCCCTCACGCTGCAGCTTCTTCTTGAGCGCGCGAAGGGCCTGGTCGACATTATTGTCGCGAACGATGATCTGCATACGCCGTGTCGTCTCCTGTTCGTCAAAACGATTTGGGGCCACCGGGCAACCCGGTTTGCCGTAAATCGCCGATATTCGGGCAATAAAAAGAGCGCCGCGATCACGCGACGTTCCGATGGAGCGCCAACTAGAGAGATTCGCGCCGAAATGCAAGCCCCAACGCGGCGAACCGCGCCCGCCACGCCGCGAGACCGCCCTGCCCTCTGCCGGGATTGTGCCGCGCCCTATCCTTATGGCATAGGTAGCAGGACGAAACTAACATCATAATGAGGGACAGGCCATGGCGACCCAGCTCAAGCGCAACAGCAAATATAGTGAAGCCGAATGGACAGCGCGGCAGGAGCTCGCCGCATGCTACCGCATCTTCGCAATGATGGGCTGGGACGAGATGATCTTCAACCACATCACGGTGAAGGTCCCCGACGAGGAAGGCAGCTACCTCATCAACCCCTATGGCATGCATTTCAGCGAGGTGACCGCCTCTACCCTCATCAAGATCGACATCGACGGCAACAAGGTCGACGAAGACAATCCCTGGCACGTCAACAAGGCGGGTTTCGTCCAGCACAGCCTGTTCCACCGCGTCCTCCCTGACGCGCATGCGATCATCCACACGCATACCACCGCGACGGTCGCGGTCTGCGCGCTCGAGGGCGGCCTGCAGCCGGTGAACTTCTATGCCTGCAACTTCGCCGGCCAGCTCGCCTATCATGATTTCGAAGGTGTGACGGTGCGCGAGGAGGAAGGCGAACGCCTCGTCCAGAACCTAGGCAACAAGCGTATCCTGATGCTCAAGAACCACGGCCCCGTCGTGATGGGCAAGACGCTGACCGAAGCCTTCATCAAATATTGGGCGCTTCAGCGCGCATGCGAAATCCAGATGGCGACGATGAGCATGGGCAAGCCGATCACCGTCCCGCAGGAAGTGATCGCCGTTCATCAGCGCGACCTTTTCATGGCTTCGATCCCCGGCCAGGCGGGCAAGGCCGAATTCGACGCGATGGTGCGCAAGGTCGACAAGATCGACACGAGCTGGCGTGACTAATCCGGCCGTTGCGCTAACAGGAACCGCATGACGCGATTCTCGGTCAACGACCGCCCGGTCGAATATCGCATGGAACCCGAAACGCCCCTGCTGTGGGCGCTTCGCGACGCGTCGAACCTGACGGGTACCAAATATGGCTGCGGCACCGGCGAGTGCGGCGCGTGCACCGTCGATATCGATGGCGAGGCGATTCGCAGTTGCATGGTCACGATCGCCGAATGCGAGGGCCGCTTCGTCACGACGATCGAGGGCCTGGCGCGTGACCGCAGCCATGCGGTTCAGCAGGCGTGGGTCGCCGAGCAGGTGCCGCAATGCGGTTTCTGCCAGTCGGGGATGATCATGGCCGCCGCCGCGCTCCTCCGATCGAACAGCAACCCAAGCGATGCCGAAATCGACGCGGCGATGACCAATATCTGCCGCTGCGGCACCTACCCCCGCATCCGGACCGCGATCCGCCTCGCCGGGCGCGTGATCCGCGGCGAGGAACGCATCGCGGCCGCGCCGCCGCCCGGTATCCGTCCCGAGGACGCGGCACAGGCCGTCCCGGCGCTACGTCTGCCGCCGGGAAGCTGAACGGGGCCGTTCATCTAGCTGAACCGCAGGCAACAGCGCGGTCAGCCATCGATCATCTTGCCACTGGTAAGAATCGATTCATCATCCCGGCTGGCGTCTCCAGCACACGGGACATGAGTTGGAGAATGGCGAGATGAAAAAGATGTTCGGAGGGTTGCTGATCGCTGCAACGATCCTGACACCCATCGCCCCGGCCGCCGCACAGGCGTCAGGTGAACGGGTGCAGATCGCACAGCGCGGCGACCGTGGAGACCGCGGGCCACGCGGACCCGAAGTGCGCCGCGGTGGTGGTAACGGCGATGGCCAGGCACGACCTGAACGCCAGCAGCGCGGCGAAATGCGCCAGCAGCAGTGGCAGCAACGCGGCAATGATCAGCAACGACAGGCCCAGCGCGAGCAGTGGCGCCAGCAGCGTGGCAACGACGCGCAGCGTCAGCAATGGCAGCAGCAGCGGGGCAACGATCAGCAGCGTCAGCAATGGCAGCAGCGCGGCAACGATCAGCAGCGGCAGGCGCAGCGCCAGCTATGGCAGCAGCGGCAGGCCGAACAGCGTCAGCGCGGCGGCACCTATGACCGCAACCGCGACGGTCGCACCGACCGCCAGTGGGACCGCAATCGTGACGGTCAGGTCGATCGCCAGTGGGACCGCAACCGCAACGGCCAGGTTGATCGCCGCTACGACCGCAATCGCAACGGTGATCTCGACCGCCGCTGGGACCGGAACGACAACAACCGCGTCGACCGTCGCTGGGACAATAATCGCAACGGCTATGTCGATCGCCGCTATCGCGACGGCCGAAACGACCGCTGGGACCGGGGCGACCGTAACAACCGGTGGAACCGCGATTGGCGCAGCGACCGCCGTTACGACTGGCGCAGCTATCGTGAGCGGAACCGCAGCCATTACCGGATGCCGCGCTATTACAACCCGTATCGCGGCTATGGCTACACGCGCTTCAGCATCGGTTTCTCGCTGAACTCGCTGTTCTACAGCTCGCGCTACTGGATCAACGATCCGGGCTATTATCGCCTGCCGCCGGCTTACGGAGGCACGCGCTGGATCCGCTACTACAACGATGCGCTTCTGATCGACACCTACTCGGGCGAAGTGATCGACGTGATCTACGATTTCTTCTGGTAATATTCCTTTCGGTTATCAGATGACAAACTGAGGGGCCGGTTCGCCGGCCCCCTTTTTTTGTGCGGGGGCAGGAGTCGACCGGGAGCGGACCTCTCCATCATCGTCACCCCGGACTTGATCCGGGGTCCCGCTATTTCGTGAAGCGTGCCGGTGCCTTCAAAAAGCGGGATCCCGGATCAAGTCCGGGATGACGAAGGAAAATCGGGCAACGTCCGCTCACCACCCCAAAACAGACATCACCCGATTAGCAAAATACCGCTGTCCTACATCATCGCACCGTGCCAGCCTCGCGTTCGCTCTTTGAAATCGTCGGCTTCGCAAAACCGGTCTTAAAGCGACAAAGGAGACATTTTCGACGCGTATGTCCGCAACTTTTGTCGCCTTAAGCATGACCGAATCGAACAACGCCCTCTTGCTACGCCACTCACCACTTGCCCTCCCCCGCCAGCCGCGCCACGGTGGCTGAAACAAACAGGGGAGACTTCATGCGTAAATTGGGAATGGTCGCAGCCGCGACCCTCGCGCTGCTTGGCACGACGGCACATGCGAAAACCACCGTCGTCTATGCCGGCCGCGTCATCACCGACGCCGGCCAGCCCGCGCAAGGCCCCTCGACGGTCACCATCACCGACGATCGCATCACCTCGATCACGCCCGGCCGCACCGCAGCCCCGACTGGCGCCGAAGTCGTCGACCTCGGCGACAAGACGTTGCTCCCCGGCCTTGTCGACCTTCACGTCCATCTGACCGGCGATCCCGGCGACGATTATCGCGCCGCGGCGGTCGACCCCGACGAATGGGGCGTCGTCGTCGGCGCTAAAAATGCCGCAATCACGCTGCGCGCGGGCTTCACCACGGTGCGCGAGGCGGGGTCCGCGCAATATACCGCTTTTTCTCTCCGCCGCGGTACCGCGAACGGCTTCATCGAAGGCCCGCGCATCGTCGCCGCCGGCCCGGCGCTGTCGATCATCGGCGGGCATGGCGACGTCACGGGCTTTCGCGAGGACATTCATGCCGTTCTCGATGAAGGCTATACCTGCACCGGTGCGGTCGAGTGCGCCGAGAAGGTCCGCAAGGCCTCTCGCGCCGGCGCCGACGTCATCAAGATCACTGCGACCGGCGGCGTACTGTCGCAGCAGGCGCGCGGGCTCGAGGGGCATTTCACTAGCCCCGAACTGCAGAGCATCGCGGACACCGCCCATTCGCTGGGGCTCAAGGTGATGGCGCATGCGCACGGCGCGGGCGGGATCAAATCCTCGGCCGCGGCCGGCATCGACAGCATCGAACATGGCACCTTCGCCGACGACGCAACGCTCCAGGTCATGAAGGCCAAGGGCACCTATCTCGTCCCGACGTTGATGGCGTTTGAGGGTATTCGCGAACGGCTCGGCAAGGGCATCTACACGCCGACGGTCGAAAACAAGGTGCGCATGACGCTGAACGACGTCGGCAAGGCGGTAACCCGCGCCAAGGCGCTGGGCGTGCCGATCGCCTTCGGCACCGACGCCGGTGTGTTCGAACATGGCCGCAACGGCGGCGAGTTCGCGCTGCTCGTCAAATATGGGCTGACCCCGCGCGAGGCGCTGGCGAGCGCGACGACGGTCGCCGCAAAGCTGCTGTCGCTCGAAAACGAGATCGGACGGATCGCGCCCGGGATGTCGGCCGACATGATCGCGGTCAGCGGCGACCCGCTGACCGACGTCACAGTGTTGGAAAAGGTCGACTGGGTGATGGCACGCGGCCGCATCGCCGATTGAACGGCGTCGTCACGCGGCGCGGCGGACCCGTCCCCGCGCCGGCGTGGCGCCCTTTGGACCGATCAACGCTTCGACTTCGATCGCTTCGGCAAATTTGACTCCGACACGGTTGCCCGCCGACCAACGCGCTTCGGCGTCGAGTATCTGGTCGGAACCGAATTCGAGCCTCAGCAGGGTGCCCGGCGGGACATTCCACAACCCCTCGATCAGCGCTCCGCGCGACGACATGTTGCGGACGATCGCCTCATATCGATGCTCGCCGCTGCCGATCTGGATCGTGCGGAAGGTCGTAAGCCGCGGTTCGCGAACGCTCTTGTATCCCTTGGCCTCAGCGCGTCCGCCGCCTTCGCGAAGCAATGCCAGCACTTCGACCAGATCCATCGGCTTGCCATAGATATAGCCCTGCACATGGCTGCACCCCAGCCCGCGGATCAGCGCAAGGTCGTCGTGCGTTTCAACGCCCTCGGCGGTCGTTTCCATGTCGAGCGCGCTCGCTAGGCCGACGATCGACGAGATGATCGCCGCATTCATGCTGCTGGGATCGGCGGCGCCGAGGACGAAACTCTGATCTATCTTGATCTTGTCGAACGGCGCTTTTTTCAGATAGCCCAGCGCCGAATAGCCAGTACCGAAATCGTCGAGCGCCAGCCGCACGCCAGTCCGCTTCAACTTCTGGAACATCGCGAGAGTCTCGGGACTCTCGTCGAGGAATACGCCTTCGGTGATCTCCAGTTCGAGCTGCTCGGGGCGGATACCCGCCGCCGAAACCGCACTCAAGACCGTCGCAGGCAGCTTTTCGTTCGCGAACTGGCGCGGCGACACATTGACCGCGACGCGGTATCCTGGGCCGAGGCGCGCGATCGCCGCGCAGGCCGACCGGATGATCCACTCGCCGATCGGAACGATCAGGTTCGACTCTTCGGCCACGGGGATGAATTTCGAGGGGCTGATCAACCCACGGGTCGCATGATGCCAGCGGATCAGCGCTTCGAACCCGGTGATCCGTTCGCTCGCCACATCGACGATCGGCTGATAGAGAAGCTTGAGTTCGTCCCTCGCCAGCGCGTCGCGCAGCGCATCTTCGATCGCCTTGCGCTCGCTCGCCTGATTATGCATCGCATCGGCATAGAAGCGATAGACGCCGCGTCCGGCATCCTTCGCCGCGTAAAGCGCAAGATCGGCATTGCGGACGAGCGCGGATGCAGTTGCGCCCTCTCCGTCCGACACGGCAATACCGATCGACGATCCGATGCGGACCTGTTCGCCCTCGATCGCAAAGGGCTTGGCAAGGCTGAGGATGATCGCATTGGCAATACCCGCCAGCTTTTCGGGCTGACTCATCTGCGGCACGACGATCTGGAATTCGTCGCCGCCAAGCCGCCCGACCTGTCCTTTGTCGCCGACGATCTGCGTCAATCGTCCTGCGACCTGCTGCAACAATTGGTCGCCCACCGGATGGCCCAGCGTGTCGTTGACCGCTTTGAAGCGGTCGAGGTCCATCAGCAGCAAGGCACATGGTTGCGGCTGGCCGCCATGGCTCTTGAGCGCGCGCTCGAGCAGGTCGGTGATATGGCGCCGGTTCGCAAGCCCCGTCAGCGTGTCGTATCGCGCAAGCTGGTTGATCTCACGCTCCGACCTTTTTTTGTCGGTCAGGTCGGTACCGCTGCCGCGAAATCCCTGAAAATTGCCGAGTTCGTTGCTAATCGGCTGGCCCGAAATCGACCACCAGCGCTCCTCGCCCGGAACCGAGGCCTGTACCGTCAGCTCCTTGAACGGCGTACGCGACGAGAGGCTGAAACCGAGCGTACGCTCCTCGCTCTCGTCCTTGCCGATCCGCTTGCGGATGATGTCGGTAAAGGGATGACCGAGCAGATCCGACAGCGGCCGTTCGAGCCGCGCCGCCACGGTCGGCGAAATATAGACGAGATGGCCATCGCGATCGGTTTCCCAGAACCAGCCGCGCCCCGCACGCTCGAAATCGCGCATCAGGTTCAGTGCACGCTGCTGTTCGCTGACGCCGAGCCGTGCCGCGCGCGTCGCGCGCCGCTGGTGGCGGACATCCTCGCGCATCATCACGATCAACAGGCCAAGAAAGACGAGGCCGGCAACAGCAAAAGGCCAAGACGCCGCACCGATAGCACCGCCCAGCGCGGTCGCACCGGCGAAGGCGAAAAAGGCGGGACGAACGACCGCGACCGCCGCCGCCGCGACGAGAAGCGAGCCAATATGAATTGCGGTAAAGGCATCGAAGTGGCGGCTGCCGTCAGGGATTGCGATGGCATTGAACATCGCTGCCGCGTTGAGCAATGTGCCAAGCACGATCAGCGCCATGCACAGCATCGCCATAAGCCGCACTTGACTGTTCCCGATCAGGCGCGGTTTGCGCATCGCCTGCCCGATCACCGTCAGTGCGACGTCGCATGGCAAGCCTACCGCCATAACCAGCCAGAGCGAGGGTTGATCGAGAAAGCCCGCAACTCCAGGGAAGAAAGCGAAGGTCAGAAATGCAAGGACGCGGCCGATCAGAACATAGTGCCACAGCTTCGCCACGCGCATCAGATGCGTGACGAATTCCGGCGAATCGAACAGCGATTCGCCTGCGGAAAGATCGCCGCCTCCCGGTCGGATGATGTTACGCCGAACCCCCAATTTCCTGAACTTCCCGCTCTTCTGATCGCCGTCGTCACTGGCCGTGAAAGAGTTACCAAATCCTTACCGCAAGCGCGTGATTTCCGCCGACATTGTGCCAAAACGGAAGGGGTTACGTTTCGGTTCGCAACTTGTTATGTTGCACCAATGCCCGCCGTCCGCCTGTTCCCGCCCGACCGCTTTTTCGACCGCGCCGAATGGTCGGCGATCACCCGCGCGTCGTCCTGGCGCGGCATCTGGCTGGTTGCCCATGCGTGGATCGTCAGCATCGCACTCGTCGGCATCGCCGCCTGGTCGCAGAACCCGCTCGCATGGCTGCTCGCGATCATCTTTGTCGGCGGCCGCCAACTCGGGCTTGCGATCCTGATGCACGACGCCGCGCACGGCGCGCTCCACCCCAACCGGAAAATCAACAATTTCCTCGGCCAATGGCTGACCGGCGCCGCAGTCGGGTCGGACCTCATCGCCTATCGCACCTATCATCTTCAGCACCACAAGTTCACGCAGCAGCCCGAAGACCCAGACCTGTCGTTGTCGAAACCCTTTCCCACCACCCGCGCCAGCCTGGGACGCAAGGTACTGCGCGATATGACCGGGCAGACCTTCTTCAAGCAGCGCATGGCACAATTCGGCTTTGCCTTTGTCGGCCTGAGAGCGATGTTGCGCGGCGAACAAGGTCAGAAAAGTGGCGCTAGCACCAAGGCCGGGACGCCGTTCAACAAGCAGTCCGACGACGGCATGACGTCACCGACGATCGACGTCGCCGGGGCAATGACCGTGGCGCGCGCCGTCGGGCGCTTCCTCGTCGTCCAGGCGGTGCTCCTCGCCGCCTCGCTGACGCTCTATGGCTGGACGCCCTACCTGCTCTGGCTCGCGGGTCTGGCCACGACTTTCCAGCTATATCTGCGCATCCGCAACATCGCCGAACATGCGTGCACGACGACGGGCAGCGACGATCCCTTTACCCATGCCCGGACAACCCACGCCGGCTGGCTCGCCCGCGCGACGGTTGCTCCATATTGGGTGAATTATCACGCCGAGCATCATCTGTTCATGGGCGTGCCCTGCTATCGCCTGCCCGCAGTTCATGCTGCCCTGGGACGCGCGGGTCGGCACGAATCGATGACGATCGCGCCGAACTATGCCGCCGTGCTGCGGCAGGTCACCGCGGCGGGCTGATCAGCCTTCCTGAACGAAACGCGCGCCGGCGCGGTCCTTGACCGTCTTTTCGGGATCGAAGATCATCCCGTTCATCGCCACATAGACCCCGGGCGGCAGCGTCTGCACCGCCGCCAGCGCAAAGCCGACGTTGAATTCGGCATCGCTCGCGCGCACCGACGCAGGCTGCATCGCGCCCGTCATCACGATCGTCTTGCCCGCAACGCCCGCCAGCACGCGCCCGGTAACGACCATCGTGTCGGTCCCGTGCGTGACGAGAATGCGCGGCGCATCGCTCGCGGCGACCGCAGCGCGGATCGTCTCGCGATCGGCGTCGTCGAGTTCCAGGCTATCCTTGCGCATCAGTTGCGTGACGCGGTGCGGGACATGGACGTTATTCTCGCGCAGCATGTCGGGGATCGCCGCTGGGCCGATCTGGAATTCCGAAAGCGCATCGAAATAGACTTTGTCGATCGTCCCGCCGGTGGTGAAAATGTCGATCATGTCTGTCACGCGCATTCGTCCTGAACCGGCGAAGCGGGAGTCCCGTCGGGAGCCGCGAAGGGGCTTTTGAAAGTGAAGGCCTCGGCCGTCGGCCCGCTCGCCTCGATCATCGCGATCCGCGCCATGCCCTCGGCGACCGTCGGACGATGGCCCGCCGGCACCCACCACAACGCCTGATAGAGCGCCATGTGCTCGAACCACTCCTTGCGCCGCTTCATGATCGTCAGATGATCGGGCGTGCGATAGACATAAGCGGCGAGCGCATCGATATCGCGCCACACCGACATGTTCGCGATCAGGTGCGGATCGTCGGTCACCGGCACGTCGGTCGCATTATTGCCCTCGCCCGTCAGCCGCCAGACAAAGCCGTCGGCTGCCTCTGCCACCGCATTCACATGGTCGAGCGCGTCCATGAAGTCGCGATTGGCGACATGGTCGGGCGGCAGGCGAAAGCGCCCGATGTTGATCTGCGCCAGCTCATAGTCCGCCATATGCGCCTCCTCAGGCAAGTGCCTCGGCAATCAGCCGCCGCGTATTGTCGATCCCGAACAGCGCGATAAAGCTGCCCATGCGCGGCCCGGCGCTCGACCCGAGCAGCGTCTCGTACAGCGCCTTGAACCAATCGCGCAGGTTTTCAAAGCCATAGGCCTCGTTCTTGCCGATCTCGTAGACGATATTCTGGATATCGTCGGCTGAGGCGTCGGCGGGGAGCGCGGCGAGCTTGTCGTCGAGTTCCTTCAGCGCCGCGCCCTCACCCCCTTGCGGCTTGCGGCGATTGAGCGTGGGCGCGACATAATCGCGGTTATACGCCATCGCATTGTCGATCAGCCGGTCGAGCTCGGGATAGTTTTCCGCATTCGCGCCATCGACATATTGGCCAAGGTAGCGCCAGATCTGGTCCTTCGAGGCATCGGCGCCCATCACCCCGACAAGGTTCAGTAGCAACCCGAAGGTCACCGGCAGTTCGGCACTCGGCATATCCTCGCCGCGCGCCACATGGACGTGGTGCACCGGATTACCGAGCTTCTTGTCGGGCTCCTGCGCCGCATAATTGCCGCGCATCTGCAGATATTCGTCGACCGCCTTCGGGATCACGCCGATATGAAGCTGCTTCGCCGCCTTGGGCTCGCGGTACGCGAAAAAAGCCAGGCTTTCCTCGCTGCCATAGTCGAGCCACTGCTCGAGGCTCAGCCCGTTGCCCTTCGACTTCGAAATCTTCTCGCCCTTTTCGTCGAGGAACATTTCGTAGATCAGCCCCTCGGGCTTGCGCCCGCCCAACGCCTTGGCGATCTTGCCCGACTGGATACCGCTGTCGGTCAGATCCTTGCCGTACATTTCATAGTCGACACCCAGCGCAACCCAGCGCATCGCCCAATCGACCTTCCATTGCAGCTTTGCGCCGCCGCCGAGGACCGAGTGGGTAATCGTCTCGCCTTCGTCTTCGAACGAAACAAGGCCCTTGTCGGCATCGACCACCGTCACCGGCACCTGCAGCACGATCCCCGACTTGGGACTGACCGGCAGGATGGGCGAATAGGTCGCGGCGCGCTCGGCACGCAGCGTCGGCAGCATGATGTCAAGAATGTCCTGATTGTGGCGCAGGACATTCTTCAAGGCGTCGTCGAACGCGCCCGACCTGTAGCGCTCGGTCGAACTGACGAATTCATATTCGAAACCGAAACGGTCGAGAAACTCGCGCAGCATCGCATTGTTATGATGCGCGAAACTCTCATATTTTTCAAACGGATCGGGGATCGCGGTCAGCGGCTTGCCCAGATATTCGCGTAACATGTCGCCGTTCGGCACATTGTCGGGAACCTTGCGGAGCCCATCCATGTCGTCGCTGAACGCAACGAGCCGCGTCGCCGCGCCGCCGGTAAGCGCCTCATAGGCGCGGCGGACCATCGTCGTGCGCAGCACTTCGTTGAACGTGCCGATATGCGGCAGGCCCGACGGACCATAGCCCGTCTCGAACAGCACGGCTTCGCCGCCGGGCTTTCCGTCCGGATAGCGTTTGACCAGCTTGCGCGCTTCCTCGAACGGCCAGGCCTTGGACGTTTGCGCGGGTTCGCGCAGCGAAGGGTGAAGGTGCAAGTCAGTCATAGCTGCGCCCCATAGCGGCAAGAAGCGCCGATGGAAAGAAACCCGGAAAACTGCGCAACTTCACTCGCAAATCACGAATAGCGCTTCGGCCCTCCGCGCTTAAAGCGACAAAGGACACGGACACGCGCATCCATTTTGTGTCCTTTGTGGCTTTAGCGAGAGGGGCGGCGGTCGATTGCATCGGACATTATCGAGCATGCCGGTGCAATGTAGGAAAGCCCATATATCGGCAGGCTCCTGCCGCTCCCGCCCCCTCTCTGTTCAACCGCGCGGCTGCGTCGCGGGCATGAAGCTGCTTCGGCGCAGCAGCGCCGCCGACACGATCGATACCAGCAGCGCGACCGGCAATATCTCGGTCAGCGTAAGCGCCATGCGAAAGAGCGGATTTTTATATTGCTCAGCCAGCGCGCCCATCTCTGACGAGAATTTCGCGATCTCGGCCGCCGGCTTGCCGGCCGCGCGCATGTCCGCGACGCTGTTGGCGATATATTCGGCCATGAAGGTCCCGCCGGTGCGCCACATATAGAGCTCCCAGCCGAATATATAAAAAAGCGATGCGACAAGGCCAATGCAGAGGCCGACCCCGACCGCTTTCCAGAAGCCTATCACCCCGCCGAGATTGACGTCGCGATAGCGTTTGACACCGACGAAGACGAAGATCAGCGCGACCAGCATCGACAGATAGCCGGCGACCATCCCCATCGCGCCATGATCGGCGACAAAGCTGATATTGATGAACATGCCGATGACGACGATGACGCCCGCGATGGCGCCGTAGACTGCAATGATCCTGCCCATATCCTGTCTCCCCAAATGGTGAATGCCATGCGGGATGGGCAGAAACAACGGCCGGAATCCATCGCCCAAACGGGTGATTTGGCGGTTTTAGCCCGATCCTACGGCAGGATGTCGAGCGTCCGCGCTTTCTGCACCGCCTGCGTCCGGCTGGCGACAGCCAGCTTTTCATACACGCGCGCGATATGCGTCTTCACCGTGTTGGGGGAGATTTCGAGCCGGCGCGCGATGACCTTGTTGGCATGCCCCGCCGCCAGCATTTCCAGAACCTCGCACTCGCGCCCACTGAGCCCCAGAGCCGCAATCGCGGCGTCGTTGCGCACGAAGGGCTGGCGCGGTTTCGCAGTAAGCCGGTTGCCGACCCAGATGCCGAGCGCAACGCAAACAAGTGCAATACAGATGATGTAGAACTCGCCCGACCAGCGATGCACGGCATGTTTATAATTAAGCCACTCGAGCAGGAAAGCCGCAGCCGCAAGCGCGATACCATAAAGGAAGACCGAGCGGGCCATGATCCATGATAGATCATTATCGGCGACCGCTTGCAACATTGTCCCTAGGCGATCCAATATCGTTACCGGAAAATTTACCATGCGGGGGTAGCGTCCCCGCCATGGACAATTTTCGCACCCCCACCGCCCGCGGCCACAAACGTACTCCGGTATCGATCGACGTCACCGTCAACGGCGTCCTGAACTTTGTCGACGGGCGCATCACCGACCTGTCGGAAGGCGGCGCGCGGATCGACGGGGCGAGCATGCCGGCGCGCTCGCGCTGTGAAATCCATTATGGCGGACAGGTGACCTATGCCGTCGTGATGTGGTCCGAGTTCGACCGCATGGGCGTTCGATTCCCCTATGAATTGACGCACGGGCCGCTCTTCAATGCGTTGAAGCTCGCCCAGAATGCATCAATGGTCGAGCCCGCGCAGATTTTCCTGAAGAATCGCGCGCCAAGCTTCGGGCGTCGCGGCCTGAGCTGATCTTCAGAACGGCGCGATGGCCACACCCTCGCGCTCATTGTCCCAGATCATCGCCATGATCCGCCAGCCAAGGTCCGGGTCTTTGAATAGCTGAATCGAATTGACCCCGCGCCGCTCGGGCACGGCGTCGCCCAGCGAACTGCGCGCTTCATAGGCGCTCCAGACATGCGCGATATTCCCCATCACATCGATCCGCCGCCCGATCTCGATCTCGAAAAAATCATTCGCGGCAAAGAAGGGCGTGGTGTCGCGCGCATAATCGTCGAGCCCCATGCTCCGGAAGGTCGCGCGTCCATCTTCGCCGATCCATGTGCGAATCTGCCGCGCGTCGGGATGAAAACAATTGGCCTGCCGCGACCAGTCGCGCGGGCCCTTCGGCCCGGAAATCATCGCATACATCTCATCGATCACGCCGCCGATCGCCTGCTCGTCGCTCATCCGGATTTTCCTTTCTCGTTACACAGGGGAGGAATTCCTTCCTCCGTTTGCCCTGAGCTTGTCGAAGGGCCGTTCTTTCTTCTACTCAAGCGGCAATGGGATTCTGGGCCTATATTCTGCATTGCCGGGGCGGCGCATTTTACACGGGTCATACGGATAATCTTCCGCACCGAATAGCGCAGCATCAATCAGGCGCCATAGCGGGCTTCACCTCCGACAAATTGCCCGTCGTTCTCGTCTGGAGTCAGGAGTTCTCCACTCGCATCGAAGCATTGGAAGCAGAACGCAGGATCAAGGGCTGGAGCCGAGCGAAGAAGATGGCTCTCATCCGGGGCGATTGGGGCAAGATTTCGGCATTGGCAAAGGGGAAGAACGGTCCTTCGACAAGCTCAGGACGAACGGATGAGGGGTAGATTTAGGGCGATCATCCGCCCTTCGCTCCAATCGATCGAACCATCCCCAATTTCCGTAGTATCGCGAGAGGAAAGCAAACCGGCCGCCATCAACCTTGCCGCGTTCGCCTTTTGTCCCTAGTTTGCCGTCATGGCTCCCGACCCGCTTTCCCTGCCCGCGATCCATGCGAGCCATATCGGCATCTGGATCGCCGACACGCACGGCCGCGTGCAGCGTGTCGGGCGTGGAGAGGCGATTGCTGCCGTCGCGGCCACTCCGCATCTGCTGCTCAACGCAACGCTGACCGGCGATCGGCTGGGATACCCCGAGTTGTCGGGACTCGACCTGCTCGAACTCTTTGCCTTTCTCTATCCGGCCCGTTTCGCGGTGCCGACGCCGGCCGGCATCGCGGCCGCCATCGGCCTGATCCCGCCGAATGGCGAAGAGGATATCGCCGCCTTTTTGCCCAAGGCGGCGGCAGCGATGCTCGCCAGCCTCGACGATCCCCTTTGGCCCGAACGCGAAGGCGCGTGGCATGGCGTCCAAGCCTTGTCGCGCCAGCGTTGGTCATGGTCGCCTCTCGTCCAGCCGCGGCTGTCGCAGCCCGATGCGAACGAACGCTGGCTGTTCGCGCGGCTGCCCGAGTGGGAGGAACAGCCGCCGCGCGGTGCGCCGCGTCAGGTATCCATCAACGAGGACGACGTGTCGGCGCGGCTCGACCGCCTGACCGGCGATGGCGCCGAACGCCGCCCGGGGCAGCAAGATTATGCGCGCGCGACAGCGTCGATCTTCGCCCCGCGCGACCGCAAGGACGCGCCGCAGATGCTGGTGGCGGAGGCCGGAACGGGCATCGGCAAGACCCTGGGCTATCTTGCCCCGGCCAAACAGTGGATCGACCAGTCGGCGGGAAGCATCTGCATCTCGACATATACCAAGGCGCTACAGCGCCAGCTCTCACGCGAGACCGAGAAGCTTTACCCCGACGCCGCGACCCACCGCGAAAAGGTCGTCGTGCGTAAAGGGCGCGAAAATTATCTCTGCCTCCTCAACCTCGAAGACGCGCTGCAGGGGGGCTTTTCGGGGCGCGCGGCGATCCTTGCGCAGCTCGTTGCGCGCTGGGCCGCCTATACGCGCGACGGCGACATGATCGGCGGCGACCTGCCCGGCTGGCTCCCCGCGCTCTTCCGCCGCAACGGTACCACCGCGCTGACCGACCGACGCGGCGAATGCATCTATGCGGGCTGCCCGCATTTCAGGAAATGCTTCATCGAACATTCTGCGCGCGCCGCGACGCAGGCCGATATCGTCATCGCCAATCACGCGCTGACGATGGTTCAGGCCGCACGCCCGCGCGATAGCGGAGCACCCGCGACGCGGCTGATCTTTGACGAGGGTCATCATCTGTGGGACGCGGCCGACAGCATGTTCGCGGCCGCGCTGACCGGACAGGAAGCCGTCGAGATTCGCCGCTGGGTGCTCGGCCCCGAAGGCAAGTCGCGCGGGCGCCGCCGCGGGCTCGCCGCGCGCCTCGCCGATGTCGCAAGCTATGACGAGGCGGGCGACCGCGCGATCCAGGCCGCGATCACCGCGGCCGCCGAACTGCCCGGCGACGGCTGGCTCGCCCGCCTGTCCGAAAACGATCCATGGGGGGCCATCGAGCGGCTGCTCGTCGCGGTGCGCGCCATGGTCTATGCGCGCAGCGTCGACACGCGCACCGCCGATGCAGGCTATGGTCTCGAAACCGAACTTGCCGATCCCGAGCACGAACTCGTCACGGCGGCGGCCGGGGCAAGCGACGCGGTCGAGGCGCTGCTGCGCCCGCTGATGGCGCTCGGCAAACGGCTTGAAGCCTTGATCGACGACCCGCCCGACTGGCTCGACGGCCAGGCCCGCGCACGCGTCGACGGCGCGCGCCACAGTCTGGGCACGCGCATCGATACGCTCGGCGGCTGGCTGTCCTTGCTGGGCCGCGTGGGCGGTCCCGCCGATCCCGATTTCGTCGACTGGCTCGCGGTCGACCGCTATGACGGGCGCGAGTTCGACACCGGATTGCATCGCCACTGGCTCGACCCGGCAAAACCGATCGCCGAGGTCGTCTATCGCCCCGCGCAGGGCGTGCTCGTCACGTCCGCGACCTTGCGCAACGGCGGCCATGGCAGCGGCGGCTGGACCGATGCCGATATCCGCACCGGCGCACGGCACATGGACAGCGGCGTCCAGCATTTCGCGGTGCCGAGCCCCTTCGACTATGCGCGCCAGTCGGAAGTGCTGATCGTTACCGATATCGCGCGCGGCGACCTCCCTGCCCTTGCCGGTGCCTATAGCCGGCTGATCGAAGCGTCGGGCGGCGGCGCGCTGGGGCTGTTCAGCGCGATCCGGCGGCTTCGCATCGTCCATTCGCGCATCGCCGACCGGCTGGCGCGCGCAGGGCTGCCGCTGTTCGCGCAGCATGTCGATCCGCTCGACACCGGAACGCTCGTCGACATCTTTCGCGCCGACCCGCACGCTTCGCTGCTTGGTACCGACGCCTTGCGCGACGGGGTCGACGTTCCCGGCGATTCGCTGCGGCTCGTGGTGATGGAGGGCGTGCCCTGGCCGCGCCCGACGATCCTGCACGCGGCGCGGCGCGCGGCGCAGGGCGGCAGCGCCTATGACGATATGGTCATCCGCGGCCGTATCGGGCAGGCGTTCGGCCGCCTTATCCGGCGTGCCGACGATTTCGGCCAGTTCGTGATGCTCTCGCCTAGTTTCCCATCGCGCCTGCTCAGCGCGTTCCCCGAGGGCACCCCGATCCGCCGCCTGCCGCTCGACGAAGCGGTCAATCACGTCGCCGCGGCGAATGTCGAACGCAGAAAAACCGCCTTTCCAGCCTTTTCACCGTCATAAGTTTCCGGCACAAGGCCTGCGAAATTGAGGGATAGCGCAGCGGCGCGGGGAGAGATTTTGAAGACTTTGACCATCCTGCGCCATGCCAAATCGGGTTGGGACGTTCAGGTCGAGCGCGATTTCGACCGCCCGATCAACAAGCGCGGCGCACGCGGTGCCGAACTGATCGGCCAGTGGCTGAAACGGCAGAAGCTGCCGGTCGACCGCATAATCGCCTCGCCCGCGGTTCGCGTGACCGAAACGCTCGACATCTTTCAGCCCGCTGCCGACCTCGACGCGCTCGAACCCCATTGGGACCGGCGTATCTATCTCGCCTCTGCTGCGACGCTGATCGATGTCATCCGCGACACCGGCAAGAATTCCGAACATCTGCTGATTTCGGGACATAATCCGGGGCTGGAAGACCTGATCCTGATGCTCGTCCCCGAATCGGCAGGCGACGAATTGCGCGCGAAGGTCGAGGAAAAGCTGCCGACCTCGGCGCTGGCCCGGCTGGAACTCGACATCACCGACTGGCACGACCTCGATACGAACAGCGCGCGCTTCAGGGACTTCATCCGTCCGCGCGACCTCGACCCGGCACTCGCGCCGGCGATGGACAACGACTGAAACCCTAAACCTGTCTTAGCCGATCGCGGCTGCGAGCCGCTGGCGAAGCGCAACCAGCGCCTCGACCGGAATGCCGCCCCTTCGCGCCGGAGCGCTGCTGACGGGCGTCTCGCGGACCACCGGCGGCCGCGCCGCTGTCGGCACCGCGGCGCCCCGCTGGGACAGCGCCTTGCGCGCGCCCTCGACCGTAAAGCCCTGGACATGCAGCAGATCGTGGATGCGTTCGGCGAGCGCGACATCCTCGGCGCGGTAATAACGGCGACGCCCCGACCGCTGGAGCGGCTTCAACTGCGGGAAACGCGTTTCCCAATAGCGCAGGACATGTGTCGGAACGCCGATGCGTTCCGCCAGTTCGCCGATGGCGAGCATGGCGCCCGACGCCTTGCCGCCATCGTCGGTCATGTCAAAACCCGACATGAGTCAGGTCCGGCCTATTTGCCGGCAACGCGGGCTCGCATTGTTTGGCTGGCGCGAAAGGTCATCACGCGTCGCGGCAGGATCGGCACCTCGATGCCGGTCTTTGGGTTGCGACCGATCCGCTGGGCCTTGTCGCGCAGCACGAAGGTGCCAAAGCCGGAGATTTTCACATTCTGCCCGACCGCCAGTGCGTCCGACATATGATCGAGAATAGATTCGACGATTGCGGCCGATTCGTTGCGCGACAGGCCGATCTGCTGGTTGATCCGCGTCGCGATGTCGGCCCGGGTGAGTGTCCCTGCTGCCATGATGATCCCTTCCCCCTCACTGAAGCGAAATATAGACAATTGAGTCCCTGACAGCCCCCACCGTCACGAGTCCCGTTGCCATATGTAACAAATGCTAATTAATCCGCCAAACTGAAACGGATGGAGCGAGAAGTTGACGCGCCGGAGCGAAACGTCAGACGCGCAGAACGGCAGCGCCCCAGGTGAAACCGCCACCCATCGCCTCCAGCACGACAAGGTCGCCGCGCTTGATCCGCCCGTCGCGCACCGCAAGGTCCAGCGCCAGCGGCACCGAGGCGGCCGACGTATTGGCGTGTTGGTCGACCGTCAGCACGACGCGTTCGGCCGGCAAACCAAGCTTTTTCGCGGTTGCGTCGATGATCCGCTTGTTCGCCTGATGCGGCACGACCCAGTCGATCGACTCGGCCGACAGCCCGACATCTTCCATCACTTCGGCAAGCACCGATGCGAGGTTGGTGACCGCGTGGCGAAAGACTTCGCGGCCCTGCATCCGGACGTGACCGACGGTCCCCGTCGTCGACGGCCCGCCGTCGACATACAGCATGCCTGCGTATTTTCCCTCGGCATGCAGGCGCGTCGCCAGGATGCCCTGATCGTCGTCGACATCCTGCGCCGACAGCACGATGGCGCCCGCGCCGTCACCGAACAGGACGCAGGTCGTGCGATCTTCCCAGTCGAGAATGCGGCTGAAGGTTTCCGAACCGATCACCAGCGCATGTTTGGCGGCACCGGTGCGCAGCATCGAATCGGCGACCGACACCGCGTAAAGGAAGCCGGAGCAGACCGCCGCAACGTCGAATGCGATGCAATCGGGGACGTCGAGCAGCGCCTGTACCTTGGTGGCGCTTGCCGGGAACGTATTGTCGGGCGTCGCCGTGGCGACGATGATCAGGCCGATGTCGGCAGGCTCAAGCCCGGCCGCCGCCAATGCCTGCTTTGCAGCGTCGGCGCCCAGCGTCGCGGTCGTCTCGTCGGGTTCGGCGATATGGCGAAACCGGATGCCCGTGCGCTCGACGATCCACTCGTCGCTGGTGTCGACACGCTCGGCGAGTTCGGCGTTCGATACGCGCGTACGCGGCAAGGCCGAGCCGGTGCCGGCCAATATGGCACGAAGCGTCATGCTGCGGCGCCGCTGCGGAAATTCGCGAGATCTTCGGTCACCTGACGCGTGATATCCTTCTCGATCAGCTCGGCGCAAAGATGGACGCAGTTCGCGACCCCCTTCGCATCGGCGCTGCCATGACTTTTGAGTACCACCCCGTTCAGGCCGAGGAACACCGCGCCATTGTGATTATTGGGGTCGAGGTGATGCTTGAGCAATTCGGTCGCGGGGCGCGAGATCAGGAAGCCGATCTTTGAGCGAACCGACGACGTAAAGGCGCGGCGCAAGAGGTCGGTGACGAAACGCGCCGTCCCTTCGATCGTCTTCAGCGCGATATTGCCCGAAAAACCGTCGTGCACGATCACATCGACATTGCCGCGCGACAATTTGTCGCCCTCGATAAAGCCCGTGAATTCCATCGGCAGGCCCTGCACTTCGCGCAGGCGCGCCGCAGCATCGCGAATCTCGTCGGTGCCCTTCAGTTCCTCGGTACCGATGTTGAGCAGCGCAACGCGGGGTTTTTCGAGCCCCATCGCCGTACGCGCATAGGCCGCACCCATCACGGCGAACTGGATCAGGTTGTTGGCGTCGCAATCGGTGTTGGCGCCAAGGTCGAGCATCACGACGTCATTATCGCCGAGCGTCGGCAACAGCGCCGCAAGCGCGGGGCGGTCGATTCCCGGCATCGTACGCAGCGCGAGCTTGGCCATCGCCATCAGCGCACCGGTGTTTCCCGCCGACACGGCGCCGCCGGCATCGCCGCGCTTCACCGCGTCGATCGCAAGCCCCATCGAGGTGCTCTTTGCCTTGCGCAGCGCCTGGCTCGGCTTGTCCTCACCCGACACCACGCCATCGGTGTGGAGAATATCCGACGCCGCACGCAGATTCGGGTGATTTTCGAGCGCAGCCTTGATCTGCACCTCGTCGCCGACGAGGATGAAGCGGAGGCCGTCGTGCTTGTGGCGCGCCATCGCGGCGCCGGCGAGCATCATGCGCACGCCGACGTCACCGCCCATCGCATCAATTGCGATTCGCGGTGTCAGTGCCATCGTGACGCCCTCCGGCTAATGCTTATGCGCCGACCGACACCACTTCACGGCCATTATAGTGGCCGCAGGCGTTGCAAAGGTTGTGCGGGCGCTTCAGCTCGCCGCAGTTCGGGCATTCCTGAAAGGCTTCAACCTTCAGGCTGTCGTGGCTGCGACGCATGCCGCGCTTCGAGGGCGAGGTTTTTCGCTTGGGAACGGCCATGATATTTCCTGCATTCTAAATAGTGTGTCACGAATCGGCTACCCGGATTTGTCATTCCCGTTGCCGGAAATAACTGGCCCGCCCGCCAAGCCGAAGGCTGTTCCCGGCCAAAAAGGCCAGGAAAATCTTCCGCCGGAGGGTGCCTCAACGCCAGATGGTGTCGGGTGCCGGATCGGGCGCGGCTATAGCGTTTTTGCCCGTAAAGGCAAGCCCATTGCGCCCATCGTCGCGCAGACTTGCCGCGCCGGTCGGGGGGTGCCACAGCTATACCAGTCCGATCATGACAATGTGGCGGCAAACGAGGGGGACACGAAATGATAATCTTGCCGATCAGCCTGACGATCGCCGCGGGGGCGGCGCTGCTCAATCTGTGGCTCTCGATCCGCGTCGGCCGCGTCCGTACGAAGGAAAAGGTCTTTATCGGCGACGGCGGCAACGACCTGCTGACGCGCCGTATGCGCGCGCATAGCAATTTCGTCGAGAATACCGCCTTCGTCCTGATCCTGCTCGCACTCGTCGAGCTCGGCCTCGGCTCCTCGCTCTGGCTGTGGGGTGTCGGCGCGCTCTATCTCGTCGGGCGTATCCTGCACGCGATGGGAATGGACGGCATGATGTGGGGTCGCATGGTCGGCACGATCATCACCATGCTCACTCAGCTCGGCCTGGCGATCGGCGCACTCGCGGTCGTCTATCTGACGCCGACCAGCTTCACCACGACCGAGATCGTCGAAACCGAAGCAGCGGCGCCACGATAGGCCTCCTTCTTCCGTCATTGCGAGCGAAGCGAAGCAATCCAGAGTGTGACAAGCCGCTCTGGATTGCTTCGCTTCGCTCGCAATGACGATCTAAACTTAGTCCGCAGTTCCAAGCGCCATATCGCTCACGAACGGGTTCGTACGCCGTTCGTGGGCAAAATTGCTGTGTGCCCCGTGCCCGGGCAGGAAGGTCGTGTCGCCGCCGAGCGGCCACAGTTTCTGCGTGATAGAATCAAGAAGCTGCTGATGATTTCCGCGCGGAAAGTCCGTGCGCCCGATCGAACCCTGGAAGATCACGTCGCCGACGATCGCGAGCTTCGACGGTCCATGGTGAAAGACGACATGCCCCGGCGTGTGGCCCGGACAATGGATGACGTCGATCTCGAGATTGCCGACGGTGACCTTGTCGCCGTCGACGAGCCAGCGATCGGGCTCGAACGCTTCGCCCACCATGCCGAAGCGCGCGCCATCCTCGGCGAAAGCCTCGATCCAGAAGCGGTCGTCCTCGTGCGGCCCCTCGATCGGCACGCCAAGTTCCTTCGCGAGCATTCCCGCCTGTCCGCAGTGATCCATATGGCCATGGGTGACGAGGATCTTCTCGACCTCGACTCCTGTCTGCTTCACCGCTTCCTTCAGCTTGGGCAGGTCACCGCCGGGATCGACGAAGGCCGCCTTGTTGGTCGCGGTGCACCACAGCAAGGTGCAATTCTGCTGAAAGGCGGTAACCGGCACGATCGCCGCGCGCATCGGAGGATTGGGAGCGTTCATGGTGGCCGATGTGGGGAAATGTGGCGGGAATGGCAAGTGTGGGCTGTGGGTCGCGGCTGGACGCGGCCCTATGCTTCGTCATCCGGGGCTTTGACCCGGGATCCCGCTTTTTTGACGCACTCGCCGATTTCAAGAGCAAGCGGGCCCCCGGATCGAGTCCGGGGTGACGGACGGAAGGAAAAGACCACAACAAACAGCAGGGCGTCGCCCCCGTAGGGGCGCACAAGCCTCAGCGTAGCGTCATCGTATCGCCTTCGACATTCACCGCCGCGAGCTTCGACAGGAAGCTCTGCCCGAGCAGCGAGATGCCCATGTCGGAGTCGATTACGGCCGCCTGAACATCCCGTATCTTGATCCCTTCAACCTCGACACTGTCGAGTGTGATCATCCGCATCGGCACGTCGCCGCCCGCGGTGCTCGCGGTCCCGCCGACCGGAAGATCGTCGACGTTGATCCCGATCGCCTCGGCATCGCTGCGGGTCAGCGCGACAACCGACGCGCCGCTGTCGACGAGCATACGAACGTTCCGCCCGTCGATCCTGGTGTCGGCATAGAAATGCGAATCGCGCGAACGAGCGAGCAACACTTCACTCGGGCGGCCCGAGTCGCCACGGGCTTCGGCCGCAGCCAAAGACCGCTCCTTACGTAGCTTGTGCGTCGTCCAATTGTCGTGATTGCCCGAAACGACGGGAGGCGTTTCGACAACCTCGTTGGAAGAAGATCGGCTGGCAATGCCCGCCAAGCCGACCGAACCCACCACGATCACCACCGCCAAACCAAGAAAGCGCCCCAACATGAACCGCTTTTTTGCAGAAGAAAGTTGGAGATTGGTTAAGCGGGCGCGCCCTGATCGATGAACGCGCGCCAAGTCGGCGTCCCGCCGCGAATGCTATAGGCGATCCGGGCGCAGGCATAGCGCAGGCCCGGCCGATTGTCGGCCTCGATCGCCGTCGTCGGCCAAGGCCCCGTCCCGTCACCTCCCGCTGACCAACAGACAAGCGCCTCGGCCTCTTGGCCTCCCTCGACCGCAGCGCGTTCTTCGGCGCTGAGCGAGGCTGGCGCAGTCCAGCCGAAGATTGCACGATGGGTAAAGGCCTTTGAAAAGAGCGCAGGCAGAAAGGGGCTGTCCCGATCAACGAGCAAATTGCCGACCCGTTCGCGGTCCGCGGCGGATAGCCATTGCCCGCCGAGCAGCGGCGCCCACTGACCCTCGTCGCGCGAGCGGAGCGCGCGCGCCAGTTCGTCCGCTGCCGCCGCAAAGCGCGGTGCCCACGCCGAATTGACGTCCAGCGGCGCGAGTTTCGAAGCAGGCACCGCCACCTCGGGTTCGATGGGCAGCAACGATGTCGGCATCGCAAATGCGGGAGCCGACACGGCGAGGACGGCGACAAGCGCCGACGAAATCAGCATAGCGCGCATGGCCGACAATCTAGCAGCAAAGGCTGCACCTGTCATGAACCGGCGGCGAGCCCCTCGCGTAGCCACGCGGGCGCGGTGGCGGCGTCGACATTCTCGGTCCGCCGGTGCTCGACCGACCAGCCGAGGTCGGGATAGCCGACGACCTGCCGCTTTTCGTCAGCGTCGGCAATCGGCACCACGACCAGCCGCCGATTGACCTTTTGCCGCCAGTTCATCCGCGCGGTATTTTCCTGCCCGACATAACAGCCCTTGGTGAAGCTGACGCCGTTCAGCTCGGCCGCATTGCATTCGAGCCATAGCGTCGTTCCGTCACCGAGTTCGGCGCGCCCCTCGGTAACGCCGAGCGCCAGCCGGTGCGCCTGCCACCGTGCATCGGCCCCATCGCCTGGGTCAGCCGGCGCAAGCCAGCGCTGGCCAAGTTCGGACAGTCGCGGATCGACGACGCCAAGGTCGCCTTCCGGCGCCCAGTGGACACAAAGTTCCTCCTCGCGCTCGATGGTGATCGCGCGGCGCAGGCGATAGAGCGTCAGCCGCTTGGCAAGGTCGCCCGCCACTTCGCGTTCGCAGTCGATCAGCACATCATCGCCGTCGCCCCAGATCAGGAAGTCGAACAGCGCCTTGCCCTGCGCCGTCAAAAGCGCCGCCCATACCGGCAGATTGCCCGATGTATCGTTTGTGACAAGGCCTTGCAGGAAGCCGCGGACATCCTCCCCCGACAGACGGATGAGGGCGCGATTGATCAGGGTGGTATTGGCCATGACGATAATCTAGGGACGCGGCAGCCAAAACCAACCCGCAAGTTGATGAGTCCCTGCATGACCGACCGCCTGACGATCCGCCGCCCCGACGACTGGCACGTCCATCTGCGCGACGGCGCGATGCTGCAACATGTCGCACCCTATACCGCGCGTCAGTTCGCGCGCGCGATCATCATGCCGAACCTGTCGCCGCCGGTAACAACGGCCGAAGAAGGCCGGGCATACCGCGACCGCATCGACGCAGCGGTGCCCGCCGGGGTCGATTTCACCCCGCTGATCGTCGCCTATCTCACCGACCACAGCAGCGCCGACGAGATGGCGCGCGGCCATGAAGAGGGCGTGTTCACCGCCGCAAAGCTCTACCCCGCACACGCGACCACGGGCAGCGCGCATGGCGTTACCGATATCGCGAAGATCATGCCCGTGCTCGAACGGATGGCCGACATCGGCATGCCGCTTCTAATCCATGGCGAGGTCACCGACCATGACGTCGACATCTTCGACCGCGAGGCGGTGTTCATCGAACGCACGCTCGAACCGCTGGTCCGCGCCCTGCCCGGCCTCAAGATCGTCTTCGAACATATCACGACGGCCGAAGCCGCACAGTTCGTCGCCGACGCGCCTGCCAACATCGCCGCGACGGTCACGCCGCAGCATCTCCACATCAACCGCAATGCGATGCTCGTCGGCGGCATTCGCCCGCACGCCTATTGCCTGCCCGTCGCGAAGCGCGAGCACCACCGGCTCGCGGTGCGCAAGGCCGCGACCTCGGGTTCGCCGAAATTCTTCCTTGGCACCGACAGCGCACCGCATGCGGTGCATACCAAGGAAGCATCGTGCGGCTGTGCGGGCATCTTCAACGCACCCTATGCACTTGAAAGCTACGCGACTGCGTTCGACGAGGATGGCGCGCTGGACAATTTCGAAGGCTTCGCCAGCGAACATGGCCCACGCTTCTATGGCCTGCCGCTCAATGAGGGCACGGTCACACTCGAACGCGGCGAAACCGTCGTGCCCGACAAGATCGGCGATGTCGTCCCGTTCCACGCGGGTGAAACGCTAGGTTGGAAGCTGGCCTGATATCCTTTCGTCACCCGGGACTTGATCCGGGGTCCCACGACTGCACCGTTGGAAAGCGGGATACCGGGTCAAGTCCGGCATGACGAATGGGGCGATCAAGCGATCCCGATCAATCGCTCGGCGCGCATCTTGCGCCACATGTCGAAACTGAACACCGCGATGCTGACCCATATCAACAGGAAGCAAGCCAGCTGGACGGGTTTCAGCGGCTCGCCGAACACGAACAGCCCGAGCAGGAACTGCACCGTCGGCGCGAGATACTGGACAAAGCCGAGCGCGGCGTAGCTCATGCGCCGCGCGGCGGTCGCGAATAAGAGCAACGGGACGGCCGTCACGATCCCGCCGGCCATCAGCAGCAGGCTGATCGACCCGTCCGACCCGAAACCGCGCCCGTCGCCGACCCAAAGGTAAAAGGCCGCGACCGCCAGCGACGGTATCAGCAGCACCGTCGTCTCGATCGCCAACCCCGGCAGCGAGCCCACTGGCACGATCTTGCGGAGCAGGCCGTAAATGCCAAAGGAAAAGGCGAGCGTCAGGCTTATCCATAGCGTATCGAGCGCGCCCGCGAGCAGGATCGCGACGCCGACGCCCGCAATCACGACCGCCACGAGTTGCAACCGCGAGAGCCTTTCGCCGAGGAAGATCATTCCCAGCATCACGTTGACGAGCGGGTTCAGATAATATCCCAAGCTGGCCGCAAGCACATGGTCGGTAAAGATCGAGAAGATATAGACGAGCCAATTGACCGCGATCAGCACCGCGCTGGCGATCAGCAACCGCAGCGTCCGCCAGTCCTTCAACGCCACCAGATATTCGCCGATCTGCTTGCGGAACAGCATGATCACGAAGCAGAGCGGCAGCGACCAGATGATCCGCTGCGCCAGCACCTCGACGGGCGGTACGCTGCTCAGCAGTTTGAAGAAGAGCGGAACGAAGCCCCAGATGCCATACGCAGCAAGCGCATAGGGCAAGCCGCCCTGATTGCTCCCCGCGGGGGCCGCTGACTGGTTCATGATCGGGAGCCCGCCCGGATCAGATGATGCCGCCGCCGAGCATCAGGCGAATGACCCCGATGACGATGACGACGATATTGAGGTTTCGCCCGCTTGTCTTGTCCGACATCGCGCCGAGCGCCAAGCCGACAACCGCAAAAGGCACGATCACCCAATTTGCCCATCCAAGCAGCGGGATGAACGCAAAAACGGCCAAAACCAAGGCGATAGCGCCGATGACGAGCGATCCGATATTGAGCATGGCCGAATTGTCGCACGGCTCCAGCAATGCGGCAAGAGGCTTTCGGTTCATCGACAGAAGCACTCACTTCGTCTTGTTGCCTAGGGTTAATGCAACGGGTTCCGGACCCGGCTCGTTTTCACCTTCGAAGCGCCCGGTCTCGCAAAGCGGGATGAGGCGTTGAAGCCAGGAAAGGATTTGACATGCGTAATTTCTCGAAGGGTTTGATGGGCGCTTTTGCTGCCGCCAGCGTCGCCCTGACCGCGCCTGCCTATGCGGGTATCGCGGCTCCGGCGAAGGCCGATGGTTTCCATCAGCTCGACCAGTCGTCGAACTTTTATCGCAAGAAGGATCGCCGTTATTATGCCCGCGATGAGCGGATCAACCGCAATACCCGCGTGTGGCGCGGCGACGATGGCCGTTATCGCTGTAAAAAGGATAATGGCACGACCGGCCTGCTGATCGGCGGCGCGGTCGGCGGCCTCGCCGGCCACGAGATCGCAGGCGGCGGCGACAAGCTGCTCGGCACGATCATCGGTGCGGGTGCCGGCGCGCTGATCGGCCGCGAGGTCGACCGCGACAAATATCGCTGCCGCTAAGGCTTTACCGCAACCGTCTCGAGTATGGGTTCGAGACCCCTCCAGCCCATACACGCTGATGGCGAGGGCACCGGTTAACGCCGGTGCCCTCAAGCGTATCCGCTTGCCCAATACGCCCTCTTGCCGCAGAAGCATCGGCCAATTGCTGCGGGAGAATGAATATGTTGAACGGCCCCCTGCTCGTCACCGAGCGGCTGATCCTGCGTCCGCCAGCGACCGAGGATTTCGACGACTTCGCCGAAATGTGCACCGAGGAAGAAACGATGCGCTTCATCGGCGGCACCAGCCCGCGCTCGGCCGCATGGCGCCAATGGTGCACACTCGCTGGCGCGTGGCATATTCGCGGCTTTTCCATGTTTTCGGTCATCGAGCGCGCGACCGGGGAATGGGTCGGACGGCTCGGCCCGTGGGAGCCTGACGGCTGGCCTGCCCCCGAGGTCGGTTATGGCGTGCGCGCGAAATTCGCCGGCAAGGGCTATGCCTTCGAAGGCAGCGTGGCCGCCTGCGATTTCGCGGTCGAGTTTCTGAAATGGCCCGAGTTGATGCACAGCATCGACCCCTCCAACACCCGCTCGCAGGCATTGGCGAAGCGCCTCGGCGCGACGAACAGCGGCCCGACCCGCCTCCCCGCGCCGTTCGAGGACGCGCCCGTCGATGCCTGGACGCAAAGCGCCGACGCATGGCGCGTGAAGCGCAAGGAATTCCTGCCGTGAGCGATCGTCACATCGACCCCGAACGCGCGCAATTCGACGCATTCAAGGCGCTGCCGCGTGATACCGTGATCCACATGCTCAACCTCGTCCGCTTCAAGGACAAGGCGACCTATCCGGGCGATCACCCGCTCGCGGGCAAGACGCTGACCGGCGCCGAGGCCTATCGCCACTATGGCGCCGATAGCGGGCCGGTCTTCCAGCGCGTCGGCGGCCGCGTTATCTGGACCGGAACGATGGAAGCGATGGTCATCGGTCCAGATGACGAACATTGGGATGCGGTGTTCATCGCCGAATATCCGAACAGCGGCGCCTTCATGGAAATGGTCACCGACCCGGTTTACCGCGAAGCCGTCATCCATCGCCAGGCCGCGGTCGAAACCTCTCGCCTGATCCGCTGCGCGCCAAAAGCGTCTCGCTCCGAGACAGTTTTCGGCTAATAAACCCCTGCCCGTTAACGCATTTTTTTTGGGCCTTTTTGACCAGGATCGGGCATTCCCCCTCAAGGATAAGGGAGTGTTAGCGATGATGTTGCGGGGAAAATGGCTGGTTACCGGTCTGCTGATGGCGGCGGCGCCGCTTGCCGGCTGCCGGGATAATCCCGACGCCAAGGCCGAACTCTCGCCGCTCGACGACGGGCTGACCAACGCCGACCCGGCGATCAAGGGTTCGCTCGAAGACAAGATCATGGTCGACCCCAAGCTTGCGGGCCAGGCGAACAAGAATGCCGTGGGTCCGGGCAACAAGCCCGTCGATGGCGGCGTTCCCGGCGTTGCGGGCGGCAAGGCCGCGACCGTCGCCGAAGCCAGCGCGGCGCTTGCGGCGGGCAAATTGCTCACCGCACCGACGGCCCTGCCGTTCGAGGCCGGATGCGACGGCTGCGAAGCGCAAAAGCGCCCCGTGACGATCGGCGCACTCGCGCGCGATCAGCAAAAGGGCGGCTGCGATGCCAAGCTGACCTACAGCAATGCCTGGGCCGAGCGCCTGCCGGCCGCGTTCAAAGTCTATCCGCGCGCGACGCTGCGCGAGGCGGCCGGGATCGCCGGCGGCAAGTGCAATATCCGCGTCGTCAATTTCCAGACCGCGGCGTCGATGCAAGCGGTGCTCGATTATTATCACACGATGGCGATCCGCGCCGGTTACACCAGCGACCACCGCGTCAACGGCAACGAACATATGCTTGGCGGCACCAAGGGCGACATCGCCTATGTGCTGATGATGCGCCGCGACGGCGGCATGACCGATGTCGATCTGGTCGCCTCCGGCGGCAAATAAGTAACGTCGCGCTACGCAATGAAAAGGCCCCGGGGAGAGGGAACCCCGGGGCCTTTCTCATGCTTGCGTGACGAGCAAGCGGTCAGATCTTGTCGCCTAGCGCGCCTTGGACCTTGCCCTTCAGATTTTGGGCTTCGCCCTTGCGCTCCTGCGCTTCGCCTTCGGCGCGAAGACGTTCGTTGTCGGTCGCCTTGCCGGCCGCCTGCTTCACATTGCCGGCAGCTTCATTTGCAAGGCCTTTTGCCTTTTCGGTCAGTTCACCCACGGGGTTTCTCCTTGGCATATCGAGGCGGGAGGGGCTCGCCTCGTGCAGGAGAAACGGGTGACGGCGCCCGACGTTGCACCCCTCGGGACAGGGCGTTGCAAAGGAAGGACTAATGCGCGGCAGCTTTGGGGCGGTGAGCGGACATCCCGTCCCCCACTTCCGTCATCCCGGGCTTGATCCGGGATCCCGCTTTTTTTGACGTGCTCACTGGCTTCGACCTCGAGCGGGACCCCCGGATCAAGTCCGGGGTGACGAAGAAGGATGGGCAGACTTCCAGTCGCTTCCGGCCGCCCGCCTAAATCAGCCCCGCCAGCGGGCTCGACGGATCGGCATATTTGCGCAGGCCCATACGCCCGGCCAGATAGGCATCGCGCCCCGCCTCGACCGCCAGTTTCATCGCGCGCGCCATGCGCACGGGGTCCTTCGCTTCGGCGATCGCCGTGTTCATCAGCACCCCGTCGCAGCCGAGTTCCATCGCCACCGCAGCATCGCTTGCCGTGCCAACGCCGGCATCGACGAGCACCGGCACCGAAGCGCCCTCGACGATCAGCCGGATCGTGACGCGGTTCTGAATGCCTAGCCCCGATCCGATCGGCGCGCCCAGTGGCATGATCGCAACCGCGCCCGCATCTTCGAGCTGCTTCGCGGCGATCGGATCGTCGACGCAATAGACCATCGGCAGGAAGCCCTCTTTCGCGAGCACTTCGGTCGCCTCCAGCGTCTCGCGCATGTTCGGATAGAGCGTCTTTGCTTCGCCGAGCACTTCGAGCTTCACAAGATCCCAGCCGCCCGCCTCGCGCGCGAGGCGCAAGGTGCGGATCGCGTCGTCAGCGTTGAAGCAGCCCGCGGTGTTGGGAAGATAGGTGATCTTCTTCGGGTCGATATAGTCCGTCAGCATCGGCGCGGACGGGTCCGACACATTGACGCGGCGCACCGCCACGGTGACGATTTCTGCCCCCGACGCTTCAACTGCCGCGGCATTCTGTTCGAAATCCCTATATTTGCCCGTGCCGACGATCAGCCGCGACGTGAACGTCCGGCCGGCGACACTCCACTGATCCGCTGACAACTCAACCGCCTCCTACGAAATGAACGATTTCCAGTGCGTCGCCCTCTGCGAGCGCCACGTCGGCCAGCGTCGAGCGCGGCACGATCTCGCGGTTACGCTCGACCGCGACTTTCTTGACGTCGAGGCCAAGCGACGCGACGAGGTCGGCGATGCTGCCTTCGCGCACCTGCCGGGGTTCGCCATTGAGAATGACCGCGATCACCTGAAATCCGCCTCGCTTTGCCTTTTGCCGAGCAGCCCATATAGGGGGAGCATCCTCCGCCGCAACCGAAAGCCCGCCCCTTGCCCGATCTGCAAACCGTTTATGTCCTCAGCGGCCCGAACCTTAACCTGCTCGGCACGCGCGAGCCGGAAATCTATGGCCACGATACGCTCAATGACATCCACGCTCGGCTCGAAGCGCAGGCGGCCGATCTTGGCTTGCGCGTCGAATGTCGCCAAACGAACCATGAGGGCGTGCTGATCGACTGGCTGCACGAAGCATATGTTTCGGGGGCCAAGGCCGTATTGCTCAACGCTGGCGGCTATACGCACACCTCGATCGCGATCCACGACGCGATCAAGTCGATCAGGGTGCCGGTGATCGAGGTCCATCTGTCGGACCCGATGAAGCGTGAAGAATTCCGGCATTTAAGCTATGTAGGTATGGCGGCCGCGGCGCATTTTGCGGGACATGGCGCGAACAGCTATACGCTGGCGCTGGACGCCGCCGCCCGTCTCTGACAATAGGGCGCATCAAAAACGGGGTCTGAGCGTCCTTATGAATGGACGTCGCAACAAACAGGAAAAACACTCATGGGTGACCATAAAGACAATGGCATCAACATCGATCCGGCATTCGTCCGCGCACTGGCGGAATTGCTCGACGATACGCAGCTTTCGGAAATCGAGGTCGAGGATGGCGACCGCAAGGTTCGCGTCGCCCGCACGCTGACCGCCGCCGCGGCGCCCATCGCGTATGCACCTGCCCCCGTAGCGGCGCCCGCTGCTGCGGCACCTGCTGCTGCACCCGCAGCGGCCGCCCCTGCCGCGGACAATTTCGCCGACGCGGTGAAGTCGCCGATGGTCGGCACCGTCTATCTCGCGCCCGAACCCAGCGCACCGAACTTTGCCGCCGTCGGTTCGGCGGTGAATGCCGGCGACACGATCCTGATCATCGAAGCGATGAAGGTCATGAACCCGATCACGGCAACCACGTCGGGCACCCTCAAGGCGGTGCATGTAGAGAACAGCCAGCCGGTCGAATTCGACCAGCCGCTGTTCACCATCGGGTAAATCCAACCCATGGGTATTGAAAAGCTTCTGATCGCCAACCGCGGCGAGATTGCGCTGCGCATCCACCGCGCGTGCCATGAAATGGGCATCAAGACCGTCGCGGTCCACTCGACCGCCGACACCGACGCGATGCACGTCCGCCTTGCCGACGAAGCCGTGTGCATCGGCCCGCCCGCGGCGAAGGACAGCTATCTCAATATTCCGGCGATCATCTCGGCGGCCGAAATCACCGGCGCCGACGCGATCCACCCCGGCTATGGCTTCCTCTCCGAAAACGAGCGCTTTGCCGAAATCATCGAAGCGCACGACATGATCTTTGTCGGCCCCAAGCCCGAGCATATCCGCACGATGGGCGACAAGGTCGAGGCAAAGCGCACCGCAGTGGCGCTCGGCCTGCCGGTCGTTCCGGGTTCGCCCGGCGCGGTAACCTTCGGCGAAGAAACGAAACGGCTGGCGAAGGAAATCGGCTATCCGGTGCTGATCAAGGCCGCTTCGGGCGGCGGCGGGCGCGGCATGAAGGTCGTTCCCGACGAAGACAGCCTCGAAAGCCTGATGGGTCAGGCGTCGAGCGAGGCGGCGGCAGCCTTCGGCGATCCGACCGTCTATATGGAAAAATATCTCGGCAACCCGCGCCACATCGAATTTCAGGTGTTCGGCGACGGCCGGGGCACAGCGATCCATTTGGGCGAGCGCGACTGCTCGCTGCAGCGCCGGCACCAGAAAGTGCTCGAAGAAGCGCCCTCGCCGATCATCTCGGCCGAGGAGCGCGCGCGCATGGGCGGCATCTGCGCCGATGCGATGGCGAAAATGGGCTATCGCGGCGCCGGAACGATCGAGTTCCTGTGGGAAAATGGCGAGTTCTTCTTTATCGAGATGAACACGCGCATCCAGGTCGAGCATCCGGTGACCGAAATGATCACCGGCTTCGACCTCGTCCGCGAACAGATCCGCATCGCCGGCGGCGCGGGGTTGTCGGTCAAACAGGAAGACCTCGAATTCCGCGGCCATTCGATGGAATGCCGCATCAATGCCGAGGATCCGCGCACCTTCCTGCCCTCGCCGGGCAAGGTCACGAACTATCACGCGGCGGGCGGCATGCATGTTCGCGTCGATAGCGGGCTCTACGCCGGCTATTCGATCCCGCCCTATTACGACAGCATGATCGGCAAGCTGATCGTCTATGGCCGCACGCGCGAAAGCTGCATGATGCGGATGCGCCGTGCGCTCGAGGAGATGGTGATCGGCGGCGTCAAGACGAACATCCCGCTTCATCAGGCGCTGCTCGCCGACCCCGACGTCATCCACGGCGACTATACGATCAAGTGGCTCGAGGAATGGCTCGCGCGGCAGGATGAAGAGGCGAAGGCCTGAGCCTTTCGCTTCCTGTTTTCGTCATGCCGGTGACGAGGTTGCAGATGAGACGGGCTGTGCCGCAGCTCACTTTAACTGTTGGCCGTTTTTGGCTATGGCCTTTGACTATGGCCAAAAACGCTCCCTTTTCCGTGCGTCACACCGCGACGCTTCTCCTCCCGCTGAGCCTGCTCGCGGCTCCTGTTCTCGCGCAGGAGGTCAAGGAGGATTCGGTGATCCTCCAGCCCGACAAGGTCAAGGATGACGCCCCCGTCGTCGCGGTCCAGATCGAGATGCCCAACTGGTCGGAGGAAAATGCGACCGCGCTCCTCAGCTTTATCGAGAAGGTCGGCGACGAAGGCCTGTTCGCGAAAGATTACAACCCCGACGGTCTTGCCGCCGCGATCCTCGGCAACGATCAGGCAAAGCTCGACAAGACCGCGACCGACAGCTTCCTGCTGCTTGCGACGCATCTGCGTGACGGACGCACGCCCAACGCGGCGCGCAAACAGTGGTTCATGGTCGACAGCGACGGCGACAGCGAGCCCCTGCTCTCGCTGCTGACTGCGGCGCTCGGTGCCGGGACGGTGAAAGAGACGCTCGCGACGCTCGACCCCGTGCATCCCGATTTCGCGGTGCTCAAGACGTCGCTTAAAAAGGCAAAGACAACCGCGGAAGCCAATGCGATCCGCGTCAACATGGAGCGCTGGCGCTGGATGCCGCGCACGCTCGGCGAACGCTATGTCGTCAGCAATGTCCCCGAATATCTGACCCGCGTCGTCCACGGCGGCACGATCATCGCGACGCACAAGGCCGTGGTCGGCAAGTCGGCGACCCCGACGCCGCAGCTCAATCCGATGGCGACCGGCATCATCGTCAACCCGACATGGACGCTGCCGCGCAGCATCATCAACGAAGGCATCGGCGCGACGATCGCGCGCAATCCCGGCTCGGCGCGTGCACAGGGTTATACCTGGACGGGCAGCGGCAAGACGCTGTCGGTCGTCCAGCAGCCCGGCGCGAACAATGCGCTGGGGGTGATGAAGATGGAGATGCTCAATCCACACGCCATCTATCTTCACGACACGCCTTCGAAGGGCGCCTTCGCCGCCGCCGCGCGCGCGTTCAGCCACGGCTGCATCCGCACCGAGCGCGCGCTGCACTTCTCGGGCCTGATGGCGGTGATGTTCGCGGGCAAGAGCCCCGAGGAATTCGGCGAGGCGATCGCGAGCGGCAAGACGACGCGCTTCGGCTTCGACAACCCCTTCCCCGTCTATGTCGCCTATTGGACCGTCATCCCCGACGGCAAAGGCGGCGTGAAGAAACTCGCCGACATCTATGGCCGCGACGCGCCCGTGGTCGCGAGCTTCGCCCAGGCCGGCCGCCCGACCGCCACGATCATCGCGCCCAAGCCGCCCGAGGTCGTGCCAACGGTCACGACCGCGCGCGCGACGACGCCGGGGACAAGCGGGATTTATTGAATGATATCCGGTTTCGACCGGGAGCCGCCCGATCTTTCGACGTCACCCCGGACTTGATCCGGGGTCCAGCTTGAGGTCGAAGCCAGTGGGTGCGTCAAAAAAGCGGGATCCCGGGTCAAGCCCGGGATGACGGAAGGTGGGTGACGGAACATCCGCTCCCCACCCCAACCCGTCTTTTGCCGCTTAGTCCGCCGTCTTCGGCAACGGCCCGTTGACCGAGCTCGCGCGGCGCAAATTCTCCATGCCCGGCAGCGGATCGGCCGGCGGCAGTTCGAACGGCTTCGGCATCGGCGGCGGCTCGCTCAGCCGGTCGGCGAACAGCAGCCGTCCTGGCCCAAGCTTGTAGAGGATCATCGGCAACAGCTCTTCGCCGAACACGAAACAGCCTTCGCTGCGCCCAAGCTTGCCTTGCGTCGCGATCAGCGCCGGATCGGCATACCAGGCACCATGGACGACAATCGCGCGCTGGTCGGCGGTATAATTGTCGGGTTCCAGCCCGGCCAGCCGCATCGACGATCCATTGGCACCCCAATAATAGTCGCTCGTGCGATAAGCGCCGCGCGAGGTCGCAAGGCTGCCCATGCGGTTCGAGAAATTCTTGAGCCAGCCATCGTGCTGCGGGTCCGAGCCGCGACCGTGCGTCACCGGGAACATCTCGACCTTGCCCGCGACCATGTCGACCAACGCAAAGCGCGGCCGCGATGACGGCAGGCCGAAATCGACGACGCCGACGCGATCCGATTGCGGAATATTGCGCCCCTGCATCGCCAACTGCTTCTTTGCGACGGCGACATAATCGACCGGCGGCGGCAAAGGCGCCACCGGCTGCTGAATCCAGTTGGGCAATTGGGCACGCGCAGAGGTAGCGGCCAGCGCCCCCGCTCCAGCGATCCCGGCCAGCAACGCCCTTCGATCGATCAATTCATTCACTTGAGCAACAACCCCGCATCGGCCGCCCTTTGACGGTCCCTACGATCCTGCATGTCGTATTCGGGCCGCGAAAGGCAAGCTGGTGGTTCCCCTTCATGCGGGAAGATGTGCCATATATGCCATGAATAGCGGGTTTACGCTGCTGTAAGCTCTCGTTAGGGCGGGATCATGAACGCGACCATCTGGCATAACCCCGCTTGCGGCACTTCGCGCAAGACGCTGGCGATCCTTCAGGAAACCCCCGGCGTCGAACTGACCATTATCGAATATCTCAAAAATCCGTACAGCGCCGACAAGCTGCGCCAGTTGTTCGCGGATGCCGGCATCACGGCGCGCGACGCGCTCCGCCTGCGCGGCACGGACGCCGAAGAACGCGGGCTCAAGGATGCGAGCGAGGACGAAATCGTCGCCGCGATGGCCACTAACCCCGCCTATGTCGAACGCCCGATCGTCGAAACCGACAAAGGCGTAAGGCTTTGCCGTCCGCAGGACCGGGTGCACGAGATTCTCTGACGCCGACGCCACGCCCTCGACGGGCTCTCTATCGAAAATCTCCTCGCGGCATGCGGCGACGATTAGTCGAGCCGTCCGACGCGGCGCTCTGCTCGATGCCCTTGCCAAAAGCGAACAAGTTCTAGCTTAGCCGAATCTCAAGCGATTGCGCCCTAAGCGCTGCCGCCGCTCCACAAATGTGCTTCGGGTTAAGCAGGACGTTTGCAGCACAGCCTTGGGGCGAGGCCGGCAAACGCGTCGCAAGCAGCCCCTGGCTGCGTTCGCGTCGCGTTAGAAAAGACATTTTCTATTTCAAACATGTGAATGGCCGCGCGCGACGTGCGTCTTACCCTTTGGGCGATTTTTGTGCGGGCGTTTGTCCGCCTCCCAAATTGCGCCCGGCAAATAAAAAAATAGGGGACTTCTTAGTGAAGCAAATTCAACGTTCGAAATTAACTCTGAGCACGGCACCGCTGGTGCTGGGGATCGCTCTCGCCTCGGCGCCTGCCTTTGCGCAGGATGCGGCCGAGGAAGGCGCGTCGGCAGAACAGTCCGACATCGTCGTCACCGGCTCGCGCATCGCGCGCCCTGACCTTGAAGTCACCAGCCCGGTCACGGTGGTGGGCGCCGAAGAGATCACCGCGCGTCAGCCGAACGCTGCCGAAGACCTGCTGCGCGACCTGCCGGCGGTTCGGCCTGCACTTGGCCCGGGCGTGAACAACGGCTCGGACGGTTCGGCCAGCGTCAACCTGCGCGGTCTCGGCGACGACCGTACGCTCGTCATCCTCGACGGCCGCCGCATCGTTCCTTTCGGTCTCGACGGCAGCGTCGACCTTAACGTGATCCCGACCGGCCTGGTCGAGCGCGTCGACATCGTGACCGGCGGTGCTTCATCGGTGTACGGCGCGGACGCCGTCGCGGGCATCGTGAACTTCATCACGCGCCGCAATTTCTCGGGCGTCGATCTCAGCGCAAACTATCGCATTTCCGAACGCGGCGATGCCACTCAGTATCGCGCGGACCTGTTGGTCGGCGGCAATCTTGAAGACGGTCGCGGCAACGTGGTGCTTGGCCTTGGCTACAGCAACCGCAACCCGCTCCCAGCGACGAGCCGCAAGATCGCCAAAGTCCCGATCAGTTCGGTGAACGGTCTCTACAACGGTTCGCTGACCACCGTTCCCGCGAACTTTCTGTCAGCGCTTCGGACACCAATCCACCCCAATGGCCTGCCGGCGGATGGCAATGGCGCGGTAATCGATCCGACGACAGGCTCGTTCCGCGCGACGACGCAGAACGACCTGTTTAACACCAACCTTGGCACCTATTTCATGACCCCGCTGGAACGGTTCAACGTTTATGCTGCGGGTCGGTATGAGATCACCGACAACATCGAAGTCTATTCGTCCGCAATGTTCGCGCGGAACAAGGCGACGCTGCAGTTGGCCTCTTCAGGTACGTTCGGTAACACTTTCCAGCTCCCGCTGAACAATCCCTATCTGCCCGTTGCCGCCCGCAATCAGCTTTGTGCCGCGACCGATAGCAACCCGGCCGTCGCTGGCATTCAGCCGATCGATCCGGCGGCATGCGCTGCCGCCGCCGTCGTGATTGGGGGTGCAGGCACGCCTGGATATCTTGAGATTCCGGCCATTCCGTCGCGTCGTTTTACCGAATATGGCCCACGCACCAATCCGATCGAATCGACAATGTTCCAGGTGCAGACCGGTCTGCGCGGCAACATTACCGATAGCATCCGGTTCGACATTTCGGCGCAATATGGCGAAACCAGCCAGAACCAGCAGCAGGGTAACTGGGGTTCGTCGAGCAAGGTCCAACAAGCATTGCGGGCTTATGACAGCAACGGCGCCGCTCCGGGTGGTCTCGTTTGCTCGAATACCGCGAACGGCTGTGTTCCGCTGAACCTGTTCGGCCCCGAGGGTTCGATCACAGCCGACCAGATCGCCTTTATCGATCTCGACGCCCAAATCCGCCGTCTGGTCCAGCAAGGTGTCGTTACCGCCAGCATCTCGGGCGATCTGTTCGGCTTAGCCAGCCCATTCGCTTCGTCGCCGATTGCCTTCTCAATCGGCGCCGAATATCGCAAGCTAAAGGCCAAGGCGACCCCCGACGCGCCGTCGCGGATCCAGGGCGAAGTGCTCGGCACCGGCGCACGTACGCCGCCCGACATCGGCCAGTATGATGTGAAGGAAATCTTCGGCGAAATCATCATTCCGGTGATCGAAGACAGCTTCATTCACAGGGCGACGATCGAAGCGGGTATCCGCTATTCGGATTATTCGACCACCGGCACCAGCACGACCTGGAAGGCCGGCGGCACGATCGAGCCGATCGAGGGCTTCAGGTTCCGCGGCATGTATCAGGTGGCGGTGCGCTCGCCCAACATCTTGGAATTGTTCCAGTCGCCGGTGCAGAGCCTGAGCAATCTCACGAACGATGCTTGCGCAGGCGCAGCACCGACTGCTCCGCGGAATCTCTGCGAAGCGACCGGAGCCCCCACGGGAACCTATGGCGGCATTTCTCAGCCGTCGTCGGGCCAAATCAACACCACCACCTCGGGCAACCCGAACCTCGACGTCGAACGCGCCAAGACCTACACGCTGGGCCTGGTGTTTCAGCCGACGTTCGTGCCGCGCTTCTCGATCACGCTTGATTATTTCAACATCAAGATCAACGATTTGATCAGCGCACCGTCGCAGAACGACATTCTGGACGGTTGCTACTCGGCCGCGCTCAACCCGGCGCAGACTCCCAACGCATTCTGCGCGCTTATCTCGCGCAACCCGCTGACGGGCAGCCTGAACGGGGCGGGCGAAACCCCGGGCGTGAAGCTGGCAAGCTCGAACCTCGGTAAACTGACAACCGCCGGCGTCGACCTGGGCATGAACTATACCCTGCCGCTCGACGAGGTGTTCGGATCGGGCAATGGCAAGCTCCGGTTCGGGTTCAACGCAACCTGGCTCGACTATTATCGCAGCCAGGCGACGCCGAACTCGATCAATCGTGAATGCGCGGGCTATTACAGCACGAGTTGCACCAACCCACGTCCCGAGTGGAAATGGAACAGCCGCATCGGCTATAGCGACGGCCCGATCGATGTGTCGCTGATGTGGAACCATGTCAGTTCGGTCCAGCTTGAGCGGGTACGTCCTGCAGGTACTCCGCTCAACACCCCGGCACCGGGCGGGCCGAACCCGTTCTGCACCACCCGCAACGCGATGGGCATTTGCCGGGATGGCATCCTGCCCGCCTTCCGACAGATCGATGCCTATGACTATTTCGATCTGTCGGTGCGTTTCGACGTCAACGACGACTTCGAACTGGGCTTCCTCGTTGAAAACCTGTTCGACAAAAAGCCGCCGCTGGTCGGTGCCGGCGTCGCAGGCACCGCGTTCAACAACGGGAACACCATGCCGACCACTTATGACGTGATCGGCCGGGCTTTCACCGTTTCGGGCAAGCTCGCCTTCTGATCGAGGCGAACCGAACAAGTTGGGGGGCGGGCGAAAGCTCGCCCCTTTTCTTTTGCACCAAGCTCCAGTTAGGTTTCACCGCGTTGGCGTGCGCCGGAGCGGTATTTGATACTGGCGAACCTCAGTTCACGTGAACGGTATCGCGAGCGTACTGCCCGCCTTTACCCGGTCGAGGGCGACCAGCGTCCGGAAATTGCCAACCAGGTCGCTTTCGGAGAATATCCGGCGGGTCAGCGCTTCATATTCGCGCATGTCGCGGCAGATGATGACCAGAACGAAGCTCACGCCGCCGGTGGCATAATAGACCTGCTGCACGCCCGGCTCGCCCGCGAATAGCGCTTTGGCCTTGTCGACGGTCGCGGCGCGCTCGTCGCGCAAATGCACTTCGACGATCGCGGTGATTGCCAGCGAAAGCGCATCGGGCGAAACCACCGCCACATTGCGCTCAATCACGCCCGCCGCTTCCATCGCCGCGATCCGGCGCTGCACCGCGGCAGCGGACAGATTCACGGCCTCGGCGATCCGGCGCTGCGGTGTCTTGTTGTCGTGCTGGATGATGCGAAGAATCGCACGATCGAAATCATCGATTCCCCGACCCGCACGAGTGGATGATCCGGCCACCGCTATCTCTCCGAGCCATTGTTGCAATTGGGCGCCCGATATTGCGCGCACGCCCCGCCTAAACGAGATTATTCATCGTCGCCATGATGGATATGCGATCAACCTCGACCCAACAAGCCGCCGTGACCGGCGTTGCTGCGGCCCTCCTGTCCCAGATTTCGATGAATGTCGGGGCCGGCTTCGCCAAGCAACTATTTCCCCTCATCGGCGCCTATGGCGTGACATCGCTTCGCATCAGCCTCGCGGCGGCGATGCTCCTCCTGCTGTATCGCCCCTGGCGCAAACCGATCGCGCGCGACGCCATCCCCGCACTGATCGTCTATGGGTCGATGCTGGGCATCATGAACCTGTCCTATTATCAGGCGCTGGCCCGGATTCCGATCGGGATCGCCACCGGTATCGAGGTGATGGGGCCGCTCGCGGTCGTGCTTCTCGCGTCGCGCCGTCCGCAGGACTTTCTGTGGCTCGCGCTGGCCGTTCTGGGGCTCGTCCTGCTCCTGCCGTTTCGCCACAATGACGGGCTGGATCCCGTCGGGATCGCCTTCGCCTTTGGCGCCGCTGCCTGCTGGGCCTTTTACATCATCTTCGGAAAGCGCGTTTCGAGCACGCTGGGCAGCAACGCCGCGCCGTGGGGCATGCTCGTCGCGGCGTTGCTGAGCTTGCCGATCGGGCTTGCCACGACGGGCGCCGCGCTATTCTCTCCGGGCTTCCTGCTGATCTGTGCGGGTATCGCCCTCTTGTCGAGCGCCATCCCCTATTCGTTGGAGATGGAAGCGATGCGCCGGCTGCCCGCGCATGTGTTCGGCATGCTGCTTGGCGCCTCGCCCGCAGTCGGAGCGCTCGTGGGTTATGTCATCCTCGACGAGCTTTTGACGCCGCTTCAATGGCTCGCCATCTGCTGCATCATCGTGTCGTCGGTCGGCAGCTCGCTCGCGGCGTCGCGGCCGCCCGCCGCGACCGAAGCCTGAACGGCCCGGGTATCAGCCCGCAGCGATGCGCCCGCCCGCAATCCGGAACCGCGTGACCGGCCCCGGCATGTCGTCGAACAGCGCCGCCTCGGTTCCCGTCAGCCAGGCCTGCCCGCCCTGTCCCGCCAGCCGCTCATAAAGCGCGCCGCGCCGCAGCGGGTCGAGGTGCGCCGCCACTTCGTCGAGAAGCAGCACCGGGCGCTGTCCGCGCAACCGCGCGACGCAGTCGCTGTGCGCGAGGACGAGCGAGAGCAGCATGGCTTTCTGCTCACCGGTCGAACAGCGCGCCGCCGCGCGGCCCGTCACCGCATGGACGGCCGACAGGTCGTCGCGGTGCGGCCCCGCGGTCGCGCGTCCCGCCGCGGCGTCGATCCGTCGCCGCGATGCGAACAGCGCCTTCAGCGCCTCGACTTCGTGCGGGCCCTCGCGCATCGCCCCGTCGCTGTCGACCAGCGTCAACAATGGCCGAGCGAACGGCGCATCGGGCTGCTCCGCCAGTTCTGCCGCCAGCCCGGCCAACATATGCTGACGAGCCCTATCCATCGCCGCGCCATGCTCGGCAAGCTGGGCCTCCAGGCTCGTCAGCCATTGCTGATCGGCGCTACCAAGGTCGGCGAGCAGTTTCCCGCGTGCGCGCAGCGCCGCATCATAACGATTGCTGTGCTGCGCGTGCCGCGGGTCGAGCGCGAGCACAAGGCGATCGAGGAAGCGCCGCCGGTTGCCCGCAGTCTCGACAAATAGTCGGTCCATCGCGGGGGTCAGCCACAGTACCGCCAGCCAGTCGCCGAGCGCGGTCGCTGCTGCGGTCGCGCCGTTGATGCGCACGATCCGTCGGCCGGGCTGCGCGGCCTCGATCCCCGTTCCCAGCGCCACCGGCGCCAGGTCGGCACCGGCCTGAACTTCGGCGAAAACCGCAAAGCCGCCGCTCGCTCCGTCGCGCACCATATCCGACAAGGCCGCACGGCGCAGCCCACGCCCGGGCGCGAGCAGCGAGATCGCCTCCAATATATTGGTTTTGCCCGCGCCATTGTCGCCGTGCAGCGCGACGAGCCCCGCAGCCGCCGCGATGTCCGCGCCGGCATGATTGCGAAAATCGGTCAGCGAAAGGCGGGTCAGCGTCATCTGCCTGTCCGCCTACCCCAGCCCCTCGCGCGATTCCAGCCCAACACCAACATGGGTTCCATTGAATATTTTCCGACTATCGGTGATTTTCCCCATCTTAGCGCATTTTTCGCAACGAAATAATCTGTCGCAATCCAAAAAACCGCAGTTAACTGCCGATGAATGAAATTGGCACGGTCCCTGCAACAGTGTCGGCATCCACCGGATGGCCCGGATGGAAGGTTCAAGGAAGGATAAAATCATGGCCCATTTCAATATCGACTCGTTCAAGAGCTACGCAGTTGCCGCCGTTGCATCGCTTTACTGCTCGATGATGTTCCTCGCCGCTGTTGGCCCGAATGCTGCACATTTCGGTGGGCTGGTCGCCTGACCAGCCCCCACGGCCAACCAATAACGCCGGCCTGATCGCCGGGATGGAAAGGAAAGAAATGAAACAGGGTTTTCGCAAGAATCGTCGCGACGGGATGATCTTCGGCGTGTGCGCCGGAATGTCGGACCAGTTCGGCATCGACGTCTTGTGGACGCGCGTCGGCTTTGTCGCCCTGACGCTTCTGGGCTTCGGCCTGCCTCTGCTGCTGTACTTGGCCGTCGCGATCCTCGCGCCTTAAGGACGGCTAAGGGCCGGCCGCTTTCGAAGCGCAGTCGCACCGGCCCGCACATTCCCAGGACCAAGGGCTCACCGGCCGGACCGGTGGGCCCTTTTCTATTTGGGCCGCACCGAGAAACGATAGGGGATATAGAGGAATACCTCGGTCGCGCTCGCCTGAGCCCAGATAAGCTGTTCGTTCAGCCCCGCGACCTCGACACCATAGTCGGCTCCAAACGCCCCCGCGGTCTTGAGCGCTTCCGCGGCTACCAGCTTGATGATTTCGGGACGATATTGGTCGGGGTTGATGATTGTCAGCGTGATGCCGCCGCGCCGTTCCATCAACGCCCGTCCCTCGGCAGGCACCGCCTTGATGAAATTGTCGATCCGCGACTGCGCGCTACCGACCGACCCCGCAAGCTTCGCCTTCACGAACACCGATATCTCGCTGGTGTCGGGGCGGCCGCCGCCCGAAAAAACGAGGTCCCGATAATTGGCGGCGGTCACCTTTGTCAGCTCGAACTCACCGGTAACCAGTTCGACCCCCGCAGCATCGGCGCGGCGGATTGCAGCTTCGATCATCGCGTGAATCTCGCGCTTGCGGACCGCTTCGTCGCGCGAATCCGAGGTGAATTTCACCGGCTGGATCGCGCTATCGGCGGGGCGGCGCAACCCGACCACGGTCTGCTCGTCGGACAGATAGTCGGCCGAGGCGCGCTGCCCCGTCACGACCACCTCGCCTTGGATATTGCTGTTGTCCTGCGCCCCGGCCGGCAGCACGCCGGCCAGCAGCGCCGCGCCGAACAAATAGACTCGCATCGCCCGTCTCCCTCCCGTTGAAGCAAACAGGCTATCAGCTTGTCGCCAAAGAAAAAGCCCCGCCGGATCGCTCCGGCGGGGCTTATCTGTTCAGACCGTTACCCGAGTTCGGGAGAAGGGCTTACGCCTCTTCGTCCTTGATCAGGTAATCGCCGGCATCGGCATCGCTGCCGTGGGTTTCGCCTTCGACGGCGCCCAGCGGATCGTCACCGATCGCCGCTTCGGGGCCCTGCGCCAGTTCGGCGGCATGCTCTTCGGCAGCGGTCTTCGGAGCGATCAGATGCTCCTGGTTCGCGGCGCGCATGGAGGCGCGCAGGGCGGCATCCTTGCTCGACGCGGTGACGCGGACACGGTTCATGGCAGCGCCGGTACCCGCCGGGATGAGGCGGCCGACGATGACATTTTCCTTGAGGCCCTGCAGCGAGTCGATCTTGCCCTGCACCGAAGCCTCGGTAAGGACGCGGGTCGTCTCCTGGAACGATGCCGCCGAAACGAAGCTGCGGGTCTGCAGCGACGCCTTGGTGATGCCGAGGAGGACCGGACGGCCTTCCGCGGGGACGCCGTTCTTCGGCAGCTTGGCGTTATACTCCATCATCTCCAGATAATCGAGTTGCTCGCCCGGCAGCAACGTGGTGTCGCCGCCAGCCGTGATCTCGACCTTCTGCAGCATCTGGCGAACGATCACCTCGATGTGCTTGTCGTTGATCTTCACGCCCTGCAGTCGATAGACTTCCTGGATTTCCGCGACCAGATATTCGGCCAGCGCTTCCACGCCCATGACGTCGAGGATGTCGTGCGGGTTCGGCGAGCCCGAAATCAGCGCGTCACCGCGCTTGACCTGGTCGCCTTCCTGCACTTCGAGGACCTTCGACTTGGGAATGAGATACTCGATCGGATCGCCTTCTTCCGGAACGATCGCGATCTTGCGCTTCGCCTTATAGTCCTTCACGAATTCGATGCGGCCGCTGATCTTGGCGATCACCGCATTGTCCTTCGGGATACGCGCTTCGAACAGCTCGGCAACACGCGGCAGACCGCCGGTGATATCGCGCGTCTTCGACGCTTCGCGGCTGACACGTGCCAGAACGTCGCCCGCCTGCACTTCCTGACCGTCCTCGACCGACAGCATCGTGCCGACCGCGAGCAGATAGCGTGCCGCTTCACCCGACTGATCGTCGAGCAAGGTCAGGCGCGGCTGAAGGTCTTCCTTCTTGGCGCGGCCTGCCGAGCGATATTCGATCACGACGCGCTGGGCGATACCCGTCGCTTCGTCGACCTGTTCGATCAGGGTCTTGGTGTCTTCCAGATCCTGATACTTCACGACGCCCTGCTTTTCGGTGATCAGAGGCATGGTGAACGGATCCCATTCGGCAATCCGGTCGCCCTTCTTCACCTTCTCGCCGTCCTTGTGCATGATCTGCGCACCATAGGGCAGCTTGTGCGTCGCGCGTTCGCGGCCTTCGCTGTCGATGATCGCGATTTCGCCCGAACGCGACAGCGCCAGACGGCGGCCACGCTGGTCGACGATCGTCGCCATGTCGCGATATTCGATCGTACCGTCCGAAATCGCTTCGGCGTTCGACTGTTCGTTGACCTGCGCCGCGCCACCGATGTGGAACGTACGCATCGTCAGCTGCGTGCCGGGCTCACCGATCGACTGTGCGGCGATAACGCCGACAGCTTCACCGATGTTGACCGGCGTACCGCGCGCAAGGTCACGGCCATAGCATTTGCCGCAAACGCCCAGCGTCGCTTCGCAGACCAGCGGCGAACGGATCTTGACCGACTGAACCTCGGCATCCTCGATCCGCTGCGTCGTCGCTTCGTCAAGCAGCGTGCCGACGGGCGCGATGATGTTACCGTCCTTGTCGGCCACATCTTCGAGCGTCGTACGGCCGAGGATACGCTCGCCGAGCGAAGCGATCGTCGAACCGCCCTGCACGATCGCGCGCATTTCCATACCGCGTTCGGTGCCGCAATCTTCCTCGATCACGACGCAGTCCTGCGACACGTCGACCAGACGGCGGGTCAGGTAACCCGAGTTCGCCGTCTTGAGCGCCGTATCGGCCAGACCCTTACGCGCACCGTGCGTCGAGTTGAAATACTCGAGAACGGTCAGGCCTTCCTTGAAGTTCGAGATGATCGGCGTTTCGATGATCTCGCCCGAAGGCTTGGCCATCAGGCCGCGCATGCCGGCAAGCTGCTTCATCTGCGCCTGCGAACCACGAGCACCCGAGTGCGCCATCATATAGATGGAGTTGATCGGGGCCAGACGGCCTGTTTTCGGATCCTTCGGCTCGGCACGGATTTCGTCCATCATCGCGTTCGCGACCTTGTCGCCGCACTGCGACCAGGCGTCGATCGCCTTGTTGTACTTTTCCTGCTGCGTGATCAGGCCGTCCTGATACTGCTGCTCGAAATCCTTAACCAGGGCGCGAGTTTCGTTGACCATGCCTTCCTTTGACTCGGGGATGATCATGTCATCCTTGCCGAAGGAAATGCCGGCCTTGAACGCGTTGCGGAAGCCCAGCGCCATGATGGCGTCGGCGAACAGCACGGTCTCCTTCTGGCCGGTGTGACGATAGACCTGATCGATCACGTCGCCGATTTCCTTCTTGGTGAGAAGGCGGTTGACGACGTCGAAGGGCACGGTGTGCGACTTCGGCAGGCATTCGCCGATCAGCATGCGGCCCGGAGTGGTCTCAAAACGCTTGAGATACTCATTGCCCTGCTCGTCGGTCTGCGGGACGCGGCTCACCACCTTGGTGTGCAGCGTGACCGCGCCGGTGAACAGCGCCTGATGCACTTCGGCCATGTCGGCGAGCAACATGCCCTCGCCCGGCTCGCCTTCGCGCTCCATCGAGAGATAATAGAGACCGAGAACCATGTCCTGCGACGGAACGATGATCGGCTTGCCGTTCGCGGGGCTGAGGATGTTGTTGGTCGACATCATCAGCACGCGCGCTTCCAACTGCGCCTCAAGGCTCAGCGGGACGTGAACGGCCATCTGGTCACCGTCGAAGTCGGCGTTGAATGCGGCGCAGACCAGGGGGTGAAGCTGGATCGCCTTGCCTTCGATCAGCACCGGCTCGAACGCCTGGATGCCAAGACGGTGAAGCGTCGGGGCGCGGTTCAGCAGGACCGGGTGCTCGCGAATGACTTCGTCGAGGATGTCCCAGACTTCCTTGCGTTCCTTTTCGACCCACTTCTTCGCCTGCTTCAGGGTCATCGACAGACCCTTGGCGTCGAGGCGCGCGTAGATGAACGGCTTGAACAGTTCGAGCGCCATCTTCTTCGGCAGGCCGCACTGATGCAGCTTGAGTTCCGGACCGGTCACGATGACCGAACGGCCCGAATAGTCGACGCGCTTGCCGAGCAGGTTCTGACGGAAGCGGCCCTGCTTGCCCTTCAGCATGTCGGAGAGCGACTTCAGCGGACGCTTGTTGGCGCCCGTGATCGTACGGCCGCGACGGCCGTTGTCGAACAATGCGTCGACGGCTTCCTGAAGCATGCGCTTTTCGTTGCGGACGATGATGTCCGGCGCGCGCAGTTCCATCAGCCTCTTGAGACGATTGTTACGGTTGATCACGCGACGATACAGATCGTTCAAATCCGACGTCGCAAAGCGGCCACCGTCAAGCGGCACCAGCGGGCGCAGTTCGGGCGGAATGACCGGCACGACTTCAAGGATCATCCATTCGGGACGGTTGCCCGATTCGATGAAGGATTCCACGACCTTAAGGCGCTTGATGATCTTCTTGGGCTTCAGCTCCGACTTGGTCGTCGCCAGATCTTCCATCAGATCGATGCGTTCCTGCTCCAGATCGAGATTTTCGAGGAGCACGCGGATCGCCTCGGCGCCGATGCCGGCCGAGAAAGCGTCTTCGCCATATTCGTCCTGCGCATCGAGCAGTTCGTCTTCGGTCAGAAGCTGGAACTTCTCGAGCGGGGTCAGGCCGGGCTCAAGAACGATATAGGCTTCGAAATAGAGGACGCGCTCAAGCTGCTTGAGCTGCATGTCGAGCAGCAGGCCGATGCGCGACGGCAGCGACTTCAGGAACCAGATGTGCGCGACGGGCGCGGCCAGCTCGATGTGGCCCATGCGCTCGCGGCGGACCTTGGTCACCGTGACTTCGACACCGCATTTTTCGCAGACGATGCCCTTGTATTTCATGCGCTTATATTTGCCGCAAAGGCATTCATAATCCTTGATCGGGCCAAAGATGCGCGCGCAGAACAGGCCGTCACGCTCGGGCTTGAACGTGCGGTAGTTGATGGTTTCCGGCTTCTTGATCTCGCCGAACGACCACGAGCGGATACGTTCCGGGCTCGCGATGCCGATCTTGATCATGTCGAAGGTTTCGGGCTTCGCGACCGGATTCATGAAGTTGGTAAGCTGGTTCATATTCTAAGCTCCACTCTTCCCCCTTCGCCGCGGGCGAAGGGGGTGAGGAAAATCATTATTCGGCGGCTTCCGGAAGGGCTTCCGGACCTTCGTCGGGGTCTTCTTCCGCATAGGAAGAAAGTTCGACGTTGAGGCCCAGCGAGCGCATTTCCTTGACGAGCACGTTAAAGCTTTCGGGAATGCCGGCCTCGAAGGTGTCGTCGCCCTTGACGATCGCTTCGTAAACCTTGGTGCGGCCGATCACGTCATCGGACTTCACCGTCAGCATTTCCTGCAGCGTGTACGCCGCGCCATAGGCCTGGAGTGCCCAGACCTCCATTTCACCGAAGCGCTGGCCACCGAACTGCGCCTTACCGCCCAGCGGCTGCTGGGTAACAAGCGAGTACGGCCCGATCGAACGCGCGTGGATCTTGTCGTCGACCAAGTGATGCAGCTTCAGGATATACATATATCCCACCGTCACCTTGCGGTCGAAACGGTCGCCGGTGCGGCCGTCGTAAAGATCGACCTGACCCGAGCGGTCGAGACCGGCGCGTTCCAGCATCGCCGACACGTCGCCTTCGCGCGCGCCGTCGAACACCGGGGTCGCGAAAGGCACGCCCACCGACAGATTTCCGGCGAGTTCGACGACTTCATCCGCGCTGCGCGCCTTGATTTCGTCGGCATATTCATCGCCATAGGCCTGAAGCAGCGCTTCGCGAACCGCCTCGGGCGGGGCTCCCGCTTCGGGGTCGGGATTCGCCACGCGCCAATCCTCGAGCGCCGCGGTGATCTGACGGCCGAAACCGCGCGATGCCCAACCGAGGTGCGTTTCGAGGATCTGCCCGACGTTCATGCGCGACGGCACGCCCAGCGGGTTCAGCACGAAATCGACATGCGTCCCGTCTTCGAGGAACGGCATGTCCTCGATCGGCAGGATGCGGCTGATGATGCCCTTGTTGCCGTGACGGCCGGCCATCTTGTCGCCCGACTGAAGCTTGCGCTTCACGGCAACGAAGACCTTGACCATCTTGAGCACGCCCGGTGCCAGTTCGTCGCCGCGCTGCAGCTTTTCGACGCGATCTTCATACTTCGCGCTGATCCGCTTGATCGCTTCGTCATACTGCGCCTTGATCGCTTCCAGGGCGGCCTGGGCATTGTCTTCGACAACGGCCAGCTTCCACCAGTCGGCGCGGTCGAGTTCGACGAGCATCTCTTCGGTGACGACGTCGCCCTTCTTCAGGCCCTTCGGCACTGCGCTGGTCGCCTGACCGATGAGCAGTTCCTTGAGGCTGGAGAAGGTCGCACGATTAAGGATCGCGCGTTCGTCGTCGGCGTCCTGCTTCAGACGTTCGATCTCTTCGCGTTCGATCGCGATCGCGCGTTCGTCCTTGTCGATACCGTGACGGTTAAAGACGCGGACTTCGACGACCGTGCCCGACACGCCCGGCGGCAGGCGGAGCGAGGTGTCGCGCACGTCGCTGGCCTTTTCACCGAAGATCGCGCGCAGCAGCTTTTCTTCCGGCGTCATCGGCGATTCACCCTTGGGGGTGATCTTGCCGGCCAGAATGTCGCCCGGGCCGACTTCGGCACCGATATAGACAATGCCCGCTTCGTCGAGGTTGCGAAGCGCTTCCTCGCCGACGTTCGGGATGTCGCGCGTGATGTCTTCGGGCCCAAGGCGCGTGTCGCGCGCGGTGACTTCGAATTCCTCGATGTGGATCGAGGTGAAGACGTCGTCCTTCACGATGCGTTCGCTGATGAGGATACTATCCTCATAGTTATAGCCGTTCCACGGCATGAACGCGACGAGCACATTCTTGCCGAGCGCCAGTTCGCCGAGTTCGGTCGACGGACCGTCGGCGATGATGTCGCCAGCGCGGACGATCTCGCCCACCTTCACCAGCGGACGCTGGTTGATGCAGGTGTTCTGGTTCGAACGCTGGAACTTCTGGAGGCGATAGATATCGACGCCCGACTTGCCGGGTTCGACCATATCGGTCGCACGGATAACGATACGCGTCGCATCGACCTGGTCGATCACGCCGCCGCGGCGCGCCGCGATGGCTGCGCCCGAATCGCGCGCAACGGTTTCTTCCATGCCGGTGCCGACGACCGGAGCCTCGGCCCGGATCAGCGGCACAGCCTGACGCTGCATGTTCGAACCCATGAGCGCGCGGTTGGCGTCATCGTTTTCCAGGAACGGAATCAACGATGCCGCGACCGAAACGAGCTGCTTCGGCGACACGTCCATCAGCGTGATCTGATCGCGCGGGGCCATCAGGAATTCGCCCGCTTCGCGTGCAGAGATCAGCTCGTCGATGAAGCTGCCATCGTCGTTCAGATCGGCGTTCGCCTGCGCAACCGTGTGCTTCTGCTCTTCCATCGCCGACAGATAGACGACCTCATTGGTCACCTTGCCGTCGATGATGCGACGGTACGGCGTCTCGATGAAGCCGTATTTGTTGACGCGCGCAAAGGTCGCGAGGCTGTTGATCAGACCGATGTTCGGGCCTTCCGGCGTTTCGATCGGGCAGATACGGCCATAGTGCGTCGGGTGAACGTCGCGGACTTCGAAGCCCGCGCGTTCGCGCGTCAGACCGCCCGGGCCAAGCGCCGAGACGCGACGCTTGTGCGTCACTTCGGAGAGCGGGTTCGTCTGATCCATGAACTGCGAGAGCTGTGACGAGCCGAAGAATTCGCGAACCGCGGCGACGGCCGGCTTCGCGTTGATCAGGTCGTTCGGCATCACGGTCGACACGTCGACCGAGCTCATGCGCTCCTTCACGGCGCGCTCCATACGGAGCAGGCCGACGCGATACTGGTTTTCCAGCAGTTCGCCGACCGAACGGACACGGCGGTTACCGAGGTTGTCGATATCGTCGATTTCGCCCTTGCCGTCCTTCAGGTTCAACAGTTCCTTGACGACGGCGAGGATGTCCTCGCTGCGCAGCGTGGTGACCGTGTCCTCGGCATCGAGGCCAAGGCGCATGTTGAGCTTGACGCGGCCGACGGCCGACAGGTCGTAACGCTCGGGATCGAAGAACAGGCCGCCGAACAGTGCTTCCGCGGTTTCACGCGTCGGCGGTTCGCCGGGGCGCATGACGCGATAGATATCCGAAAGCGCCTGGTCGCGGTCTTCGGCCTTGTCGGCCTTCAGCGTGTTGCGGATCCAGGGGCCCGTGTTGTTGTGGTCGATGTCGAGCAGGACGAGCTTGTCGAGACCGGCACCGTCGATCTTTTCCAGATTGTCGGCGCTCACTTCGTCGCCGGCCTCGATGTAGATCTCGCCGGTCGCTTCATTGATCAGGTCATAGGCCGAGTAACGGCCGAAGATTTCCTCGGTCGGGATCAGCAGCGTGTCGAGACCGTCCTTCGCAGCCTTGTTGGCAAGGCGCGGGCTGATCTTGTGGCCGGCGGCGAAGACGACTTCGCCCGTCTTGGCGTCGACGACATCGAACGCGGGCTTCGCGCCGCGCCAGTTTTCAACGACGAACGGCACTTTCCAGCCGTTTTCCGCGCGCTCAAAGACAAGGCGGTCGTAGAAGGTGTTGAGGATTTCCTCACCCGACATGCCCAGCGCGTACAGCAGGCTGGTGACCGGCAGCTTGCGCTTGCGGTCGATACGGACGTTGACGATGTCCTTGGCGTCGAATTCAAAGTCGAGCCACGAACCGCGGTACGGAATGACGCGGGCGGCGAACAGGAACTTGCCCGACGAGTGGGTCTTGCCGCGGTCATGGTCGAAGAGCACACCCGGCGAACGGTGCATCTGCGACACGATAACGCGCTCGGTACCATTGACGAAGAAGGTGCCGTTCTCGGTCATGAGCGGCATGTCGCCCATGTAAACGTCCTGTTCCTTGATATCGAGCACCGAACGGGTGTCGGTTTCGCTGTCGACTTCAAACACGATCAGGCGCAGCGTGACCTTCATCGGCGCCGCATAGGTGATGCCGCGCTGACGGCATTCCTCGACGTCATACTTGGGCGCTTCAAGTTCGTAGTGAACGAAGTCGAGTTCGGCGGTGCCGGCGAAATCGCGGATCGGAAAGACGCTGCGCAGCGTCTTTTCGAGGCCCGAAACATAGCCGACCGAGGGGTCGGACCGCAGGAATTGTTCGTAGGATTCGCGCTGAACCTCGATCAGGTTGGGCATCTCCACCGCTTCGTGGATATTGCCGAACAGCTTACGGATCCGCTTGCTTGCGGTTGCTTCGAGGGCCTTGCCCACCGACTTCGCCTTGGTCGCCATAAGTGATTGTCTCGCCTTGATAAATTAAGTCGCGAACGCGATAGAGACGCAAAAAGGCCGCAAGCAACCGTTGCCGGTTTACCGCAGCTTATTGACGCATCTCGAAATCCCCGCCGACCTATCCGTACAGCCTGCCGCGCAAAGTCAGGCTCTATCTCGGACGATGGGGTGTGACGGCGATATAGGATTTGGGGTGCACAGTGTCAACGGCAGCGCGGCGAAGCGATGGGGGGACCGACGGCACTAAGATAAAGAGCCCACGTTCACTCACCCACTTTCGTCATCCCGGGCCTGACCCGGGATCCCGCTTTTTGAAGATACCGGCGCGCTTCGATCTCAATCGGGACCGTGGATCACGTCCGCGGTGACGATAAGGAGGTGGAAGCCTCTGCTCGCCCTCGCCTTAGAAAACACCCTTGAGCAGCGCCGCCGGGTTCCGGCGGAGCGACGCCTCCTCGCCCGCCATATAATGAAAGATGCCCTTCAGCGCCTGCTCGGTCACCGATCGCGTCAGCCCGTCGCGCGTCAGCCCGGCGGAGGCGAACAGCTGATTGCCATTCGAAAGCTGATCGAGTTGGCGATAGGCGCCGACATTCTCGAGCGCCGATCCAATCAGCGGCGACACTTTGGTGAACAGCACCTCGCCGGCACTCGTCTGCAGATAGCGCGTCGCGCCGTCATTCTTCGTCACCAGCGCGGGCGCATCGGTCCAGCGCAGATTGTCGATCGCGGCGCGAAACACGGGCTTCGCCTCGCCCGCCGCCTTGCCGCCGGCATCGTTCAGGCTTTTGGTCAAATTGGTCGTGAGCCCCAGCTTGTCGCCCATGCCGAACAGCTTAGAGGCCAACTTGCCGCTCGCCCCAGGCAGCAGGATGCGCACCGCAGTATCGCGATAAAAGGCGCCAGGCTGCGCAAGCTTGTCGAGCGCACCGTCGGACGCGCCCGCGATCAGTCCCTTCACCCCGCTTTTCGGCAGCTTCGCCAAGGCCCAGGGCGCCTGCCCGAGCGCTGCGATTCCGGCGATGCCCGCAAGCAGGATCCGCCGCGCCATCATTGCCTCATCCGCTCCCATGACGTTCCTCCGCTACCCTGCGATCCAAGGCCAAAGCCTAACAGGAAAATGGTCACGGACAAAGCGACTGCCCTATCGTTCGCCTTGCCCCGATGCGGCATCGACCCCTTCCGCGCCCTGCACGGCAATTCCGGCGCGGGCCAGCGCGTCTTCGATCCGCTTCAACCCGACAAGGATCTGCTCCTGCTCCTCATGGGTGAATGCGTCGCGATCCTGGTTCATGCGGTCGATCAACCGGACGACGATCAACGGAGCGACCCCAAAGATCGACAGGTGCATCAATCCAAAGGCGAGCGCCCTTCCGCCGACCGTCTGGGGAATGACGTCACCATAGCCGGTCGACGTCGCGGTCGTACCCGCCCAATACAGGCTGTCTATAAAGGTTCGCCCTTCCAACCCCGCATATAATGCTGCGCTGATCAACAGCATCGCCGAATATATGACGGCCAGTTCCTTCAACGTATCGGTCGCAGCGTGAAGCTTGATCATGTCCCTACCCCCTGATGACGTGCGGGATGAACCGCGCGCGATTACCGGTGATCAACCCGTCCTCCCTGATCCCCATGCCCGCGGCCTGGCCGTCGACGATCCAGCAGCCAAGCACGGGATAACCGCGGCCGAAATCGCGGAGCGGGTAAAGTTCCTGATACAGCGTCGCACCATCGCTATATGCGCCCATGGTTTTTGCCAGCGTTGCCCCGCGCGCGACGACCTCGATGTTCGAACCTTCGCGCGCCAGAAACGGCTTGGCGACGAAGTCCGGCCCGATATCCTCGCGCCGGACCGACGCCGCCAGCAGATTGGGGTGCCCCGGAAACATCGTCCATAATATCTGGAGGATTGCCTTGTTGCTCCAGATCATCTTCCAGATCGGTTCGATCCAGATCGTGTCGGGCAGGTGGCGAACGATGTCGGGGCCATAGGCCTCGTTGACGATCCACTCCCATGGATAAAGCTTGAAGATGGCGCTGATCAGCCGATCCTCGCGATCGACCACGCGCCCCTGCGCATCGACACCGATATCGTCGATCACCACTGCATGCGTTTCCAGCCCGGCCTGCGCGGCAAGGTCGCGCATATAGGTGGTGGTGATCGTGTCTTCATGCGCGATATCGGCCGTGTGCGTGAACCAGACGCGTTTGCCCGACAGACGGCCGCCGATCGCGGCCCAGCGGTCGATCAGCTTTTCGTGCAGGCTGTTGAACTGGTCGAGTTCGGGGAAACGGTCTTCCTTCCATTCCCACTGGATGACCGCGGCCTCCAGCATCGAAGTCGGCGTATCGCAGTTGAACTCGAAAAGCTTGGGCTCACCCTTGCCATGATAGCCGAGGTCGAACCGGCCATAGTTCAGCGCCGGAGGTTCGTTTCGCCACGCGTCCCGGATCGCGCGATGGCAATAGGCGGGGATACCGAACAGGTTGAGCAGATCGGGGTCGCCCGCAATCTTTTCGCCCGCCGCAAGGAACAGCCGATAAAGTTCTTCGGCCGCGTCCTCAATCCGCTCGATCTCCTCCAGCGGAAAGCTGTAATAACCGCTCTCGTCCCAATAGGACTGGCCGTCCTCGCTATGCCAGAGCAGGCCCTGGGATTCGACAATGGCGGGCCATCCGTGGCGCGGCGCAATCGCATGCCGATCCACTGTGGGTCAGGACCTTCCGCTTCCGAACGATCGCGAACTCGATCCCAATCCGCCCCGCGAAACCGCCTGCGACCGGGTCATGCGCGTGTCGGCCGGGCTCGGATAATAGGTCGCGCCAGCCTGGGGCGCAAAAGAGCCCTTGTACCGCGCGTCGTCGATCGTATCGCCGTAAAAGGGAATCGCCGATCCCCGCCCGATGTAATAATAGCGGACAAAGCTGCCGCCATAGCTGCGATAGCGGCGGTCGTCGCACTGGTCGTCATCGACACGCTGGCCATTCTGGTCGACGCAAACCGCGGTATCGCGGTCGGCATAGGCATAGCCGTCGTCCCAGTCGTTGGTCGACGAACAGCCGGACAGGCCCGTCAACGCGGCCGCCATGGCCGTCGTCATGCTCAATTGCTTTTTCATCGCCGCACGCTCCTTTAAGGAACCATGCAGGCGGCCTGAAGCACGCCGAAGCCAAGCCCCATGCCACCGACAAAAATGCCCGACGCGACGCAGGCCTCGGTGATCTTTTGGGAGATCGCCTTGAACAGCAAGCGCGAGATGACGAAGAAAACCGCGAGTTGGACCAGTGCCGCGACCGCGCCCCAGAGCAACATGTCGGGGATACTGACCGAATGGCCGATGACGACCGCCACCGGCACCGCAAATCCCAGGAAAGTTCCGGTAAGCTGCACCGCGGCGGCACTGTTACCTTCGCGAATAAGCGCAAATTCGCGGTGCGGTGTGATCAATACATATAAAGTCAGGAAAGCGACCGCCAGAAGCGCCGCTGCGCCGAAATAGGCCAGAAAATGCGGAACCGTTTCCACGAAATATGAAAACATCGAACTCCCCCTTATTATTCCGGATGTACCGGAAATCAGTCATTTGGCAAAAACACCCGCCAACGACGAATGGTCGCAGGCACAGTTATTGGCCGGGTCGCGCAAGTGACTTCACCGAAACTTCAGATTGGCGCGTTGCCGCGTGCCACCACCCCTGAAATCCCTCTCGCGACTTCCGGTCATGCTTCTGCCGGTCTTTCGGAAACTCCGCAATAGACTTTCAGAAACCTCGGCCGCCGCACAAAACGCCCCCCGACAGAAACGGATTTGCCTCGAATTCGATGCTCCCCAGGCTCCCGCCCCTAGGCCGCGCTGCGCAGCCGGTTGCGCCCTTCGCGCTTCGCGACATAAAGCGCCTTGTCCGCGCGGTGCAGCAGTTCCTCGACATCGGCCTCGCCATCATAGACCGCCAGCCCCACGCTGATCGTTGCATCCGGCAGGTCGTCTTCGGCGGCGGTGCCAGCCTCGACAGCCTTGCGGACGCGTTCGGCGACGATTTCGGCGGACTGTGCGCTCGATCGCTGGAGGATGCAGACAAATTCCTCGCCGCCGATGCGGCCGACCATATCCTCGTCGCGGAGTGCAGCCCGGGCGCGCAGCGCGACGCGGCGGATCACCTGATCGCCCGTCGCATGGCCATGCGTGTCGTTGATCCGCTTGAAATGGTCGATGTCGAAAATCGCCACCGCGAGCGGCGCACCATGTTCGCGCGCGCCCGCAAGCGCCCTTTCGAGGAATGCCAGCGTGTGGCGGCGATTGGGCAGGCCGGTCAGCATATCCGTATTGGCCACGCGCTCCGCCGCGCTGCGCGCCGCCTCGAGGATCCGGGCATTCTCAACCGTCTCGGTCACGTCCTGGACGGTGCCAAAGATGCCGACCGCCTTGCCGCCGCGGCCGATCTCGATCGACCCGTGCGATTTGACATGCCGGATTTCGCCGTCGGTCCGCAATATCCGCCCTTGAAACTCAAAGGGCTCGCCGGTGCGGACTGCGTCGGCCAGGATTTTCCGGACTGCGCGCCGGTCCTCGGCCACATATTGCCTCACGCTATAATCGACATCGACCGGCGCCCCCGGCTCCAGCCCGTGGACGCGATAGGATTGGTCCGACCAGGTGATCGTCCAGGTGACCAGGTCGACGCGCCAATGCCCGACAAGCGCCGCCGCCTCCGCCTGCAAAAGCCATCGATTGCTCTGTTCGACCCGCTTCGCCAGCCGCTGGCGCCCGATCAGCAGCGACGCGAGGGGCAGCGTCGTGAACAACAGCGTAAGCAGATAGAATTGCAGGAACAGCACGCGGGTCTTCTGCACGCCCTCGATCGCCGCGATCGGCCCATAGCCCTGCCCCGTCAGCAGCGACGCGATGATCGTCACGATCAGCATCCCCGCCGCCGCGCCAAAAGGACCGAGCCGGTACGCTGCGGCGATGACCGCGATGCACGGCAGGAAGGTGATGGGAAATTGCGCCTGCGAAAAGGACAGGATGGTCACCAGCCCCGTGACGGTCAGGATCGCGGCAGCTTCGGCCTTCATCCGCATCGTTGCGTTGGCCATCGCGCTTGTGCCGACCATCCGCGCCAGCATCACAACCGGTGGGGTCACGATCAACATGCCAAGCAGCACCGTCGTCAGCCACGACAGGAAAAAGTCCGTGCCCCTGCCCGTCAGCGCCCACGCAATGGCGGCGCTGACGATGCTGGCGGTCAACGCCGCTATGCAAAAGCTGACGACCGACCGCGGCACCATGAACGACAGTTCGTCCGGTTCGCGGCGGCGCAATATCCACAGCGCGAGCGCCGCCTCGCAGCCGTTGGAAAATGTGAAGGCCAGGCAGGAGGTGAGCGGTGCGCCGCCATAAAGATTGGCGCCCAGGCTTGCCGTCGCCATCCCCGCAAAAGCCGATATCCGCGCCGACGCCGGCATCAGGATCAGCAGCGCCAGAAAATAGCCGCTGGGCGGCCATACTGCGGCGATATTGTCGGCGCCCTTCGTGGCGTGCAGCGACAGGCTCGCAAGCAGGAAATATCCTGTTACGGTCAGCAGGAACCAAAAGACCGCTTCGACTCTGGGGGTCAGCGACTGGGTCATGCGATCAGTTAACCGAAAAGGGAAAAATAAACCGCTAATTTTAATACCCACCCGCGCGGGCGGTCGCGGCCGCGGTCGTCAGCCAACCCCGCCAAAGGTCAGGCCGACAACTTCGGCGACCTTCGCCTCATCCCATTCGATGCGCCGATCGAGAATCAGCATCGCCAGACCGTGGACCAGCGCCCAGGCGTGCAGCGCTGCAGTATCCGGGTCTTCGACGCCGGGAAGCGCCTCGCCCACTCCGGCGCGGAGCAGATTATAGGCGACCTCGCCGCCGTCGTTGCTGCCGTCGGGGCAGCGTTCGGGCATCTGGCGCGTGAAGCTCAGGCGGAACAGCGCCGGCTCGTCATGGGCAAAGCGGACATAGGCGATGCCCGTCGCCTTAAAGCCCCCGATCCCACCGCCTGCCTTCAGCCAGGCCTGCGCCTGAAGCGCGCCCAGCCGCCGCAGCCCCTCGTCGGCAAGCGCGTCGAGCAGCGCCTCCTTGTCGGGGAAGTGCCGGTATAGTGCAGTCGCGCTGACCCCGACATCGCGGGCGAGCGCGCGCAGGCCCAGTTCGGCGCTGTCGCCCTCGCCCAGCCGTTTGAGCCCCGCCGCGATCACCGCCGCGCGCAGGTCGCCATGATGATAGGCGCCGGCCACCTTGGCGCCGTCGCTTTTTATGTTGACACTGTTATCTTTGCTTGCCATCATGTTGTCACTGTAAACATTTCGAGTCGTCCGCACAAGCCCTACGCTACGCGACACTTTCGCCAACTTCCGTAAGGAGCAATATGATGGCAAGCAACGTCGAAACCCTGATCCGCGGCGCGGTTGTCAAAGGCATCGGCAAGGTCGCCGACTTCAACCGCAAGCGCCTCCCCCGCCCCACCGACGCGCACCCGTTCCTCACCGGCATCCACAAACCGATGACCGAAGAGGTTACGCTGGAAGGACTGCGCGTCGAGGGCGAAATTCCCGTCAGCCTGACCGGCCGTTATCTTCGCAACGGGCCGAACCCCGCCGCGGCGCCCGATCCAGCCAGCTATCACTGGTTCACCGGCGTCGGCATGGTCCACGGCATCCGCATCGAGGGCGGCAAGGCCGACTGGTATCGCAACCGCTGGGTCCGCGGCAGCGAAGCCTGCGCCGTGCTCGGCGAAGAACTCCCCCCAGGGCCGCGCGCCGACGGCAACGATGCCCCGAACACCAATGTCGTCGGCCTCGCCGGCCGCACCTTTGCGATCGTCGAAGCGGGCGGCAAACCCGTCGAACTCGGCTATGAGCTGAACACGATTGCGCACAACCCGTTCGACGGTACGCTCGCCGGCTCTTACACCGCGCACCCGCATCACGACCCGGTGACCGACGAGATGCACGCGATCACCTATCGCGGCGACGAGCAGAACAAGGTCTGGCACGTCGTTCTCGACAGCCACGCGCAGGTGATCCGCGAGGAAGCGATTGCCGTGAGCGACGGCCCATCCATTCACGACTGCGCGATCACCGAAAATTATGTGCTCGTCTTCGACCTGCCCGTCACCTTCTCGATGAAGATGCTGCTGTCCGGATATCGCTTCCCCTATGCGTGGAACGACGAGCATCAGGCCCGCGTTGGCCTCCTCCCCAGGAAAGGCAGCGGCGACGACATCATCTGGGTGCCGGTCGAGCCTTGCTATGTCTTCCACCCGGCCAACGCCTATGAAACGGCCGACGGCAAGGTGATCGTCGACGTCGTCGCGCACGAGACGATGTTCGCAAGTTCGAAGCGCGGCCCCGACAGCGAAAAGTCGCGGATGGAGCGCTGGACTATCGATCCGGCAGCCGGCACCACGCGCCGCGCCGTCATCCACGACCACGCGCAGGAATTCCCCCGCTACGACGAACGGTTGACGACAAAGCCCTACCGCTACACATACACCATCGCAATTCCCGACGGCGTGTCAGCCGAGTGGGCGCTGGCAGACACTCGGTTGTTCAAGCATGACCTGGAGAATGGCACGACAGCCATCCACGATTTCGGCCCCGGCCGCCATCCGGGCGAGTTCGTTTTCGTCCCGCGGAGCGAAATCGGCGCTGAAGATGACGGCTGGCTGATCGGGCTGGTCGTGAACATGAACGACGAGACGACCGCGCTCGTGATCCTCAACGCCGATGATTTTAGCGGGTCACCGCAAGCTGTCGTGCATCTGCCGCACCGCGTTCCTCCCGGCTTTCACGGGAACTGGGTCGCGGATTGACGATATCGGGGCGCTTCATCAGCGCCTCGGTCACCCGCAGCGACCTTTCATTGTCGACATCGATCGCGGTCGCCCCGTTGCTCACCAGCAGCGGGGCGATTTCGACGTCCAGACGGCGCGAAATACGCTGAAAGATGTGATGGATCGGACCAAGGCCGAACCTGAAACGAAGCAGGTTGATAAGGCCGAACGCCCGCATCACCCGAAAGGGCTTCTTGACGAACTGTCCGCCACCGCGAAACGCCTCTGCCGCACGCTGTGCATTCGGATGCCCAAGCCAATAGGCGTTGCAGTTCGACACCGCGACGTCCGAAAATTCATAAAAGCGCCGCTGGCCTTCGGGATGAACCGCCAACACATCCTCACGCCGCGCCAACGCGACCCCGGCATCGACACCCAGCCGTTCCGCCTCGGATTCGATCTCGGCAATCGTTGCAGGGGTGAGCAGGCAATTGTCGGCCGTCGTGATCAACAGCGGGAAGCGCGCCACCCCGGCGACTGCGAGAACCGAATCCGCCAGATTGTCAGCGGCGGGAACGACGATCAGACGGTCGCCGAGAAGATCGACGACCGGATCGTCCAACTCGGCGAGCAACATCGCGTGATGCGTCGAAACGAACACCTGCCGGGCACTGCTGTCGGCGGCGCTTTCCAGAACATGGGCAATCATGGGCCGCCCCGCGACAGGGACAAGGCATTTGTCGGCGACGCCATGCGCGGCGGCCAGCGCATCGACCGTTCCTGGGCGGCGTCCCGCGAGGATCAGGATCGAACCGCTCACGCGGCACTCCGCTGTGCCGCTGCTGGCGCGATCTGGCGGAGCATGCTTTCGGCTACGATCGTTTCGATCAGCGACGCGTGAGTGAAACCCGCCGCGACGGCGGAGCGCGAGAACAGCTTTTCGGACCAGAGATTGCAGTTGAGATTGACCTCGAGCAGCCGGACATCGCCGGTCGTGTGATCGACGCGGAATTCGAACCGACCATAGTCGAACGGCCGAAAGACATCGGCCATCCGCTTTGTATATTCGACAATCTGCAAAGCGATCGCCGGGTCGTCGAACCGCTTGATGCTGTATCCGACGTTGCCGACCAGGTCGCGCTTTTCCTGATAGGTGCGAAGCTGGGTTGGATCGGCCTGTTCGAAAATCATCATCGGCAGCATCGCCGGCTCGCCGTCCAAAGCGATCACTGGCACCTCGATGTCGCTGCCGTCGATAAAGGGTTCGACGAGCGCATCATGGTCGAGCGCGTGGATTTCGGCGACCGCCTGCGCAAGTTGCCCCCGGTCATGCGCGTCGCGCACGCCCCAGGATGCGGAGCTGTTGTTCGGCTTGATTACCCAGCGCCGCGCCGGCGGGCAGCGCGAAACATCGACCGGAGCGCCGCGGCGAAATAACGCCCAAGGCGCGGTGGGGACGCCGCGCGCCGCCGCCTCCAGCTTGGTCAGATGCTTATCGTCGGACAGGCCGCGCACGATCGGCGAGGCGCCGAGATATGGCAGGCCATGCTGGTTGCAAAGCAGCGGCAGCAGCATTTCGGAATTGAAGAAGCCACCGCGGTTGAGCAACGGAAAGACGAAATCGGCTGCCGGCCGGTCGAACAGCGCGGCATAGCTGTCGGCGACCAACAAAGCGATGCCAAGCCCTTCCAGCGTCTCGCGCATCTCGCGGTGATAGATCGCGTGATTGCCATCATCGGCGTGCAGTCCGCCGGTCCAGCGCGCATGCTTGGCAATGAAAAGCATCCGCCGGGTTTCGCGCAGATGCGACGGCAGCCGGGTCGGGACGAGATCGGTCGTTTTCATGCGCGGCGTTGACCACGCGAAGGTTGCTCGGGAATGACGTTTTAGTGACCCCATCGACACCAAAGCGCAAAATCCCTGTCACTATTCGCCCGAAGATCACAGAAAGTCGGACCTCTCCAACCATGGAGGAAGCCCTCCCTGCCGCCGTAGGTCCGATCGCAAAACCGGTGCCCGACAGCGACGAATGGCATCGGAATCTTCGCTGCGCCGTTCGACAGAAACGTTTCATCGTGGAAATCGGCATCATCAGGCAGCAAATTTTGCGGGCGGTTCGTTCGACCCTCACTATGATGAAAAATATCGCCCTCTCCCGCCCCGCCACGAGCGCGATTGCCGCGTTCCTGGCCCTCTCCACCCCCGCCGCATTTGCGCAGGAAACGCCGGCCGCGCCGACGGTCACGATGACGCCCCCCGTGGCTGCACCGACCCCGCAGACGCCGCCTACCGTCGCCGAACCGAGCACCACTGCTCCGGTCGCCGCGCCGCAGACTGCACAGCCGCCGGCGCCAAAGCCCGTCATCCGGGTTCCGCTGGACATTGCCCCCGCGGAGACCGCACCAGCGCCGAAGGCCGCCGAACTCGCCGCCGCTCCGCCGCGGGCCGAACGCGCGACGCCGCGGGCTCGTGCCGCTACGGCCGCACCGGTGGCCTCAGCACCTGTAGAGGCTACACCGGTCGCCGATGTCGCACCGGCCGAAGATTTCGCGCCGATCGCCGCGCCGATGACGACGGCACCCGAACCAGTTGCCGAGGCCGCGCCGCTGCCCACAGAAAAGGCTGCTCCGGCCGGCAATGATTTCCCTTGGGAACTCGCTGGCGGTGCTGCTGCCCTGCTGATCGTCGGCGGCATGGGCTTGGCTTTCGCCCGCCGCCGCCGCGTCGAACGCGAATATGTCGAAGACGACTATGCGCCCATTGCGGCCGAACCGGCCGTTGCCGCGCCCGCCATGGCCGCCCGAAATGATGCAGGCGAGACCCAACAGTGGGTCACCCCGGCCTATGCGCCCCGCGAGCGGGTCGAAACGCCCGCCAGCGTCCCCGCCTTTGCCGCGGCACCCAGCGGCAGCATGGGGCGTCACGAAGCGATGGCAATGGCAGGTCCGACCGAGGACAACCCCTTCGCCACGCTCAGCAAGCGTTTGAAGCGCGCACGCTTCCTCGATCGCCAGGAACGTGTAGCCTACGACGAAACGCTTGCGGCTCAGAAGGATATGACCCGCAAGCCGGTCAGCGCCTGGGAAATCGCCCAGCGCCCTGCGCCGACGATGCAGGAGCAGGAGGTACGCCGCCCAGAGCCCGCGCGTGTCCGCACCTCCACCAGCTTCCGTCCGGGCTATTCCAAGAGCTAAGCCCGACAAACCGCGGTGGTCCCCTCACCGCACAGCAAAAAGGGCGGTGCCTTGCGGCACCGCCCTTTTTTCTTTTCGCTGGAACCCGGCCGGACAAGCCGGTCGGAACCCACCGAACCGAATTACTTCAGTTCGACGGTCGCGCCGGCGGCGAGCAGCTTCGCCTTCAGCTCTTCAGCTTCAGCCTTGCTGGCGCCTTCCTTGACGGCCTTCGGTGCGCCTTCGACGAGCGCCTTGGCTTCGCCCAGGCCCAGGCCGGTGATCGCACGGACTTCCTTAATCACGTTGATCTTGTTGCCGCCGTCACCGGTCAGGATGACGTCGAATTCGGTCTGCTCTTCAGCAGCCGGGCCAGCAGCGGCAGCGGCCGGAGCGGCAGCAACAGCAGCGGCGGCCGAAACGCCCCACTTTTCTTCGAGCAGCTTCGAAAGTTCAGCAGCTTCCAGAACGGTCAGCGCCGACAGGTCTTCAACGATCTTTGCGAGATCAGCCATGTTCATTCTCCATCAGAACCGGGAAATCCCGGCAGTAAGTTTCAAGGTTAGTTCGAAATCACGCTGCTTCTTTGGCGGCATATGCGCCAAAAACCCGCGCCAACTGGCCCGCCGGGGCTGCGGCAATCTGCGCAACCTTGGTGGCCGGAGCCTGCACCAGACCGATGATCTTGGCGCGGAGCTCGTCGAGCGAGGGAAGCGAAGCAAGCGCTTTGACGCCATCTACGTCGAGGACCACGTCGCCCATGCCGCCACCAACGATTTCAAGCTTGTCGTTGGTCTTGGCAAATTCCACGGCGATCTTCGCAGCCGAGACCGGATCGGTCGAGGTCGCGAGGGCCGTGGGACCGGTCAGCAGTTCGCCGATACCGGTGTAGGACGTGCCATCGAGCGCGATTTTGGCAAGACGGTTCTTCGTGACGCGAAAGTCGGCCCCTGCATCGCGCATTTGCTGGCGCAGCACCGTCGACTGAGCGACGGTCATGCCGAGGTTGCGGACGACCACAACCGAGGCAGCTGATGCCAGCGTAGCGTTCAGCGAGGATACGGCTTCGGCCTTTTCCGTACGATCCATGCCTATACTCCACTCATCTGCCCGGATGCGTGAGGCGCCGAAACGCACACGCCGCCGGGCGGCTAACACACGCAAATGCCGACGCGAGCCAAGGCTCACCTGCATTTGCGCAACGATGTCCGATGGGGTCGGTCAAGACGCGTCGCCTGAAAACAGGCGGGCGACCGAAAAAGACTGTTCCCCGTCTCGGCTGGAAATTAAGAAGGGCAAATCCCCTTCACCAACTGTCTCGGACGGAATTGCCAGGGCCGAGGCCCGGACAACACGGGGGCGCTAATAGCGTCGACAGGCGCGGAGTCAAGGCCGATCCACGATTTCCGTCGTGTTTCCCCGCTTGGCGCAGCCGCTTATGATCGAGTAAAGGCCCCGTCCATGATCCGTATCCGACAATCGACACCCGCCGATGGCGAACGCGCCGTTCAGATCTGGTGCGACGCCGTTGATGCGACGCACGACTTTCTGACTGTCGGCGATCGCGCCGCGATAGAAACCGAAGTCCGCTCCTTCCTGCCCGCAGCCCCGCTCTGGCTAGCGGTGGACACCGACGACCGGCCGGTGGGCTTCATGCTGCTCGACGGATCGAGCATGGAAGCGCTGTTCATCGATCCGGCCCATCGCGGCACCGGGGTCGGGCGGGCGCTGGTCGCGCATGCGCTGGAGCGCCACTCGGTGCTCACGACCGAAGTGAATGAGCAGAATGGCCAGGCCGTCGGCTTTTACGAGCGATTGGGCTTCGTGCCCGTCGGCCGATCGGAACTCGACGGCCAGGGCCGTGCCTATCCCCTGATCCACCTGCGCTTCGGTTCGCAAATCTGACCAAAAGCGCAGGCGCGCGGCGGAAGTTGTAGAAAGTGCCGCGCAACGCGACATCGGCCTCTTGCAAACTTCGCTATAAGATATATCTTAGACGCATCTAGAATCACTCTAAGGAATGAAATGATGATTTTTCACGTAAGAATGGATGGCCGCGGTTGCGGCGGACGGCACGCGATGCATCGCGGTGGTCGCGGGTTCGGACATGGCTTTGGCCACGGTTTCGGCGGTGGCCGTCGCGGCGGCGGCGGCCGAGGCGAGCGCGGTGAACGCCGGCGGATGTTCGACGGCGGCGAGCTGCGGCTCGTACTGCTCAAGCTGATCGCCGACGAACCACGCCACGGCTACGACCTGATCCGCCATATCGAGGAATTGACCAGCGGCAGCTATGCGCCGAGCCCCGGGGTTATCTATCCGACCCTGACGATGCTCGACGACATGGGCCTGATCGAAGCGCAGCAGAGCGACAGCGCGAAAAAGCTGTTCGCGATCACCGACGCCGGCCGTACCGAACTCGAATCCAATAGCGAGATCGTCGAGGCCGCTCTCGCCCGCCTGACCGCGGTAGGCGAAGAAACGCAGCGCACGGACTCGGCGTCGGTCCGCCGCGCGATGGGCAATCTGCGGCAGGTTCTGATGAACCGGCTAGGCGACCGCGATCTCGATGGTGACACACTGCACGATATCGTCGCGCTGATCGACGAGGCCGCGCAAAAGATCGAGCGCCTGTGATGGTCAGCGTGATCGCAAATACGCCCACGGCGCACGCGAGCAAATATCTCCAGCAGCTCTGCAAACACTGGCAGCATAACCTCGCCGTCGAGTTCACCCCCGAACATGGCACCGTGACCTTCCCCAAGGATGCGCGTGGCGCCACCTGGGCAGGCGACGCGCTCGTGACATTCGACGCGGGCACCGACGCATTGTCGGTCCGCATCGACGCCAGCAGCGACGAGCATGTCGAGGCGATGAAGGGCGTCGTCGCACGACACCTCGACCGCTTCGCCTTTCGCGAAGCGCCGTTGGCATTCGATTGGCAGGCGGCCTGAGGCCCCTTCCCATCGTCATGGCGGCGATGCGCTGTCGGCCAGCTCACGGCAAATTATCGTTTTTCGATAATATCGATTGACGATAAGCTTCGGACAACATATATCGTTTTTCGATAATCAACCTATCGGAGAACGATATGCCTACCAATCATTCGACCTTGCTGGGCGTAACCCGCGGCCTGCTCTGGCTGATGCTGGCGCTGGTCGCGGTCGCCCTTTTGGTCATCGTCGCGTCAAGCGGCGCGCTGGTCGTGATGTGGCCCGACATCGCGGCAGAGGCGAAGAACAACAGCGTCTTCATCGACGTCGACACGATGCGCCCGCAACTCTTTGCGCTATTCGGAATCCTCGCAGCCATACTTGCGGCCGCCGTCTACATTCTGCGTCAACTACAGGCACTCGTCACGAGCGCGGCAGGCGACCCCTTCGTTCCTACCAACGCCCTCCGCCTTCGCCGCATCGGCTGGGCGCTCGTCGCAACGCAGCTTCTCGCCTTCCCGCTCGGCTGGGTGGCCAGCAACATCGCGGTATCGACCAGCACGTTCGCCAACATGGGCGGCCTCGACCTGCAGGGCCTCCTCGCGATCCTGCTCGCCTTCGTCCTTGCAGCGGTCTTTGAACGCGGCGCGGCGATGCGCGACGAGTTGGAAGGGACCGTCTGATGGCGATCGTCGTAAAGCTGGACGACCTGCTTCACGCAAAGCGGATGACGCTGACCGACCTCTCCGACCGCATCGGCATCACGCTCGCCAATCTGTCGATCCTCAAAACGGGCAAGGCAAAGGCGATCCGTTTCTCGACGCTCGAGGCGATCTGCACCGAGCTGGAGTGCCAGCCAGGCGACTTGCTGGCCTTCGAAGCCGATAGCTGAAAACAGCGCGGCGTAAAACTCGGCCCCGCTCCGCCCCCCGGTCGGAGCGGGGCCTTTCTTCATTGCGCGGCCGGTCAGCCGACGACGGCGTTCCGGCGGGCGTAGAGGAAATAGACGCCGAGCCCGGCAACGTTCCAGACCAGGAACCAGAGCTGGGTCTGCATCGGCAGGCTGAAGAAAAGATAGATGCAGCCGAGCACCGCGATCCCACCGACCACCCACGGCAAGGGCGTGCGGAAAGTGCGCGGCGCATCGGGCGCGCGGCGACGCATGATCAGCATGCAGATCGACACCGCCGTGAACGCCGCCAGCGTTCCGGCGTTGGCAAGCGCCGCGAGTTCGCCGAGTGGGATGAAGCCCGCAAGCACCGCGACGACCAGCGCGGTAAAGATGGTGATCCGCACGGGCGTCCCGCGCGATGACAGCTTGGCAAGGCTCGCGGGCAACAACCCGTCACGCGCCATGGTGAAGAAGATACGGCTCTGGCCATAGAAGAATGCGAGGATCACCGTCGGCAGCGCGATGATCGCCGATACAGCAAGATATTGCGCCGCAAGCGGGCTGCCGAGTTCGCGTAGGATCAGCGCCAGCGGCTCGGGGCTGTTGGCGAAACGGGTGTAAGCGACCGCCCCGACCGCCGCGACGGCAACCCCGATATAGATAACGACGCACGCGAACATCGACCCGACAATCCCGATCTTCAGGTCGCGGTCGGGGTTCTTCGCCTCCTCGGCCGCGGTCGCAATCGCATCGAAGCCATAAAAGGCGAAAAAGATGATCGCCGCTGCCGCCATCACGCCGCGCTCGACGCCGTCGGGCCCGATATGCTTGGGGAATCCATAGGGGCTGAAGGGTTCGAGATTGGCGGCGTTGAAAGCGGGAAGCGCAACCGCGACGAACACGACCAGCGCAACGATCTTCACCAGCACGAGGATCGCATTGAGCGTCGCACTCTCACGCGTACCGACGAGCAACAGGCCCGCGACGACGGCGATGATGGCGATCGCCGGAAGGTTGACGATGCCGCCCAGTTCGGGCCCCTGCATCAATGCCATCGGGAAGCCCGCCCAGGCTTCCAGCAAGGGCGCGGCGTAGCCAGACCAGCCAACCGCGACCGCGCTGACCACCAGCGAATATTCGAGGATCAGGCTCCACCCGACGATCCACGCAAGCAACTCGCCGATCACGACATAGCTATAGGTATAGGCGCTGCCCGAGGCTGGGATCATCGTCGCCATTTCGGCATAGGCGAGTGCGGCGCAGGCGCAGATCAGGCCCGCAATGCCAAAGGAGAGGATGACCGCGGGGCCAGCCTTGTCGGCGCCGACACCGATCAGCGTGAGGATGCCGGTTCCGACGATCGCCCCGACGCCAAGCGCAATCAGGTGCGGCCAGCCGAGCGTCCGCGCGAGTGCCTGCTCACCCTCCCGCCGTTCCGGAGCGATCGGTTTGCGGCGAAACAGGCTGTCGGTCATGCGGTGAGGCTCCCTGGGATATTATGCTGTGCTTGCCGCTGCTTGTAAGGTCGCGGATCGGCAGCGCAAGTCGCGCAGTTGGAGAAATGGACGGCCAGTTTGGGGTGGGGAGCTGTCGTCGCCCTCTTTGGACATCGCCCGGCTGGATCCGGGATCGGATCGGCGCAAGGGCGGCGCAATATTTCAAAGTTCAGGAAAGTTCAGTCCTATGAGCGCGCCGATTTGCCAGTCGCGGAGTGCTGGATGTGCGCGGCACGTCCGATCGTGGTCGTACCCGTAAGCCAGGCAGCGACCACCTTTTTGTTCACCGAATGAAAGAGCCGGATGAAGGCTGGCACGGCCGGATAATGTAGGAAAGACCTTTTTGAAGGCGATGTCTTTTTGGGGTGGTAAGCGGACGTTTGCTACTATGTTGTACCCCGGCGAAGGCCGGGGCCCAGGGCTCTGGAAAGCCGAGCTGTGCGGATTGCCGCCCTGGACCCCGGCCTTCGCCGGGGCACATATTACCGTCGTTAGTTTCCGGTCGTTTCTTCGCTCTCGTCATCCCGGACTTGATCCGGGATCCCGCTTTTCTTGCGCATCGACCGGCCACCGCATCAAGCGGGACCCCGGATCAAGTCCGGGGTGACGATATGGAGAGGGTCGCAATCGGTCGACGGCCGTCCTTGCCAGCGTTCAGACCAGCGCCTCGATCGCCTCGGCGAGTTTCGCGTCGCGCTCCGACAAGCCATCGGCATCGTGCGTCGTCAGCAAAATATCGACGCGATTATAGACGTTCGACCATTCGGGATGATGGTCCATCTTTTCGGCGATGATCGCCACGCTCGCCATAAAGCCGAACGCCTGCGCGAAATCATCGAATTTGAACTGGCGGGTGATCGCGTCGCGCACCGGTTCGTGGGCCCATTCGGGAAAACGGGCGAGCAGCGCGGTGCGGGCGTCTTCGTCGAGTTTCTGGACCATGATTTATCTCCCGCTGGTCAATGTGTCGCGCTCGCCATAAGGAAGGGCGCGATGAGCGACAAGCCTGCCCTTCCCGATTTGCCCGCCGGCTGGACCGGCGGCCCGCCCGACGCCGATGCGCTGTTCGCAATGGCCGAGGCAGCGCTGGCAACGATGCCGGCGGTCTTTGCGCCACATATCGAGGATGTGGTGATTTCGATCGAGGAATTTGCCGACGACGAGATGCTGGCCTCGCTCGATATCGAGCATCCCTATGACCTCACCGGCCTCTACGAGGGCCGCCCGCTGACCGAGCGCAGCATCGGCGAAAGCGGCGGCATGCCCGATCGCGTCACCCTCTATCGCATCCCGATCCTCGTCGAATGGATCGAGACCGGCGAGCGGCTCGACACGCTGGTGCGCCATGTGCTGATCCACGAGATCGGGCATCATTTCGGCTTTTCGGACGACGATATGCACGCGCTGGAAGATATGGCGTGACCGAATTGCTGCGGCTGGACAGCGTGGCGTGCATTCGCGGCGACCGGCTGCTGTTCGAGAATTTGTCGCTGGTGCTGAAGCGCGGCGAAGCGCTGTGGCTGCGCGGCCCCAATGGCGCGGGCAAGTCGAGCCTGATCCGCCTTGCCGCCGGACTGCTGCGCCCAGCCGCAGGGACCGCCCAGCGCCACGAACGCGTCGCGCTGATCGACGAGGCATCGTCACTCGACGCCGAACTGCCGCTGCGCCGCGCACTCGATTTCTGGGCGCGTGTCGACACCGTCGACGGCCATAGCGTCGACCGCGCGATGGACGAAATGGCGCTGGTGCCGCTCGCCGAGGTACCGGTTGCAATGCTGTCGACCGGTCAGCGCAAGCGCGCCGCAATGGTACGCGTCATCGCCAGCGGCGCACCGATCTGGCTGCTCGACGAACCCGCGAACGGCATGGATGACGCGGCGCAGGCCCGGCTTGTCGCGGCGGTAGCAAAACACCGCGCGAATGGCGGCGCCGTTCTCCTCGCGTCGCATTTCGCGCTCGGGGTACCGGACCTCATCGAACTCGATATGGGGGCGCTCGCATGACCGCACTCATTGCCCTTTTCTGGCGCGACCTCAGGCGCGCCTGGGGCAGCGGGGCGCTGTGGTTGCCGGTACTCTTCTTCCTGCTCGTCGCGACCGCCTTCCCGTTCGCCGTGGGTCCCGACGCACCGTTGCTGCGCCGCGCCGGTGGCGGGATGCTGTGGGTCGCTGCGCTGCTCGCGGCGCTCCTGCCGATCGACCGGCTGATCCGCCCTGACAAGGACATGGGCGTCCTCGACCAGCTTGCGGTGCGCGGTTTTGCCGACGAGGTGATCGCAGCCGTGAAAATCGTCGCGCACGCGATCGGTTTCGGCTTGCCGCTGATGATCGCCCTCTTCCCCGCCTCGGCTCTGCTGGCGCAAGACGCGTCGCGTGTAGAGCTGCTTGCGACGGGGATCGCAATCGCCATTCCGGCGCTTGCGTCGCTTGCCGTCCTGAGCGCCTCGTTGACCGCGAACCACAAGGGCGGCAGCGCGATCGGCGGCCTGCTGGTCCTTCCCCTCGCCATACCGATGCTGATTTTCGGCGCCGGCATGCTGGACCCGTCAGGGCGCGGCGCAATCAAGTTGCTGGCCGCAACGAGCCTGCTCCTTACCGTGATCGGGCCGTTCGCTGCGGGCGCGGCGCTGCGGGGATTGCGCGAATGATACGCCAGTCGCTTGCGCATATCGCGCTTGTCGTCCGCGACTATGACGAGGCGATCGATTTCTATGTCGATACTTTGGGCTTCACGCTCGTTGCCGACGAGTATCAGCCAGCGCAGGACAAGCGCTGGGTGCTCGTCGCACCGCCGGGCAATCCGCCTGGCGGCGCAACGATCCTGCTCGCCCGCGCCGCGACCGCGGAACAGGCGCAGTTCATCGGCAACCAGTCGGGCGGACGCGTTTTCCTGTTCCTGCGGACCGACGATTTCGCCCGCGATTATCAGCGTTTGCTCGACAAGGGCGTGCGGATCGAGCGCGAGCCGATGGAGGCCGAATATGGCACGGTCGCGGTTTTCCTCGACCTTTATGGCAATAAATGGGATTTGATCGAGTTTCGCAAATCGGAATGACAGCTTCCGATCGGGCGACGCCCTCCCCATCATTGTCACCCCGGACTTGATCCGGGGTCCCGCTTGAGGTCGAAGGCCGGTCGATGCACGTAAAAGCGGGATCCCGGGTCAAGCCCGGGATGACGGAAGCGGGTGACGGAATGTCTGCTCGCTACCCCAAAACCGCCATAAGAAAAGGGCCGGAGTTTCCCCCGGCCCTTCCCTAATTCAGTGCGTGCCTATCAGGCGCCGGTGACGTCGGCCGTATCGACCTTCACACCCGGACCCATCGACGACGACAGCGCGATCTTGCGGACATATTTGCCCTTCGCGCCGGCCGGCTTGGCCTTGACGATCGCATCGACGAAAGCGTCGAAGTTCTGGCGAAGCTTTTCCTCGCCGAACGACAGCTTGCCGAGGCCAGCGTGGATGATACCGACCTTTTCGACGCGGAATTCGATCTGACCGCCCTTGGCGGCCTTCACGGCTTCGGCGACGTTCGGGGTCACGGTGCCCAGCTTCGGGTTCGGCATCAGGCCCTTCGGACCCAGCGTCTTACCGAGGCGGCCGACGATGCCCATCATGTCCGGCGTCGCGATGACGCGGCCATAGTCGAGGTTACCCGCGAGCATGTCTTCCATCAGGTCTTCGGCACCGACCTTGTCGGCGCCAGCAGCCAGCGCCTTGTCGGCGTTGTCGCCGCGTGCGAACACGGCAACCTTGACGTCCTTGCCGGTACCGGCGGGCAGCGTCACGACGCCGCGGACCATCTGGTCGGCGTGGCGCGGATCGACGCCGAGGTTCATCGCGATTTCGAGCGTTTCGTCGAACTTGGCCGAGGCCAGTTCGCGAACGGTCTTCAGCGCTTCGTCGACGGTGTGCAGCTTCAGCGCATCAACCTTGCCCTCGAGGGCCTTCTGCTTCTTGGTCAGCTTTGCCATCGGTTCAGCCCTCCGTCACTTCGAGGCCCATCGAGCGCGCGCTGCCCTCGATGATCTTCGTTGCCTGTTCGATGTCGTTCGCGTTGAGATCCTTCATCTTGATCTCGGCAATTTCGGCGAGCTTCGAACGTGCGATCTTACCACCGCTGATCTTGCCCGGCTCCTTCGAACCCGACTTGAGGTTCGCGGCCTTCTTGATCAGATAGGTTGCCGGCGGCGTCTTCGTGACGAACGAAAAGCTCTTGTCGGCGAACACGGTGATGATGGTCGGGGTAGGCGTACCCTTTTCCATGCCGTCGGTCGCGGCGTTGAACGCCTTGCAGAATTCCATGATGTTCACGCCGCGCTGACCCAGTGCCGGCCCGAGCGGCGGCGAGGGGTTGGCGGTGCCGGCGGGCACCTGCAGCTTGATGTAGCCGCTAATCTTCTTAGCCATGATGGCCTCCTATCTTTCTGTCGGCCCGCCGTTTCCGGCGAACCTCAAAATTAGCGGTCAAACAGAAGGGCATCACCCCTTCCTCCCGCGCGGAATCACGCCCGTATCTGACGCGAAGCGGCGCCCCTACCTCCGCATGGAGAAAAAAGCAAGGGCGGCCGCGGGGCGAGTCGAGAAATTCGCGGAAAACTGCCTAACTTCACTCGCAAAGCACGATCGCGGTCCGATTGTGCCACCGTCATCGAAGCACAGCGGCGCAAAGTAGGACAGCAGCTATTCCACCGACGGGTCGTAGCGGATCAGCCCTTCCTGCACCGCCGAGGCGATCAGCGTGCCGTCGCGGCGATAGATGCGGCCGCGGTTGATCCCGCGCCCGCCGCCGCTCCAATCGCTGTCCATGACGTAAACGAACCATTCGTCGACACGGATGTCGTCGTGGAACCACATCGCATGGTCGAGGCTGGTCGAGAACAGGCCGGGCGTGTCCCAGGTCATCCCGTGCGGCAGCAGCGTCGTCGAGAGCAGCCCCATGTCCGATGCATAGGCAAGTAGCGCGCGGTGGATCAGCGGGTCGTCGCCGACGGGCGAGGAGATGCGGAACCATTCATATTGCATCGTCGCCTTTTCGGACGGCGGCGGGCGGACCGCACGAACCTCGAACGGATGCATGCGCGCCATATGCTCGATGCGCCGGTCGCTGATCTTGGGATCGACCGCGATGAAGTCGGCAAAGTCCCAGCATTCCTCGGGCGGCAGGATGCCCGTCATCGGGATCTGATGCGACAGGCCCTTTTCAGGCGCCTGGAAAGAGGCGGTGAGGTTGAAGATCACCTTGCCGTCCTGTCGCACGACGACGCGCCGGTTCGCAAAGCTGCGGCCGTCGAAGTCGCGATGGACGCGGAAATGCAGCGGCTTTGCCTCGTCGCCGCCACGCAGGAAATAGGCGTGAAGCGAATGGACGCTCTTGCCGGGATCGACGGTGCGCGCCGCGGCGACCATCGCCTGCGCGATCACCTGCCCGCCGAAAATGCGCTGACGGCGGGGCTTGGTGAAAGCGGGATAGGTAAATTCGTCGGGCTCCTCCGCCGCTTCGAGATCGAAGAGATGGACGATATGCCGGACGAGCCGTTCGCGATCGACGCTGGCGTAGATTTCGCGCGCATGGGCGGCACGAGCCTGCATCTCTTCGGGAGTGAGGCTCATGACGCGTTCCATTCAGTGGATTTCGCTGGCGCCATGGGAGGCGCCCCGCGATATTATTTGAAGCGTTCGACCTGTTCGAAGTCGAGCTCGACCGGGGTAGCGCGACCGAAGATCGACACCGACACCTTGACGCGCGCCTTTTCGAAATCGAGTTCCTCGACCAGCCCGTTGAAGCTGGCGAAGGGACCGTCGAGCACCTTGACCTGGTCGCCGATTTCGTAGTCGACGCGGATTTCCTGCTTCGGACGGGCCGCAGCCTCTTCCTTGCTGTTCAGGATGCGCGCGGCTTCGGCTTCGCTGATCGCCTGCGGCTTGCCCATCGAGCCGAGGAAGCCGGTGACCTTCGGCGTGTTCTTCACGAGGTGATAGACATCGTCGGTCATCGTCAGCTTGGCGAGAACATAGCCCGGGAAGAATTTGCGCTCGGCCTGGACCTTCTTGCCGCGCTTCACCTCGGTGACGGTTTCGACCGGCACTTCGACCGCTTCGACGAAATCGGTGAGGCCCATGCGCTCGGCTTCGGAAAGCACCGAATCGCGAACCTTGTTCTCGAAACCCGAATAGGCGTGAATGATGTACCAGCGCGCCATGTGTGTCCGTATCCTGTCCCTGTAACCGCGGGCGTTAGCGCGCGAGCGACGTCAGCCAGCTGACGATCGCGTTGAAAACCGTGTCGACGCCAAAGAAGAACAGCGAAAGGATCGTCGTCATGATGAGCACCATGATCGTCGTCTGCACCGTTTCGCGGCTCGTCGGCCACACGATCTTGCGGGCTTCGGTACGCACCTGATTGATGAACTCAGCCGGGCTGGTCTTCGCCATGTCGATCGTCCTGTCTCTTTACGTCAATGATCCGGGCCAGATGGGTTGCCGCCCCCTGCGCGTCAAGCGCGCTTCGGGCAATAGTCCGCCCACCCTCCCCGAGCGTGTCGGCGAAAGGCGGAAGGAAAACGGCGCATCTGTCCGAATGAAAGCGGCCTTTACTTGGGCCGTGCGGCGATTGCAAGTGCGGGCTCTGGCGCACGGGCGAGTTCGCGCTGCATGAGAATAAGCAGGCCGACCATGACGATCCAGCTCGCCGTCGGCTGCAGCGCGAAGATCAAGTGCAGTTCGCGCGCCGCCGCCGCTCCATTCTTGGGATCGAAGCCGACGATGTCGAGCAGAAGATAGCTGACCGCAATCGCAGCGGCGACCCCGAACTTCTGCATCAGATTGAGCAGCGCGAAGAGGAAAGCCGACCGATTGCGACCGCAGCGCCCGGCATCTTGCGGGATCAGGTCGGCAAGCATCGAGTAAGTAAAGAGCAGCCCGACAAAGCCCGTCCCGAGCATCAGCGAAAAGCCGACGGCCTGCGCCAGCCCGCGCGGTTCCTGCGCAAGGGTCGTGACGAGCAGGCCCGAAATCAGCAGCCCCATCCCCATCATCATCGGCGGCTTGCCGAAGCGGCGCGCAAGCAGCGTCCAGATCGGCGAGGCCAGCGCCCCACCAATGAAGCTTGCGAAGAGCAGCACCGCACTCTGTCCATCGAGATCGAGCACCGCAGCGGCGAAGAAGACGAACAGCGAGGTCAGCGACCCAAAGGCAAAGCTGTTGAGGAACTGCACCCCGAACAACAGCATCAGCGGCGGGAAGGACAGCGACGCGCGAATCTCGTGCCGCCAGCCGATGCCAGGCTCGGCCACCACCGCACGCGCCGGAACGCGGCGGATCGCAAAAAGCGCGATCGGCACCATCAGCAGGAACAGGCTGGCGTAGGCCATGATCCGCCCCTGCAAGCTGATCCCTGGGATCAGAAGCTGTGCCGCAGCGGGCGCGGCAAAGGCAAGGATCAGCGCGATCTTCGCGAACCAGTCGCGCATTCCATAAAGGAGCGCGCTGTCCGCCGGAGATCGCACAAGCGCCGAACCCCAAGAAAGCTGCGCGACTTCGTAGAGGCTGTAGCTCGAATAAAAGAAGATCATCATCAGGAAAAGCGCCGCGAACGGAAGCCGGTCGCCGACGGTCACCAGCGCCAAGAGCAGCAGCGCCAGGGGTATGAGCGCGATCAGCATCCAGCGCCGGTGCGCGCCAAGTCCGGTGCGGACGCGGTCGACCATCGTTCCGATCAGCGGATCGACGACGCCGTCCCAGATGGTCGTCAGCGAGAAGAGCAGCCCGACGAGGGCCACCGAAATGACACCGCCCTCGGCGATATAGGGCGGCAGATAGACACTGAACGGCAGGCCAAGGATTACGGTCGGCCCAGCTGTCGCGGCATAAGCGGCAACGGTACGCGAGCGCAGCCCCGGCGTTTCGTCGGCATCCGCGGCCGAAGGCAGGGCAGTACTGGCCAAAGCGCGATGCTCCCGAAACAGGAAGTCCCACGCTTTCAGTTATTGACAATCATGTCAACAGTCGCACGCCGGAGCGGCCGCGCTTATCGGACCTTGAAGTGCGAGATGAAGGGCTGGAGGCGCCAGTCGATCTGGTCGTGATCGAGCCAGGTCTCTTCGATCCCCATCAAAGTGTTCAGCATGGAATCGCCGACGACGATATCGAAGAACAGCCGCGCGGCGGCTTCGGGATCATCGAATTCCGCCCTGCCCGTCGCCGCCCACTCGGCGAACAACGCGGTCAATTCATCGAGCGCTGGCACATGGAGGTCGCGGTAAATCTGAAGCGCAAACGCGCGGTCGCGCAAGCTTTCGGAGATCAGCATCCGCATCAGCGCGACGGCGCGCGGCGATTCCATCAATTCGCTCTGGCGATGCGCATAGGCTTTCAGCGTCTCGACGCTCGACAAGGTCCGCGTCGCCTCGTCGTCGAGCGACCGAAGCATCGCTTCGTCGCACCAACGCGTCGCGATGGCATGGAGCAGCCCCTGCTTGTTGCCGAAAAGTTCGTAAAGCGTCGCAAGCGACCCACCCGACAACTTGACGATTTCGGCAAGGCTGGTGCGTTCATAACCCTGTTCAAGGAACAGCGACTCCGCCGCGTCCAGAATGGCGCTTTGCCGCCGTTCGCGCGGCGACGGCCTATCTATCTGACATAAATCCGATTCCGGCGTGCTCAATTTGCAGTTCCTCTCACTTGCTCTTTTCTGTAATTTAAATTACACGGCGCCTGAGCGCAAGCTTTTGCGTATAACCAACTCCCGCACAACTGCGATTTTTCAGGGGTCCTTATGAGTCGCTTTCGTCCTCTTGGCAGCGCCGCCGGCGCTGCGCTGGCATTGTTGCTGGCTTCCTGCTCGTCGGAAGCGCCGCCCGCGCCGCCGCCGCCCGAGGTCAATATCGTGACCATCCGCACGCAGGCAGTACCGAATGTGATCGAATTGCCTGGCCGCGTGCAGGCGTATCGCACGTCGGAAGTGCGCGCGCGCGTCAACGGCATCGTCGAACGGCGGCTGTTCAACGAAGGCAGCTATGTCCGGGCCGGGACCCCGCTGTTCCGGATCGACCCGCGCGAGTTGACCGCGACCGCCAATGCGGCGCGCGCGCAGCTTGCCCGGGCGCAGGCGACCGCCGCCAATGCGCGGCAGGTCGTCGGCCGCTATCAGCCGCTGCTCGCCGACCAGGCGATCGGCAAGCAGGAATATGACGCAGCGGTCGCCGCTCAGCGCACCGCCGAGGCCGATGTACAACAGGCGCAGGCCAATCTGGAATCGGCGCGCCTGAACCTTGGCTATGCGTCGGTTACCGCGCCGATTTCGGGCCGCGCGCGCCGTGCCGAGGTTACCGAAGGCGCGCTCGTCAGCGCGGGTCAAGGCACGCTGCTGACGACGATCGAACAGATCGACCGCGTCTATGTCAATTTCGGACAGTCGAGTTCGGACCTGCTTTCCAACCGCCGCGACATGGGATCGGGCAAGGTGACCGCACCCCAGTTCGACCGTGTCGAAGTGCAGTTGATCCTTGAGGATGGCACCGCCTTTCCAGTTGTCGGCCACCTCGACTTCCTCGACCTCTCGATCGACGAGGCGACGGGCACCGCCGCGCTGCGAGCGGAGTTCCCGAACCCGAACTCGGCGTTGCTCCCCGGCCAGTTCGTTCGTGCCCGCATCTTCGCCGGCAACCGTTCGGACGGCGTGCTGATCCCTCAGCGCGCGGTCAAGCTGGCCGCCGATGCTGCGAGCGTGATGGTGCTCGACGCCAAGAATATCGCGACGCCGCGCCCGGTGAAACTGGGCACGATGGTCGCAGGCCAGTGGGCAATCCTCGATGGGCTGAAACCCGGCGACCGGGTGATCGTCGACGGGCTGCAAAAGGTGCAGCCGGGCCAGCCGGTGCGCGTCGCACAGCCAAAGGGAACCGCCTCGACCCCCGCGGCAAAGCGCTGATCTGACATGACCCCCCGCTTCTTCATCGACCGGCCCATCTTCTCCTGGGTCATCGCCATCGGCATCCTGTTGTCGGGCATCATCGCACTGCGCAGCCTGCCGGTTGAGCAATATCCGTCGGTCGCGCCGCCGTCGCTGACGATCGGCGTCACCTATCCGGGGGCCGACGCGAGCACGCTCGAACAGAATGTCACGCAGGTCATCGAACAGGAACTGAACGGGGTCGAGGGCTTCCTCTACATGGCCTCGACCAGCGAATCGAACGGCACGGCATCGATCACCCTGACCTTCGAGGCAGGAACCGACATCGACAATGCGCAGATGGAGGTCCAGAACCGCCTGCGCCGTGTCGAGCAGCGCCTGCCCGAAGATGTGCGCCGTCAGGGCATTTCGGTCACCGAGGCGAATTCAGGCTTCCTGCTGATCGTCGCGATCACGTCGAAAAGCGGCAACACCGACCCGATGGAGGTCAACAACTTCGCCAACACACGCGTGCTCGACGAATTGCGGCGTGTGAACGGCGTCGGCAATGTTCAGGCGTTCGCGCCCGAATATGCGATGCGCATCTGGCTCGACCCGCAAAAGCTGGCCTCGCACAATCTGTCGCCGGCCGAAGCGCTCGGCGCGGTGCAGGAACAGAATAGCCAGACGCCGGGCGGACAGCTCGGCGACCAGCCGCTCGCCAAGGGCGCGCAGCTCAACGCCGTCATCACGACGCAGGGCCGCTTTACCAAGCCCGAGCAGTTCGAGAGCATCATCCTGCGCGCCAACCCCGACGGGTCGGCGGTCACGCTGGGCGATGTCGGGCGTGTCGAACTGGGCGCCGCGAGCTATCTCTTCTCGTCCGAACTCAACGGCAAACCGATGGCGGGCCTCGCGGTCCAGTTGACCCCTGGCGCCAATGCGCTGTCGACCGCCGACGGCATTCGCGCGCGGATGGACGAGCTGTCAAAGGGCTTCCCGCCCGACATCACATGGTCGATCCCCTACGACACGACGCCCTTCATCAGCCTGTCGATCGAGGAGGTGGTCAAGACGCTGGGCGAAGCGATGCTGCTCGTCTTCCTGGTCATGTTCCTGTTCCTCCAGAACTGGCGGGCGACCGTGATCCCGACCGTCGTCGTGCCGATCGCTCTTGCCGGCGCGTGTCTCGGCCTCTGGATGGCGGGCTTCTCGATCAACGTGCTGACCCTGTTCGGCATGGTTCTCGCGATCGGCATCCTCGTCGACGACGCGATCGTCGTGATCGAGAATGTCGAGCGCATCATGAATGAAGAGCATCTGTCGCCCTATGAAGCGACGGTGAAGGCGATGGGGCAAATCACCTCGGCGATCATCGGCATCACGCTGGTGCTGATCGCGGTATTCATCCCGATGGCGTTTTTCCCCGGTTCGACCGGCGGCATCTATCGCCAATTCTCGATGACGCTCGCGATCTCGATCGCCTTCTCGGCGTTGCTTGCACTTACGCTGACGCCCGCGCTCTGTGCGACGCTGCTGAAGCCGCATGACCATAGCGAGCGCAAGGGACGCATCGGCGCCTTCTTCGACCGCTTCTTCGGGCGGTTCAATGAATGGTTCGGCCGCACGACCGACCGCTATCAGGGCGGCGTCGGCAAGATGCTCGGCGCCCCGCTCCGCTGGCTCGGCGTGTTCGTGGCGATGGTCGCGATCACCGCGCTCCTGTTCACCCGCCTGCCGGGTTCGTTCCTGCCGCAGGAAGACCAGGGTTATCTCGTAACCGTGATCCAGGCGCCCCCGGGCGCGACGACGCAGCGCACCAACGAGGCGACGAAACAGGTAAAGGCCTTTTTCGCCGAACAGCCGCAGGTCGCGAATGTCGTGTCGGTCAACGGATTCAGCTTCTTCGGCCAGGGACAGGCGAATGCCATCATGTTCACGCCGCTGAAGCCGTGGGACGAGCGCAAGGGCGACGGCGACAGCGCCGACGCGATCGCGGGCAAGGCGATGGGCGCCTATGCGAACATCAAGGAAGCCTTTGCCTTCTCGCTGAGCCCGCCGTCGATCCCCGAACTCGGTACGTCGAGCGGTTTCACCTTCAAGCTGCAGGATCGCGGCGGCAACGGGCGCGATGCGCTGATCGCCGCGCGCAACCAGATGCTGGGCGGCGCGATGCAGAGCAAGCTGCTCGCCAACGTCCGACCCGAGGGGCAAGAGGATGCGCCGGTGCTGAAGGTCGATATCGACCGGATTCAGGCGCGTGCGCTCGGCCTGTCGATCGGCGACGTCAATGCGACGCTCGCGATCAGCTTCGGCAGTGCCTATGCCAACGACTTCACCCGCGAGGGCCGCGTGCTGCGCGTGCTGCTTCAGGCCGATGCCGCGAGCCGGATGACGCCGCAGGACGTGCTGGAACTGCGCGTGCGCAGCGCGAATGGCGACATGGTTCCCTTCGGATCGTTCAGCAAGGCCGAATGGTCGGCCGAAGCCCCGCAGCTTCAGCGCTACAACGGCTATCCCGCGATGACGATTTCGGGTGAACCCGCGCCAGGCCAGTCGACCGGTGAGGCGATGGCCGAGATGGAGCGGCTCGCGCAACAGCTTCCAGCCGGTTTCGCATATGAATGGACCGGCATCTCCTACGAGGAAAAGCAGTCGGCCGGCCAGATCGGCATGCTGCTCGGCCTGTCGCTCGTCGTCGTCTTCCTGCTGCTCGCGGCGCTCTATGAAAGCTGGTCGGTGCCTGTCGCGGTGCTTCTGGTCGTGCCCTTGGGCGTGCTGGGCGCGGTGCTCTTCTCGATGTTCCGCGGCCTGTCGGCGGACATTTACTTCAACGTCGGCCTGATCACGATCATCGGTCTTGCGGCGAAGAATGCGATCCTGATCGTCGAGTTCGCGATCGAACAGGAAGCCGAAGGCAAGTCGACGTTCGACGCGGTGATGGAAGCGGTAAAGCTGCGCCTGCGTCCGATCATCATGACCAGCCTGGCCTTCATCCTCGGCATGGTGCCGTTGGTGATTGCAAGCGGGGCCGGCGCCGCCAGCCGCATCGCGGTCGGCTCTGGCGTGATGGGCGGAATGATCGCGGCCACGTTGCTCGGCATCTTCTTCATTCCGCTCTTTTACCTGTCGGTGCGCAAATGGCTCAGCCGCAAGCGGCCCCCTGCCCCTGCCGAGAAAGGCCATCATGAGGAACCCGGCCATGCGTAACCTGATCGCGCTGCTCGCGGCGACGACGCTCGCCGGATGCGTCAACATGGCGCCAAAGCACGAGCGTCCGCCGCTCTCGACCGCCGCCGACTATCCGGCCGAATTCGCGGGCGACGTCACGCTCGGGCAGCGGGCAACCGATGTCGCCTGGCGCGACTTCTTCGCCGACCCGCAACTCGAAGTGCTGATCGCGCAGGCGATCGAGCGCAACCGCGACCTCGCCGTCGCGATCGCGCAGATCGAGGAGGCGCGCGGCCTCTATCGCATTCAGGATGCCGATCGCCTGCCGACCGTGGGTGCGAGCGCGGATGCGACACGAACGCGCGGCCCGTCACTGACAGGGCCGGGAACCGACACGACCAACCGCTATTCGGTCGGCGTCGGCGTGACCTCGTTCGAACTCGATTTCTGGGGCCGCGTCAAGAATCTGTCCGAAGCGGCGCGCAGCCAATATCTCGCGACCGAACAGGCCGAACGCGCCTTCCGCCTCGCGCTCGTTCGCGACGTCGCCTCCACCTATTTCGCATCGCGCGGTGCCGACGAACAGATCGCGCTCGCTGAAGCGACGGTGACGAGCCGCAAGGAGGGGTTGCGCATCGCGAAGCGGCGCCTCGACGCGGGGGTGACCTCGGCGCTTGACTATCGCCAGTCCGAAACGCTGCTGACGCAGGCCGAGACGCAGTTGGCGAGCCTGAAGCTTGCGAAGGCGCAAGCCGACAATTTCCTCGCCGTGCTGACCGGCGGCCCCGTTGCCGGCCCGCTGCCTGCGCCGCTGCCGCTCGTCCAGCAGGGACAATCGCCGACGCTGACCGCCGGCCTGCCGTCGGACCTGCTCGTCGCGCGTCCCGACGTGCTCGCGGCCGAAGAACGGCTTCGCGCCGCGCGCGCCAATATCGGCGCCGCGCGTGCTGCCTTCTTCCCCTCGATCTCGCTGACCGGCAACCTTGGCTTCGCCTCGGGCTCGCTCGACAATCTGTTCAGCAACGATGGGTTCGGCTGGAGCTTCGGCCCGTCGATCAGCCTGCCGATCTTTGATTTCGGGCGGAACAAGGGCAATCTGACCGTCGCCGAGGCGCGCGAGAATATCGCCGTCGCGACCTATGAGCGCACGGTACAGGGGGCCTTCCGCGAAGTCGCCGACGCACTCGCCGGACGCCGTTACCTCGCCGATCAGGTCGAGGCACAGGAACGCGGCACGCTGGCACAGCGTCGCATCGCCGATCTCGCGCGCAAGCGATACCGCGAGGGCGTGTCGACCTATCTCGAAGTGCTCGACGCCGAACGCAACCTGTTCGCTTCGGAACAGACGCTCATCGAGCTTCGTCGTGCACAGGTCGACAATCTGGTCACCCTCTATGTCGCGCTCGGCGGCGGATTGGTCGAGCGTCGCTAAGGCGCCCGGCGAAACGGCGATGACGAGCGAAGCCGCGTCCCCTGCCCTGCTCAAGGATATTCTGGGGCCTCCGGCGCTGGAAACGATCGCCGACGCGGGGGAGGCCGCGTCGCCGCGCTTTGATCGCGCGGCCTTTATGCGCGCGGCTGCGGATGGGCTCGACGCCCTGTCGATCATGGAACGCGTGCGTCATATTGCGAGCGCGCTCCATACCGCCTTGCCGCAAAACTATCCCGACGCGCTCGATATCGTCCGCGCGATGGGGCCGCGCCTGACCCACGGGTTTCAGGCGATGGCGGTCACCGAATATGTCGCACGCTATGGGCTCGACGATTTCGATCGGTCGATGGACGCCCTTGCCGACCTGACGCGGTTCGGTTCGGCCGAATTTGCGATCCGCCCTTTCCTAGCGGCGGATACGCCCCGCGCACTCGCGACGATGATGCGCTGGACGGGCAGCGCGGACGAACATGTGCGCCGCCTCGCGAGCGAGGGCGCCCGGCCGCGCCTGCCCTGGGCGGCGCGCGTTCCCGCGCTGAAGGCGGACCCGACGCTCGCGGCGTCGATCCTGGAGACGCTGAAAGCCGACTCCAGCCTCTATGTCCGGAAATCGGTCGCGAACCATTTGAACGACATCGCGAAGGATCGGCCCGACTGGCTGCTGGATCGCCTCGCGGACTGGCCACAGGATGATCCGCGCACGATCTGGATCGTCCGCCATGCGCTGCGCACGCTGATCAAGCAGGGCGAGCCACGCGCGCTCGCGCTGATCGGCGTCGGCCATGGTGCCGCGGTAAATGTGCAGAGCTTTGCCATCGCACCTGAAAACGTGCGCCTTGGCGACCGGATCTCGATCGCGGTCGAGCTCGCATCGGACTCGCGCGAACGCCAGCGGCTGGTCGTCGACTATCGCATCCACTACGCCCGCGCCGGCGGAAAGACCGCACCCAAGGTCTTCAAGTTCAAGACATTCGACCTCGCCGCCGGGGAAGTGATCGCGCTGGCGATCTCGCAGACCATCCGCGATTTCACCACGCGGCGCCATCATCCCGGCCGACACCGCATCGAGCTGATCGTCAATGGGCAGACAATGGCCGAAGCCGCCTTCGACCTCTTACCCGGCTGACGCGACCCGTCAGGTTCCCGGCGGTGGCTGCGGCTGTGGCGCGGGCACGGCGGGCTCTGGCGTGCGATCCTGGATCGGCAGGCGCAGGTCGATCCGGCTGCCATTGATTTCGGTCGAGATCACCGCGTCGCCGCGCTCGATCCCGATCCGCGTGCCCTCTCCGATCGGGATCGCGCCGACGTCGGGGACATCGAGCGGCTCGACCGGGCCGGTCGGATCGACAATCTTCTTGGGCTGCGACGCCGCTTTCTTGCCTGACGCCCCGGTCATGAAGTCACGCCAGATGCGCGCCGGCAAACCGCCGCCCGAAATGCCCTGCAGCGGCGTATTGTCGTCGTTGCCGATCCACACCCCGACGACAAGGCCGTTCGCGTAGCCAACGAACAGCGCATCGCGATTGTCCTGACTGGTGCCCGTCTTGCCGAAATTGGCCTGTGGCAGCCGCGCGGCGCGGCCGGTCCCGCGATTGACCGCGGCGCGCAGCATTTGCTCGATATCCTCGTGCTCGCTCGACCCGAAGCGCGACGGGCCCGAGATCAGATTCTCGAACCAACCCTTTTCGTCGGCCTCGAACGCGTGCGGTTCGACCGGATAGCTGTTCGCCGCAACCGCGGCATAGGCGGCGGTGAGTTCGAGCAGCGTCATGCTCGACGTGCCGAGCGCAAGGCTGGGATCGCCCTTCGCCATCGGTGCGGTGACGCCAAGGTCGCGCGCCATGTCGATCACCTTGTCGTCGCCGATTTCACGGAGCAGCCGGACCGCCGCGACATTGCTCGACGACGCAAAGGCGTCTTCGAGGCTGATCTGCTTCGAATAGGCGCCGCCTGAATTCTTGGGACGATAGGAACCGGTCTCGATCGGACTGTTGTCGATCATATCGCCCGGATCCCAACCGGCGCGAAGCGCGGCGAGATAGACGAAGAGCTTGAAGGTCGACCCCGGCTGGCGCCGCGCCTGCGTCGCGCGGTTAAAGGGCGATGCGGCATAATCCTTGCCGCCGATCATCGCGACAACCTCGCCATTCGGGCGCATCGCGACAAGCGCGACCTGCGCCTTGCCCAGCCCCGCGCGGCTCGTCACACGGCGCGCGATCCCCTGCAACCGCGCATCCAGGGTGGTCGCGATCGTCTGGCGCGAATAACCGACATCGCTCAACTTGCGCGCCTCGGGCAGCGCCCAGTCGGCGAAATAGGTGCCGGTCGGCAAGGTGTTGCGCGTGCGCACGTCGATGCGCGGGGTGCGGAGCGCCTTTCGCTCCTGTTCGGTGAGATAGCCCGTCGTGACCATCGCATCCAGCACCAGCTTCATACGCTTTTCGGCCAGATCGGGGTTTTTGGTGGGGGCGAGCCGAGACGGCGCCTGCACCAGCCCCGCGAGCATCGCCGCCTGCGCGGGGGTCAGCTTTTCGGGCTGGCGATAGAAATAATGGAGCGAGGCGGCGCGAAGGCCATAGGTGTTGTCGCCGAAATAGGCGTTGGACAGATAACGTTCGAGAATCTCGTCCTTGGTCAGCCATGCTTCGAGCCAAAAGGCGATCAGCGCCTCACGCGCCTTGCGCCCGAGCGTGCGCTTCGGCGTCAGGAAAGTGAATTTCGCGAGCTGCTGGGTGATCGTGCTGCCCCCCTGCGTCCGCCCGCCGGTGACATTGCTCCAGACGGCGCGTGCTATGCTGCGCGGATCGACGCCCCAGTGGTTGTAAAAGCGGCGATCCTCGATCGCCAGGAAGGCGCCGGTCACATGCTTGGGCAGATCCGCACTCTTCACCGGCGTGTCGACGATCGCGCCGATGCGCGCGATCGGGGTGCCGTCGGACGCGAGCAAAGTGATCTGCGGCGGAGCGATCGGTTCGAGCGATTTCGACAGCGGCGCGGTCAGCGCGAGCCAGCCGACGAGCAGTATGAAGATCACGCAAAAGATCGCGAAGCCGCGCGAGATGCGGCGCATCCATTTACGCCCGCGCGTCTCGGGAACGATGGGCGGCGGCGGCGCTGCCATGTCGGCGAACGGGCCACCCGGCGTCGCGGCTAGGGTGGGGTCGGGGCCTTCGGGTTTACGGAACCATTTCATGCGCAGCGCCCGTATTACAGCCCCAACACAGCATAAGCAATTGCGTTATATGGTGCGTCGGATGGGCTCCATTCATCAAGAAGGACAGCGACTTGATCGGCGTGTCGCGATAAGAAAGAAGAAGCCCCGCCCATCCGGAGAGCGACGACATGAGCCAAACAGCCACCCGCTATTGCGATCTGGTGATGAAGGGCGGCATCACGAGCGGCATCGTCTATCCCAACGCCGTTCTGGCGCTCGCGCGCGACTTCCGGTTCAAGAATATCGGTGGAACCTCGGCGGGCGCGATCGCGGCGGCCGCCACCGCCGCCGCCGCGTTGGGCGACCGCAAACATGTCGCATCGGGGTCGGCCGCCCCCTGCCCCTCGACGCTTGGCTTCGCCGGTCTCGAACGCGTCGCGGCACAGCTTTCGTCGCGGGGCTTCATCTTCGGCCTGTTTCAGCCCGCGCGCGGCGGGCGAAGCGCCTATCGCCTGATCGTCACGCTCACCGGAAACGCGAGCGCGCTCCGCAAGGCCTGCACGGCGGCGATCGCAGTCGTCGCCATCGCCCCGCTCGAAGCGTTGCTCCTTTTCGGCCTGTTCCTTGCGCTTGGTTATGCGATTGCGGGGCCATCCGGGGCGGCAGCCGTACTGCTGCCCTCGGCGGTTTGCGCCTATCTTGGCGCGGCAATCGCCGCGGCTTTACGTGTCGCGCGCGTCACGCGGCGCAATCTGCTGGGCCTCTGCTCGGGTTTGAGCAGCGGTAAGGATGCGGCAGAACCAGCGCTGACCGATTGGCTTCACGGGGTTCTGCAATCCTTGTCGGGCAAGGATATCGCCGAACCGCTGCTGTTCGACGACCTGTGGGACGCGCCCCGTTATCCCGGCGAGCCGCGGACCGAAACAGCAATCTCGCTTCAGATGATCACCACCGGCGTTTCGCATCATGAACCGCGAACGCTGCCCTTCACCGATGCGTCCTTCTGGTTCCTGCGCGAGGAATTCGATCTGCTGTTCCCGCAAACCGTCGTCGACGCGATGGTGGCGATGGCGGGTGCGCCCGACCGCGTGGACGGAAAGGATTATTATCGCCTTCCCGGCAAGGGCCGGATGCCGGTCCTCGTGGCAATGCGGATGAGCCTCAGCTTTCCATTGCTGATCAGCGCTGTGCCGCTGCACGAGCCGGCGGCGAGGCGCACGCTTCGCGGCGAGACCGAAGGCGAGACGGCGGGGGAAAGCGAAGATCGCAAGGAAACGACGCTCAGCCAGAGCACCGACAGCTTGGCCACCGGCGGCGAGGCTCCGCTTTCGCTGATCGAGGGTTTTCGTATCTGCTGGTTCTCGGACGGCGGGGTTTCAAGCAATTTCCCGCTCCATTTGTTCGACGCGCCGCTGCCGCGCTGGCCGACCTTTGCGATCAACCTCGTCTATCCCCAAAGCGACGACAGCCCGCCGGTCGACAACCCTGAACCCCAAGGTACGCAGGACCGGGCCGAAGCCGCGGTGTGGTTGCCGCTGCATAATAATCGCGGCTGGCAACGCAGCTACAACTCGATCGCCCGGCCCCTTGCGCTGGCGGAGGTTTCCGCTTTCATATTCGGTATCATCAGCACGATGCAGAATTGGCGCGATCTGTTGCAATCGCGCGCGCCGGGGCAACGCGACCGGATCGTCCACGTCGCGCTCGACAAGATCGAGGGCGGGATGAACCTCGACATGTCGCAGGACATATTGGACAGCATTTCGCTGAAAGGCACGGTCGCTGGCGAGCGCCTGTATCAATTCTCGTTCGACAATCATTATTGGGTACGCTGGCGGAACGTCGCATCGGGCCTTCAACGCTACACGATCCGGATTGCGGCCAGCGCGAAAGTCGTGCCTCCGATTCCCGCTTATGACGCAGCCTTTGCGACGGTCCGCACAGGAGTGCCGCCGGCAGTTTCATACAAATTCCGGTCGACCGAAGCGCAAAGCGCCGCGCAAGCGCTGTTCGCCGACCTGGTGGCACGCGGCGAGGAATGGGCCGACCTTGGCCCCGACCTCAGCGACGGTACGCCGCGGCCGTTGCCCCAGATGCAAATCACGCCGATCTACTAGGGTCAGGCCCCTAGTTCGCGGGATCGTCGCGGTCCTGTTGCGGCGAGGCATGATCGTCCTTTTTGATGAAACTCATCTTGCCCTGCGGTTCCAGGATCGCCCATGCGACCTCCGACATCTGCCCGATCCCGGCCAGCCGCATTTCGGAGAGTATCTCGTCGCGCGTCAGCCGGTCGCGCCGCAGATTTTCGATCAATATCTCGCCATCGCGCACGATCACCCGCGGCGCTCCTTCGAGCAGGTTCTTGGCACGCGGGAACAGATACGCCGTCCAGCTTAGTACCAGCGCCCAGAAAGCGAAGGTACAGATGGCGAGCGTCGCCCCGGTCAGGCTGAAATCATTGTGCGTCACCCCCTGCTGGATGAGGTCGCCGAGCACGACGAGCACGACGAATTCGAAGGGCGTCATCTGGCCTAGCTCGCGCTTGCCGAGCAGCCGGATCAGCAGGAACAGGATGAAGAACATCACCGTGGCGCGAAGCACGATATCCATTAGGGCAGCACCTTGATGCGAAGCGGCATTTCACCAATGCGCCGCTTGCCGTCGAAGACCGCGATTTCGCCGCTGGTGCCCGCGAACAGCGGCGGGTTGATCTGGCCGTCGACCTTGATGTGCACGCTGTCGCCCGCGCGCAGCGGGCCGTAGGAAAAATGAAAACGGCCGTCCTCGAACCTCTCTTCGGCGGGCGCCGGGATCATCGTGTTGACGGTCATGTCTTGCCAGAGCGCGGGCGATACGGCGACCACCGCATCATCGAGCGGAGCTTTTGCGGTCAGGGTAATATCGGTCTCGAAAAACTCGCCGTTGCGAATGACGGTCGGCGTTTTTACCGTCAGGCGCGCGTCGCCCAGATCGGCCGTGCGGGGCGGGCTAGGTTGTCCGCCGGTGAAACCGAGGGCTGCGGCCAACAAGAGGCCGCCGAGAAGGAGGATCGAGATCGGGCTGGCGTGCCGATCCCAGAGGCGTTGGTGCGTTGGCTTGGCGTCGAGTCCTTCCAGCGCCTGCATCCGATCCTCCGGCCTGATTGCAACGCTCTCAGGCCACATAAACGGCCAGGAGCGCTCGCCCGCTTTGGCCGCGGGCGAGCGCTTAATGGACGCTTGGCGCGCCCGTTCGTTCCGCCGCCTCAGCGGTCGGCGGCGGCATTCTCGATCAGTTCGGCGACTTCGACCGGATGCGAGACCATCAGTGCGTGCGAGCCGCTTGCGACCGCGACGGTCTTGCGGGCATGTGCGCGCTCGGCCATGAATTTCATCGTCGCCGCCGGAATGTTGCGGTCCTCGCCGCCATAGATGACATAGCTCGGCAGGGTCTTCCACGTCGCCGCCTGCGAGGCGTCGGTCAGCGCCCCCTGCGTCACCGGACGCTGCGTCGCGGCCATCAGCGTCGCCTGCGCTTCGGGCACGTCGGCCGCGAATTGCGCATGGAATTTGGCGGGCTGGATATAAAGGTCGGTGCCGCCGCCCGGCAGACTGACCGGCGACAGCGCGTCACCCAGCGTGCTGCCGGGGAATTTGGCCGAAAGCGTCAGCGCCGATTCCCCCGTATCGGGCAGGAATCCGGCGACGAAGACCAATGCCTTCACATTGGGATTGTCCTTCGCCGCTTCGGTGATGACGACACCGCCATAGCTGTGGCCGACAAGGATGACACGGCCCGGGATCGACCGGACGACCGCCGCGACGCTGGCGGCATCGCCCGCAACGCTGCGCAACGGGTTCGCGGCTGCGATTACCGGATAGCCGTCCTTCTCGAGCCGGGCGATCACGTCGTTCCAGCCCGAGGAATCGGCGAAGGCGCCATGGACCAGCACGACGGTCGGCTTGGCGGCCATATCCTCGGCCTGCGCGCCGACGGTGCCGGAGAAAAGCAGTGCGGCAAGCGCCGCCGAACGAATTGAACGATACATGTCATCATCCTCTTGGCTGTTGAATAGGCAAGAGATGCACCCGCGGGCCCGCGGCGCATATCACATCAAAGTATCTGTTCCCGTCCTGCGATCATATCACTCCCCACACCAAAGGATAGGGCGGCCACGCGGGTTCGACAGCCGCGAACCTGCTTCGGCACGATAGCTCGTCCGGTGGCCGCGCTGGCACATGCTTTGGGCGAGGCGGGGGGCATTCCCGTCCGGAACCGAAAGGATCGACATGACGAAGAATATCGCACCCTCCCCGCTCGAACCCGCAACCGGCGCATTTGTCGGCGGCCTACCCGACGGCCCACCGATCTATACGCTGACGCCAACCGACGCCCGCGGCGTCCTGTCCGCCGTCCAGCAGTCGGTCACGGTTCCGCTTCTGGCAGTCGACAGCGAGGACAGCACGCTTCCCGTCGGCCCGTCGGGCAAGACGAACATTCGTGTCGTGCGCCCCGCCGGCGCGACCGGTACGCTTCCCGCGATCATCTATATCCATGGCGGCGGCTGGGTGCTCGGCGACAAGCAGACGCACGACCGGCTGGTTCGCGAACTCGCGGTGGGCGCCAACGCCGTGCTCGTCTTCGTCGACTATGACCGCTCGCCCGAAAGCCAATATCCTGGCGCTATCGAACAGGCCTATGCCGTCGCGCGCCATATCGCCGACAATGCCGGCGCGTTCGGCGCCGATCCGAAGCGCATCGTGATCGCGGGCGACAGCGTCGGCGGTAATATGGCTGCGGCGGTGACGCTGATGGCAAAGGAACGCGGCGGCCCCGATTTTCGTGCGCAGCTCCTCTTTTACCCGGTCACCGACGCATCGATGTCGAGCGAATCCTATAAACAGTTCGCCGACGGTCCGTGGCTCACCGCAAAGGCCATGGACTGGTACTGGGACCAATATTTGCCCGACGCTGCGCGTCGCAATGAAATCCTCGCATCGCCTGTCAACGCGTCGGCCGAGCAGCTTGCCGGCCTGCCGCAGGCCTTGCTCATCGTCGACGAGAATGACGTGCTGCGAGACGAAGGCGAAACCTATGCCCGCAAGCTCGCCGAAGCCGGCGTGCCGGTCGTCGCGGTGCGCTATAACGGGACGATCCATGATTTCATGATGCTCAACCCGATCACCGAAACCCCGGCCGCGCGCGGCGCGATCGGGCAGGCGATCGGCTATTTGCGCAAGGTCCTTGCGGCGGGTGCGTGATGCGAGGCGGGAGGCGGCGATGCGCCGCCTCCCGCAAATCGTCAGGGTGTCTCGACCGGAATCTCGAAGCGGAATTGCGCGCCGCCGTCTGGATGATTGGATGCGGCAATAACCCCGCCATGTTCGGAAATGATCGATTGGCAGATGGCGAGCCCGATCCCCATCCCTGCCTCCTTCGTTGTGAAGAAGCCCTCGAAAATTCGGTTGAGATTGTCGGGCGAAATCCCGGGCCCCGTATCGCGAAGCGTAAAGGCGAGCGCACCGCTTTCGGTCAAAGACGTGCCAATATAAATCTCACGCGTTCCCGTGCCCTGTGCCTCGACCGCCTGGACGCTGTTGATCAGCAGGTTCACGACCACCTGCTGCAACTGAATGCGGTCCGCCATGGTGTTCGGAAGCGCGCGTGCGAGGTCGGTCGTAATACCGATCGATTGGGATTCGATTTCGTGACGGATGAAGATCAGCGATTCCTGCACAATCTCGTTGAGATCGGTCGCGACGCGTTCAGGCTGGCGTTTTGACGCCATGCCGCGGATATGCTGCACGATATCGCTAGCACGCCGTCCGCTCGCGGCGATGCGCGCGGTCAGCGCCTTCACCTTCTCGACATTGGGGTCGTCGCGCGACAGCCAGCGCAGGCTGGTCTCGGCATTGGTGACGATGGCAGCGAGCGGCTGGTTGATCTCATGCGCTATCGAGGTCGTGAGTTCGCCCAGCGTCGAGATGCGCGCCGCGTGGGTGAAGTCGGCTTGAAGCTGCCGGATCTCGGCCTCCATGCTCATACGGTCGGTTACATCCTCGAAACTGAAGATCGTGACGTCGAGCTCGGCGAGCACCTTCGGGTAGGTCACCGACATGCGCACGTCGAGCACCCGGCCGTCGAAGGTCTCGATCTTCGTGATCTCTTCGTGGCTTGTCTGCCCGTTGAAACGTCCGATCATCACGTTGCGAAGCGAGCTGCGATTGACCGTAAACAGATATCCGACCGGCCGCATCAAATCGAGCGCGCTGGAGCCGCCGAGCAGGTGCACGGCGGCGCGATTGACGTCGGTGATCTGAACCGTCGTCGCGGCGAGTTCTACCAACTCGGGATGCTCGTCGAGATAAGCGCCAAAGTCGGTGACGCCCGTCGCGCGGATATCGTTGTAGATGCGCCCCATATGGCTGGCGTCGACCTGCCACAGCGCGATCGGCATATGATGGACGAGTTTGCGGTATCGCGCCTCACTCGCCCGAAGATAGACATAGGAACGGTCGTCATCGACCGCCCCGTTGACCGCGGCATAGATCCGGCCCGGCGTTTCGGCCCGCCACACTGTGACCAGCGGATCGCGCAGGATGCCGTCCGACGGGAGTTGCCGCCGATAGGTCGCATCCTCGGTTTTTCCGGTCATCGCATCGACGATCAATTCGCCCAGCGTTGCGCGGCTCTCGAGCGGCCAGAAACCGGCGACCGGCTGGCCGATCATCAAGTCGCGACCGCGATTGCCGCCGACGAGACGCATTGTCCGTTCGTTGACGTTGATGATCCGCGCCGCCTTCACCAACTCATTATGGCGTGCGTTCAACTGCGCTTCGGCGTCGGCTTCGCCGCGCAGCCGCGCGATCTCGGCGATCAGCGCTTCGGACGCCGAAACGTCGATTTCCCAGCTCGCCGCCATCAAACGGTCGGGAATGTGCCAGTCCGCCCCCGGTACGGCGCCGTCACTGAGCGACTGCCGGCCATATTCGATGACGTCGCGCGGGGTTCCGTCCTGCGCGAAGCGGACATATTGGCGGATATCGACGGCGATATGGATACCCGACGGGGTGCGCCGGCTGACCACGCCCTGCCACGTTCCTTCTTGAAGCAGCATGCGCCAATGCTCGCGTTCATTCTCGCTGCGCGTCGACAGATGGCCGATACCACGACCGACCATCGTGAGCGAGGGCCAGCCATAGAGCGCTTCCGACGCCGGATTCCAGTAATGGACCGCACCTTCGATATCGAAAATGACCACACTTTCGGATGCGAAGTCCGCGATATCCGGTTCGGACACCTGCGTCGTCACTTGAAGCGGTCCGGCGTTCACTGCTCCGGCCCGTCGGGCCAATCCTCCGCCCCGATCGCCGCCTTCAGCTGATCGAGAAGCGCATCGTCCGCAACCGGCTTGGTCAGCCAGGCCTGCGCGCCGAGGTCAAGCGCCCGCGCCCGGGCGCTGGAATCGATGACCGACGTCAGCACGATGACGGGCAGGTCCGACCCGCCGGCCCGCATCCGTTCGAGCAGGTCGATCCCGCTCATCCCGGGCATTCGAACATCGGTAATCAGGCAATCGAAATGATTTTGCACGTTATCGAGGAACGCCGGGGCACTATCGAAGGTGCTGCACTCCAGTCCGGTAACCATCAACAGATCGCACAATGCTTCGCGGATGGCTTCGTCATCATCCACAACTGCGACAAGAGGCGTTTTGGGCAAGCGATTTGGCCCTTTTTCTCACGACCGGGACGGCCAATGACGCCATAGTCGCGCAGCTTGTAAAGCTTTGTAACCATACCAAAGTCTAGGCTCCCCCGGTTTCACGCAATTGTGCGGGCAATTTCTCCCACGCGCGGATCAATTCGCCGACCGTCGCCGCCTGCATCTTCTTCATCACATTGCTGCGGTGAAGCTTGACGGTAATTTCCGAAATACCGAGGTCATAGGCGATTTGCTTGTTGAGCCGTCCGCGGGCGACCTCGCGCATCACCTGACTCTCGCGCGGGGTGAGCGTCGCGAAACGTTCGACCTGTTGCCGGACGATCCGGGCGTTCGCGCGATCCGCAACATCGCGTTCGACACCCGCGACGACGGCGTCGAGCAACGTCTGGTCGCGCACCGGCTTGGTCAGAAAATCGACGGCGCCAGATTTCATCGCCTGCACCGACATCGGGATGTCGCCGTGTCCGGTCAGAAAGACGATCGGCTTCGCGATGCCGGCGGCGGCCAGATGCTGCTGAAGGTCTAGCCCGCTCGATCCCGGCATGCGCACATCGAGGACGAGGCAGCCGGCGCGTTCGAGCAGCGGCGATTCGAGCAATTCGCGCGTCGAGCCATAGCAGTTCGCTTCCATCCCGACCGACAGCATCAATTCGCTGATCGCCGTGCGCACCTCTTCGTCGTCGTCGACGATCAGGACAAGCGGCGGTTCATAATCGGCGGTCGTGGTCATTACCCCTCCCCGGTAAGCGGTGTCGTCGTGAACGGCCATCTTCCCGCGGACATCCTGCGACCGAAAGGCAAGAGATCGTCCCGGTCATGTCGGCAGGCGCGCAAAGTCTATGTGCCCGCGGGTTTCGGAGCAAGGGCTTTCCTTGCTCCGAAACCCGTCCGACAGCGCGCCGTTTCGATCGAAGAGCCGCAAGTCGTCAAAGCAGCGCCATGCCGCCATCGACGCGCAGATTGATGCCCGTAACAAAGCTGCTTGCATCAGAGGCGAGGAAGAGTGCGGCGCTTGCCAATTCACTAGGCTGGCCGAGCCGGCCAAGCGGAATTGCGCCCGCCATCATTTCGACGAACGCGTCATGATCTTCAGGCGCCACGCCCAGTTTCTCAAGGATCGCCGTCTCGGTCGGCCCGGGGCTCAGCATGTTGACGCGGATGCCGCGCGCCTTGAACTCGAGCGCCCATGCGCGGGCGAAGGCGTTTATCGCGGCCTTCGTCCCCGCATAGACCGCGTGCCCTTCGAGCACCTTGTCGCTGGCAAGTGAGCCGACAAGGATGATCGAGCCGCCGTCCCGCATGATGGGCGCGATCTTCTGCACCCCGAAGAAGGTACCGCGCGCGTTGATCGCGAACTGCGCATCATATTCGGCCTCGGTCACGTCATGCGACGGGCTGATCGTGTTGACCCCCGCATTCGCCATATAGATGTCCGCATGGCCGAAGCGCTCGCGGACGATCTCCGCAACCTCGCGATGATGATCGGGATCGGCGACATCGCCCTGGATCCCGAAACCCGCCGATCCGATTTCGCGTACGGCGTCGTCGACGACCTGCTGGCGGCGGCCGGTAATGACGACCTGCGCGCCCTCGGCGGCGAAGAGTTTGGCCGCGGCGAGGCCGATGCCGCTGTTGCCGCCGGTGATTACCGCGACCTTTCCGTTCAAGCTTGTCATAAATTGCCTTCTTTCCTGGGAGAGTTTGTCATGCGCTGCGAAAGCCGATCCGGCGGTGGCTTTCGTCGCAAAAGGGTTTGTTCTTCGATGCGCCGCAGCGGCAGAGCCGCGCCGTTTCGACGGCGGCGACGGTCCGCCCCGTCCCGCTGAGAATTTCAAGATTGCCGCGTATCTGCAGCGGTCCGTCGAGTTGGGGCTCGACGGTCAGCGGGCCATTGCGAACCGCGAGCTTCGGCCCATCCTTCGTCGGCGGCTCACCGGTCGCCTCGAAGCCGATATATTTATGCGACTTGTCACAGAAGGGCTTTCGCTTTGAAGCACCGCAACGACAGAGCGTCGCGCGAAAACCCACCTTCTCGCCATCGAGCGCGAGATCGGCGCGCACTGCATAAGGACCGTTCTCGCGCAGCGTGATCAGATTGACCGGCGGCACCGGTTCGGCCTGGCCGTCGCGGCGCTCATAAGTCAGCGCGCCCGACGGGCATTGGCGGATCGTACCGCAGAGATATTCGACATCGGTCGCGTCGGGGATGATCCATGGGCCGTCGACATTGGCGAGGAATGTCGCCGGGTCCTGCGTGACGCAGAAGCGCGCATGGATGCAGCGTTTGCCGTCGAACATCACGGCGATGTCCTTGCCCTCGGCCCGGTCGACACCGTCGGCCGAGGTCGTTGGCGACGCTGAGGGCGCTGCGGGCGGCGGCGCTGCGTCGGGGGTGCTTGCTGGCGCAGCCTCGCCAATTGGTGCGTCGCGCAGCCGCGCAGCCTGCTTCTGCAAAATCCGCGCGGCACGGACGCAGCGAGGGTCGGCGATGTCCATCGCTTCGGCGACGGCGCTCAATTCCTCCATACGCTCAAGATAAACGTGCCTGGCGCTTGCACCCGCGGGCAGCGATGCAGCCTCGCGCAGCGCGGTGAACGATATACCGGCGTTGCAGCCCGGGTTCGATGGGCCGGCGGGAAGGCGTGCCGCGCGCTCCGCCACTGCGGTGAGCGCGTGCATCAACCCGATAGCCGAACCGATATAAAGTGCCTTGTCGGGGTTCGGGCGAGATATCGCATAGCCGGCGGCGAGCAGGCGAAGCGCAAGTACATAGATGGCATTGGCGAGGTCGACCGTCGCCACGGCGTCGGCGTCTTCAAGCCAGATGCGCCCCTCGGGCGACGGCGGCTTGCGAAGCACGGGGTTGGTCGCCGCGGGATGCGCGGGGGCGAAGTCGGGGTTCGTGGCGGCTAAGCTCAGCATCTCGTCGCGGACCGCAACGAAGCGGCGGAAATGCGAATCGTCGCTGTCGGTCGGCGCGCCCTCCCCCTCGACGATGATCTCAGCGAGCGCGGCGAGTGCGCTGTCGAGGCTGGTGACGGGCCGCGCGCCCTTGAAGTCGACTTCCTCGGTCGTCAGTTGCAGCGCGGGATCGCCGCAGAAGAGCGCGGCCTCGCCAATCGCGCCGGCCAGTGCGCGCAGATCGGCTTCGATCACCTGATAGAAGGCGCCGATCGTCGCATAATCATATCCGGTCGGGGTCAGGGGGAACGTCCGCGGCGTCCGCGGCGCGGCCTTGTCCGCCGCGAAGCCCGCCCCGTCGCCTTCGGACGAGGTTTCAGGGCGCTCGAGATAGAGGAAATGCTGGATCGCAGCCTCGCCGAAGGGCGCGAGCTTTACCGCGATGCCTGCGGGAAGCCGGCCGGGCTCGATCGGGAAATTGGTGCGTCCGAAACGCGGCGCGCCACCCAGAGCCACGGTGATGTTCCACACCGCAACAAGGTGACTCATCTCGTCGATCGCGACGTCGAGGATCGCGCGGCGCCAGCGCGCAACCGCTTCGGCCTCGGCGCCGCTCAACCCCTCGCCTTCGCCATCCTTCAAGCTGAAGGCGGCATAGAGATAGGTGCACATCAGATTATGCTCGAGTTCCGCGGCTTCATAGAGCGCGTGCAGTATCTTCTCGCGGCTCACGGCGGTTTTCCCGTCCATCTTCATAACCCTCCTGCGACCGCCGCCGGGCGGCGGGTGAAGCGAACAGGATAGTCTGCGCAGCCATCAGGGGCAGGCGCGAGAGTTGACAAGGCGCCTGTACCAAACCGCTCGCCCGCGGGATTGAAATGCGGGGTGATTGTCATCCGGCCTAACCGGCAAGGCAGCCCATCCTGTACCTTCGCATAGGTCGCCCCCGTCTCGACAGACCCAGTGCAAGGGGCATAGCCTCTGGTCCATCGACAGCGTTTTAACAGTACCATGAGGTGACGAGATGAATGCACCATGGGACGCCGGACGGCTCTCCTTCCAGATCGATCGCTCGCATTCGACACCGATTACCGCCCAGATCGCCGCGACGATCCGCACCGCGATCATGGACGGCCGGCTTCGGCCCGGAACGCGTCTGCCATCGTGGCTCGACATGGCTTCGCAGCTTGGCGTCGCGCGCGGGACGGTGAAGGCCGCCTATGAAGCGCTGGCCGACGAGCTGCTGGTCTTTTCGGCCGGGGCCGCCGGCACGCGCGTCGCCGAACGGGCCGCGCCGAAGCCGGTCGAGACGAAACGGGTCGACATTCCGCGGCCGCTGCAAAATCTCGAACGCGGCTTTTCGCTTCGCCCCTTGCCCTTTCAGATGGGGGTGCCGGCGCAGGATGCCTTTCCCGCGAAATTATGGGCACGGCTGCGTACCCGCGCTGTACGCGCGAATGCCATGGCCCCGGTCGGCCCGCCCGATCCGCGCGGCGAGCCCGAACTGCGCGCGCAGATCGCGGCACAACTCGCGATCACGCGCGGCATCTGTTGCCACCCCGACCAGATCATCCTGACCACCGGCTACAAGAACGGCCTCTGCCTGACCCTGATGGCGCTCGGCGTGCAGGGACGCACCGCGTGGGTCGAAGATCCCTGCTACCCGATATCGCGCATAGGACTGGAAATTGCCGGGCTGAAACCCGTCCCGATCGCGGTCGACGCCAAGGGCATCCGCGTCGACATGGGCGTGCGCGCCGCGCCCGACGCCGCGCTGGCCATCGTCACGCCGGGGCAGCAGGCGCCGACGGGCGTCACGCTGTCGCCCGAGCGCCGCGCCGCGCTGCTCGCCTGGGCGGAACGCGAAGGCGCGTGGATCATCGAGGATGATTATCTCAGCGAACTCCAGCTCGGCGGCCGTGCCGCGCCGGCGATGGCGGCGCAGGACCCCGCCGGCCGCGTGATCCATATCGGCACCTTCGGCAAGACGATCAGCCCGGCGCTGGGTCTGGGCTTTGTCGTCGCCCCGCTCGCGCTCGCCGCGCGATTTGGCGAAGTTGCGGGCTGTCTCAACCCCGCGCCCAATGTGACGACGCAGCTCGCGCTTACCGACTTCCTGGCCGACGGCCATTTCCTGCGCCACCTGCGCCACATGAAAGGCCTGTATCGCGAACGGCGCGACGCGCTCCACGCACGGCTCGATCCGGATATCGCGGTCGATGCCTTCGCCGGGCTGGCGGTGATCGTTCATCTGCCGCGCGGTTATGACGATGTCGCGCTGGCAAGGCGCGCGCCCGAACTGGGCATCGCGCCGGCGCCGCTGTCGATCTGGTACGCCAACCCCGCCGCGGCGCAGCCCGGTTTGGTGCTGTGCGTCACCAACCTGCGCGAACAAATTCTGGGCAAGGCGTGCGACACGCTGGCGACATTGATCGACGAAGGCGTCGCCGCGCCGGTTTCGGCGCAGGCGGCGTAAAGGAGACGAAGATGAAACTGCTGCATGTCGATGCGAGCCCCAAAGGCGCAAATTCCGGCTCGCGCGCTCTATCGCGCTTTTTCGTCGATCGGCTGCGCGCGCAAGCCCCGACACTGTCGGTCGACTATCTCGATCTTGCGGCGGAGATTTTGCCTCCGATCACCGAGTTGTTCGCAAGCGCGACCTACACGCGCGCCGATGAACGCACGGCCGAGATGAAGGAGGCGCTGATGGTGTCCGATGCTCTGTGCGCGCGCCTGCTCGGCGCCGACGCCTTGCTCTTTGCGATGCCGATGCACAATTGGACGATGCCCGCGGCGTTCAAGGCGTTCGTCGATACGATCGTGCGCGGCGGCCTGACTTATGTGGTAACCGGCGATGGACGGTACGTCGGCACGCTCGGCGGCAAGAAGACGCTGTTCCTGACGACGCGCGGCGTCGACCTGCGCCCCGGCACGCCCTTTGCGGCGATGGACGCGCTGACGCCTGCGCTTCGTGCGGCCTTTGGCTTCATCGGTGTCGACGACCCCGTTTTCGTGGATGCGCAACCTATGCAGTTCGCGCACGAGGTCGAGCGGGCCGCCGCGATGCGGCGCGCCAGGACCGAACTTTCCGCGCTCGCCGAGGCATGGGGGATGATCGAGCCGCGCGCCGCGCTGTCGCGGGCGGGCTAGCCCTTACGGTACAATCATATCTCCAGCCCTTGGGTCTGTTGCGGTCGTGCCGCTGGCGTAGGCTGTTCGCGTCTCTCTCAAAGGAAAGGTGAGCTGCCATGGACGCCGAAGTTGTCGACAATGTCGAAAAGCGCTGTTTCGAACTCGACCTGCCCGACGGTTCGACCGCGGCTGCCTTTTACCGGGTCGACGAAGAGGGGCGACTGGTCCTGATCCACACCGAGGTTCCGTCGGAATTCTGGGGCATGGGCATCGCGTCGCAACTCGCGGAGGGTGCGTTCCACTTGATGCGGCAGACAGGGCGCAAGGCGGTGTTGCGCTGCCAGTTCATGGTCAACTTTTTCGGCCGCCATCCCGAATTCGCCGACGTCGTCGCCGGCTAGCGAGGCCATCATGATCGACGAATATCATCTCGAACGCTTCGTTGCCGCGCAGGCCGAAGCCTATGACGACGCGATCGACATTCTGCGCCGCGGCGCGATGTGCACGCCCTATATGGATTTCATCTTCCCGCGCCTGGGGATCGAAGACGACGATGGAAACGTCTATGCGCTCTCGTCGCTCGACGAAGCGCGCGCCTATCTGGATTTCGCTCCGCTCGGCGGCCGTTACCGCGAGTGCGTCGAAACACTCTTTCGGCTGGTGCAGACAAGCGCGCGCGAAGTGTTCGGCGAAGTCGAGGCCGCAAAGCTCCACGCCTCTCTCACCCTGTTCGCCGAGGCGTCGAACGAGGTCCTGCTGCGTTCGGTGCTCATCACCTGGTTCGACAATATGGTCGACGAGGCGACGATCGTCCGTATCAACAACGACCGCTGACCCTCAGGCAAAGGCGATCCATTCGCGTAGCCAGTCGTCGAACCGTGTCGGTGCGAGGCGCGGACGATTGCAGGTGAGCGGTTCGCCATCGAACCGCGCGCCGAAATAGAGCGCGTCCGGGTCGACCGAGATCCAGCGCATATCCTCATTGGCAGTGAGGATTTCGGTCGCTAGTTCGGCAAGACCGAATGTGTCGGGTCCGGCAATCTCGACGATATCATTCACCGGCGCTTCGGTGACGATGCGGGCCAGCGCCGCGACGACGTCGTCGGCGGCCACCGGCTGCATCGTGACGGGCGCAAGCGGCATCCGGTCGCCATCGCCGCTCGCGTCGACGATCTTGTAGACGAACTCGAAAAAGGGTGTCGATCGGACGATCGTGAACGGGACGCCGGCGCCCAGAATCCGCTCCTCCTGATCGCGCTTGGCGAGAAAATAGCCGCCGTTCAGCGTGTCCGCGCCGACAGCGGAAAGCGCGATGACGTGCCCGGCCGACGCAGCGCGGGCAGCGGCGAGTATATTATCGCTCGAAGCGGCAAAGAAACGCCGCATATCGGCAGCGTCGCCATAGCCCGAGTTCGATGCATCGACGACCACGTCGGCGCCTTCGAGCGCTTGAACCAGCCCCTCGCCGCTGACCGTGTCGACGCCGGTCGACCGGGCTGCCACGGCGACCTCATGCCCGTCTTCGCGCAGTCGCGCGGCGAGACGGCGACCGATCAGGCCCGTTCCTCCGATGATGGTGATTTTCATGGCGCTTCACTCCGCGATGCATTTCGTCCCCGCAGCCTAAGCCGATGGAACGAAGCACGGCAGAACCGAGACGCGACAATCGCCCTGCACTAAGCGGGCGTCTGGTCTCCGGTCGGGCCGGCATCGGCCCATCCCGCCTCGGTCGCCTCGAAGCGCGATCCGGTTTCGAGCGTGCGATGCACGGGGCAACGGTCGGCGACGCCAAGCAGTTCGGCATGCTGCGCATCGTCGATCGCGCCCGTGATCTCGACACGGCGGCTGAAGATATCGGGTTTATCGAAACCCTTGTCCTTGCGGTGCGTCACGCCGGTACGAATGCGGTCGACCGGCCACCCCTTGCGATCCGCATAGAGGCGGAGCGTCATCGTCGTGCAGGCAGCGAGCGCGGCGGATAGCAGGTTGAAGGGCGTCGGGCCCGAACCCAGACCGCCCGCACTCTCGGGCTCGTCGGCGATGAAGGCGGCCTTCCCTGCCCGCATGGCGAGTTGGAATTTGCCGAGGCGCGTTTCCTCAGCTTCCGCGTCGAACTGGCTGGCGGCAGTCGGCGGCATCGCGGGCAGATAGCGGCCGGCCCACGCCGAAATCATGTCGGCGGCGAAATCGGCGTCGCGCGCATCGGTCAAAAGATGGTCGGCGCCGTCGAGCGAAACGAAACTCTTGGGATGCTTTGCCGCGAGATAGAGGCTGGTCACATTCTCGATCCCGACGACCTGATCGATCGGCGAGTGAAGCAGCAGCAAGGGCCGCTTAAGTGACGCCACGCGCGCGCCCTGATCCTGCTCGCGCAGACTTTTGACGAACTCCTTGCGGACGGTAAAGGGCCGGCTGCCGATCGCCACGACGCCGCGACCTTCGCGCTCGATCGTCTCCAATCCCTCGGGATCGAACTGGTGGAGCGCATGTTCGACGTCGAACGGCGCCGCGATCGTCGCGATGGCGTGGACTCCGGGCAGCGACCCCGCGGCGGCCAGCACGGCCGCTCCGCCGAGGCTATGCCCGACGAGCAGCATCGGCGGCATGCCCGCCGCGGTCATCGCGTCGGCCGCGGCGACCAGGTCCTTGACATTGTGGCTGAAACCCGCCGATCCAAAATCGCCTTCGCTGGCACCAATGCCCGTGAAGTCGAACCGCAGCACGCCGATGCCCGCACCAGCAAGGCGCCGCGAAATCCGGACCGCAGCCTTATTATCCTTTCCGCAGGTAAAGCAGTGCGCGAACAGCGCCCACGCCTTGGTCGATCCGACCGGGAGCTCAAGCCTACCCGACAAGCGTTCGCCATCGCCATTGGAAAAATCGAAGGGGCGCGTCGGCATCTCTATCTCCGGTCGCTGTTAACAAAGCTCGTCGGGCGTAGCATAAAATGCCCGAAGGCAAGAGGCGCATGACACGATCGTCAGGCGAGCCCCTCTGCCTTCAGCGTCGCCTGGACCGCGGGACGCGCTTTCAGCCGTTCGTGGAGCGCGGCAATCGCGGGCGGAACGTCGACGCCAAAGCGGCCAGCCCATGTCGTCGTCACGAACAGATAGAAATCCGCGACGGTCGGGCGGTCCCCGAACAGATAGTCGCCCTTGATCGTGTCGCCAAGGTAACGCATCCGCGCAGTGATATAGGCACTGGCGACGGCCTTTTGCTCGTCGGTGCCGTTGTGCCAGAAGGGCTTGTAGCTTTTGTGTATCTCGGTCGAAATATAGGCGAGCGCCTCGACCAGCCGCGTTCGGCCAAGCGGACCTTCGACCCCCAACTGCGGATAGACGCCCGCCAGATAGTCGAGGACAGCGATATTTTCGGTGACGATCTCGCCATTGTCGAGTTCAAGCGCCGGGACATAGCCCTTGCGCGTTACATTGTTGAAATCGGTGCCGCTCGCTGTGATCTTCGTCTTGATGTCGACGCTCTCATTCTCGAACGGCGCGCCAGCTTCGTGGAGCGCAATATGGGCGGCAAGGCTGCACGCCCATGGGCAATAATAGAGTTTCATCGATCGTCTCCTGAACGGGAAGCCGCCGGGACATCGGAGGGAGATGTCCCGGCGGCCGGGATCGGCGCTGGACGGCCGGGTCGGTAGGTCCAGCGCCCGGGGGCTCGCTACGCCGCGGCCGCCTGTTCGACCGGGTGGACGGCGCGAAGGCTGATCTGGACCGTGTTCCAGAAATTGATCGCGGCGACTGCTACCGTCAGATAGGCGATCTGCTTGTCGTCGAAATGCGCCTTCAGCAGCTCGTAATCCTCGTCGGGGGCGCCCGTTTCGGCAATGCCGGTCAACGATTCCGTCCAGTTCAGCGCGGCGCGTTCACGGTCGGTGTAGAGCGGCGATTCCCGCCAGGCGTCCAGCAGATGGATGCGCATGTGGCTTTCGCCATGCTTCACCGCATCGGTCACATGCATGTGGATACAAAAGGCGCAGCCGTTGATCTGCGACGCGCGCAGCTTCACCAATTCGATCAGGCTGTGGTCGAGGCCCGAGGTTTCGAACGTGGCTTCGACGGCCAGCATGGCCTTCATCGCATCGGGGGCGGCCTGGAAGATATTCATACGGGGAGTCATTGCTTTTCTCCTTATTTTTCGTGGAAAATCAGAGGGCGCCAGCGGTGCTTGACCGCTCTTTTCGCGCGTCGGCGATGGCCCAGAGGCTGAGCAATCCCGTGAGGATCGCGGGCAAAGTAACCGCCGGAAAATCGCGAGCGATCGCGTCCGGACCGCATATGCCGACCGCAACTTCCCAGAAATGGAAGAACGCATGGCCCCAGAGCCACAGCGTCGCGGTCGTCCACAGCAGCACGCGATATTGAGGACGGAAGGCGCCCATGAGGAGCGACGTTCCCACGAAAAGGAAGATCAGCCCGATGTCGCGAATGAAATGCTGGTTGAAGGGCCCGGTTGTCGTGACGCCCGGAACCGCGAGATACCAGTCGCCGGGCGACCAGAGCATGAAAAGCCCGTTCGCTTCGGCGCCGATGCCGAGGATGACGGCGGTCCAGATACAAATCGTCTTGAGCATGATGATCTCCCCTTGGGTCGCGGATGATTATTTCTTCGGCGGCGGCGGGACGTTTTCGAGCCACCAGTCGAAGCGCGTCGAACCAAGCTTCGCACCGGGGCCAGGGATCAGCGAGTCATCCTCGAGCCGCAGCCCGAAATAGCGTGCTTCGGGATCGACCACGATCGGGCGAGTGTCGCCGTCGAACGCCATCACCTTGCCGATGATCTCGTCGAGGTGGAATTTCTCGGGTCCGCCGATCTCGACGATCATGTTCGCGGGCGCGGCGATCGCAACCGCCGTCACCGCGTCGGCGACATCCTCGGCGGCCATAGGCTGGATATAGGCGTGCGACAGATGGACCTCGGCACCGACGACCGCCGATTGGCCGATACCGCGAAGGAATTCCATGAACTGCGTCGCGTGGATGATCGTGTAGGGAATGCCGCTATCGCGGATCAGCTTTTCCTGTGCCTGTTTGGCAAGGAAATAAGGGCTGACCCCCATCTTTTCGGTGCCGACGACCGACAGCGCGATATGATGACCAACGCCCGCAGCTTTCTCGGCCTCGGCAACATTCTGGCCCGCAGTCTTGAAGAAATCGATCGCGGCCTCGTCGAAGGTCGGCGAGTTGGCGAGGTCGACGACGACCTCTGCACCCGCCAGCGCTTCGGCAAGTCCTTCGCCGGTCAGCGTGTTGACGCCGGTATTGGGCGCTGCGGCGACAGCCTGATGCCCCAGAGCATTGAGTTTGCTGACGACTTTCGAGCCGATAAGCCCGGTTCCGCCAATCACGACGATCTTCATGCCACTGCCTTTCCCTGCGACGACGCACCTTGCGTCCGTTGCCATTGGAATAGGCGTGCCACCCGCGCCGATGCAGACCTGAGAGGTGCGAAAGCCAGTGTACCATCGGGTGCGTCAGACGCGTTGGTACAATCGGGAGGTTAAAACTCGAACCTTCCGCGCACCGGCGGGCGCTGTTCTAATCCACCCATCGAGACGGTTTGCGCTCCCTACCCCTCCCCGCGCAGCCCGCCTCGACCGCATCGGCTGATGCTTCGGAACTTCGTGGAGCCGTGTTAATCGGACGTGACAGAGATGATGAACGCAGGGGTTTTTCCGGTTTCTCCCTGCGGCCAACGAATTGGCAGGCGAGCATCCTACCTGTCCGGCTCCCTTTTTCCCCGAACGACCTATGGCCGGTTCGCGAGCGTGTCGCGCGCGACGCGTTGCAGCGCCGCCGCCTGCGCGTCCGAGAGCCCGAGTTCGTCGGCGCCCTTTTCCTTTGCACCAAGCGTCGTCGGATCGATGCCGGTGATCGCGCCAAAGGTGACGAGCGCCGAGAGATAATAGCCCGCGACGCTCGCGTGATAATGGTCGTACGCCCACAGATCGAGCTGGCCATAGCCGATGCCGTCATAGGGATTGGGGTCGGCGACACCTTCGGTCATCGCGCGGTTCCAGGCCTGGCCGACCGGCACGATCCCCGCCACGGACGGATTGGCGGCGCGTGCGCGGTCGGCCGCGGCGCGAAGGTCATCGGCCATCGCCGTCACCGGCTTTCCGTACCAATGCCCCCCGGATTGATAAGTCTGGTCCGCGCGCGTCCAGGTCGCGGCGAGACGGATGTCGACGGCGGGATTGCGCGCCTTGAACAGCGCGGCCAGCCGGTCGACATTGCGCATATAATCGGCGGGATCGCCGGGCTTTGCGCGGTCGAGCGTGCTGAATTCCTGAAGCACGACGATATCCCACGACCTGTCGAAAAGCTGGCGCCGCTCGTCATAATGGAAGCCGAGTGACTTGCCGCCCTGCGTCTCGAGACTGACGGCATAGTCGAGCCCAGCCTGCTCGGCGAACAGCTTGAATAGCGCGGGCACGCCGCCATAGCCCGCATTGTTGAGGTCCGTCACCGTGCCGGCGCGCCAGTTGCGCGCCGCCGAATGCGCCCCCTGCGTAAAGCTGTTGCCGATGAAGAGGATCGTCCTCGGCGCCGCTTTTTGCGGAGCGGAGGGGGCCGCGCCGGCAGCGGCGGTCGGCGCGGGCGCGCGTTCCTTTGCCGTTGCCGCCGGCGCGACCGCGAGCGCGGCAGCGCCGATCGATAACCAGATGCCGTGCCCGTATTTCATATCAGAACTCCGTGGTGACCGAAGTGTACCAGTAGCGGCCATAGGGGTTGTAGAGCGACCCCAGATAGCCCTCGGACGAAAGCGGCGGCTTCTCGTTCGTGATGTTGCGCACGCCGACACGCCAGCGCATGTCGCCGCCCAGACCGCCTGCGTCCTTGATACGCACCTGCGCATAAAGATTGCCGGTGACCTGCGACTTGACGCGCCACGGGTTGCCCTCGCTATCCACGAACGCGGTTTCATCGACCGCGCCGGTATAACGCGCGAAGGCGCCGATCTGGAACTGGCCGAGCGACCATGTCAGCGACGCCGTCCCGCGCCATTTCGGGCGGCCATTCGCCTCGATCAGATTCTGGGTCTCGGGCAAGGGAGTCGCGGCGTTGATGTCGCCGGCCGCGCGGGCCGCGACGAGCATGTCGACCGCATCGCCAGGCGCGCGCGAGAATTTGAGCAGCCGTGTCGCGTTGACGGAGAAATCGAACTTGCCGATGTCGGTCTTGGGCGATTGCCAATAGAATGCGAAATCGAGCCCGCGGACGGTTTGCGGCTGCAGGTTGATGAACTGGTCGCGCACCGTCGTGATGCGGCCGACCGGCGTGATGCCCGTACCCGCGAACGCCGCGATATCGTCGGCATTGGCGGCATCGCGAATGACGTTCGGGTTCGACGATCCCTGGAGGCGGAGCAGATAGTCGAGCGCCACGGCGGTATCGTTGCCGAGAATGCCGACGATGCCCTTCTGTTTGATCGACCAATAGTCGACGGTGAAGGTCATACGGCCGAGATCGGCCGGAATGAACGTCGGCTCGAACACCGCGCCGAGATTATAGTTGGTGCTCTTTTCGGGCTTCAAGTCGGGGTTGCCCGAGACGCGGCGCGAATAGCCGACATTGTTGCCGCACGCGTTGAAGTTGGCGATCCGGCCGGCGCGCAGGTCAACCTCGCAGCGCAGGAAATCCTGGCTGGTCGCAAGGCGCGCATATTCGACCGCATTGACCTGTTCGAGGTTCGGCGCACGGAAACCCTGCGAAAACGAGCCGCGAAAGCGGATACCGTCGACGACGTCCCATGCCGCGGCGACTTTCGGCCGCGCGACGCTGCCGAAGTCGCTATAATGTTCAAAGCGACCCGCAAGTTGCACATCAAAGCGCCGGACGAGCGGGATGTTCATCTCTTCCGAAACCAGCGGGACGGCGAGTTCGGCATAGCCGGCGGCGACGGTACGCTTGCCGTACGTGTCCGGATTGTCGCTGACCGCCGCGGCATCGCTGATCGTCACCGCGCCCGACACGGCGTCGATGAAGGGGCTCGATCCGTCGACCGCGGAATCGCGATCGTCGCGCTGCGTTTCACGACGCACTTCGAGGCCGAAGGCAACGCCGACGTCGCCGCCGGGCAGTGTCAGGAGATCGGCGCGCGAGGCGCGGAAATCGCCCATCGTCAGCGTCGTCTTCGACCGGCGCCGCAACTGGAACGTGATCGCGTCGATAGCGGCCTGCGAGCTGGGGGTACAATCGCCCGAACTCAGGCTGTCGATGCAGCCTCCGTTGAACGGATTATAGGCATCTGGCGTCGCAAGCGCGAGGCTCTGCTGAAGCGCCGAGCTGCGTACCGCGAGGCTGCTGTCGACTGCGGAAGCCTCGGAATAGACGAAGGCGCTGTCCCATTTGAAACCCGCAACCTCGCCGCGCACTCCGATCAGGCCGCGCAGTTGCTCGCCGCTCACCTTCACCGCCTGCGGCCCGGTATCGACGAAGCGATAGGTGGTGAGCAGCACCGGCAGGCCTGCTGCGGGCACGTTGACGAGTCCCGGGATGCGATTGGGGTTGGGCTGACCATTGATCGTCGTCGCGCCGAACGGATTGTAATAGTTCGAGGCCGGGATCCATATCTGGTTGAGGTTGATCACCGGCGGCTGAATACGCGTCGTGTTGGAACGATAATATCCGAACTCGCCGAATAGGGTCAGATCGTCGGTCAGGTCGTAGTGGCCGTTGATGAAGGCATTGTAGCGCTTGACGCTCGGCATCACGGTCGTGCCGACCGCTGTGTCGTAACGCAGGTCACGGAACGCATTGTTCGTCGCGAGCGCGGTGTTCACAAGACAGAGATCGGCGGTCAGCGCCTGCGTGCATCCGCCGAGACGCGTCGGGCGAACGGTGAACGCGCCCGCCGCCGTGGTGAGGTTCGTCGCGCCGCGGCGCGGCCGACCACCGGTCACCGGGACCTGAAGCGCTGGCCAAGCGCCGCGCGTCGCGCGCGCGTCGGGCGTCGTTGAATCCGCGAAGTCGGGATAGTCGGCGAACAGCGGGCGGAGGTTCGCCGAAGCGGTGAAATCCTGGTCTTCCGCACGCAGCGCCGACCGATCGGTATATTCGAACGACAGCGTGACATTGCCGCGATCAAAGCTCTTGCCGGCGAGGATATTGCCCTGGAACTCACGCAGATGCGTGCCCTCGGCACCGCCATATTGCGCCTGCATCCGAAGGCCGTCGTAATTGTCCTTGAGCACCGTGTTGACGACGCCCGCGACGGCATCGGAGCCATAGAGCGCGGCGGCGCCGTCGAGCAGGACTTCGAGCCGCTGGAGCCCCGTCGTCGGGATCGCGTTCGAGTTATAGCTCAGGACCGGCACGGTGCCCGTGTCCGACAACCCCTGGCTCGCCGGGTGGGTGACGATACGGCGACCGTTCAGCAACACCAGCGTGTTGCCGACGCCGAGCGAGCGGAGGTTGACCGAACCGACGTCGCCGCGCGCGGCGTTGCTGGTCTGGGCATTATTGCCGGGGTTGAAGCTGACGTCGCCCATCTGCGGGATGTTGCGGATCAACTCGTCACCGCTGACTGCGCCGATCGCGTCGAGCTTGTCCTGATTGACCACGACCACGGGAAGCGCCTCGGTAACGCGCGCGCCTTCGATCCGGGTGCCGACGACGACGATATCGCCGGCGGTTTCCCCATCGGGCTGCGGCTCGTTCGCGTCGGCCGCTTCGGTAGTCGCTTCGGCTTCGGCCGTCTGGGCCTGCGCGGGTGCGCCCGCGAGAAGGCAGATCGCCGTGCTCGCCAGAAGCATTGTTCCAACTGTGCGCCTCATTTTCACTCTCCCCAATTTTATTGTTTGAATTTCCGGGCCTTGCCGGCCTCAATCGCTGTCGGTCTCCACCGGTGCCGCCGCGAGCGGCGCGGGCTCTCCGCTGAGCGCGCGGTTCAGCGCATCGCGGTCGAGCGCGTTTTCCCACATCGCGACGACGATCGCGGCGAGCGCATTGCCGATGAAGTTGGTGAGCGCGCGGCACTCGCTCATGAAGCGGTCGATGCCAAGGATCAGTGCCAGCCCCGCGACGGGTACGGTCGGAACCGCGGTCAACGTCGCTGCGAGCGTGATGAAGCCCGCGCCGGTGACCCCCGCCGCCCCCTTCGAACTCACCATCGCCACGAGCAGCAGCGCGACCTGATCGCCAAGGCTGAGGTCGACGCCCGTCGCCTGCGCAACGAATAGCGCCGCGAGCGTCATATAGATGTTCGTGCCGTCGAGGTTGAAGCTGTAGCCGGTCGGCACGACCATGCCGACCACGGGCTTGGCACAGCCCGCCTTTTCGAGCTTGTCCATCAGACTGGGCAGCGCGGCTTCGGACGACGAGGTGCCCAGCACGAGCAGAAGCTCTGCCTTGAGATATGCGATCAGGCGGAAGATCGAGAAGCCGCAGAGCCGCGCCATGCCGCCGAGGACGACCACCACGAACAGGATCGAGGTCAGGTAGAAAGTCGCGATCAACGCGCCGAGATTGACGAGCGATTCGACGCCATATTCGCCGATCGTGAAAGCCATTGCGCCGAACGCGCCGATCGGCGCAAAACGCATCAACATTCCAACGAGGTAGAAGAAGACGCTCGAAAGCTTCTCGAGCATGCCAAGCACCTGCGCCCCCGCGGCGCCGGTGTGCGACAGCGCGATGCCGAACAGGATCGCCGCGAACAGCGCCTGCAGGATCGAGCCCGAAGTCAGCGCCGAAACGAAAGTCGTCGGGATGATCGCAAGCAGGAAGCCGACGAGCGACGTGTCATGCGCCTTGGCATCATATTCAGCGATCTTGGCGATCGCGTTCGGATCGAGCGTGCGGGGGTCGATATTCATCCCTGCGCCCGGTTGCACCACATTGGCGACGATCAGCCCGATGATCAGCGCGAGCGTCGAGAAGAAGAGGAAATATGCGAAGGTCTTGGCCGTCAGGCGCCCGAGCGTCTTGCCGCTGCCGACCGAAGCGATGCCGGTCGAAACGGTAAGGAAGATCACCGGTGCGATGATCATCTTGACGAGGTCGATGAAACCCTTGCCGAGCGGCTGCAGCTTGACGCCGACTTCGGGCCAGAAATGGCCAAGCAGGATGCCGCCGGCAATCGCCGCAAGCACCTGCACATAGAGATGCGACCACCACGGACCGGTCTTCGCCGGCAGGTGCGTCGCATTCATGTCGATCGTGGCTGCCACCAGCCTCTCCCCATATTTTGCGTCCGGCTCGACGCAGACCGGGGTGTTTCCCGGCCTTTGGCTAAAAATAGGGGCGCGATGGAATCATCGTCAAACGCCACGGAAAACTCATTCAAATGATTGTTTTCATTATAATATAATGGAACGAGCCCGCCCCACATCATCCAAATCGTGCAAAATACCGCATACGATTCCATTCATTTGTGCAATAATCCGCACATGCCCTCGCAAAGCGATTCGCCTCTGATCGGCCCTCACACCAGCCGCAAACGCCTGTTCGTCGCGGTTGCGGTGGGGCTGGCGATCCTGCTCGTCGCGGGGTTCGGCCTGGCGCAATGGGCCGCAGGTCGTGCTGCCGCGCAGGCCGAGGTCGAGGCGCGACAGAATGCACGCGCGCACGCAAGCCTGCTCGAAAGCGAATTGCAGAAATTCCGCCTGCTGCCGCGCGTGCTCACCGAATTCCCCGACGTCCGCGCCGCGCTCGCCGACAAGAGCGACGCTGCCTCGCGTCGGCTCGACCGCGAACTCGAACAACTCGCGGCGCGCACCGACGCCACGGTGATCTACGTCATCGACGCCAGCGGGATGACGATCGCGGCAAGCAACTGGCGCTCCCCAACGAGTTTTGTGGGCGAAAATTATCGCTTTCGCCCCTATTTCCAGGGCGCAATGAGACGCGGCGACGCGGAGTTGTTCGCATTGGGCACAGTCAGCGGACGCCCGGGCCTCTACCTCGCGCGCCGTGTCGATGTCGGCGGTCGCCAACTCGGCGTCATCGTGCTCAAGGTCGAGTTCGACAAGCTCGAAACCCGCTGGGCCGATTCCGCCGCGGCGACGCTCGTCACAGACGCTGCCGGGATCGTCGTGATGAGCAGTGAGCCGCGCTGGCGCTTCCGTTCCTTCGCTCCCATTTCAGCCGAGACGCAGCAAAGACTTCGGGCGACGCGCAGCTATGGCGAGGCACGGCTCGACCCCTTGCCGGTCAGCCGCGCCGGGGACGGTATCCGCATCGGCGCGGACCTGTTCCGCGAGGCCGACGAGCGCGTATCCTTTCCCGGCGGCACCCTCCGCCTCCTCCAGCCCGCCGAGCCAGCTCGAGCCAGCGCCAATGCAACCGCGCGCGTTGCCTTCCTAATACTGCTGATCCTTGTCGGAGCTGCGATCATCACGCTGTTGCGTGTCGTCGAACGGCAGACGCTGCGTCAGGCGGCGCACGAGGCGCTCGAACGCGAGGTGGCGGCACGCACGCGCGACTTGCGGAACGCGAACGATGAACTGCGGCTAGCGTCCGAACGGCAGACCGAAACCGACCGCCGCTATCGCGCCGCACGCGAGGAACTGGCGCAGGCCAGCCGCCTGGGATCGATCGGACAAATCACGGCGGGCGTGGCGCACGAGATCAACCAGCCCATCGCGGCGATCCGGACCTTCGCCGAAAACAGCCTCCGCTATCTGGAGCGCGCGCAGCCCGACAAGGCGCGCGGCAATCTCGACACCATCGTCGAACTGACGGCACGCGTCGGCGCCATCACCAACGAGCTGCGAAATTTTGCGCGCCGCAAGCCGACACCGCTGGGCCCCGTCGCAGTACAATCGGCGGTCGACGGCACGCTGCTCCTGATCGGCGACCGGCTGCGCGCGCAAGGCATCGCGCTCGATGTCGGAATTGGAAATCCAGCGGCGACGGTGCACGCCGACCGCGTCCGGCTCGAACAGGTGCTCGTCAACCTCCTGCAGAATGCGGTCGATGCGGTGCAAGGCGTGAAGAATGCGCGCGTCGCGCTCCATGCGCATGGCAGCGATCCTGTCCATATCGATGTCTGCGATAATGGCCCCGGCGTTCCGGCCGAACTGTTGCCGCAGCTCTTCACACCCTTCGTCACCGGACGGCCCGACGGGCTCGGGCTCGGGCTTGCGATCGCGAGCGATATCATGGCCGAATTCGGCGGCACGCTGACCTTGATTCCCTCCCCGCTGGGTGGCGCGGGTTTCCGCCTGACGCTGAGGCCGGCATGAGCTTTTTTACCGACGAGCAGACGATCTTCTTCGTCGACGACGATGCGGCGCTGCGCGAAGCGAATGTTCAGACGCTCGATCTGGCGGGGCTTGCCGTCGAGGCCTTTCCCGACGCGCAGAGCGTCTTACCGCGTATCGGGGCTGGCTTTCCCGGTATTGTCGTCACCGACATCCGCATGCCGGGGATGGACGGGCTCGAACTGCGCGCTGCGATCCATGCGATCGATCCTGATATCCCCGTCATCCTGATCACCGGCCACGCCGATGTCGCGATGGCGGTGCGCGCGCTGCACGACGGCGCGTTCGATTTCCTTGCCAAGCCCTTTGCCGCCGATCATCTCGTTGGCGTCGCGCGGCGGGCATTGGCGCACCGCGCGCTGATCCTCGACAACCGGCGACTGACCGCGGCGGCGGCGGCAATCGACAGTCCCTTGATCGGCGAGAGCCCGGCGATGATGCGGCTGCGCGAGACGATCGCACAGCTCGCGCAGGCCGATATCGACGTGCTCGTCGAGGGGGAGACGGGGACGGGCAAGGAACTCGTCGCGCACATGCTCCATCGCCAGAGCCGGCGGAGCGCGGCATCCCTGGTCGCGGTGAATTGCGCCGCCTTACCGCAGGAATTGGCCGAGGCCGAGCTGTTCGGCAGCAACCTGATAGACCGGAGCAGCGGCAAGCTCGGTCAGGCGGGACGAATCCGGAGCGCGCATCGGGGCACGCTGTTCCTCGATGAGATCGATACGATGCACCCGGCGGTGCAGGCAAAATTGCTGCGCGTAATCGAGGAGCGCGAGGTGCAGCCGATCGGCGCCAGCGCGCCCGAGCCCGTCGATCTGCGCGTCGTCGCGGCGACCAAGACCGACCTTATGGATGCGGTGCGCGGCGGCGATTTCCGCGAGGATCTCTATTATCGGCTGCACGTCGTCAAACTGCGCATTCCGCCGTTGCGCGAACGCCGCTCGGATATTCCGCAAACCTTCGCCTTCTTCCTCGACGAAGCCGCGGCGAAGATGGGCATGACCGGGTTCCAGATCGACGACGGCATCCGCCGTCACCTCGTCGAGCACGACTGGCCCGGCAATGTCCGCGAGCTCAAGAATTTCGCCTATAGCGTCGTGCTCGATCTGCCGTCGGACCCCGGCCTATCGGCGATGCCGGCCGACGCACCGCTTGCCGAGCGCGTGCGCCGGTTCGAGGCGACGATCATCCACGACACGATGGCGCAGACGCGCGGCAATATCGCCGAAACGATGGCGCGGCTGGGTCTTCCGCGAAAGACGCTCTACGACAAGATGCAGAAGCTGGGGATCGACCCCAAGAGCTTCCGCGCCTAACGCGCCGCCGGTTTCCCCTGCGCCGCGAGCACGCGCAGGATATTTCCGCTCCACATCTTTTCGATGTCGGCATCCGAATAACCCGCGGCCTTCAGCCGTTCGGTGACCTTGGGCAACGCTGAAATATCCTCGATGCCCGGCAGACCGCCGCCGCCGTCCCAGTCCGCACCGAAGCAGATATGGTCGACGCCGCCGACCTCGATCGCGCGCAGCACCATCTTCATATAGGCGTCGAAATCGGCTGCCCACAGCTTCTCGGTCTTATCGAGTTCGCGCCACTTGCGATTGAGATCGGCCTGCTCGGCGGGCGTAATCTGACCGATATGCTCATATTTTCCGAACAATTCGGCGCGCGCGGGCGACATGTTCATCGGCGACATGAAGATCGTCGAGATGCACATCGCCCCGCCCTTCGCGGCGAGGGCTTTCAAGCGCCCCTCGTCGAGGTTGCGCGGATGGTCGAAAGCCGAGCGCAGGCTGGAGTGCGACAGCAGGATCGGATATTTCGACAACGCCAATATCTGATCGAATGCGGCGTCCGACGAATGGCTCGCGTCGATGACGATGCCCAGGCGGTTCATCTCGACGACCCATTGCTTGCCGAGCGGGCTCAGCCCCTTCCAGCGCCCCTCGCCCGTTGCGCTATCGGCGAACTGATTGTCCTTCGAATGCACGGGACCGGCAAGACGGAGTCCCTTGTTGTAGAACTCCTGCAGCAGCGACAGGTCTTCGCCGAGCGGATAGCTGTTCTCCATCGACTTGAAGGCGATCAGCTTGCCTTCCTTGTTCAGCCGCAGCGCGTCGCCCGCGGTCAAAGCGGGCGCGATCGCGGCCGAATTAGCGGCGATTGTCTTGTCGATCAGGTCTGACCGCTTGCGCGCGAACGCCAGTGCATCCGCATAGCCCTTCGGCGTCAGCGGCCCCTGATCGGTATAGATGGCAAAGAAGCCACCATCGAGATTGCCGTCCTTCATCCGCGGGATGTCGAGCTGCGCCATGTCGTCGGCAAGCGCGTGGCGGTCGGCAAAACTCCACCCCGCGCGCTCGAAATGAAGCGGCGTGTCGAGATGCGTGTCGAGCACAAGCATCCGGCTGTGCAGCGGCGCTTCGGCCGCTTTGGGCTTGTCTCCGCCCGGCGAACAGGCGGTGAGCGCAGTCGCGGTCAGCAGGATGGCGAAACGCTTCACTTCTTGTCCTCCACAGGCTTCAGGTCGAGATCGTGATAGTCCCAGCTGAAGTCGGCGATCTTGCTTACCGCCTTCAGCGTCACGCCGGTGATCTTGCCCTCGGCATCGAGCGCGAAGGTTACATAGGCGGGCTCGATCGCCGGATCGTCGAAATCGGTGACGAAGCTGTCATACTGCCAATGCTTGAGCCGCCCCGCCATCCGCGGGGTCGAGGTGAAATCGATCGTCAGGCCGGTCGATGCCTGACCGATCACGATGTCACCATACCAGGGATCGCGGTAGCGGCCCGCATAGCGCGCTAACTCAAGCGAGGGACCGCTCTGCGCCGGCGACGCCTTTGCCTGCTTCAGATACTCGACGCCGCCTGCGAGCCGCGACTGATACCAATCCTCCCATTTCGCGATCCAGCCATAGTCGGGCTGATCGAGATAATGGTCGAGCAGGTCGTAGGTGAGGCCGAGCAGCATGCCGCTGTCCTCGCTGTTCATCATGATTGCGAAGCCGACATTCTTGTCCGGGATCATCACGACGCGCGTGATCGAACCGAAGACCCCGCCGCCATGCTGAATGATGCGGTGGCCGCGATAATCCTGCACCTGCCAGCCGAGCGCATAGGCCTGCTGCGTCGGTTGCGCGGGCTTGAGCTGATCGGGAAGCGGCGAAATCGGCATCGGGGTGACGGGCGCCCACATTTCAGCCGCCTGCTTCTCGCTGAACAGGCGTTTTCCGTCCGGCAGCGCGCCGTGCGCAAGCTGGATCTTGAGCCACGCCGCCATGTCGTCGGCGCTGAGGGCAAGGCCGCCCGCAGGCGCACCGTTGCGGCCAAGTTCATCGCGCTCGTTGAGCGCCGCCTGCGGGCCGAGACCGCGCAGGGGGCCCGATAGTCGCGCATGCGGCCACGACCGATTGGGAATGCGGAAACGGTCTTCGCTGTCGCTCGTCGCATTCTTCATGCCTCCCGCACGCAGGACGCGCGCACGGATGAAGTCCTCCCACGTCTGCCCTGTGACTTCCTCGATCAACTGGCCGGCGACGGCATAGAGGATATTGTCATAGGCATAGGCCGAGCGAAAACTCGTCTGGGGTTTCAGGAACGCGACGCGTTCGGCGGTCTGCTTGCGCGTAAGGTGCGTGCGCGGCACGAACATCAGGTCGCCCTGCCCGAGCCCCAGCCCACTGCGGTGGACGAGCAGGTCGCGGATCGTGATCTCGCGCGTGACCCACGCGTCATACATGCGGAACCACGGCATATGCTTGATGACGGGATCGTCCCACGCGATCTTGCCTTCATCGACGAGGATCGCGAGCGCCGCGGCGGTCATCGCCTTGCCGGTCGATCCGGTCTGAAAGATCGTCTGTCCATCGACCGGCGCACGTTCGCCGATCTTGCGGACACCCCAGCCGCGCGACAGCGTCGTCTTGCCATCCTCGACGATCGCGATCGACACGCCCGCCGCGCCGACTTTCTTGCGCAGCGCCTCGACGCTTTCGCCGATATCGGCGGGCGGTTCGGCCCATGCGGGCGCGGCGACCGACAACATCAGCGACAGGGCAAGCAGGCGTTTCATGGCAAAGTCTCCATATGGGGAGCGGTAGACGGGCGCAGCAGGCGCCAGGTTCCGATGGTGATGAGCGGCAGGACGAACACGCCGAGGAAAAGCCAGGCGAGGAAGCGGTATCCGCTCGCGATCAGGTCGACGAGGCCGATCTCGCCCGCGACGAACATGCAGCCGGTCAGGATCACCGCACCAATGATTGCGCGCGCTCCGGTCGAGAGCGGCGGCCGTCCGCGGCTCTCGATCGCGCCCGAAATGCGCTCGTTGATCGCATGGACCGATCCCGCGCCGCTTTCGAGCAGGGCGGCAAAGATCATAACCTGAAACAGCACATGGAACCCCGGCACCGTCATCTGGCGGAGCAGGAAGTCCGACGGCAGGGTCTCGTCGCCGATCGCGGGATAAAAGGCCATCATCGCGACGAAGAAGAGGATCGCCGGCAGCATCGACAGCGGCCCCGCGATCAACCCGGCGACGACGGCATCGCGCTGATGCCTCAGATGCCGCAGCACGGGCAGGATCACCACCGCGCCGACGATATTATAGCTGGCATAGGTCAGCCCGCCCGCCATCCAATTGCCCGAAGGCGGCGGCGCGTTCGCGAACCCTTGACCGATCAGCCCGCCGAAACTCGCGAGCGCGAGGACCAGGAACAGTCCATAGACCGCGTATAGCAGGATCGAGACATATTTGAACATCTGCTCGACCGCGCCGGTGCCCCAGGCGGTGACCGCGACGATCGACACCGCAAGCAACACCACGCCCACGAGTTCGGGCCAGCCGAAGGTCGCCGCACCAATCGCCCCCGCCGCGGCGCCGAACACCGCGAGAATCAGGACGACGAAAATGATGTAGGCGACCTCGAACGCGACCCAGGCAGGGCCGAGCAGTCCTTTGAAAAAGCTGCGATAATCATAGGCGCCAAGCCTGAGCGCCAACGCAAAGGTCAGCGCGGCGACGACACTCCAGATCAAAGTCGCGAGCAGCATCGCGGACAGCCCGCCCCACGGCCCCGACGGCACGAAATATTCGGCCAGTTCGCGCCCCGTCGCATAGCCGCCGCCGATGATGACGGCCTTCAGCGCAAAACCGGGCAGCAGGTAGCGCTGAAACCAGCTCGACCCGCTGCCCGTCTCGCCCACACTCACGCGAGAATGCTTTCGACGAGCGCATCGAACGCCGCGCCACCGCGGATCGGATCGGCGACGGGAAGTCCCAGCCGCTGCCGTTCGGCCGCCATCAGCGCTTCGGCCGCGTCGGCGTCATAGCTTGACGTATTAAAGCTGACGCCGCCGCAACGGATCGCGGGATTGGTTCGGCTGCCAAGGCGGATCGTCATGTCTATTACCTCCTCCACCGAAGGCAGGGCAAAGCTTTCCATGCCCAGGATCACGCCACGCGTCGGGTCGTGACAGACGACGAACACGTCGGGCTGGCTGCCGTGAAGCAGGCCGAGCGACACGGGCGCATAGGCGGGATTGAAGATCGACCCCTGCCCCTCGATCACGTCCCAGTGCGTGTCCGGCGCATCGGGGCTGAGCATCTCGGCTGCCCCTGCCTCGAAATCCGAAACCACGGCGTCCATCGGCATACCGCCGCCCGCGATCATGATGCCCGTCTGGCCGGTCGCGCGAAAATCGGCATCGACGCCGCGCGCGACGAAGGCCCGGTGCAATGCAAGCGCGGTATATTTCTTGCCGAGCGCGCAATCGGTTCCGACGGTGAGCAACCGCTTACCAGTGCGTTTGCGCCCCGTTCCTACCGGGATCGCGGGCGGCGGAGTGCGGATGTCGATAAGGCGCTGCCCTGTGCGCGCAGCCGCCTCGACAAGCGCGGGAATGCTCGTCAACTTGGTGTGGAGCCCGCTGACGATGTCGAGCCCCGCCTCCATCGCCTCGACGAGCACCGCGACCCATGCCGCGCCGATGATGCCGCCCTGATTGGCGACACCGATCACCAGCGAGCGAGCGCCCGCTGCCCGCGCTTCGGCGGGCGACAGGCGCGGCAGGCCGGTCGAAACGGCACAGCCGTCGATCGCCCATTCGCCCGTGCAGCGATCGCCCGCCCAGTCGGCAAGGCCAAAGGCGGTCTTGGCATAGGCCGCATTCGTTGTGTCGCCGAGGAACAGCAGATAGGGCTGCGGCAGGGTCAGGCTGCCCTCCAGCCTGCCGATAGGCACGTTCATCTTGTCCAACTCCAATCCGCCGCTCAAAAGGCCATGTCGAGCGCGACGCCGATCGTCCGCGGTTGCAGCGGAATGTTCGTCTGATAAGCCTGCGTGCCGAACGCGTCGAGGGTATAGGATCGCTGCGTCGACGCCCGTTCATTGGTCAGGTTGCGGGCGTAGACGCGGACGGTCCAATGATCGTCGAAAGTGACGGCCGCGTTGGCGTCGAGCGCCGTATAGGCGTCCGACCACAAATTATCCGGGCTGCTGGATGGCAATGACGCCAGCTTCGACGAATGCCGTACGCCCACACCGACCTTGCCCGTCGCGTCGCCGCCGATCGCAAAGCTGTAATCGGCCTGCACCGATCCGGTAAATTTGGGAACGCTGGGCAGACGCGCGCCATCGACGCCGGAGATTTCGGGGGCGTCCGCCGTCAGCTTGGCATCGGCATAAGACGCGCTGGCAACCAGTGACAGCCCCGGCGCCGGGCGCCAGGTCATCGTGCCTTCGACGCCCTTGCTGACAGCGGACGGACCATTCGCCTGCCCCGTCACGCCGCCAAAAGGCTGAACGACCTGGATGTCGGTCCAATCCATATAGAAACCGGCCAGTTCGACCGACAACGCGCGGCCCAGATTGCCCTTGAAACCGACTTCGTAATTGACCAGCGTATCAGCCTTCACCTGCGGCGGTACGCCGGGGAACACAACGTTGGGACCGCCGGGACGATAACCGTTGGCGACGCGGGCATAGAGCATCGCGTCCTTGCTGATGTGGAACTGCGGGCTGACGCTATAGATGAACACATCCTCGTCCGACTTCCCGGTGAAATTCGCAACGCCAATGAACGGCCCGCTGCTGATCTGCTGGAAGTTTTGCTTGTTCTTCGCGTAACGAACGCCCCCGGACAAGGCGAACATGTCGCCGAAATAGGCGGTCGCATTGGCGAATACCGCCATTTCCTTGAAGGTCGACGGCAGGGAAACGACGGCGCCGGGGTCAAGCGCGTTCGGCGCGCCGGAGAAGTCGAATGTGCGAACCAACTGATGGTTCTCGCTCTCTTCCTTCGTATAGAAGGCACCGATCAGCCATTCGAAGCGATCGTTGCTGGGCGAGGCCAGACGGATTTCCTGCGTGAACTTCTCCAGGTCGAGCGCGACGCTGAATGGTGCGAGGCCCGCGGGCACGGCCCCGCCGGTCAGCGCCGGGAAAGCGATCCCGAAGACCAGCGACGCGTCCTGCACGCTGACCGTGCTCGTCTCGCTATACGTGCTGACCGATGTGAGCGTCGCGAAGCCAAGATCATAATCGAGCACCGCCGAATAATAATCGATGCTCTTGCGGAAGGGTTCGGGCAGGAATGAATTGTAGGACCAGCCATCGCCGAGCGGGACCCCCGCGGCGGTCGAGATGACGGCGTTGGTCGCATTCGCGTCGATCGTCTGCCAGATACCGCCCAGGCGCACCGTGAAATCCTCTGTCGCATTCCAGAGCAGGCTCACTCGGCCGCCTCGCTGTTCGACGTCATTCGCGTCGTTCAGCGCGGGATTGTTGACCGAACTGACATAGCCGGGCGTTTTGCGCCACGAGAAGCTGCCGGTGATGCCAAGCTTGTCCTGAATGATCGGGGCATTGACCATCACCTGTGCGGCCCAACCCGGATTACCGGCCTCGTCGATCGTGAAGAGTTCACCGCCGGCCTTCACGCTGAAATCCGTCGTGCTCGGCGCGACCGTGCGATACTTCAGCAATCCACCGATCGAGCTTGCACCGTACAGCGTCCCCTGCGGTCCGCGAAGAATTTCCAGCCCCGCGATATCGTACGGCATCAAATCGAGCGAATAGGTCGCGCTGCGGGCATAAAGGCTGCTCGATCCTACCGGTGCATCATCAAGATAGATGCCGACTGCCTGAGCCGATCCGACCGGCGCGATACCGCGCAGCGAAATGATCGATGTGCCCGGCTGCGAACTGATCACCGTCATCCCGGGAACATAACCGGCATAATCGACCAGCGAACCGGCGCCCTGCTCGCGCAGCGCCTCGCCATTGACGACGGTGATCGAGATCGGAACGTCCTGGAGCGCTTCGACACGTTTTTGCGCAGTGACGACGATGACCTCGCCCTCTGCCTCGACGGCCGCTGCTTCCTGCGCCTGTGCCGGCATCGCCGCCATCAATGCGACCATGCTTCCTGCGATAAAAAGTCCCTGTTTCATCGTCTTATCCCCAGACTTGGGCCAGCAGGCGGCGGAAATTGCCACCGAGCACGGCCCGGATGTTTTCGTTGGAATAACCGCGGCGGATTAGCTCTTCGGTCAGGTCGAAAGTTTTGAGCGGATGGTCGAAACCGTCGATGTCGATCTTGTCGCGAAAGGCATAGCTGCCCTTGTAGCTACCCTTGAGCGCGGCATATTCGTCGGGCTTCATATCGTCATAGCCGTGCAGGTCGGCGTCGGATCCGATGCCGACATGGTCGATACCGACAAGCTTCGCAACATGGTCGATATGGTCGGCCATATGCCCGACATTGGTCGGGTCGGTCGTGCGCACGAACATCCGCACCCCGGTGATCCCCATGACCCCACCCTTCGCCGCTAGGGCCTTGATCGCGGCATCGGTCTTGACGCGCGGATGATCGACCAGCGCGCGGGCGTTACTGTGGGTGATCGCGATCGGCCCCTTCGCTATTTCGATCGCATCAAGCGTCGTCTTGTCGCCGCAGTGCGAGACGTCGACGAGCATGCGTTGTTTTTCCATTTCGGCGATGATCGCCGCGCCATAGTCGCTGACGCCGCCATCGACGCGTTCGGTGCTACCCGATCCGATGCGGTTCTGGCTGTTATAGGTAAGCTGCGCGCAGCGCAGGCCCAGGCGGCGGAACAGCGCGACGTCGGCGATCCGCTCGAAATGTTCGGCATTCTGGATGCCCATGATGACTGCGCATTTCTTGTCGGCCTTGGCGCGATCGAGGTCGGCGACGGTGTCGACGAGAGTGAAGACATGGCTATTGCGCCCGGCAAAGCCCTGCCAGCCCGCGAGGAACTCCATCGCCTGCGCCTTCGCGTCCGGACCGCCAAGGCCGTAGGCGTTGTGAAAGCCGGTGATTCCGCTCGCACGGAACTCGGCCGCTTCGGCGTCAGTCAGCCGGTGCGCGACATAATTCTCGTCCAATGTGATCTTGAGCGGCGCGAGCATGTCGATGACGAGGGACGAAGCGACCAGATCGACGGCGCGGCGCGAATAGCTTTTTCCCGGAGCCGCAGCAAAGGCATAGCTGCCCCTGGCGATCATCGGCGCGGACAATGCGGTACCGATCGCGCCCGCCAGTGCGGCACGGCGCGTCATCGGGAATGACGCCGTCATCCCATCCTCCCTTTATTAGTTTCAGCCTCGACTATTGTCCTAATCAGAAAATTGTCAACCGGTTTAGGACATATATTTGTCATCATCCCCAAATTTCGGCGGGGCAATGGATCATTCCATCGCGATAGCTGACACCCGGATCGCGATCGCGCGCTAGGAAGGTCGGCCCGTCGAGATCGACGATGTCGCAAAGCTGGCCCACCAGATAGGATGGCGCCATCGACAGGCTGGTGCCCATCATATTGCCGACCATGACGTCGAGGCCCAGCTTCTTCGCCTGCCGTGCGATCGCCAGGCCTTCGGTCAATCCCCCGCATTTATCGAGCTTGATGTTCACGACATCGAACCGCCCGACGAGCGAGGTTGTGTCGGCGAGCGACAGCGCGCTTTCGTCGGCGACGAACGGCAGCGGGCGCTTGAGGCCGTCGAGATCGGCCTCGCGCCCGCGTTTCAGCGGCTGTTCAAGCTGTGCGACGCGCATCGAGACGAGTACCGGGAGCAATTCGGCGAGTGTTTCGATATCATAGCCCTGATTGGCATCGACCCCGATCCAAGCGTGTGGCCGCGCGGTGCGGATCGCGACGACACGCGCGATATCGTCGGCCAGGTCGCCGGTAAGCTTGACCTTAACCGGTGCCTCCGGATCGATCGCAAGCGCGGCCTTAGCCATCGTCTCCGCGCGATCGGCACCGAGAGTCAGCGTCGAACGCAGCGCTCTCGGCGGGCTCAGCCCGGCAAGCTCCCAGACAGGGCGCCCCGACTGCTTGGCCTCGAGATCCCAGAATGCGCAATCGAACGCATTACGCGCGCCGCCCGGCGGAAGAATATGTTGCAGGTCGTCGCGCGTCGCGCCGCGCTCGATCGCATCGCGGACGCGTGTCGCCTCGGCCAGCATATGCTCGATATCATCGCCGAGATAATAAACCCCCGCCCCCTCACCGCGCCCGACATGCGTGCCGTCCGAAAGTTCGGCGACCAGCAGCGCGGTTTCGGTGAAGACATGCCCCGAAATGCGGAAGGGCTGGTGATAGGGAAAACGCTCGACCCGAAGGTCGAGCGTCAATTCCCTTATGCTCTGCGTCGCCATCAATAGACCATCCCGAAGCCGTAGAGGTGGAAGACCAAAGTCACCCAAACGAGTACCAGGGCGGCGAGGATCAGCAACACCGCACCCAGCTTCATCGTCCAGCGGCGCTTGTCCTTGATGCTGAGCCACAGATGCCAACCGGCCGTGATCAGCAGGCCAAAGGCGGCAAGCGGCGTGATGACGCGCAGCAACTGGATCAGCCAGTCGAGCGGGCCACCGATGCTGCCGATATCGGCCGAGAAGGCCGCGATCAGTCCGAACCAGCCGGCGAGCGCCGCGATTGCCAGCCAGGCGAAGACGCGCGACAGGCGATAGGCGCGCAATGCCTTGCCCTGAACCGCGAACTCGGCCTTGAAGTTACGCCGCACCAGCGCACGCACCGGCCAGGCAAAGGCGGTGAGCAGGATGATGCCGAAAGCGAAAATCAGCGCCGGATTGAGGATCGCCGCATTGACGCTCGCCGGGGCAGGTTCGAACACCATGAAGGGCGACCCGCCATCGACGCTCCAGCGCACGACGCGGCCATCCTTGACCTCGGCGGCGAGGCGTTCGTTCGTCCCCGTATCGCGCCAAACGAACGGCTCGACCTCGACCCAGTCGCGCGCACCGGCGCCAAGGCCGTCGAGCGCGGGAAGCGTAATCTTGCCATCTTCGGTCAGCGAGATCGTCGTCTGCCCAAGCAGACCGAACAGGCTCATGAAGTTGGTGAACGATCCGCGGCTGCTGATGTAGTTGCCGACCATCATCTGCGCATGCTCTTTGGCGGTCTTGGCATCGACCTGACCGGGCTTTTCGGTACCGGGCAGGTAGCGATCGGCGAATTTGTGGAACAATGCGCTGCGGACTGCGCCCGCGTCGCCCTGTTTGCCCGCGCTGTTCATCGAGATGAAGACGCCGATGTCGGCGTCGGGGAACAGCCACAGATAGCTATGGAACCAGACGGTGTCGCCGCCATGCGCGATCGCGCGGTGACCATTGACCCACTGTTCGTAGAAACCGAGCGCCATGCTGTTGAGCGGGCCGACCCCGGGCGCCTTGAAATCGTGCATCTGCTTCGCGGTCTCGGGCTTGAGCAGCCCGGCGCCGTCATTGAGATGCGCGATCATGAACTTGCCCATGTCCGCACCGCTGGCCGACAGGCTGCCTGCGGGAGCGGGAATGACCAGTTCGAACGGCTGCGCCTTTTGCGTGATGTCGGGATAACCCTTCGACATATGCGGCGCGAGATTGGCGGGGAGCGGCTGGCGGAACGACGAATGCGCCATACCCAGCGGATTAAAGATATGCTTTTCGATATAGTCGTCAAAGGGCTCGCCGCTGACACGCTCGACGATATAACCCGCGAGTGCGGTGGCATAGTTTGAATAAGCCGGCGTCGTTCCCGGCGCGAAGACGCGATCGGGCAGGGCCAGCGGCATCTGCTTCTTCAGCGTCATCACCGCCTTGGGATCGCTGCTGATCAGATAGCGCACCGATTCCTGAAAGCCCGCAGTATGCGTCATGATGTTGCGCATCGTGATCGGCTTGCCCTGATAGGCCGGAATCTTGAAATCGAGATAGGCGTTGACGTCCTTGTCGAGGTCGATCTTGCCCGCCTCGACCTGCTGCATCACCGCAGTCCAGGTAAAAAGCTTCGAGACCGATCCGGGGCGGAACAGCGTAGTCTCGGGCAGGACCGGCGCGCGTTTGGCGACGTCGGAGAAACCATAGCCCTTTTCCAGCACGACCTGATTGCCGCGCACGACGACGACGACCGCACCCGGAATGCGCCCGCGTTCGAGCGCATAAGGAAGATAGCCGTCAAGCCAGGCCTCAAGGTCTTTCGCGTCCAGCGCGACGGGCGCAGTAGCGGTCTTTGCGGCCGGAACGGCCGCGGCTTCGACTTTCTTTACGGCCGGTGCAGGCACAGGCCCCTGCGCCGCCAGCGGCAGCGCGGCAAAAGCCGCCAGCCCGATCATCGCCTTTCGGATGAAACGCATCGCTTTCCCCTTTTCATTTTCGCGGCCTGTCACATCTTGCAGCAAGCCGCGCGACCCCTTACCAAGGGACCAACATCTATTGGCCCGATACGGACATAATGATCCTGATTAGAAAATTGTCAAATATGGAATGGAAAAATTGATGGCGGATGGGGCAACCCCGCCGACGCTAGGCGCGGTGATGAAGGGTATAAGGGGCCGGAACGGCTGGACGCTCAAGGAAATGAGCGCGAAATCGGGGATCCCGGTATCGACGTTGTCGAAGGTCGAACATGACCGGCTGACGTTGAGCTATGACAAATTGCAGCAGCTAAGCCAGCGGCTGAACCTCCGCATGTCCGACCTGTTCGCCGAGGACGAAGAGGACATGACGCCGCGCGTGACGGGGCGACGAAGCATCGGGACGATCGAGCGCGCGGCGCGCGTGACGACCGACAATTACGATTATCATTATCTCTGCACCGATTTGCGCCAAAAGCGGATGATCCCGATCATCACGCGCATCCGCGCCCACAGCGCGCGCGAATTCGGCGAACTCGTCCATCATCAGGGCGAAGAGTTCATCTATGTCCTCGAAGGCCGGATCGAGGTGCACAGCGAATTCTACGACCCCGTCACGCTGGAGGTCGGCCAGGGCATCTACATCGATTCGTCGATGGGCCACGCCTATGTCGTCGCAGAGGGATTCGAGGAGGCGTTGGTGCTCGGCGTCTGTTCGAGCGCCGACGACGGGCTGATGGACAGCTTGATGAGCCTGCACGGCTGAAACCACCTTATTCGCGGAGAAACAGATGGCATTGCGTCGGTCGTTCGCCCCTTCCCTGATGCTGCTGTGCAGTTCGATGCTGCTCTCTGCATCGGTCGCCGCGAAAACCGCGGCGCCCGCTTATGATCTGATTATCCGCGGCGGAACGATTTACGACGGATCGGGCAAGGCGCCGGTCGTCGGCGATGTCGCGATCAAGAACGACCGTATCGTCGCGGTCGGCAAAGTCGATGGAACCGCAAAGACCGAAGTCGCGGCAAAGGGCATGGCGGTCGCGCCGGGCTTCATCAACATGCTGAGCTGGGCGACCGAGTCGCTGATTGCGGACCCGAAGAGCCAGAGCGACATCCGCCAGGGCGTGACGCTGGAGGTCATGGGCGAAGGCTGGTCGATGGGTCCGGTGAACGCGACGATGAAACGCCAAGAGACCGAGCGGCAGGGCGACATCAAATTTCCGATCGAGTGGACGACGCTCGGCGAATATCTGAACTACCTCGAAAAGCTCGGCGTTTCGACCAACGTCGCAAGCTTCATCGGCGCCGCGACGGTGCGCGTCCACGAACTGGGCGAAGGCGATGTCGACCCTAATCCCGAGCAACTGGCGCGAATGCGTGCGCTCGTGAAGCAGGCGATGAACGAAGGCGCGATGGGGGTCGGCAGCTCGATCATCTATGCCCCAGGCTCCTACGCCGAAACCGACGAGCTTGTCGCGCTGACGAGCGAAGCCGCGAAATGCGGCGGCATGTATATCAGCCACATGCGTTCGGAAGGCGACCGGATCGAGGAGGCCGTCGACGAGTTGATCGAGATATCGCGCCGATCGGGCGCTCCCGCCGAAATCTATCACCTCAAAATGGCCGGACGCAGCAATTGGGGCAAGCTCGACACGATCGTGAAGAAGATCGAAGACGCGCGCGCCGAAGGGCTGAAGATCACGACCGACATGTACACCTATACTGCGGGCGCGACTGGGCTCGACGCCGCGATGCCAACCTGGGTGCAGGCGGGCGGGCTGGAAGAGTGGATCAAGCGGCTCAAGGACCCTGCGATCCGCGCGCGCGTTGCTGCCGAGATGAAACAGCCCGGCAGCGACTGGGAAAATCTCTATTTCGGGGCGGGCGCCGACAAGATGATCCTGTCGGGGTTCAAGAGTGACGCGCTCAAGCCGCTGACCGGAAAGACGCTCGCCGAGGTCGCGACGATGCGCGGCAAATCGGCCGAGGAAACCGCGATGGACCTGGTCGTCGAGGATGGCTCGCGCGTCGGCACCGTCTATTTCCTGATGTCCGAGGATAATGTCCGCAAGCAGATCCAGCTCCCCTGGATGAGCTTCGGATCAGACGCCGCGTCGCAATCGACCGAGGGCGTATTCCTGAAATCGGGCGCGCACCCGCGCACCTATGGCAATTTCTCGCGCCTGCTTGGCCGCTATGTCCGCGACGAGAAGCTGATTTCGCTCGAACAGGCAGTCTACCGGCTCACCACGCTTCCCGCGACCAATCTCGGCATCAAGGATCGCGGCGCGCTCAAGCCCGGCTACTACGCCGATGTCGTCGTCTTCGACCCCGCAACGATCGGCGATCGCTCGACCTTCGAAAAGCCGCACCAATATTCGGTCGGGATGCGCGATGTCTTCGTCAATGGCGTCGCGGTGCTGAAGGACGGCGAGCATAGCGGCGCGACGCCGGGCCGCGCGGTGCGCGGTGCGGGCTGGAACCGCTGTTCCTAGACCGCCGCCAACAGGCGCTTTTGTTCGGCGACTGATTTGAACAGAAAATCATGTGGCAAGCCGAGCCGCACGCTTGCTTTGCAATGCGGCGCTTTGCGATCGACATGGCGGTCGGCCAGCCGTCCGGCGAGCCGCAGCGCATAGCGGTCGAACCGCGTCAGATCGAACTCCGACCCCAGGTCGAGCCGCGCCCTTATATGGCCGGGCAACAGCGAAACCGACGCGCGCGCAATCGCGCGATGCAGGAAGCGCGGAACGCCGGGCGCGGCGCGGCCCGACTGGATAATATCGAGAAATTCGAAGATGATCGGATGCGGTTCGAAGCGCGGTTCCAGATCGTCCATCATCGCCATGAACGCGCCCACGGTAGGCGGCGTATGCCGTGCGCCAAACTCGCGCCCGATCGCATCGCCATCGCGCATGAAGCGGTCCTTGTCGGCATCGCTGATCCGATGGACGAAGCGATCATAGGCCATCAGAAAACCATAAGAGGCGGTCGCCGCAACCCAGTCGAGCAGCACGGGGTCGAGCGCACGATATTTGTCGCCCGCGGGCGTTTCGCCCTTCACCTTGCCGTGCAGGCGGTTGACCTGCCCGATCACCGCCTTGGCGTTGCTTGCGGGACCATAGCAGGCGAGCATCGCGACGAGCCCGGTTCGCCGCGAGCGGCCGATCGGGTCGACCTTGTACGTCGAATGATCCCAAACCCCCGACCGGATGCGCGGCTCGGCAAATTCGAGCAGCACCGCCGCGATCCCCCCGATGCCGAGTGCGATCGTGTTTTTATAGACGCGCCACTGGACGCTGTCGGGCGCGAGCAGCGCAGGCTCGCCGATGGGGGCGGCGAAATCAATCGCCGTCCCCAGATATTCATCCTGCATCGGCGGACGCACCACGCTTATCGCCTCCTTCAGAAATCATAACCCAGCGTCAGGCCATAGGTTCGCGGCTGATTGGCGAAACGCACGACGACATTGGCGTTGCTGGCGACCGCCGACCAATAATATTTGTCGAACAGATTTTTCGCCCACAGCGACACGGACCAGCCGCTTTCGTCTTTTAGGCCAAGGCTGGCATTGACGGTGCCATAGGCATCGACTTTGTAGAGATCGATATCCTCGAAGATGGTGTTCGACTTGCTCTGATAACGCGCGCTGACGGCCCCGGTGAGATTCAGCGTATCGCTCACCGGCGTATCATAAGCGAGCGTCAGACTGCCCTGGAACTTCGGGCTGTAAATGAACTCGGCGCCGTCGAAATTCTCGGGCTGGCCCGCCGCATTGGTGCCGTTGTAATCATTGATCCGCGTCTTGAGATACAGCGCATTGGCGGCGAGCGTCAGCCCGGTCGCCGGACGGATCGTCAATTCGCCCTCGACGCCATAAGCCTTGGAATCGGGAACATTGTCGAGCCGCGAGAGCGCGGTGTAGATCGGATCGGCGAAATAGGTGCTGATCTGCTTGTCGCCATAATCATAATAAAAGGCCGAGAGATTGGCCTGCACCATGCGATCGGCGAGCGTCGCCTTCACGCCCACTTCATAGGCCGTCAGCTTTTCCTGCTTCACCGGCGCATTCTGGCGCGCGAGGTTCGCGGCGTTGATCGGGGTCGTCCCCGATTTATAGCCGCGCGAAACCGACGCGTAGAGCAATGTATCGTCGTTCGGCGACCAGTCGAGCGCGACGCGCCAGGCGACATTATTCTCCTTGAGCAGCGACTGCACCTCGCCAAAGGTGCCGGTCGCAGGGTCGAAGGTGTTGCATTGCCCCTGCGCGATCTGCGGCGCGAGCACGCCATAGGTTTGCAGATAGAGCGCCCGGTTCACGACATTGACGTTCGGCAGCATATTGCCGTTGAAGTCGCGCGAGCAGCCATTGTAGCGCTGCTTGTCCTCGGTATAGCGCACCCCGACGGTCAGCTTCAGCTGTTCGGTCAGTTCGGCATCGGCATTGGCAAAGACGCTCCACGTCTTGGTGCGGATCCGGCCGATATCCTCATAGGTGCGGAAGGCCTGGCTGAGTTGCAGCGGCGTGTATCCGGCCGAGTTGAACAGCGGGCTCGCGAGCAGCGGTGCCCCCGCAGCGCGGATCAACCCGACATTGGCGTTCTGGCCGAGCAAGGTGCGGTTTGAATCGAGGATGCGGTCATTGGCGTAATAGCCGCCGACGAGCCAGTTCACGGCGCCCGTCTCGCCTTCGACATGCAATTCCTGCGCGAAGCTCTTGATCCGTCCGACGGTGTTCTGAAGCAATATCTCGAACGGGGCGCCGCTCCAATCCGACAAAGCGTTGCGCTTGAAGTCATTGTAACTTGTGAGCGAAACAAGTTTCATCGTGTCGCCGAGGTCCTGATCCCAGCGCAGCTTCAGACCCCAGAAACGATTGTTCTCGGCCAGCGGACCGTCGAGACCAAGCCCCGTCCCGATATCGGCCGAGCGCCCCGCTTCGGGCGCCCAGTCGGCCTGGCTCGCCTTGGTGGGAAAATTATTCGCCAGATATGTGGCGAGCCCCGGCGCATTGAAAAAGCGCGAGTTGCTCGTTCCCGTCGCCGGGTTGGTCGCGGGCGTGAATCCGATCCCCTGCCCCGCGACGGTGTCCGACTTGTTGCGCCAATAGGTCACCGACAGATCGAAATGCGTGCCGGGCGCCGGATCGATCGCGAGCGCGCCGCGCACGCCATATTTCTCGACCTCGCCGAGCCGCTCGCCGCGGCTGTTGCTGACCTGCCAGCCCTTGTCGCTATTCTCGCTGCGGAACGCGATGCGCGCCGCGATGCCTTCGCCGAGCGGACCCGAGATGAAGCCGCCGACATTGTAGGTCTGATAATTGCCGAGGTCGGCCTTGATGCTGCCCTCGAAACTGTCGGTCGGCTTGGCGGTGATGAAGTTGATCAGGCCAGCGGTCGTGTTGCGGCCATAAAGCGTGCCTTGCGGGCCTTTCAGCACCTCGACGCGTTCCAGATCCATCACCGGACCGGTGTTCATGATCGGATAGGCGTAGGCGACTTCGTCAACATAAGTGCCGACGGTCGAGGTCGCCGACAGGTTGATCGTGTTGAACCCGATCCCGCGCAACGTATAGGTCGGAACGCCCTGATAGCTTTGCGAAACGGTGAAGCTCGGCGCCACCGTCGTCAGGTCGCGCATGTCGGTGACGCGCAGATTTTCGAGCGTTTTGCCGTCGACCGCCTGGATCGCCATGCCGACGTCGTTCATCGATTCGGCGCGGCGCTGTGCGGTGACGATGATGTCGCCTTCGGCGGCAACCGTATCGGCAGGCGCTTCCTCGGCGGCGAACGCGGGCACCGCCAGCACGAAGCCCATCGCCGAACCTGCGGCCAGGAAAATACGCATTGCCTTCATCACTCATCCTCCCTCAAACGGCTTGCCGCCGGGCTCGTCTTTGTGCGAGCGTCGTGCGAAACCGGACCGTGACAGAACAAAGGATTGCGGCCGGACGGACAAGCTGACACCTGTGTCAGGATAACGGAGGGACGAGCGCGTGACCGATCAGAAGGCCGAATGCTGGGCGGAAATGCCCGCGCTGGTCACGGCGGTGCAGGCCGCCGGCGACGCAGTCGGCCTCCCCTATGTCGCGGCGCAGGCCGACCTCGGCGATCCCGAACCGATGAGCGACAGCGAAGGCCATCCCTACGCTGAAACCACCTTCCACTGGATCGACCCGAGCTATGCCTATTGGCGCGATCGAAAGCTGGCGCTGCAACTCGCTTTCCTGACTGCGGCCCGCCTCGTCGCCGAGCCCTTCTATTATAGCGACGGCCGCCTCGGCACTTGGCGCCCGACGCATCTGCTCGACGAGGTCGACTGCTCGCAGGCGCGCAACACCCCCAATTTCGGCGAAGCGATCATCGCGCCGGTGCATCTGCCGCGCGGGCTGGTCGGCGCCGTTTTCTGGTGCTCGCGCGAACCCGTCGGGGTCGAAACCATCTTCGCCGAACAAGCGGGGCATTTGCACAATCTGGCGGTCAGATTGGTGGCAACACATAACGAGGCGCGCGGGCGTCCTCGCAATGCTACGGTGCCGCAGACGTTGACGCGGCGTGAGGTGCAATGCCTGCGCTGGGCGGCGGCGGGAAAGACCGACGGCGAGATCGGGATCATCCTTTCGCTTTCGGTATCGACGGTGCGTTTTCACCTGCGCAACGCGGCCGGAAAGCTTGGCGCGACGGGACGCGCGCAGTCGATCCAGATAGCGGCGGGGCTCGGCTTCGTCGGCGCACGCGCGGCCTGATGCAGGTGCCAGCTTGGCCGGGCGTCGCACGAGGCCCTAAACCGGGCGCATGGACATGCTGAACGATCCGGCGCTGGCGGCTTTTCGCGAAGAGCTTCGTACCTTTCTCGCGGCACATCTGCCCGACGACATTCGCCGTGCCGCGGCGCGTGCGACGAGCGTCTTTATCGACCCCGACATCTCGCTGCCATGGCAACGCATCCTCCATGCGCGCGGTTGGGCGGCGCCCGACTGGCCGGCCGAGTTCGGTGGTCCGGGATGGAGCGAGATCGAACGCTATATTTTCGCCGCCGAATGTGCCGAGGCCGGGGCGCCTAACCTTGCGCCGATGGGGCTCAAGATGGTCGCGCCAGTGATCATGCATTACGGCAGCCCCGAACAGCGCGCGCATTATCTGCCGCGCATCCTTTCGGGCGAGGACTATTGGTGCCAGGGCTTTTCGGAACCCGGCGCTGGGTCAGACCTCGCAGCGCTGCAACTGCGCGCAACACGCGACGGCGATGACTATATTCTGAGCGGCTCTAAAATCTGGACCACCCACGCGCATTTCGCGAACCGCATGTTCGCACTGGTGCGCACGTCGAACGAGGGTAAGCCGCAGGCGGGGATCAGCTTCCTGCTACTCGACATGGGTTTGCCCGGCATCACCGTCGAGCCGATCCGCACGCTAGCCGGCGACCACGAATTTAATCAGGTCTTTTTCGACGAAGTCCGCGTGCCGCAGGCGAACCGGCTCGGCGGCGAAAATGAGGGTTGGTCGGTCGCGAAGCATCTGCTCACCTTCGAACGCGGCGGCAAATATGCGCCGGGATTGATCGGGCGGCTCGAACGCCTGCGCGCGCGCGACGACATCGACCCGGTGCTGCGCGCGCAGCTCGACCGCGAGTCGGTAACGCTGAAGGCGCTACAGGCGCTTGAGATGAAGGCAATGCGCGGCGTCGGCGGCAGCGCCGCGCTTTACGCATCGGCGCTGAAAATTCTCGGCACCGAGACCGCGCAGCGTATCGACACGCTGGCATGCGAGGTTGCGGGCCATGCCGCATGGGCCGACGCCGACGGGCAGACGCCGGCAGAGCTGGCGGTCGCGGTGCCGCGTTATCTCAACGACCGCGCGGCAACCATCTATGCCGGGTCGAACGAAATTCAGCGCGACCTGATCGCGCGTCAGTTGCTCGGCTAAGCCGCCGCCCCAGCCAAGCGCTCGAAGTGACCGGCACGCGGGCCAAATGCCGCCGCGATTGCAAGCGCGCGCTTGAAATGGCCGCCGAGGCTCAGTTCCTCGGTCAGCCCCATTGCGCCGTGGATCTGGACTGCGCTCTCGCCCACGATGCGGACCGCGTCGCCGACCTCGATGCACGCCGCGCTGACCGCCTGCGCGCGGTCGGAGCGATCCCGATCGACAGCAAGGATCGCTTCCTCGGTCAGCGCCGCAGCCTTCATCGCCGCGAGTTGCATATCGGCGGCGCGGTGGCGTAGCGACTGGAATCGGCCAATCGCAGTGCCGAACTGCTTGCGCTGGCCGAGATAGTCTATGCTGTCCGCGATCATCCGCTGCATCAGCCCAACGGCCTCAGCGCAGCGGCCGGCAAGGATCAGGTCGTTCGCATAGTCGGCCCACGCGCGCGCGCCCTCACCGCTTGCCAGCAGCCTGACGTCGCCCGGCTTGAGCGTGAAGGCGAGGTCGGCGGAGACACTGCCGTCGTGCATGATGCGATGTCGCTGCTCAACCTTGTTACCATCCGCGGAAATGAGCAGCAGCGCCTCGTCGCTTGCGAGGAGGAGAAAGTCGGCTTCGGCCGCGCCCGCAACCAGTGCCGCGCTGCCACGGACCAGCTCGCCGTCGACGACCGGCATCGCCGCTGTCGAGGCTGTGCAGACGACCGCGATCCGGCGGCTACCCGCCGCGAGTTCAACCAGTGCCGGATGGTCGGGTACGACGCCCGCCAGCAGCACGGTTGCCGCGACGTGCGAAAGCCAGTCGGCGCCCGCAAGCGCCGGCCCCAATTCGGCCATCACGACAGCAATATCGATCGGGGCCCCGCCAAATCCTCCAACGCTTTCTGGCAGAGCGATACCGGCAAGGCCAAGCGATTCACAGAGTTCGCGCCAGCCGGGACGGGCATGATCGGCTAGGAAACGCTGGACGCTGCCCCGCAGCATCCGCTGCTCGTCCGAAAGCGGCAGGTCGAGTTCGGCCATGTCAGATCGCCGGCCCAGCGGTGTATATATGCGTCATTTGCTCTCCCACATCTTTCCTGCAACCTACCGTTCCGCAGGTCTAGCTGATTGGCGTAACAGGTTGGCCGGGGCGATCGGAGCGCGCCATATACTTAGCAATAAAACTATTGCATGGGGCGGCATGAACAGCGCGGGACGAGTCGAGAGAAACAGACAGACCGGGAGGATCGGATGAATCCGATCTGGCTTCCTGCCGCGCTGTTTGGCGGCCTTTTCCAGGCGTGGCGCACCGCGTTGCAGCAGCGCCTGCGCGCCGAACTCAGCATTAGCGGCGCTGGGCTGGTGCGCTATCTTTATGGCCTGCCCTTTGCCTTCATTTTCGCTGCCGTCTGGCTGACGATCCGGAGTGAGGCGGTTCCGGCGCTCGGGACCGCCTTCGCCGGTTTCGCGGTTGCCGGGGCGATCACACAAATGGCGGGCACGATCCTGCTCATCATGGCGTTCGGGCATCGCGGTTTCGTTGTCGGCACCGCCTTTTCAAAGACCGAAGCCGTACAGGCCGCGCTCGTCACCGCGCTATTTCTAGGCGAGCGGCTACCGCTGCTCGCATGGATCGGGATCGTCGCTGGAGTCGCTGGAGTGCTGGTGCTCGCGCTCGCCGGGCGCGGGGTGTCCGGGCGCGAAATATGGCGTGCGCTGCGTCAACCCGCTGCGCTCTGTGGCCTCGGTGCCGGGTCGATGTTCGCGCTTGCCGCAATCGCGGTGAAGCTTGCGACCGCCGAACTCAGCGGCGTCGACCTGATCGGCTCGGCGCTCGTCACGCTCGTCGTCGTGATGGCGATCCAGACCGGAATTCACATGTTCTGGGTTGTGCTGCGTGACCGCGACACGCTGCGTGCCGTATTCCGGACCTGGCACAATTCGAGCCAGGTCGGGCTACTGTCGGCGCTCGGTTCGGCCTGCTGGTACATCGGCTTTGCCGCAGCGCCCGCGGCGCTGGTGCGGATTGTCGGGCAGGTCGAGGTCGTTTTCACGATCGGCTTTGCACATTTCTATCTGCGCGAGCCGGTGCGGTGGCATGAAATTGTCGGATTGCTGCTCGTTGTCGGCGGCGTGGTTATGGCGCTGCTCGCAACATTTTAGAATGCCGGCGCCTTGCTAACCATCGCCGGAAGTGGGCGGCCCATAACACCCGTCAACCAGCCGGCGGCCTCGACAACTTGTGGCAGCGCGATGCCCGTTTCGATTCCGCTCTTTTCGAGCATATAGATCACATCCTCTGTCGCTACATTACCCGCGGCGCCAGGCGCGAAGGGGCAACCGCCGAGTCCGCCGAGCGACGCATCGACCGTGGCCGCCCCTTCCTCCACCGCTGCCCACACATTCGCAATGCCGGTCCCGCGCGTATTGTGGAAATGAACCCGCACGGGCAGATCGCCTATCGCTTCGCCGACGCGGCCCACCATCTCTGACACTTGCGCCGGAATGCCAACGCCGATCGTATCGGCAAGTGCAATTTCGCGCGGATCCGCATCAGCGGCGCGCTTCGCCATTTCGACGACACGGTCGATCGCCACCCTACCCTCGAACGGACAGCCAAAGGCCGTGGCGATGGTGATCTGCGCGTTGCGCCCGCTCTCTTTCGCCAGCCCGACGATTTCCATTGCGGCGTTCAGCGATTCATCCGAGCTTTGGCCCTGATTGCGAATGCCGAAGCTGTCGCTCGTCACGCACACCGCCCCCAGTTCGTCGATGCGCCCGGTCGCAAGCGCACGCTCGGCACCGCGGCGATTGAGGACTAGGCCGATGTAGGTCACATCGTCGCGCTCTGGCAGCATCGTCACCAGTTCCTCGGCATCGGCGAGCTGCGGAACCTTCTTGGGATTGACGAAGCTTGTCACTTCGATCCGCCGCACGCCATAATCGATCGCGCGGCGGATCAGCACCAGCTTGTCGGCGGTCGATACGATCGTCGATTCATTCTGCAATCCGTCGCGCGGACCCACCTCGACCAATTCTACGGCATTGTTTTTCAACATCTTGCGTCCCGATTATCCCGAGTCATTTAGCAGGTTGAAAATTACATAGCATTCTAAGTATACAATGGCCATGGGCGAAGCAGGTCGTCTTACCAGAGTCGGCCGCGAAAGGAATGATATGAGCGAGACAGGCAGCGGGGGAGCGCTGGAAGGCATTAGGGTGGTCGAGATGGGGCAGCTGATCGCGGGCCCCTTTTGCGGCCAGCTCCTCGGCGACATGGGCGCCGAAATCGTCAAGCTCGAACCGCCGGTGACCGGCGACCAGATGCGCAATTGGGGCCAGGGCGACAAACCGAGTTGGTGGCGCGTGATCGCGCGGAATAAATATTCGGTCGCGGTCGATCTGCGCTCGGAAGAAGGTCAGGCGCTCGCACGCGAGCTGATCGCGAAGGCCGACATCCTCATCGAGAATTTCCGCCCCGGCACGCTCGAGAAATGGAATCTCGACCCCGCCGAGCTGCGCAAGACCAACCCTGGGCTGATCGTCGTGCGCGTGTCGGGTTACGGCCAGACGGGCCCTTACTCTGCTCGCGCGGGCTTCGGCGGCATTGGTGAAGCGATGGGAGGATGGCGCGGTATCGTTGGCTATCCCGACCTGCCGCCAGCGCGCATGGGCGTCTCGATCGGCGACACGCTCGCAGCCACTTACGGGTGCATGGGCGCGCTCGCCGCACTCCACCACCGCAGCAAGACGGGCGAGGGCCAGATTGTCGACTCTGCGCTGTACGAAGCTGTGCTGCAGGTGATGGAATCGACCGTGTCCGACTATTCGACCAGTGGTACCAAGCGCCGCCGTACCGGGTCGACGCTTCCGGCTATCGCGCCGTCGAACGTCTATCCGTGCAAGGATGGCGAATATCTGATCGGTGCCAACCAGGATGGCGTCTTTGCACGCCTCGCCGCCGCAATGGGGCGCCCCGAACTCGCCAGCGACGAGCGTTATGCGACGCACCGCGCGCGCGGCGCGCGGCAGGAGGAACTCGACGCTCTGATCGGCGAGTGGACCGCGACGCTAACGATCGAAGAACTCGAAGCGAAGATGGTCGACGCCGGCGTGCCCGCAGGCCGTGTCTACGACGCCGAGGACATGCTTGCCGATCCGCATTTCGCGGCGCGCGAGGCGCTGGTGACGGTCGCCGACGAAGAGTTGGGCGAAGTGACGATGCAGGGCGTCTTTCCCAAATTGTCGGCAACTCCGGGCAGCGTCCGTCGCCCTGCTCCTCTGACGGTCGGACAGGATGGCACAGATGTTCTGAAACGCTGGTTGGGACGGGAGGTTTGACGCGATGATCACCCTCTATGGCGGCCCGACCCCCAATGCCCGCAAAATCGCGATCGCGCTGCTCGAAATGGGCCTCGAATGGCGGCTCGAATATATCGACATCCTCGCAGGCGATCAGCTCACGCCGGAATTTCTCGCGCTCAACCCGAACAACAAGACTCCTGTGATCGTCGACGAGCATGGCCCAAATGGCGTGCCTTTTACGCTCTGGGAAACAGGCGCGATCCTTCTCTATCTCGCGGAAAAGACCGGGTGCTTCATGCCTACCGATCCGGTGAAGCGTGCGATCTGCTGGCAATGGCTGATGTTCCAGGTGTCGGGCGTCGGCCCGATGTTCGGACAGGAAGCGCATTTTACCCATTATGCCAAGGATCGGCACGAATATGCGATCGGTCGATACAGCCGCGAGGTCGACCGGCTGATGATGGTAATCGACAAGCGCCTCGGCGAAACCGAGTGGCTGGCGGGCGAAGATTACACGATCGCCGATATGGCAACCCTGCCCTATCTTCGCCGCCAGCTCATCGAAAAGGCCGGGCGTTTCCCCAATGTCGACCGCTGGGGTGCGGCGATGCTTGCACGCCCCGCGGTTGCCGAGGGGATGAAAGCAGGCGTCGCGCGCGCCGAGACAATCGAAGGCGGATTGACGGGCTTCACCGACGAACATCGCGCGATCCTGTGGGGCGACCGCCAGCACGCGAAGCGTTAAGACCAGCGGCAAAGCGGGCTGTCGTTGCCCTCTTTGGACATCCCCCGCTGGATCCGGGATCGAAACGGCGCAAGGACCGCGCAATATTTCAAAGTTCAGGAAAGTTCAGCCCTATGAGCGCCCCGATTTGCAAGTCGCGGAGTGCTGGATGTGCGCGGCACGTCCGATCGTGGTCGTACCCGTAAGCCAGGCAGCGACCACCTTTTTGTTCACCGAATGAAAGAGCCGGATGAAGGCTGGCATAGCCGGATAATGTAGGAAAGGCCTATTTTGAAGGTGATGTCTGTTTTGGGGTGCACATCCTTATCGACAGCTCCCGCTCGTTACCCACCGTTCGTCATCCCGGGCTTGACCCGGGATCCCGCTTTTTCGACGCGCTCACCGACTTCGACTTCAAGCTGGACCCCGGATCAAGTCCGGGGTGACGATATCGGGAGGTCCGCCCCGGTCGAAAGCCGCCAGAACCTCGCACGACAAAACCGCCGTCCTACTAAATCCAGCGATGATCTACCCTTATGGATGACCGCATCGATCGTCCCGCAGAGCGCCCCTCCGCCGTCCACCACCTGTCATCGCCTTAAAGCCACAAAGGACATATTTTGGATGCGTCCGTGCGTGTCTTTTGTGGCTTTAAGGCCGTTTCCCGCCTTTCGTCATCTCGGGCTTGGCCTCAATCGCCCCTCACCGCTGCGTGGTTCGCGTTGCCGAACATGTTCGACCATTCCTTGTCGTCCAGCTTTTGGTGTCGCCCGACATATTTGGCCGGGGCCTTCATATCCTCGCGCGCCATGGCGCGAGCAACTGCCGGGCGTTCGCGGATCCGTTCGAACCAGCCATGCATAGCAGGCCATTCGTCGAGCCCCATGCCCATCACGAATGCCGACGCGCGGCCGGGCCAGATCGCCATGTCGGCGATGCTATAATCGTCGCCCGCAACATAGGCGCTCTTCTCAAGCCGCTTTTCGAGCACGGTGAGCAGGCGCGTGAGCTCTTTCGTGTAACGCTCGACAGCATAATCCTGCCCGGCCGGCGCATAGCGGAGGAAATGGCTCGCCTGGCCGCCCATCGGCCCCAGCCCCGCAACCTGCCAGGTCAGCCACGACAGGGTAGCGGCGCGCGCGGCACCCGACGTGGGCAGAAAACGCCCACTCTTTTCGGCCAGATATTGAAGAATGGCGCCGGACTCGAAGACGGCGACCGGGACTCCGCCCTCCATCGGCGCATCGTCAACGATGGCTGGCAGCTTGTGGTTCGGGTTGATGCGTCCGAACTCCGCCGTCAACTGGTCACCCTCGAAGATGTCATAAGCGATGACGCGATAGGGCTCGCCGATTTCCTCGAGCATGATTGCGATCTTTTGCCCGTTCGGAGTCGCGGAATAATGGAGATCGATCATCTCAAAGCACCTCGTGGATGACATGGCGGACACCAAAATCCGTGCGCTCACCCACCCCGACCGCGAGCACACCGTTGAGCCAGCCATATTTCGCGCTCGCGGTTTCGAACACCGGTGCGATTCGCAGATAATAGCGCGACGGATCAGCGTCGGGGACGGCGGGATCGACGAAGGTCGCGCGCACCTCGTCGGGAATGATGTTGCGACCGGTGTAGCTCAGATAGATGAGGTCGCCGTCGTCGGCCTGCCACACCGCGCGGGCGTCGAAGGTACCGACCGATGCGCTGTCGCCGAGCCGCCCGCTGCGCGACCAGTTCCCGCCACCGGGCAGCACTATACCGTTGATATGTGGTCCGAAAAATCTCCCTCCGCTGATGTAGCCGAGTCGCTGGTCGCCGAAAGGCGACGCGCCGATCCCGATGATCCCGCCCCCAACCTCGAACTCGACAGTGCACAGATAACGCGTCGCCAGCGACACCGGCGCGCTTTGCGGATTTTCTTCGTTCATGATGCGAATCCTCTTCCAGCCTATGGACAAGCATAAAACCATTAGTATACTAAGGGTCAATCAGATTGACGGATCGGAAGCCATTCCGGGACCGCAACAACAAGCTCTATGGGAGGGTGAAGATGAAGGCGCATAACCAGTTCCTGCTGTCCGGCGTTGCCGCGATCGCGATGCTTGCCAATGCCGCACCGGCAATGGCGCAGGCCGCCCCAGCCGACACGGCGGGTGTCGACGACAGCAATAGCAACGAAATCATCGTCACTGCCCAAAAGCGCGAGCAGAATCTGCAGAATGTGCCGATTTCGATGGAAGTCGTCAGCGGCGCCAAGCTCGCCGAATTCAACACCAGCGATATCAAGGCGGTGATGAATTACACGCCGAACGTCTTCGTTCAGTCGACCGCGGGCAACGACGTTATCTATATCCGTGGTTTCGGTTCGCCGCCGGCGAACTTTGCGTTCGACCAGTCGGTCTCGCTCTATGTCGACGGCATCTATGCCGGCCGCAACCGCCAGGCGCAGGCGCCCTTTTTCGACCTCGCACGCGTCGAAGTGCTGCGCGGACCGCAGGGCGCGCTCTTCGGCAAGAACACTGCGGCGGGCGCGGTCAGCGTCGTGTCGGCGGGGCCGACGAAGGAGTTCGAAGGCGCGATCACCGGCCTTTACAACTTCGACCATAAGGGCACCGATTTCTCGGGCTATCTGTCGGGACCGATCACCGACACGCTGGGCGCGCGCTTTGCGTACAAGATCGTCAATCAGGACGGCTATATCTATAACCGCGCCACCGATCACGACGATCCCGAAATCAAGTCGCAGTTGCTGCGCCTGACGGTGAAGTGGGAACCGTCGGCCAATTTCGATTACACCGCGAAGGTCGAGTACGGAAATCGTGAAGTCATCGGCGGCATAACCGTGTCGAGCCCGCTGACCAGCGGTCAGGACCCGCAGACCACGCGTTATCTCGAGCGCTCGGCGCTCGGCGACGAAGGCAACGACAACAAGTCGGTGATGATCTCGGGCGTCGGCAACCTCGCGCTCGGCGACTTCACGCTGACGTCGGTCACCGGATATAGCTGGTTCAAGTCGAAGATCGTCAACGGGTTTGACCAGACGATCCCGAACAGCGGCGGCGCGTTCGTTCCGAACTCGGTATATAACGCCTTCCCCGAACGCTTTGACCAGATTTCGCAGGAAATTCGCATCCTGTCGCCCACGGGCAAGACGTTCGAGTTCATCGCGGGCGCCTATTATGACAAGTCGGATTACACACTGGAGCAGTTTCAGGGCTTCAACATCGCCAGCCTGAACTATTTCGGCCGCATCGACAGTCTGTTCCGGCAGAAGGCCGAATCCTGGTCGGTGTTCGGCCAGGCGACGTTCAACATCAGCGATGCGTTCCGCGCCATCGGCAGCCTGCGTTACAGTCACACCAAGAAGGACGGCGATTTCGCGTCGCGACTGGTCTATGGCCCCTTTGCACTTCGTCCGATTTCGAGCGCGACGGGCTCGATCAGCGAAGGCAATGTCGATCCCTCGGTGACGCTGCAATATGATATCGCGCCGCGCATCATGGTCTATGCGACGTGGGGTCGCGGTTCGAAGTCGGGTGGCTTCGTCTCAAACACGCTCGGTACGACAAGCGCGACATTCACCTTTGAGCCCGAACGGTCGGAGAACTTCGAGGCCGGCATCAAGTCGACGCTGTTCGACGGCAAAGTCGTCGCGAACCTCTCAGCCTATCACACGAAGTTCAAGGACCTACAGGTTTCCGTGTATCAGCCCGCAATCTCGAGCTATCTGACCGGGAATGCCGCCGCAGCAACGTCGAAGGGTCTCGAAGGGTCGCTCAGCATCTTCCCCATCCCCAATTTCGATATCAGCGCGTCGGCCGCCTATTCGGATATCAAATATGACAATTATCCCGGCGCCGCCTGCCTCGCCAGCCAGCCGTTGTCGGTTTGCAATCCCGCACAGACCGATCGGACGCAACCGAACCACGTCGCGAACAATAATCTGGCTGGTTATCCCGTCGCTTACTCGTCGAAATACACCGGCAGCGTCACGGCGCACGCTCGGTTCGACCTGTCGAGCGATCTGAAATTCGACATCACCGGTGTCGCATCGGCGCGGTCGAAATATTTCAACTCGGACAACCAGAGCCCGATCTTCGGCGTCCAGCGCGGCTATGCGAAGCTCGACCTTCGCGTCCAGCTTGCTGACCAGGATGACAGCTGGCACGTCGCGCTCGTCGGCAAGAATCTGACGAACGAAAAGACGATCGGCAGCGCCTTCAACCTGCCTTCGCCGATCACCGCGACACCGCGCGCGATCCTTTACCTCGAACCCACGCGCAACATTTCGGTCGAGGCCGGGATCAAGTTCTAGGTTCGAACCCGATGTCCCAGGGATCGGCCGCGGTTGACGCTCTCCTCGACAGGGAGGCGGCAGCCGCGGCCGTGACCCATTATGCGACTGCACTCGATGCGCGCGACTGGCATGCCTATCGCGCGCTGTTCACCGACGAGATCGCGATCGACTATGGCTCGATCGGCTCACTCGTCGCGACCGTCGCGGCCGACGATTGGACGAACCGTTGCCGGGCGCTCGAAGGCTTCGACGCGACCGCGCATCAACTCCACAACATCATTGCGACGATCGAAGGCGACCGTGCGACCGTGACGAGCATCGTCGATGCCGTCCATGTCGTCGGCGTCGAGGACCGGGCGCTGCTCGGCGACCTCATCGGCCGCTACACGCACCAACTGGTCCGGCAAGGCGGGTGGAAAATTGCGGGGGTAACGCTCACCGTCGTCGCCTATCCCGCCGGGAAAGAGGCATTCGAAGCCGCGTTCGCCGCCGCGCGCGCCATTTTCGCCGAAGGAAATTCCGCATGATCGACGTCTATTTCACGCCGACGCCGAACGGCCACAAGGTTTCGATCATGCTCGAAGAGGTCGGGCTGCCGCACCAACTCATCGCAATGAACATGCTCGAGGGCGACCATCTGACCCCCGCATATCGCCGGATCAACCCGAACGGCCGCCTGCCAGCGATCGTCGACCATGACCCCATGGGCGGCGGCGCTCCACTGCCAGTGTTCGAGAGCGGCGCGATCCTTCTCTATCTGGCCGAGAAGAGCGGGCAATTGCTGCCCGAAAACCCGCGCAGGCGCAGTCAGGCTCAGCAATGGCTGATGTGGCAGATGGCAAGTTTCGGTCCGATGCAGGGCCAGGCGCATCACTTCATCCGTTACGCTCCCGAAGGCCAGACCTATCCAGTCGAACGCTATCGCAACGAGACGCTCCGCCTGCTCCATGTGCTCAACGGGCGGCTGAGCGAAGCTGAATATCTGGCCGAGGAATATTCGATAGCCGACATTGCGGCGTGGCCGTGGACGCGCGCGATCCGCGCGATCGGGCTGACGCTCGACGACTATCCCGCAGTCGCGGACTGGTTCGCGCGGATCGGCGAGCGACCCGCGGTGACCGCCGGGACCGACGTCAAGAATGCAGCAAATCTCTCGAGTGCGCGCCCAGTGCTAACCGAGGAACAATGGTCGAATTTGTTCGGGAAGAACATGCTTCAGGCGCCGGCGCGCTGACCCGCCCCTCCCGATCGCCGGAGCGTTTCACACCGTATCGGCGCGCCCCCACTGATATTCGATCTTGCCGTCCAGCCGCCGCACAGCGACCCAGTCGCCGCCCGCCAGATTGTCATCCTCGATCAGCGTCACCACGCCACGCGCAATATCTTCGGGCTTGCACGCCTCATTGTTCGCCAGCACGGTCTTCATCCATTCGGACTTGCCGCCAGCACCCGTCGTGTCGAGGATCGGCGTGTCGACCAGCCCCGGCAACATCCCCGCGACGCGGACATTGCACTCATCCTTCAGCGGCGCGCAGCAACGCGTGAACATCATCACCGCGGCCTTCGTCGTCGCATACATGGCGTCATAGAATCCGGTGCCCAGCGCGACCGTCGACACCGTGTTGACGATCACCCCGCCCCCGCGTTTCTTCATAGCTTGCACGGCAATCTGCGTCGCCGTCACGAGCGAGGTGATATTGACGTCGATGATCCAGCGGATGCGCGCGGCATCGACATCGGGAAATTGCGGCAACCCCGACACGACCCCCGCATTATTGTGCAGGATATCGACATCGCCGTGCGCGCTGAACCAGGCTTCGGTCGCAGCAATGTCGGAGAGGTCGAGCGGGTGGAAGCTCGCCTTTGCGCCCTGGGCTTCGACCAGCCGCGCCGTCTCTGCAAGCCCCGCTTCATTGACGTCGACGAGCGCGATCTCTGCCGCACCGCGCGCCGCGAGCATCGCCGCGGTTGCGCGGCCGATGCCGCCCGCCGAACCCGTCACAATCGCGCGTTTGCCGTTGATATCCATCTCTTCTCTCCCGCTTCTTATCGGGCTACCGTAAAGCACATTGACAGATAAACTTAAATACCTAAGTATTTTTTAGCCGGGAAGACTCGCGCATATCTGGGGAGAGTTATGACAGACGCCACCGCCCTCAATGGAGGCGCCGCCGCGTCCGACAGCGGCCTCGCGCTGCGTCGCAACGTCGCGCTCGCGATGCTGTTCGTGGTCGGCACGATCAACTTCGTCGACCGCCAGCTCTTGTCGGTACTCGTCGAGCCGATCCGTGCCGACATGGATTTCAGCGACACGCAGTTCGGGCTGCTCACCGGCCTGGCCTTCGCGCTCTTCTATGCCGCGATGGGCGTGCCCGTCGCGATGATCGCCGACCGCTGGAATCGCGTGAAGCTGATCGGCATCGCCTGTGTTGTGTGGAGCGGCTTTACCGCGGCGTGCGGCATGGCGTCGAACTTCTGGCAGCTCGCGCTGATGCGCTTTGGCGTCGGTGCAGGCGAAGCGGGCGGTACCGCGCCGTCGCTGTCGGTGATTGCCGACTATTACCCCCCCGCGCAGCGCCCGCTGGCAATCGGACTGTTCACGCTCAACGGCCCGTTCGGGGTTTTCGTCGGCGCGACCTTCGGCGCGTGGGCGGCCGCCAATATCGGTTGGCGCAATGCTTTCATAATGATCGGTGTCGTCGGCGTCATCGTCGCCCCGATCCTTATCTGGCTGGTCCGCGAGCCCGCGCGCGGGCAGATGGATGCCCAAAAGGCGGCCGACGAAGCCCTGCCCTTCAGCCAGAGCCTCGCGATGTTCTGGCGCCGCCCGTCGCTGCGCATGGTGATGATCGGCAGCGGTCTTGCCGCCTTCACCAGCTATGGCATGCTCAACTGGATTCCGGCGTTCCTGATGCGGACGCAAAAGATGCCGCTCGACGCCATGGCGACCTATTTCGGTCCCGCCGCAGGCATCACCTTTGGCATCGGCATTCTCGGCGGCGGCTGGCTTGTCAGCCACCGTGCGAAAGTGTCGGCGCGCGCTTATGGCACCATCCCGGCGCTCGCGACCGCCGTGCTGATCCCGACCTTCATCGCCGCATTGCTCGTCGACACATGGCAGCTCTCGCTTGCGCTGATGCTGATCCCAATGGCGGCATGCACAGCCTATGTCGCGCCCGCGCTCGCGCTGGTGCAGAATCTGACTCCGCCGCGCAGCCGCGCGACCGCCGCCGCGGTGCTGATGCTGATGTTCAACATCATCGGCCTCGGCCTCGGCCCGCTGTTCGCCGGGATCGTCAGCGACAGCCTGAAGCCCGAATATGGCGACGGCAGCCTTCGGTGGGCGCTGATGGCGCTGATGCCCTTCGCCGCTGCCGCGGGCATCGCCCAGTTCCGAATGACGCGCTATCTCGAAAAGGATTTCGCTGAATGACCGACGTCGCGGGCAAGACCGCTTTCATCACCGGCGGCGCGAGCGGGCTCGGGCTCGCCACCGCCCGGGCACTCGCCGCCAAGGGGGCATCGGTGATCCTTGCCGATATCGACGCGGCGGGTGCCGAAAATGCGGCTGCGTCGCTGCGCAGCGAGGGCGCGAACGCGCTCGGCCTGCAGCTCGATGTGACAAGTGAGGAGAGCTGGGCCGAGGCTGGCGCGAAAGCACAGGCATTCGGCCCAGTCCGTATCCTGTTCAGCAACGCCGGCGTCGGCGGCGGATCAGGGCCGTTCGAGCAATATGACACCGACGTCTGGCGCTGGAATTATGCGGTCAACGCACATGCTCATCTTTATGCCTGCCGCACCTTTCTGGGTGACATGAAGGCGAGCGGCGAGCCGGGCCACCTCGTCCTTACCAGCTCGATGGTGGCGATCGTGCCGCCACCGATTTCGGTCGCTTATATCAGCTCCAAATATGCAACGCTCGGCATCGCGATGGCGCTGCGCAACGAGCTCGCTGAAAGCTGTGTCGACATCTCGGTGCTGATGCCCGGCATGTCGGCGACGCGGATAGTCGAGACGACGCGCGACTTACGCCCCGTCGAGGTCGAGGTCGGCAAGGCAGCGGCGACTAGCCAGGCGATGCAGGGTGTGCTCGCGGGCGGCATGTCGCCCGACAAGATCGGCGCGCGTGTCGTGCAGGCGATAGAGGCCGGCGAATATTGGATTTTCACGCACCCCGAATGGAAGGCCATGGCCGAGTTGGTGACGCAGGACATGCTGTCCTCCTTCGGCTCCTCGGCCGATCCTGCATACAAGGGCGACGATATCGACGGGCTGATCGCCGCCAATGGCGGTCGCATGTTCGGCGCGAAGAAATAGGAGAAAGACATGGCAGACCAGGATGACATTCGCGCAATGGCGCAGCGCTTCTTCGACGCGATTGAGGCAGGTGACATCGAAACGATGCAGAACAGCTTCACGCCCGACGCCGAGATCTGGCACAATACCGACGAGCTGATCGTCACCCCCGCGCAGACCGCACAGACGCTGACCGGCATGGTCGCGCGGATCAAGGACCGCGAATATGCCGACCGCCGGCTGACCACTTTCCCCGGCGGCTTTGTGCAGCAGCATGTGTTGAAGGGCGTGCGCGTCCATGACGACGGCCCCGTCCGTCTGCCGTGCGCGATCGTGTGCAAGGTCGAAAATGGCAAAATCACGCGGCTCGATGAGTATTTCGATAGCGCGCACGTCGCCGAATTCCGCAAATTTGCGAACGCGTAAAAAGGATCGTCATTGCGAGCGAAGCGAAGCAATCCAGCGCGGCTTACGCACAGTCTGGATTGCCGCGTCGCTTCGCTCCTCGCAATGACGAGGCTTTGAGTTTCACGTCTCAGGAGTAAATCATGCCCGTCCTGCGTCAGGTTCCCCGCTCGGAAGTCACCGACGAGACCGTCCTAGCCTATTACAACCGCCTGTTCGGCGAGCGCGATCCCGTCGCCGAGCCCGGCACTGCAACCGGTACGCCCGGCGATTGGTGGACGGTGTTCGCGCTGTCCCCCGACATCTTCGAACATGCGGTCAAGGGTTTCGCCGTCTATCGCAACCCCGCGCGCACGATCGATCCGGTTCTGCGTGAGCTCGGCCAAACGCGCGCCGGCTGGGTCAAGGGCAGCCAGTTCGTCTTTTCACAGCATTGCAAATCGCTCCGCGGCCTTGGTGTCAGCGAGGAGAAGATTGCCGCGATCGCTCACTGGCAAGTCGCGGACTGCTATAACGACCAGGAACGCACCGTCCTCGCTTACGCCGACTGCCTCGCGCAGGCCGGCGGGCGCGTCCCGCTCGAAGTGTTCGACAAGCTCAAGACCTTCTGGAACGACGAGCAGATTTTCGAATTCACCTACATCACCTGCCTCTATGACATGCATGCGGTGATCACCCGCGCGCTGCGTATGGAATATGACGCCCGCGAAGACCCGATCGTCGAGGTGGCAGCGCCCGAAGGCTTCAGCGCCGCCGACTTCCTCAGCGCGCCACGTCCGGCGCAGGGCTGAGCGAGGGACGGATGAGCGGTTACGGCGCCCCCGAAGTCGTCGCGACGGGGCTGCGCTTTCCCGAAGGCCCCGTGCCGATGCCCGACGGCTCGGTGCTGCTCGTCGAGATTGCGCGCGGCACGCTGACACGCGTCGCGCCCGACGCCAGCCTCTCGGTCGTCGCCGAACTCGGCGGCGGACCGAATGGGCTGGCGATCGGGCCGGACGGCGCCGCCTATGTCTGCAACAATGGCGGGTTCCAGTGGACCGAGGCGGGCGGCCTGCTCTTTCCCGGTCATGCCGCGCATGCCGAGCCTTGCGGGTCGATCCAGCGCGTCGACCTCGCGACCGGCTCGGCGACGACGCTCTATGACGGCTTCGAGGGCGAGCGGCTCAAAGGACCGAACGACATCGTCTTCGACGCCGCCGGCGGCTTCTGGTTCACCGATCACGGACAGGTACGCGACGCCGGCCGCGACCATGGTGCGATATATTATGCGGCCGCCGACGGCTCGAAAATCAGCCTCCAGCGGGCCGGCATGATGGGACCGAACGGCATCGGCCTCTCGCCCAGCGGCAAGACGCTCTATGTCAGCGAGACAATGACCGCCCGCATCTGGGCGATGGATGTCGTCGCGCCCGGCGAACTGGCGCCGCCGGCACCATGGGCACCCGGCCGCTTCGTCGGCACCCCGCCCGCCTTTCGCCTGCTCGACAGCATGGCAATCGAGGACAGTGGCCGGATCTGCGTCGGCACGATGGTCGAGGGCGGGATCACGATTTTCGAGCCCGATGGCGGCGGTTCTGAGTTTGTGCCGCTTCCCGACATTGGCATCACCAACATCGCTTTTGGCGGTGCCGACCGACGCGACGCCTGGATCACCGCTTCGACCACCGGCACGCTCTATCGTATGCGTTGGCCGCGTTCCGGGCTTCGCCTGTAATAATCGTCAACTTAATTGACGATTGTACCGTAGAATGATAAGACTCGCGGGAGAGGATAGGATGAAATTCTATAATAGCGTCGGTCCGAACCCGCGCGTCGTGAAGCTTTTCATGGCCGAAAAGGGTATTGAAATCCCCGAGGTCAGCATCGACCTTCGCGGCGGCGAGAACCGCCGTGCGCCGTATAATGTCGATGTGAATCCGGCCGGACAAACGCCGGCGCTCGAACTCGACGACGGCCATTTCGTCTGCGAAGTGACCGCGATCTGCGAATATCTCGACGAGCGGTTTCCCGAGCCGACGCTGATCGGCTCGACACCCGAAGAGCGCGCGACGACGCGCATGTGGACGCGCCGCGTCGACCTCAAAATTTGCGAACCGCTGACCAACGGCTTCCGCTTTGCCGAAGGGCTGCCGCTGTTCGAGCCGCGGCTGCGCTGCCTGCCCGAAGCCGCCGCCGGGCTGAAAGCCACCGCGCAGGACGGGGTCAAATGGCTGGACGGACAAATTGCGGGGCGCGAGTTCATCGCAGGCGACGCATTCAGTCTCGCGGACATCATGCTGTTCGCCTTTCTCGATTTCGGCGCGTCGGTCGGTCAGCCGATCGACCCCGCCTGCACCAATGTTGTGCGTTGGTACGAGCGGATGAAAAGTCGCCCCAGCGTAAGTTCGAACTGAAGACATAAGGAGACGGATGATGGCTGCAGCAAATAACGAATTCGAATTCTGCGGGGTCAACCACCTCGCGCTGGTGTGCAAGGATATGGCGCGGACGGTCGAATTCTACCGCGACAAGCTGGGCATGCCGCTGACCAAGACGATCGACCTGCCCGGCGGTCGCGGCCAGCATTTCTTTTTCGACATCGGCAATGGCGATAGCCTCGCCTTTTTCTGGTTCCCGAACGCGCCCGAAGCGGTCCCCGGCATCTCGGCCCCCGCCGCGCTGCCGACGCAGGGCAGCTTTGTCTCGGCACACGGCTCGATGAACCATATCGCGATCAACGTCCGCGCCGACAAGTTCGATGAATATTACAACCGCCTGATCGAGAAGGGCATCGAGGTAACCCCGGTGCTGAACCATGACGACAGCCCGATGCAGGCCTCGGCCGAATTGCATCCCGGCGTCTTCGTCCGCTCGGTCTATTTCTTCGACCCCGACGGTGTCTGCCTCGAATTCGCGGCGTGGACGAAGGAGTTCGACGAAAGCGACGTGGCGCACGATCCGGTCCAGGCCGACGGCACGAAGCGCGAAGGCTTCATCGTCGGCCGCACGCCGGTGCCCGCCGAATAGACATTCCCAATCAATTACCCATTGGGAACTCCTCCTGGACCCGGCTTTTGGCCGGGTTCTTTTTTGGGTGAGAGTCGGGATGTCGATTATCGGCGTTAAGGCGACAAAAGATACGGACGTACGCGTCCGAAATGTCTCCTTTGTCGTTTTGAGATGGCAGTCGCGGGATGTTGGAGGGGCGCTCTGCGAAGCAAACGATGCGGTCATCCACGAGGGTAGATCATCGCCCGATATATTAGGAAAGCAGTTTTTTGTCCGGAGAGGTTCTGGCTGGTTTCGACCGGGAGCGGACACTCCACCCAATCTAAACCGTTCGCATCGAGCGCAGTCGAGATGCCCATCGGGCTGGGCGTTTCGTCGATGGGTGTCTCGACTTCGCTCGACACGAACGGAGAAAGGGCGGAGCTCAAAGCGACCGGTTGCAGACCAATCCTTTTCGTCACCCCGGACTTGATCCGGGGTCCCGCTTGAGGTCGAAGCCATTGGGCGCGTCAAAAAGCGGGATCCCGGGTCAAGCCCGGGATGACGGAAGTGGGATGTCCGCTCACCACCCCAAAGCAGAAACACCCTATCCCACAGCGCGGTTGCGTCCTTCCCAATAGGGTGCGCGCAATTCGCGGCGGAGGACCTTGCCCGACGGGTTGCGCGGTAGCGCGTCGATGAATTCGATGCTTTTCGGGACCTTGTACGCCGCGATCCGCTCGCGTGCCCAGGCCACGACATCAGCGGGATCGAGTGTTGCGCCCGCGGCGGGCACGATCAGCGCCTTGACGCCCTCGCCCCATTTGTCGTCGGGCACGCCGATCACCGCGACGTCGGCGACGCCCGGACAGCCCATGATCGCACTCTCGACCTCAGCCGGATAGACATTCTCGCCGCCCGACACGATCATGTCCTTGATGCGGTCGTGGACATAGTAGAAGCCGTCGGCGTCACGATAGCCGACGTCGCCCGTGTGGAGCCAGCCGCCCGCCAGCGTCTCTTCGGTCGCCTTTGCGCGGTTCCAATATCCCTTCATCACGATGCCGCCACGGATCGCGATCTCTCCGATCTCGCCTTCGCCCAGTTCGCGGCCCTCGCCGTCGAGGATCGCCATCGCGGCACCGGGCCAAGGTTTGCCGCACGACGTAAGCTTGCCCGGCATGTCATGCGCGCTTGGCGAGAGATATGAGCCGCCCCCGGCGGATTCGGTCATGCCGTAGAATTGCACGAAATCGCAGCCGAAGGTCGCACGCGCGCGGCGCAATACATCTTCGGCGATCGGCGACGCGCCATAGGCGATCGACTTGAGGTGCGGATAGGCACCGTCGTTCGATGTCGGCTGAAGCAGCATCATCTGGATCATCGCAGGCGCCAGGAAAGCGTGCGCGACATTCTCATCGCGCATCATGCGTACCGCATCGGCGGCGGTGAAATCCTTGACGAGGACAAGACGTCCGCCTTGCGCAAGCCCCGAGAAGCTGACGTTCGTGCCGGCAACGTGGAACAAGGGCATGACGATCATCACCGTCTCATCCTCGCCATAGGCAAAGCCGTCGACCTCGGTCGCAGCTTCGAGGAAGGTGCGGTAATTGGCGTTGGTGAGCACCACCCCTTTGGGCAAACCCGTCGTGCCGCTGGTATAAAGCTGGAGCACATCGTCGGTGAGCTGCGGCGGATCGGCCAGCGGCGCATCGGACGCCGCGCCCAGCCAGGCGCCGAGCGGCTCGAACGCCGGATGCTCGCCATAAAGCGCGATCAGGCGCGGCGGTGTGGCCAGATCGGCGATCGCCGCGAGCGCGCAGTCGAAGAAATCCTCGCCGACGAAAAGCAGTTTCGGCCCGGCATCACTCAGGATGAAGCCGATTTCGGCAGGAGCGAGGCGGCAGTTGATCGGTGCGAAACAGGCGCGCGCGCGCGCGGAACCGAAGAAGAGCGGATACCAGCTATCGTGGTTCTTGGTCAGCGCCGAGACGCGGTCGCCCGGCGCCAAGCCCGATGCGATCAACGCGCGCGCAATACGATTCGACCGCGCATCGAGTTCGGCGAAACTCGTCTCGCGTTCCCCGAATTTCACCGCGGTCGCCTGTCCCCGCACGCGTGCCTGCGCCGCGGGAATGTCCGCCAACGTCCGGATGGCCTCCAGATCGATCATTTTGCTCTCCCAATCGTCGTTTCGACTTGAATTAGATAGAATACTAAGCAAATGCTTGGCCAGCTAAAAATTCGAGAGGACCGGCCTTGTTCGACCACCCCATCCTGCCGACAACTATCGTCGGAAGCTACCCCCAGCCTGACTGGCTGATCGACCGCGAGCGGCTGAAGGCCAGCCTGCCTCCGCGCGTGCGCGCCGAGACGCTGTGGCGCATCCCCGAACCCTGGCTCGCCGACGCGCAGGAAGCGGCGACCCTGATGGCTATTCGCGATCAGGAAGAGCTGGGCATCGACATCGTCGGCGACGGCGAAATGCGCCGCGAAAGCTATTCGAACCGGCTCGCGACCGCGCTGTCGGGGATCGACCGGGATAAGCATGGGACGGCGATCGACCGTACCGGCAACGCGAATCCCGTGCCGCTCGTTTCGGGTCCGATCCGCCGCGTCGCGCCGATCGAAGCACAGGATGCCGCTTTCCTCCGCCGCCACTCGGCCAAGCCCGTAAAGCTTACCCTGCCCGGCCCCTTCACAATGACTCAGCAGGCCGAGAACGGCTATTATCCCGATCTGCGGTCGCTGGCGATGGACTATGCCGATGCGGTCAATGCCGAGGTGAAGGATCTGTTCGCGGCGGGCGTAGACGTGGTCCAGCTCGACGAGCCTTATCTGCAGGCGCGTGCCGCCGAGGCGAACAGCTATGCGATCGAGGCGATCAATCGCGCGCTCGATGGCGTCGGCGGCACGACCGCGCTGCACATCTGCTTCGGCTATGCGATGGTGCATCATGGCGCGGGTGCGACGGGGCCGAAGCCCAAGGCTTATGACTTCCTCGCCGAACTGGAAGCGTCGGCGATCGACGTCATTTCGATCGAAGCGGCGCAGCCGGGGCTCGACCCGGCGATCCTCGCCGAACTGCCGACCAAGACGATCATGTACGGCGTGCTCGACCTGTCGATTCCCGAGGTTGAAACACCCGAAGTCGTCGCCGGACGTATCCGCGAGGCGTTGCGCTATGTCGACGCCGAACGACTTTGGATCGCGCCCGATTGCGGGATGAAATACCACAGCCGGGAGCATAGCCAGGCAAAGCTGAAGGCGATGGTCGATGGGACGGCGATGGTGCGTGCGGAGTTGAAATAAATCTTACCCGACAATTTGAGCATTTAGTTCGTCATTGCGAGCGAAGCGAAGCAACCAGAGTGGCGTTGGCCGCCCTGGATTGCTTCGCTTCGCTCGCAATGACGGCGGTTAGGCGTCGAAAAACCGGCTTAGCAACTCAGCCACCACCTCGGGCACCTCGACCGTGGGCAAATGCCCCACGCCCGGTACGACCTCCAGCCGCGCGCCCGGGATTGCGTCCAAGATTTCGTCATGATGCGCGCGGCTGGTGATGCCATCCTTCTCGCCCCAGATCAGCAGCGTCGGCACGGCAATCTCACCCAGCCGCGGGCGGCTGTCGATGCGCGCCATGATCGCGCGCTGCTGCGCAAGGAAAGTGTCGGCGCCGGTATCTGCGGCCATCGTCCGCGCGATGGCCAGCAATCGTTCGTCGTGCCGCTTTTCTTCTGGAAACAGGATCGGAATCCGTTCCTCGACGACCTGATCGAATTGACCGTTTGTCACGAGGTCGATGTAGCCCTGCCGCCGCGCGGTCTGCGCCGGACCATCCGCCGACGCGAGCGTCGAGATCAGCGCGAGTTTCGCCACGCGCTCCGGCGCGCGGCGCATCACTTCGAACGCAACGAAGCCGCCCATCGCGTGACCGACGAGCACGAATTTCGGCGGTGCGTTGTCGAGCAGGCGCTGCGCAAAGCCTTCGATCGTATCGTCGCGGCTATTGTCGGCGACGATCACCTCGCGGCCCGGCCATTGGTCCAGCAACGGCTGCCACACGGCATCGGTCAGAAGCTGACCCGTAATCAAAACGATAGGAAGCGACATTCAGACCACCTGATGAAGTAGCGCTTCGCCTGCGGCGAGGCGGCGACAATTTTCATGCGCAACGGAAAGGCTGCGCACCAGCGTTTCGGGGGTGAGCCAGGCGATATGCGGTGCCAGCACCGCATTCGGCAGACTCAGCAGCGGATTACCCCGCGGCAACGGCTCCTCGCCGAACACGTCGAGCCCCGCGCCGAGCAGATGCCCCGTCGTCAGCGCTTCGATCAACCGCGCTTCGTCGACCAGTTCGCCGCGCGCCGTATTCACCAATATCGCGCCCTTCTTCATCGCGAACGGGTCAATCGATCCGCGCGTGTCGTCGGTCAGCGGGATGTGCAGCGAGACGATGTCGCTTGTCGCGAGCAGGCGATCGAGCGGCATAAATTCATACGCCACGTCGCGCGGGCTGCGCGCGGTATAGACGACCTTCGCGCCCAGCGCTTCGAGGACGGGAGCAAGCCGCTGCGCCGAATTGCCGAACCCGACCAGTCCCACCGTTCGCCCCGCGACTTCGCCGACGCTGTCGAGTTCGGAAGGGTCGGCCGTCCACCCCTCGCCCAGCCGCGTCCGCGCATCGAAAAAACAGGTCCGCCGCAGCACCGCCATCATCAGCGACAAAGCCATTTCGGCTACCGCCTGGCTGTTCGTCCCCGGCATGTTGCACACCGCCACGCCATGCTCACGGGCGGCATCGAGCGCGATCGTGTTCACGCCGACACCGAGCTTTTGGATCAGTTTCAACTTCGGCGCCGAGGCGATGAAATCGCCCGTGACCGGCGTCAGCACATGGAGCAGCGCGGTGATCGCGCCCGCGACCTCGTCGAGCGGCGCGGCTTCGTCGACATGCGTCACCACGCCGGCGCCGAAGATCCTGTCGACCGCCTCGCGAAACCCCGGGCTCGGGCGGGCGTGCAGGACAATCATGCCGCCACGGCCCCGATCGATCCGGCGAAGGCCGAGAAGCCGGAGAACACCGCGTCGCCGCCCATCGCTTCCTCGATCCGCAGCATCTCGTTCCACTTCGCCATGCGTTCGGACCGGGTGAAGCTGCCGACCTTGAGCTGCCCCGCGTTCCAACCCGTCGCAAGATGCGCGATGGTGACATCCTCGCTTTCACCCGACCGCGCCGAGACGATTGCGCCCCAGCCGAGAGCGACCGCGGCATCAAGTGCCGCCTTCGCCTCGGTCACCGTCCCCACCTGATTGACCTTGATCAATGCCGCGTTGCACACCGCCGCCTCGCCCGCGCGTTCGACGCGTGCGGCGTTGGTGACGAGTACGTCGTCGCCGATGATCTGGACGCGATCGCCGATGGCCGCAGTGACCGCCGCCATCGTCGTCCAGTCGTCCTGCCCCGCCGGATCCTCTATCGACAGGATCGGATAGCGCCCCGCCCATTCGACGATGCGCGCCGCCATCTCCTGTCCCGAGAGGCGCCCGTCGTCGAGCGCGAGGTTATAGCCGTCGGCATCGCCAAGCTCGTTCGCCGCGATGTCGAGCGAGATGAACACCTCATCGCCGGCGCGATGCCCACTCGCCTCGATCGCCTTGGTCAGCGTGTCGAGGGCATCCTCGTTCGACGCGAAGTTCGGCCACCAGCCGCCCTCGTCCGCGACGCCCGAGAGCGGACCTTTCGCCTCCATCAGCTTGCCTGCGGCGCGATACACATCGTCCGTGATTTCGAGCGCGCGGCGAAAGCTTCCGGCCTTCGGGCACATGATCATGAAATCCTGCACATCGGTGCGCCGCCCGGCGTGAGCGCCGCCCCCGAATATCTGGATTTCGGGGAGAGGGATGCGCACCTTGGCGTCGCCCGCGAGATAGCGCCACAAAGGCAACCGCGCATCGGCAGCGGCAGCGTGGAGGACCGCCATCGACACGGCGACGACGGCGTTGGCGCCAAGCCGCGCCTTGTTGGGGGTGTTGTCGAGCGCGCAGAGCGCCGCGTCGACCGAAGCCTGTTCCCGCGCGTCCATGCCGGCGATCGCGCTTGCGATTTCCGAACCGATCCCGGCGACCGCGCGATTGACGCCGAAGCCGCCAAATGCATCGCCGCCGTCGCGCAGGTCTATTGCCTCATGCGCGCCGCGCGAGGCGCCCGCCGGGGCGATCGCCCGGCCCACCGCGCCCGATTCCAGCACCACCTCGGCCTCGACGGTGGGGCGGCCGCGCGAGTCCCAGAGCTGGCGGCCGGTGACGGAGGCGATACGCGAAGTCATGCAAGATTCCTTTTCCAGTTGGCGACGAGCGCGTCGATCGATTGCGGCGCGAGGACGAGCGCTCGCGCCTGATCGCGCACGATGCGCCGATGTTCGGGGTCGGTCAGATATTGTGCGGGCGACTTGCCCTCCACGCGCGCGAGCAACAGCGCGGCGGTGAGCCCGCCGGCGCGTTTCAGCAAGCCGTCCGCGTCTTCCCAATCGATCCCCGCCCGATACGCATCGACGAGCAAGCCGGCCGCCTGCTCCAGCCGAAGATCGTCGAGCCATACCGCCTTGAGCAACAGGTGCGTCGCACAGAAAGCGAGATCGAACGCCGGATCGCTGTAGACAGCGCATTCGGCGTCGAGGAAGACCGGCCCGTCGGGACTGACGAGGATATTCTTGGGGCTCACGTCGCCATGCACCAGCGCAACCTTGCGCGCGACGAGATCGTCGGCGAGCGCGTTCAGCGCGGGCGCCAATTCGGTGTCCTTGCGTGCGACATGCAGCAGGAAGGGATCAACGCGCAGCGCGCGGAACATCTCGTCGTTCGGAAAGGCATCGCGGTCGGCCGCGTTGTTCGCCGTCGCGGCATGCACGGCCACGATCCCGCGCCCCACCGCGGCGGCAAAATCGCCATCGACGCGGCCCGCGACCAGTTCGTCTTTCCACACCGGGCAATCAGGCAGAAAGCGCATCGCGAAGGCATGACCCGTGGGAAGCTCGGCGAGCACTTCGGGCGCGATCCGCGGGTCGACATCCCGCGCGCGCTTCAGCCAGCGCACCTCGGCCTGACCGCGTTCGATCGGCGCGTGCCATTCGGCGGCGACGCGAAGCTGCGGCAGCGGGCGCTTGACGACAATCGGGCCCGACGGCGTCTCGACCTTCCATACGTCGCAGGACACGCCGCCGGTCAGCGGTTCGAGAACGACATCGCCCTCGCCCGCCAGTCCGGCGCCGCGCAATTCACGGACGATGTCGACGTCGGCCGTCACGTCACAGCTTCTCCCTGATCCAGGCGCCGACAAGTTCGGCCGCATTCTGGCGTTCGGCGATCGAATCCTCGAAATAATGCGCGCCGGGTATCAGTTCGAGTTTCTTGTCGGTCGATCCAAGGAAGTCGAAAATCTTGCGCGCGTCGCTTGGAAAGACGCCGGTGTCGGCGAGGCCCTGCACGACCAGCGCGGGCGTGTCGTGCTTGGCGAGGTGCGGCTGCCCCTGGCACGGCGAGGTTTCGAGGCTCCACATGTTGAGCCAGGTCTTCAGCGTATTCGCGCGCCCGATGCTCGGCGTGCGGTTCGCGACCGCAGGGTCGCCGCGATAGCACCAATTGGGTTTGCGGTCCGACGGGTCGATGGCCGGATCGACGCAGCGGATATCGCCCCAGCAGCGGAACATGGGGAAGATGCGATCGGGGATGCCGGCGGCATTCAGCCGCGCGAGTTCAGCCTTTGCCCAATCCGTGATGCGCTGGTTGCGCGCGCGCTGGCCGGCACGATATTTTGCGATGAACGCGTCCGAATAGGGTGGGCCGTTATCGGGATTGAACGGGTCGAGTTCGGGATCGGTCAGTGTCGGGTCAGTCTCGTCGATCACCGACGCGTCCATCCAATCGGTGAGCACCTCGGGGCGGCCCTGATGCGCGTTGAAGCTGATGTAGAGATCGCCCTTGATAAGGCTTGCGAGCGCATCCTGCCCTGCCGACGGCAGCCGGTCCGTCAGCGTCGGCGCGATCGCTTCGGCCTGATAGGCGCCCATCAGCGACCCGCCGCCCGAATTGCCGAGGATGACGATCTGCTCGACCCCAGCCTCCTCCTTCAACCATTTCATGCCGACGCCGATGTCGAGAACGGCGTGCTCGAGCAAAAACTGATCCTCGAACCCGCGATAACGAGTGTTCCAGCCCAGGAAGCCGAAGCCCTGTCGCGCAAAATAGGGAGCGATATAATGTTCGGCGAAATCGACATTATAGTGCGTCGCGATGATCGCGACCTTCGGGCGCTTCCCCGCCTCGGTCCAGTAAATGCCCTGGCACGGGTGTCCGCCCGCCTGAATCCTCGGCGCCGTCGGCGACACCAGCCCGACAAATCGCGCGTCCAGTCCCTCGATCCCGTTCGGGTCCATCATCATCTCTCCTGATTATAGATATTGTTCAGCGGGTCACTTCGAAGGGCAGCGTGTAACCGTCCAACCCCGCGCGGATCGCCTTCTTGTCGATCTTTCCTGTCGGCCCAAGCGGGATCTCCTCGACGAACAGCACATCGTCGGGCATCCACCAGCGCGCGATCTTGCCGTCGAGATACGCCTTGAGATCGTCGGCGCAGGCATCGGCGCCGTCCTTCAGTTGACAGAGCAGGATCGGCCGCTCGTCCCATTTCGGATGCGCGACGCCGACGACCGCGGCATTGGCGACGGCATCGTGCCCCATCGCGATATTCTCGATCTCAATCGAACTGATCCACTCGCCCCCCGACTTCACGACGTCCTTCGCGCGATCGGTGATCTGCATATAGCCTTCGCCGTCGATCGTACTGACGTCGCCGGTGTCGAAGAATCCCTCGGCATCGAGCACATCGCCGCCCTCGCCGCCATAATAGGCGCCCGCGATCGTCGGCCCTTTGACCATCAGCCGCCCTGGCGTCTTGCCGTCGTGCGGCAGGCGATTGCCGGAATCGTCGACAAGCTTCATCTCAAGCCCGCAGAGCAGCCTGCCCTGTTTCAGCTTATATGCCATCTGCTCGCCCTCGGGCTTCGCAGCGACCGCGGCATTGGGTACCGATACCGTGCCGAGCGGCGAGGTTTCGGTCATGCCCCAGCCCTGGATGACATCGACGCCATAATCGTCGCGGAAGGTGCGGATAATCGACTCGGGGCATGCAGAACCGCCGATCGTCACCCGCTCCAGCGTGGTGAAGCGCTTTCCATTTTCCTGCATATATTGCAGCAGCATCTGCCACACTGTTGGCACGGCGGCCGAATAGGTCACGCCCTCTTGCTCGATCAGATTATAGATGGATTCGCCGTCCATTCGCTGCCCCGGCAGCACCAGTTTGGCGCCGACCGCGGGCGCCGAATAGACGACGCCCCATGCATTGGCATGATACATCGGGACGACGAGCAGCACCGTGTCGCGCGCCGAGAGCGCGAGCGCGTCGCGCTGCAACGTCATCAGCGCATGGATATAGTTGGAGCGGTGCGAATAGAGCACGCCCTTGGGATTGCCCGTCGTGCCGCTGGTATAGCAAAGCCCGCACGCCGCATTCTCATCGAACCCGCCCCATATATATTCGCACGGCTGGCCGGCGATCCAGTCGTCGAAGGCGGTCGCGGCAAAGCTGGTTTGCGGCATCGAAGCGGCGTCGCAGAAAAAGACCACCTTCTCGATCGACGGCACCTGGGGAAGCAATTGCTCGACCAGCTCGGCGGTAGCGGGGTCGGCGATGAGCAGCCGGTCGCCGGCATGGTTTGCGATATAGGCGATCTGTTCAAGGAACAGCCGCGGATTGAGCGTGTGAAGCACCACTCCCATCCCCGCCGCACCATACCAGGCCGCCAGATGACGCGCGCCATTCCACGCCATCGTCGCGACGCGGTCGCCGCGCTTGATTCCCTCGGCCGCCAGCGCATTCGACACGCGCTTCGCATCGGCATGAACATCGGCCCAGGTCGATCGGGTTACGTGCCCCTCCGCGTCGCGCGACACGATCTCGCGCGCGCCGTGCCAGTTCGCTGCATGGTCGATGATCCGGTCGACCGTCAGCGGCACATTCTGCATCAACCCGTCCATGCGATCCTCTCTCCCTTATCGCTTTAATAGATAGTATGCTAAGTATTTCCCGATTGCAACGCCGCTCTGCCTTGCTTCGGCCTTCCCGCTCTTCTAGCGTGGCGCGGTCGGCATCCCGCCGGCAACGGGGCCAACATAGCGTCATATGCGCACCAACCAGCTTATCATCGCGCTTTTTCAACGCTTCTGTTGGCTTGACGAGGGGCTTCAGGCGCGGCTGCACGATCACGGCTGGCCCGACGTCAACCGCCCGCAATCGATGGTCATGACCAATATCGTCAGCGGCATCGTGCGCCCGTCGGACATTGCGCGCAACCTCGGCGTATCGCGGCAGGCGATCCACAGCACGATCGGCCAGATGATAAAGCTGGGCATCGTCCAGCTCGAGGTCGATCCCGAGGACCGCCGCCATATGATCGTTTCGTTGACCGGCCTCGGCGCGCGCATGCGCAAGGATGCGCAGCGCTCGATGGACGCGCTCACCGCACAGATCGCCGCGCGGCTGGGGCAGGACAGGTTCGATGCGCTCCTCGCCGCGCTCGAGGCCGACTGGGGCGACAATATCGAACCTGCCCCCGTCTCCCGGACTACGCACAAAGCCTAGGCAGCGAGCGCTTTCGCCACCGCCACCAGACGCCCGGCAGTCATGTCGACAAGCGATGCGGGAAGCGCTTCTTTCAAGCTGCCGTCCTCGGCAAAGGCTGCGTGGGCGTTCGGTACCACCACCTGTTCGGGAATCACGAGCATCTGGATCGTCGACAGGATCTGGCGCAGGTGCATCAAGCCGCGCAGCCCCCCGAACGGACTGATCGAGGCCGACATGATCGCCGCCGCCTTGCCGCGATAGGCAGATAGCGCGACAAGCCCCTCGTCGCCGGTTGGGCGCGATGCCCAGTCGATGGCATTCTTTAGCAGCGGCGATAGCGAGCCGTTATATTCGGGAGAGACGAAGAGCAGCCCGTCCTGCGCCGCGAACAGCTCTTTGAGCCTCAGCGCGTCGGGCGGAAAGGCATTGGCCTCAAGCGCGGCGGAATAGAGCGGCAGATCGAACGCCGCCAGATCGACCCGCGTCACGTTCGCGCCTTGAGATTCGAGACTGACGGCGGCGAGGTCGCCCAAGGCGCGGTTGAATGATCCTTCGCGGACGCTTCCCGCGATGACGGCAATGCTGGTCATTTTCCCTCCCGAGCAATATAGTTAGAATACTAACCTATTGTCGCTTCGCGAGGCAAGTTGCAAGCCGTCAGGCCTTGATATCCGACAGTACCGACAGTTTCTGCGTCTCTTCGGCCAGATTGCCGATCACACGGCGCATCAGACCTTGCAGCACTTCGACCTCCTCGTCGGTCATCCCCTTGGTCGCGATCTCGTGAATCTCGGCGTTCATCGGGGCGAGAATCAGTTCGAGCTTCTTGGCGTGCGGAGTCAGGTGGATGAAGGTCTTGCGGCGATCGTCGGTCGTCTTCTTGCGCGTGATCAACCCGGCCTTCTCCAGCCCCTTCAGCGCGACGACCGTCGTCGGTTCACGCATGCCCACGCGCTCGCTAAGCTCGCGCTGCGTGATCCCGTCCTCGCGCCACAGCTGGCGCAGGAAACGCCACTGCCCCGCCGACACGTCGTGCGTCAGCGTGCGCCGTTCGAGGAGCCGCGAAAAGGAACGAAAGACGACGCGCGCCAGATATCCGATGCTGTTCTCAGGATCGGTATAATATTCGGCCGGATGCCGATAATCCTGTGTTTTCTTTACCAAAATCCTGCTCCCCTGTCGCGAGCTCCGGCACCGGGCGCCAGCCCGCGCAAGAGGGAACCTTAGGACGCGAAGATTCGCGCGGCAACCATCTTCATCGCCATCTTGGATCGTATCCCCCTTCCAACCCCGCGATAATGTTGGACAAGATCGAGCGACTCATTTACTTAGAATGCTAAGTGAATGGAGCTAGCGTGCAGGAATTTATCCGGATACGAGCTGGTGCGGTGCCCTTGCCGCTCGCCAATGTCGACACCGACATGATCATCCCGGCGCAATATATGAAGGCGCTGACCCGTTCCGGCCTTGGCAAGCACCTCTTTCAGGAGTTGCGGTTTGACCGAAATGGCGCGGAGCGGGACGATTTCGTCCTGAATCAGCCGCAGGGCCGAAACGCGCAAATTCTCGTCGCCGATCGCAATTTTGGCTGTGGCTCCTCGCGCGAACATGCTGTGTGGGCGCTCACGGACTTTGGCTTTCGCTGTGTCATAGCGCCGAGTTTCGGCGACATCTTCGCCGGCAATGCGCGCAAGAACGGCCTGTTGCTGATCCGCTTGCCCGAAGAAGCATGTACGCGCCTGCGCGAAGAAATCGCGCTTGCGCAATATGCGCCGATCGAGGTCGATCTGGCGGCGCAGCAGATCCGCCTTGCGTCGGGCGAAACGATCGCGTTCGACATCGATCCCGACGACCGCCGCATCCTGATGGAGGGGCTTGACGATATCGAACGTAGCCTGCGCCACGCCGATGCGATCGCGCGGTTCGAAGCGGCGATCTAGACGAGCATTTCGGGCGACGCGATATGGCCCGCAATCGCGCTTGCGGCGGCGAGCGCGGGGCTCATCAAATGCGTGCGTCCACCCCGCCCCTGCCGGTTCTCGAAATTGCGGTTCGACGTAGCCGCGCAGCGCTCGCCCGGCTGCAGCCGGTCGGCGTTCATACCGACACACATGGAGCAACCCGGTTCGCGCCAGTCGAAGCCCGCGTCGCGTAGAGTGTCGGCGATGCCCTCCGCCTCAGCCTGCCGCTTGACCAGCCCCGACCCCGGGACGACCATCGCGCGAACATGTGGCGCGACACGGCGGCCGCGAACAACGTCGGAGACGATGCGCAAATCCTCGATCCGGCTGTTGGTACAACTGCCGATGAAGACCCGGTCGAGCCGTTGACCCGCGACCCGGGTCCCCGGCGCGAGCCCCATATAGACAAGGGCCCGCTCGGCCGATGCCCGCGCATCGGAGTCGGCTAGTGTTGCGGGATCGGGCACATGGCCGTCGATCGCGACGACCTGTGACGGATTCGTCCCCCAGCTTACCATCGCCCGAACGTCGCGTGCATCGATGGCAAGCTCGCGGTCGAAAAGCGCACCGTCGTCGCTGGTGAGAGCGCTCCACCGGGCCATTGCGGCATCCCAGCTATCGCCGCGGGGAGAGGCCGGGCGGCCCGCGAGATATGCAAAGGTCGTCGCATCTGGCGCGACGAGGCCTGCGCGCGCGCCCATTTCGATGCTGAGGTTGCAGAGCGTCATCCGCCCCTCCATCGACAGCGCGCGGATCGCCGTCCCGCAATATTCGATCACATGCCCGCCGGCACCGTCGACCCCGATCAGGCCGAGCAGGTGGAGCGCCAGATCCTTGGCATGGACATGCCGCGCAAGCGTGCCATCGACGATCACGCGCATGTTGCGCGACCGGCGCTGGCGGATCGTCTGCGTCGCCAGCACATGCTCGACCTCCGATGTCCCGATTCCAAAGGCGAGCGCGCCAAAGGCGCCGTGCGTCGAGGTATGGCTGTCGCCGCAAACGATCGTCATTCCCGGCTGCGAGCGCCCCTGTTCGGGTCCGACGACATGAACAATACCGCCGCGCGGATCGCCCATCGGGAAATTCTCGATCCCGAACCGCCGCGTATTGTCGACCAATGCCTCAAGCTGGGCCCGCGCCTCCGCATCGGTCACGCCGGCCAGCCCTGCCGTCTGGCCGGCCGTCGGCACATTATGATCGGACAGCGCCAGCGCCCGTTCCGGCCGCCGCACCGTTCGGCCCGCAGCCGCCAGCCCGGCAAAGGCCTGCGGCGAAGTCACTTCATGGAGCAGGTGCAGATCGATGTAGAGCAGGGTTTCCCCGTCGTCGTCGGCGACGGCATGCGCGTCCCAAATCTTGTCATAGAGGGTGCGCGGGGGCGGCATTGTCATTCTGTGCAAAACCCTGCCCTCAAAGTCCGATCGTCGAATCCCGTCACCACTTACCCCCGAACATCGCCCACATAGATACTTAGATATCTAAGTTATTATCGCGAGACGAACATCGGAGCAAGAATTTTCGGGGTTTCCGGCGCGGCCTTGCCGGTCGAACACCCGGACGCTGCGCTTTCCCTTTCTGTAACCTCGACGCCTCTGGCGGCGAACACTGACTGAGCTTGCGAAGACCGCGACTGCGACAAACCCCAGAAGGACAGCATCATGATCCGACATATTCCCGCCGTGCTTGCCGCCGCACTCATGCTGGCCGGTCCCGCTTCTGCGGCTGCCCCGGCACCGCAGGGCACCACCCGAACAGATCTCCGGCGTCACGATCTTTCGATACCGGGCCGCGAAACGGTCCAGGCGCGCATCGATATCGCGCCCGGCGCAGTAGCGCCCTGGCATCGCCACCCCGGCGAAGAGGTGATCTATATCCTTGAAGGCACGCTCGAATATCAGCTTGAGGGCGAGGCGCCCGTCACGCTGAAAGCCGGTGACGTGCTGTTCGTCCCGACCGGCGTCGCACATATGGCACGCAATCGTACCGCGAATAATGGCGCCGAACTCGCGACCTATATCGTCGAAAAAGGCAAGCCGCTTCTTGTCCCGGCCAAGGATATCCAAATACCCTGACCCCGGCGACCGGCCAATAATGCAATATTTAGAATTGAAAGGCACAAGAACGACGGGGACCAGGGAGAGAATGCATGTTCAGCGTCCTCGAATGCGTGGTCCATCAGCATGATCTGCGTTTTGTCCTGATCGCCGCGCTGGTCTGCATCCTCGGGAATATCAGCCTTTTCGTCGTTCTGAACCGCTCGACGCACTGCGTCGACGCCCGCCGGCGCCACTGGCTTGTGGTCGCCGCGGTAGCCGAAGGCATGGGGGTATGGGCGACGCATTTCGTGGCGATGCTTGCCTATCGCGGATCGATGCCGATTCGCTTCGACGTCGGCCTGACCATCCTGTCGGTCGCCATCGCGATCGCCTTTTTTTGGTGTAGTTTCCGCTGGCTGGGCAAGGCGCCGGACGCGCGTCGCTGCGCGCTCGCGGCGGTGGGGGCGGCAATCGGCGTCGCGGCGATGCACTTTATCGGCATGGCGTCGATCATCGCCCCCGCGCGCGTCACCTACGACTGGGCACCGATCCTCATCTCGGTGACGCTGTCGGGATTTTGCTTTTTCGCCGCGTTTCTTGCCTTCGCGCGGGCGAAGGGCTGGAAGAAGATTGCACTGCCTGCAGCGTTCGCCGTGCTCGCCATCGTCGTCCTGCATTTTACCGCGATGTCGGCGACCACACTCGTCCCCGACCCGACACGTGGCAGCATTCCCGGGGCAACGAGCAGCCGCGACTGGCTGGTTCCCGCGATCGTCATCGCCAATGTCGCGCTGGTAGCCCTCGCGCTCACCGGATCGCTCGTCGACCGCTGGCTTACCGACGCACATGGCCTTGCCGACGCGACGCTCGAGGCGCTTGCGATCACATATGACGGACGGATCATCGAGGTGAACGCGCGTCTTTGCACGCTCCTTGGCGTCAGCAGCGGCGCAATCGCCGGCAGCACCCCGTCCGACTGGTTCGTCGCCAGCAACGGCACGGCCTTCGAACCGCCGAACGGCCATTCCGCCGAAGCGCGCCTGCGCACCAGCATCGACGAAGATCATATCCTCGAAATTGCGACGCAGACGATCGAATATCGTGGACGAAGCTGCCAGGTTCTTGCGATCCGCGACCTGTCCGATCGAAAGCGCGCGCAGCGGGCGATCGAGCATCTGGCGTCGCACGACGCCCTCACCGACCTGTCGAACCGGGCTCACTTCGGCCGGGCGCTCGACGCGGCAATCGGTGCGAAGAAACCTTTCGCACTGCTCGCGCTCGACCTCGACCGGTTCAAGGCGGTGAACGACATATTCGGCCACGGAGCCGGGGATGAAATCCTGTGCCGCATCGCCGACATCCTCCGATCCGCCGTGCGTGCGGACGACGTTGTCGCGCGTATCGGGGGCGATGAGTTCCTTGTGATCCAGACCGGTGCTTCAAGCCCTGACGATGCCCGCAAGCTTTCGGCCCGCATTCTCGATACACTCGCGATCGAAATGGACGTCGCGCGCGATCCGATGGCGGTCGGGGTAAGCATCGGCGTCGCGCTCTTTCCGCAAGACGGAACCGATGCCGAGGTACTGCAGCGCAATGCCGATACCGCGCTCTATCGCGCAAAGAACAACGGCAAGGGCAACGCCGCCTTTTTCGATCAGGAGATGGACGCGCTCGCACGCGAACGCCGGGCGCTAGAGCATGACCTGCGGCACGCCATCGCCCGCGACGAGCTTCGCATCGTCTATCAACCGCTCGTCGCGACCGCTTTCGCTTCGGTCGTCGGTTATGAAGCGCTGCTTCGCTGGGAGCATCCCGAACGCGGCGACGTTCCGCCCGACTATTTCATCCCGGTCGCGGAAGAAATCGGTGCCATCGTACCGATCGGCGAGTGGGTGCTGCGCGAAGCCTGCCGGGCCGCGGCAAACTGGCCGAAGAATGTCTCGATCGCCGTCAACGTGTCGACCATCCAGTTTCAGGTACCGAACCTGCCTGCCGTCGTCCGCGACGCTTTGTCGCAATCGGGCCTTGAGGCGCACCGGCTCGAACTCGAAATCACCGAGACCGCTTTTGTGCGCAACAAACACAGCGCATTGAAAGCACTCCACGAAATCCGTGCTCTCGGCGTCCGGATCGCGATGGATGATTTCGGCACCGGTTACTCGTCGCTGAGCAATCTCAAGGCCTTTCCGTTCGATAAGATCAAGATCGACAAGAGCTTCGTTGCCTCGATCCCCGATGACGAGGCGGCGCGGTCGATCGTGCGGGCGATCATCGGGCTCGGCCGAAGCTTCAACATGCCGATCGTGGCCGAAGGGGTCGAGACCGGAGAGCAGCGACAGATGCTGCTCGACGAGGGGTGCCCACAGGCGCAGGGATATTATTTCGGCCGGCCGGCGCCCGATCCCTTCCAGCCCGAAACATGGCCACTCGCCGCGCCCGACATCGAAATCCGCGACGCCGAACGCTAAGCCTTCGAAAGTCGGCGATGGCCTTCGTGCCGCGAATGAGGCACAAACCATCGCGATGGCAGGATGCGGGGGATCAGTTTGGCCGGTGACGGACCGTCAGTCCGCCGAAGGACCGGAACGCCCTCCATATCCGTGCAGGCGCATCTGACCTATGGCGGGCGCTACCGACGCGGATATCATCGCCGCTGCTGCCGCGGGCGAACGCGACGCATTCGAAGCGTTGCTTCGCGACCATTATGATCGCATCCACGGCCTTGCCTGGCAGTTGACCGGATCGCGTGCAGATGCCGACGATATCGCGCAGGATGTTTGCTGCATTCTCGCCGAGAAACTTTCCGCCTTTCGCGGCGATGCGAAGTTCACGACCTGGCTGTGCAGCATCGTCTATAACGCCTGCCGCGATTTTCACCGGCGCCGATCGGCCTTCACGCGTTTCGCCGGCCGGTTGAGTGTCATGACCGGATTGGCGCGCGGCCCCGACGGCCGCGACCTTTACGATGCCATCTGGATCGAAAGCGCGATCGCGCGTTTGAAACCCGAGCTTCGCGACACTGCGATCCTGATCGCCGGACAGCAGCTTTCGCACGCCGAAGCCGCACAGATATTGGGCGTCGCAGAAGCGACCATATCGTGGCGAATGCACGAGATTCGGCGCCAGATCGCCCCGAAGGCCGACCCCGACGACTGATCGCGCCGGGCGTTTCGAATTATTTTTCAGAGGCCGCCAAGGATTTCCCGCGCCCCGGCGTCACAGGGACATGCGGGCGATTGTGCGCCGCTGTTGCCAAGGGAGACATGTCATGTCCCGTTTCCGTCTGATGCTCACTGCGGGCCTGTCGATGACGTTAATCACCGCCTGCTCGCAATCGAACGAACCCGATATCGCCTCGCCGTCGTCCGACACTTCGGCACCGACACCGAAAGCCGAACTGGAAGAAGACGCTTCGGCAATCGTCGTGACGGGCCGGCAGATCGCGTCGCCCGTCATGGACGCGCCGATGCCGATATCGGTGATCAGTTCGGAAAGCCGCAGAGCGCCGCCCCCGGCGTCGACGCAGAATATTGTCGTGACGGGGACCGCCCTGCGCGCGGCGCACCCCGACCGGATCAGACCCTATTATCAGGATGTGGGCCGGGACAAATTCACCTCTACTTCGGAAAATCCGTTCAAGATCGCGCGCGACGAGCCTGTGTCGACCTTTTCGATCGACGTCGACACCGCATCCTATTCCTTTGTCCGCGCCTCGCTGAACAACAATGCACTGCCCCAGCCGGCCGCAGTACGAAGCGAAGAGTTGATCAACTATTTCCCCTATGACTATGCCGCACCGCGCAGCGCGCAGCAGCCCTTTTCCTCGAACGTCGCAGTCTTCCCCAGCCCGTTTACGGTGGGCCGCAAGCTCGTCCGCATCGGCATCAAAGGTTATGAAATCGAGCGTGCGACGCGGCCGCGCGCGAACCTCGTCTTCCTGATCGACACGTCGGGGTCGATGGACGCGCCGAACAAGCTGCCACTCGTCAAGAAATCGCTCGGACTGCTGCTCGACCAACTCGATCGCAACGACCGCGTGTCGATCGTGACTTATGCCGGCAGCGCAGGCACCGCGCTCGAGCCGACCCCGGCGAGCCAGAAAGACAGGATATTGGCGGTGATCGACCAGCTCGGCGCGGGCGGCAGCACGGCGGGCGCCGAGGGCATCCGCCAAGCCTATGCGTTGGCCGAACGCAACCGCGATCCGAACGGCGTCAACCGCGTTATCCTGGCCACCGACGGCGACTTCAACGTTGGCATCACCGACCAGAATGAACTGAAAGGTTATATCGAGCGCGAGCGCGGCAAGGGCATTTTCCTCTCGGTCCTCGGTTTTGGCATGGGCAATTACAACGATGCGCTGATGCAGACGCTGGCCCAGAACGGCAATGGCGCCGCGGCTTATATCGACACGCTTGGTGAAGCGCGCAAAACGCTGGTCGACGAAGCCACTTCGACGCTCTTCCCGATCGCAAAGGACGTGAAAATCCAGGTCGAGTTCAACCCGGCGACAGTCGCCGAATATCGGCTCATCGGCTATGAAACGCGGATGCTGAACCGCGACGATTTCGACAATGACAAGGTCGATGCGGGCGATGTCGGTTCGGGACAGACGGTGACGGCGCTTTACGAGATTGTTCCCGTCGGCGGACCACGGACGATGGGCGATCTGCGCTACAGCAAGCCTGCTCCACGAACCGTTGCTGCGGCATCCAGCGAATATGGCTTTGTGAAGATCCGTTACAAATTGCCCAAATCGGACCGCAGCCAGTTGATCTCTACGCCGATCGACCGCCGCATCGAATTCGCCCGTTTTGCGGACGCACCGCAGGATGCGCGCTTCGCGACGGGAGTCGCGGCCTTTGCCGAGTTGCTCCGCGGCGGAAAATACAGCGGCTCGATGACCTATGACGATGTGCTGCAAATCGTCGGCGCGTCGCGCGGCACCGACGATTTTGGATATCGCATGGAACTGGTCCAGATGGTCCGCGCCGCCAGGACGGCCGGATCGATGGCAAAGCTGGAACGCTAACATGGAGCGGCGGCGGTTCAACGAGGCCGCCGCCGCATCCGCCCTGCCCGTTTTGATCGAGCAATCGGTATATTCGACCGCTGCGATATTGTGCGTATAAGGTCCGACGATGTTCATGCCCCTTTCCTTGCGCCTGCCGTTTCGACATCGCTCGACAGCGCGCCGGGCCGCGTCGGGGACATCGCGGCCATGACGGGCGATGACGATCTGACAGCCTTCCTGCCCGATCCGCCGCCACCTGCGCCGAAACGGCGCGAAGCTGCGATTTCCGAGGCGCTTGCCCGCTTCGACGGTGCGCCTGCGCCGGCCGTTGCGACCCGGCCCGGAAGAGCATCCTGGTGGGCCAATCTGGCGCGTCCGCAGGCCGGCATATTTGCGGCCGCCGCGCTCGTCGCCGCGATCAGCCTGCCCTTTGCATGGACGACGCTTGAACACAGCTCTCCGGCCGCCGACGAACGGGTTCTGCGGGATGTTCCGGCAAAGACGCCCGTTGTCGCGCGTGACACCGTCGAAGTGCCCGCCCCGGTAGCCATCGCGCCCTCCCCGTCGCCCGCGAAAGTGCCCGAGAGTGGGAACATCGCCCCACCCGCGATCCAGCCCGCCCTTGCGCCTCCGGCCGCGAAACCCGTCGAAATTGCGCGGGCGGAGGCCGCTGCGCCGGCCGCCAAAGTCGAAGAACGCAGTGCGATCACCGTCACGGCCCAGCGCGCCGCGCGCCCGGTACAGGACGCGCCGAGCGCCATTACGGTAATTTCCGGCGATGTCGCTGAAGATACGGTCGTCGTCACAGGAACGCGCATAGCGGCGCGCGGTGCCCCGAGGCGCGGCGACTGGAACGCCTGCACGGTGAACGACCCCAGCCGAACGCTGTCACGGTGCAAAAGGCTGGCGAACAAGGGCGCGAAGGCGGTTCGCGCGCAAGCCGACGCGCATCTCTCCGACGGGCTGGCACAGGCGTGGGAGGGCGATCTGGATGGCGCGATCTCGGCGTTCGATCAGGCGATTGCCGTCGCGCCCGATTTGTCGGTGGCCTATCTCAATCGCGGCCTTGCCTACGATCGACAGGGGGAAAGCGCGCGCGCGATCGCCGACCTCGACCGGGCGGTCCAGCACGCGCCCCAATCCGCGCGTGCCTATTACAACCGCAGCCTTCTGCTACGAAAGCGGGGCGACACGAAGCGCGCCGACATGGACGAACGGCGCGCGATCAATCTCGACCCCCGATATGATTCGATACGCCAGCCGCGGGAGCGCGACTAGGCGAGGCCGACTAAGCTTCGATTCCTGTACGGATGGCCGTCATCGTCGCCGGCAACTCCTAGCCGATGATAGTCCTGCACAATCTGCGACAGGGTCGACAGCGCGAGTGTGGCCGGATCGCGCGTCGCCGGGATCAGCCCGACCGACGTGCGAAGCTTGCGGCGAAGCTCCTCGGGCACACCCGCGTCGCGCAAGGCGCCTTGCCGGACGTCCTGCGTCCGCTGGCTACCGATCGCTCCGACATAAAAGGAAGGGAGGTCGAGCGCACGTGGCAGCAACTCCTCTTCCCAATCGCGGTCGTGAAAAACCGAAATGATCGCGGTCCACCGATCGGTAAAGAGGGACGGCAAGTCCGTCCGCGTGGTTAGTCGGACGGTGTCGAAACCCTCGGCATCGAGGTCCGCCAGCGCCCGTTGGTCTGGTGAAAGCACGCTAACTTCCGCGCCAAAGGCCGCCGCGAGACGCGCCAGCGCGGTAAGCTCTTCGCCTTGCCCCATCGCGACGATGCGGAGCGGCGGTGCATAACCGACACGAAAGCTTCCGCGGTCCCAGCCGGCCATCGCATGCGTGACGGCCGAACTATCCGAACACACGCCATCTTCGGCCAGCCGCAGAACTGCCATTTCACGGCGGCCATGCCGCGACAGCGCTTCGGCGATCGCTTTCCGATCTGGCCGCGGATTGAACAGGAGATCAATACCGCCGCCGCAAGGAAGGCGGATGTCCAGATAGGGCGACCCCGCGCCGAACCGTACGAGCCGGGCGCGTCCGTCGGCAAGCGTCCCGATCGCCTCTGCAACGACCGCCGCCTCGATGCAGCCGCCTGAAAAGGACCCGACATACCGGCCGTCCTCCGCGACCGCCATCTGGGCGCCGATCGCGCGCGGAGAGGAGCCCTCGATTGCAGTCAGGGTCACAAGGATCGTCGCAACCTCTTCCTCGGCCCGCTGCAGGATAAAGCGCAATATGTCCGTCGGCGTTGTTGCTATCATGCGTATTTTGCTTTGAAGTCTCCGGATGCACCAGAGGCGCCGAACGGGAGGTGATTTGTGAGCGACGCAGGCGACATCGCCGCCATCCTGCTTGCCGCAGGGGCATCGCGAAGGTTCGGGACAGCCGACAAATTGCTTGCGACGTTCGAGGGCGAGCCGCTGGCGCTGCACGCGGCGCGGCGGATCGTCGAACTAACGCCAGGACGGCGCATCGCCGTCTGCCCGGATGACCACGGAATGCTCGCAGAATTGCTTGCGTCGCGGGGTTTCGAGATTGTCGTCAATCCGTATCCTGAACGCGGGTTGTCACACTCGCTGTCATGCGGGATTGCCGAAGCTGCGCGAGGACCGGAAACAGCCGCGCTGGTCTGCCTCGCCGACATGCCCTTCGTCAGCACGGGCCATTTGCGTGATGTCGTCGCGCGTTTCGATCCGTCAGCAGCTCCGGTGGTGGCATCGACCGACGGCGAAGCGACGATGCCGCCTGCGCTGTTCGCCCGTGCGCTGTTCGACCGGCTATGCGCTGGCGAAGGCGACCGCGGCGGAAAAGCCCTGCTGGCCGAGGCCGCACTCGTCCGTGCCCGCGCCGACGAACTGCTCGATATCGACCGGCCGGACGATCTGCCCGGCCACTGATCGCACCACATCGCGATCACGTCATCTCCGGCAGTCTGTCGATGATTTTGTCGAGGGTGATAGGATAGTTGCGTACTCGCGCACCCGTGGCGTTATAAACCGCGTTCGCGACCGCCGCGGCGACACCGCAGATGCCGAGTTCGCCGACGCCCTTCGCTTTCATCGGCGACGTCGTCGGATCGGCTTCTTCGAGGAAGATCACTTCCTGATGCGGAATGTCGGCATGGACGGGGACTTCATAGCCGGCGAGATCGTGATTTACGAAGAAGCCGAAGCGTTTGTCGACCGCGAGTTCCTCCATCAACGCCGCACCGGCGCCCATCGTCATCGCGCCGATCACCTGGCTCCGTGCCGCCTTGGGGTTGAGGATACGACCGGCGGCGCAGACCGCCAGCATCCGGCGGACGCGGATTTCCCCGGTCATCGCATCGACGCCCACCTCGACGAAATGCGCGCCAAAAGTCGATTGCTGAAATTTCTCGGCGAGGTCGCCATATTCCATATTGTCCTCGGCGACGAGTTCGCCGCCGGCCGCCGCATCGCCGAGCGCAATGCTCCGCCGTCCGGCTTTGACCTTGCCATCGGCGAAGACCGCGTCGGATGACAGGCCGAGCTTCTGAATCACGGCTTCGCGCAGTTTCACGCAGGCGGCATAGACGCCGGCGGTCGAACTGTTCGCGCCCCACTGCCCCCCCGAACCGGCCGACACGGGAAAGGCGGAATCGCCGAGCTTCACGACGACCTTTTCGAGCGGCACGCCCATCATTTCGGCGGCGGTCTGCGCAATGATCGTATAGCTTCCGGTACCGATATCGGTCATGTCGGTCTCGATCGTAACGATCCCCGATTTAGCAAGGCGGACGCGCGCCGCCGATGGTCCGTTGAGGTTGTTACGGAACGCCGCCGCGACCCCCATGCCGACCAGCCACCGGCCGTCGCGCGTGGCACCGGGCTTGCCGCGCTTGCTCCAGCCGAACTTTTCGGCGCCGGTCTCCAGGCATTTATTGAGCTGGCGCTGTGAAAAAGGGCGGCTCGGCTTTTCTGGGTCGACCTGCGTGTCGTTCAGAACGCGCAACGCGATTGGATCCATGCCCAGCTTTTCGGCCAATTCATCGACCGCGATTTCGAGCGCCATCAGTCCCGGCGCTTCGCCCGGCGCGCGCATCGCATTGCCTTCAGGCAGATCAAGCACCGCCAGACGCATCGCGGTCATGCGATTTTCGCCGGCATAGAGCAGGCGTGTCTGCGCCACCGCGGTTTCCGGGCCGCCACCCGGCAGATCGCCCGACCAGCTTTCGTGCCCGATCGCGGTCATCTTGCCATCCGCTGTCGCGCCGAGCCGAACGCGCTGGATCGTCGCTGGGCGGTGCGTCGTGTTGTTGATCATCAGCGGCCGCGGAAGCGCGACCTTCACGGGCCTTTTTGCTATTTTGGCACCCAGCGCGGCGAGCAGCACGTCGGCGCGATTGAACAATTTCCCACCGAATCCGCCGCCGATATAGGGGGAGTCGAAGCGGATATTCTCTTTCGGCATGCCAAGCGTCTTCGCCATGTCGCCGACCGACCAGGCGATCATCTGGTTTGACGTCCACACGGTCAGCTTGTCGCCTTCCCACGCAGCGATCGTCGCGTGGGGCTCCATCATCGCATGGCTGTGATCGGGGGTCGTATAGCGCGCATCGAGCTGAACGGGCGCCGAGGCAAAAGCTGAGGCAAAATCGCCTATGGCGCTGTCCGGCTCGGTTCCGAAGGATGCTTTAGGCTTGATCGCGGTATCGATCGCGGCGGCGAGATCGAAAGCGCCCTTTTCACGCGCATATTCGACGCGAACGAGCGAAGCGGCGGCCCGCGCCTGTTCGAAGCTGTTGGCGACCACCAGCGCGATCGCCTGATGATAATGATCGACCGCGGGTCCACCGAGCAATTTGGCGGTGTTGAAATCGCCCTTCGTCAGCTTGCCCGCATTGTCCGCGGTAACGATCGCGACGACGCCCGGCGCCGCTTTGGCTTCATCGAGGTTCATCGACGCAATCCGCCCCTTGGCGATCGCCGATCCGACGACATAGCCATAGGCCTGGTTCGCCGCGACATCGTGGCGCTCATACGCATAGGGCGCGGTGCCGGTCGTCTTTAGCGGGCCCTCGATGCGGTTGGTGGGTTTGCCGACGATCTTCATCTGATCGATCGGGTTGGTCGTTGCGGGCGTGTCGAATTTCATGGCTCAGCCCTTCGCTTGCGCCAGCACCCCGGCGAGCGTGCGCTCGACAAGGGGCAGCTTATAGGCGTTTTCGTGCGTCGTCTTGGCGCCCGCAAGCAGTCCGCCCGCAACCGGCTTCGCGCCGCGCGGTAGCGCCGCCTCGGCCGCTTCGACGCGCCACGGCTTGTAACCGACCCCGCCGAGAGCGACGCGCCCGGTGCCGTCGCGCTGAACGATCACTCCGACCGAAATCAGCGCAAAGGCATAGGACGCGCGGTCACGAACCTTGTGATAGATATGCGTGCCGCCGACAGGCTTCGGCAGCGTGACCGCAGTGATCAGCTCACCCGGCGCCAAAACCGTCTCCAGATGCGGCGTTTTGCCCGGCGCCCGATAGAAATCGGCGATGGGAATCGCGCGCGCCTTGCCCGCCGCGTCGACCGTCTCAATCGCAGCATCGAGCGCACGCATTGCCACGGCCATGTCGCTGGGGTGCGTCGCAATACAAGCGTCGCTGGCGCCGACAACCGCATGCAGCCGATTGAAGCCGCCGATCGCGGCACAGCCACTGCCAGGCTTGCGCTTGTTGCACGGCTGATTGGTGTCGTAAAAATAGGGGCAGCGAGTCCGTTGGAGCAGATTACCCGCGGTCGTCGCCTTGTTGCGCAATTGCCCCGACGCGCCTGCGACCAGCGCGCGCGTCAGCAGACCATAATCACGTCGCACGCGGGCGTCGCTCGCGAGATCGGTGTTGCGCACCATCGCACCAATGCGGATGCCGCCTTCGGGCGTCGCCTCGATCTTGTCGAGCGCGACGCGGCTGACGTCGATCAGGTGCTGCGGTGCTTCGATCTCGAGCTTCATCAGGTCGAGCAGGTTGGTTCCGCCAGCGATGAAACGCGCCCCCGGCGTTTGGGCAAAGGCGGCTGTTGCAGCAGCCGCGCTATCGACGCGTTCGTAGGTAAAGCTCTTCATGCTTTCACTCCCGCCACATCGGTGATCGCATCGATAATATTCGAATAGGCGCCGCAGCGGCAGATATTGCCGCTCATCCGCTCGCGTAATTCGACCTTTGTCACCGTCGGTGCGGCGCTCAGGTCCGCCGTGACATGGCTCGGGATGCCTGCCTTGATCTCGTCGAGCACCGCGACCGCCGAACAGATTTGGCCCGGGGTGCAATAGCCGCATTGATAGCCGTCGTGCGTCACGAATGCGTCCTGCATTGCGTGCATCTTATCCGGCGTACCGAGACCTTCGATAGTCGTGATCTTGTCGCCCCCGTGCATCACTGCGAGGGTCAGGCAGCTATTGATCCGCCGCCCGTCGACGATCACGGTACATGCGCCGCACTGGCCGTGATCGCATCCCTTCTTCGTCCCCGTCAGGTGCAGATGCTCGCGCAGCGCATCGAGCAACGATGTCCGCGTGTCGAGATCGAGCTCGCGCGCCGTGCCGTTGACCTCGAAGGCGACTTTGGCAGTCGGCGGAGCCTTGGCCGCCGGTCCGGCCGCGGTCGCCGTTCCAATAGGGACGAATGTCACCGTGGCGACCGATGCCGCACCGCCCACCAACACGCCACGCCGGGACAGCTCATATTCTTCTGGAGTTTGCATCATGGTCCTCCGTTTCTGTTTCTGTTTGCCGATGGGCGCGGGCGCCCACGGGGGAGATCAGGCAGTCATGCCGCACGACTTATGGCCGCGTCGGCTCAGAAAATTTCGGATTCGAATGCCACCGGTATCATATTAATGCACGGCTTAACAGGCGTCCGCCGAGACCATTGGCCTGTCAGAACCAACGCAAGCGCGGGACGCATGCCTAAAAATCGCGGCTCTCCAATATTGCAAATGCGAGTTAATCTCACTAGTGACGCATCACCGACGCGGCCCAGCCGCCAACAAAGGGGAAAAAGATGCGCCGTTCCATTCGTTTTCTGCTGACCGGATCGGCATTTCTGTGCACCTCGACATTTGCCCTCGCGCAGCAAGACACGTCGCCCCTGCCGACCGACGACGAGACCAGCGATACCATCGTCGTGACTGGCTATGGCCGGACCGATCAGCCCACCGCCGCGACGGGGCTCCCGCTCTCGCCGCTTGAAACGCCACAAACGATCAGCGTCATCACGCAGCAACAGATGAAGGATCAGGCGTTCAACACGATCAACGATGCGCTCGACTTTACCGTCGGCATTTCCAAGAAGGACGTTGATCGTGGACGCAGCGCAATCACCGCCCGCGGTTTCGAAGTCCAGAATTTCCAGCTCGATGGCGCACCGTTCGCCAACGGCAATGTCGGCTTTGGCGAGACCAGCACGGCGCAATATGAGCGCGTGGACCTGGTGCGCGGCGCCGCGGGTCTGATGCAGGGGGCTGGCGATCCGTCGGCGGTCGTCAACCTGATCCGCAAACATGCCACCGAACAGGAATTCGCGGGCAATATCAGCCTCGAGGCCGGATCGTGGGACCGCTTCGCCGCTACCCTCGACATCCAATCGCCCCTCAATGCTGCGGGGACGGTGCGTGCGCGCGCTGTTGCTCAGGCCTATACGCAGGACAGTTTCGTCGATCTGGAAAAGAAGAAGGGCCTCCTTCTCTATGGCGTGATCGACGCCGATCTTGGCGACCGTACGACCCTGTCCATCGGCGCAAGCTATCAGCGCGACGAGCGCGACGGGATCATGTGGGCGCAATTACCCTATTGGTACAGCGACGGCACGCGCACCGACTGGCCGCGCTCCAAGACCACGGGCACCGACTGGGGGCTCTGGAATACCACCGAGATTTCTGCCTTTGCCACGCTGAAGCATAAATTGGGCGGCGACTGGGAAATCCGCGGCGACATCGCCTATCACAAGGGAATCGAAAATTCGAAGCTGCTGTGGCTCGACGGCCTACCGGACCGCATTACCGGCGCGGGCGTCGGCACGTCGGGTTACTGGTACAAGACCAGCCCCGAACAATGGCACAGCAGCATCCAGGCCAATGGCAGCTTCGCGCTGATGGGCGGCCAGCACGACCTCGCGTTCGGCGCGATGGCGAGCCGGGTCGATGACGGCTGGACGAACCGCGATCCGATCGCGATCGACCCGATCGACGACTTCAAAAGCTTCGATGGCCGGCTCGCCGAGCCAGAATGGGGCGAGCGCTACGACATGTCCGGATTCGGCAACACCACGCAGGCAGCGGTTTATGCCTCGACGCGGATCAGCCTGATCGGCGGGCTGAAGCTCATCGGCGGCGGGCGCGTCAGCTATTACAAGCGCAACGAGCATGAGAGCAAATTTGGTTCGCCCTATAGCCTGTCGTACAAGGGCCAGATCACGCCTTATGTCGGACTGGTCTATAACGTCACGGACAATCTGTCCGCCTATGCAAGCTACACCAATATCTTCAAGCCGCAGGGCAATCTGCGCGACCGCAACAACCGCCTGATCGATCCGCTTGAGGGCAGCAACTATGAAGCCGGACTGAAAGCGCTGCTGCTCGATGGCCAGCTCCTTGCGACGGTTTCGGTCTATCGTATCGAACAGGACAATCTTGCGGTCGCCGACGGACTGATCCCCGGCACTCCCCTCACGGCCTATCGCGGCATGAAGGGAACCGTCGCAAAAGGCTATGAGCTGGAAATCGTCGGCAAGATCACACCGCAATGGGACGTCAGCGCCGGTTGGAGCGACTATAGCGCAAAGGACGCCGATGGCGCGCAGGTACTCGCGCATCAACCGCGCCGCGCGTTCAACTTCGCAACCAGATATGATTTTACCGGAACGCTCGACGGCCTGAGCGTCGGCGGCGCGGTAAAATGGGAAAGCCGCCCGCCGGTGACCGCCGTCAATCCCGGCACGAATGTCGAGGAGCGGATCGGTCAGCCAGCTTATGCCATCGCCAATATCATGGCGCGCTACGACCTCACCGAGGCACTGTCGCTACAGGTCAATGTCGACAATCTTTTCGACAAGCGCTTTTTCAGCGGCAACGTCTGGTTCCCTGGCTTCGTCTATGGCGAACCGAGAAATGCGCGAGTGACCCTGAGATACGCATTCTGAGAAAAGGGCGACAAAGATTGCTTTTCGCCGATTGCGGATGCCCGGCGATTGCGGACATGAAATGAGGACGCTAGCGACGAGCGCATGACATCGGTCCGCTCACGCCCGCCGGCGCTCGTCGCTGCCTTTCAGTCGCTTGGCCTTGCCGCTTCGTTGGTTGCGGCGACGCCTCCGGCGGCGGCCGAGCAGATCATTTATGCCAATGCGACGGTGGTCGATGGCACCGGTGGTCCGGCCCGCCGCGATCAGGATATCCTGATCGACGGCGAACGGATCGTGGCAATCGGCGCGCATGGCGCGCTGGCGTCGCAGGCGAGCGGCGCCCGCCGCGTCGACCTGTCAGGTCGCTTTGTGATTCCCGGGCTGATCGACAGCCACGTCCATCTCGCGACCCCGCCCAACCGCGTGCGCGCCGAAGCGATCCTGCGCCGCCAGCTCTATGGCGGGGTGACCGCAGTGCGCGACATGGCTGATGACCTGCGCGCGGTGGGCGAGCTTTCGCGCGCGTCGCTGGTCGGCGAAATACCCGCGCCCGACATCTATTATGCCGCGTTGATGGCCGGGCCATCTTTTTTTGAGGATCCCCGGGTTCTTGCGGTCAGCCGTGGTTTCACGCCGGGCACCGCACCCTGGATGCAGGCGATCGACAAAAAGACCGACCTGCGCGCGGCGATCACCTTGGCGCGCGGCACGTCGGCGAGCGCGATCAAGATTTACGCCAACCTGCCCGCCGAGCGCGTCAAGGCGATCACTACCGAAGCACATCGCCAGAAGCTGATGATCTGGGCGCACAGCGCGGTCTTCCCTGCCCGCCCCGCCGACGTCATCGCGGCGGGCGCCGATTCGATCAGCCATGTCTGTTACCTCGGTTACGAAGCGCAGCCTGAAATGCTCGCCGCCTATCAGGACCGCACCCCTGTCGACGAGGCACGCCTCGCGGCGAACGGCGACGATCCGGTCGTCGCCCGCCTTTTCGACGCGATGCTGAGGCGAGGCACGATCCTCGACGCGACCGGCAGCCTGTTCGTGAAATTCGAAGCCGCGCGCAAGGCCGATCCGAAAGCGAAACCGCTCCGCTGCAGCGGCGCGCAGACGATCCGCCTGACCCAGCAGGCGTGGCGGGCGGGCCTGCCGATTTCCACCGGCACCGATTTCGTCGATCCCGCCAGCAATCCCTGGCCCGAAGTCCATGCCGAGCTTCGTTATCTGGCGCACGACGTCGGCATGCCGCCGATCGCGGTCATTCATTCGGCGACGCTCGTCGGCGCGCGCGCGGCGGGCCGGGACAAGGATATGGGATCGATCGAGCCCGGAAAGCTCGCGAATTTCGTCGTGCTCGCGGCCGATCCGCTCGCGGATATCAACAATATCGAACAAATCGAAATGACGGTGAAGCGCGGCCGCGAATATCGGCGCACGGACTATGTCGCACCGACGGCGAAGGAGCTTGGAAATGACGATTGACCGGCGCGCAATATTGGCAGGTGCGGCAGGCCTCGCCGCGACATCGCTGCTGCCTGCTGCTGCGGCGCGCGCCGCCGCGGCACCGGACAGCCGCAAATGGGTGATCGTCAATGCGCTCGGCGGGCTTGCCGATCCCAATATACGCGATGCCCCCGACCCCTTTTCGCCGCGCGTATTGGCCGAGGGGCATGCCTCTGGGATCACCGCGATCAACTGCACGCTCGGCTATGTCGCGGGTCCGGCTGATCCGTTCGAAAAGAGCGTCGCCGACGTCGCCGAAATGGACATGCTGCTGCGCCGCTATCCGCGCGACCTGATCAAGATATTGAGCGCCGCCGACATCCGCCGCGCCAAGGCCGAAAAGAAAATCGGGATCATATATGGCTTCCAGAATGGTGCGATGATGGGCAAGGATGCGGGCCGCGTCGACATCTTTGCCAATATGGGCGTGCGCATCTTCCAGCTCACCTATAATCCTGAAAATCAGCTCGGCGACGGATCGATGGCGCCGGACAATCGCGGCCTGACGCCCTTTGGGCGCGAGGTGATCGAACGTCTCAATGCGCAAAAGATGATCGTCGACCTGTCGCACAGCGGCGAGAAGACCTGCCTCGAGGCCGCGCGCGCGTCAAAGGCACCGATCTCGATCAATCACACCGGCTGCCGCGCCGTCACCGACCTGCCGCGTAACAAGACCGATGCCGAACTGCGGCTGGTTGCCGAAAAGGGTGGGTTCGTCGGCATCTATTTCATGCCATTCCTCAACATTTCGGGCCATGCCCGCGCCGAGGACGTCGTCCGCCATATCGACCATGCCGTGAACATCTGCGGCGAGGATCATGTGGGCATCGGCACCGATGGCCACATCGGCCAGATCGACGATCTTCAGGCATATGAAGCGGTACTCGCCAAGGAGATCGCCGAGCGCCGTGCGGCGGGGATCAGCGCGGTCGGCGAGCGGCCCGATACCTATCCCTTCGTCGTCGACCTGCGCGGGCCCGACCAGTTCCGGAAACTGATCGGTCTGCTCGCCGCGCGCGGATATTCGAGCAGCCGGATCGAGAAGATCATGGGGCTCAATTTCGTGCGCCACGCCGAAGGCGTGTGGGGTGGCTGAGGCAATCCGTTTCATCGACGCGGCCGAGGTCCATCGGCGGCTCGACCACGCGACATGCATCGAGTTGATGAAGGGTGCGATGATCGCGCTGGCCGAGGGACGAAGTCGGCAATTGCTGCGCGGCATCATCGACCTTGACGGCAGCGACCTGTTCGGCGTCATGCCCGGCGCACTCGACGGCGCAGGCTTCGGTGCAAAGATCATCAGCATTTTTCCCGCCGCCGCCGCTCATGGCAGCTCGCATCAGGGCGTCATCATCCTGTTCGACCGCACGAGCGGCGCGCCCGTTTGCGTGATCGACGCCAGCGAAGTCACCGCGATCCGGACCGCCGCCGCGTCGGCCGCAGCGACCGACGCACTCGCGCGCGCCGACGCCCGTAGCCTCGCGATATTAGGAACCGGCGAGCAGGCTTGGCATCACGTCGCGGCGATCCGCCATGTCCGCCCGCTGGATGACGTACGGATATGGGGCCGTTCGCCCGCAAAGGCGGCAGACCTTGTCGACCGGGTCGTCCGCGACCTGGGCCTCCCAGCGCATGTCGCAGCCTCGGTCGCCGATGCTGCGAGCGGCGCGGACATCATCTGCACGCTGACAGGCGCCGCCGAACCGGTGCTGTTCGACGCGCAGATTTCGGATGGAACGCACATCAATGCCGTCGGCTCCAGCCGGGCCGGCCCCTCAGAAATCGACGAAGCGCTTGTCGCGCGGGCGCGTTTCGTGCCCGACCATCGCGAAGGCGTTCTGGCACAGGGAGCCGAATATCTGCGCGCCAGCGCATCCGGACTGATCAACGAAGCGCATGTCCTGCCCGAGATCGGAAATATATTCTCGGGCACCGTGCCGGGCCGCCGCGCGGCTTCGGACGTCACCATCTATAAATCGCTGGGCTCGATCGTTCAGGACCTCGCTTGCGCCGCGTGGCTCTGGAAAACGCAGGGCGATTGAAAATCCGTAAGATCGCCCTGGCGCTATGCCCGCGTCGCGGAGCGCCTATTCCACCGAATAGGCTGCATGCGCCCCGGTGATGCGGTAAGGAAAATCATGACGATCGAACCGACTCGCTCCGATCATGGCGCGCCCATAACCGCGAAGCCGGCCTGACCCCGCCATGGCGGACTATGTCTTCAAACCGCACGAGCGACCCACGCTTCCGGGGTCGCCCGCCAATCCCGATCATCCGACCCCACGCATGGTGCGTCATTTCCTGATCGGCTGCCTGATCGGGATCACCGGCGGGCTCGGCAATGCGCTGGTGACCGTCAACCTCAATTTCGCGCAAGGCACGCTGGGGCTCAACAGCGACGAGGCGGCGTGGCTGACCGCCGCCTATTTCATGACCAATGTCACGGCGAACCTCCTGCTCGTCAAATATCGCCAGCAATTCGGGCTCCAGCCGTTCATCCGTTACACGCTCGTCGCCTATGCGGTGACGACATTGATGCACCTGTTCATCCACGATTTCTGGACCTCGGTCGCGGTGCGCGCGATGAGCGGGATCGCGGCGAGTGGCCTCTCCACGCTCACCATTCTCTATTTCTTTCAGGCGCTTCCCGCATCGAAGCGGCTCGCCGCGGTGATGATCGGCATCTGTATACCGCAGATCGCGACGCCGCTCGCGCGCGTGCTTTCGCCGGGGCTGCTCATCTGGGGCGACTGGCACAATCTCTACTGGTTCGAATTCGGGATGGCGCTGGCGACGCTCGCCGCGGTGATCGCGCAGCCCCTGCCCCCCAGCGAGCGCGAAAAAGTGTTCGAACCGCTCGACTTCCTGACCTTTGGACTGCTCGCGCCGGGCCTGTGGCTATTGGTCGCGGTGCTTTCGCAGGGACGGATCCAATGGTGGACCGAACGCGCGTGGATGGGCTGGTCGCTAGCCGCCAGCGTCGCGCTGATCGCCGCGGCCATACTCGTTGAACATCATCGCAAAAACCCGCTGCTCAACACCCGTTGGCTCGGCACGCGCGAGATGCTGCGTCTCTTTGCCGTGGCGGCGTCGATCCGCATTCTGCTTTCCGAACAGGCGTTCGGATCGATCGGCTTTCTTAGCACTGTGGGTCTGATCAACGACCAGCTGGTCACGCTGAACGTAATCGTCGTGTTCGCATCGATCGCCGGCCTCGCGACGGCGGTGCTGACGTTCCGCCCCGACAATCTGTCGAGGCCGATTATCATCGCGGTCGTGTTGATCGTGATCGGATCTTTCTTGGACGCGCAGGCTAATAATCTGACGCGGCCCAGCCAATTCTATGTGAGTCAGGCCCTGATCGGCTTCGCTTCGCTGCTCTTCCTTGCGCAGGCGATGGTGATCGGCATCGCGCGGACCCTGCTCGCGGGCGGCAAGAATTTCATCAGCTTCGTCGTGCTGTTCAGCATGAGCCAGAGCATCGGCGGCCTTGCCGGTGGCACCTTGCTCGGAACTTTCCAGACCGTGCGCGAAAAATATCATTCGCACGAACTGGTCCAGAATATCGTCGCGAGCGATCCGCTGGTCGCTGCGCGGCTGGGCGCAGGCAGCCGTGTCGTTGCAGGCACGATCGGCGATCCGGCTCTGCGCAGCGCAGAGGGCGCTGCGCTGCTGAGCCAACAAGTCACGCGTGAGGCGCATATCCTTGCGTATAATGACGTATTCCTGCTGGTCGGGGTACTTGCGATCTTGACGACGATATGGGGCTTCTTGATCAGCCGGTCTATCCGGCGGCGAAACGAGCCATCACCGGTGATATTATTGGTGCAGCGCCTGCAGGCGCAGGCACAAGCTCAACAGGGGCAATAGGATGAGCGACGAGCCCAAGGCGAAAACGCCGAAACCGGAATCCGAAACGGCAGTCCCGCCGCCCGCCACGCCCGAAGCGGCGCCTCCCTCCGATCCGCAGGTCGACGCACAGCCGTCGGCCTGGCGGCCGCCGGACAAGACGCGCACGACCGTAATTGTCATCATCGTCGCCGCCGTGCTCGCGATCCTAGCCATCCTCTACGCGTGGGACCTGCCGCCCTTTGCCGGGAGAGCAGAGCGCACCGACAACGCCTATGTCCGCGGGCGCGTGACGATCATCAGCCCGCAGGTCAGCGGCTATGTCACGCGAGTGCCCGTTCAGGATTTCGCCGAAGTCAAAGCGGGGCAGATCCTCGCGACGATCGACGATCGCATCTATCGTGCACGTGTCGCGCAGGCTGAGGCGAACGTGGCAGCGCAGCAGGCCGCGCTCGCCAATTCGGCGCAGGCGCAGCGCTCTCGCGAGGTTGCAACCGACAGCCAGAATGCCGGTATCGCCAACGCGCAAGCGCAGCTCGCCAAGGCCGACGCCGACATGCGCCGCGCGCGCGCGCTCGTCGCCGACGGATCGATTTCGACCCGCGAATTCGATCAGACGCGTGCGGCGCTGCTCGCGGCGCAAGCGGCGTTGCAGCAGGCGCGCGCGAGCCGCGCAATCGGAACACAGGACGTCCGCACCGTCGTCGTCGGACGCGCCGGGCTGGAAGCCGCTGTCGAATCGGCAAAAGCGCAGCTTCGCCTCGCGCAGATCGATCTCGACAACACGATCATCCGCGCGCCCGCCGACGGCCAGCTCTCCGAAGTCGGGGTGCGCGTCGGTGCCTATGTCACCGCCGGCACGCAATTGCTGTCGGTCGTCCCGCATCATGTCTGGGTCATCGCGAACTTCAAGGAAGCGCAGACCGGCGGCATGGCGATCGGTCAGCCGGCGCGGTTCAGCGTCGACGCGTTGGGCGGTGCCGAGATGACCGGGCGGATCGAGAATCTGTCGCCGGCGGCCGGCTCTGAATTCGCCGTCCTCAAGGCCGACAATGCCACCGGTAATTTCGTCAAGGTCGCGCAGCGTATCGCGGTGAGAATCAAGATCGACGACAAGCAACCGCTCGCAACGCGGCTGCGGCCCGGCATGTCGGTCGAGGTTCGTATCGACACGCGCGGCGGATCGAAGCGATGAAGCGCGCGCGGCTCACGCTGGCAGCGGCGATGATGGCGGGGCTCACCGCCTGCGCCGGACCGAACGTCGCGACAACCAGCGTGGCGCCGGTCGACCCGCCGGCAACCTGGCGAACCGACGCCAATTCCGCCGCTCCGCTGCAACGCGACTGGTGGCAGTCGTTCGGCGATCCGACGCTTGCTGCGCTGGTCGACAAGGCGCTATCCAACAACAGCGACATCGGCGTCGCGGCAGCGCGCGTGCGCGAAGCACGCGCCAATTTCGCGCTTGCCCGGGCGCAAACGCTGCCCACGATCGACGCGGCGATCAGCGGCGGACGCTCGCGCTCGGTCAACCCGTTCGGCCAGCCAGCAGAACAGAATTTCGCGCAGCCGCAAATCCAGGTGGCCTATGAAGTCGATCTGTTCGGCCGCCTCGCTGACCAGAAATCGGCCGCACGCGATTCATGGTTTGCGAGCGAAGCCGCCCATGATGCCGTGCAGTTGTCGATCGCCGCCGCGGTGGCTAGCAACTATGTCACGCTGCGCGGCCTCGATGCGCGGCTGGAGGTTGCGCGCGAAACGGTACGCGCGCGATCGGAATCGCTGCGGATTGCCAAATCGCGCGTCGGGCGCGGCTATTCGCCCAAGCTCGAACTTCAGCAGGCGCAGGCCGAATATGATGCGACGGCCCAGATCGTGCCGCAAATCGAACTCGCCATTGCACGGACCGAGGATGGTTTGAGCGTGCTGGTCGGCGACACGCCTCGGGCAATTGATCGGGGCACGTCTCTCGACCGTCTCACCGTCCCGGCAGTCCCCGAAGGCCTGCCATCCGAATTGCTGCGTCGCCGTCCCGACGTCGCGCAAGCCGAGTATCAGCTCGCAGCGTCGGACAAGAGCCTCGCCGCGGCACGCAAGCGCTTCCTGCCCCAAGTCCGCCTGACCTCGGCCGCCGGTGCAGCCTTTTCGACGCTGATCGGCGACCCGATTTCGATCTGGTCGGTTGGTGGCAGCATCCTTGCTCCGATCTTTCAGGGCGGCAGGTTGACAGCGCAGGCCGAAGTCGCGGGCGCGCAGCGCGACCAGGCGGCCTTCGCCTATCGCCGTACGGCGCTGACCGCATTTCGCGAGGTCGAGGATGCACTCGCTGCCGTCACGCTGATCGACGCGCAGATCGCGCTCGCCCGTTCGCAACGTGACGCGCTGGCCGAGGGATTGCGGCTCGCGACCAATCGGTATCGCGAAGGCTATTCGCCCTATCTCGAACAGCTCGACGCCCAGCGCGGACTGCTTGGCGCCGAGCTATCGTTGATCCAGCTTCGCGCCGATGCGCTCTCGGCGCGTGTTCAGCTTTTTCAGGCGATGGGTGGCGGCTGGACGACCTGCGAAGTTCCTGAAGCATGCGCCTCCGTCCCTTGACGCACCGGTAGAGTCGAGCCCGAAACCCCGTTAGCCGCGACTTGCCCGTTCCGGCAGCGCTGTGGAGCAAGGCCTCAGACCACAATCGGACCCGTTGCGGGCCGATGAAGCTGGCGGCTAAGCGAAATTCCGATTTGAAACATGGTTTTTTGGGTAAAATCTCCCTAAATCATGGGGATATCGAGCCGAATCGCGGCGCACTCGATCGAATAATTTTCCATAATTGAAAATTATGTCTTGATCGGGGTTGATTTTTCAAAAAAATCCGACTTTATAGAAAATCGCAAACCCGAGGACCGCAGGCGCCTCAGGGTAAAAAATAAGCGAACACCGGACCGCATAGCTGCCGTCCGCAGGCGAAGGGGATAATTATGAAATTCGTTCGATCCGGCTGGTATGCGGGCACCGCACTGTCGATGATGGTCAGTTTGAACCCGGCATATGCGCAGTCAAATGACGCGGCGACCGACGTCGTTTCGAACGAGGAAATCGTGGTCAGCGGCTCGCGCATTCAGCGCGAGGGCTTTGACGCCCCGACCCCGACGACGGTGATCGGCGAAGCCGAACTGGCCCTCGGCAACCGTCCCAGCATTGCGCAGGTATTGAACGACGCCCCCCAGTTTCGCGCCACTTCGACACCCTCGACGACGCCCGGCAACACCAGCAGCGGCGTCTCGACCGCCGACATGCGCGGCCTTGGATCGGTACGCACCCTCACCCTGCTCAACGGCCACCGCTTTGCCGGCGCCAACGACCTCAACATCGTGCCGCAAAGTCTGGTCAAGCGCATCGACGTCGTCACCGGCGGCGCATCGGCCGCCTGGGGCTCCGGCGCGGTTGCTGGCGTCGTCAACATCATCCTCGACGATGACTTCAACGGCTGGCGGATGGGCGTGCAGTCCGGCATCTCGTCGCGCGGCGACGCAGCGCGCTATGGCGCCGACATCGCATGGGGCACGGATTTCGCGGGCGGTCGCGGTCACTTCATGGTGGCCGGCGAATATATGAACGAGCGCGGCGCGCTCAGCCGCGACGATCGGCCCAATCTTGAGGCCGGCCTGTTCCAGCGCGCCGACAACAAGCTCGAACTGGTACGCGACCCGAATTCGACGCAGCTTTACAATGGCGGCTCGATCCTCGGCCTCACCGGCGCTCCGCGCAATCTGGTGTTCAACCCCGATGGCAATATCGGCGCCTTCCCGCTCGGCAGCGTCACAAACGGCGTCACGACCATCGGCGGCGGCGGCCAGAACATCTTTGACTATGTGGCAGTCAGCACCCCCTATGAACGCGTCAATGCTTTCGCCCGCGCCAGCTATGACATCACCGACACGCTGAAAATCTGGGCGAACTTCAGCTATCACCGCATGTCGGCGAACTATAGCTTCTTCCCCGAGACCCCAGCGGTCGTCATCATGCCCGACAATGCGTTCCTAACGCAGGCGAACCGTAATCAGCTCGCCGCTGCGGGGGTCGCCGGTCCGTTCCTGCTGGGGCGCGTCATGGACGACGTCGGCGCCGACGGGGTGATGAAGTTCAAGTACAGCCGCCGCAATCTGGAAGGTGCGATCGGGCTCGATGGCAGCTTCGGCGACGGCTGGAAATATGACGCCTATTACAACCATGGCGAAATCCGGCTCGATCAGCAGCTCAACAACCAGCGGATCAAATCGCGCTTCACCAATGGCGTCGATGCCGTCCTTGTGAACGGCACGCCGACGTGCCGCATCAACGCCGATGCCTCGACAACCAACAACGACCCCAATTGCGTCCCGATCAACCTGTTCGGCAATGGCAGCATTTCGGACGCCGCAGCCGCCTGGGCGTTCGGCGGTTCGCAGCTTATCTACACGATCAAGCTCGACGCCGCGGGCGCCAGCGTTTCGGGTCAGCCCTTCTCGACCTGGGCCGGCCCCGTCGACATCGCTTTCGGTACCGACTTCCGCTGGGAAAAGCAGGTCACCAACTATGTCGACCCGCTCTCGCTCGCCAACGCGCTCGGTACGCTCAACTCGTCGGCCACGAACGGCAGCTTCAACGTCAAGGAAGCCTTCGCCGAAGTGAACGTCCCCCTGCTCGACATCACCGACACGCTGAAGCTCGAAGTCAACGGCGCTGCCCGCTATTCGGATTACAGCACCAGCGGCGGGATCTGGTCGTGGAAGACAGGCGGCACGCTGCGCGTCGCAAACGACCTTCTGCTGCGCGCCGTATATTCACGCGATATCCGTTCGCCCAGCATCACCGAATATTTCCTCAACCGCTCGACCAACATCGGTACGGTCTTCGATCCGTTCCAGGGTCAGAACGGCACGGTGCAGAATAATGTGGTCGTCTATGGCGGCGGCAACAAACTCCTGACACCCGAGATTTCGCATACGCTGACGCTCGGCGGATCCTATTCGCCATCCTTCGCTCGCGGCCTGCGCCTGTCGGTGGATTATTATGACATCGACATCGACAATGTGATCACGACCGTCACGGCGAACGACCTGCTCAAACAATGCTTCGTCGCTGCGCCGAACGACCCCACCTGCGGCGGCATCATCGTCCGCGAAGCAAATGGGACGATCGGATCGATCACGAACGGCTATCGCAATCTGGCCAATTACCGCACGCAGGGCCTGGATATCGAGGCGTCGTACCGCGTGCCGCTGGGCGACGGGACCCTGTCGTTCCGCGCACTGGCCAACCATGTCTTCAACCTGAAGATCAACGGAGCGGACGTGTCGGGCTATGTCGGCGGCGACACCGCCTTCTCCACCCCCAAATGGCGCGGCACGGGCACGATCGCCTTTGATAACGACAGCTTCGGCGCGAACCTGCGCGTCCGCTATGTCGACGGCGGGCTCGACCGCCCGCTGACGGTCGTGAACGGTGTTCCGGTGGAGATCGTGAACAACAAGGTAGGCAGCCGCACCTATGTCGATCTGGGCGTCCAGTTCAAGGCCGGCCCCTTCACCCTGTTCGGCAACGTCAACAATCTGTTCGACCGCGATCCGCCGATCACGCCCTATACCAGTCCCAACTTCGACGTGATCGGCCGCTATATTTCGGGCGGCGTGAAGCTGAACTTCTAAACCTCATACCCAGATAGTCCCGGGGGCAGCGGTATCGACGATACCGCTGCCTTTTTTTTGCGGCGATGGGGTGAAGCCGTTAAAGCGACAAAAGCACCGCATACACGCATCGGTTTTGTGTCCTTTGTGGCTTTAAGGCCAACTTTTGCCATCCCGAGCCGGCTGGATCCGGGATCGGGTCAGCGCAAGGGCCGCGCAATATTCCAAAGTTCAGGAAAGTTCAGCCCTATGAGCGCCCCGATTTGGAAGTCGCGGAGTGCTGAATATGCGCGGCACGTCCGATCATGGTCTCACCCGCAAGCAGGCAGCGACCGCTTTTTGTTCACTGAATGAAAGAGCCAGATGAGGGCTGGCACAGCCGGATAATGTAGGAAAGACCTATTTGAAGGCGATGTCTGTTTTGGGGTGCACATCCCTATCGCCAACTCCCGCTCGTTACCCCCCTTCCGTCATCCCGGGCTTGACCCGGGATCCCGCTCTTCTTCCGCATCTACCGGCTTCGGCATCAAGCGGGACCCCGGATCAAGTCCGGGGTGACGATATGGAGAGGGCAGCAATCGGTCGAATAGCAGCCTACCGTCATCATGGTTTGGGCCTACCAGCGCGACGGTTGCATTATGGATCGCGTGCGACGTGACGCGGACAAAAAACCTCCCCGTCGCGCGGCGACGGGGAGGTGACAGGGTGGAGCGCCGATGGAGAGGCCCGGCCGGGCCTACCCCCCATTCAAGCTATGCCGTCAGTAATTCACCGTCATCGAGATCAGGCCAAAGGTCCATGCGACATAGAGCGGCATGATCGCGGCGAAGAGCAATAGAAGCGCCCAAAGGGTGCGGAACCAGCCGCGCTTTTCCTGGCGGACGAGGCGGAGGTTCCACGCCGCGAGAAGCGTGCCGCCGACGAGGACGACCAAGCCCGCGATCTGGAGGAACCACAGCCACGGGTCATAGGATGGCAGCGCCTTTAGTTTCGACATGCTGATCACCCACGCGGCGACCAGCGCGAGCACCAGTCCCGAAGCCACGCGGACGCCGCGATAGATACGCAGCGAACGGCGTTCGAGCGTCAGCGGCGCCTTGTAATGACGGCGGATCAGCGCTGAGGCCGGCCATTGAAGCAGGGTGAGGAGCAGGATGCCGAGGCTGACGTACATCGCGGGCATGATCCATGCCGCCGATTTCGACGCCGGCGCGCGGTCGAACACCATGAAGGGCGAGATGCCGTCAATGCTCCAGCGCACGACCTTGCCATCGACGACCTGCGCAGCGAGCCGGCCATGCCCGTCGACATTGTGCCAGACGAACGGCGCGGTCTCGACCCACTTCGCGGGCTTGCCGTTGAGGTCGCGCCCGGCGGGGACAATAAGTTCGCCCTTGGGACCGACGCTGATCTTCACCTGTCCGAGGAGCGAGGCGATCGCGTAGAAGTTCGTCTCCGCGCGGCGGCTGTTCAGCCAGTTTCCGGCGAGCATCCTCGCATGTTCGGCCGAGGTTTTCGCATCGATCCGCGTGGCAGGCATTTCGTTGCCGGGAAGATAGCGATCGGCGAAATCCTCGAACAAAGCGCGGCGCACGGGGCCGACCGACGCTTGCTCGCCCGTCGCGTTGAACGACATATAGATGCCGACATTTTCGTTCGTGAACAGGTGGAGCGCGGTGTGGAACAACTGCGTGTCGCCCAGATGCGCGATCACCTGGCGCCCGTTGATGTTGGTTTCGAAAAAGCCGAGTTCCATCCGATTGAGCGGCGGCAGGATCGTCAGCGGCGTGTCGTGCATCATCCGCGCGGTTTCAGGCTTCATCAGCCCCGCGCCCTGGTTCAGATGCGCGATCATGAATTTCGCCATGTCGGCGCCGGTCGAAGAGAGGCCGCCCGCAGGTGACGGACCGACGATCTCGAACTTCGAGGGGCCAGCGGAAAGCTGACGATATCCGGTCGCCATCCACGGCGCGAACGCCTTGGGCAAGGGCTGACGAAAGGTCGACTGCGCCATGCCGAGCGGCTGGAAGATGCGCTGCTCGACATAATCGTCGAACGACATCTTGGTCACGCGCTCGACGATATAGCCGGCGAGCGCGGTGCCATAGTTCGAATAGGAAGGCGTCGTGCCCGGCGTATAGATGCGGTTCGGAATGCCGCCCTTCACATAGTCGCCGAGCGATATCTGGAACTTCTTGTCCTCGAACATGGTGAGCTTGCCATGTTCCTCGAACCCTGCGGTGTGCGTCATCAACTGGCGCATCGTCGCGGGCTTGCCATCCTTCAGGGGAATCTTGAAATCAAGGTAGGTGTTGACGTCCTTGTCGAGGTCGATCTTGCCGGCCTCCACCTGCTGCATCACCGCGGTCCAGGTGAACAGCTTCGACACCGAACCGGGGCGAAACAGAGTGCGCGCGGGATCGACCGGGGTGCGCTTGGCCGCGTCGGCATAGCCGAACCCGCGCTGCGTCAGCACTTGCCCGTCCTTGACCACGACGATCACCGCGCCTGCAAGATCACCGCGCTTGAGCGCGAAGGGGACGAAGCCGTCGAGCCAGCTATCGACATCCTGTTTCGTCAGTGTTGCCGGTGGCGCGAGCGGAGTCTGGGCTGGCGGCGCAAGCTTTTGCGCCTCGGCCGCCGGTTTGGGCGCGATCGCGGGCGCTAGCGGCGTTGCGGGCTTCGAAGCCGCCGTGCCGAGCATCATCACGAGCGGAAGCAGCGCGAATAATTTGATCGAGCGCATCGTCACTCTCCCGCTGCCCGAACGACTGCGCCACGCGCCATGACGAAGCCCATGGTTTCAAGGCTGCGCACGTCGGTCAGCGGATCGCCCTTCACCGCGACGATGTCGGCCGACTTGCCGGCGGCAAGCGTACCGATTTCGGCTTCGAGCCCGGCATGCGTTGCCGCCCAGACGGTCGCGGATTTGATCGTCTCCAGCGGGGTCAGCCCAGCCTTCACCATCAGCGCGAATTCGCGGGCATTCTCGCCATGCTTCGACACCGCGCTGTCGGTTCCGAACGCGATGCGGACGCCGCCCTGATGCGCGCGGCGCAGCGCGTCGACCATCAGCGGGCCGACGGTGCGTGCCTTGGCCCGGACCGCTGCCGGCATCCATTCGGCTTCCTCGGCCTGCCGCGCAACGGTGTCGCCGGCCAGCAGGGTGGGAACAAGATAGCTTCCCTTCGCCTTGAACAGCCGGATCGATTCCGCGTCGAGATAGGTACCATGTTCGACCGAATCGACGCCGGCGCGCAGAGCGGCGTTAACGCCGTCGGTGCCGTGGGCATGCGCCGCGACCTTGCGGCCCAGACGATGCGCGGTGTCGACGATCGCGATCAGTTCGGCGTCGCTCATCTGCTGGCCGAGCCCGGCCGCGGTGTTCGACATCACGCCGCCGGTCGAGGCGGTCTTGATGACATCGGCGCCCTGCTGCACGGCAAGCCGCACCGCGCGCGCGCAGTCGTCGGCGCCCGAACAGAGTGTCGGCGAGCGGAACAGGTCGATGATTTCCTGACGATAGCCGTGAACGTCGCCGTGTCCGCCGTGCGCCGCGACGCCGCCCGCGGCAATGATGCGCGGCCCGACCACCTTGCCCGTGGCGGTCGCATCGCGCAGCGCGTTGATCGCCTGCGGATCGGCGCCGAGGTCGACGACGGTCGTGAACCCGGCGCGCACGGTGCGTTTGGCAAAGACGACTCCGTCGAATGCCTGATCGACCGTCGATTTGGTCACCGCGTCGAGGCGGCTCGTCGGGCTCGATTCAAAGGTCAGGTGGACGTGGCTGTCGATGAAGCCCGGCATCACGAACTGGTCGCGAAGGTCGACGACCTTGCCCTCGCCGACGAAGCCGTCGCGGATTGCGGCGATCTTGCCGCCTTCGACGACGATCGTCTTGTTCGTTTCGACCCGGCCGCTCGCCGGGTCGGCAAGCAGGCGGCCGGCATGGATGTAAGTCGCGGTCGATTCTTGCGCTACGGCCGGCTGGATCAGCGCGACCAATGCCAAACCGGCAAATATTGTCTTTTTCATTGTGCCTCTCCCTGTCCCTTTATCATTCAGCCGGCTTCGCGGCCCCAGATCGCCTCGCCGCACCATGCGTTGCCGTCCACATATTCGATCGAGGGCTTGCGATCGTCCGCAAGGAAGATCGGGCCATCGAGATCGACGATGTCGCAGAGCTGTCCGACGATGAACGCAGGCGCCATCGCAAGGCTGGACCCGACCATATTGCCGACCATCACGCCCAGCCCGAGTTCGCGGGCGCGCTTGGCGATGGCGAGGCCCTCGGTCAGTCCGCCGCATTTATCGAGCTTGATATTCACGACGTCGAAGCGGCCGACCAGCCCGTCGATATCGCCAAGCGTCAGCGCGCTCTCGTCCGCCGCGATCGGGATCGGGCACTGATAGCCGGTAAGGTCGGCTTCGCGTCCGCGCGCCAGCGGCTGTTCGAGCAGTTTGACGTCGGCGGCGACCAGCGCCGCAACGAGCGCGTCGAGATCGCCGATCGCGAATCCTTGGTTGGCATCGACCCCGATCCAGCATTCGGGGCGCGCCGCACGCACCGCCTGTACGCGGGCGATATCGACGTCGAGATCGCCGGTGAGCTTGAGCTTGAGCGCGCGCGCTTGCGCATAATGGCGCGCACCCGCAGCCATCACCTCGGGATCGTCGGCACCGAGCGTGAAGGTCGTGCGGAGCGGGCGCGGTTCGGTGAGCCCGGCGAGTTCCCAGACGGGAACGCCGCTGCGCCGGGCTTCCAATTCCCATAGCGCGCAGTCGAGAGCATTGCGGGCGCCGCCGGCGGGAAGCAGCGCCTGCAACTGCTCGCGCGTCACGCCGGCTTCGACCGTGCCGCGCACGCTTTCGATGGCGGCCGTCATCGCGGGCACATCGTCGCCGAGATAATAGACCCCCGACGCCTCGCCGCGCCCGCTATGTTCGCCGTCCGAAAGTGTGACGAGCACGACCGGCGTGTCGGTGAAGACATGCCCCGAGATACGGAACGGCTTGGCAAGCGGGAGCGATTCAATCGCGAGGTCGAGCGAGAGGGGAGCGTTGGTCGTCATCGAAATTGTCCTTCAGTCGTTCAGGGCGCAGGAGCAGCGGGCGCGAGTGCCGCCGCGATCTGCGACAAATATTTATTCCAGTCGAATGCCTGTCCCTCGGGCGTCCAGCCGAGGCGGACGATCACGGCATCTTGCGACGGGATCGCGGCGACGATCTGGAAACTATGGCCGCGCGCCATGACGGTGTCTTCGGGCAGGTCCGGGTAGAGCTTCCGGTGTTCGCCGTCAGCTTCGGCATGATTCAGCCAAAGCTGCGCGCCATAGACGGGGCGCGGCGCGGCTTTGGTCGGCGCGACCGCGAAATCGAGCCATTCCTTGGAGAGCAATTGCTTGCCCCCGGCCCGGCCCATGTTGAGATGCAGCAGCCCATAGCGCGCCCAGTCGCGCGCGGTGGCATAGGCGTAGGAGCTGCCGACCTGCACGCCGGCTTCGTCGGGTTCGATCAGCGCACTGGTCATGCCGGTCGGCTCGAACAGGCGCTTCTGCGCAAAGCGCGTCATGCCCTCCAGCGTCCCGCCGGTCGCCTGAAACACGATGCGCGACAAGATATTGGTCGTGCCCGACGAATAGCTCCAGTTCGTGCCGGGCTCATGCTGCAACGGCTTCGCCGCCGCCATCGCGCCCATGTCGCCCGCCTCGAACAGCATTTTGATGGAATCGTTGCCGGGGACATAGCTTTCGGAAAAGGTCAGGCCGCTCGACATCGTCAGCAACTGGCGCAGCGTGATCTTCGCACGCGGATCGCCCTCGCCTTGCCATTCGGAGACGGGTGCGGGTTCGTCGAGCTTGAGCACGCCGTCATCGACCAACATGCCGACCAGCGTTCCCATGATGCTCTTCGACGCCGACCAGCCGAGCAGTTCAGTATTCCGGTCGAACCCCGGCGCATAGCGTTCGGCGACGATCGCCCCGCCCTGCACGACGACGATCGCGCGCGTGTCGGGATAGCCGCCCTTATTCTGTTCGTCGAAGGCGGCGCTCACCGCCTTGTCGAGCGCGACGCGGTTGAGTTTCGCCTCGGCCGCCGCTTGAAGCTTGGCCACCGGAGCATCGCCGATCGGCCAAGGCTTCGCGGCGTTCCCGCGTGTCGGCTTAAGCTTCGCCGCCTGCGCGTCGAGCGTCGCCGCCGAAACATCGCCCGTCAGCAGCGTGCAACCGGCAACGGGCCGGAACAGCGCGGTGCGCGTCGCTGCACCCGGCGCCGATGCGGTAACGGTCCGCGCGTTGCGGTCGACCGTCAGCGTCACCGCCGTCATGAACGGCGCGAACGCATGGATGTCGTCGCGCAGAACATCGGCCTCCGCGCGCTCGGCGACGAAGATGCTGGCGCACGCAATTTGTGCCGACACAGCGGTGCCAAGGTCTTCGGGCTTCGAAATCGCCGGGGCGCCGGCAAGGGCCGGCGCCGCGACGACCAGTCCCAGACCGGTGAGGCAGAGGCTCGAAATTTTCCGGTGCATATGCTCAGACGCCGCAGCTATGCCGCAGCACTGAGCCCGCCTTGGCCCCGGTATGCTTGCCGTTCGCGATCGTGACGACGCCGTTGACGATCACCGTTTCGATCCCCGTCGGCGATGCCGTGGGCTTTTCCCAGCTTGCAACGTCATCCAGCTTGTCGAGGTCGAACACGACGATATCGGCGCGCATTCCGTCGCGGATCAGCCCGCGATCGGTCAGCCCCATGCGCTGCGCCGGCCAGCCGGTCATCTTGCGCACCGCATCCTCGAGCGACAGGACCGGACGGCGCTTCACATATTCGGCGATGATGCGCGGGAAAGTGCCATAGGCGCGCGGGTGCGGCAGGCCGAGCGCGTCCATCTCGCCCGCCTTTTCGGAAGCCGCCGCATCGCTGCCGATGCTCACCCACGGCTGCTTGATCGCGGTTTCGATGTCCTGCTCGCTCATCATGAAATAGAGCGCGACCGAGCGGTTCGGCAGACCTTCGAGCAAGATATCCCACGCCACGTCGGCCGGGTCGCGGTTCAGCGCCTTGCCGATCTCGGCGAGGCTCTTGCCGTGATAGGGCCGGTATTTGTCGCTGAAACCGTTGGCGAGGCGCACATTGGCGAAGCCCCCCGAAGCGTGGACGAGGTTCGACCAGCCGGGCATCGAGCCTGCGGCGACTTCCTTCTTCATCCGCTCGCGCACCTTGGGATCGCGCAGCCGCTCGATCCCCTTCTGCACCCCGTCGGCCCACACCCAGCTCGGCGCGATGATTTCGAGCCCCGTGCCGCCCGCCGTATAGGGATAAAGATCCGCCGCGACATCGACGCCCCGCGCGCGCGCCGCGTTGATCGTCGCCACCGCCTGCGGCATCAGCTTGCCCCAGCCGGGAGCATAGGCAGCTTTCAGGTGGAAGATTTCGACCTTCACCCCGCCCTTTTCGCCGATCTCGATCGCTTCCTCGATCGCCTTGACGAGGCCTTCGCTCTCGTCGCGCATGTGGGTCGCGTAGAAGCCGTCGCACTGGGCCGCCACCTTCGCGAGGGTGACGAGGTCCGACGTCGTCTGGAAGCTGCTCGGCGGATAGATGAGCGCGCTGGTGATGCCGAACGCACCATTTTGCATCGCGATCTTGACCTCGCGGCCCATCGCTTCGAGCTGCGCTGCGGTCGGTTGCCCGGCGCCGTCGCCCATCACCTTCACACGCGCCTGCGTCGCCGAATAATAGGTGCCGTAGTTGACCGAAATGCCCTGCTTTTCGAGCTGGCTGAAATGCGCCGGAATCTCCGCCGCCTCGGCGGGCGGACCGCCTTCGCCGGCGATTACCGTAGTCACGCCCATCAGCAGCTTGTTCTCAGCCGCGCCGTTCTTGACAAGAACACGCCCCGACTGATCCATCATGTCGATGAAGCCGGGCGAGACATAGCGGCCCTTTGCGTCGATTTCCTTGGTACCGCGTCCCGTAACGCGGCCGATCCTCACAACGCGGCCGTCCTTGACCGCGACATCGGCGCTGACCCAGGGGCTCCCCGCGCCGTCGAGCACGCGGCCGCCACGGATCACGATGTCATATTCGGTCGCCGGCGTGTTCGCAGCGAGCAGCAACGGCAGCATCGACATGGCACCAAAGAGGATCTTACGCTTCATCTTCATTCTCCCTGCCGGCAGCCGTGGGGGCTGACGGTTTTTGCTTTCATTTCTTGACGGCGGCCTGCGCATCAGCGCGCACTTCGTCCACGACCTCGCGGACCGCGGCGATCACGACTTCGGGGCGATCGATCTGGATATAGTGGGTCGCGTCGGGCACGATCTGCTGGCGACCGCGGGTCGAAAATGCCGCCTGCTCGGTATGGAGCGTCTTCCATTCCTGCTTGAAGCGCCCGCCCTCTTCAGCCTTCAGTCCCAGGCCTTTAAGCTGCTCGGGCTTCATCGGCGCCATCGCCGTGAGCACGATCAACGGCCGGTTTCCGAAACTGTGAACCTTGCGCGCCTGATCCATCGTGCGATCGAAGCCATCGAGTTCGGAGGCCGAACCCCGTATCGAAGTACTGGCGTAGGCGGCCGATTTGGTCAGCGCGTCGCCGAGCCTCTTGGTTTCGGCCTCGGTCCGCATCTTCGGCTTTTCGCCGCGCGCAATGACGAAGCGGACGATGCCGGTCCACGCCAATGCCTTCGCCGTGTGGATCAGCGTCGATGCGCGCTTGGGATGAACGTCGATGCTCACGACTTTCCCGAGCCGCGCGATCTGGTCGGGGTGTGACGGATCGACCATCACCAGCCCGGCGACCTGTTCGCCATATTTGCCCACATATGTCCGCGTGTACGGGCCGCCGATCGAGTGCCCGACGAGCACCAGCGGATCGGATATTCCGGCGCCCTTGAGCAGCTTGTGCAGATCCTCGGTCACCGCCGAGGCGTCCTGCGGCGTGTCCTTGGGATCGCTCCACATGATGCCCGCGCGGTCATAGGCACAGGTGCGCGTGAAGCTGGCTATCTCGTCGTGAACCAGCGTCCAGTCGGTCGTGCCGCCGGTGCCGAGGCCCGATTCCAGGATGACCGTCGGCGATCCGGTGCCGCGGCAATCGATGTGCATCTTGCGCCCGCCGATGTCGACGAGCTTTCCAGGCGGCGGGTAGTTCGCCGCGGCATTCTTGCGCCCCAGCGCCTCGTAGATCGAACCCACGACGACGAGCAGTACCAACAATGTGAGCAGGCCCAGAAAGATGCGCTTCATCCAGCGCCGAAACCGCGCCCAGCCAGTCACTTTTGTCACGTCACATTCCCCTGCACGGCTGGTTGAAGCTGTTTTTTCTGGCTGCGAGCCAGCCGATACAGGCCGACGGTCAGCAACGGTGCGACATAGACGGCGAGGAATATCCAGGACAGAAAGCGGTAGCCGCTGGCGATCAGCGTCACCAGCCCGAAGCGGTCGGCAAGGAACATGCAGCCGATCAGCAGCGCCGCGGCGATGCCGGCTCGCGCGCGCTTGCCAAGCGGCGCGCCTCCGCGCGAACGACGTGCTGCGTCGACACGCTCGTTGATCGCATGCACCGAGCCCGCACCGCTTTCGAGCAAAGCGGCAAAAATCATGAACTGGAACAGCAAATGGAACAGCGGCATTTCGAGTTGCCGCAGCATGAAATCCGACGGCAAGGTCTCATCCATGATGCCTGGATAGAAAGCGATCATTGCGACGAAGAAGAGGATGGCAGGCGCCATCGCGAGCGGACCCGCGATCAAGCCCGAAACTACAGCATCGCGCTGGCTGGTCAGATGACGGATCACCGGCAGGATCACCACCGCGCCGATGACGTTATATCCGGTATAGGTCAGCCCGCCGAGGATCCAGCCGTCCGACGGTGCCGGAATGGCAAAACGCGCCGAGATCGCATCGCCGAAACTGCTCAGCGCAAAGACCATGAACAGCGCGTAGACGCCGTAGAGCAGGAAGGAGACATATTTGAACAGCCCCTCGACCGACGCGTTGCCGAAGGTCACGAACAGCGCGATCGATCCAGCGAGAAATGCCGTCCCCGCAAGCGGCGGCCAGCCGAAGATCGACGCGCCAATCTCGCCCGCCGCGGCGCCGAACACCGCAAGCACGAGCGTCACCAGGAGGACATAGCCGACCTCGAACAGGATCCAGCCGCGCCCCAGAAGTCCTTCAAAAAAGCTGCGGTAGTCGAACGCCCCCATCACCCGCGCGAGCGAGAAGGTCGCGGCGCAGATGACGCTCCAGAGCAGCATGGCGAGCAGCATGGCGGCCAATCCGCCCCACGGTCCGCTTGGCAGGAAAAACTCCGCAAGCTCGCGCCCGGTGGCGTATCCACCACCGATGACGACCGCCTTGAACGCGAAACCCGGCAACAGGAAACGCTGGAACCACGAGGATCCCGCCGCTGCTGCCGGGGTAGCCGCTGCGCTCATGCGAGGCAGCTATCCACCAGACGGGCGAAGGCTTCGCCGCCGCGGATCGGGTCGGCGACGGGCAATCCCAGCCGCTCGCTTTCGGCCGCCATCAATGCGACGGCCTCTTCCTCGCCCAGGTGCGAGGTGTTGTACGAAACACCCGCACAGCGGATCGCGGGGTTGGTCCGTGCACCCAGCCGCAGGTTGAGATCGATCGTCTCCTCGACACTCGGCAAGCGGTAGCCCGGAGAACCCAATATCTCTTCGCGGCCGGGTTCGTGACATACGATGATGACGTCGGGCTGGCTGCCATGCAGCAGGCCCAGCGATACCGCCGCATAGGCAGGGTGAAACAGTGATCCCTGCCCTTCGACGACATCCCAATGATCGTCCGCCGCGTCGGGGCTCACAGTCTCCGCCGCACCGGCCTCGAAATCCGAAACCACCGCGTCCATCGGCACGCCGCCGCCGGCGATCATGATGCCCGTCTGCCCGGTCGCGCGAAAATCGGCGTCGACGCCGCGCTCGGCGAAAGCGCGCGCAAGCGCCAGGGCCGTATATTTCTTGCCCAGCGCGCAGTCGGTTCCGACCGTGAGCAATCGCTTGCCGCTCCGCTTGCGACCGGTGCCGACCGGAAGATTCTTGGGCGGATGGCGTACGTCGATCAGTTGGCGACCGAGACGCTCTGCCCGCGCGGCGAGTTCGGGCATATCGGCCAGCCGCATATGCATGCCGCTGACGATATCGAGCCCCGCCTCAAGCGCTTCGAAAAGAGCCGGCATCCAGCTTTCGGGAATTACGCCGCCGCTGTTCGCGACGCCGATGAGCAGCGAGCGCGCGCCGCGTGCTTTCGCGTCAGCCGGTGCAAGTTGCTCCAGCCCTGCGCTGACCGTCGCACCCGGCAAGGCATATTCGCCGACGCATTTCTCGGGCGCCCAGTCACGAAGACCGAAAGCGGTCTTCGCATAACCGCGGATCGTCGTGTCGCCGAGGAACAGCAGATAGGGCTGCGGAAGCTGCAAGGCACCGCCAGCGACATCGAGGGAAGTTTGAATGTTCACGTCTCTCACCAAATTCCGGAGTGGCGCTGAATCGGCCGCCTTCGCGACATTGATCCTGCGATCACTCCTGTTGACCTGTTTGGGACATTATTTTCAAATTTTGATAATTGCAATATGATTGGAGAACTTTTCTTTGCCGGCAGGCGGGAGCGCTATGCCGGTCGGCCCCGCTGCCCCGGTCAGAAGCGGGTTCCAAAGCCGATCAGGTGGAAGCCTGAGCCAATCCACAGGAGCACCACGGCGCTAATCAACAGGAGCAGGCTCCAGAATTTGGCGAACCGACCGCGCTTGCCCGTCCAGACGTGCCGGATATTCCAGAGCGCGCTCACAAGGAGGCCGAGGAATATGATCGGCGTCACGACCTGGAGCGTGATCAGTGCCCAGTCCAACTCGCCGCTGAGCGACGAAAAGTCCCTGAGCAGCGTGGAAACGAACAGGATCCACGCAACCATTACCGTCACGGCCAGCGCCGCGAAGCCGCGGGTCAGCCGGTAGCTTTTGAGCGCGGCAGACGGCAGATCGGCTTTCACGCCATAATAGCGACGGGCGAGCGCCGAGACGGGCCAGGCTATCGCAGTGAGCAGCAGCACGCCGAGGCTGGCGAGCATCGCCGGCGTGAGCCAGGCGGCCGACAGATACCAGGGCACCCGATCGAACGCGATGTAGGGCGACGCCGAATCGACGCTGAAGCGAACGACGCGGCCATTTTCGACCTTGGCGGCGAGGCGCATCCTGCCGCCGGCCTCGCGCCACACGAACGGCGCGATTTCGACCCATTTGCGCGGTTGACCACCGATACCCGGCACCGCGTTAAGCCGGATTCCGCCGTCGCGATCGAGCGAGACCTTCGTCTGCCCGGCCAGCTCCATCGCCTTCAGGAAGCTCGTTTCCAGTCGACGGGTCTTGTTGTAAGTGCCCACCATCATGCGCGCATGTTCGCGCGCGGTCGCGGCATCGACCCGGCCGTCGCGCTGTTCGAACGGGAAATAGCGATCGGCGAACGCCTCGAACAAATAGCTGCGGATAGGGCCCGACACATTCTGCGTGCCCGCGGCATTCATCGACATATAGATGCCGACATTTTCCTCGGGAAAAATCCAGAGCTGGCTGTGGAAATTGGGGCTGTCGCCAGCGTGCGACAACGCCCTGCGACCGTTGATATTCTGCTCATAGAAACCGAGCGCCATGCCGTTGAGCGGCGGGATCAGCCGCAGGATCGTATCGTGCATTTGTGCCGCGGTTGCCGGTTTCATGAGCGGTCCGCCCTTGCCCAGATGCGCGATCATGAAGCGCCCCATGTCGGCGCCCGATGCGGTCATCGCGCCCGATGGCGCGAGGCTGCTGAGCTCGAACGGCCCCGGCTTGCCCGATCCCAGCATATAGCCGCTCGCCATCAAGGGCTGCAGTCGCGCGGGAAGCGGCTGGCGGAAAGTCGATCGCGTCATGCCCGTGGGCGCAAAAATGTGGCGCTCGACATAATCATTATAGGGGAGCCCCGACACCCGCTCGACGATATAGCCCGCCAGCGAGGTGCCATAGTTCGAATAGGCCGGCGTCGTTCCGGGCGCGTAAATGCGGTACGGCACCTGGCGCTTGAGTGCATCGCCGAGCGACGGAATCTTCTTCGGATCATAGCTGTTGAGCCCGCGCTGCACCTCGTCGAAGCCCCCGGTGTGCGTCATCAGGTTGCGCATCGTGACCGGCTTGCCGCCGAAGGGCGGAATCCTGAAATCGAGATAGGTGTTGATGTCGCGGTCGAGATCGATCTTGCCCTGCTCGACGAGCTGCATCACCGCGGTCCATGTGATCAGCTTCGACACCGAGGCCTGGCGGAAGAGCGTGGTTTCTGGATCGACGCGCCGCCGCGTGCCGACGTCGGCATAGCCGAAACCCCGCTGCGTCAGCACCTTGCCGTCCTTGACGACCACCACGACCGCGCCGGCCGCGTCGCCGCGCAACAGGGCATAGGGCATATAGCCGTCGAGCCAGGCGTCGACGTCGCTCTTGACCATCGCGGGGGCGGGCAACGGACTTGGGCCGCGCAGCTTCGTCTGCGGTTTCGTGGCCGTTTGTGCGGCGGACGGGCTCACGGCTGGCGCCATCACCCCAACCAGCATCGCCGCAACCAGCATCGCGCAAGACCGTATAAACCGCATTCGTCCTCCCCTTTCGACTAGGCCACTCGCCAGGCCCTGACATCGAAGTTTCACTTTTTGAAATATTTTCAATTCTTGATATAGGCATCCTGAACGGAAATTTGTCAATGGCAGACGCGACCGCGCAGCCGCGGCACTGCAGCGCGAACAAATTTCAGAACGACGGATTTTTTCAGAAGCGGCGGTGCGAACCGATTACCGGGCGCGCGGCGCTAGGCGATCATTCGGTTTCGACCGGATGAAGTACCGACTTCAGATCGGCATCGGTTGCCGAACAGACCGACAGGATACGGCACGGCCCCTCCCCCACAGCGACATAACCATGCCCCATCGACGCGTCGAAATAGGCCGAATCACCCGTCTTCAGGCGCGACGGTGCGTACATGTCGGTGTGAAACTCGCATTCGCCTTCGAGCACGAGGACATATTCCTCACCCGAGTGGCGCATCAGATCGCCGAAATCGTCGATCGACCGCACCTTGATGTCGATGATCATCGGATTGAGCGTCTTGTTGAGCAGATCCGCCGACGGATAAGTATAGTTGTACGTCGCCGTCTTGATCGAGGGCCCCTCTCCGGCGGGCGTGATGCTGCGTCGACCGGTGGCGGTATGCGTGGCGGCCGGGACCGACGTCGCGGCGGCAAAAAGCTGCGTGATATCGATTTCGAGACCTTGGCTCAGACGAAGCAGCTTTTCATAGCTGAGCGACATCTTCCCGGTTTCAATCTTTGACAAAGTTGAAACCGGGATGCGCGTGCGTTCACTCACCTCGGCAAGCGTCCAGCCCTTTTCGATCCGCAGTTCGCGAAGGAATACGCCCGGATTGCCGTCGACGGCGGTCCGCCGATCGCCGGTGGTCGGAATGGGCTGGCGCATTGCTGGCATCTGTATCCCTTCGATCTTTTTTCTCATCTAGCATATATTTGCGCATTTTTCGCATCGATCAAGCCGGACTGCACAATCTGTTGGAACAATCGGCAAAGAAAATTTGCGTATCGGATAGGGCCGGGACGATTGCACATAGGATATCGCGTCGCCACTGATGCCGCGATTCGCTGGGATGACAGGATGACCAACAAGCTATCCATTCGCATTTCTCCGGAGTTTACGAGCTTCGTCGGCCGCGGCCCCTGCGATGCCGCGTTCCTGCCGCCGGACGCCCTCATCTTCGGCTTTGGCGACATTGGCGAGCCCGCGGTTTCGATGCTTCTACCCGCCGACGTCTCGGGACCCGCCGACGATCATCTGGTCGTGCTCGCGATCAGCCGCGCGGCGTGCGACCGCCTGTTCGCGCTCCGTCCCAAGGCGGATGGGCGCTGGTATCTTCCCGCCAGTCTTCGCGGTCTCGGCCGTGCGGTGGTCGCCGTCGAAGGCGATAGCGAAGTCGACGACATGTTGCGGAGCGCGCGCAGCCAGGAATTGCTCTGCCAGCTTTTCGCCGAACTTGCCGCCGACCGCATGGTCGAGGTGGGCGGCCGCACGTCGCTGAGCGAACTCGACATCACCCGCGTCGCGGCCGCGCATCAGTTGGTCAACGAAAAGTGGCAGGAAAAGCTGACCGTCGGCAATGTCGCGCGGCGTTGTGGGCTCAGCAAGGCGAAGCTGACGCGGGGTTTTCGCGAACTTTACCAATGCAGCGTCGCCGAGGCGGTGAGCGAGCGGAGGCTGCAACGCGCGCGCCAGTTGCTCGCGCAGAGCGATCTTCCGATATCGAGCATCGGGTATAATTGCGGCTATATGAGCAATGCGAGCTTCACGCGCGCCTTTGCCCGCCGCTTCGGCATGGCGCCGACCAAGATGCGCGGGCGCGAAGCAACGGCCTGAACCTGACGAACGCCCTCTGCCGCGGATTGCATCCCCGCAGCGGTTGTTCCACCAAGGCCCAATTCGGAAAGCGATCGCAAACTTTGGAACGAAGGCTTCGTCGCCTGCGATAATGGGCAGTCACGGACGATTGGCCAGCCGTTGCCGGATATGTTAAACTGTGCCCAACGCTGCGTAACAACCACGAGGTTGATTATGACGGACGATTGGCGAGTGGATGACCTGGCGCTGTGCATCAGCCGGCATGAGCGCTACCCGCCCGAGGTGCGCCCGGGCGCCGTTTTCACGGTGCGGACCGTGTGGACGGATATGCCCGACCTTGTCGGCGGACAATCGGGAACCGCGTTGAAGTTCCGCGATGTCCCCGACCTCGGCCCCCGCGCCGCCTATTGCGCGCGCCGCTTTCGCAAGATCACGCCGGGCGCACCCGACGATTTCGATGCCGAAGTGATCGACCTGCTCGCAGGAGCCGGGGGCATCGGCCGTTAATCGCAGTTTTGCGTGAAAGCGGCGTGTTGATCGATTTACCCGATAAGTGTGCCCGGAAAATTGGGGTTGAGTGCGTGCGCCAGTCCGCATAGCTGGCGCCCTGCAAATCATTTTGCAGTGCAGCAATCAAAGGAAACACTCTCCCATGGGTATCATCGGAAGCTCGATCAAGCCGTTCAACGCCACTTCGTACCATCAGGGCAAGTTCGTCCCCGTGACGGACGCCGATACCGCGGGCAAGTGGGCGGTCTTCTTCTTCTATCCGGCCGACTTCACCTTCGTCTGCCCGACCGAGCTCGAAGACCTCGCCGACCAATATGCGACGCTTCAGGGCCTCGGCGTCGAAGTCTATTCGGTGTCGACCGACACCCATTTCAGCCACAAGGCTTGGCACGACAGCTCGCCCGCGATCGGCAAGATCAACTATCACATGCTGGGCGACCAGAACCACGTTCTCGCCAATAATTTCGGCGTGCTGCGTGAAGATTCGGGCCTCGCCGACCGCGCGACCTTCGTCGTCGATCCCGACGGCGTGATCCAGGTGATGGAAATCACCAGCGAAGGCGTCGGCCGCAACGCCGAGGAACTCGTCCGCAAGATCAAGGCGGCGGTCTATGTCCGCGCCAACCCCGGCCAGGTCTGCCCGGCGAAGTGGGAAGAAGGCGCCGAAACGCTCGCTCCCTCGATCGAACTCGTCGGCAAGATCTAAGCCGACCGATTTGCAGGACCGGGCGGGCGGCGCTCGCCCGGTCTTCGCATTCTAAAAAAACAAGATTCTGACGCCGCCCCCCACGGCGAACCCTTGCTCCTGTCCGAAAGGCTCTCCCCATGCCGATGCTCGACGCCAACACGACCGCCCAGCTCAAAACCTATCTCGGCAACCTTCGCCGTCCGATCGAGTTGGTCGCGAGCCTCGATGCCTCGCCCAAATCGGCAGAGATGCGCGCGCTTGTCGAAGAGGTCGCGGCGCAGTCGGACCTCGTCACCGCGCGTTTCGATGGCGACGACGCGCGGAGGCCCTCCTTCGCGATCCGTGCCGATGAGGGCCGCGCCGAAGCCGTGTTCGCGGGACTGCCGATGGGGCATGAATTCACCTCGCTGATCCTCGCGCTGCTTCACGTCGGAGGTCACCCGCCGAAGGAAGAGGCCGAACTGCTTGACGCCGTGCGTGCGCTGGAAGGCGATTTCGTCTTCGAAACCTTCTTCTCGCTGTCATGCCAGAATTGCCCCGACGTCGTGCAGGCGCTCAACATCATGGCCGCGCTGAACCCGAACATCCGCCACACCGCGATCGACGGCGCACTGTTTCAGGACGAGGTCGAGCGCCGCAAGGTCATGGCGGTTCCGGCGGTGTTCCTGAACGGCGAACCCTTCGGGCAAGGCCGCATGGACCTCGCACAGATCGTCGCCAAGCTCGACACCGGCGCCGTCGCGCGCGCCGCCGAGAAGATCGCCGCAAAGGAGCCGTTCGACGTGCTCGTCGTCGGCGGTGGGCCCGGCGGCGCCGCAGCCGCCATCTATGCCGCACGCAAAGGCATCCGCACCGGCATCGTCGCCGAACGCTTCGGCGGACAAGTGCTCGACACGCTGGGAATCGAGAATTTCATTTCGGTCCAGCACACCGAGGGTCCGAAGCTCGCCGCGCAACTGGAAGCACATGTGAAGGATTATGACGTCGACGTCATGAACGTGCAGGAAGCGGCCGAGCTCATCCCCGGCGGCGCGCATGGCCTGCACGAAGTCAAGCTGAAGAGCGGCGCGAGCGTGAAGGGCAAGACGGTGATCCTGTCGACCGGCGCGCGCTGGCGCCAGATGGGCGTCCCGGGCGAAGCCGAATATCGCAACAAGGGCGTTGCCTATTGCCCGCATTGCGACGGTCCGCTGTTCAAGGGCAAGCGCGTCGCGGTGATCGGCGGCGGAAATTCGGGTGTCGAGGCGGCGATCGACCTGGCCGGACTCGTCGCGCATGTGACGTTGATCGAGTTCGACGGCCAACTTCGCGCCGACGCGGTGCTCCAGACGAAGCTCCGCAGCCTGCCGAACGTCACGATCATTACGTCGGCGCTCACCACCGAGGTGCTCGGCAATGGCGAAAAGGTCGTCGGCCTGCGCTATCGCGACCGCAACAAGGATGAGGAGCACCTTGTCGAACTCGACGGCATCTTCGTCCAGATCGGCCTCATTCCGAACACCGAATGGCTGGGCAGCGCCGTGGCGCTCAGCGACCGTGGCGAGATCGAGGTCGACGCGCGCGGCGCGACGAGCCAGCCCGGCATCTTCGCCGCCGGCGACGTGACGACCGTGCCCTATAAGCAGATCGTCATAGCGATGGGCGAAGGATCGAAGGCCGGACTTTCGGCGTTCGACCACCTTATCCGGGCCTGAGCAACGTCGGCCGGGCATCCGATGCCCGGCCGCCTGCCTCATCTCACCGCATTCGCAACCATTTGTTAACCCTCGTGGCGCAGGTTTTGCGCGGGGGGCACACAAAGCGGCGCCAGCCGCGCGAATGGAGAGTTCGCGGTGCTCGAATATCATGGAAGGCCGTCCTCGGTCATGGGGCCGCTGGGGCCATTGACGATCGACGACTTGCCGTCGTCCGCCACGACCTATTGGGTCAGCCGCCGCAAGGCCGAAGTGCTGGCTGCGATCGATGGCGGATTGCTGAGCCTGCAGGACGCCCGCGAAAGATACCGGCTGAGCTCCGAGGAAATCGCCGACTGGCGGCGATCGCTCGATCGTGCCGGACTTCCCGGCCTTCGCGTCACCAAACTCAAACGGTATCGGAGCCAGACGATCGGTTGATCGATCAATAACCGAGTAGCGCCCCAGATCGGGCCCACCCGGACGCGAAGCCGGAGCAGAAGATTTACCGGCGGGTCGGCCATCACCTGCCTTCGGACCGCTTCCGCACCGCGTCGAAGTCGTGGCGGACAAGTAGTTCGCCATTCCGCCATACCGGCACCAGCATGTCTTCGCCCGCCGCGACACTGTCGAACCGCGCTGCGGCCATCCGGCCGTCCTTCAGCACGACGGCCTGCCGTCCGGCCTTGCTCGCCTTGCCCGGATCGGTGCTCGGCATCTTGAAGACGTCGTGCCACACGCCGTCGCTGCCCAGCATCGCATTCGCCTTCATCGCGAAGCGCAGCGTGTCGCGGTTGACGTGCTGCAGCATCCCGCCGCCCATGCCGAAAGCGATATTGTCGATCGCGAAACCTTCCTCGATCATCCGCTGAACAAGCCGGCCGATGCTGTCGACGGTCATTCCGTCGCCCTGGATCACGCGGACATGCGGATCGAGGACGCGATAGCCCTTGCCGTTCATATGGCCGCCAAACTTTTCCCACAGCGTTTTCACCGTGCGCAGCGGCGTTTCGATCGGATCGCCACTGTCGGGCCGTACGACCAGCGTGCCCGCGCGCCCCAGCACCTTCTCGCGTAAGCTGCCGCCCCAGATGTCGGCGACCGCCGTATCGAGATCATAGCTGTCGGAGACGACCGCAACGGTCCGCCCCTCGCCTTCGAACCGGTCGAGCATGTTGCGATAGGCATCCTCTTCACGGTCGCGGCCCCAGCTCGTCATTGTACTGTGCTCGGCGGCAGGAATAGAAAAGCCCGCCATGTCGGCGCCATAGTAGCGCCGCGCCGCGACCAGCGCCTCCATCGTGTCGGTGCCCTGGAAATTGACGAGATGCGCGAGCCCACCCAGCCCCGCACTTTCGGCGGAAGAAACCCCGCGCGCACCGAAATCGTGGAGCTTGAAGGGAAGCTGGCCCTCCACATCGTCGGACGTCTTTTCCAGCCCCGCGCGGATCACCTGTTTGCACTTCCAGCTCAGCGTCGCGACCGTCGTCGGATACCAGATCGCACGCAGCATTGCCGTCTCTATGAAGGTCGTCAGCCAGGGCATGCGCGGGTCGGTATTTTCGAGCTGTACCAGCGGCACGCCCGCGGGCACGATCGCGCCTTCGGGCAGCGCCTTGATCTCCAGCGGCAGATAACCGCCATGATCGGCGACGATCGCCTCCCACCCCGCACGGTTGAACGGAACGCCGTGCGCGATGCAGATCGCCTCGGCCTCGTCGATATCCGCCGCGTTGATCGGCTGGCTGAAATAGTCGACCAGCAGCGGCTGGAGACCCAGAAAGACAATCTCTTCGGAAAAGGGGTTTGGCCGCGCCTCGACATAGGCGCTGATTACGCGTGCCTCGGGCGGATATTGCAGAAAGTGGCTCTGCTTGTAGCTGTCGGTCGCCAGGATCAGGTTTTTCATGATGTGAACTCCTCACATTCGCTTGGGTTCGGCAGGACTCCCCTGCCGCGGATTACAGGTCGGCCATTTCTTCGATGATCGACCAATGGTCTTCGAAAAACATCTCGGGGCTGAGATCGCCGAGTCGGTACCAGCGCGCATGCGCAGCATCGTCGCCGCCCTTCACAGCGAACAGTTTGCGACGCTCCGGCAGGCGGAACAGATAGGCGTGGGTGATCACCCGGCCGCGCAAGGACCGGTTCGGCGCATCGAACACGCGTGTGCGATGATCCTCGATGAAGCTGCCCAGCATTGCGGGCGGGATCTGCCCCTTGCCGTCGCTTATCCCCGTCTCCTCGCGCAGTTCGCGGATCGCGGCGTCGCGGATGCGCTCGCCCGCATCGACGAAGCCGCCAGGCAGCGCGAGCAGCCCCTTGCCAGGCAGTCGTCCGCGCTCGACGAGCAATATATGCCCCGACTGCACGACCACCGCGTCGGCGGTGACGAACGGCCCTTTGCCCCATTGCGCGGGATATGCCGCAAGATATTCGCTCTCTTCGAGCAGCGTGCGGAACGTCTCGCCGAGCTTGAACGCATCGAGCCAGGCCGCGACGTCGGCCGTCAGGATCGACGTCGGCACCTCCGGGATGCGCTGAAAATAGCGCCGCCGCACGTCGGTCGAGCTGAAGGTGCCATATTGGCTGTCGATCTGGATATTGTCCCACTCGGGAAACAGGCGGAGATAATAGGAAGAGGCGTCCTTACCATAGCCCGTCAGCGCAACCTTAAAGTCGGAAAGCCCGTGACTGCCAAAGCCGTGGCCGTTCCCGACGTCGAGGATGATGCGGTTCACGCGGCGCTGCACCTCGGTCACCCAGGCGGTGTCCGAATAGAGATGATCGTCGAGCGGTTCGACGATCAGCCGTTCCTCGGCCATTTCGTGACGAAAGGCGGCGCGCAGCATCGCGGCCCGCTCGTCGAAGGTGAAGGGATTGCGTGGGTCGCGCGCGACGTTCGCCGAACCGACGAGGATGATCAGCCGGCCGACCTGTTCCAACGCCTGCCGGATGACATGCTCATGCCCGATATGCAGCGGCTGAAAGCGTCCGATGAAGACACCGAAATCTGCCTTTTCCATCACGCGAGACTCCCTCGACCTGAATTTCATGTGCCGGACTCCCCGGCGCGACTCACTTATATGCGTTTGACATATATCTAGTCAAGATATAAGTCTACGCCATGTCCGAAACCTATGATCCTGCGGCTTTCCCGCCTCTCGCGGTTACCGTCGACCTTGTCCTGATGACGGTCGCGAACGGCGATTTGAGGGTTTTGCTGCAACGACGCGGTGAAGCACCGCACAAAGGCGTTCACGCGCTTCCAGGCGGTTTCGTCGGGGTGGTGGAAAGCCTCGACGACGCGGCAAAGCGCATCCTTGCCGACAAGGCGGGCCTTTCGGATGCCTGGCTGGAACAGCTTTACAGCTTTGGCGATCCGGCCCGCGACCCCCGGATGCGGATCGTCACCATCGCTTATTTTGCTCTGCTTCCCGCCGACGAACTCGCGGCTGCCTTGCCGGGCCGGGACGATCTGATGCTGGCGCCCATCGACGCCATCCCGAAGCTTGCCTTCGACCATGATGCGATCGTCGATCATGCGGTAACGCGCCTGCGCGGCAAGCTGGACTATTCCCCCATTGCCTTTGCGCTCCTTCCGCAGCGCTTCACGCTTCGCGCCCTGCAGGACGTTCACGAGGCGATCCTCGGCATTCAGCTCAACAAGCCGGCCTTCCGTCGCCGCATGCTCGACAAGGGCTGGATCGAAGGCACGGGCGAGCGCGAAGCAGGCGGCGCCTTTCGCCCCGCGGAACTGTTCCGGGTCAAGTCCTGAGGCGTCAGCGCGGCGACGAATTCTGCCCCGAACGGTGCGAAAGCATCGCCATCGTCAGCACTGCGCCGATGCTCGACAGGCCCAGCCATTCCAGCGTTCCGACTGCCCATCCGAAACGATATCCGGCGAGCAGATATGCGAGGGCCAGGATCGCGACGCCGCACCAGCGTGCAAAATCCGTCGTCCGTTCGGAAAGCTTGCGGCCGATCAGATCGCGTTGATGCCGCGCGCGCGAAACGCACAGAAGCGCGAAGCCCAGGGTCGCAAGGAACAGGAGCAGCAAATGGGTCATGCGGCTTCGGTCACCGGCGACCCGGCCGTGCGCTTGCGCACGCCCGCCTTCGGGCTTGTCGCGCGGCGTTTCGCCTTCGCGGCCGCCCAGCCAAAGCCGGCCGCGACCAACAGCATCGACAGGTCGAAACCGGCAAAGACCATGTCGCCGTTGGCCAAGCTGGCGATCAGCGAGCGATCGGTCGTGAGCGCGCTGACGACCGGCACCAATGCGAATGCAGCGGCGGTCACCGCGAGAACCTCGATCCACGCGCGCGCCGATGGACGGACCGCCGCCCAGACGAATACGCCGCCCCATGCGATGAAAAGTGCGGCGATCTCACGATCGCTTCGCCCTGCCCCCTCGACGGGCAAAAGGCGGTTGGCGAGGAAATAGACGGCCATCCCCAGGGGCAGTCCGCCAATCGCGCCGATGTTGAGTTTTTCGACAAGGCGAAATCCGAAATGCGGCCGATCGGGATCGGGCAGCTTTGCGCGCCGCTTGACCGTCCACAGGATCAGGCCCGAGGCGACCATGACGCAGCCCGCAACGCCCGATAGGAAATAGAGGGTGCGCAGCACCCCACTGGCGAAGCGGCCAGCGTGCAGGCCGATCATCGTGCCTTCGGTCGCCGTCGCGGCGCCCGACGGATTGTGCGCGGAAATCAGCTTCCCGGTCACGCCGTCGAACGTCATGGACCGCGGCCGGACCGACATGCTCGCGTCGGGGGCGGTCGACACGATGACTTGTGCCGTCCGGTCGCCTGGATTGAGGATGCGCACGCTTCCGGCGCCGGCGCCCCATGTGCGCTCGGCGTGCTCGACCAGCGGCGCGACAGCGATCAGCGGCGCTGGCCCTACCTTTTCGGCGGGAGCCGGCCAAGGAAAGGTCGCCTCGAAGAATTTCTCTTCGTTCGCATAGTTGGCGGCGATCCCCCACGGCATATAGTGCGTCGCAAGGCTTACCAGGCCGGTATAGGTGATCATCAGGATGAACGGCAGGAACAGCACGCTCGACGCGTTATGGGCATCGAGCCAACTCCGCTGGCCCTTGCCTAGACGAAGCAGGAAGAAGTCGGCGATGATCTTCTTGTGCGTGACGATGCCAGAGAAGATCGCAACGAGCATCGCCATCGCAGCGATCCCGACGATCCAACGGGCCCAGTACCAGTTGATATAATGAAGGTTGTAGTGGAAGCGGTAGAGGAAATCCCCGCCTGCTGTTTCGCGTGCGTCCGCCTTACGTCCGGCCCCGTCGAGGCGTGCATCTGTCGGCGCATCCGCCGGTGCATCGGGGCCGTTGACCCAATAGAGTTGCAGGCCCGCGGCGCGCTTGCCCGCTGAATACACCGACCATTCGCTGGCCCCCGGTACTTCGCGTTCGAGCCAACGCGTCGCCGCGGCGAAGCGTGTCGGGCCGTCCGCTGGAACGCTGCGGATCTCGGGCGTCATCCACGCGGTAATCTCTTCCTGAAAATAGGAGGAGGTACCCGTGACGAAGATCGCAAAAAGCAGCCAGCCGAGCAACAACCCGGTCCAGGTGTGAAGCCACGCCATCGATTGCCGAAAGCCGTTCTTCACAGGCGGCCTCCCCAGGCAATGAGGCACCAGTCAGCCAGCGCCGCAATCACGCCAGTCGCGATCAACCCGACCCACAGCCGCGAAACCGAGCGTACGGCAAATGCGGTCATCGCAAGGCCGGCGAAGATAAGGAAGGACATCAGCGTCGCACCTACCGACGCCTGCTGGGCGCCGCCGGGCAAAAGCCGCGCGATCAGCATGGTCAGCGCACTGGTCACCGCATAGTTGAGCGGCACCGCAGCCAGCACACGTGCCGCAATATCGCGCCACCTTCCGCCGTGTAAAATATCAACCGCCCTGCTCATGGCGTCCCTATCGCAACATTGCGAGTGACTCGCAATAGCCTGCACTCAGAAGCGATAGCCGATCGTGCCCATCACGTTGCGCGGTGCGCCGATGAAGCAATCGCCGCGCGCGAGGCAGGACGCGAAAAATTTATTGTTGAGCAGGTTCGTCGCGTTGACCGCGAAGCGCCAGTTGTTCCAGTTGATCTCGGCCAGCGCATCGACCGTCGTGCGCGACGGGGTGACGATCGACCAGACATCGCTCGTCGAGATGCTCTTGCCGCTATAGACGACGCCGCCGCCCAGACGCAGCTGCGCTTCGTCCGCAAGGCCGAATGTCTTGGTCGACCAAATCGACGCCGTGTGGCGCGGCATATAATCGAGGCTGGTGTTGGTTTCCGATTTGAGTTTCGAATAGCCGTAATTGGCCAGCAGTTCGAAATTGCCCGGGAGGCTATGGCTGGCTTCGATCTCGAAACCCTTGGTGTTCAGTTCGCCCGATTGGGTGGTGCCACCCGCGGCAAGATAGAGGACGCGATTGCGTTCCTTTATCTTGAACGCGGTCGCGGTGACGAGGGTATTCGGCGTCGGCTGCCACTTGATGCCCGCTTCATATTGCGTGCCGGTCTGCGGCCGATAGGGATCGCCAAAGGTGCCGTCGCCATTGTCGATGCGGCCGGCGACCGGCAGGAAGCTTTCGGTATAGCTGAAGAATGGCGAGATGCCCGCACCGATCTCGCCGATGATGCCGGCGCGGAAGGTCGTGGCATTGTCCTTCTGGCCCGACGAGCCGGTAACGCGGTCGCGGCGCGCGCCGAGCACAACCGAGACGCGGTCGAAGAAGCGGATTTGGTCCTGGACATAAACGCCCAGTTGCTTCTGGCTTTCCTTGGTGAAGGGACCGCTGGGATCATAGGTCAGCAGCGCGTCATAATCGATGTCATAGAGGTCGACGAGCTCGGTGCCGCCAGCATAGCGTTTCTGAACCTTGTTCCAGCTATAATCGATGCCGACGAGCAGCTTATGCTCGACATTGGCGCCGGTAGTGAAATCGAACTGCAGATTATTGTCGGTCGAAAACACATTCATCCGCGCGTCGCTGGCGTCGGCGGTAAGCCCGATCATGCGACCGTTGGTGCCGTAAACCGAATAGGGATCCTCCGGGTTCGTATAGCTGTCGGCATAGTGGGTATTATATTCAAGGTCGCTATCGATATAGCGCGCCTTCAGGCTGAGCTTCACATTATCTGAGAAGCGGTGCGTGACCGATCCGCCGCCCTGAAGCAAACGGCCGGCGTAGCGATCCCAGCCGGCCTTGCCGACGAAGGTGTAACGATCGAGCTGCTTGCCAGCGACCGTGTTGGGCCGGAAGGTCCCGACGATCGGCAGGAATTGCGAGGTCGAACCAGTATCATCCTCCTGATACAGGCCGGTCAATATGACGTCGGTATCGGGGGTCGGCTGCCAGCGGATCGATGGCGCGAACATCACCCGGTCGTCGGGTACGTGGTCGATATAGGTGCCCGCGTCGCGGGCGCGGCCAACGAAGCGGACAGCGAGATCGTCAGCGAGCGCGACATTGACGTCGCCAAGCACTTCCTTGCGGTCATAGCTGCCGTAAACGAGACTGATTTCGCCGCGCGTCGTAAAATCCGGCGTCTTGCTGACGAGATTGATGAGGCCGCCGATTGACCCTTGGCCGAACAGCACGGAGGCCGGGCCGCGAACGATCTCGACCCGCGAGAAATTATACGGGTCCGAGGCGATCGACGCATAATAGGAGAAGACGTCGCGCATGCCGTCGCGGAACTGCAACGCGTCGAGCCCGCGGACGTTGAAGCCGTCGACGCGCGTGTCGCGGCCATAGGGGTTGGCGGCAACGCCCGCGGCATATTTTATCGTGTCGCTGATGCTGATCGCGCCCTGCGCCTCATATTGTTCGGCGGTGATGACCTTGATCGGCTGCGGCAGTTCCGCCAGCGCGGTATCGGTCTTGGTCCCGGTGTATCCGGTGACGACAATAGGGTCCTCGGCGGCGGCCGCATCGGCGTCGGCGGCGCTCCCGCCAGCCGACCCGGCATCTTCGGCACTATCGGCCGCCCAAGCCGGATTGGTGGCGAAAGCGAGCGCGGCTGCGCTGCAAAGCGCGATCATTCGGACGGTCATGGCGTTTCCCTTTTTGCATCTTTGTTGCAATCGGGAGCGGCCGCTATAGCGAATGGTTCGCAATAGCAAGCTAGTAATAATCGTTTGCAATAACCGACCCCGGCCGCCACACAGCGCTTGCGCCGGAGTGCTCTGCGACCCGGCATCACCTTTCAGCTCCATCCGGAAAGAGGGATGTCCCTAAATGAAAAAGACTTTTGCAGCTCTGATGGTCCTCGGCTTTCTTGCCGCACCCGCCACCGCGCACGAAGTGTGGATCGAGCGCGACGGCAATGCGCCCGCTCGCATCTATCTCGGCGAGCCGGCCGAGGCCGTTCCTGAAAGCGGCGACCCCGAATTCCCCAAGCTGAAGACGCCGACGCTCTTCGCCGAAAGCCGCGACCGCCCCGCGTCGCTCGTCCGCCGCGCCAATCATATCGAGGCTGCGGTTAGCGGGACCGGCGACCTCCGACTCGTCGACGAGAATGTTTTCGAGCCCTGGGCCGGCGAAGACGGCAAGCTGCAGGGCGTGGTTTATCACGCGCGCGCTGGACGATCCGAAACGCGCCATGCGCTCGACCTTGAAATCGTCCCGGTCACGGCGAACGGGAACAGCTTCGCGGTCCTGTGGCAGGGCAAGCCCCTGCCCGGCGCCAAGCTGACGGTGATCGATCCCGATCGCTGGACCAAAGCCTATGTGGCCGACGACAAGGGCGTCATCACCGCACCCGCACGCGGCAAAGGCCGCTATCTGCTGTCGACGAGCAACGAGGTCGCAGGCGAGCGCACGCTGGGCGGCAAGACCGTCGCGAGCACGGTGCATGTCTCCACGCTGACCTTCGTCACACCCTGAGGTCCGGGCAGGCCCCGCAGCGTGCGGGCGGAAAGATACATCGTCGGGGCGGCGCAGCGATCCTGCGCCGCCCCGATTTTTTGATCGGCACCCGTATCACAAGCTCAAGCGCATATTGCGCGGCCCTCAACATGGATGAAGCCGCCGCCCGATTTCCTGAAACGCTCTTGACATCACCGTCCTCAAATTATTATCCACTTGGATAAATATAAAGGGAGGATGTCGATGAAGAGCATTATCGTGGCGTTGATGGGGTCGACGCTGCTCGCAAGCGGGGCTTATGCGCAAGAAAGCGCTCCGCTGCCCGATCCGGCGGCCGAAGCTGCCGGCGGCGACGAGATCGTCGTGACCGCGCAAAAGCGCGAACAGTCGTTGCAGGACGTTCCGCTATCGGTTGCCGTTCTGAGCGGGGAGCAGCTTAGCGACCGCAACATCACCGAAATTTCGCAGCTTCAGACGACGACCCCGAACTTCTCGTTCCAGGGCAGCAACAACCCGCGCGGCGCGGGGATTGCGATCCGGGGCATCGGCACGAACAATTTCTCCTCGGCGATCGAGGGTTCGGTCGGGATCGTCATCGACGGCGTACCGATCGGGCGACAGGGCGCGGGCATGACCGACCTGTTCGATATCCAGCGCGTTGAAGTGCTGCGCGGTCCGCAAGGCACGTTGTTCGGCAAGAATGCGTCGGCCGGCGTACTCAATATCGTCACCACCGATCCCAGTTACACCTGGGGCGGGCGGGTGCAGGCGACCTATGGCGAGTTCGACGAGTTCGTGCTGCGCGGGACGGTCACCGGCGGGATCACCCAGAATCTCGCCTTCCGCGCGTCGGCCTATCTGACCAAGCGCGACGGCTATATCCGCAACGTCTTCGATGACAGCAAGCTCAACGATCGCGACGAATGGGGCGGTCGCGCCAAGCTGCTCTGGGAGCCCGCCGACAATATCCGCGTCCTCGTGGCGGGCGACTATTCGTCGCGCGATGCTGCGTGTTGCATGTGGACGATCCGCAGCTTCGGCAACAATGCGCGGGTCCGGACCCAGGTGACCGCCGCGGGCATCGTCCCCGGCCCGAACAATCGCGAGGTTGCGCTCGACGGCGACACCTTCATCCGACAGGAAACCTATGGCGGATCGGTGCAGGTCGATGTCGAAAGCGCAAGCGGGATCACGCTGACGTCGATCACCGGCCTGCGCTGGTGGGATGCCGTCGACAATAATGACGCCGACCAGCGCCCGACGCCGGCGCTCAACATCAACAATGGCGACAGCCATCAGCGTCAGTTCACGCAGGAACTGCGCCTGACCTCTCCCTCGGGTCAGCCGCTCGAATGGGTCGGCGGGCTGTTCCTGTTCAATCAGGACTATGAACTGGGCAATTCGCAGCAGGGGACGTTCGATCAGACCCTGCCTCCCGGCGTCCAATTGTCGCGCGCTATCTTGGTCGAGAACTATACGCAGAATTTCGCGGCCTTCGCCGATGCGACCTATCACCTCAGCGACCGGTTCAACGTCTTTGGCGGACTGCGATACACCGTCGAGCGGCTGAACACGCATTTCCGTCGCTTCCCCAATCCGGGCACGGTCCTGTTGGGGCCGCGCGTCGACCAGAAGTCGAAGCGCGTCGACGGCGCGTGGACCTGGCGCCTCGGCGCGCAGTTCCGCCCCACCGAAGAGGTTACACTCTACGGCAGCGTCGCGCGCGGATTCAAGGGCGGCGGCTTCAACGCGCTGCAGGACTCAACCGTGTTGCGCACGGTCGAACCCGAAATCCCGACCTCCTATGAAATCGGCGCCAAGACCGAATTGTTCGATCGCCGCGTCCGCTTCAACATCGCCTTCTTCAGCACCGATTTCGACGATTTCCAGGCGCAGGCGATCGGGGTTTCGGACACCGGAACGTTGGTGTTCGACGTCATCAACGCAGGTTCGCTGCGCACGCGCGGTGTCGAGGCCGACATCAACATCAAAGCAGGGGGCGGGTTCACGCTGATGGGCGGCGCGGCCTACACCAAAGCCGAATATACCGACTTTGCAGGCGCGCCCTGCTATTTCGGCCAGACGGTGGCGCAGGGCTGCATCGTTTCGGGCGGCCAGGCGCGGCAGAATCTGACCGGCAAGGAACTCGCAAACGCGCCCAAGGTCACAGCGAACGCCACGGCCCGCTACGAAACCCAAGTCTCCGCAGCGGGCGCGAGCGTGTTCGGCCAGCTGTCCTACGCCTATCGCGGCAAGACCTTTACCGCGCTCGACCTTGATCCGAAATCGGTGCAAAAGGCGTATGGGTTGCTCGATGCGCAGCTGGGCTTCGCGCTGCCCGGCGACCGGATGCGGGCGTGGATCTGGGGCAAGAATCTGACCGACAAGAGCTTCGTCGAGCTGATCTATGACACGCCGCTCGACACCGGCGGCCAGTCGCAATTCTTCCCGTCAACCGCCGCGCGCCAGTTCGGCGCCACCGTGGAGTATCGGTTCTGATGAACATGCTCGATCGCCGCAGCCTGATGGCCGCACTGGCGCTGGCGGGCGCGGGGGGTGTTTCGACCCTCGCGCTCGCGAAGTCGAAAGCCCCGACGGCGCGTAAGCGCCCGCCGAACTTCATCGTCGTCCTCGCCGACGACCTTGGGTATGGCGATATCGGCGCCAATGGCTCGCGCGCGATCCGCACGCCGAACATCGACCGGCTTGCCGCCGACGGGTTGCTGATGACCGATGCCTATGCGTCGGCCAATATCTGCACCCCGTCGCGCGCCGGCCTGCTCACCGGCCGCTATCCGATCCGCACCGGTCTTGCCTGGCAGGTGATCCAGGCGAACGACACCAACGGCCTGCCGCCCGAGGAGGTGACGATCCCCGAGGTTCTCGGCCGTGACTATGTCTCGGCGCTGATCGGCAAATGGCACCTCGGCCACACGCCGCCCTATTGGCCGCCGACGGTGCAGGGTTTCGACCTGTTCTTCGGACTCCCTTACAGCCACGACATGAAGCCGCTGTCGCTCTACACTGCGGGCAAGGGCGTCGAATTCACACAGGAAGACGTCGACATGGTAGCGCTGACGCGGCGCTTCTTCGCGCGCGCGGGTGACTTCGTCGAAACGAACCAGAGCCGCCCCTTCTTCCTGATGCTGGCGCTGACCGCGCCGCATATTCCGCTTCATCCGAGCAAGGAACATGCCGGTCATTCGCCCGCGGGCGATTATGGCGACGTCGTCGAGGAGGTCGATTCCGAGCTTGGCCGCCTGCGCGAACAGCTCGAGCGGCTGAACCTTCAGAACGACACCTACGTCATCGTCACCTCGGACAATGGCCCTTGGTTCGAAGGATCAGCGGGCGCGCTGCGCGATCGCAAGGGCGGCGCGGGATGGGACGGCGGATACCGCGTTCCCTTCGTCGCATGGGCGCCCGGCCGCATTCCCGCAGGCAGTCGCAGCAACGCAATCACGATGAATTTCGACCTGCTGCCAACCTTCGCAGCACTTGCCGGCAAGCCGCTTCCCAAGGGGCTGATCGTCGACGGCAAGGACATCAGCGCAGTGTGGCAGAAGGGCGCGGCCAGCCCCCATGACGCGCTGATCCTGTTCGATAATGAAAAGGTCGCGGCAATCCGCACCGACCGCTGGAAATTCGTCGCGCGCAGTTACTACCGCGAATATGACCTGCCACTCGCGCGCATCGGCGCCAACCTCCTCTTCGACGTGCGCAGCGACCCCAGCGAGGATTATAATCTGGCGACGCGCCATCCCGATGTCGTGAAGGATATGCGCGCACGCTTCGAACAATATCGTCAGACGTACGAACCGCTGGGGCGTAAGAAGGAGCCCGACCGGCTTCCCGGCGGGAAGACCCTGCCCTGATCCATCCGTCATTGCCTGTGCCGGCCCGTCGCTGGTATTGGTATCCAGTTGATTCAAATCCGGGGCAAACAGATTGCAGTCGAAAACGGGACCGAAAAGAAAAGCCCAGGACCGCGGTGTCGCGACGCGGCAGAAAATTGTCGAAGAAGCGCTGCAACTATTCTCACGCCACGGTTTCGACGGCGTCGGGATACGTGAAATTGCCGAGAGCGTCGGCGTCCAGCACGGGCTGATCAAATATCATTTCGGCACGAAGGATGAGCTGTGGCGCGAGGCCGTCCGGCTGCTGTTCACCCGGATGAGTGAGATTTTGCGCGCCGAGCCTGGCGAGGCCGATCTGCCGCCATATAAGGCGTTCGAAATCTCGCTTCGACGCTATGTCCGCTATTGCGCCGAGCATCCCGAACATGCGCGGCTGATGGTCCAGGAATCCTTTCGCGACAACGAACGACTGGCCTGGGCGTCGGAGAGTTTCATTCGTCCCAGCCACGACCGGATATTCGCGCGATGGAATGCGCTGATGGACGACGGGACGATGCCGCGGGTGGATCCCACGTTGATGGTCTATGCGATGACGGGTGCCGCCCAGTCGATCTTCAATCTCGCCGCCGAAGCCAAGCTGACGCATGGCATCGACGCGCTGTCGAACGAGACGATAGAGGCCTATTCCGACGCCATCGTCTCGCTGTTCATGCCCGGCCTGAAGGCGATCGAAAAGTCCGGTCAAAAATAATTATCCATCTGGATAAAAATTAGAGACAGGCGAATTTCGTTGCGATAAGCTCCCTAAAAAAGAGGGAGAGACAATCATGGCCGATGTCAGCGGCGGGACGGTAAGACAGCCCGCTTCCATGGAACAGCCGCGCCTGTCGACCGGAGAGGTCGTGGCCTATGGTTCGGGCGACCTTGCCTTCAATCTCTACTTCACCTTCTGCTCGCTGTTCCTGCTCTATTTCTACACCGACGTGCTCGGGCTCTCGGCCTCGGTCGCCGGGTTGATCATCATGGCGGCGCTCGTCTGGGAAGGTATCACCGACCCCGCGATGGGCGTGATCGCGAGCCGCACGCGCAGCCGCTTCGGCAGCTATCGCCCCTATCTGTTGTTCGGCGCACCGCTGCTCGCATTTGCGTTTATAGCGATGTTCCTGCCGCTGGGACTGTCGGGCAACGCCCTCGCCGCCTTCTGCCTCGCGACGCATATCCTGTTCCGCACAGTCTACACCGTCGTGAACATCCCCTTTGTGGCACTGTCAGCCCGGATGAGCGCTGACTCGCTCGCGCGGTCGCGTCTTGCCGGCGCGCGCATGTTGTTCGCGATCCTGACAGGACTGTTCCTCGCCGCCGCGACGTTGCCGCTCGTCGCCCGCTTCGGCGGCGGACGCGAAGGGTTTCTGTGGGTCGCTGCGCTTTACGCGGGTATTGCGACACTGGTCCTGCTCAACTGCTTCAGGAAAACCCGCGAAGCGATCGGCGAGGCGCCCGACGCACATCCGACCTTTGGCGCGATGCTCGGCGCGGTGCGGTCGAACCGCGTGTTCCTGCTGCTGCTCGGCGCGACGCTGGTGGGTTCTATCGGTTATGCGATGGGCGGCAAGGCGCTCCTCTATTACATGAAATATTATGCCGGGTCGGAGGAGACGATCACGATCGGCCTGACGGTTTCATTGGCGGCCGCCGCGCTGTCGATGCTGTTGTGGGTCAAGCTGACGCAGCGCATCGGAAAACGCGCGGTGTGGCTCAGCGGGATCGCGATCAGCGCGACCGCGAATATCCTGATCTTCGCCCTCGCGCCCAAGGCGGGACCGCTACTTTATGGCCTGCTCGGACTCACTGGGGTCGGCAACGCCGCCTTCGTCCTGACCTTCTGGTCGATGCTGCCCGACACGGTCGAGGTCGGCGAATGGCAAACCGGCCTGCGGGCAGAGGGCGCTCTCGTCGGCTTCCTCGCCTTTACCCAGAAGGTGGCGCTGGGTGTCGGTACCGGCCTGATCGGCATCCTGCTCGACATCATCGGCTATGTTCCCAACGCACCGCAAACTCCCGAGGCGCTGACCAGCATCCGTGGTTTCGCCACGATCGTTCCGGCGATGATGGCCATCGGCGCCGGGCTGTTCATCTATTTCTATCCCCTCGACACGCGTACCCACGCGCGCCTCGTCCGTGCGATCGGATGGCGCAATGCACGCCGCCGCGGAGGCCCTTCCACGACAAATATGGACAAATGACATGAGCGATCAGCAATTTGATTTCGCGCCCCGCCGCGGCGCTTCGGACGAATGGATCGCCGACACGGTCGATGCGATCATGGCGCAGGCGACGCTCGCCGAAAAAGTCGGCATGCTGTCAGGCCGTGGCTTTTTCCAGGAATTCATGGCCGACGACCGGCTGTGGGGCGCACGCCCCTATCGCGCTGGCAGCGGGATCGAGCGTCTAGGCGTCCCGCCCCTGTGGTTCACCGACGGCCCGCGCGGCGTTGCGCGCGGCCAGAGCACCTGTTTCCCTTGCACGATGGCGCGCGGCGCGACCTTCGACACCGACCTGGAAATGCGGATCGGCGAGGCGATGGGCAAGGAAATCCGTGCGCAGGACTGCGACCTTTCGGGCGCCGTCTGCATCAATATCCTGCGCCATCCCGCGTGGGGCCGCGCGCAGGAAACCTATGGCGAAGACCCGCATCATCTAGGCGCGATGGGCGCAGCACTGGGCGTCGGCATCCAGACGCAAAATGTGATCGCCACGGTCAAGCATTTCGCACTGAATTCGATGGAGAATGCGCGCTTCAAGGTCGATGTGCAGGTGAGCGAGCGTGCGCTCCACGAAATCTATCTGCCGCATTTCAAGACCGCGCTCGATGCGGGCGTCGCCACCGTTATGAGCGCGTACAACAAGTTTAACGGCGAATATTGCGGTCAGCACCACGGCCTGCTGACCGACATATTGCGCGGCGAATGGGGCTTTTCGGGCTTTGTCCATTCGGACTGGGTGATGGGCCTCTACAAACCCTATGCCGTCGCCGCCGGACTCGACATCGAGAATCCCGAACCGCAAATCCTGGGCGACAAGCTGATTGCAGCGGTCGAGGCAGGCCATGTCGCCCCCTTCGTGATCGACCGCGCGTGCCGCAATATCCTGCGCACGCAATATCGCTTCGCCTGCGCCGCCGATCCGCTGACCGAATATCCCGCCGAGTTGGTCGCATCGCCCGAGCATGTCGCGCTCGCGCGCGAAGCCGCACAAAAGTCGATCGTCCTGCTCGAAAATGACGGTGTGCTGCCACTCGACCGTAGCAAACTGCGCCGGATCGCCGTTCTCGGCCGGCTGGCCGAGCTTCCCAATACCGGCGACATGGGATCGAGCCGCGTGCGTCCGCCCTATGTCGTCACCCCGCTCGATGCGCTCCGCGCCAGGCTCGGCCCCGATGCCATCCAAACGGGTGACGAGGACGACATCGACGCCGCGGTGGCCGCAGCGCGCGCCGCCGATGTCGCGCTGATCGTCGCCGGCTATACCGCGCGCGAGGAAGGCGAATATATCCCAGGCGACATCACGCTGGGACAGGAAGACGACGGCCGCGGTGGGCGTCCGGCGATCGGTGGCGACCGCCTCTCGCTCGAACTGCCCGCCGAACAGGTCGCCCTGATCGAAGCCGTCGCGGCGACGGGAACGCCCGTCGTCGTTGCGATTGTCGCGGGCTCCGCCGTGCTAGTCGAGGGCTGGCGCGCGCAAGCGTCGGCGATCCTCCAGACATTCTACGCAGGCATGGAAGGCGGCAATGCGCTGGCCGACATATTGTTCGGCGACGTCAGCCCCTCCGGCCGCCTCCCCTTCACAGTGGCGCGCGATGCCGGCGATTATCCCCATTTCGATCGCGACGCCAACGCGATCACCTATGACTATTGGCACGGCTATGCAAAGCTGGCGCGCGACGGCACCGAGCCGCGCTACCCCTTCGGTCATGGCCTCAGCTACACGCGCTTCGCCCGTCGCGCATTGCGGGCTTCGGTTTCCGGCGAGAGCGTGGGGATTTCGGTCGCGGTAGCCAATGTCGGAGAACGCTCCGGCGACGAGACTGTCCTCTGTTACATCAAATATCCCGGCGCGATCGAGCGCTGGCCGCTGGCGCTGAAAGCCTTTTCCCGCGTTTCGCTCGCCCCCGGCGAGACGCGAACGATCGCGATGCAAATCAAAATCGCCGACCTTCGCTATCGTGACGAACATGATCACGAATGGAAAATCGAGCCCGGGGAATATCAAATTCACATATCCGGCGGCATCGAAGCCGACCTTAAGGCATCGGTGCGGCTCTAGCGGTTTGCCGTTCTTGCCAATTCAGCCACTCGCCCGGTTTCAGGACCGTCACATAGGATCCGCCGTGCCGGCTGGCGTCCTGTAAAGCGCCAAGAGGATCGGGCACCTCCGAGTATCCGTCGGCGCCAACAACGCCGTAATGGATCGGCACGATCCTTTCTGCGCCGAGGATTGTGGCGGCCGCCACAGCCTGTTTTGGTGTGAGCACGGCAGGTTCGTCCGTCGCCGGCTTGCGCCACGAAAAGGTAGCGCCGTTGATGGGCAGGAACGCAGCGTCGAAAGAACCGAACTGTCGGCCCACCCGCCACCAGCCACCGTGCATCATCGTGTCACCGCCATGGAATATTCTGCGTCCACCGCCCGATACGACCCATGAAACCTGAAGATCGCCATAGCCATCGGATGCAGGAACGGGAGTCGCCGTAAAGTCCCCGAAGATTTGCGGCTCCCAAAGGGGGCACGGCCGCTGGCGCACATTGGCGGGCAGCCCGCCGAAAGGGGGCGTGCCGGCGGCATATGCCAACGTCCCTCCGCTTTTCAGCGCTGCTGCAATGGCGATGGCGTCGCCATGATCCGAATGCCTATGGGTGATCAGGACGACACTCTCGCCCACCGTATCATCCACGGCAATCAGCTTGTCGGAAAGGGCGGATCCCCAGACGGTCGGATCGATCAGCGGGTCGATGAACAACGTCGCGGCAGGCAGTTGAAGGCGCAGGCCTGCCCAGGCCAGACGTTGAACGCGCAACTGCGGCGGCGGCGGTGCCGCCGCGCGCGCTGCAGTGCGCCCTAACGATGCGACGCTCGCTGCCGCAGCAATCACGCCGCAGATCATTTGCCGACGGCTTGAGCTTTCACCGATATGGAATGACGAGGACAAGGTCACAGGAGATTGAACCCGATAAGCCGCACGCCCGTTTCCGTCCGCGGCTGGTGCTGGCTGTCGGGATCGAAATGAAGATAAGTACCGACACCGAACCGCTGGTCGCCCTCAATGACTTCCCCATCCAGAATGAAGACGTCCTCACCGCCATCGCCATGATGGTCGACGTGAGGCCACTCGCTGCCGGGCGCCATTTCGACAATCCATGTGCGGACGCCGGGACGCGAGGGCAGATCGCGACGGGTGCACCCCGGGCCGATAAGGATCGCTTCGCAACTGTCGAATGATACGGGCCTGAGCCCTTTTGGCTGGAACATCAATTTCTCCTCCGATCGCCGCCATTTTATGTATCGTGCGATCATCGAGATAGTTTATCGGACGATATGCTTCTGTGCATGAAACTCACCGCTTATCATCGGGCTGAGGAGTAGAAGTTGTTGAATATCCCAACCTCGGACGCGTTGATCGCTGCGATAGAGGCCGCTCGAACAGGTTCGATGACAGCTGCGGCGGAACTGCTGGGAATAACGCATGGCGCCGTCAGTCGCCGGATACTCTCTCTTGAACAGTGGCTTGGAACGCCCGTATTCGAGCGGCTCGGCCGCGGCGTTCGACCAACGCCTCAGGGCATTATCTTCCTGCGCCGCGCCGAACGATCGCTAAACGCGATCGAAGCACTTCGATCCGAACTTGGTAGCCGGCGCGATCCCGGCGCCATCCGCATCTCCGCGCTTCCATCGATGGTCAGGCTATGGCTGATGCCGCGGCTACGCCGCCTCGAAGCGATCGCGCCCGGACGCGCGATAGAAATCATTCCCGAACATCGTATGGCGCAAGTCCAGAACCGCGATATGGACATCGCTGTGCGGTATGGCACCGGATCGTGGCCCGGTGTCGATACTCATCCCCTTTTTCCCGACATCGCGATTCCCGCCGCTGCACCCGAACTCTCGGCGCGGTTGGTCGGGATTTCAGCGCAGGACCTGATGAAAGAGACGTTGCTAATCGACGGCGACAGCTCAGATTGGCAGGAATGGGGTCGTCGTGCGGGGGTACAAAGAGCCTTATTGGGATCGAAGCGCCAATTCCTTGATCACGATGTCGCGATCGAAGCCGCCCGTCAGGAACTTGGCGTGATCTTGCTGCGCGCGCCGATGGCGGCATCGGCACTTTATGACAAAAGCCTGCAGGCGCTGCCTTTTCCGGCCATATCCAGCACGCGGGGACATTATCTCGCCGTCCGCGCGGGCGAACGCCGTCCGGACATACTCGCGCTGGTCGACGAATTGACGTCCATCGGCGCCGAAGCCACGGCGCATTTCAAAGGGGCCTTTCCCGAAATCGCCGCTCAAATTTTCAACGCGTAGGTCAAGTAGCTGCGCGCGCCCCGACGGACAGCCAAAAACCGCTGGATGGCAGAGAGTGGTATTGGCCGATTGCGTGCAATCTGCCTTTGATCGCATGGCGCCAAGAGCGGACCTAGCATCATAGGCGTGACCGATGGAGGCGGGTGGCTTCTGCGACGCTTGGAAAACAGCCGAACATTTGCACGAAATCGAGGCGAGGTCGCGGCTTCAGCACATTCATTTTCAGGTACGAGGCGCCGGCAGCAGAAACGCATTGTCGAGAGCCGCATGATCGAGGCCACCGCCGGGCAAGGGAAATTTTCGATAGAAGCCCTCGATGCTGTCCGCGTCGGCAAGCACGCGGGCCTTAAACCGATGCGCGAGCGAAAGCCGGACCGGCAAGCCGCCGGTAATTTTGATCCAGCTGTTCCAACTTATGCCGACCCGCGTCATGATCTCGCACTGCCCGCCGACAAGTGGGCCGATTTCGTCCACCAGGTCGGGATTGATCACGCACATACGTTGCTTGCTCTCAGTCACTGCAAATTCTCCTCCAGTCCATGTCCGGGCTATTGCCCGGCACCGTGTGATCGGGACCCAATGCGCAGCCCTTCTCTTGCAGACGCGCGCCGTCACACCATCCAAATTTTATCGCTCCAACTTCCATATTTTCCGCATAATCTCTGAAATTGCCCGCATAAGATCGATGATATTTCTATCCCGAATCAAAAATTCTCAGGAGAATCTTCGATGCTTACCGAAGCAGACCATCGCATCCTCAAGGTCATTCAAGCGGAAGGCCGGATTACCAATCAGGAGCTGGCAAATCGCTGTGGCCTTTCGCCTTCCGCCTGCTTCGACCGCCTGAAGCGCTTGCGCGAACAGGAATATATCCTCGGCTTTCACGCCCTGCTCGATCCGAACAAGCTCGACCGATCTTTGCTGATCTTCATCGAGGTGCTCATGGACCGAACCACGGGCGACGTTTTCAAGGAGTTTGCAGCCTCTGTGTCGGCCATGCCGGAGATCCTGGAATGCCACATGGTCGCGGGCGGGTTCGACTATCTGATCAAGGTCCGCGTCCGCGATATGGCGGCCTATCGAACCTTTCTTGCCGATACGCTGGTGCATATGCCGGGGATCCGGGAGACGCGGACCTATGCGGTCCTCGACGAAGTCAAGAATGTGACCAGCCTGCCGTTGTAACATCAGCCAGTCACTTTGAATCGCCCGCCGTGGCCAATCGGCTCTTACGCGCGCCATAAGCCAGATAGACGGCGAGCCCGATCAGATTCCAGAGCAGGAAACGGCTCTGTGTGATCGCCGGAAGGCTGATAAACAGATAGATGCAGCCGAATATCGCCACGAGCCCGACGGCCCACGGCATCGGCGCACGAAACACCCGCGGCATGTCCGGTCGACGTACGCGAAGGATGATCAGGCAAAAGCCGACAGCGACGAATGCTGCAAGCGTTCCTGCATTCGCCAGCTCGGCAATTTCGGAAAGCGGGAAAAAGCCCGCGATCGCGGACACAACGATCGCGGTGCCGATCGTAACCGCGACGGGCGTGCCGCGTCGATTCAGCCGGCCGAGGCGTTCGGGCAGCATCTTGTCGCGCGCCATGACAAAGAAGATGCGGCTTTGCCCGAACATGAAGGCCAGGATCACCGTGGGTAGGGCAATGACCGCAACCGCGCCGATCAGCGTCGCGACCCCGGGGTGGCCCAGCGTGCGCAAGACGTGCGCGAGCGGTTCGCCCGACTGCGAGAATTGAAGGAATGGCATCGCGCCCACAGCCGCCGTGGCGACCAATATATAGACGATTGTGCACACAATCATCGACCCCACGATTCCGATGATGAGGTCGCGCCCGGGATTTCTCGCTTCTTCTGCCGCCGTCGACACGGCATCGAAGCCGTAGAATGCAAAAAAGATGATCGCCGCCGCTGCCATTACACCGCGCACCTGTCCGTCCACCTCATGTGCAGCGAAACCATAAGGCATGAAGGGTTTGAAGTTCCCCGCTTCGAATGCCGGCAGGGCGAGCAGGATGAAGGCGGCGAGCGCGCCAAGCTTCAGCACGACAAGGAAGGCATTCGCCGAAGCACTTTCGCGGGTCCCGACCAGCAGCATGCCCGCCACACCCGCCACGATAAGCACGGCCGGCAGATTGATGACACCCCCGGCATGGGGTCCCGCCGCCAGCGCGAGCGGGACGTCTATTCCTGCGGCTTGCAGGAAGCCGACGGCGTAGCCCGACCATCCGACAGCCACAGCGGCGCACACGACCGAATATTCGAGGACAAGGCTCCAGCCGATAACCCAGGCGACGCCTTCGCCGATCACGGCGTAGCTATAGGTATAGGCGCTACCCGAAACAGGCATCAGCGTTGCGAGTTCCGCATAAGCCAGAGCGGCGCACACGCATACCAGCCCGGCAACGATGAAAGCGAGAAGAACGGCCGGACCGGCGCGCTCGGCGCCCACACCGATCAACGTATATATTCCCGTACCCACGATCGCCCCGACGCCCAGTGCAACGAGGTGCCCCCACCCCAGTGTCCGGTGCAGGCGTTGCGCTTCGTTCACGGCCGCGACCGTTTCGATCGATTTTCGTCTGGTAAAGAAAGACATGAAGGTCCCCTGCCCGATCAGCCATGGTCGGGGGTCAATATCGGTGACCGGCGCCGTGCCCGCCGAAATCGGTCAGGCAGGCGCCGGTGTTTTGGAGAAAAGCCGTCTACTGGCCCAGCTTGGTCTTTTCGCTTTCGACCATCGCCGCGACGTCACCGAGCAATTGCTTTGCGTCGTAGACAATCCCGTCCTTGATGGTGAACTTCACCCCGCCGACGACCTCCTGCTTGTTCGTTTCGGAATTCAGGCGCTGGAACCCTGTCCCGTAAAGCGTCTTCAGATTTTGCAGCGGATTTTCCGGGACGATCACGAGATCGGCGAGCATACCCGCCTTCACTGCACCGATCGGCGGGGTTTCGCCACGCGGTTCGTACAGCGTCTTCGCGCCCATCATCGTCGCGGCACGGACAACTTCAAGCGGCGAGAAACCGGCTTCGCGCAGCAATTCCAGTTCTTCGACATAGGCGAAGCCATAGACCTTCCAGATGAAGCCCGAATCGGTGCCGACCGTAACCCGGCCACCCATATTCTTGTAATCGTTCATCAAACGCATGAAGAGGCCGTAGAATTTCTTCCACGCGAATTCATTCTCGGTAGTCCAGTCGAAGAAATAGGAGCCGTGATTATCGCGGGTCGACTGAAAATAATTCCAGAGCTGCGGGGTCGTGTAGCGGGCGTGCCAGTCGGCATTGCGCGCACGCATCAGATCACGCGATGCGGCGTAGATATTGAATGTCGGATCGAATGTGACGTGGTTCGCCTTTTGCGCCTCCAGATATTCCTGCCATTGTTTCGTGCCGGGACCATAAACCTGATCCCAGATTTCGGCGACTTCGCCGAAGCGATCCTGCTCGTTGTTATAGTCGTAATGCGACGGGAAATCCTGAATCGCCCGGTCCTTCAGCAGGGATTCCATATGCCCGTAATAATGCGTGATCGTATTGAGCCCCGCGTCGCCCGCTTGGCGTCCATTGAAATTGGCCACGCCAATCTGGCTGAGGTGGGCGGTCGTCCCAAGGCCCAGCTTCTTGGCTTCATCGAGAGCAGCCGAGAAAACATCGGGTGTCTCATTCTCGCGGTTGAAGAATTTAATGCCGTCGATGTTGTTCTTGGCAGCCCAGCGCACCCACTCACGCGCCTTGAGCGGGGTGTCGACGACGCCACCTGTCCAGCCCGCACCCAACGTCTGGTAATTGAAAATTCGCGGCGCCACGATCTCGTTGCGTGCCGAGCGATCCTTCTCGCGGCTGGCAACCGCAGGCGCGCCCAGCGGAACGCCGCGGACCGTCGTCACACCGTGCGCGAGCCACAGCTTGTAGGCATAGCTGGCATCGGGTGCCTTGTCGGCGCCGGGCAGGTGGACATGCATGTCGGTGAACCCGGGAAGCACATACATGCCGGTCGCATCGATTTCATAATCGGCATCGTTCGGCGCGCGGTTGGCCGCAGAAGGCAACCCCGGCCAGCCCGCCTGCTTGATCGAGGAAATCCGGTTGCCTTCGACGACGATGTCGAAGCGACCGCGCGGCGGCGCGCCGGTCCCGTCGATGATCGTGGCATTGCGGATCACCATCTTGCGGAACGGTCCGGCCCCTTCACCCGGCTTGCGCGCCGGTGCGCCGGCGCTGACCGGGAAGACCTCGGCGGTAGCGGCCGCCTTTTTGTCGCCGGCCTGATGCGCGGTCGCCGGCACGGCGAGCAACGCCGCCGCCAGCGCGATTTTGGTTATCTTCAACTTCATTGGACCCGTTTCCCCGTTTCGATTGATCGTTTTTGCACTCATTGCGGTTCGCTAACAGGAGCGGCGTTTGCGCCGCCGCTCCGGCTATCGCGTCAGGGCAGCGGAACGCCCTCTTCGGGAAGCCCCATCCGCCGCTTTTCGGACTTCACCATTTCGGCGACGTCGGCGAGCAGCTTTTTCGCGTCATAGACGATACCGTCCTTGATCGTGTAGCTGACCCCTCCGACACGCTCGAGCCGCTGCGTCTGCTCGTTGAGGCGCAGAGCCCCGGTGCCGTAAAGCGTCTTGAAGTTCTGGAGCGGATTTTCCTTCACCAGCACCATATCGGCAAGCTTGCCGACGCGCACCGTGCCGATCGGCGGCGCTACATTTCCCTTAGGTTCGTACAGCGTGAGCGCGCCGTTCAGCGTCGCGGCCTGTACAACCTGCGTCGGATTGAATCCGGCCTCCTGCAGCAGTTCGAGTTCCTCGACATAGCCGAAACCATAGGTTTTGAAGATGAAACCCGAGTCCGAACCGGCGGTCACGCGTCCACCGATATTTTTGTAGTCGTTGATCAAATGCATGAATTTCTTGTAGAAATTCCGCCAGCGCACTTCCTTCTCGGTCGTCCAGTCGAAAAAGTAGGAACCGTGATTTTCGCGCGACGACTGAAAGAAATTCCACAGCTGCGGCATCGTATATTTGCCGTGCCAATCGGCATTGCGCGCGTGCATCAGGTCGCGCGACGCCGCATAGATCGTCATCGTCGGATCGAAAGTGACACCGTTCTTCTTCTGGCTTTCGAGATAGTCCCTCCACTCATCCGTGCCGGGTTCGAAGCTTTCGCGATACAGGTTGGCGACGTTGCTGAAGCGATCCTGCTCGTCCATGTAATTATAGCTGGGATCCCAGTTCTGGACCGGGCCTTCCTTCAGCAGCGATTCCATATGCCCGTAGAAATGAGTGACGGTTCCAAGCCCCGCGTCGCCGGCATGCTTGGCATCCATCCGCGCGACACCGATCTGCGAGAGGTGCGCGACGGTTCCGATCTGCTGCTTCTTCGCTTCGTCATAGATCGCTTCCAGCACTTCGGGCGGCTGGTTCGGATCGGCGGTGACCTTGATGCCGTCGATCCCGGCCTTGGCGGCCCAGCGCACCCATTCGCGCGCTTTTTCGGGAGTGTTTGTCGCCCCTCCGGTCCAGCCGCGCCCTGTTCCCGGGCGATGATAGGAAAAGATGCGTGGCGCCGCGATCTCGTTTCGTGCCGAACGCGCGCGTTCGCTGAGCGAGATTTCGAACGGCGCCAGGTCGACGCCGCGTACCGAGGTGACGCCATGCGCCAGCCACAGCTTGTAGGAATAGCTGAGGTCGGGCGCCTTGTCGTCGCTCGACCCGTGAACGTGCATGTCAATGAAACCCGGGAGCATGAACATGCCCGTCGCGTCGAGTTCATAGTCCGCGTCGCGCGGCGCGCGACCCGATACCAGCGGCAGCCCAGGCGTACCTGCCGCCTCGATCGAGGTGATGACATTATTTTCGACCACGACGTCGACCGGCCCGCGGGGCGGCGCGCCGCTGCCGTCGATCAGCGTAACGCCACGGATGACCATTTTACGAAACGGGCCTGCGCCTTCGCCGGGTTGACGTGCTGGCGCCGCGACGGCTCCCGCCCGCGGTTTCACCGGTTCGGCGGCGGGCGCGGCATTCTGCGTCTGCCCCGACACGGTCGGAATGGAACATAACAGGCCGGCGGTCCCAACCATCAGCGTCCGCCACGCAGCCAAGCGCAATCTTTCCATTGTAAGCTCTCCCCTGAAAACCCCTAAATCGAAAATCGGCATAAAAGGTGGGGCGCGGCGGATGCCCGCCGCCCCCCACCTGTCATCAACGGAATCGTTTGATGAGGTTGAGCCCGATGGTCCGCGGCGGCGTTCCGTGGGTGACCGTCAGGCCGCCGGTATTGGCGCTGGTCGATTTCGTCGTGATCGCAAGCGCATCGAACAGATTGTTCACATAGAGCTGCGCGCTCCAGTTGCCGTCGGGTGCCTGGACGCCGATACGCGCATTGATGACGCCATAATCGTCGACCTTGCGGCGGAATACGTCGGTGGCGGCAAGCGTCGAATAGGATGAGCCGACATAGCTGCCGTCGATCCGTACCGAACCCTCAAGCGTATCGCTGAGACCCCAGATATATTCGGCCGATGCACTGACGTTCCACTTGGGCACGAAGGGCAGCCTGTCACCCTTGCGGCCGGCAGCGACGACGATGCTGCTGACCTGATCCTCGGACAGCTTTGCATCTGTGTAGCCGACGTTGGCGATCAACGAGAGGCCTTGGATCGGCGTGGCATTCAGTTCCGCCTCGACGCCCCTGATGCGCGCGGCACCAACGTTCGAGATCAGGCCGAACACCGACCCCGTCCCGGCCGTACGTGCCGATACCTGCATGTTGCTCCAGTCGATCTGATAGCCGGTCAGATTCAGATACACGCCCTGGATCGGTTGGCTTTTGACGCCGACTTCATAATTCCAGAGGCTGTCGGCGCTATATCCGGTCAAGGCGACCGGCAGTCCGATGGCCTGATTGACCCCACCCGGGCGGAAGCCTTCGGCCGCCTGCGCATAGATCATCAGGTCGCGGCTGAATTCATATGACAGGTTGAACTTATGCACGAAGCCGTTTTCAGTGGTTTGCGCCTCGGTGTATGCCGACGGCACGGAGGCGTAGTGAATCTGCCCCTGCTGGACGATACCGCCGACAGTTTTGTCATATTCATACCAGCGGCTGCCGACGGTAGCGGTCAACTTGTCGAAGAATTTATAGGACAGCTCCGCAAACAAAGCCTTTTGCTTTAGATGGTCGTTGATGGTGCGGTCATAATAGATGTTCGCAGGAACGAACGGGTTGAGTTCACCCGAAAGGGGGCTGGCGCTTAGCAGCGTCGAGCGCACCTTCGACTTGCGATCCTCGAGGAAGCCGCCAAAGGTCCAGTTGAACGGGCCGCTGCCGGTCGATGAGAGGCGCACCTCGTTCGACCAGTTTTTCACGCTTTGCGGCTGATAAAGGCTGGAGAACAGGATGGAGTTAGTCAGGTCGAGATAGGAACTGAGCTGACCGGGTGTGCAAACCCCTGCCGTATTGCCGAGCAGATAGCGTGCGCAACCGGCCGCGTTGTTCCGGCCATTAAAATTGTCACTCACGTCGCCGACGACGATGCGGTCACGATCGAAATAGGTTGAAACGGCAGTCAGCGCTACAGATCCGAAGTCATAGCGAAGCGTACCGCTGTAAATCCGGTTTTCGTCATAATTGCCCGATTCCGAACGCGCGTTGGTCGTATGACGCTCGCCTGTTTCGAAAAACCAGCGAGACGCATCGGTCGACACCTTCGTGTAGTAGGCGCCGAGATCGATCGTCAGATCATCGGTCGGGGTGAAACGCAGCAACGCGCGGCCGCTATAGCTGTATCCGTCGTTGATATCCTTCGTGCCATAATAGCTGTTGTCGATATAGCCCGCGAACTGCTGGTAGCTACCAACGACGCGCAGCGCCAACTTATCGGAAACGATCGGCAAGTTGATCATGGCGTCGACGCTCGCGCCGGGGCTTCCGCCCTTTACGGCCGAAAGATTGACGCTGGCGGCCCCTTCCAGAAGATCCGTCTTCGGCTTTTCATAAATGATGCGAACCGTGCCGCCCATCGAACCCGAACCGTAAAGGGTGCCCTGCGGCCCCCGCAACACCTCTGCCCGTTCGACATCGAAAACGCGGAAATCGGGCGTGCTGCTTGCCGCGTCGCTGGTGGTCCCAACCGATCCAGCAACCGGAGACTCGTCATAATAGACGCCCACGGTTGGTTCGCCGGCGCCGACGACACCACGCAGGATGACGCGGCGGTTGCCCGGCCCGTTGTCGACAATCCGCAGGCTCGGGGTGTTTTGCGTCAACTCGGTAAAGCTGGTCGTCCCGGCCCGCTCAAGCGAGTCCCCCGTCACCGCAGAAATGGCCAACGGCGTATCCTGCAAGCGCGTGTTTCGCTTCAGCGCGGTCACGACGATTTCGCCGCCCGAAGTATGGGTCGTATCCTCGGCCTGATGTGCACCCTCGGCGTCTTCGGTGCTCTGCCCCTCCTGCGCCATGGCCGGCGAGGCGGCCAATAGGCTGATGCCCGACATAAGAAGCGCAGTGCGCGCCGCCCAAGCGCGCTTACGAACATTTATTCCAAGCTTACGCATTCAATCTTCCCCTTTTTTTTAGCCTTGGACCCCTTTTTGCAATTTTTGGATGCTAACATCCGCCCCCCCGAAGGTGCGTGGTTTTTCCGCCCCAATATCGAAGGTTATTCGAGTTTTGGCGTATTATTCGTCATATCTTCGACAGGGGGCATCGGGCTTACAGCATTGTAAGCGGCTATCCCAGGGCAGCGCTCCCGGATACGATTGAGGAATCATATATATCCACATGAAAATAATCGAGAATATGGCGATTCGACATTTGGGACATAGCCCCATCAAAGAGAGGAAAGGCCATAGCCTGAGAAGGACAATAAATAGCCTATGATAAAATGATCCAATTATCCCATGTGGAATGAATAATCTTCGGATCGCACTGCTGCACAGGCGGGCCCGTCGCGCACCAAGATGAAGCGACCAAAAATGAGGCCCGACCGCAAACGCCCGCTTCATCTTGGACATAAAGTCCCGAAAGCAGCACCGATCAATTCATAGAATACTAAGCTTTACGTCCGAGCGTGATCACGCCCGCTATGAGGCATGGCGACTTGCGCCACGACAAAAGCCCCGGCCGTCCGCAAATGTGAACCCAATATGCTCGCGATAATTCTCGCGTTTACCGCGACCAAACAAGTCCTAACGCTTCCCAATTTTAATCAAGGACCGCGAGATAAGGGCTATAGTTCGCAGCAACTGCCCCATCGACAACGATATGGGAAAGAACCGGGGATTTTAGCCAAATCGCCTTCAGGCATATTTTCGGCCGAGCGGCCTTGCTTCAAGATTTCCGTGGATCGGTTATCGAGCGTAGCTTTTCCGGCGGCCCGGATTACAGCCCCACCGAATTATCGACGGGGACCCAGCAGCTTGAAACGGATCGCAACTCCGCCCCCGGGCGCCATGTCCAGATCGAGATCGTCGGTGCTCGTCACCTTGCGCTTGCGGATCGTCAGCGCCGACGGATTGGTGCGATAGTCAGCGCCCGGAGCGTCGGCATAGATTTGCGCTTCATACTGTTTGCCCGGTGCAAGGAAATCGAGCCGCTGCGTGATCTTGCGTGCTTCCTCGTCAGTGATCGCGCCCATGTACCAGTCACCCCCGCCGCGCGGCTGGCGCGCGACGACCACATAATCGCCGATTACGCTTTGCAACGTCTTCGATTGCTCCCAGTCGGCGGGCACGTCGCGGATGAACTGAAAGGCGCCCGGCTGCGCTTCATAGTTTTCCGGGAGGTCGGCCGCCATCTGGATCGGCGAATAGAGGACGACATATTCGGCGAGTTGGGTCGCCAGCGTCGACTGCACCCGCCGCGTCAACTCCTTGCCGCTCCGCGCAATGTCGAAGATGCCCGGCGTGAAATCCATCGGCCCCGCCAGCATCCGCGTGAAGGGCAATATCGTCATATGCTCGGGCGGGTTCGTCGGATTGCCCCACGCATTGAATTCCTGCCCGCGTGCGCCCTCGCGGCTCACCCAGTTCGGCCAGGTCCGGCGCAATCCCGTATCCTTCACCGGCTCATGCGTGTTGATTGCGATATGCAGTTTCGCGGCGCGCCTCACGACGTCGAGATGATGGCGCACCGCATATTGTCCCGCGAACCATTGCTGTTCGCCCTCGCCGTCGACGATCGTCCCGCTGTGACGGACATAGCCGGTCTTGATCAGCGACACGCCATTATCGGCATAAAGCTTCAATCCCGCATCAAGCTGGCGCGCGTAATTTTCGATCGCTCCACCGGTCTCGTGATGGCCGATCAGTTTCACGCCCTTGGCCTTGCCGTAGCGCGTGATCTCGGGAAGGTCGAAATCGGGATAGGCTTCGGTGAAGCTGAACTTGTCGCCATTTGCGATCCAGTCGCCGTCCCAGCCCTTGTTCCATCCCTCGACGAGCACGCCGTCGAAGCCGTATTTGGCAGCAAAATCGATATAGCGCTTCACGTTGGCGGTGTTCGCCCCGTGCGTCGGCCCGCTGCCCCAGGTCGACTTCTCAAGGTGCATTTCCCACCAGATGCCGACATATTTTCCGGGTTTGAACCATTTGCCGATGTCGGGAAGCTGGCTCGGTTCATTGAGGTTGAGCGTGATGCGGCTGTCCGCGAGCGCGCCGGGTGTTTCGCCGATGAGCACGGTGCGCCAAGGCGTCGCGAACGGCCCAGTCTTCTTCGCCAGCACCCCATCGGGCCAGGGCATCAACCACGCGCCATAGGTGCCGGCACCATTGCCCTCGAGCAGCATCGAGGGAAAATCGACGAGCGCCGCCTCGTGGAAGCTCAGATACAAGCCGTTGTCGCCTTTCAGGGTCAGCGGCGTTTCGGCGAGAGTAATTCGGCGCGCGTCGGTCTGGGTATAGAGATATTCGTCGCGTTCCTGGCCGAGCCCCTGATACCACCAAGCCTGATAGGCCCCGACGGTGCGGAATTGCGTATCGTCGGCAGTGATCGATACCGCCTTTCCGTTCGGAATAGCCGCATAATCGTATCGGAAGCCGAATCCGTCGTCGAACAGGCGGAAGATGACGCCCACCGCCTTGTTCAGCGCTGTGTCTCCTGCCAGCGTCACCGACAGCTCGTTGTGGTTGTCGCGGATCAGCCTTTGCTCGCCCCATGGCTGTTCCCACGTCGTATCGACCGACAACCGCTTCGCATTCCCAACCGCTGTAAAGCGCGGATCGGCCTCACCCGCAAAGCGCAGTCCTAGTCGCGACGGCGCGATCACAGTCACATCGCCACGTTTGACTTCATAAAGCGCCTCGCCGTTCACGACCGAAACGCACAGTTCGAGCCGCTTGTCCGGTGATTTCGTACATTCGCGCGCTGCGGCGGGCGATGCGATCGCCAGCATCGACAGGCCGAACAATAGGGACGTTTTAGGAATCATATCATTCTTCTCTTTTGCTGGGGAGGCCTGGACTATTTCTGGAAAGCCGAAATCAATTGCCGGCGCAGCACCGCGCGTTCTTCGCGGCTCATCGTCCCCAGCGCTCCGCGGATGGGCGTGGGGATATGTCCCGATGCGGCGTCGGGATCGCCGAACACATGCGCGTCGAACATCGCCTGCCAATAGGTGCGTTCGCCCGGCGGGAGGTCCCTGAGCGCGAGTAGCGCCGCGAGGAAGATGTCGTTGGGCCTTTCGATCCCCCGGGCCGTGTCGCCCCACCAATAATTGACCATCGCATTATAGGGATCGAGCGACGCGACATGGTGCCACCAATATTTTGGGATGAAGATCGCATCGCCGGGTTCGAGCCACGCCGCGCGCGCCGAAGCCATCGCCTCACGAAAACGCGGAAAGCGATCAAAATCGGGATTTTCAGGATCGACGAGCGACAGCGGTGGCGGATTGTCGAGCGGACCGACATATAGATTGGCCACTTGCTCGGGCGGGAACAGCGTGAAGCGCCGCCGTCCCGCGATCACGCATGCCAGATTATGGTCACGGTCATTGTGCGTCTGCGTCTTCACCGCGCCGCCGAGCCATAGCTTCGGACCAACCTCTGCGGGGAGCAACGGCAGGGGGTTCTGATGCACGAATTCGGGCAGCGTATCGGCGAGCGGCAGCATCTGGATCGCGACGGTCGGCGCATTCTCCTGCCCGATCAGCCCCTCGATCCGCGCCAGCGTATCGCGGAGCGGCGCTTGGCGCTTGGTGAAGGTGAATTCGCGCATGTCTGCGCGATAGGCGAAGCGTCCGCCGGCACGCGCGGGCGCTTCCATTACCGGTACGGCTACGCCGCAGTCCATGCCAGCAAGATAGGCGTTAAGGCGGCCGGGCGAATGCCGCCCGGCCGCCAGCGCGACCCAGTCGTCGAAAAGCCCTTTGATGACGACGGGTGTTTCGGTCGCCACGAGCGCGGCAAAATCGGCGGGCGCCGGCGCGCCCCGCGCCGCAACGTGCGGCAGCGCGTCGAGCGGCGATCGCCGGGCGGCTGCGGCACCGAGACGCGCGGGCTCAACCATGCGGGCGTTGCATGATGCGTGCGAGATAGGCGTCGTGCGTCGGCTGGCGCAGCACCTGTTCGCGCACAAAGCCCAGCATCTTGCGGAAGTGGACATTCACCTCATGCGGCGGCACCCGGTCGACCGCCGGACGCCAGCTTTCGGGGGCAATGCCATGTCCGATGAACAGCGCGCGCCAGCTGTCCGGTGGCAGGCTTTCGTCTTCTTGCGGCGCCAGTTCGCCACGCGCGCGAAAGAAATCGATCATATGCGCCAGCTCGGCCGAAATCGGCAGCGTACGCGCCGTATCCCAGAAAGGACCGGCATAATCCTGCAACGTAAGGTGCGCGGCCTGGAAATCGGCGACGCGAGCGAAGTGCGAGCGCATGACACGGTTATATTCGGCGCGCCGTGCCACATAGCTGTTACCTTCGGCCGGATAAACGCCGAGCAGGTGCACGATACTCAGTTGCAGCCCGTGCAACGCCAGTCCGTGACTTGGGTCGAACGAACAGGCCGCCTCACCAAGGCAGATGACATTACCTACCCATGGTTCGCTCGCCATACCGGAAGTGCACGTGCGGAACGTCACCGCATCCAAGGTCAGCCCGCTCATCGTCGCTGCGGCTTGCAGCGCCGCATCATCGCTTGTCACGGTGCCCGAAAAGACATGCGCGACATGCATGCGGGTCAGGCTCGGGAACAGGCCGGTCCAACCGTCCACGCCCGCGCGAATCTCGGCATAGACTGGCAGCGCAGCAAAGCGCGGGGCTAGCGCGGTCAGCATCCGGTCGCCGGGCATAGTCCAAGCTTCGAACGCGCTGCCAGTTGCCTCCCGCAGCAGGCCCTCGCGCGTCAGATCAGCGAACAAGGCGCTTTCAACCCGGCCGCCATCATCGAGCAATAGCGCAACGATCCCGTCGCCGCCGCGCTCGACCATGACGCCGGTTGTCTCGAATATCTCGACGCCCAAGTGCCGCGCGATCGCCTTCAGGCTTTTCGCATAAGCCGCAGCCGGCAGGTGATAACCATAGTCGCTACGCCCATAGATCTCGCTGACCTCGTCGGGGAGGAACAGGCGGCCATTGTGCGCCGCGGTCGCCGTCAGAGAAAAATCGTCGAGCCCGACGCCCAGCCCATGTCGGCGCGCTTTCACCCAGTGCGGAAAAAAATCGCCGCCGTTGATACCGGTGCCGAACGCGCCATAGCTGTGGAGAAAGGGCGCCCGCCCCGCCCCACTCGCATCGACGAAATTCTGGCCGAGCGTGAAGGCGCCGCGTACTCCGCGCAGCAGCGCCGCCTCGTCGATTCCGATCTGGTTGTGGAGCGCTTCGATCGCGGGGAGAGTCGCGTAGAGATCGGCCGGGCCGTTTTCATCGGGGAGCGCCACCGCTCTGACCTTTACCCCCGCCGGCGCCAGCGCGCGCCGCAACGCTGCCGCCGCGAGCCACAGCGGCGCATCGCGGCCGAGCAAGGTGATATCGCGCACCGCGCTCATGCCGCATTCGCCGGGATACCGGGCCGCGCCTTGGCCTCCGACGCGCAATAGGTTGCAAGAAATTCGGCGTGCGGCGTCATGTCGGCCGCGTTGACCGCGATCCGTTCCGCCAGATCGTCGAGCCGTGCCTGCAAATCTGCCGCCGACAGACGATGGGTTAGCGGATTTGCCGCCGACGGCAGAACGCCCTGCCCCTCGAGCACTGACAGCCAGCTGTCGCGCGAGAAAAGGCCAAGCCGATATTCGGGCGCCGCTGCGCTTTCGCGAAACAGCGCCATCTTGTGCGCGAGGCTGTCGGGCAGCGGCATGTTGCGCACATGATCCCACATCGGTTCGCCGACACGCTCGTTGGCGGTATAGTGGAGGACGAGGAAATCGCGCGTGCGGTCGTAGTGGACAGCGAATAGCCGGTTGAATTCGCACACCATGCGCGGATCGATCTTTTCGCCACGCCGCGGTATCAAGCCGGCAAGGTCGATCGTCGCCGCCTGGATAAGGAAGATGCTGGTCGACTCCAGCGGCTCGAGGAATCCGCTCGCCAACCCGACGGCGATGCAATTGCCCGCCCAGCCCACCTGCCGGCGCCCCGCCTGAAAGCGGAGCAGGCGCGGCTCGTCGAGCGCATCCCCGTCGATGGCGCCGAGCACGGTTTGCCGGGCTTCCTCCTCGCTGCAAAAGCGGCTTGAAAAGACATAGCCGTTGCCGATCCGGTGCTGGAGCGGGATGCGCCAGGTCCAACCCGCGCGCTGCGCGGTCGCGCGCGTATAGGGCGTGAGCGGATCGACGCCCGTGCAAGGCACCGCGAACGCACGGTCGCACGGCAGCCATTCGCTCCAATCGATCCACGGCACGCCCATCGTCTGCCCCAGCAGCAACGAACGAAAGCCCGAACAATCGACGAATAGATCGCCCGAAATCTCCGCGCCCGAGGCGAGGGTCAGGCTCGCGACATCGCCGCTTTCGGCGTCGCGGACGACGTCGACGACCTTGCCCTCCATCCTTCGAATCCCGCGCGCGGTCGCCCATTTGCGCAGATAAGCGGCGTACAGCCCGGCATCGAAATGATAGGCATAGCTGTAGGTCGAGCGGATCGATTTCGGATCGCCGTTCGGGTGCTCGAAACCGTTGGCAAGCGCCGCCGCGACCGCGAAGCTGTAATCCTGCAACGACCGGCTGTCGGTTCCCGCAAGCCGCGCGCGGGCCCAGTGATGCTGGAAGTCAGCGTTGGTCCAGCGATCGCCGAAGGTACCGAACGGGTGAATATAGCGCACCCCGGGGCGCAACCAGTCGACGAATTCGATGCCCAGCTTGATGGTGCCGGCCGTCTCGCGCATGAATTCGGCTTCGTCGATGCCGATCATGTCGTTGAAGGTCTTGATATGCGGCAGCGTCGCTTCACCCACGCCAACCGTGGCGATCTCGTCGCTCTCGATCAGCGTGATGTCATAATCGGCCGCCGCGAGCAGGCCCGACAGCCCCGATGCGCACATCCAGCCTGCGGTGCCGCCGCCCAAAATGACGATACGATAGGGTGCGTGCGCGGCCATGACCGGTTCCTTACTCCCTTTGGAAACGAAGACGCGGCCGCCGCAAGGGAACGGCCGCGTCCCAGTGGAGGATCAGAACTTCACGCGCGCACCGAACTGGAAGCGGCGGTCGACGCGGCTCCACGCCGAGTCGAAATATTTCGCCGCCGCCCCCGGCGTCTGCGGGGAGTCGCCGAACACCTGCTGTTCATAGACTGTCGTCGTGTTGAGCAGGTTCGTGCCGTCAACCGAAAGCTCCAACCACTTCGTCGGTGAGAAGCGCAGCGAAGCGTCGAGGAAGCCAGCCGCCTTTTGGAACACCGGCAAGCCGATGCAGCAGTCGAGGTTCTGTGTCAGGTAACGCGACCGCCAGTTGTAGGCGACACGCAGCCCGACCGGCCCCTTTTCATATAGTCCGACGAGATTGAACGTGTGCTTCGATATCCCTGCCAGCTTGTGCGAGTCGAGGACATAGCCGGTACCGCCCAGCGACTGCTGGCCCGCGCCGAACGCGCCCACGTCGCCGCTCGACGAAGCCGTGAACAGGTTCGAGTTGTTGATCCCAGACTGATGCACATAGGTATAGTTGCCCTGCATGCCGAGCCCACTGAGCAGGCCAGGCAGGAAGTCGAAGAAGGTCTGATAGGCCACTTCGCCGCCCCAGATCTCGCCGCCTTTCCGGACATTGCTCGGCCCACTGATCTGCACCGTCTGGGTCGATGTCCCGTTAGAGACGTCGCGGCCGAACTGGCCAAAGGAGATAGCGTTCGTCAGCTTCTTGTAGAAGACCCCGGCGGTGATCGAACTGTTCGAACCCATATAGCGCTCGAAGGTCAGGTCGAACTGGTCCGCGCGCAGCGGCTTCAGCGCCGCATTGCCCGAATTGGCCAGGAACACGAAATTATAGCCCGTGACATTTGCCGGCGTGTGCGCTGCGGTCGGCGAATTATACACGACATAGGGTGAATCTGCGGTCGTATTGATAACCGGCGCATTAATCGCCAGCGTGTTGCGCAGGAAACCCATTTGCGGCCGCGAGATCGCCCGCGAATAAGCGAAGCGGACAAAGGTCTTGTCATCGAAACCGAAACGCAGGTTCAGGCTCGGCAGCCAGTCCGTGCGCGTCGTCTTATAGCGATCTTCCGCCGCGGCGCCGTTGGCGAAGGCGATGATCTCCGGCGTCAGATAACAGCGCGGATTGACGACATTGTTGCCGGTCAGCGGCGTGTTGCATGGCACCAGATTGTCGAAGATGTTCGCGGCGGGGAACGCAACGCTACCGGTGCTCGCGATCTTCGTGCGCACCACGCGCAGGCCGACATTGCCCTGCAGATTGACGCTGCCGAGCATCAGCTTGTCGCCGCCGCCGAATTTGATCATGGCATAGGCGGCTTCGGTCTGTTCGCGAACGCGCAGCTTTTCACCGGGGGTGAAACATTCGTCGACGGTCGCCTCGGGGCGATCGCAGATCGCGGTATAGCCCGTGCCGAGCGGCGACCCGGTGGTTGCACCGCTCAGCGACTGGATCAGGCGCGGGAAATCCCGAAGCGTATCGCGGTTAAGGAAGACGAGCGGCCCATTGGGGTAGGCGCTGCCGTTATAGAAGTCGCCGAGGCTCTGCGATTCCCAGATACCCGCGCCATAGCCCTGGAACGGAGCATGACCGGCATTGCCGCCGCAATTGCCTGTTCCGGTCGGATAAGCGCCGCCCGTCGTATTGTCGGCGTTGAAGCCCGGTCCATTGCAGTTCCAGCTGGCCGCGATCGGCGTCCAGTTGAAGGTCGAATAGCGCACCGTCTGTTTGCGGTCGGCGTAGCGCACGCCGACCTTCAGGGAATCTAGCCAGTCGCTGTCGGGAAAATCATATTCGGCATCACCGCGCAGCGCGAGTTCGTTGGCGTCATTGTCCTCGACATGGCCCTGGATGAACGGGATCCAGTAATTATGCGCATTGGCGAGGCCGCCTTGCGCATAATTGACGTTCGACCCGGGGAGCAACGTCACCTGCGGGGTGCCGTCGCCGTTAACGCTATAATCGTAATCGGCCATCGATCCGGTCGCGACCAATATGTCGTTATTATAGGTCGACGCATCGATATATTGCGCGTCGAGATCGAAGTGCAGCCGGTCGCTCGCGTCCCAGCTGATATTTGCCGACAGATCGCGCGTTCCTTCACGATGGTCGAAGTTGCGCGCCTCGTTCTGGAAATACAGCCCGTCGCGCTGCGTCGCGCAATTTCCGCCCGGACCCGGTCCGCAATAATTGACGAACGGCTGGCCGGTCACCGCCGAACCCGCGTTGATCGCCGCCTGCACGCTCTCGGTCGTACCGCTGAAACTGCCGTGCGGCTGGGTCAGGATTCCTCCGGTCAGCATGCCGTCGGGGCCGAAAGTCAGCCCACTGCTTCCCGCGAGTAACGATCCGGTGCGCGGGTTGTATGCGCGCGTGCCGAAATAATTGCCGTCGAGAATGGCGTGGCTGGCGCGCTCAAGCCAAGCGTTGGTGTAATGCGAGTCGATATATTGGATCGTCGCCCGCAAGCTACCCGAATTATTTTCATATTGCAGTGCGCCGGCGATGCCGCGCCGCTTGCGGTCATAATCGACCTGCGAATAGCGGATGCCGTCGGGCGCATAGGCCCAGCCGGTTCCGCCGAACGGATTGGCGGTACAACCCAGGCTGCCATCGGCTCCGGGCGTGGCGCGCACGACGCCATCGGGACCCGCCGCGCCGAAACCCGCGGTGCAATAAGTATCGATCTTGTCCATGATCACGCTCTCGGTTCGCGTGACGACATGGCTTTGCGCATAGCTGGCGAGGATGCCGAAGCGACCAATCGCGGTATCCCAAGTGTTGCTGATCAATCCCGAGAATTCGGGCGTCCAGCGCCCCGAGCGATCGCCGTAATTGATCCGGACCGTGCCCGTAACGACGAGCCCCTTCTGGTCGAACGGCACGCGCGTGCGCAGATCGACCGAGCCTGCGATCCCGCCCTCGATCATGTCGGCGGTCTGGTTCTTGTACACGTCGATGCCGGCGAGCAGCTCGGGCGCGATATCGTTGAACTGCAGCCCGCGCGCGGCGTCGGCCGAGAAGCTGTCACGGCCGTTGATTTCGGTGCGGACGTTGGTCAGGCCGCGGATGAGTACGTCAGTTGGCTCTCCCGACGGGTGCGTCGAGTCATCGGCCGATTGCAGGCGGTTGACCGTGATGCCCGGAATACGCTGCAGCGCCTCGGCCGCCGACTTGTCGGGAAAGGCACCGATGTCGGTCGCTGTCACCGAATCGACGACGGTCAGCGCGTCGCGCTTGCGGCCCGCGGCATCCTCCAGCGCGGCACGCACGCCGGTGACCACAATCTCGTCGTTGCCCGAAGCGCCCTCGGGCGTGTCCTGCGCCATCGCCGGCGACGTCATCAACAGGCCGACAGCCAGTACCGACAGCGAGGCACCGCTCGACAGCACGCGCCCACGACAATTCGCGAATCCCTTGAGCCTCATCGCTCTCCCCTTCCCACGGACACCCCTTTTTGCGGGGCTTTTCCTTTTAGCGGTGCAAAGCGGAAACGCCCGCCGACCATTTGCATGGTTTTGCGTATTGTTGCACAAATGGCAAGACTCTTTTCGAGGATCAAAGATGCTCGATAAAATGGATATATATCAGAATATTAAAGCGCATATCCAGTGCAATGGGCCTAGATGCGCGCGCCATCCGCATACGTTTGCATCGCAATTACCTTATGCAAATATTTGCATAAATGATTTCAGGAAATTCGTCTTTTCGTTGCCTGCGCCCGATATCGTCAGGATTCCGCGCGCGGAATAAGCAGCGCAGCGAGCGCGGCCAACACAAGGAAAAGGGCCGCCAGTGCCAGGGCAAGCGCCGGCTCGCCGCCAAACAGATGGCGCACGATGGGACCGAGGCAGATCGCGGCAACCAGCTGCGGAATGACGAGGAATATATTGTGGATGCCGAGATAGACGCCGACCTTGCCCGGCGGCACGGCGTTGACGATGATGGCATAAGGCAGCGACAGGATGGCCGCCCAGGCGGCGCCGATACCGGCCGCGGCGATCCACAGCCATTCCAGCCCTGGCGCCAGGACAAGCCCCGCCATTCCCGTCGCGCCACCGAGCAGGCACAACGCATAGGTCGCGCGCTCGCCGATCCGCGCCGATATTGCCGGGAGCGCGAGCGCGCCGATCGCGGCGACACCATTATAGGTCGCGAATAGGATGCCCACCCAATCGGCGGCGGCGGCATATGGTGCCGACGCCGGATCGGTGGCTCCGAAATGCCGCTGCGCAACGGCAGGCGCCGCATAGATCCACATCGCGAACAAGCCGAACCAGGTAAAGAATTGCACCGCCGCCAACCGCCGCAGCGCGGCCGGCATGCGCTGGAAATCCTCGCCGATCTGGAGCAGTCCAAGCGAGCGGTCGCCGCGGGCCCGTCGACGGCCGACCGCGAGTTGGGCGACGCCTCCCAGCAGCGCGGCGGATGCGAGCACGATTACCTCCCATTGCCAGCGCAGTAAAAGCGCAAGCAGTAGCAGCGCCGCGCCGGCCAGCGCCGGCGTCCAGCCGCCGAGGCTGAAGCGAACGATCGGCCCGGGCGGGGCCGCCGGCCGATCTTCCGTAGCAACCGACCCGGTCGCAGACTGCTCGCGCGTCGACAGGGCGGTCCACAGCACGGACAGCAACAGGCACGCGCTACCGATATAATAGGCATAGCGCACGGACGGCGGCAGCCCGCCGCCGTCCGCGGTGCCCGCAACCCCGAACCAGTTCACCAACATCCACGGCAGCGACGAAGCAAAAACCGCGCCCGTGCCGATGAAAAATACCTGCACGGCATAGCCTTTGGCGCGCTGGGCGTGCGGCAGATTGTCCGCCACCAGCGCGCGCGAGGGGTCCATCGCGATGTTGATCGACGCGGTGAGCAGCCATAGCGCCGCGATCGCCGCCCATAATGTCGTCGCATTGGGCATGACGAAAAGCGCGATTGCGGTGAACATCCCGCCGGTGATCAGAAAAGGACGCCTCCGGCCAAAGCGCGATCGCGAATGGTCGCTAAGATGCCCGACGATCGGCTGGACGATCAGCCCGGTGATCGGCCCCGCGATCCACAGCACGGGCAGCGCCGCGACATCGGCGCCTAGCGTCTGAAAGATGCGCGTCGTGTTCGCATTCTGCAGCGCCCAGACGATCTGGATGCCAAACAATGCAAAACACATATTCCAGATGTGCAAATTCGTCGCAGCAAAGCCGCGCGACGCAGCCCCATCCCCGCTCTTTGGCGGGTCATCGGCATGCAAATCTTGCATTACCTCCCCCTTCCTGTGCTATCGCATCCCGACGTCAGGCACGGATGGCATCATTATGAGCACCAACAATACGAGATTGGAAGACTTGGCAAGGATGGCCGGTGTGTCGATCTCGACCGTATCGCGCGCACTAAACGACCATCCGCTGATCAGCCTGAATACCAAGAAGAAAGTCTGGGCGCTCGCCCGCGAGCATAATTATCCGTTCCGCAGCTACATGCCCGCGGCGCCGGTGGGATCCGAAGGGTCGATCGTCGTCGTCACGCCGCATATGCACGGCCGCCCGCTGCCACTCTCGCACCCCTTCTTCCTCGAACTGCTCGCCAGTATCGGCGAGGCGGCGCGCGCGCGCGACTGCGATTTCACTGTCAGCCACACGGCACCGCGCGACGTCGACGACCTGATGGCGGTGATGACCACCAGTCGCGCCAACGGCGTAATCTTCCTCGGCCAGAGCATGCTCCACGACGGCTTCAACCAGCTTGCGGACACGAATAGCAATTTTGTCGTATGGGGCGCGCACCTGCCGGGGCAGAAATATCGCTCGGTCGGGTCGGACAATGTGCTCGGTGGCCGCCGCGCGACGCTTCACCTCGCGCGACTGGGCCGTAAAGCCATCGCCTTCCTCGGCAGCAGCGACCCAGAGGCGATGCAGCGCCGCCAGGGCTATCTCGAAGCGCTGGAAGCAAACGGGCTGGAAGCCGATCCCGCGCTCGATATTCGTGTCGATTTCGGCTTCGAGTCCGCCGAACGCGCGCTCAGCCAACTACTCGCGCGCGGGCGCAAGTTCGACGGCATCATCGCGTCAAGCGACCTCATCGCGCTCGGCGCCATTCGCGCATTGCGCAAGGCCAACCTCTCGGTCCCCAAGGACGTCTCGGTCGTCGGCTATGACGACATGCTGCTCGCGCGGCTGAGCACCCCGGCACTGACGACGATCCAGCAAGACACGCTGGAGGCGGGCCGACGGCTGGTATCACAGGTGATGGACGCACATTCCGAACAGTTTCTCGACTATCTGCCGACTCACCTGATCGTCCGCGAGTCCTGCGGCGCGTGACCAGCCGCCTCTGTCTAGGTTTGAGCGACGACCACGAGATCAAGTTCCAAATTCACGCGAATTTCCCGATTCCCACCAGTCGGGGAATCGCGGTTTCACGTAAATATTTGAAGATGCATCATTTTCTTGGAAGCCTTGAAATCTAGGCAGAAAAATCCGCTGTAAAACCCGACTTCTTGGACAAGTTCGCACTCAACACATTTTTGAGCTGCGCCAACAAAGCGATAAAAATTGATTTTTGGTAGCGGAGGAGGGACTCGAACCCCCGACACGCGGATTATGATGCCGCTGCTCTAACCGGCTGAGCTACTCCGCCCCGAAGGGTCGCCGCAACGGGCGAGCAGCGCCTATAGGCAGGGCGTTGCCCTTGGTCAATATCATGTGCGCGCTCCGCGAAAATTCCGTGCGAAGGCCAGTTGCCACGGGCCGCCGAGATAATGATGGGCGGCGAGTCCCGCTATGGTCAGCGCACGCGGCCGGAAATCGGCGGCCAGTTCCACCAGCAATGCCCTCGCCGCGGCCGCCGGCACCTTGTTCTGGACTGTGATGTGGAGCCGCGGCGTTCCCCGATCCTGCATCGTCAGCGCCCCGACGAAATGATCGGCGATGCGATGACGGATCGCCAACAGGTCCGGGCTGTCGATGCGAAAGGCGACACCGCCGCCGAGCGAATAGATTTCGCGCAGACTCGCTGCCGGAGGCGGCGTGTCGGCGACGATGCGATGAATCAGCCGGTCGAGCTCGTTGAGGCACGATGGCGGTAGCTGATGGAACAACGTGATATGTGCCGCGAGATGATTGCGCTCGGGAGGAAAATGCGCGGCGCGCAGATTGTCGAAAAGACGCTGGTCCGCCGCACCCATCGTCGCAGTCACGATGATGGGCACGGCGCCAGCGGTCCGGTAGGGAGGGGGGAAGCCCGGGCCGGCTGATACGAGAAGGGATGGACGAGGCAGTTTCGGGGGAGATTTGCCGTCGTCCATGGGACGCCCTTTCTCGTTGCCACAACCAATGCCCGAAACGCTCGGCGCGCTCCAATCGATTAATCGGCTTAGAATGATTGCCCAAAGCGATTAACCGGCAAATTCCTAAAGCCCATCCCAGAACGCCCGAAGCGCCGCGGCGACTTCGGCGGGCCGTTCGGCGATCGCCCAATGCCCTGCCCCTTCGATGACCGTCAGCGCGGTGCCCGTGTTCGCCGTGAAACGCTGCGCCACCGCCAGTTCGACATAGGGATCGCCCTCGCCCCAGACCAGCGCACCGTTTGCGGGGAGCTTATCGATGTCGCGCGCCCAGTCATGCTCGAAACTCAGTCCATTGGCCGAACGATAGAGTTTCAGGATCGCGCGGCGCTTGTCCTTGTTCTTCCACTGCTCAGCCTCTTCGCGCGCGATGTCCGCGGGCATGCCCTGCGCCGCCAGCCCCTCGGCGAGTTTGTCGGCCTTGCTGAGCGCCATGAAGATCTCGCCGAGCACGGGCGTGTTCCAGATGCGCGCGATCCGATGGCCGCGGTAATCGGGATCGATCACCGCGTTCGATACCGCCCAGCTACGGATCAGGTCGGGACGCAGCATCGCGACGCGCTGCGCGATCAGCGCGCCCCAGTCGTGGCCGACGATATCGATCGGGCCGTGTACGGCCACCAGCGCCTCCGCCTCACCCACCGCCCAGTCCGCATAGGCTTCCTTCGTCGCGGCAAAACCGGCCGGCAAGGGACCCGTGAAACCCGGGAGGGCAGGAACGGCAACCGGCGTATCGCCGAGGTCGAGCGCCGCCAGCAACGGCCGCCAGATGAGCGGGCTGTCGGGAACGCCATGGAGGAACAGCTTGGCGGTCGGCATGATGTCAGCCCTTCGACAAATGGATGATCCAGCTTTGGTCGGTCGGCTCGATCCGCCCCTCGCGATAGCCACCCGCGAGCAGCGCGGTGTGCGCGTCGGCGCGGACCAGCGTCATATAATTCCACTGCCCGCCAAGATCATAATCGAGCCGCGTGCCGGTGCCGCCGGCCACGTCGAAAATCTCTGGCGCGCTGTCGCCTGCCGCGACGAGAACCCGGTTACCGGGAAGCAGCAACAGGCCGTCGGCGATCTTGAAGCGCGGATCGGCCAGATTGCCGGCGGCGACAAAGCGTTCGGTGGCGAGATCGAAGCGCTCGACCGAGCGAAGCGTGCCGCCATAGTCGCGATCGTCCGAGCCGCCGAGCACAAGGACGTCGCCATTCGCCAATCGAACCGCGCCATGTTTGTATCGGCCCTGCGCCATCGCGCCGGCAGGGAGGAAGCGCTGCGTATCGGGGTCGAACAGCTCGGCGCTCGCCAGCGCGCGCCGCGGTTCGCGATCGGGGCGCCCGCCGCCGGTCACGAGAACCCGGCCGTCGGCGAGCAGGGTCGCCGTCGCGCCGCTCCGCGCGGTTCCGAGTGAACCGATGGCCGTCATGCGTCCCGAGACAGGGTCGAAGATTTCGGCATCGGCGCGCACATCCACACCGTCATAGCCGCCCGCGATGAGGATCCGGCCGTCGGCGAGCCGGATCACCGCGGGCGCATTGCGCGCGCCTGCCATGGTCGGCCCGGCGGTCGACTTGCCGGTCACGGGGTCGAAAATTTCGGTCGTCGCCGAAACGCGGCCCCCGACCCATCCCCCGAGCACGAGAACGCGCCCATCCGGCAGCGCCGCCGCCGAAGGCTGGATACGCCCGGCGAGCAGGTGGCCGGTGCCGGAAACCGTCATGGTCGAAGCATCGATTATATCGACGGTGGCGCTCGCCGGCCCCGCTTCGCAGCCTGCGCGCACGCAGCCGCCGATCGCGAGCAATTGGCCCTTTCCGGTCGAAACCAACTGATGCGTCGCGCGTGGTGCGCCCAGCCGGGGACCGCTCTCGATATGGACGCCGCCGGCTTGTTTGGCCGCGCTGCCGCCATTCGCCATGCAGGCGGTCATCGCCAGCGAAAGCAGCATATAGAACGGAAGATTTCGCATCGCCCTCTCCCATGAACCGCCAGCGGGCGGCTATTCCATCTCCCCGCGCTCGCGGCGGAGCGCATACCATTTCTGCACATTGGCATTATGCTCGGCGAGCGTGCGCGCGAAGATGTGCCCGCCGTCACCCTTGGCAACGAAGAACAGATAATCGTTTGCCTCGGGATTGAGCACCGCGGCGATCGAAGCCTTGCCGGGGTTGGCGATCGGGCCCTGTGGCAAGCCGATCATGCTGTAGGTATTATAGCCGTTCACCGCCTGGATCTCGGAGCGGAGGATACGCCGCCCCAGCGGCTTACCCTTGGTGATCGGATAGATGATCGTCGGGTCGGCCTGCAGCCGCATGCCGACGGCGAGGCGGTTGGTATAGACGCCCGCGACGGTGCGGCGCTCGGCGGCAACGCCGGTTTCCTTTTCAACGATCGAGGCGAGCGTCATCGCCTGGTTGCGGTCCTTGACCGCGGTGCGCGACGTGCGCTTCGCCCAGAGTTCGTTGAACGCCTTGTCCATCGCGTCCTGCATCCGCTTCACCACCGCGGCGCGGCTTTCGCCGGTGGTGAAGGCATAGCTGTTCGGCAGAATGCTGCCCTCGGCCGGCACGGGGATTTCGCCCTTCAACCGCTTTTCGGCCATCAGCCGTTCCCAGACCATGATCGAGGGCATGCCCTCTGGAATCATGACCATGCGCTGGATCGTCTTGCCCGACTGGAACAGTTCGAGAATGTCGCCTGCGTCCATCCCCTTTTCGATCTTATATTCGCCGGGTTTGATCGGATCGTCCGAGCCGAAGAAGCGCGCTTCATTGCGAAAGCTGGACGCCGAGACGAGGCCGGCGGCTTCGAGGATTTCGCCCGCCTTCGCGATGCTCGCGCCCGGCGGGATGACGATTTCCGCATCCTTGGGCGCGCCGCCCGAGCAAGCCGCGAGGAGCAGGGCCAGGATCGTGATCGTTAGCCAGCGGAACGGATGCACGCTTTTCTCCTATTCGGCTCTTAAAGGAGACAAAAGATACGGACGCGCGCGCCCGGAATGTCTCCTTTGTCACTTTAGGCCGACCCTGCGACAAGGTGATAGAGCATGGCCGCGCAATGTAGGAAAGAGGCTTTTACAGCGCCCTCTTACCTCGCCATTCCCGTGAAAGCGGATACCCGGTTGCAAGCTTTGCTCACTGGGTTCCCGCTTTCGCCGGAATAACGAAGTTGCTTTTTGGCTCAGTCGATCGCCTTGACGATGACGCTGGCGTTGGTGCCGCCGAAGCCGAAGCTGTTGTTAAGCGCGGCCTTCACTTCGCGCTTCTTCGCCTTGTGCGGGACCAGGTCGACGCCCTCGGTACCCTCGTCGGGATTGTCGAGGTTCAGCGTCGGCGGAACGATCTGGTCGCGGATCGCGAGGATGCAGAAGATCGTCTCGACAGCGCCCGCGCCGCCAAGCAGGTGGCCGATTGCCGACTTGGTCGAGCTCATTGACACATTGGCGATTTCGTTGCCGAACAGGCGCTTGACCGCGCCGAGCTCGATCGTGTCGGCCATCGTCGAGGTGCCGTGCGCATTGATATAATCGATGTCCGAGGGTGTCATGCCCGCCTTTTTCAGCGCCATTTCCATCGAGCGGAACGCGCCCGAGCCCTCAGGGTGCGGCGCCGTCACATGATAGGCATCGCCCGACAGGCCATAACCGACGACTTCCGCATAGATTTTCGCGCCGCGCGCCTTGGCATGCTCATATTCCTCGAGCACGACGACACCCGCGCCCTCGCCCATCACGAAGCCGTCGCGGTCCTTGTCATAGGGGCGGCTGGCCTGTTCGGGGCGGTCGTTGTAGCTCATGTTCAATGCACGCGCCTGCGCGAAGCCCGCGATACCGATCGGGCAGATCGTCGCTTCGGCGCCGCCCGCAAGCATGATGTCGGCATCGTCGTCGCGGATCATGCGCGCAGCGTCGCCGATCGAATGCGCGCCGGTCGAACAGGCGGTGACGACGGCGTGGTTGGGGCCTTGCAGGCCATATTTGATGCTGACTTGGCCCGAGATCAGATTGATCAGGCGGCCATGGACGAAGTGCGGCGAAACGCGGCCCGGCCCCTTTTCGGCGAGCAACAGGCTTTCGCTTTCGATGCCCGGCAGGCCGCCGATGCCCGAGCCGATCGAGCAGCCCGCGCGCAGCTTCATTTCGTCGGACATATCTTCGAGGCCCGCGTCCTCGATCGCCTGTCCCGCGGCGTCGATGCCATAGATGATGAAGGGATCGACCTGGCGCTGCACCTTATGGTCGACGCGCTTTCCGGGATCGAAGCCATATTCATGGTCAGGACCCTTCACCTCGCACGCGATCGTGCATTTCTGGTCTGACGCGTCGAAATGGGTGATCGTGCCAGCGCCCGATTTGCTCGCGAGCAGATTGGCCCATGTGGTTTCCACATCGGCGCCCAGCGGCGTCACCAAACCCAAACCCGTCACCACAACCCGGCGCATAGTCATTCCTTTCATCGGCCCCTGCCCCCGCAGGGCGCCGCGTCATTTGAGAAGACGCATATCCATAAAAAAAGCTTCCCGGCCACTGCGCGCGAACGCTCGGGACCGGGAAGCCGGAAACGCGTGGGCGGCGTCGCCGCCGCGTCCGGCCAGGCCGGACAGAGCCAAATCAGCCCTTGTTCGCTTCGATATAGTCGATCGCGTCCTTGACGGTGGCGATCTTTTCCGCCGCATCGTCGGGGATTTCGACGCCAAATTCTTCTTCGAACGCCATCACCAGTTCGACGATGTCGAGGCTGTCAGCGCCCAGATCGTCGATGAAGCTTGCTTCTTCGGTGACCTTGTCGGCTTCGACGCCCAGATGTTCGACGACGATCTTTTTAACCTTTTCGGCCGAATCGCTCATGCACAGTTCCTTTTTTCTGACTATGTCGTGAATGTTGAAAATTGCCCTAGTGCGCGTGGGCGGGACTGGCAAGAGGGCTGGCATCGGCCGTGTGGCGAAGCGCCGTATCGACCAAGACTTCCTCCGCAGCGCTGTAAGCCGATCGTGTCCCTTTCTGCCCCTCCGGCACCTGCGTGACGAAATAGGCAATGCCATCGCCGGCTTCAAGGTCGAACCACAAACCCGAACGCAATCCATAGGCATCGCCCGAATGACCGAGGCGCAGACGGCCGTCGCGGAACAGGCCGTCGCGGCAGGCAGGATCGCGCAGCGCCGGGCCGCCCGTGCTGTGCATAGCTATGCCATATTCGCAGAAAAAGCCGCCCGTCCCCTCGCCGCTCGTCGGGTGAACCGGCGCCATCGCTTCGAGCCGGGCGAGGCTTTCGCGCTTCAGGAACCCGTCGCCGCGGCGCAGCAGCATGATGCCGATGCGCGCGAGGCCGTTCGCCGAGATACGCAGCCCGCCCTGCGGACTGAACCCCGCGCCGTGGCGTGCGAGGCGATAGGTGCCAAGGTCGCAGCCGCCGTCCGCCGCCGGCACGACCGGACAGGCCGGCCGCGCTCCCTTCAGATCGTCACGCACCACATTGCCGTCGGCATCGTAGAGTATGACAGCGCGTGCGACCGCCGCGTCGCTGCAAGTCGGCCAGTTGAAACAGGCGTCGAGACCGAGCGGGCGAAACACGAGCCGCGTCATGGCCGTGTCGAAACGCTCGCCGGTCGCCCCCTCGATCGCCGCCGCGACGACGGGGTAATTGAAATTGGCATATGCGAAATCGCCGCCGGGAGGACGTGCCTTGTCCCACGCCGCGGGGTCGGCGAGCGCGGTCTCCAGGTCGGCGTCCAGCGGCAGCGCGTAATTGGTCGCGTCGTTTAGGCCGGAACGATGCCCCAGCAACTGCGCAAGGCTGATCGGGCGGTCGGGCCAGGCGGGGTGGCGGAGCCGCCAGCCCAGATAATCCGACACGTCGCGGTCGAGATCGAGCTTACCTGCCTCGACCAGCCGCAACACGCCGAGCGCCACGACGAGTTTCGAAACCGACGCCACGCGGACGGGGTCGTCGGGTGTGACCGCGCGGCCGCTAGCCCGGTCGGCGAGCCCCTCGGCGACGCGCGCCTCGACCTTTCCCTCGCGGTCAAAATGCACCGCCACCGCAGCGGGGGCCGGCGACGCGACCGATGTGAGCAGGGCTAGAAGCGAAAGCATGGCGGCATTTTGCGCAGCGCCCGGCGCAGCGTCAAGGCGCCGCCGGCGCGGGAACCACGCCCGATTCGCGAAGCGCCGTCGCGGCACGCTGGATCACGACCGGGGTGATGATGAACCGGCCCAGCACCTGTTCGGGCGTCGCACTGGCGGGCTGGCGTGTATAGGCGAGCAGGCGCAGCCACTGAGCACGCGCTTCCGCCACCTGTCCCTGCCGTGCCTGCACGATCGCCCGCACCATCATATATTGCGGCTCCATATTGCTCGGCGACGGCATATGATCGAGGATCTGGCGCGCCTCCTCTTGTTCGCCGCGCTGCGACAGGGTGAAGGCGAGCGTGACCGCGGGAACGCCGGGATAGGAGGAATCGAGCTGCAGCGACCGGCGGAGCAGCAGCTCGCCCTCGGTTCCCATCCCGCACGTCATCTTGAACAACCCAAGAAACCCGGACATGTCGGCATCATAGGGATTGAGCGCGATCGCAGCGTCGCCCATCGCGTTGCCGCCGGCACAGTTGCCCGCATAAAAGTTGGCGCGCGCCATTGCGAACAGACCCGCGGACGAATTGGGGCTGCTTTCATAGGAGCGCTGCGCCAGTGCCCGGGCTTCCGCAAAGGCTTCGCGCCCCGCAGGCGTCGTGCGTTGGGGCTGCCAGTCTCCGAAACGCACGAGCGACAATGCCGTGAGTGCGACCGGATCGCGCGGGTTGGCCTTGACCGTCGCGCGGAGACACGCGTCGACGGGTTTCGCGTTCGCCACATTGCGCATCTGGCGCATCCGGTTGAACTGCGCGAGGCACGGAAAGCCAGGTGAGAAATTGTCGGGCTGACGTTGAACCTGATCGCGCACGATGACCCCATAGTCCCCAGCAAGCTGCGCGATGAGCGGCTCGATGGCGACGAATTCGGGCGTTTCATCCGGCGTCAGGCGCAATTGTTGCGACCAGATGGCACGCTGATCCGCGACGCGGTTGAGCACAAGCGTGACGTCGGTATTGCCCTCGACCGTGCGGACGATCGACGTATCGAGCCGGTAATCGCTTTTGCCGACGGCCGCGCTGCCCGGCGCCTTCGCACTCAAAAGGTCGACGAGGTCGAAACGACGCAACCCATCGCGCAATTTTCCGTCGAGTGCCCGCGCCAAAGCGCGAGATTCCGGCAGGTTTCCTGCGACGGGCGCGCTGACTTCGATCAAGGGGACCGGTACCGGATCGCCGACGAACAACCGGTCGGCCTCGCCGCGGAGCGTCCAGAGCGTGAAAAGCGCGAGCGCGAGAAGGATGAGGACGACAATCCAGCGGCCAAAGCGAGCACCGCGATCCGGCGCGCGCCGGGCGCCGCCGGGAACCGCCGCGCGGCCCGCGCCTCCGGCGACGGCGCCTGCGGTCTTGACGTCATCGTCGGCCGATGGTTCTTCCGCCGATCGCGCTGCCGGCGGCGCCGAGCGATACTGGACGACGACTTCATAGCTGCCCTGGGGAACGCGAAGGCGGTGAACCCACGGCGTATCGGCATAATAGCGATCGAGCAGGCTGCGCAGCCGCCCCACCATGACCCGGGGATAGCTGTCGACGGCCGGATCGAAATCTTCGCTGCGGCCCAGCGCCTCGGTCGCGATCGCATAAGCTTTGGGCGAGCTGCGTCCGCCGCGCAGGCGGTGCTCGACCAGGAACTGCAGCAGGCGCGACAGCACGGGCGAGCGGGTAAACATCGGAGAATCGAGCAGGCTCTCAAGCTCCGCCGCGATGATCCGGTCGACCTCGGCGGGGTCCTGTATCTCGTTCGTTTTCGCCTGGTCCATGCTACCCTCAAATACCCCTCGCGGGCGGTGCGGTAGATACGCCAATCAACTGGCGCGGCCACCCATTGTTACTTCGACGTAACGGTAACAAGGCGCCTGAACGCCATATCAGAAGAAAAGCACCGCGCCAATCTGCGAGGAAAAACGCGAAAGCCGGTTAAGAATTGGTTATCAAATGGCAACATCGTGGCATGTGACCCCTTGTAACTGCCGCAGCTTCGAAACTGTGGCATTCTTTCCTCCATCGCGTCATTCCTACGATGATGCGGTGTGAGGCCAAAAGGCGAAAGGTGCGAGCTGGTCCCTGGCACCCTTCGATCCCCCTCAGGTCTCATTTTTAGACTTCGCCGGGCGACCCGACAGCCCCACCTGTTCTGTCGCCCGGCAAGTCGATACGCTTCACCGCTCATCGCATGACACGCCGTCCGGGCCAGAGCCGCAGCGCGAGCGCGGCGACCATGACGCTGCCAAAGACAATGCCGACGAAACGCTTGTCCGGATCGGCGCCAAAGGCACGCCCAGCATAGCTCGCGGTGAAGATGAACCATATATAATAGACGCCAAAACGGTGCAGATGCCTCCACCATTTGCCGAGCCGCCTCTGCCAGGCGTCGGTCGAGGTCAGCGCCATCAGATAGATGATGATATAGGCCAGCCCGCCGCCGATCAGCGATTGCCAAGTCCGCCCCGGCGCATAGACGATGACGTTGATGCCGAGCGCGACGAGGTGAATCGTGTGCGCCAGCGCGAAGCCCAACCCCCATTGCCGTCGCCGGCGCAGTAGCGCGCGCGCCGCTGGTCCAGGCCAGCGACGCATGAGCGTCGATGCAAGGAAGGCGACAAGAAACAGCGGCAGTCCCGCCCGCGCGGTCCATCGTGCCGCCAGCCCCGCGCGTTCGGCAGCGTCCGCTCCGGCGAGCAATCCTGCGGCTACCGCAAGCAGCCCGGCAGCAAGGCCGAGCAGCAACGGAGTGGCACGACGATCGAGCCAAGCGGTCAAGTTCAGGCAGCACCGATATGCAACGCGCGATGCCCGTTACCGTCGAAGGCGGCCCTCATAATAATATAGCAGAGCATGGTTGCGACCCCCCTCTAGGTGCAACCTATATGAAAGGAGCGCCGGTTTCCACCGGCGCTCCAAAATTTTTCCTAAAAGGCGCGCCGACTTACGTCGTGGTCGGCGTTTTGCAGGGACCAGTGTGGGTGCTGGTCATCTGCATGACCATTTCCATATCGCCGCCGGTCGGGACCTTGCCCTTGGTCGTGATGGTGACGTCGGTCTTCTTGGCTGCCATCGTGCCGACCATCGCCATGTCGACGGTCTGGCCGTTGGCCGTGCAGGTGCCCGCGACGTCGATCTTGCCGCCGGCGACGTCCTTCTTCGACCATTTGCACTCGCCGCCGTTGCCCGGACCCTTGGCGAGTTCAGCCGCGACATCTTCCTTGTCGACCTGTTCCTGCGTGAAGCACTGGTCCATGCCGCTGGCGCCTTCCATCATCTTCGCCATGCCGTCCTTCATTTCGGCGGGCATGCCGGGGACTTCGAACTTCACCAGCTTGACGTCGGTCTTCCAGTTACCCGCTTCGCGCTTCACCGGACCGCTCGCATTTTCGCTCTTGCCGCTGCAACCGGCCACTGCGACCAGCGCGCCAATGGCGGCTACCGTCAGAAATTTCTTCATACCCTGTCTCCTGTGACTATTCATTCGGGGGTTCTGTTTTGATTCATTGCGATTGTGGACCCGCCCCATCGATACCATATTGGCAGCAATGGCAATTCAGATTCGTACATCGCTCGATGAAATCGATACGGCCGAGGGTTATGTCCCGCACCGTCCGGCACGCCCCGACAAGGTCGAAGGCGGCAAACGATTCGAGTTAGTTAGCGACTATGAGCCCGCCGGCGACCAACCGACGGCGATCAAGGAACTGGTGTCGACGGCGCTCGACGGCGAGCGCGATCAGGTACTGCTCGGCGTCACCGGTTCGGGCAAGACCTTCACCATGGCGAAAGTCATCGACGAGTTGCAGCGCCCGGCGCTGATCCTCGCGCCGAACAAGATCCTGGCGGCGCAGCTCTATGGTGAGTTCAAGAGCTTCTTTCCGAACAATGCGGTCGAATATTTCGTCAGCTATTACGACTATTACCAGCCAGAGGCCTATGTGCCGCGGTCCGACACCTATATCGAGAAGGAGTCGAGCGTAAACGAGGCGATCGACCGCATGCGCCACTCGGCGACGCGTGCGTTGCTCGAACGCGACGACGTCATCATCGTCGCCTCGGTATCGTGCCTCTATGGCATCGGCTCGGTCGAAACCTATTCGGCAATGATCTTCGATTTGAAGAAGGGTCAGGTCGCCGATAACCGCGAAATCATTCGCAAGCTTGTCGCGCTGCAATATAAACGCAACGATCAGGCATTCGCGCGCGGCAATTTTCGCGTGCGCGGCGACAGCCTCGAAATCTTCCCCTCGCACTATGAGGACATGGCGTGGCGCGTCAGTTTCTTCGGCGACGAGATCGAGGAAATCACCGAATTCGACCCGCTGACGGGCAAGAAGATCGCAAATCTCAACTATGTCCGCGTTTATGCGAACAGCCACTATGTAACCCCCGGCCCGACGCTGAAGCAGGCGTCGGAGGCGATCCGCCACGAGCTTGCTGAGCGGCTGAAGGAACTTGAAGCCGAAGGACGCCTGCTCGAAGCCCAAAGGCTTGAACAGCGCACCAATTTCGACCTGGAGATGATTGCCGCGACCGGTAGCTGCGCGGGGATCGAGAATTACAGCCGCTTCCTGACCGGCCGCCTGCCCGGCGAGCCGCCGCCGACCCTGTTCGAATATCTGCCCGACAACGCCCTGCTTTTCGTCGACGAGAGCCACCAGACGATCCCGCAGATCGGCGCGATGTCGAAGGGCGACCATCGCCGCAAGATCACCCTCGCCGAATATGGCTTCCGCCTGCCGAGCTGCATCGACAATCGTCCGCTGCGCTTTGCCGAATGGGACATGATGCGGCCGCAGACAGTGAGCGTATCGGCGACGCCCGGGACGTGGGAGATGGACCGTACGCAGGGCGTCTTCGCCGAACAGGTGATCCGCCCCACCGGCCTGATCGACCCGCCAGTGTTTATCAAGCCGGTCGAGGAGCAGGTTGACGACCTGATCGCCGAGGCAAAGGCGACCGCGGCGGCGGGATACCGCACGCTCGTCACGACGCTGACGAAGCGCATGGCCGAGGATCTAACCGAGTTCCTTCACGAAGCGGGGCTGAAGGTCCGTTACATGCACTCCGACGTCGAGACGCTCGAGCGTATCGAGATCATCCGCGACCTGCGGCTCGGGGTGTTCGACGTGCTGGTCGGGATCAACCTGCTGCGCGAGGGCCTCGACATTCCCGAATGCGGGCTCGTGGCGATCCTCGACGCCGACAAGGAAGGCTTTTTGCGCAGCGAAACCTCGCTCGTCCAGACGATCGGCCGCGCGGCGCGCAATGTCGACGGCCGCGTCATCCTCTACGCCGACCGCATCACCGGCAGCATGGAACGCGCGATGCGCGAGACCGACCGGCGCCGCGAAAAGCAGGAAGCGTATAACACCGAGCACGGCATCACCCCGACGACGATCAAGCGCAACATCGGCGACATCATCGCGCATGTCGCGTCGAAGGATCAGGTGACGATCGACATCGGCGACGACAAGCCCGCGCACATGGTCGGCCATAATCTGCGTGCGTACATCCAGGAGCTCGAAAAGAAGATGCGCGACGCCGCCGCCGACCTGGAATTCGAGGAAGCCGGCCGACTGCGCGACGAAATCCGCAAGCTCGAAGCCGATGAACTCGGCCTGCCCGCGGACGAACAAGTCGCGCCGCGCGTCGGGCGCTCGAACGAGGGCAAGCCGGGGACACGCAAGGGGCGTTTTGGGAAGCCGAGCAAGACCAAATGGGGGCGGTGAGCTACTCCGGTTTGGATTAATCCCTGGCCCCAACTCCTAGCGTCAAAGCCAAGGCGCTGGCAAAGGAAGCAAATGATGGCACGGGAAACACTTCCTTTGACCCGGCGGACTATCTCGAAACCGCTGAGGACATACGCTATTATTTAGAGGCGGCGATGGAGGGAAATGATGCAAAGCACATCGCCAGCGCGCTAGGGGATGTTGCGCGATCGAAGGGAATGACCGAAATCGCACGGCAAACCGGACTCGGAAGACAAGCGCTCTACAACGTGCTTTCCAAGAACGGAAATCCCACGCTGGAGACGCTGACAGCAGTTCTTGACGCGCTTGGCCTGCAATTATCGGTACAACCCATGGTTGCCTGATCCCATGCTTCGACAAAACGTATACGTTTTCCGATAAGCGTCCTTGCCCCCGCCGTTTTGGCTGCCTAGGGTCCGCCCCGCAACGGGGAGAACCATCAATGAAAACAGGTCTGTCGCTTATCGCCCTGGCGCTTGCCGCCGCCGCGCCCGCCGTCCTTTACGCGCAGGACAAGCCTGCCGACGAGAAGGCCAAGGCCGAAAAGGCCGCCGATTATGAACCGCAGGTTCGCACCACCAAGCTGTCGGGGACATTCGGCGGACAGCGGATCAACTATGCCGCAACGATCGGCGAGACGATCATCAAGAATAAGGACGGCGTGCCCGAAGTCGCGGTCGTCACCACTTCATACGTCAAGGAACCGCGCGATCCCAATCGGCCGATTACCTTCCTGTTCAACGGCGGCCCGGGGTCGGGCACCGTCTGGTTGATGATGGGGGCGTTCGGGCCAAAGCGCGTGGCGATCCCCGGCAATGGCACCGACGACGGCGCTCCGCCCTATCCGATCGTCGACAATCCCGACGCGCTGCTCGATGTCACCGACGTCGTGTTCATCGACCCGCCGGGTACCGGCTTCTCGCACCTGATCGGCAAGGCGGACCCCAAGGATTATTACGGCGTCACGCAGGACGCAAAGCTGGTTGCCGAGGTGATCCGCCGCTGGCTGAACGATAATGGCCGCTGGAACAGCCCCAAATATCTGGGCGGCGAAAGCTATGGCACGACGCGCTCGGCCGCGGTCGCAAACCAGTTGATGAACGAGACATATAATGATGTCGCGCTGAACGGGATCATCCTGATCTCCACCGTGCTCGATTTTGCCGCGGGCGCCGATACGCCGGGCAATGAATTGTCGCCGATCACCAATCTGCCCTCGATGGCCGTGACCGCGCTCTATCACGGCAAGGCGACGGCTTCGTCGCCCGAAGCCTTTGCCGAGGAAGCACGGCAATGGGCGATCGGCCCCTATGCCACCGCACTGCTCAAGGGCCAGAAATTGCAGGGCGAGGAACGCGCCGCGATCCGCCGCGAATTGTCGCGCTTTACCGGCCTGTCCGAAACCTTCCTCGAAAATGCCGACCTGCGCGTCACGCCGAGCCGCTTCTACAAGGAATTGCTGCGCGACCGCGGGCTGACCGTCGGCCGGCTCGACAGCCGCTACACGGGCAAGGATTATGACAGCGCGGGCGAAAGCCCCGACAATGATCCAAGCTTCTATGGCATCGACGCAAGCTATACTGCCGCGATCAATAGCTGGAGCCGCGACGGGCTGGGGTTCAAGACCGACCGCGAATATCAATCGATCGGCCGGATCGGGGGTCAATGGGACTGGCGGATCGGCGACCGCGACAGCAACTCCTATCTGAATGTCGCGCCCTATATCGGGCAGGCGCTACGCGAGAATTCGGGGCTGAAGGTGCTGGTCGCACAGGGCTATTATGATTTCGCGACGCCCTTTTTCGCCGCCGAATATGCGCTGTCGCGCACCGGCATCCCCCAGGACCGCATCCAATATACCTATTATGGGGCGGGTCACATGATGTATATCCGCGACGAGGACCGCCATAAATTGTCGGCCGATATCCGGGCCTTCATCCGGGCGCGCTAAGGATCAAAAGGGGGCGTCGCCGAACGCCCCCTTTTTTTTGTTTCAGCGCAGGACGCCCGCCACAGCCTGGCGCCGCGCATAGACATAGAGCGCGATCAGGATCGCCCATATGATCGCGGTGAAAATCATCGGAAAAGTGCCGAACATGCGCATCAGGTCGGCATAGTGCATGCCGAACTGATAGATGCAGCTGATCGCAAGCCCCACCAGCGAAAGCAGGAAGGCCGTCACCGCGTGGCGGCTGCGCACTAGAAGCAGCACCGATCCGAGCACCGATCCCCAGACGCCGAGCGCCCAGCCGATATTTGCCCAGATGGGATAGCTGGCGAACCAGGCCTGTTGCTCGGGAGTGAATCCTGCGAGATATTCGGCGTTGCCCATCTTCGTCATTGTATAGTCGAGCGCGCCGAAAGCGTTCCACACCAGCGACACTCCGCCGACGACCCACAGGTGCCACGGCGTTTTGCGAACTTCCGTCATAACAGTCTCCCCCCTCCAGAAAGATCAGGCGAAGCTATCATCCTTTGCCGTCGCCATCAACGATGTGATATAGTCGCGTAATACAGCAATGTTACGATCGAAATAACCGATGTCGCGGTATGTGCGCGCCTGCATCACCGCACCCTCCATCACCGTCAGCACGAATTCGCCGAGCGCCCGGCGGTCGGCATCCGGTGGCAGGCGGTCCGCCGCGGCGTCGAAGCAGCCTGCAATCGCGGTGGACCAGTTGGTGAAATTGGCCGCCATCAAGTCGCGGACCACCGGGTCGGGCTCGTGAATCTCGAGAGCGAGGCTGCCGATCGGACAGCCATAGGTGCAGTCGGTGACGATCAGATGCGTGCGATAGCCGGCGAGCAGCGCAAAAATGCGCTCTATCGGATCGTCCACACCCTCCCAGTTCGGCGCCAGCAGCATCTCGTCGATCCCGTCCCGATAAAGTTCGAGTACGCCGACGAGGACGTCCTGCTTGCCCGGGAAGAAATGATAGAGGCTGCCCGAATGGACCTGGCTGCGCGACAATATGTCGGAGACCGAGGTCGAGAGATAGCCCTTCTCCCAGAACAGCTCCATCGCGGTCATCAGGATGCGGTGACGCGTGTCGGCGGCGTTCATGATGCCCCTTCCTATCCGGCGCGATCATAGGCGGCGCGGAGCCAGGCTGCTACCCGGTCATCCGCCTCTGCGTCGGCGGCGATACGGACGCGATGCGAGACCATCGCGTTCCGGCTCCCCGCAAGTTCGAGCTTTCCCGTCGGTTCCTCGCCCTTCAGCGCGAGGCCAATGTCGAAGCGATCCTTGGTCGACGGCTGGAGCAGCGCGAACTGTTTTTTGCGGCGCAGGCTGACATAGTCCTTCTTCGGTGCCAGCTCGACATCATCGCCGAAACCCTGAACGAGCGCGATCAGCCGGTCATATAGCGGACGCCAATGCGCCCTCGCGCCGTCGAACGCAGCTTCGACCAACGCGTCGCCGTCCTGCGACAGCGATGACGACGCGTTCGCGGCATGGACGATCATATTGGCGTAGCCGTGCCCGAGGCCATGTTCGGATTTGAGGTGATTCACCAGTGCCATATGGCCGGAAATGCCGGTCGCGCGCGCCGCGGCGACCCATTCGTCCACCCCCTTGCCCGTCTTGGCACGGAGGCTTTCGCCCATCTTCTCGAATTCGTCGGCCATCGGCGTCCTCCCTCGTCAAGATGAGTTGATTGAACATTCAACCAAGGATTTTGTCAAGAGACTTGGCAAGAGGATGGCAAGCCCCGATATGCGCGCAATGTGTGTCGTCGCCCTCGCCCACCAAGCCCATCCCGACTGGCCCCTCATTCTCATCGGCAATCGCGACGAGTTCCACGCGCGCCCCGCCGCGCCGCTCGCGGAATGGGGCGACGGCAGCGGGATCATCGCTGGCCGCGACCTTCAGGCCGGCGGCACCTGGCTTGGCGTCCACCGCCCCAGCGGCCGCGTCGTTGTCGTGACCAATGTGCGGGGCGCCATGCCCGATCCCGACAAGGAGTCGCGCGGCGCGCTGGTGGTCGACCTGCTGCGCGGCGAAGGGCGCTTCGCCGACCCTGCGGCCGACGACCTACCGCGCTTCAACGCGTTCAACCTGTTCACGGTGGACGGCGGCGCGCGGCTGCTGACCAATCGCCCCGTCCCGTTGATCATCCCGCTGGAGTCCGGCGTCCACGCGCTCGCCAACGAGCCGGTCGACGCCCCCTGCCCGCGCGCCGAGCGTCTGCGCCTCGCGCTGGAGGCCGTGGTCGCAGCGGGCGCCGAGCCGGAGAGCCTGCTTGATACGCTGATGAAAGAAGACGACCCCGCACTGTTCCTGCGCGGCGACGTCTATGGCACGCGCGCTTCGACGCTCGTCGCGGTTTCGGCGGGCGGCGACGTCCGGATGATCGAGCGGCGATACGAAAAGGGCAGCCGTCCCGCTGGAACGACCGCCCTCGAATTTCGTATCGGTTGAGCCAGCGCTTATTTCGGCGCGATCACCATCAGCATCTGACGGCCTTCGGTACGCGGGTGCGCTTCGACCTTCGCGATCTCGGCGGTCAGTTCGGCAACGCGCTGAAGCACGTTGAGGCCAAGCTGCGTGTGGCTCATTTCGCGGCCGCGGAAGCGCATGGTCATCTTGACCTTGTCGCCTTCCTCGAGGAAGTCGAAGACCTTCTTCATCTTCACATCGAAATCATGATCGTCGATGTTCGGACGCATCTTAATCTCTTTGATTTCCTGCGTCTTCTGGCTCTTGCGTGCGAGGTTCGCCTTCTTCTGCGCCTCATATTTGAACTTGCCGACGTCGAGGAATTTGCACACCGGCGGATCGGCGTTCGGAGAGACCTCCACCAGGTCGAGACCCACCTCGGCCGCCTGCTCGATCGCTTCGGCCGTCAGCATTACGCCCAGATTTTCACCTTCCTCGTCGATCACACGAACTTTCGGAGAGGAGATGAATTCATTGTAACGCGGGCCGTTTTTCGGCGGCATCGGTGCCATTGGGCGACGGGTCATGGGCGGTGGTATAGCTGTATCTCCTGGGTCGTTTAAAATAGGCGTGCAGCATCGACGCAAAAACACGCGTGGTGGTCATATAGTGATCAAAGCGCCGTCGTAAAGGGCGCGCCGCTCACCTTATAACGCTTTTCGGGCCGACTGTGGCTGCTCTGCCACTACCATTTTGTCGGCGCGGGATCGACGACGCGGAAGCCGCCTGCGCCGATCTCGCTAACCTCGAGCGCCCGCTCGGCGATCCCGCGATTGCTGAAGCGGAAAATGCCGTCGATACCGCCGAAACCGTCGGCAGCGAGCAAGCGGTTCGCCGGGAAATTGGTACCCGGTTTCCAATCGCGCGCGATGCGTACCGTCAACAGCACCGAGTCGTAGCCGAGACTCGCGAGCCGATACGGCGCCTTTCCGAAGCGCGTGCGATATTTGGTTGCGAGTTGGCCGTAGAGGCCGTCCGAGACGCTGGCGAACCACGACCCGCGCATCACCGCGCTGCTGCCGAGCGCCGCGTCGGTGTTCCAGAGTTCCGTACCGAGGATTTGCTTGTTCCCCGTCGTCTTGATCACGGGGACGGCGCGGATTGCATTACCGCCGCTGTCGGCAATCAGCACCGCGTCCATCGCGCCGGCGTTGGCGATCCGCCGCGCCGCGCCCGTCAGCGCGGTCGCGCTGCGGTCATAGCTTTCCACCGCGACGAGCGTGCCGCCCGCCTGGGCGACCGCAGCGCGGAACGCAGCGGCCGAGCGGTCGCCATAGACATTCTTGGGAACGAGAGCGCCGAAACGCTGATGCCCCTTGGCGCGCGAAAAGGCGACGACGCGTTCGACCGACTGGCCGGGAACGAAGCCCATGATAAAAACGCCGTTGCCCGCAACGCTGCTGTCGTTCGAGAAGCTTAGCACCGGCACCTTCGCTTCGCGTGCGACCGGCGCGACTGCGGTGACGTCTTCGCTGAGCAAGGGGCCGAGGATCAGCTTATTGCCGTCGGCGACCGCTTGCCGCGCCGCCGCGGCGGCGCCGAGCGCGGTGTCATAAGTGGTGATGCGCACGCGTTCGGTGCGCGAGTCGAGCAGCGCCAGCGTCGTCGCATTGGCAATCGCCGTACCCACGTCAGCATTCGGGCCCGTTTGCGGGACGAGTAGCGCAACGCGGTGGCGATCGGTGTCAGTGGGAAGGCCGGGGCCGACATTGTCGTCCGGGTTTGTCGGCGGCGGCGGGGTCGCCGGGCCGTTCGACTTGGGCACGACCTGACACGCTGCGAGCAGACCCGCCATCGCCGCCACACCCAGCCCGCGCAACATTTGGCGGCGGGCCGGTGCATTATTTTGGCGCTGGGCGACAGTTTCTGCCATTTTCAGCGTCATGCCAGATTCGAACATCTCAGATTCTCCCTTGCCCGGTCTCTATATCGTCGCGACGCCCATCGGCAACCTTGGCGACATCACCCCGCGTGCCGCCAAAACGCTCGCCTCCGCTGGCGTGATCGCCGCAGAGGATACGCGCGTGACCGCGAAACTGCTGTCGCATCTGGGTTTGCGTGTTCCGATGACCCCCTATCATGATCATAGCGACGAACGCACCCGCGCCGCGCTGGTTGCGCGAATGGAGCAAGAAGTTGTCGTTTTGGTGTCGGACGCCGGCACCCCGTTGATTTCGGACCCCGGCTACAAGCTCGTCCGGGATGCGCGTGCAGCGGGACGGCATGTCACCACCCTGCCCGGCCCCTGCGCCGCGATTGCCGCTATCACGCTGTCGGGCCTGCCGAGCGACCGTTTCCTGTTCGCGGGCTTCCTGCCCAACAAGGCAAAGGCGCGCGCCGACACTCTCGCCGAATTCGCGGCGCTGCGCGCCACTCTGGTCTTTTACGAAAGCGGTCCACGGCTGTCGGCGTCGCTTTCCGCGATGGCCGAAGGGCTCGGCGATCGCGAGGCGGCGGTCGCGCGCGAGATCAGCAAGATGTTCGAGGAATGCGTCACGGGCACGCTGACCGAACTCTCTGCGCGCTACGCCGATGCGCCGCCCAGGGGCGAGATCGTCGTGATCGTCGGCCCGCCGGGCGAGATTGTGGCCGAGGCGGCCGACGATGCGACCCTCGATGCAGCGCTCCGCGACGCCATGGCCGACAAACCCGTCGCGCAGGCGGCAAAGGCGGTGGCGAAACGCTTCGGGCTCGACCGCCATGACGTCTATGCACGCGCGCTGACACTGAAAGAGCAGGCTTGAACCGCGCCGCCGCCGAAGCACGTGGGCGCAAGGCCGAGCGCCGCGCCGCATGGTGGCTGCGCCTTCACGGCTGGCGCATTTTGGGCGAGCGGCTCCGCGTGCCCGTCGGCGAAGTCGACCTTGTTGCGCGACGTGGGCGGACCGTCGCCTTTATCGAAGTCAAATGGCGCGATCGCGCCACCGATCTCGACCTTGCCATCGACCAATATCGCCTGCGCCGCGTCGCTGCAGCCGCCGAAATGCTGAGCCCGCGCTTCGCGGGACCACGCGACGATATCCGCATCGACGTGATGCTTCTTGCGCCAAGGCGCCTGCCACGCCATCTGGTCCACGTATGGCAACCCTGAGGAAGAAATAATGACCCTGCGCGCCGCGGTACAAATGGACCCGATGGATGGTATCAATATCGGGGGCGACAGCAGTTTCCACCTGATCCTGAAGGCGCTCGAACGCGGTTACGAGCTTTATCATTATGACGTGCGCGGATTGACGTGGGAGGCCGGGCGGTTGACGACGAAAGCGCACCGCATCATCGAGGCGCAACGTGAGGCAGGCGCGCACTACAAGTTCGGCGATGAAGTGCTGCTCGACCTAGGCCGCGATATCGACGTCGTCCTGATGCGACAGGATCCGCCCTTCGACCTCGGTTACCTCACCGGCACCTGGCTGCTAGAACGCATCGCGGGCGAGACGCTGGTGGTGAACGACCCGGTCTCGGTCCGCAACGCGCCGGAAAAAGTGTTCGTGCTCGATTTCCCCGAGTTCATGCCGCCGACGATGGTGACGCGCGAGCTGGACGCGGTGAAGGATTTTCAGGCGCGTCACGGTGCCGTGGTGATCAAGCCGCTCCACGGCAATGGCGGCAAGGCGGTGTTCAAGATCGACGCCGACGGCGGCAACCTCGGCGCGCTTGTCGAACTGTTCGGACAGGTGTGGCCCGAACCTTTCATGGTGCAGCAGTTCCTGCCGAGCGTCAGCAAGGGCGACAAGCGCATCGTGCTCGTCGACGGCGAGGTCGCGGGCGCGATCAACCGCAAACCCGGCGAAGGCGAATTCCGTTCGAACCTGGCAGTCGGCGGCTATGCCGAGGCGGCCGAACTCACTCCGCGCGAGCAGGAAATCTGCGACGTGCTCGGCCCGCAACTGCGCGAACGCGGGCTGGTCTTCGTCGGTATCGACGTCATCGGCGGCGAATGGCTGACCGAAATCAACGTCACGTCGCCCACCGGGATCGTTGCGATCGACCGTTTCAACAACAGCGATACGGCGGGAATGATCTGGGACGCGATTAAGCGGCGGATCGGCTGACGCGCCCGCGCGTTCCCTAATCATGACCGACTTCATCCTGAACCTGATACAGAGTTGGGGCTATGTGGGGATTTTCATCCTCATGTTCCTCGAAAATGTGTTCCCGCCGATCCCGTCCGAGGTGATCATGGGGCTTGGCGGCATCGCGGTCGCGAAGGGTCATTTCGATTTCTGGACGCTCGTCGCGGTCGCCGTTGCGGGAACGACCGCGGGCAACTGGATCTGGTACGGCATCGGCCGCTGGATCGGTTACGAACGGCTCAAACCCTTCATCGACCGCCACGGCCGCTGGCTGACGCTCGACTGGGCGGAGGTCGAGCGACTGCACGCTTTCTTCCTGAAATATGGACCCGCGATCGTCTTCATCGCGCGCTTCATGCCCGTCGCGCGGACAATGGTGTCGCTGCCCGCAGGTATGGTAAAGATGAACCAGGCAAAATTCTTGGTTTGGACCGCCGCCGGATCGACGGTCTGGATCGCCGCGCTCGCGGGCGCGGGCAATTGGTTCGGTGGAAAGTTCGCGAACCTCGACGCCTTTGTCGGCCCCGTCGCGCTCGTCGCGATCGGATCGCTTGTGGTGATCTATATCTACCGCGTCATCACCTGGAAGCCCAAGCAGGCGAACTAGGCGCGCGGGTGCGCGCTCCGGTAGATATCGAGCAGATGAGCGGCATCGACCGCGGTATAAATCTGCGTCGAGGCAAGGCTCGCATGACCGAGCAATTCCTGAAGGCTGCGCAGATCGGCACCCCCGGCAAGCAAATGCGTCGCAAAGCTGTGGCGTAGGGCGTGCGGCGTCGTGCGTTCGGGAAGCCCCAGCGCGCGGCGAGCCGAGCGGACGCTGGCGCGGACGACGCCGGGCTGAAGCGGCCCTCCGCGTGCGCCGAGGAAGACCGGCGTATCCTTGGCGATCGGCCAGGGACAAGCCTCGACATAGCGCGACACCGCGCTCGCGACGGCGGGCAGGATCGGCACGATGCGCGTCTTGTTCCGCTTGCCCGTCACGCGCAATGTCTCGCCGAGCGGCAACGCCGCGCCCGTGAGCGACAGCGCCTCGCCGATGCGCAGCCCGGCGCCATAGAGCAGCAACAGCAGCGCAAAATCGCGCGCACCGACCCAACCCTCGCGCGCATTGTCCTCTACATCCTGCGCAAGTTGCAACGCCTCGGCGGGCGAGACAGGGCGCGGCAGCCCCTTTTTCACCCGAGGCCCGCGCATCTGCGGCACGCTGGCATTCGACCCGCCGACAAAACGCAGGAAAGTGCGCAGGGCGGAAAGCTCGCGAGCCGCCGACGCATTGCCAAGCCCCTCGGCCCGGCGGTCGGCGAGATAGGCGCGCAGGTCGTTCGGGGTCAGTGCCTTCAGCATGCGCGCATCTACCGCACCCCCGCGATGCCGCGACAGGAAGTCGCAGAAACGCTCGGCGGTCGCTATATAGGCGCGGCGCGTATGCTCCGACCCGCGCTTCTCGTGCGCCAGATGGGCATCCCAGTCGCGGATCAAATGCTGCGGCAAACCATATCCCCATTCCCGTTCGCATCGAGCGAAGTCGAGATGCCCATCGGCGGCGCGCTAGGTCGAGGGGTGTCTCGACTTCGCTCGACACGAACGGGTCGAGAGTAAGCTAGTGGGTTTTGACAACCTCGGAAAGGATGCTGTCGAGAAGCAGGATCCCGTCGTCGCTCACCGCCAGCCGATCGCCGTTTTGCCACATCAACCCCTGCGCGGTCAGCCGTGCCACCGCGTCGGCATCGACGAACGCCTCACGTAGCAGCCCGCTCCGCGCTTCGATCCGCGCCAGGTCGATCCCTTCAGTCAGCCGCAGCCCCATCAGCATCGCCTCGGTCGCACGTTCGTGCGCCGGCAGGTCGGTTTCGACTTTCAGGCCGTGGCCGTTGCGCTCCACCGCCGCGATGAAATTTTCGGGCTTCTTGTGCCGCTCGGTCGCCTGCGCAAGGCGCCGCCCGTGCGCGCCGGGACCGACCCCCGCATAATCAGCGTAACGCCAATATGCCAGATTGTGCTGGCTCTCCTGCCCGACGCGCGCATGGTTCGACACCTCGTACCGCGGCAAGCCCGCCGCGCGCGTCATCGCCTGTGTCGCGTCGAACAGATCGGCGGCGGTATCACCGTCTGGGATAATAAGATCGCCCTTCGCCGCGAGCGTCGCAAAGCGCGTGCCGGGCTCAATGGTGAGCTGATAGAGCGAGAGATGGTCGGTGCCGAAGGCGAGCGCTCCCGCCAGTTCGGCTTCCCATGCGGCCATCGACTGGCCAGGCCGCGCATAGATCAGGTCGAAGCTTACGCGCGCGAAATGCTCCTGCGCGGTCGCGATGGCACGGCGCGCCTCGTCCTCGCTGTGCGCGCGGCCAAGAAATTCAAGCACTTCGGAATCGAAGCTCTGCACGCCTATCGAAACGCGGTTGACCCCGGCCGCAGCAAGGTCGGCGAAATTGGCGACCTCGACCGAATTGGGGTTGGCCTCAAGCGTGATCTCGACGTCATCGGCGAGGCCCCACGCGTCGCCCGCCGCCGCGATCACAGCCGCAACAGTCGCAGGCGGCATCAGGCTGGGCGTACCGCCGCCGAAGAAGATCGACCCGACCGTCCGCCCCGGCAGCAACGCCGCCTCATGCCGCAGGTCGGCGAGCAACGCCTCGCGCCACACCGCCTGATCGACGCTTTCGCGGACATGGCTGTTGAAGTCGCAATAGGGGCATTTGCTGACGCAAAACGGCCAATGGACATAAAGGGCAAGCGGTTCGGGCATGTGGGGCGATATAGGGCATCGTCCCGGAAAGTCAGCCCGCCTCGCCGCGCACCCAGCGCAATATGGCTTCTGCTGCCTCTGCCGCTGATAACGCGGTAATATCGAGATCGAACCGTCGGTCGCAATGATCGAGCAAGACAGGTCTTTCAGCGCCGTCAGCAAGGACCGCCGCATCGGTCAGCTTTCGCGTTCCCGCGCGGCCGGGATCGGCGATCCGCCGCGCAAGCTCGGCAGGGGCACAGCGCAGATGCACTCCATATAGTGGAACACCGCGCGCATCGGCGAGCCGGCGGATCGCGTCCTGCCACTCCTCGCCCCAGTTGCGATCACGCCCCGGTGCGATGGTCAGCAAGATCGGCGTACTGCCTGGCAGATGTGTCGCACGATCAAAAACGATGGCGCGCACGGCTCTGACCGTCTTGCGAAATTCTTCGGATCCGAAATCGGTGGTCGCAAACGCGGGATCGTAAATCGTGTGATTGTCGATCAGCCGCGCGTCGAGAGACTGCGCGACTATCCGGCCAATGGTCAGTTTGCCTACCCCCGCAAGACCATTAAGTTCGACGATCATGGCTGGAGCATGGCGCGAGTTCGCCCTTCCCGCAACCTCAATCGATTTGCTGAAAAGCCCCCGCCACCAGCTTCGCAAACGCATCGGCGCGGTGGCTGATCGCATGCTTTTCCGCCGGATCGATTTCCGCATAAGTCAGTGCGTTACCGGTCGGCACGAACACCGGATCATAACCGAAGCCCAGCAGCCCGCGCGGCGGCCACGTCAGGCTGCCCTGCGCCCGCCCCTCGAACACTTCGGCATGGCCGTCGGGCCAGGCAAGCGCGAGGGTGCAGACGAAGCAGGCGCTGCGGTCGACGTCCGGCCCCTGCTCGGCCAGCAGCCCTTCGACCTTGCCCATCGCCATATACCAGTCACGGCCGGGCTCGCCCTCGAACACCTGCCGTTCGGCCCAGTCTGCGGTATAGACGCCAGGGCGCCCGCCGAGCGCCGCGACCTCGAGCCCGCTGTCGTCGGCGAGCGCGGGCAAGCCCGACGCCGACGCGCTTGCGTGCGCTTTCAGCAGCGCATTCTCGCGAAAGGTCGTCCCGGTCTCCTCGGGCTCGGGAAGCCCGAGGTCGCCCGCCGACACGGGCTCGATCCCGAACGGGTCGAGCAGCGCGCGAATTTCGCGCACCTTGCCTGCATTGTGGCTGGCGATGACCAGCTTGCCGGGGGCGAGCCTGCGCGTCATGTCAGCGCCCCGTCGCCTTGTCCTGAGCCGCGAAGATTTCGCCGCAGCCGATGCGCGCGAGGCGGAGCAGACGGAGCAGGCCTTCCTCGTCATAGGTCGCGCCCTCGGCGCTCGCCTGCACTTCGACGATCTGGCCTTTCGCGGTGAGCACGAAATTGCCGTCGGCCTCGGCGACCGAATCCTCATCATAGTCGAGGTCGAGCACCGGCGTGCCATTATAGATGCCACACGAGATCGCGCCGACCTTGTCCGTGATTGGATCTTCGGCGATCGTCTTCGCCGCGAGCAGCTTGTCGACCGCAAGGCGCAGCGCGACCCACGCGCCCGAAATCGACGCCGTGCGCGTGCCGCCGTCGGCCTGGATCACGTCGCAATCAATGATGATCTGGCGCTCGCCGAGCTTCTTCATGTCGACGACGGCGCGCAAGCTACGCCCGATAAGTCGCTGGATTTCCTGCGTCCGGCCCGACTGCTTGCCCTTCGCCGCTTCGCGGCTGCCGCGCGTGTGCGTGGCGCGGGGCAGCATGCCATATTCGGCGGTGACCCAGCCCGCGCCCTTGCCGCGCATCCACGACGGCACCTTCTCGTCGACGCTGGCGGTCACAAGCACCTTCGTATTGCCGAAGCTGACGAGGACGCTACCCTCCGCATGGATGGTGAATTCGGTTTCAATTCCGATGGGGCGCATCTGATCGGGCGCGCGGCCTGAGGGGCGCATAGACTATCCTTTCGATTGGTGATTGCGGTGGCCCTTAGGCCGCCGGCCTCATTCGCTCAACCGCATCTTGAAGAAATCGAGGATTTCGTCGCGCGCCTGCGCCGTCGGCTGGCCCGCCTCGTCGATCAGATGGATGGTCACGACGCTATGCGGGTTCTTCATCGGGCTGTCGGGGTTCGCCGCGCTGTCGGGCAGCACCTTGCCGATAAACCGATCGCCGAGTGCATCCTCATAGGCGGCAAAGCGCGCCGCCTTGCAATATTTGTCACCCTCGAAGCGATATGCGAGCACCGTCAGATCCTCGGCATCCATCCGGGCCTTCACCACTGCAAGCTCATCCGGCGCAATGTGCATTCCGGCCGGGTCGCTCAGCGGCAGCGACGGCTGCGCAAGCACGGGTGCGAGCACCGATGGTTCGAGCATCATCGACAGCGCGAAATTGCCGGTGAAGCACATACCGATCGCGCCGACGCCCTTGCCGCCGCATTCGTTGTGCGCCTGCGCCGCCAATGCGCGCAGCCACTGTGTCGCGGGTGAGCTTTCGTTGGCCTGAAAGGCGCGAAACTGGCGGCTGATGCACCCCCCGATCATCGTGAACAACATGCGAGGCGCCCGGGGCACCGCCCCATCCTTGCCGAAAATATGTGGCATATAGACGGTAAAGCCCGCATCGCGGACCCAGCGCGCGAACCGCGCGACATGCGGGCTGATGCCGGGCATTTCGGTCATCACGATCACCGCGGGGCCGCTGCCCATTGTGTAGACGCGATGCTTGCGACCGAGCAGGACGATGTCGCGGTGGTCGAAGTCGCTCAGCGGATCGTCGCGGTCGAGTGGCGGTGTCGTCATGAATTTTCTCCCCGGCGGAGGCTAACGCGACTTGCGCGCACAGGCCAGCAAAGCTTGCCCCAACCCCTCCCCATCCCTAAATCCCTCTTATGACCACCCCGCCGATCACCGAACTCACCACGCGCGCCCGCGACGTGTTCCGGCTGGTCGTCGATGCCTATCTTGAAACCGGCCAACCGGTCGGATCGCGCACCTTGTCGAAGCTCGCGGCGCTCAACCTTTCGCCCGCGTCGATCCGCAACGTGATGCAGGATCTGGAGGAGTTCGGCCTGCTCGCCAGCCCGCACACCAGCGCCGGGCGCCTGCCGACCGAACAGGGGCTGCGTCTTTTCGTCGACGGGATGATGCAGGTTGCCGAGCCCTCGGCCGAGGATCGCGCACAGATCGAGGCGAGCCTGTCGGACGCCGGCCCGATCGAAAGCGCGCTCGCGCAGGCGACGTCGGCCCTGTCGGGACTGTCGGCGTGCGCGGGCCTCGTGCTCGTTCCCAAGCATGAACGCGTGCTCAAACAGCTCGCCTTCGTGCCTTTGTCGGCGAGCCAGTCGCTTGTGGTGCTCGTCGCGGGTGACGGAACGGTCGAGAACCGCGTCATCGACATTCCGGTGGGGCTCAACCCGTCGGCGCTGGTCGAGGCGGGAAATTATATCAGCGCGACGCTGTCGGGTCTGACGCTGACTGAAGCGATGGCGCGCGTTCGCCATGAGATTGAGGCCGAGCGTATCGCGATCGACCGCGCCGCGCAGGATCTGGTCAGCCGCGGCCTGGCCATATGGTCGTCCGACGGGGCCGACCGCCCGGTGCTGATCGTCCGCGGGCAGGCCAACTTGCTCGACGAAAATGCGGTCGGCGACCTCGACCGCGTACGCCAGTTGCTCGACGAGCTCGAAACCAAGCAGGACATCGCGCAATTGCTCGACAGCGCGCGCGAGGGCGCCGCGACACGAATTTTCATCGGGTCGGAGAATAAATTATTCTCGCTTTCGGGCTCGTCCGTGATAGCGGCGCCCTATCGCGGATCGGACGGGCGTGTCGTCGGCGTGGTCGGGGTCATCGGCCCGACGCGCTTGAACTATGCCCGGATCGTTCCCATGGTGGATTTTACCGCACAATCGCTCTCCAGACTGATACGATAGGTTTATGACGAACATTGAAAATGACACGCCGGTCGACGACGGCGCGAACCCCGAAGTTGAAACCGCCGACGCGGCGAACCCCGCACAGGGCGAGAATGAAGAGCTGGCACAGCTTGCCGAACAGGTCGCCGCGCTCCAGCAGGACTTGCTCTATGCGCGCGCCGAGACGCAGAATGTCACGCGCCGCAAGGACAAGGAAATCGCCGACGCGCACGCCTATGCCGCGACCAAATTCGCGCGCGACATCCTGTCGGTTGCCGACAATCTCGGCCGCGCGCTCGCCGCGCTCAGCGACGAACAGCGCGCCGCCGAGGCGATCAAGCCGCTGATCACGGGCCTCGAAGCGACCGAGCGCGAATTGCTCAGCGTCTTCGAACGCAACGGCATCACCCGCATCGCGGCGATTGGCCTGCCGCTCGACCCGAACCAGCATCAGGCGATGCTCGAAATCCCGAGCGATCAGACGCCCGGCACAATCGTGCAGGAAATGCAGGCAGGCTATATGCTGAAGGATCGGCTGCTGCGCCCCGCGATGGTCGCGGTGGCAAAGGCGGGGTAAACCCGACCGAGATTGCAGACAAAAAGAAACCCCGGTGGAAGCCGGGGTTTCTTTTTGTCGGTTATGCGCCGGTCACGCCGCCTTGCGGAGCTTCGCCAGCTTCTTCAGCACCATCTCGCGCTTCAGCCGCGACAGATGATCGATGAACAGGATGCCCTCCAGATGGTCGTGCTCATGCTGAATGCACGTCGCCATCAATCCGGTCATGCGTTCCTGGTGATGCTTGCCGTCTTCGTCCTGCCAGTCGACGGTGACCTCGGCGGGACGCGTCACGTCGGCATATTGCTCGGGGACCGACAGGCAGCCCTCCTGATAAATGCTATGCTCCTCGCTCTCGTCAGAGAAGACGGGATTGATGAAGACGCGCGGCTCGCGGATGACCTTCTTACCCTCGGGGTCTTCGGGATCGGCTTCCTGCAGGTCGATGACGAGGATGCGCTTCGCCACCCCGACCTGGATCGCGGCCAGCCCGATACCGGGGGCGTCGTACATCGTTTCGAACATGTCGGCGACCAGCGTCTTCAGCTCGGCATCGAATGTCTCGACGGGCTTCGAAATGACGCGCAGCCGGGGATCCGGGGTCTCTATGATAGGGAGTAAGGCCATGGCGTGCAGGTATGGTCGGGAAGGCGCCGGGTCAAGAGGTAGCGCATTCACACGGCGCTCATCGCGCGGCCGTAACAGTCGGACCGCAATCGCCGACTTTGGAGATGTGATGAGACTTTTGCTTCTGGCGATTCCGATCCTTGTCGGGGCCTGGTCCGCGGATCGCGCCGACGCCCGCGACATGGCGCCAGCTGCCGCCAAACTCGATGTCGAAATGGCGCGCCGGATGCCTTCAATCGTGAAAGATGAGAAGATCGGCGGAATCGGCATCGCGGTCATCCGCGACGGCCGCATCATCTGGTCGGGCCATTATGGAGAACAGAGCCCGGGGATGCCGATAACCGCCCGGACCGCCTTCAACACAGCGTCCATCGCCAAAACGGTAACCGCTGAAACCCTGCTCGCGCTGGCGGCCGACGGCCGGATTGACCTGGACGAACCGATCGCCCGAACGGTCAAATCCGCCGACATCGACCGCGACCCGCGCTATGCCTTGCTTACCACGCGCATTTTGTTGGCGCACCGATCCGGATTGCGCAATTGGCCCGACGATTACGCCGACGGCAAACTCGCCTTCGATTGGACGCCGGGCAGGCGCTATCGCTATTCGGGCGCGGGGATCGAACTTGCGGCGCGTTATGCCGAAGCAAAGACGGGAAAATCGTTACGCCTCCTTGCCGCCGAAACCCTGTTTCGCCCTTGGCATATCGACCGAATGGCGGTTGGCGAACTCCCCGGCTGGACAGAGGGACAACTGGCACTGCCATTCGATGCAAAGGGTGCCACGCTCGATCTGGCTTCAACTTATCCGGGTTTGCGCGAAGGGACGGGTATCGGCGCAGCCTATGACCTGATCGCGACCCCCGACGCCTATGCCGCCTTCCTGAAACGGCTCATCGACGCATCGGCGAAACGTTCGAAAACACGGCAGATACGAGAAACGATTCTGACCTCGCTTGCGGATGACGATCGTTACGGCTGCGAAAAGCCCTTCGTGCGGCGTTGCCCCGATCGATATGGCTACACATTTGGCTGGCAGGCCCATTATTATGGGAAACATTTGATCCTGCAGCACACGGGGAATGACGAGGGGCAGACCGACCTTGTCTATTTCTCCCCCGACCGCCGGACGGGCGCCGCCATCTTCGTCAACGGCGCCAACGGCTGGGTGCCGATCGCCCGTGCGCTGGAGATCATCGGCGACGAACCCGAACTTGCTGCCTATTATCGTGGATTGATCGAAAAGCTGATGGGACGGAAGTTGGAAGCGTTGACGCCGCAGCCTTGAGTCACCCTACCGGCCGACGGGCCCTCAGCGCCTGCGCCAGCGTTCCCTCGTCAAGATAATCGAGTTCGCCGCCCACCGGCAGGCCATGCGCGAGCTGGGTCAGGCGCACCGGATAGCCCTCCAGCCGCTCGGCGAGATAATGCGCCGTCGTCTGCCCTTCCAAGGTTGCGTTCATCGCCAGCACGACCTCGTCGATGCCGCCCGCCGCAACGCGTGCGACGAGCGCATCGATGCTGAGGTCCTGCGGCCGCACGCCCTCCAGCGCCGACAATCGTCCGCCGAGGACGTGATATTTTCCCGGAAACAGCCGCGACTTGTCGAGAGCCCACAGGTCCGACACTTCCTCGACGACGCACAGCGACCGCGCATCGCGGCGCGGGTCGGCGCAGATGGCGCAGGGGTCCTGCGTATCGACATTGCCGCAAATCCCGCAGGTGACGAGCCGTTCGGATACCGTCTGTAGCGCGGCGAGCAGCGGCGCAAAACTGCTCTCGCGCTTCTTCATCAGATGCAGCACCGCGCGCCGCGCCGAACGCGGGCCGAGGCCCGGCAGGCGGGCGAGTTGCTGGACGAGCGCTTCGATTTCGGTGGAGGCCATGTTACGTTGGTAGTGAGTGTGCAATCGGTGCACAATATCCCTCCCTCGTCACCCCGGACTTGATCCGGGGCCCCGCTCCGCGACGGTGGGAAGCGTGACCCCGGATCAAGTCCGGGGTGACGGATGTGAGGAGCGTTGGCCTTGCGCCGCGCCGCATCCTCCGCCAAAGGCGCAGCCCATGCGCATCGCCTTCATGGGAACGCCGCCCTTCGCGGTACCGACGCTCGCCGCGCTCGACGCGGCGGGGCACGACATCGTGGCCGTCTATACCCAGCCACCACGGCCGGCGCAGCGCGGCAAGAAACTGCAGAAGAGCCCGGTGCAGGTCTGGGCCGAGGAACATGGCCTGCCCGTCCGCACGCCAAAGAGCCTCAAGACCGAAGAGGCGCAGGCCGAATTCGCCGCGCTCGACCTCGATGTCGCGGTGGTCGCAGCCTATGGACTGATCCTGCCGCAGCCGATCCTGGACGCTCCGCGTGAGGGCTGCCTCAACGTCCATGGCTCGGTCCTGCCCCGCTGGCGTGGAGCAGCGCCGGTGCAGCGCGCGATCCTCGCGGGCGATACTCAGACCGGCGTGACGATCATGCAGATGGACATCGGGCTCGACACCGGCGCGATGCGGTTGATCGAGACGACGCCGATGGGGCGCAAGAACGCGGGCATCCTGACCCATGAACTCGCCGAAATGGGTGCACTGATGATGCGGCGCGTGCTGAGCGATCTCCACGCCTTCCCGCCCGAGCCCCAGCCCGAAGAGGGGGTCACCTATGCGGCGAAGATCGACAAGAGCGAGGCGCGGCTCGATTTTCTGACGAGCGCTGTGCAGGTCGAACGGCAAATCCGCGCATTCAATCCGATGCCCGGCGCCTTTTTCGAATTTGAGGGCGAGCGCTACAAGATTTTGGCGGCCGAAGCCGTGCATCCTTCCGACAGTGTTGCGGGCGCCGCGCCCGGGGTCACGCTCGACGACAATCTCACCATCGCCTGCAACCCCGGCGCAATCCGCGCGACGCGCGTGCAGCGCGCCGGAAAGCCCGCGATGGACGCAGCCGAACTGCTCCGCGGGCGGCCGGTCCCCGCAGGCACGCGCCTCGCATGACACGTTTCGCGCTCACGATCGAATATGACGGCCGCCCCTATATGGGCTGGCAGCGGCAGGCGCATGGCCCCAGCGTCCAGCAGGTGATCGAGGAAGCGATCCACCGCTTCACCGCCGAAACGGTACAGGTGCTCAGCGCCGGGCGCACAGACGCGGGTGTCCATGCGATCGCGATGCGCGCGCATGTCGATATCGAAAAGCCGTTGACCCCGTTCAAGCTGACCGAGGCGCTGAATGCGCAGCTTCGCCCGGCGCCGGTCGCGATCGTCGGCTGCGAGATCGTCCCCGACGATTGGCATGCACGTTTTGCCTGCACCGGCCGGTCGTACGAATATCGTATCGTCAATCGCCGCGCGCCGTTGACGTGGGACAAGGGATTGTCGTGGCAGGTCGCCCGACCGCTCGATTCCGATGCGATGCACGCGGCGGCGCAGCAACTCATCGGGCTTCATGACTTCACCACCTTCCGCTCGGCGCATTGCCAGTCGCAAAGTCCGGTGAAGACGCTGGATCGGCTGACCGTCAGCCGTCATGGCGAAGAGATCATCGTCGAGGCGGCGGCGCGTAGTTTCCTGCACCACCAGGTGCGCTCGATGGTGGGCTGTCTAGCGCTCGTCGGTTACGGCAAGTGGACTGCGCGCGACCTGAAAGCGGCACTCGATGCCGCCGACCGCAACGCACTCGGCCTCAACGCGCCGCCCGACGGGTTATATTTCGTCAGCGCCACTTACCCGTAGGATATTCCAACCCTTCGTCGTCCATGCATGACGCGAAAAAGGGTTCTGAAACGAAAAAGGGCGGCCCTACCAGACCGCCCTTTCCTTCATCGCTGTGGACGCGATTACACTTTTTCGGCGTAATAGAGCGGCGCATGCTCGTTGAGGATCTGGAGGATCTTCGCCTGCGCCGTCTTTTCGTCGCTTTCTTCCATCGCGCCGAGTTCGCGCGCGAGGCGGCTCGATGCCGCTTCAAAGATCTGACGTTCCGAATAGCTCTGCTCGGGCTGATCGTCGGCGCGGAAAAGGTCGCGGGTCACTTCGGCGATCGACACGAGGTCGCCCGAATTGATCTTCGCTTCATATTCCTGCGCGCGGCGCGACCACATGGTGCGCTTCACCTTCGGCTTGGTGGTCAGGACCTGCAGCGCTTCTTTCAGCGTCTTATCCGACGACAGCTTGCGCATGCCGACGCCTTCAGCCTTGTTGGTCGGAACGCGAAGCGTCATCTTTTCCTTTTCGAAGCGGAGGACATAGAGTTCGAGCTGCATTCCGGCGATTTCGGACTTTTGCAACTCGATGACGCGCCCCACGCCATGTTTGGGATAAACGACATAGTCACCGACTTCGAAGACGGGCGTGCTTGCGGACATTCAAGTTCCTTTCATTGGCCTTGTCGGGGGGACAGGAAAGCGCGTGAACAGCGGTATATCCGGCCCTCTGCGGGAGGGGGATTGGGCTGGTAGGGCGGCGCTAGCCAGTCAGATTGACAAGGGATGTGGCTCCATCGGAAACGCCAAGGATACCTCAGCCCGGCGGCGGGAAGAGGCACAGTGTCGGCGTGTTGAATTCATTATAACAGATTCGCAACAAAATTACCAGCCCCGCACGGAAATGCGTCGGTTGGCACCTTGACGGCCATCCACACCCGTTTCAGGTTGAAACGAAATCATAGATAGGGAGCCGGTATGCAGGATCAAGTTTGGTGGATCACGGGAGCGTCGTCAGGCATCGGTGCGGCGCTGGCGCGTGCGCTGGGCGCACGCGGCGCGAAGCTGATCCTGTCGGGACGGAATGTCTCGGCTCTGGAAGCGGTGGCCGCCGACTGCGCCACCGAAACGCTCATCCTGCCGTTCGAGGCGACGGACTATGCCGCCCTGCCCGCCATTGCCGATCAGGCGTGGGACTGGCTGGGTCGCATCGACGGGCTGGTCAACAACGCGGGCATATCGCAGCGCAGCCTTGCGATCGAGACCGACTTTGCGGTCTATCAACAGATCATCGGGGTCGACCTGCTCGCCCCGATCGCGCTGACCCAGCAGTTGCTGCCGCGGATGGTCGGCGCCGGCGGAGGACAGATCATCGCGATATCAAGCGTCGCGGGCATCGCGGGCGTGCCGCTGCGCAGCGCCTATTCGGCGGCGAAGCATGGCATTATCGGTTACCATGATGCCGTGCGCGCCGAGAATGAACATCTGGGGCTGAAGATACTGGTCGTCGCGCCCGGATCGGTCCGCACCAACGTCAGCCGCAATGCGCTGAACGCAGACGGCAGCGTCCGAGGAGAGAGCGACGCCGCGATCGAAAATGGCCTGTCGCCCGACGATGCGGCGGCGCAGATGCTGGCGGCAGTCGATGCGGGGACGCGCGAGTTGATCGTTGCAGAAGGCGCGGAAGCAGCGATCGCAGCCCTGCGTCGCGGCGATCCCGACGCGCTGTTCGACCGGATGAGCACCATGGTGCAGGCGGGCTATGCGCAGCAGATGAAGGCGACATCCCCGACCTGAGCGACGGCGTTCGGCCGGTTGCGGACCTCTCTGTTATCGTCACCCCGGACGTGATCCGGGGTCCCGCTTGAGGCGGATCGGGAACGCGCGCAAAAAGCGGGATCCCGGGTCAAGCCCCGGATGAGGGAAGTGCGCCACCTCAAAGCCGCAAAAGAATAGCCCCGCCGGATCGCTCCGGCGGGGCTCTTTCTTTCTCTAAAGGCGACGCAGCTTAGGCCGCGCCGTGCGCCAGCGCCGCGAGGAGCAGGATCGCCACGATGTTGGTGATCTTGATCATCGGGTTGACTGCCGGGCCCGCGGTATCCTTGTACGGATCGCCCACGGTGTCGCCGGTCACCGCGGCTTTGTGAGCCTCGCTGCCCTTGCCGCCATGGTTGCCGTCCTCGATATACTTCTTGGCGTTATCCCACGCGCCGCCGCCCGAGGTCATCGAGATGGCGACGAACAGGCCGCCGACGATCACGCCGAGCAGAAGCGCGCCGAGCGCCTCGAGCGCTGCGGCCGGACCGGCCACCGCACGGATCGCGAAATACACCACGATCGGTGCCAGCACCGGCAGCAGCGACGGGATGATCATTTCCTTGATCGCCGCCTTGGTGACCAGGTCGACCGTGCGCGCATAGTCGGGCTTCGATTCATAGGTCATGATGCCCGGGTTATTCTTGAACTGGTCACGGACGTCCTTGACCACTTCACCCGCCGCACGGCCGACCGCGGTCATGCCCATCGCACCGAACAGATACGGGAGGAGCGCGCCGAGCAGCAGCCCGACGATGACATAGGGCGACGACAGCGAGAAGGTCAGCGGTTCGGTCAGCCCGAGCTTGGCCGAATATTCGGTGATGTCCGCGGTATAGGTACCGAACAGCACCAGCGCCGCGAGACCCGCCGAGCCAATGGCATAGCCCTTGGTCACCGCCTTGGTCGTGTTGCCCACGGCGTCGAGCAGGTCGGTCTTTTCACGAACCGAGTCGTCGAGGCCCGCCATTTCGGCAATGCCGCCGGCGTTGTCGGTAACCGGACCATAAGCGTCGAGCGCGACGACCATGCCGGCGAGCGCCAGCATTGCGGTTGCCGCAAAGGCGATGCCGACGATGCCTGCCGTCTGGAAGGCGACGATGATACCGACGCAGATTACGAGCGTCGGCAGGGCAGTCGATTCAAGGCTGATGGCAAGCCCCTGGATCACGTTCGTACCATGGCCCGTTTCCGACGCCTTGGCGATTGAGCGCACCGGGCGATAGTTGGTGCCGGTGTAATATTCGGTGATCCAGATGATCAGGCCGGTGATGACGAGCCCGAGCAGCGAGCAATAGAAAAGATCGCTGCCGTTGAACGTCGTCCCCGTGATGTCGGTCGCCATGTCACCCTTGAGGACATAGCTGGTCGAGAACCAGATCGCCGGGATCGAGAGGACCGCGGTGACAAGGAAGCCCTTGTACATCGCGCCCATGACATTCTTCCCGCTGCCGAGGCGAACGAAATAGGTGCCGATAATCGAGGTGATGATACACACGCCGCCCATCAGGAGCGGCAGCGTCATCAGCGGAAGCAGCATGTCGCCCGCGCCCTTCAGAAGCAGCGCGATCAGCACCATGGTGGCGCCGACCGTGACGACATAGGTTTCGAAAAGGTCGGCTGCCATGCCGGCGCAGTCGCCGACATTGTCGCCGACGTTATCGGCGATCACGGCCGGGTTGCGCGGATCATCTTCGGGAATTCCGGCCTCGACCTTGCCGACAAGGTCGGCGCCGACGTCAGCGGCCTTGGTGAAGATGCCGCCGCCGAGACGCGCGAAGATCGAGATCAGCGAGGCGCCGAAGGCAAGCGCGACGAGCGCGTCGACGACGGTGCGGTCATCGCCGCCGACGGTGTAGCCGCCGGGACCGATCAGATACCAGAAGAAGACCGAGATCGCGAGGAGGGCAAGCCCCGCCACGAGCAGCCCGGTGATCGCGCCGGCGCGGAACGCCATGGTGAGGCCCGCCTGCAGCCCGGTCTGCGCCGCCGCCGCGGTGCGGACGTTGGCTTTGACCGAGATGTTCATGCCGACGAAGCCGGCGACGCCCGACAGCACGGCGCCGATGACGAAGCCGGTGGCCGAAATCGGGCCAAGAAACAGCCCGACCAGAATGGCGACGACGACGCCGACGATAGCGATGGTGCGATATTGGCGGCCGAGATAGGCCTTGGCGCCTTCCTGAATGGCGGCGGCGATTTCTTGCATTTTTTCATTACCGGCGGAGGCGCTGAGCACCTGCCGCGAGGTAATGAATCCATAGAGCACAGCCAAAAGGCCGCACGCTATCGCGATCAAAACCGGATTCATGCGTGACTATTCCTTCCCCATGAGAAGGGCGACGCAGAAGATAGCAGTCGAGCACGTCCGACTTATTGATGCCGGTTCGCTCTCTCCCCTGATGCGACCGCCCCAAATTTGGACGTCGAGTTATGGGAAGAAAGAAAGCCCCGCGCAACCCCGCTTATTCGGCAGTTTACCGTGACTTCCGCGCCGCCAAGCCAACCCGCCTACGCGGGTTCGCCGCGCGCCGCCGCCAGCGCCTTGCGCGCGTCGGCGGCAGATTCGGTTTCGGGATCGAGCTTCAGCGCCCGCTCAAGTAGTTCGATCGCACGCGCATTGTTACGCTCGATCCCCTTGCCGGTCTGATAGGCCCGCCCAAGCGTGAAGCAGCTTTCGGCCTCGCCCAGTCCGCACGCCTTGTCGAACAGTTCGAGCGCACGCTGGCGATTACGCCGGACGCCGCGACCGTCGTTCACCAGCATCGCCAGATTGCCGCAGGCCGACGCGTCGTCGGCGCGGCAGCTTTGCTCGAACAGCGCAAAGGCCTGCTTGTAGTCGCGCGGCATGCCGAGCCCGTCGCGATGGAGAACGCCAAGATTATAACAGGCGTGCTGGTCGTCGGCCTTGCACGCGCGTTTGAAGAGCCGTGCCGCCTGGCGCTGGTTCGGCGCGACGCCCTTGCCCAGCGAATAAGAAGCGCCAAGGTTCGCGCAGCCCGATACGCTTCCCAGATCGCAAGCTTGTCGGAACAGCTTTATCGCGCGCTGCGGATCTTTGGGAACGCCATCCCCGCCGACGTAGGAGAGGCCAAGGTTCGAACAGGCCGTCGCCTCTTCGCCGTAACAGGCGAACGCATAATAGGTCGCGGCCCGCTCGTGCGAGCGTTCCACGCCCCATCCCTCGCTATGGGCATAGCCCGCCATCGTGCAGCCCGTCATGTCGCCAAGATCGCAAGCGCGAGCGAAAAGCGGGGTCGCGCGTGCGTCGTCACGGGGAACGCCGTCGGCTTCGTGATGGTGATAGGCGAGCCGCGTGCACGCCTCTGCATCGCCCCCTTCGCAGTCGCGCGCGAGTGCCGCGACCGGGTCCGGCGACGCTTCGACCGATGGCGGATCAGGGTCGGCCGCAACCGTGGGAACGAGGATGACATCGACCGGGTCGGGCAAAGCGGCCGCCGGTGCGGGGTAGCAGAAACAGGAGAAACAGAACGCCAGCACCGCTTTGGCCAAACCGCAGCGTCTGTTCTTTCCGTCGATCATATCCGCCCTTCAGATTCGTCGCATCTGTCGGCGGGACGCATCCCGCCGAAACGCGCTCGCTTTGCCATCAAACGGATTTCAAAGCAAAATATCCCGCGACGGTCACCCCGGAGCGGGCCTAGTGCGTAAAGCCGAGACGGTCGGGCAGCGCGATGCGCTGCGCCCGGTGGGTGAGCATGAGCCCCTCGCCGACACCGGCATGGCCGAGCGGCGTCACCGCGACATCGAGCGACGCGGCGATCTCGCGAATGGCGCCCGCCGCTTCGGGGCCCGCGGTAAACAGCAGTTGATAATCGTCCCCCGCGCTCGCCGCGGCGAGCCGGGTGTCGAGCACATCGGGCCGCACCGCGAGCAGCGCGGCCGAAAGCGGCACGGTTTCGAGCATGATGCCAAGTTGGCACCCACTGGCCTCGCCCATCCGTTGTGCGTCGATCAGCAGGCCGTCGGACACATCCATCATCGCGTGGACGTGCGGCGCCACCGCTTGCCCAAAGGCCAACTGCGGATGCGGTCGACCATAAGCGGCGAGGCAGGTCTCGTTCGGTTCAACCTGGCCCAGCCGCATCGCGAGACCCAGCCCCGCGTTGCCGATCGTCCCGGTGACCCATATCTGGTCGCCAGGCTTTGCGCCGCTCCGCGCAGGCGCGCCGGTCGCGGGCGCCTTGCCGATCGCGGTCAGCCCGAATGTCCGCGGCGCGCCTTCGGGAATGCCCACCGTATCGCCGCCCAGCAGCGGCACTTCGTATCGGCGCAGCACCTCTCCAAGCCCCCGGACGAAAGCGGCATCCCAAAATTCGTCACCGGTCAGACTATAGCCCACGAGCACGCCGAGCGGCGCCGCGCCCTTCGCGGCAAGGTCGGAGAGATTCACCGCGACAAGCTTCCACGCGACATCCTGAGGCCGCTCGTCGGGAAGGAAATGGATGCCCTCGACGATCATGTCGTGGGTGAGGACAAGGTCGCCCAGCACTGCGGCGTCGTCGGCAAGCCCGCGCGCGGCAGGATCGGTCGCGATGGCGCGCAGACGGGCGATGAAATCGGCTTCGCTCATATGACCCTCTCGTCCGATGAGGGGTGACTTCCGTTCGTGTCGAGCGAAGTCGAGACACCCATCGAGATGGCGCCAAGCCGAGAGCATCTCGACTTCGCTCGATGCGAACGGATAAGTTAAGCGCCGGTTCCGCGCACATCCTTGCCGATCGCGTCGAGCAGCCCGTTCGCAAAGCCCGCCTCGCGCGTATCGAAAAACGCCTTCGCGACGTCGACATATTCGCTGACCACTGCACCGACGGGCACGTCGCCGCGCGCCATCAGTTCATAGGAGCCCGCGCGCAGGATCGCCTTCATCGTGCGGTCGAGCCGGTCCATCGACCAGCCGCTCGCAAGCCGCGCTACGATCGCCGCGTCGATCTCTTCCGCGCGCGCCAGCGTACCCTTCACGATGTCGTCGAAGAAGGCGGTGTCGGCGTTGGCATATTCCTCGTCCTCGATCGTCGCGCCGATGCGATGCTGATGGAATTCGTGGATCAGCTTGGCGACCGGCGTGCCCTCCATCTCATGCTGATAGAGCGCCTGGACGGCGGCAAGGCGGGCGGCGGAGCGGGACTGGGTGCGTTTGTTCATGGCTTTTCTACTTTAGACGATTCTGGACGCTGAGCGCGTGGGCGGGAAGCCCCTCGGCGCCCGCGAGCGCGACCGCAGCCGGGCCGATCGCGGCGAGGCTTGCTTCGTCGAGCGCGAGGAAGCTGGTGCGCTTCATGAAATCGGTAACCGAAAGCCCGCTCGAAAAACGTGCGCGACGGCCGGTCGGGAGGACATGGTTCGGGCCCGCGACATAATCGCCGATCGCCTCGGGAGTCTGGCGGCCCAGAAAGACCGAACCGGCGTGACGCACCCTGCCGAAAAGCGCATCAGCCTCGGCCGGGTCGACCGCAAGTTCCAGATGCTCGGGCGCCAGCCGGTCGCAGAGCGGAATGGCATCGGCCAGGGTCGGCACAATGATCGCGGCGCCATTGTCTGCCCAGCTTGCCTGCATCGTCGCTGCCGTCGACAGCGTCGGAATGATGTACGCGACCGCGGCCGCGACGGCATCGGCGAAATCGCCATCATCCGTGAACAGGATCGACTGGCTCGTCGGATCATGCTCGGCCTGGCTGAGCAGGTCGGCGGCGATGATATGCGGTTCGTTCTTCGCGTCGGCGACGACGACGATCTCGCTGGGCCCCGCGACCATATCGATTCCGACAACGCCGTAGAGCTGGCGCTTCGCCTCGGCCACCCACGCATTGCCCGGACCTGTGACGACATCGACCGGACCGATCTTATCCGTACCATAGGCCAACGCCGCGATCGCCTGCGCCCCGCCGATACGCCAGATTTCGTCCACCCCGCCGATATGCGCAGCGGCCATCACGACCGGATTGATCTCTCCATCCGGGGCCGGGGTCATCATCACGATGCGTTCGACCCCTGCGACCTTGGCGGGGATGATGTTCATCAGCACCGACGAGGGGTAAGCGGCGCGCCCGCCCGGCACATAGACGCCCGCGGCATCGACGCCGCGCCAGCGCGCGCCAAGCCGGGCGCCGGCGGCATCGCGATAATCGCGATCTTCCGGAAGCTGCGCGGCATGATAGGCGCGAATGCGGTCGGCGGCGAGGTTCAGCGCGTCGCGTAGCTCGGGCGCCAGCGCATCATATGCCGCGGCGCATTCTTCCTTCGAAATGCTCCACCCGCGCGCGCCCAAATCGAAGCGGTCGAACTTTGCGGTATAGTCGGCGAGCGCCGCGTCGCCCTCGGCCTTCACGCGTGCGATGATTGCCGCCACGTCGGCCGACACATCGGACGCGCTCTCGCGCCGATCGTTGACCAGCGCGTCGAACTCGGCCGCGAAGCCCGGCGCGGAGGCGTCAAGCCGCCGCATTGCCCTGCCCCACCGCCTGACGGAATTTTTCGACGAGCGCCGGCACTTCGGCCGAACGCAGCTTGAACGCCGCGCGGTTGACGATCAGCCGCGCCGATACTTCGCTGATGATCGTCTGCTCGGCGAGCGCATTTTCGACGAGCGTCCGTCCGGTCGAAACCAGATCGACGATGTGCGAGGCAAGTCCCAGCTTCGGCGCGATTTCCATCGCGCCGTTCAGCTTGATGCATTCGGCCTGAATGCCCTGCGCCTCGAACCAGCGGCGCGTCGTTCCGGGATATTTGGTCGCGACGCGGATGTGGCTTTCACCGAGTCCCGGCGGCGCGCTCCCCTCGGGCCCGGCAAGCGACAGCCGGCAATGGCCGATGCCCAGGTCAACGGGGGCGTAAAGCTCGCTATAATCGAACTCGTCGACGACGTCCGATCCGACGATGCCGAGCTGCGCCGCGCCATGCGCGACGAAGGTCGCGACATCGAACGCACGCACGCGGATCAGCGAGACATGCGGCTGATTTGTCCCAAAAACTAACGCTCTGCTTTTCTTGTCGAAAAACTCGTCCGACGGCTCTATCCCGACGCGCGCAAGCAGGGGCAGCGCCTCGTCGAGGATACGCCCTTTCGGGATGGCAAAGATGATCGGTTCGGGCATAAGCTTGCGCGCCCATAAGCGGCGAGAGGGAAAAGGGCAATGAGCGAGCGATACCAGTTCATCGACATGGCCGAAATCGGCCCGAAAGCCGTCCGCACCGCCTTTGCCAATCAGGTCGCCTATTGCCGCGCCAACGACGCGCGCGTCACCGCACGCGTCGTTGCGGCGCTGGCCAAGCTGCTCGACAAGCCGGCGAGCGAATTCGCGCGCCGGATCGCTGGATGGCAAGGCCCGCCGCTCGCCGACGCATTGCCGCTGCGCGCCGCCGGCGGCATCCACGCGCTCCACCTGTCGGGAACCGCGCACGAACTCGCCCCCATCTATGCCGATTCCGAAGACATCAACGACGATGCAATCGTCGCCGGTGTCGTCGCGCGGCACGAGGCGGTGCTGCTCCCCTGGCTCGACGGCCCGCCGCAGACCAATGAGGCGGGACGCTCGTCAAACTTCATCGCGGCGATGCTCTGGCTCGCCGACCGGGGATTGCCGCCGCGCTTCGACTGCCTCGAAATCGGATCGAGCGCGGGAATCAACCTGATGATCGACCGCTATCATTATAACCTCGGCGGCGTGCATGTCGGACCGCAGCCCGGTGTGATGAGTTTCAGCCCTGACTGGCGCGGCGATCATCCGCCACAGCATGAAATCGAATTCGCCGGCCTCAAGGGCTGCGACGTCGCGCCCGTCGACCTGACCGACCCCGCGCAGGCGCTACGGCTGAAGGCCTATATCTGGCCGGAGCATCATATCCGCTTCGCGCGCATCGAGGCCGCGATTGCAACGGCAACCGAAGAACCGCCGCAACTGATCCACGCCAATGCCGCCGATTTCGTCGAGGCCGAACTTGCGCGCCCGCAGGCCCCAGGCACGACGCGCGTGCTGATGCATTCGATCGTGTGGCAATATGTGCCCGCCGACCAACAGGCGCGGATCACCGCCGCGATGGAGTCGGCCGGCGCGCGCGCGGCGCCCGAACGCCCGCTCGCATGGATCGCGCTAGAGGCCAATCGTACGGTGCATCATCATGAACTGGTCGTGCGCTACTGGCCGGCCGGCGGCGAACCGCAGAAGCTGGCGCATGCCCATGCCCATGGCGCATGGGTGGAGTGGCTGGGTTAGAGTCGGCGCGTAGAAGGCGGCTTTGGGGTGGTGAGCTGTCGCTCGATCCCCACCCTCGTCACCCCGGACTTGATCCGGGGTCCATGACGATGGTGCGGCTATGGATCCCGGATCAAGTCCGGGATGACGAAGAAAGATAGGGGGGCTTCCGGTAGATACCCACCTTCCGTCATCCCGGGCTTGACCCGGGATCCCGCTTTTTGAAGGCACCGGCACGCTTCACGAAATAGCGGGACCCCGGGTCAAGCCCGGGGTGACGGTTAGAGAGATGCCAGGCTCGGTCGGACGAAGCCATTCCTCCCACGAAAGTCTTGTCAAAGCCGCGCTTCGAGCCGCGCGAGAAGTTGCTGCACGGGCGCCACCGCGGGTGCTTCCCACCCGGCTTCGAGCATCGCGACACGCTCGAACAGCCGCTCGCTCGCCGCGATGATCCGACCGGTCGACGCCTCGAAGCCCGCGCAAACGTCCCAGTCGGCGCGCACCGGATCGCCGATCCGTGCGGCGCTGTCGTGCGGCCCTGCCCCCGGATCGCCCGCGAACATCGCGCGGCGATGGAGCAGCCAGGCGATGATGTGCATCAGCCGTGTCGTCGTCTTCAGCGATTCGCACGCTAGGCCGATCTGCGCCGCCGCATTGCCCTGCGCAGCGCCAAGGTCGCGCTGCACGGCAAAGGCCGCATGCGCCTCATCGGCGAGCAACATCGCCTCGACATAGAGATTTTCGACCTGTGCCCGCTGCACCGGCACATCGATTGCCATCATATTCATTCGCCCGCCGACTATCGAAACGGAGATGCCACGTCCCCCGCCTCCTCGGCAATGACGGTAACCATTAAAGTTGGCGGACAAATCGTCCCGTTTTGATTCAAGCCGTTAGGCGATGATATCGGGAAGCAGTTGATCCTCGCACCAGCTAATCTCGTCACGCAGCCTGAGCTTGCGCTTCTTCAGCCGCGCGAGTTGTAACTGGTCTGGCACCGCCGCCTCGCCAAGCGCAATGATCGCAGCGTCGAGATCGCGATGCTCGACGCGAAGCAGTTCCAGGCGCTGGGTAATTTCCTCTGGGTTCACACGGCCTCCCTGCCACGTTCACCACTGGTCCGCAACGGGGACCGGCTGACCGAATCGTCACGACATGCCGGCCGATTCATGTTTTACTCCGCCCTGCCCATCGAGTCGAAAAGGAGAATGCCAATGAGCACGTCGCACCTTTCCACCCTGAAGTCCCGACATGCGGACCTCGATGTGAAAATTGCGAATGAAGAGCGCCGTCCCGCCCCCGATACCGGTGTGCTTGCGCAGCTCAAGAAGCAGAAACTGAAACTCAAGGAAGAGATGCTCGCGATCGCCTGATCGCCAGCGCTATCGCCCCGCTGATGCTACCCTGTTCAAGGACGCATCAGCGTCGGCGATAGAGGGGGCCCGTTTCGAGCCCCGTTCGCCGAAGATGCGGCGGCAGATCGGATTGCGAAACCACTTGGCGGCGCACCGCCTGCGGATCGACGGGACGGTCGAACGCGATACCGAACTTACCTTCGCCCACCCAGATCACCCGGCCCACGACCGGACCGACGTTACGCAGGTCGACCTCAACGACGGCCCCTTGCGCAACCTTGACCTTTGCCTCCGCCAGCATGCCGCCCGGCGACAGGTTGCGCACACGGACGGTGACGGGATCGGCACAACCGGGGATGATCAGGCCGGCCTGCAGGAACAGGCTGTCGCGATCGGCGCTGCGCGACAGCGCCGCGACTTCCTCGTCCACCGATGTCGGTCGTTGTGAATCCATTGCTGCGCCCCATAACTCGAATGTCGAGGGACGGAATCTAGAACCCAGCCATTGCGGAATCGTAAATGGGATCGGACTCCCTTACGACTAATCTTCGCGTGAAATCCGTTCGTTGCGCTCATGGCGCTCCTGCGCCTCCAGCGTCATCGTCGCGATCGGGCGAGCCTGCAAACGCGCGAGCGAGATCGGCTCGCCGGTCACCGCGCAATAGCCATATTCGCCTTCGTCGATGCGGCGGATCGCCGAATCGATCTTCGCGATCAGCTTGCGCTGGCGGTCGCGGGTGCGCAGTTCGATCGCCCAGTCGGTCTCGCTCGAAGCGCGATCGGCAAGGTCGGGTTCGCGCAACGGACCATCCTGAAGATGTGCAAGCGTCGATTCGGATTCGGACAGGATCGACTTTTTCCAAGCGAGGAGCAGGCCGCGGAAATAATCCTGCTGCCGCTCATTCATAAACTCTTCGTCGTCGCTGGGGACATAGTCCGAATCGAGATTGGATTTGGCTTCGCGAAGCGCGTCTGCGCCAACGTCGGCAATCTTGGTCGGCATGAGGGGCTCTCGCGTCCTTTCCTGTCACCCCGCGGGCCGCCAAGCGGTGCAGGGAGTGGCGCGCCTATAACCAGCCGCTGGCGACGATACAAGCGCCTTAGCTGCGGATAGCGGCAACCCGTGAAGCGGCGATGAACCAACAGCATAGCGATCGCGATTCTATATGGCTGATCGACGCCCGAAAGGCGGCCCACGCCAGGGCGATTTAGGTCCGAAGGTTAACCAATTGCATAGAATTGCTGCATTTTACGTACTGTTTTGGGACAGTTAACGCGATTTCTGTTGATTCCGCGTCGCAATTCCCGCTCTCGGACAGGCAAACGCGGTTAACACAATTGCCGCGTTCACAAAGCTTTGTCCTTTTGCGGTATAGCGAAAGTGAACGGGGGGTGCCGGGTCGATTGGCGCGTCGCACCTGCAACGGGAAAGAAAGAGAAGTCTATGTCTGTCCGAATGGCCCTTGCCAAGCTTTGCGCCTGCACTTGCGGCGGGGCAATCATCGGTAGCGGGGCAATGCAGATTGCGGACGTTCCAAAGGCACGCGCCCAGACGGTCCAGTCCTGCTCGCCCTGCGCTGGCAAAAAGGTCGTCCGCAAGCGTCATGCAGCGCGCAAGCCGGTGAAGCGCGTACGCCGCGTCGTCACGACCAAGCGCATCATCCGCACCGCGACCCCGCAAACGCAGGTCGTGACGCAGACGATCCCGCTGCCCCCGATCCCCTATGCCCCCTTCCCGCGCGGCGGCTTCGAAGGCGGCAGCAGCGGCGGCGGCGTGACCGTCATCGGTGGCGGCTTTGGCGGCGGTTTCGGCGGCGGCTTCTTCGGCGGTTTCTTCGGCGGCAGCAGCGGCGGTGGCAGCAGCGGCAGCATCGTCGTCACCTCGACGACGACCGGCGGCGTCTCGACCTCGTCCAGCACCTCGTCGGGCGTCTCGACCTCCACCGGTGGCGTGTCGACGTCCACCGGCGGCGTGAGCACGTCGACGGGCGGCGTGTCGACCTCGACGGGCGGGGTCAGCACCTCGACCGGCGGCGTTTCGACATCGACCTCGACGGGCGGTGTCTCGACCTCGACCGGCAGCGTCAGCACCTCGACCTCGTCGGGCAATGTCTCGACCTCATCGGGTAACGTCAGCACCTCCTCATCGAGCAGCAGCTCGTCATCCAGCTCGTCATCGTCCTCTTCGTCGTCGAGCTCATCCTCGTCGGGCGGCAGCTCGTCGAAGGGCAGTTCGGGTTGGGGCAGTTCGTCAAAGGGCGGATCGTCGCACGGCAGTTCGGGCTGGGGCAGCTCGTCGCGCGGCGGCAGCTCGAGCAGCAGCTCGTCCTCGAGTTCCTCCTCCTCTTCGTCTTCCAGCAGCACGTCGAGCGGCGCGACCTCGTCGGGCGCGACCGGCGGCAGCAGCAGCTTCGGTTCGACCGGCAGCACCAGCTCGTCGTCATCCTCTTCGTCGTCGAGCAGCAGCTCGTCGTCCAGCTCGGGCGGCAGCAGCAGCCATGGCGGGTCGTCGGGCGATCCGACCCCTGTTCCTGCGCCGCCGATGATGCTATTGTTCGGTGCTGCAGCCGCTGCGCTTGTCGCACGGCGCCGCGCGGCGAACCGCAACAGCGAAGACGCCAACGCGGCTTAAGAGATCCACTGGCGGTTTGGGGGGCTAACCCTGACCACCGAACTAAGGGCCGCCCTTCGGGACGGCCCTTTTTTCTGGTCCGCACGAATCAGTTTGCCATATAGGAAACTATCTATATAGTTCTCCATATGGTGAACCAACAAGCCTCGCTCGATTCGCTGTTCCATGCGCTCGCCGACCCGACGCGCCGCGCGGTCGTCAGCCGCCTTCTCAAAGGCGCCGCGCCGGTGAAGCAGCTATCCGAACCGTTCGAAATGGGCCTCCCCGCCTTCCTCAAACATCTGACGGTGCTCGAAACGTCGGGGCTGATCCACACCGAAAAGCACGGCCGCGTCCGCACCTGCCGCGTCGATGCCGAACGGCTCGCGGCGGCGGAGGATTGGCTCTCGCGCCAACGCGCCATCTGGCAGGGCCGCACCGATCGCCTTGCCGCCTTCGTCGAATCGCAAACACCCCCGGAGCAAGCATGATGACCCACGACACGACCCTCACCATCTCCCGCCTGATCGCCGCGCCGCCGTCGGCGGTCTGGGACGCGTGGAGCGTGCCGGAAAATCTCGCGAAATGGTGGATCCCCGCGCCGATCGAATGCCAGGTCGTCAAACTCGACCTCCGGCCCGGCGGCGGGTTCGTGACGCGGATGCGCGAGGCTGCCGGCACCGATTTCCAGCCGCATGTCGATGGCTGCTTCCTCGAAGCGGTCCCGAACGAGCGCCTCGTCTTCACCACCGTCCTGACCGAAGGCTGGCAACCGACCGAGCCATGGCTCGCGCTGACCGCGATCCTGACCTTCGAAGCGAAGGACGGCGGCACCCTCTATTCGGCGCGCGTCCTCCACAAGACGCCCGAGGACAGCGCCAAGCATGACGAGATGGGTTTCTACGAAGGCTGGGGCACCGCGATCGGCCAGCTCGCCAAGTTAGTGGAACGCTAAGACGGGCTTGCGCCGCGCGGGCGGCAACGCCATAGCGCGGCGCATGCACGATATCCGCCTGATCCGGGAAAATCCCGAAGCGTTCGACGCCGGCCTCGCGCGCCGCGGCCTCGAACCCCTGTCCGCTCAGATCGTGGCGGCCGATGCGTCGCTGCGCGCGTTGCAGACCGAAATTCAGGGCTCGCTCGCGCGCCGCAACGAAGCGTCGAAGCTGATCGGCCAGGCGATGGCACAGGGCGACAAGGACAAGGCCGAGGCGCTGAAGGCCGAAGTCGCCGACCTCAAGACCGCACTCCCCGCCAAGGAAGACGCCGAGCGCGAGCAGCTTGCCGCGCTGCAGGACATCCTCGCCGCGCTCCCGAACCTCCCTGCCGACGGCGTCCCCGATGGCGAGGATGAAGACGGCAATGTCGAGATCGCCCGCTGGGGCACGCCGCGCAGCTTCGACTTCACCCCGCAGGAACATGCCGATTTCGCGCCCGCGCTCGGTCTCGACTTCGAAACCGCAGGCAAGATGTCGGGCGCGCGCTTCGCCTTTCTGAAAGGGCAGATGGCGCGGCTCGAACGCGCGCTTGGCCAGTTCATGATCGACAAGCAGACGATCGAGGCCGGCTACACCGAATGCGCGACCCCGCTGATGGTCCGCGACGAAGCCGCCTATGGCACGACGCAGCTTCCCAAGTTTCGCGAGGATCTGTTCCAGACCACCGATGGACGCTGGCTTATCTCGACGTCGGAGATGAGCCTGACCAATGCGGTGCGCGAGGAAATCCTGCCCGAGGCCGATCTGCCGATCCGCATGACCGCGCTGACCCCCTGCTTCCGTTCCGAGGCAGGGTCGGCCGGGCGCGACACGCGCGGCTATATTCGCCAGCACCAGTTCTGGAAGGTCGAGCTTGTCTCGATCGTCCGGCCCGAGGATTCGGACGCCGAGCTTGAACGCAAGACGCGCGCGGCAGAGGTGATTCTCGAAGCGCTCGACCTGCCCTATCGCAAGATGCTGCTGTGCAGCGGCGACATGGGCTTTTCGGCACGCAAGACCTATGATCTCGAAGTCTGGCTGCCCGGCCAGAACGCCTATCGCGAGATTTCGAGCTGTTCGACCTGCGGCGATTTTCAGGCGCGCCGCATGAACGCGCGCTTCCGCCGAGAGGGCGCGAAGAACAACGAGTTCGTCCACACGCTGAACGGTTCGGGCCTCGCCGTGGGCCGCACGCTGGTCGCGGTGTTGGAAAATTACCAGCAGGCCGACGGCAGCGTCACTGTTCCGGCGGCATTGCTACCTTATATGGGCGGAATCACCCGCCTGACGCCGGCCACCTAAACCATCGTCACCCAGGACTAAATCCGGGGTCCCGCTTCTCAACGTCGCAGAGCGGGACCCCGGATCAAGTCCGGGGTGACGAAAAGAGAAAGACCAGAAACGTGCGCATCCTCCTCACCAACGACGACGGCTATCACGCCCCCGGCATGGCGGTTCTGGAAGCGATCGCACGCGAGCTTAGCGACGATATCTGGGTCTGCGCCCCCGCCGAGGAACAGTCGGGCGCCGGCCACTCGCTCACCCTTTCGCGCCCCGTCCGCATCCGCCAGCACGAAGAGCGCCGCTGGTCGTGCAGCGGTACCCCGACCGATTCGGTGATGATGGCGATCGGCAAGCTGATGCCCGAAAAGCCCGACCTGATCCTGTCCGGGGTCAACCGCGGCGCCAACCTTGGCGACGACATCACTTACTCGGGGACGGTCTCGGCGGCGATCGAAGGCGCGCTCGCGGGCATCCCCTCGATCGCGCTCAGCCAGGTTTATGCCAAGGAAGGCATGGGCGACAGCGTGCCCTTCGAAGCCGCCGCGGCATGGGGCTCCAAGGTCCTTCGCCCGTTGCTCGATATGCAGATGGCGCCACGCACGCTGATCAATATCAACTTCCCCGCGATCCCGGCCGAAGAGGTGCAGGGCATCCGCGTCACCCGCCAGGGCTTCCACGACTATGGCCGCGGCTCGATCGTCGAGGGCACCGACCCGCGCGGCTATCTTTATTATTGGTTCGGCCTCCATGGGATTGAGCACAGCCTCGGCCACGACAGCGACCTGGAGGCGATCGACGACAATTATATCTCGGTCACCCCGCTCCAGCTCGACCTGACGCATGACGCGTCGCTGGCGGCATTGCGCGGCGCCTACGGCGGCTGACGGCTCCGGCCCAACAGACCGGAAATTCCGTCCCACAGTGATACAGAAGTCTAGCCACCGCGCTCTCGCTTTGGCAAAGGCAGGCTATGGGGGAATTCCGATATCATATCGCCGTGATGCTCTGCGCCGCATCGCTCGCCGGATGTATTCCGGCGGCACCGACACCGCCATCATGGCCCGCTCAGCCGCCCGCAACACCGGACGTCGAACGCCGCCCGCTCGGCGAAGCCTCGGGCGTCTATGAACGCCCGACCTGGACGCTGAAATCCGTCACGACCGATGCCGTGCGCGTGAACGCCGGCGTCTATTCGGTCCGCCCCGGCGACACGCTCCGCGCGGTCGGTGAGAAAACGGGCGTGGGGTCGGAGGCGCTTGCGATCGAGAACGACCTCGCGCCGCCCTACACGCTCCGCTTCGGTCAGGAACTCCGCGTTCCCGCCGGCCTCTATCACCGCGTCGGCGCGGGCGAGACAGGCATCGGCATCGCCGCGGCCTATGGCGTCGATTGGGGCGAGATCATCACAATCAACGCGCTTTCCGAACCCTATATCCTGCGCATCGGTCAGCGACTCCGCCTCCCCTCCGACGCGCGTGCCCTTCCGCGCGATACGGTCGATGTCGGTGCCCGCGCCGCCGCTTTCCGCCTCGACATCGACGACATCCTGACCGGCAGCCAGCCCGCACTCGCCGAAGCGGCCCGACCGACCGCAGGCAGCGCCGCGCCGCGCCAGCCGGTCACCACCGCGATCGCCGAACCCGCCTATTTCGCCGGCCGCTTCGAATGGCCGCTCAACGGACCGATATTGACGCGCTTCGGCCCCACCGCATCCGGCGGAGGCAGCGACGGAATCAACATCGCCGCCGCGGTCGGAACCCCGATCCGCGCGACCGCGGGCGGCGTCGTCGCTTATGCCGGCGACCAGATCGGCGTCTATGGCGGGCTCATCCTGATCAACCATGGCAGCGGCTGGGTCAGCGCTTATGGCCATGCGGGGCGGATCGACGTGAAACGCGGCCAGAGCGTCCGCATGGGCGACGTCATCGGGCGCGCAGGGGCGACGGGTCAGGTCCGGACGTCGCAACTCCATTTCCAGCTCCGCAAAAATCGCATACCAGTCGATCCGATGAAGCAGTTGCCGCCCCGATGAGCCGTCGGCCGTCCGACAAGCTGAAAATGCCGCATATATTTCGCCCGCTGAAGCGCGCGAGTAATTGGCCGATCTGGGCCGACGTCATCACGCGGCTCGGCGTGGCTTTCTTCTTGATCGCGATCGTCGTGCTCGTCCACTGGATCGACCGCGCCGGGCTGAAGGACAGCCACGACGGGCAGATCAGCTTCCTCGACGTCGTCTATTTCACGATGATTTCGGTCACGACGACGGGCTTTGGCGACATCGCACCGGTGTCCGACCGTTCGCGGCTGATCGAGGCGGTGATCGTCACCCCGATCCGCATCATGGTGCTCTTCATTTTCGTCGGCACCGCCTATAATTTCGTCCTCAAACGCACATGGGAAAAATGGCGCATGGCTCGCATCCAGGCAAAGCTCACCGACCATTATGTCGTGCTCGGTTACGGCACCAGCGGAGCGGAGGCGGTTCGCGAACTCATCGCGCGCGGCACTGATCCCGCCTGCATCGTCGTCATCGACCAGTCGGGCCCGCGTATCCAGGCGGCCGAGGCCGTCGGTTGCAACGTGCTGCAGGGCGACGCTTCGAACGACGACACGCTAATCGACGTCCAGATCGCCAAGGCGCACACCGTCCTCGTCTCGGCGGGACGCGACGACAGTTCGATCCTGATCGTGCTGACGGTCCGCCACCTTGCCCCGCATGTCCCGATCAGCGTCGTCATCCGCGCGCAGGACAATGAGCTGCTCGCGCGGCAGGCAGGGGCGACGAACGTCATCAATCCCGTCAGCTTCACCGGGCTGCTCCTCGCGGGATCGGCGCAGGGCGAGCATGTCGCCGACTATATGGCCGATCTCGCCGCAATCGGGGGCAAGGTGCAACTGCGCGAGCGTCCAGTCAGCGGCGAGGAAATCGGCGGCAGCCTAGACCGGCTCGCGAGCGGCGGGCGCGGCCTGCGCATCTATCGCGGCGGCAAGCCCTATGGCTTTTGGGAAGAGGAAACGAACATGCTGCAGGCGGGCGACATGATCGTCGAGGTCGTCAACTGCGAGACGTGCGAAGCCGATTAATTCCGCCAGTAAAGCCAGCCGGCCCAAAGCCAGCCGGCAATCAGCAAGGTCCCACCGATCGGCGTCACCGCGCCCAGCCAACGCGGCCCGCCAAGCGCCATGACATAGAGGGTGACGGCGAACAGCGCCGCCCCGACGAGCAACATGATTGCCGGCCCGCGCGCGATGCCCATGATCGCGATCGCCGCGACCGCGTGGATCAACTGGTACAGCCCGCCGGTGCGCAGCCATTCGGCTTCCTGTGGTCCCGATGCGCCATGCGCGCCGAATGCGCCCGCCGCCACCGCAATCGCTGCCGAAATCGCCGCAAATACGCCAATCATGCTCCACCACCCTTGCAATGCCATGCCGATGCGTCGCGCTATAGGGCGACAAGAGGGAGAAGGCGATGCCTCGCGATCCTGCATCAAATCAGGGGCGATGAAGAAGGATGTGGGCCGTGCCAAGCACAGCCATGGTGACAAACGCCAAAAAATCCCCTATGCGCCCCGCCAATCATGACAGTCAAAACCCTCCCCACCCAGCCGAAGGTCGGCATGGTTTCGCTCGGCTGCCCCAAGGCATTGGTCGACAGCGAGCGGATTCTGACCAAGCTGCGCGCCGACGGCTACGGCCTGTCGCCCGACTATGCGGGCGCCGACGTCGTGCTCGTCAACACCTGCGGCTTCCTCGACTCGGCGAAGGAAGAGAGCCTCGAGGCGATCGGTGAAGCAATGGCGGAGAATGGCCGCGTCATCGTTACCGGCTGTATGGGGAACGAGGCCGAGGTTATTCGCGCGCGCTTCCCCAATGTGCTCGCGGTTACCGGCGCGCATCAATATGAGCAGGTCGTCGACGCTGTCCACGACGCCGCGCCGCCGACGCAAGGCCCCTTCATCGACCTCGTCCCAGAGGGCGGGCTGAAGCTCACGCCGCGCCACTACAGCTATCTCAAGATTTCCGAAGGCTGCAACCATAGCTGCTCCTTCTGCATCATCCCCGATCTGCGCGGCAAACTCGTCAGCCGCCGCATCGACGCGGTGCTGCGCGAGGCCGAAAAGCTTGTCGCCGCGGGGACCAAGGAACTGCTGGTCATCAGCCAGGACACATCGGCCTATGGCGTCGACATTCGTCACGACCCGCGCCAGTGGCACGGCCGCGAAGTCCGCGCGCATATGACCGACCTCGCGCGCGAACTGGGACAGCTCAAGACCAGCGAAGGCCATGCCCCATGGGTCCGCCTCCATTACGTCTACCCCTATCCGCACGTCGACGCAGTAATCCCGCTGATGGCCGAAGGGCTGCTGACTCCCTATCTGGACATCCCTTTCCAGCATGCGAGCCCGAGCGTCCTCAAGCGCATGAAGCGCCCCGCGAACGAAGCGAAGGTGCTCGAACGGCTGAAAAGCTGGCGCCAGATCGCCCCCGACATCTCGATCCGATCGAGCTTCGTCGTCGGCTTCCCGGGCGAGACCGAGGCCGATTTCCAATATCTTCTCGACTGGCTCGACGAAGCGCAGCTCGACCGCGTCGGCGCCTTCCGCTTCGAACCCGTCGCGGGAGCGCAAGCGAATGCGCTCGACGATCAGGTGCCCGAAGAGGTCAAGGAAGAGCGTTACCAGCGCATCATGGCAAAGACCGCCGCGATCAGCGCCGCCAAGCTCGAAGCCAAGATCGGCCGTACCCTGCCCGTCATCATCGACGAAGTCGGTGAAGCCGACGAAGAGGGCAGCATCGGCGCCACAGGCCGCTCACAGGCCGATGCGCCCGAAATCGACGGCCATGTCTATCTTCGCGACGTCGCGGCGAGCCTCAAGGCCGGCGATATCGTCGACGTCGCGATCGAAGACGCCGATGAGCATGACCTGTTCGGGGTCGTCGTCTAACCAGCGTTTGCGAAAATCGCTGTCCTACATTGTGCGGGCCGCATAGCCTTGCACGATGACGCCTGCCCGCCCCTCCGAACAGCGAATTGCGAGTGAAGTTTCGCAGTTTTCTGCGGTTTCAAAAGTTGCCTCCATTTCTTTTCTTCGTCATCCCGGACTTGATCCGGGATCCCGCTTTTCAAGCACGGCCAGCGCGCGCCTGGATCGAGTCTCGGGTGACGAAGATGGGTGACGGCTTGCCTATGAAACGCCGTTTCCGAGTGAAGTTGCGGAGATTTTCGCCATTTCCCTTACCCGCGCCAGCGCAAGGAACGGCTTAACATCTCCGCTGTTATAAGGGGCAGATACCGCATCAGGGGCACCATATGCGTCTTGTTCGACTGACGACCGCGACATTGCTGCTGGCCGCCGCCTTATCCGCCTGCGACCGTCAGACCGAGGTCACGGCGCCACCGCGCGCCACCGACAAGGCGCCCTCTCCGACGCAAAAGTCGCTGATCGCGGTGCCGATCAACGCCAACACGGCATCGCTCAAGCAGGCGCTCGAACGCGCGGTCCCGAGGACGCTGTGGACGATCGACCAGCGCGAGCGCGCTTGCATCCAGCCCCAACGGGTCAAAGTCTTTGGCAAGAAGGTCAAGGTCACGCCGCCGATCGCCTGCACGATCGTCGGCCAAGTGACGCGCGGCCCGCTGCGACTGCGCGGCGAAGGGAGCGAGATCGTCGTCGACGTTCCGCTTCGGGCCACGATCGCGGCACGCGACGTCGGCGGCGTGCTCAAGGGCGAGACGGCAACCGGTGCCGCGATGGCGCACGCCCGCATCCGTATCGAGCTTACTCCCGACTGGCGCACCCGGGGCAAGGCGCGCATTACCTATGGCTGGACCAAGGCCCCCGGGATCGATTTTCTGGGCCGCCGCATCACCTTCACCGATCAGGCCGACGCGAAGCTGAAGCCCGTCGTCGCGGACGTCGAGCGCGAGGTAAACCGCGAGATCGCAAAGATCGATATCCGTAAACAGGCCGCCGACGTATGGCGACAGAGCTTCACGTCGCTTGAACTCAACCGCGAAAATCCGCCGGTGTGGATGCGCGTGACACCGCAGCGTATCCTTTATGGCGGCTACCGGGTGGATGGGCAGCGGATCAATCTGAATCTCGGGCTGGAAGCGGTAACCGAGACCTTCGTGTCGAACCGACCGGCCGACCCCACCCCCACGCCGCTACCCCGGCTGGTTCGTGAGATTCCGAAACCGCATCTCGACGTGCGCGTGCCCGTCATCGCGGATTACGCACAGCTTCAGCCCGTCGTCGACCGTGCGCTCGCCAAACGATCACTGCGGCCTTTCGAATTGCCAAAGGTCGGCCCGATGATGGTGAAGTTCGGCAAATCGACGATCTATGGCGCCGAAGGCGGTCGGATCGCGGTCGGCGTCGACGTCGAAGCAAAGCTGGAGATCCGCTCGGGCGAACCGACGCGCGGCCGCATCTGGATGACTGCGATCCCGGCGAACAAGCCGGGCTCGGCCGAGGTGCATTTCACCGATCTCGTCATCAACGGCGACACCGATGGTGTCGGCGGCGACCTCCTGATTCTCCTCGGCCGCAGCGAGGGTTTCGCGCCCTTGATCGCCGAGGCGCTGACGCAGAATTTCACCCGCGATCTTGGCGAGCTACAGGGAAAGATCAAACGCGCCGTCGATCAGCGGCGCGAGGGCGCCTTCGTCATCCGTACCCGCGTCGACAGCTTCGAGACGGGCAAGATAAAGGCCTATGGCAATGGACTCTACCTGCCGGTGCGGATGGTCGGCGGCGCAAGCGTCGATTATCGTCCGCGCTGAGGCTATGCGCGCGTGAAATCCATAGTCCAGTTCACTTCCCAGCTTTCGCCGCCGTCCGCGGACATTGCCTGCTCCCAGCGCGGCGTGGAAGTGTCTGTACGGCTCCAGATGAAGCGCAGTCGGATCGGCTGGCCATCGAGCGTGTCGTCGGCATAGAAATGGCCGACGCCATCCTCGAACCGGCCGATGACGGGCACGTCGAGCGCATGCGGGCTGCGCGCATCGAGCCACCAGATCGCCCAACTATCTTGCGCCGGATCATAGGATCGCAGCGCGATCGCGCGATAGGTTCCGCCGGGGATGTGGAGGAGATTGTCCTCGACATTGCCATTGCCGCCGAGGATCGGACGCATGTCCGAGGTGCCGTCGAACTCTTCCCATTCGGTGCAGTTCGCAAGCCGCTCTTTCAGGCGGCGGTGCCGCACCTGCCAGCTGCCAATCTGGAAATCGAAATCGCCGGCCATTGCACGCACTCCCCATCATCGTAGAGGAATGTTCTTATTACGTTCCAATTCAAACGCAACCCTGCCCGGTTCAGAAAAGCCGGGTAATCCCATAGAAAGCCGCGGCGACGAGAGCGCTCGCCGGAATGGTAATGAACCATGCCGCGACGACATTGCCCGCGACACCCCAGCGCACTGCGCTGGCGCGACGCGCTACGCCGGCGCCGATGATGCTGCCGGTGATCGTGTGCGTCGTCGACACCGGAATGCCTAGCAGGCTGGCGGTGAACACCATGATCGATCCGCCCGTCGACGCGGCGAAACCCTGATGGTGCGACAGCTTGGTGATGCGGCCGCCCATGGTCTCGATAATCTTCCACCCACCCGACAATGTGCCGAGCGCGATCGCGATGTAGCAGCTGAACGCGACCCAGTGCGGGACATGGAATTCCCCGCCGAGATAGCCGGTCGAATAGAGAAGGACGGTAATGATCCCCATCGTCTTTTGCGCGTCGTTCAGGCCGTGGCTGATCGAATAGGCGGCCGACGACAGGAGGTGGAGATGGCGGAAGGTCTTTTCCGCGAAGCTCGCGGTCGCGCGGCGCAGCGCCCAACTGCTGATCAGCATCACCAGCATCGCTAGCATCATGCCCAACAGCGGCGACAGGAAGATTGCGATGACCGTCTTGTTGAGCCCGGTCCACTCGATCCCCTCGAACCCCGCATGTGCCACGCCTGCGCCAACGATACCGCCAACAAGCGCATGGCTCGACGACGACGGAATGCCCTTGAGCCAAGTGACGACGTTCCAGAACATCGCACCGACCAGCGCACCGAACACGACCGCGGGGGTCACCAGATCCTTGTCGATGATCCCCTTGCCGATCGTCTCGGCAACCTTGTGCAGTTCGGGAAAGATGACCGAGAGGAAATAAGCGGCAAAGTTGAAGAAGGCAGCGAAGAGCACCGCCTGCACCGGCCGCAGCAGCCGCGTGGCGACGACGGTCGCGATGCTGTTGGCGGCATCGTGCAGACCGTTGAGGAAATCGAACGCCAGCGCCAGGATGACGAGGCCGACGAGGAGCGGAAAAGCGAGTTCGTGCATGGTAGACGCCCCCGCTTATGCGTGGTCGATGACGAGACCGTCGATTTCGTTCGCAACATCCTCGAAACTGTCGGTGACGCGTTCCAGATGGCGGAAGAGTTCGCGTGCGATCAGGAAGCGCGTCGGGTTCGCCTCGCCATGCTCACGGAACAGGCGCTTGAGGCCGGCGGCATGGATTTCGTCGGCATGGCCTTCCATGCGCACCAACCGTTCGGTCAGTTCGTGGAGGCGCGGACCGTTGGCGCCGATATTGCGGAGCAGCGGCAGCGCCTCCGCCGTCAAACGCGCCGCATCGACAATAATGCCCCCAATGTCGCGCATCTCGGGCTCGAATTCGGTGACGTCGTACAGGTCGACGGCGCCTGCGGTCTTCTGCATCTCGTCGATCGCATCGTCCATCGAGGCGATCAGGTCGGTGATCGCGCTGCGGTCGAAAGGCGTCAGGAAGGTGCGGCGGACGGTCTGGAGCACTTCACGGGTGATCGCGTCGGCGTCATGCTCACGCTCGATGATTTCCTGAACATGGTCGGCCATGCCCTCGCCACCCTGAAGCATGCGCGACAGGGCATTGGCACCGGCGACGAGCGTCGCAGCGTGGCTTTCGAACAATTCAAAGAAATTTCCCTGTCGCGGCAGCAAACGCTGAAACCATGCGAACATCCAGCTAACCCCTGTCTTGTCTGCTACATTGTGGGCGACGCTCCGCGGTTGGGCGACGGCACGAAAACCGCCATCGCCGAACGATCGGATCAGCGCCTGCAAATCGGGCTCTTCCACGGCCGACGCGGCGTCGCGGAACGAAAACCATTTGCGGTCGCGTTCGTCCATTTCTTTCCAGTCGTCGAGTTCGTTCGTCACGGCGAGCGGGAAGACTTCGACATTATACATGATCGACGCGCCATTGGCCCGGCGCTTGCGATATTCATAGCTGCCGATCGGCGTCGGGCAGACAGCACCGATCACCCCCGCCTCCTCCTCCGCTTCGATCGCGGCGGCGGCGTGACGCGTGATGCCCGTCAGCGGATTGCCCTTCGGCACCACCCAACGCTTCGTCTCGCGCGAGGTGATCAGCAGGATTTCGGTCGGACCATCCTGCGCAGGACCGCCGAATCGATAGGGAAGAACCGCGATCTGGCGCATGAAGATCAATCCTTTCCTATAGTTGATGCGACATCATGGCTGAATGGTGACAATTGGGTTTCGCCCCTATGACAATAATGTGACAGCGACAAGGGACGCGGCCCTCCGCACCCATACTTTCATCGCTGTCAATTCGATTGCAAAATGCAACGCGGTGCGTAAGCTGGCGCCAAAGACAATCGGGAGACGAAACTATGGCAGGCACGGCGACGACGGAACGCCCCGCAGACGCGAAGGCTGCACCGGTCGATCAGGATGTGCTGATCGTCGGCGCGGGAATTTCGGGCATCGGCATGGCGGTGCATTTGCAGATGAACTCGCCCGACCGCAGCTTTGCCCTCGTCGAGCGTCGCGAACAGCTTGGCGGTACCTGGGACCTCTTCCGCTATCCCGGTATCCGATCTGACAGCGACATGCACACGCTCGGTTTCGTCTTCGAACCATGGAAGCACGAAAAGTCGATCGCCGACGGCCCGTCGATCCTCGAATATCTCAACCGCATCGTCGACGAACGCCATATTCGCGAGCGCATTCGTTTCGACAGCAAGGTCGTCGGTGCCGACTGGGACAGCGCCGCCGCGCGCTGGACGGTGACGATGGAGGACAGCAAGGGCGCGACGTCGACCACAACCGCGCGCTGGCTTTATCTCGGGTCGGGCTATTACGACTATGACGAGCCCTTCGATGCGCAATTCGCGGGCCGCGAGGATTTCAAGGGTCAGATCATCCATCCGCAGTTCTGGCCGAAAGATCTCGACTATAAGGACAAAAAGGTCGTCGTGATCGGATCGGGCGCAACCGCGGTGACGATCGTCCCTTCGATGAAGGAAGCCGCCCACGTCACGATGCTTCAGCGCACTCCGACCTGGTATTTTATCCGGCCGGCGAAGGACGGCTTCGCGAACTTCCTCCGCAAATTCCTGCCCGAGGGGCTCGCGTACAAGATCACGCGGTTCAAGAACGTCCGCCTTCAAGATATCGCGTTCCGTCGCGCGCGCGAGAAGCCCGAGAAGGTCAAGGAATTCCTGACCAAGAAACTGCAGGCAAGCCTTGGCGACCGATATGACGCCAAAGCTTTCACCCCGCCCTACAACCCTTGGGACCAGCGCCTCTGCCTCGTTCCCGATGCCGATTTCTTCGAAGCGATGAAGGCAGACCGGGCATCGGTCGTGACCGATCATATCGAGAAATTCGATGCGACCGGTATCCAGCTCAAATCCGGCAAACATCTCGATGCCGACATCATCGTGACCGCCACTGGGCTGAAGCTCGCCGTCGCCGGCAAGATACCCGTGCGGGTCGATGGCGCCCCGGTCGATTGGCACGATCATTTCTATTACAAGGCGTGCATGTTCTCGAACGTGCCGAACTTCTCGGCCGTGTTCGGCTATCTCAACGCAAGCTGGACACTGCGCGCCGACATCGTGTCGGAATATGTCTGCCGCGTGCTCAACCATATGCGCGACACGCGCACCACCGTCGCGACGCCCGCCCTCGCCGACCCGTCGAGCCTTGAGGAAGAAAATGTCTTCGACTTCTCGTCGGGCTATATCCAGCGCTCGCTGCACATCATGCCGAAGAGCACGGTCGCGCTGCCCTGGCGGCTCAGCCAGAATTATGTGCAGGACCGCATCGACATGCGCACCGGCGCGATTGCCGACGGCGTGCTGACGTTCAGCAATGCGCGTGCGGCGGCCGCGACCGCGCCCGCCGAACTCGAAGCCGCGGAATAGCCGTCAGGCGGCGCGTTTTGCGCGCCGCCGCCGCACCAGCCAGAAGACAAGCCCGCCAATCGCGAGCAGCACGATCGGACCTCCGATCCGCAGCGCCCGTACCCCGGCCTCATATTGCTCGATGAATTGGAGCGCGGGCGGTTTGGTCGCGCTGCCCAGCACATTCCACTCGGTGATCTGCATCGGCGCATCATTCTGCGCATAGAAGCGCAGCGATACGGTCGTCCATTTCCCCTTGCCCGTTGCGACAATCACCGCCTCTTCCTGCTGCTCCTTCAGGCCGGGGGTGACGTTGGTCTTCCAATTATAGGTAGCGAGTTGCCAGGTGGCTTTGCCTTCGGGGCATTCGCGCGGCAGCGCCGGCACCGCAGCTTCGACCGAGGTTGCGATTTCGGGGTGCAACTGGCTCTTCATGCTGACGGGATCAGTGCAGAAGCGTTCGCCGATCGCGACAAGCTCCTTCTGCCGCTCGGGCGAAACCATCTTGTCCAGTGCCGTCTGAAAACTGCATCCGCCGAGTGCGGCCAGCAACGCCGCAGCCGAAACGATCCGATAAAATCGACGCATCCACCCTCTCCCCTACTGCCCGGGAGAGGATGGCGGATTCAGCGGCGACAATCCAGTTTTATGGGCCAACACCGTCCGAGGCCCCTAGCGCGTTTTTGCCGCGCGCTCATCCTCAGTTGACTGGAAGAAAATCGCGGGCGAACTCCTCCTTCACGACCTTGACCAGAGCGCCGGTGACCGGGACGTTGATCTTGTAGCTGCCCTCGGAATTACGGTGACAGTTTACTTAACCCCTAAATCTGTATCGCCATCCACTTTAGCCGATTTGCTCGTTTCGTTCTTCTCAGCATCCCGCGTCATGTAAAAAATTTTTGACCAAATCCGAACGGCGATTTGGGGGTTAAGTAAACTGTCACCGTAATTCTAGGGTTGAAATACAATATGATGCAGGAAAGAGACCTACTAGATTTGTTGTCCACGAAACAATTAATGGAAAGTCATCTCTACCTCAGCCGATAAGAAATGCACCCACAGGACAATGATTATGAGTGACCAAGAAAAATTTGAGGAATTAACACAATCCATTGGCCAAAAACTTTGGTCGATAATGCCCGAAGGCGCGGATGAGATTTATTTCGAAGCCGCTCTCTATGAAATGCATTCTCAACGAGGTGCGCATTGGCGCAATCGCGACGGCAGCCCTGGACATTTCGACTGGGGTAAAGCGCCAGGCGATATGGACGAAATGATCGCCAACGATCTCTTGAAAATGAAATCGCTCGATATCTTTGAGCGCGAGCCTTGGGACCACGTGACCGTCACATTGACGGAGGCGGGGAAAATCAGTTTCCAATATGCTTATGTTCCTGATGAAGACTTTTGGAGCGGCGTTATTATGCGCGGTGTCAGCGATTTAAATGACGAAGAACTCGAACAAGCATATGTCCCGATGGATATAAGGGAATACAAAATCGAGAAGGCGATACCCCGCAAAGAACAGGACGCGTTGAAGGCTGAACATATCGGAAATCTTGACCGCGCTTCCAAACTACGCACCGAGGCCGAATCGTTGCGAACGCGCCTCGCCGCATATCGAGCCAGCTTAAGCTAGGCCAAATTACGTAATTATGGTAGCGTTTCACTTAATCCCTAAACCTGAATCGCCATCAATTTTAGCCGATTTTCTCGTTTCATTCTTCTCAGCATCCCTCGTCATGTAAAAAATTATTGACCAAATCCGAACGGCGATTTGGGGATTAGGTAAACTGTCACCGTAATTCAAGATGGTCGATCCGATGAAGATTGAACGCGGGAAATTGGTGCCAGATCCCCCGAAACCGCCAAAACCTCCTAGAACGCTAAGGTGATTCCATAATTATGGCATATGGCAAAGGCCCAAAGCAGTTTCTTGACGCATCAGCGAGGCAGTCATTTTTGAATAGCGACTTATCCGGATTGCTAAGAATAATAGAACAAGGCCCAGTATATGTAGACGAAATGGAAAAAATGGCGTGGAATTTTGCGCGATCTGCATATAATAAGATTTCCGAATCCTATGTAGTCGGAGCAGATTTAAATATTCACCATGATGCAAATTCAATTGTTGTAGGTTGGGCAAAAACGAGTCTGGAACGCGAACAATGGCTTCCTTATGATAAGCCATTGACCGAAAAGCAGCTTCGTCGACAATATTACAAGGATGTTGGCAAGGTGTTCTCTCGACATTTCGAGATCCGCCCCGAAGCATGGCTCGGCGCCAATTTCGTGCTGATGCATGACGCGTGGTTCAGGACAGGCAAAGTGGATCAGGCCAAGGTAAGGGACATATTGTCCAAACCGATGGACGATGTTCCCATTCTTCACGGTATTTGGGATGCGATATCCTTGCTGTCCCTTTCGGCGTGGGATTCGATTCCTGAATTGCTGGAAACAACGACGCCAAGTGATGAGAACCGCAAAGGCGCATCCATCAATATCGGCCTGATGCTGGCCGATGATCCGGCGCAATTGCATGATCGCAAGTCCCCTGCCCGTGTGCGAGCGCGAGGGCATATGCGGCGCAATATGGAACGATGGATTGGCACCGGCTTGGCGACGACCGCGCTTGAATGGCTCCGCACCTTTGAATGGCGTGAGGGGGAAAGCGGGTTAAGTCCAGAGGAAGTGATGCTGCGCGCTTATGCCTATATGCCGGACGTGGTGATACCAGACAACATCCGCAGTAGAGTTGAAGAGCTAAGGAAAATTCCAATTTAGTATCGCGCAGCAATTACGAATTACACGAATGACGGTGACATTTTAATTGACCCCTAAACCTGTATCGTCGCCAACCTTAGAAGATGCTGAAATTTGCCGCGCGCTCATCCTCAGTTGACTGGAAGAAAATCGCGCGCGAACTCCTCCTTCACGACTTTGACCAGAGCGCCGGTGACCGAGACGTTGATCTTGTAGCTGCCCTCGGCATAGGGGCCGATTTCATAAGGCGCGATGGCGATCGTCATGCGGTCGAGGTAACGCCCATCCGACGAGCCGAGCCACACCGTCTGCGCCGACGCGGGCGGGCATTTGGCGAAGACGCTGTCGGGCGCCTCGTCGGCCACTATCCCTTTCGCGGCCTTCGCGCGCTTGATCGCCGCACAGAACGGCTCGCGGATCGCCGCGTCGAACGCTTCGCCGCTCTGGAACAGGTCGAGCGGCTTCATCTGCTTGCGCCGGTTGCGGTCCCAGATCAGCGTATCGAAGCCCTGCATACCGTGGGCGCCCCCGGCATAGGTCTCGATCTCTGCCGAAAGGCTGAGGAAGCGCGGCGTGCTGGTCACGCGCTGCCAAATCTGGCGATGGCTGTGCGCGCGATAGGGGAATCCGCCCTTCTCTGCCGCCGCCCTGTCGCGCTCCGCCGCTGCAACCAACGCCTGGCGCTTTACCGACCGGTCGCCATCCAGCGCCTTTGCGAGTTCGGGGATTTGAGCGGCTTCCCTGGGATAGGCATAACCGAAATCGATCAGGTCGGTCTTTTCGGCAACGTTCGACGCGGGCGCGCCCTTCACCGCTTCGTCGGCCGCCCCCTGTGGCGGCGCGCCGGTCACCGACGCCGCGGCCACCTTGTCCGCCTTCGTCGGCTTGTCATCGGAACACCCGGCCAGCAACAGCGCGCCGGCAAGAACGGAAGTGGCATTTCGCCAGAATATTTCAGTCGTCATTCCGACATAACGCCGGGAATCGACAAAATATCCCGAGCGGCCTAGCACCGCGTGCATGACCGACTATTCCGATCTGATCCAGCCCGACAAGGGACAGGACGCGCGCCCGATCCACCTTGTCGACAAAAAGGGCTATGACGAATGGCTGAAAGGCCGCAGCGCACGCGAACGCGCACACCTTGCGGCGGTCGGTTTCAAACCCGACGTATTCGTCCATGCCATTCTGCCGGGCGACGATCCCGACAAATGGGCTGTCCTCACGACGGTTGCGAACACTCAGAAACTGTCGGCCTGGTGCCTTGCCAAGCTGGGACAGATCCTTCCCGAAGGCCGTTATCGCGTCGAAGGCCAGCAACCCGGCAAGGCGCTGTTCGGCTGGATGAGCTCGCAATATCGCTTCGACGACTATAAATCGAACCCGCCCACCAAGGGGCCGCGCGTGCTGCTGACCAGCGACGTGGGCGCCATCGCACCCTTGGTCGCCGAGATGCGTGCGACCGCGCTCGTCCGCGACCTCGTCAACACGCCCGCCGCCGACATGGGGCCTGCGGCGATCGAAAAGGCCGCCGAACGCATTGCGAAGGCGCATGGCGGCAAGTTCAGCGTGACCAAGGGTGAGGCGCTGGAGCAGGGATATCCGATGATCCATGCGGTCGGACGCGCCGCGGCGAAGCATCACGCGCCGCGCCTGATCGAGATCGAATGGGGCAAGGAGGATCATCCGCGCGTCGCACTGGTCGGCAAGGGGATCAGCTTCGACAGCGGCGGACTCGACATCAAGCCCGCGGCAGGCATGCGGTTGATGAAGAAGGATATGGGCGGCGCGGCGCATGTGCTCGCGCTTGCCGAACTGGTGATGGCTAGCGGCCTGCCGGTGCGATTGCACTGCCTTGTCGCCGCTGCCGAGAATGCGATTTCATCGGATGCCTTCCGCCCTGGCGACGTGCTGAAGAGCCGCAAGGGTCTGACGGTCGAAATCGGCAACACCGATGCCGAGGGCCGGCTCGTGCTCGGCGACGCGCTGGCAAAGGCCGGTGAAGCCAAACCCGAATTGATCGTCGATTTCGCGACATTGACCGGCGCGGCGCGCGTCGCGCTTGGTCCCGACCTTCCGCCGCTGTTCGCCAACGACGATGCGCTCGCCGATGCGATGCTCGCGGCGGGGACGGACCGCGACGACCCGCTTTGGCGGATGCCGCTGTGGGACGGCTATGCCGACCTGCTCGAAACCGACATCGCCGATCTCGGCAATGCGGGCAGTTCGCCCTTCGCCGGGTCGATCACTGCCGCGCTGTTTCTCAAACGCTTCATCCCCGACGGCGTGGCATGGGCGCATCTCGACACCTTCGCCTGGCGCCCGTCGGCAAAGCCCGGACGTCCGAAAGGCGGCGCCGCGCTGGGGCTCCGCGCCACCTGGGCAATGCTGCAGGCACGCTACGACCGCCGCGGAAAAACCTGAACATTCTTGATAAAGAGGGGTCGGCTGGTCTAATGGCGCGCGATTGTCCGCCCCGCGCGGAACCCAGCTTTTTACAGGACGGCAAGTGACAGCAGAAAGTGGCGATAATTCAGCGGCAAACCGCGTGCGGATGGGGCGTCCCGGCGCCGCCGGCGCGGGCCGCGATCGCTTTGGCCTGACCGGCACGTCGCAAAGCTTCGATCCGCGCGTCGTCGCGATCCGTCCCGACCTTGCCGATATCGCCGTCGCCGGAACCCATTTCGCGCCGCATTATGCCGCACCGATGATGCGCAGCGGCGTGCTGCCCGCGGCTTCCCTGCGTGCGTCGCCTTCGGTCGATGCCGACCAGACGAGCGAGTTGCTGTTCGGCGAAGGCTTCGCCTTGCTCGACCTGACCGGTGGCTGGGCGTGGGGATATTGCCTTGCGGACCATTATGTCGGCTATCTCGCCGCCGAAGCGCTCGCCGCGCCGATCGCACCGACACACCGTGTCGCGATGATCGAGGCCATGCTGCACAGCGCGCCCGATGCGGCGAGCGGCGGTCCCGGGGTATTGCCGCGCGGCGCCCTAGTGATGGGCGAGCCCGAGGGCGAATGGCTCGCGACCTCGCACGGTTATCTGCCCCTCGCGTCGCTTGTCGAGGTCGGCACCGAGAACGGTGATCCGGCCGAACTCGCCGAGCAGATGATCGGTACACCCTATGTCTGGGGCGGCCGTACCACCAAGGGGATCGATTGCTCGGGTCTCGTCCAGCTTGTTTGGGCGGCCGCGGGCGTACAACTGCCACGCGACAGCGACTTGCAGCTTGCGTCGCTGGGAGCCGACAAGGATGTCGATCCGGCGGCGCTCGCACGCGGCGATCTCGTCTTCTTCCCGGGGCATGTCGGCATCATGGCCGACAGCCAGACCATCATCCATGCCAGCCGACGATGGATGTCGGTGAACAGCGAACCGCTGGCCGACGTAATCGAGCGTTCGGCGGCGAAAGGGAATGATGTGCCGGTTTCCGGCTATAAACGACTGCGGTAAAAATCATGACACAGACGGTCTTCATCGACGGCGCGGCGGGAACGACGGGCCTGGAAATTGCCGAGCGGCTTGCCGGTCGGAGCGAATTTGCACTGATCACCCTGCCCGACGCGGAACGCAAGGACGCCAATCGCCGGGCCGAGGCGCTTAACAGCGCCGATTTCGTAATCCTCTGCCTGCCCGACGCCGCGGCGATCGAGGCGGTCGCGATGATCCGCAACGAAAGCACAATGGTCATCGACGCCTCGACCGCGCACCGCGTCGCCCCGAGTTGGGCCTATGGCTTTCCCGAACTGAGTGCGGGGCAGCGCGAGGCGATCGCCGCCTCGACACGCGTGAGCAATCCGGGCTGCTATCCGACGGGTTTCCTCGCTCTCGTCGCGCCACTGGTCGCAGCGGGTATCCTCCCGGCCGACGCGCGGCTCAGCGTCAATGCGGTGTCGGGTTATTCCGGCGGCGGCAAGGAGCTGATCGCACGGTTCGAAGCCGAACCCGATATCGGGTTTCGCAGCTATGGCCTGTCATTGAACCACAAGCATGTGCCCGAAATGCAGCGGGGCGCAGGCCTGACGCATCCGCCATTGTTCGCTCCGGCAGTCGTCCCCGTGTATCGTGGGATGCTGGTCGAGGTGCCGCTGAGTTTCGACGCGCCGACCGCCGATGCCGCATTCAATGCCATTGCCGCCCATTTCGAGGGATCGGCGCTGGTCAGCGTTCGGCGCGGTGACGAGAGCGAATTGCTGCTCAGTCAGAAGGACGAAGCGACCGACCGGATGGAGTTGACGCTCTTTTCCGACTCTTTCGGCCGTCAGCTACGTCTCGTTGCGCGGCTCGACAATCTGGGCAAGGGCGCGAGCGGTGCATGCGTCCAGAATCTGAACATCATGGCTGGGCTGCCTGAGACTGCGGGCTTGCGAGTTTAAACCTTAGTGCACTGTGTCGAGAATATCCTCGACCGACAAATAGGTGATCAGCCGCTCGATCTGGCGCCAGCGCGCAAAATGGACGTGGTTGCCGAGGACGCGATATTGCTCTGCCCGTGCTGCGGCGGCGAAGCCTGCTTCTTCTCCGTGCATGCTGATCAGCGCATGAGCATCCTCGACCGCGTCGCGATCGGTGAGAAAGGGGGCAGGCAGGTGCATCTTGTTCCTGGTCCGTTACGTCGTGCCCCGATCCCTAACGCCCGCCCATCACCGCACCGTTCCTAACCGTGATGAACGATCGGGTAAGGTTAATTGCCAGGCTTCTTCGGTTAACCTTCGCCCTCCGATGCAACCCCTTTGACGCCGCGCTTCGCCCGTGTAGACAGGCGTCATGCGCAAGATCCTGAAATATGCCGCCCTCGCCCTGTTGCTGCTGCTGATCATCGGCGGCATCACGCTGTACATCATGTCGCGACCCGACGTTGCGCGCTTCTCGACCGCTGAACTCAGCGGGCGAGTGCCAGTGATGGCATCGCAAAAGACCGAGACTTTCCCGACGGTGAATGTGCCCGAAGCGACGAGTTGGCCCGCCGGGCAAGCGCCGCGCGTTGCGCAGGGGCTTGCGGTCGCACGTTTCGCCGAAGGGCTCGATCACCCGCGAACCATGCTGGTACTTCCGAACGGTGACGTGCTCGTCGCGGAATCGCAGAGCCCGCCGCGCAAGGATGGCGGCGTGCAAGGCGCGGTGATGAAGACTCTGATGGGCAAAGGCGGCGCGGGCCGCAAGCCATCGGCGAACCGGATCACCCTGCTCCGCGACGCCGACGGCGACGGCAAGGCCGAAGTGAAGGCCGCCTATATCACCGGATTGAATTCGCCCTACGGCATGGCACTCGTCGGCAGCACGCTGTACGTCGCCAACACCGACGCGCTGCTCGCCTTCCCTTATGTGGCCGGCGAGACGAAGATGAGCGGCAAGCCGACCAAGCTCGTCGACCTGCCCGCCAAGGGGACCAACCGCCATTGGACCAAGAGCCTTGCGGTCGCCCCCAATGGCTGGCTCTACATCGGCGTCGGCGCAGACTCCAATATTGGCGAAGCGGGATTGAACCGCGAGTTCCGCCGAGCCAGCGTGCTCGAAGTGCGGCCCGAGAATAAATATATGCGCACGTTCGCCGCCGGCATCCGCAATCCCGTCGGCCTCAATTTCTATCCCGGCAGCGACCGGCTGTGGACCGTGGTAAACGAGCGCGACATGCTCGGCAGCGACCTGGTGCCCGACTATCTGACCGACGTGACCGAAGGCGATTTCTATGGCTGGCCCTGGTATTATTGGGGCGGTTTCGTCGATCCGCGGGTCGAGCCCGAGGCCGAGGATCGCCGGCAATATGTCAAGCGTCCCGAATATGGCCTTGGCGCCCACACCGCGCCGCTGGGCTTCACTTTCACGCAGGGCCTCGACCTTGGCGACCGCTGGGCGAATGGCGCGCTGATCGCCCGCCACGGGTCGTGGAACCGCGAGCCCGTCACCGGCTATGACGTCGTGTTCGTCAAATTCGGTGCCAACGGCAAGCCGGTCGACGCGCTGCCGGTCACCTTGCTCGACCAGTTCCTCGGCAAGGATGGCAAGACCACTCGCGGCCGCCCGGCCGACGTCAAGGTCGCAAAGGATGGCAGCGCGCTGGTGGCCGACGATACCGGCGGCGTAATCTGGCGGGTCGCGAAGGCGGGATAAGAAAAGGCCCCGCAATCGCGGGGCCTTTTTCGTTTAGGGGCTTTATCGGGTCGTCAGACCCGCATCGGCATCAGCACGTAGAGCGCCGGGCTCTTTTCGCTTTCGCGGATCAGCGTCGGAGCGTTCGCGTCGGCGAGGTGGAGTTCGACGGTATCGCCGTCGACCTGGCCAAGGATATCGCTGAGGTAACGGGCGTTGAAGCCGATTTCCATCGTGTCGCTGTCATAGACCGCGGCAACCTCTTCGGCAGCCGTGCCGTTTTCGGGGCTGGTCACGCTGAGCGTGATGCGGTCCTTGTCGAGCCCGACCTTGACCGCACGGGTCTTTTCGCTGGCGATCGTCGAGACGCGGTCGACGCCCTGATACAGGCTCTTCGGATCAACCTTGAGCAGCTTGTCATTCGCGGTCGGAATGACGCGGCTGTAATCTGGAAAGGTCCCGTCGATCAGCTTCGAGGTCAGGATCGCATTGCCAAGCTGGAAGCGGACCTTGCTGGCCGACAGGCTGATTTCGACATTGCCTTCGGCCTCGTCGAGCAGCTTGCGGATCTCGGTGACGCATTTGCGCGGCACGATGACGTCGGGCATCGACGAGGCACCGTCGGGACGCGTCACGGTGTAGCGCGCGAGGCGGTGGCCGTCGGTCGCCGCGGCCTTCAGCACCGGGCCCGACGCATCCTCGGCGACGTGCAGAAAGATACCGTTGAGGTAATAACGCGTTTCCTCGGTCGAGATCGCGAAGCGCGTCTTGTCGATGATCTGGATCAATTCGGCGACGGGCAGCTCGAAATTGGTCGGCAGGTCACCCTCGGCGATCACCGGGAAATCGTCGCGCGGCAGCGTCGGCAGGTTGAAGTTCGAGCGGCCGGCCTTGACCTGCATCTTGCCCTCGGCGGCGGCAAGGCTGACTTCCGATCCTTCGGGCAGCTTGCGCGCGATTTCGAAGAGGGTGTGCGCCGACACAGTGGTCGTCCCGGGCGTTTCGACCTTTGCCGCGATCGTCTCCACCACCTGAAGATCGAGGTCGGTCGCCATCAGTTTGAGCTGACCCGATGCATCGGCTTCGATCAGGACGTTAGAGAGGATAGGGATCGTATTGCGCCGTTCGACCACCGACTGAACGTGGCCGAGGCTCTTCAACAACACTGCGCGTTCGATCGTCGCTTTCATTCTTAATCCGCCATCCCTGTGTTCCGCGGGAAAAGTCCCTTAGGGACAGACCATCGGAGGCGATTCGTGCCCCGATTCTGGCCCCTAAAAATGTTCACCTTCCTTAACGTACAGGGCGGCGCGTGCAAGCCATGCTTGCAAAGCATCCCCAATCGCGCGAACGAGGCGCGATGCGGCGCTGGGCCTCCCTTTTCCTGATAGCAGCGGCGATGCCTGCCCTGGCGATTGCCGCCAGTCCGACCGCGCTTGGTGTTTTCGATGGCTGGGGCGCGTTTCGCGACCCTGCGACGCCGCGCTGCTACGCCCTCGCCGCGCCTGCCGCCACGATCGGCAGACCCCAGGTGAAAGCCTATGCCAGCGTCGGCTATTGGCCGAAATCGCGCATACGCGGGCAATTTTATGTCCGCTTGTCGAAAGCGCGCGCGCCGGGTCGCGAACTCCGCCTGACGATCGGCAGCCGTCGCTTCATCCTGACCGGCAACGGAGCGCATGGGTGGGCGAGCGATACGCGGATGGACGCCGCGATTATCGCGGCGATGCGGTCGGCACCGAGCATGAGCGTCGAAAGCGGAACGCCGACCGGCGGCGCGATCGCCGACACTTACCGGCTGCGCGGCGCCGCGACCGCAATCGACGCTGCTGCCCTGGGGTGCGCGAAACTGCGTTGAGGCCTTTTGGGGAAGTGGCTGATTTCTGCGCAACTTCACTCGCGATCCGCCTTTCCCCTCCCCCTTCGTTATCCCGAACTCGATCCGGAATCCCTGCGGCACATCGACGTAAGCTGGCCCCCGGATCACGTCCAGGGTGACGAAAGAAGGAAAGGCGACGCATTTTCGAAACGGCGGAAAACTGCGCAACTTCACTCGCAAATCGATCTGCATGACGCGCACCGAGGACCCTGGAACGGCGTCAATCATGGTCGGGAGGATCGGCGGCTCGTTCGTCATCGCCGAGACGCTAGATCGGCCAAATAATGTAGGACAGCGATTTCCCCGCCGCGAACGATCAGCCCCCAACGGCTCCCGCTAGCCGTTACTTCGCGCAAGCTTCGTCAGGCCGGCGGCGAGGAAGTCGAGAACCAGGCGCACGCGGGGCACGTGGCGCAACCTTTCGTGGGTCAGCAGCCACAGGCCCGTCGTATCCTCGCTCTTGGGCGGGATGCAGCGGATCAGGTCGGGTTCGCGCTCCGCGATGAAGGCGGGCAATATGGTGAGGCCCATGCCCGCGCGTACGCCGGCGAGGAGTCCTGACCCGGTATCATATCGCATCACCACCGAATCCTCGAGCCGATATTGGCGGAGCCACGCCTGATAGGGTTCCCAAACCGCACCGCCCCCGCCGATGAAAGGGTGTGCGGCCAGTTCTTCGCGGGTGTGCGGGATGCCGTGACGGTCGGCATAATCGCGGCTGCTGTAGAGAGTCCACGGATTGTCGGCGATGCGCCGCCCGACGAGGCCCGCGCCGGTCGGCTGCTTGCTGCTGCGAATTGCGATGTCCGCGGCACCGGTGGCGAGATCGCGCGGCTCGTCCGACGTGTCGAGATGGATATGGATCGCCGGATGCGCGGCGCGGAGGTCGCGCAGGATCGGCGGCAGGATCGTCACCGCGAAAATTTCCATCACCGTCACGCTGACAGTGCCGCCCGCATCGCGCGACCGCGCTCCCGCAGCGTCGCTGAACCGGTCGGCCGCGTCGCGAACGGCAATCGCGCTCGCCAGCATCGCTTCGCCTACCGGGGTCAGCGCATAGCCCGCCTGTCGCCGCTCGAACAGGTTGAGGCCGGTCGCTTCCTCGAGCGCCGCGATGCGCCGGGCGACGGTCGTCTGGCTGACACGCATCGATTGCGCCGCAGACAGCGTGCTGCCGGTTTCGGCAACGGCCAGAAAGGCCTTGAGGTCGTTCCAATCATACATGACGCCTTGTGCGACATAATGTGGGCGGCCTCATTCTGCAATTTTGCAGAATAGCCCGGCAACATCGTTGCTCCTTTCGCGCCTGGCCATGGATTATCTGCTTCTCCACCGGCTTCCTCCCCTCCTCAGCCGGACGATGGAGAAACAAGATGCAAAAGCTTCTGATCCTCGCCGCCCTCGCTGCCGTATCGATCGGCCAGCCTGCTTCGGCGCAAACCGCCCCTGCGAACCCGAGCGTCGCAGTGGCGCACAAAGATCTCGACCTCCGCACCGAAGCCGGCACCAAAGCGCTCGACCGCCGTATCTGGCGCGCCGTCGTCGAAGTGTGCGGAACTGCCCCCGATTTCGACATCGCGGGCAAGAATGACGTGCGGCAATGCCGCCGCGACACAAAGCGCGTCGCCTCGGCACAGGCCGATGTGGTGGTTGCCAGCGCATCGCGCGACCAACTGATCAAGGTCAGCTCGATCCGCAACTGATCGGCGGACCCAAGTTGCAGGGCCCGTCAAAGCCGGGGCCATGATTCGGGCACGATCATGGTCCCGGCTTGCTATTCCGATAACGAAATTTCGCCACGCCGGGCTTGAAACGGGGCCCCGCTCCTTTTTGTATATCGGCAGCTCTCGCCTGCAAGCGGGACCCCGGATCAAGTCCGGGGTGACGATGAAAGAGAGCCTATTCCCGGTCGCTTCAAATCGCCCCGGATCACCCTCCGCTCGTCGAACGCCACCGGGGCAGTGTCTTTTCAAGCTATCCCCAGGAAACTCGCGAGGACCAGATGAGGCGGACTAACTGAATGTGTCTGTCCGATGGTCATCGGGTAGCCAGTGCTTTTCATACCGATACTTGCGTTCCCAAAAGACGATGGCCGCACCAGCACCATATATAATGCCCGCGAAGAGAAAGCTTCCGCTGTTGTAGCCATATAGCAGCGTCGCGATCGTCCACGCCGTGAGCACGGTCGCAACCGCGCGCGGGACCGGCTTGAGCTTTCCGAAAGCAACGAAGCTGATAAGCCAAGACAAGATCAACATTACCAAGATGACGGAGAATATTACTGCTATTACTACCGTCAGTGTCATTTAACTTCCCAAGTTGCTATGATTCGCAAAAAGATATACATTTTAATTTCATTTTCGCAACATCATCGCAACTGCAATCGACCACCGCGTCAGCGCACATCTGCCGAAACATTACGTCCGTTCGTCAAACGCCATCCGGGCCCGTGCCACCTTTTCCAGATTGGCCTCCGCCCAGACCCATACGCCGCAAAAGGCTTCGCCCAGACTGTGGCCTAGGTCGGTCAGGCAATATTCGACCTTGGGCGGGACGACCGGGTGAACTGTCCGCACCAACAATCCGTCGCGCTCCATCTGGCGCAGCGTCTGCGTCAGCATCTTTTGGCTGATGCCCGGGACGCGGCGCGACAATTCGGTGAATCGGCAGGTTCCGTGATCCTCCAGCTCCTCAAGAACGAGTAGGGTCCATTTGTCGGCGACTCGGCCGATCAGTTCGTTGACGAGCGTTTCGACGCGCGGGTCGACCGGCGCATTGGGGTCGTAAGAGGTTTTTTCGGGCGTGGGCATGGCGGAAAATCCAAATCTCTCTTTTTGGTAACTATGGCACTTTTGGGTGCCTACTTTCTTTTGGAGAGTATGGGGATATCTAGGCCTTCTCACCACCCCCAAAGGAGGCAAATATGAAAACCACAGGCAACACCATCCTCGTCACCGGCGGGGGTTCGGGCATTGGGTTGGCGCTCGCGCAGCGTTGGCACGATGCGGGCAACACGGTCATCGTCACCGGGCGCAATGCCGCAAAGCTGGAGGCGACGATCGCGGGCCGGCCGAATATGACGGCGGTGTCGCTCGACGTCACCGATGCCGATGCGATCGCGGCCTTCGCGAAAGAGATCGTCGCGAAATTTCCGAGCCTCAACGTGCTGGTGAACAATGCCGGTATCATGAATGCCGAGGACGTAAGCGCGAAGCGCGACCTGACGCAGGCCGAAGCGACGGTCGTGACCAACATCCTCGGCCCGATCCGGCTGATCGATGCGCTGGTCGATCATCTGGCGGCGCAGGCGGACAGCGCGATTGTCAATGTGACATCAGGGCTCGCCTTTGTGCCCTTCCCCAAGGCGCCGACCTATTCGGCGACCAAGGCCGCGGTCCACAGCTATTCGGTCGCGCTGCGTATCCAGTTGGAAGGCAAGGTCGAAGTGATCGAACTGGCGCCGCCCGCCGTCCGCACCGACCTGACGCCGGGACAATCGACGCGCGAGGGTTATATGCCGCTCGATGAGTTCGCCGACGAGGTGATGGCGCTGTTTGCCGTAGAGCCGACGCCCGCGGAAATCCTGGTGCAGAATGTCCTGCCGCTGCGTAATGCCGAGGCGAGCGGGACGGTGCCGCAGGTGCTGGAACGGCTGAAGGCGTTGTAAGCTCAGACAATCCTCCCCGTGGCGAAGCCATGGGGAGGTGGCAGCGCGAAGCGCTGACGGAGGGGCTATAACGCGGCGTCGCGGCCCCTCCACCACGCCCTACGGGCGCGGTCCCCCTCCCCATCGCTGCGCGACAGGGAGGATCGATGCCGGAAGATTGCTCTTTTGCCCCTTCCCCACTATATGGCCGCGCATCATGCAGATTCCTGGCCATATCGACCCCGTCACGACGGGCACCGTTCCCTTGCGCGGCGGCAACCGCATCGACCTGGTCGGACTGACGCGCGACGCGATCGGCGGAGTGCTGGTCGAAGCGGGTCTGGACGCAAAGGCCGCGAAGCTGCGCGCCAAGCAGATCTGGCACTGGATCTATCACCGCGGCGTCACCGATTTCGAGGCGATGACCGATATCGCCAAGGCAATGCGGCCCTGGCTCACCGACCGCTTCATCATCGGCCGCCCGACGGTGCGCGAGGCGCAGGTATCGAACGACGGTACGCGCAAATGGCTGCTCGCTGCCGCCGACGGCCAGGAATATGAGATGGTTTTCATCCCCGACGCCGATCGGGGAACGCTGTGCGTGTCGAGCCAGGTCGGCTGCACGCTCAACTGCCGTTTCTGCCACACCGGGACGATGCGTCTCGTCCGCAACCTCGGCGCCGGCGAGATCGTCGGGCAGGTTCTGCTCGCGCGCGACGCGCTCGGCGAATGGCCCAAGGGAACGATGGCGGGCTTCGGCCCCGATCCCGAGGACGACGATGCCGACGACGAGGCTGGTCATTATACCGCCGACGGACGAATGCTTACCAACATCGTGATGATGGGCATGGGCGAGCCGCTCTATAATTTCGACGAGGTGAAGGGCGCGCTCAAGATCGTGATGGACGGCGACGGCTTGGCGCTGTCGAAGCGGCGTATCACGCTGTCGACCAGCGGCGTGGTGCCGATGATGGCGCGCGCGGGCGAAGAGATCGGCGTCAATCTAGCGGTGTCGCTCCACGCGGTGTCGAAGGAAATCCGCGACGAGATCGTCCCGCTCAATCGCAAATATGGCATCGAGGAATTGTTGCAGGCGTGCGCCGATTATCCCGGCGCGAACAACGCGCGGCGCATCACCTTCGAATATGTGATGCTCAAGGACAAGAATGACAGCGACGAGGATGCGCGCGAGCTCGTCCGGCTGATCAAGCAGTATAAGCTGCCCGCAAAGGTCAACCTGATCCCCTTCAACCCATGGCCCGGCGCCCCTTATGAATGTTCGACGCCCGAACGCGTGCGCGCGTTCAGCAGCCTGATTTTCAAGGCGGGGATTTCGGCACCGGTGCGCACCCCGCGCGGACGCGACATCATGGCCGCGTGCGGCCAGTTGAAGAGCGCGGCGACCAAGCCGACTCGTGCCGAGCTCGACCGGATAGCCGAAGAGAAGCAGGCCGCGCTGGGCTAGGCTGCCGGCAAAAGGCGCCTCCGCGCCGCCCTTCACCATAATAGCTGCGTTCAAAATGCACGGTTTTCCGGGCTATGCGGTCGCATACCTATTCTATACTGTGTGGTAAAAATAACACAGGTAAGAAAATTGTCACATTCTGAACGATCCGTTCATTGCAGCGACAGCCGCGAGCCCCATTTACGGGGTCGGTCGCGACCCAAAGGGCGTGACCCGATTAAAAGCAGAAGGAAAAAAACATGAAGAAATTCGCAGTTGCAGCCGCTCTCCTGACGGCCATCGTTGCAACCCCCGCACTCGCAGCACCGGGCGGCGAAGGCCGCGTGGAAGTCCGCGGCGGTCTGATCACCGGCAATGGCCAGGACGAAGCCACCCTCGGCGCCGCCGCCGGTTATGACTTCGACCTCGGCAGCTCGACCTTCCTCGGTGCCGAAATCGCGGGTGACAAGGTCCTCGTCGACGGCGCGAAGGTCCAGTTCTCGGCCGGCGGCCGCGCGGGCGCCAAGATCGGTGCGAACGGCAAGCTTTACGCCACCGGCGGCTACACCTTCGGCGACGTCGATGATCCGTACGTCGGCGCCGGCTACCAGCACAAGCTGGGCCAGAACCTCTATGCCAAGGGTGAATATCGTCACCAGTTCATCAACAACTTCGGCGACTTCGACACCTTCGTCGTCGGCGTCGGCTTCGCTTTCTGATCCTTTCGGAACAGCGAATGACAAAGAAGGGGCGGCCTGCGGGTCGCCCCTTTTCTTTTGGATTGCGGGTTTCGACCGGGAGCCGCCCTATCTTTCGTCGTCACTCCGGACTTGATCCGGGGTCCCGCTTGAGGTCGAAACCAGTGAGCGCCTTCAAAAAGCGGGATCCCGGGTCAAGCCCGGGATGACGGAAGTGAGTGACTGAACGTCCGCTGCCCATCCCAGAGCGGACAATTGCGCGGCGTCGACAATCATCTTCTTCCATTTCGGTCGCGCGCGCGCCACGGTGGGGCGATGACTGCCTTTGCCTATATCGGGGCCGCGCTGGCCGAAATCGCGGGTTGCTTCGCCTTCTGGGCTTGGCTCCGGCTCGGCAAGTCCATCTGGTGGATCGCGCCCGGCATGGCGGCGCTCGCGCTGTTCGCCTATCTGCTGACACTGGTCGATGCCGAGCATGCGGGGCGCACCTACGCGGCCTATGGCGGCGTCTATATCGTCTCGGCGCTCATGTGGCTGTGGGCGGTCGAAGGTGCGAAGCCCGACCGCTGGGACCTGATCGGCGCCGCCGTGTGCCTGGGCGGCGCGGCGATCATATTGTTCGGGCCGCGGGGGAGTTAGCCCGCGTTCGGCAGCGCCTGTTCGACCAGCGGCGCCAGTCCCTCGGCCACCACCGTCACCCCCTTGGCATTGGGATGCATATTGTCGCCGAGCATCAGCGCCTTGTCGGTGACGACATTGTCGAGGATGAAGGGATAGAAGCTTGCCGCATATTTCGACGCGAGTTCGGGGTAGATGGGGTTGAACTTCTTCGCATAGTCGCTGCCGAGATTCGGCGCGGCCAACATGCCGGTGAGCAACACCGGAATATCACGCTTCTTTAGCTCGGCGAGCATCGCGTCGAGATTGGCGCGCGTCTGGTCGGGACCGATGCCGCGCAGCATGTCGTTCCCGCCGAGGCCGAGCACGACGAGCGAGGGCTTTGTCTTTGCATTGTCGAGCACATAGGTCAGGCGCTGGCGCCCCGCGGCGGTCGTGTCGCCCGAGACACCCGCATTCTGCACGCGCGCGACGACGCCGTCGTCCGCAAGCGCGGCCTGCAATTGCGGCGCGAGGCCTTCCTTTGGGCCAAGCTGGTATCCCGCGTAGAGGCTGTCGCCGAACGCGATCACAAGCGGTGCGTCGGCGGGGATCACCGGCGCCGTTTTCGCCGCGACCTTGTCATTGGTCGAAGCCGACGGGTTTTCCGCCGATCCGCACGCGGCGAGCGGTTGGCAAAGCGCAATTGCGCAACCATATATCAACAAAGAGCGCCATCCGGCCGTTCTCATTTCAAAGGGTCCCTTCTTGACCGACGCGCCTCGACCTTCGCCAGACCTGGCGATCGCCGCCCATAATGTGACGCTGACGCTCGGAAGCGACAAGGCCCCTGTCGAAATTTTGCGCGGCGTCGATCTGGAAGTTCCCGCAGGCACCTCGGTCGCGCTGCTCGGACCGTCAGGGTCGGGCAAAAGCTCGCTGATGGCGGTGCTCGCGGGGCTCGAACGCGCCAACGGCGGCAGCATCAACGTCGCGGGGCTCGATTTCGCGACGATGGACGAGGATGATCTGGCGCGCGCGCGGCGCGGCCGCATAGGCATCGTGCTGCAGGCCTTTCACCTGCTCCCGACCATGACCGCTTTGGAAAATGTCGCCGTGCCGCTCGAACTCGCCGGGATTGCCGATCCGTTCGGCCGCGCCGCCGCCGAACTCGAAGCCGTCGGCCTGGGCCACCGCCTCACACATTATCCCGCGCAATTGTCGGGCGGCGAACAGCAGCGCGTTGCCATCGCGCGCGCAATGGCAAGTTCGCCCGCCATCATCTTTGCCGACGAGCCGACGGGCAATCTCGACACCGCGACGGGCCAGTCGATCATCGAACTGATCTTTGCGCGCCGCGCCGCGCTGGGCGCGACTTTGCTCATCATCACCCACGACCCCGAACTCGCCGAACATTGCGACCGCGTGGTCGTGATGCACGACGGGAAAATCGAAGAGCGGGCGGCGTGAGTTCTCCCCAGCGCCGTTCGCATCGAGCCCTTCGACTGCCCGCGGTACGCGCGCTCAGGGCTCGATGCGAACGGGTCTTGGAGGTTTTGCCCTGATGCTCCCGCTCGCTACACTCTGGCGGATCGCGCGCCGCGACCTTGCGACGCGTATCCGCGGCCTGCGCCTCCTCGCCGTCTGCCTGTTCCTTGGCGTCGCGACGCTCGCGGCGATCGGCAGCCTGACGCGCGGCATCACCTCCGAACTCGAAGTGCGCGGGCAGACGATCCTTGGCGGCGATGTCGAATTCAGCCTGCCGCAGCGCGAGGCCACTCCTCAAGAAATGGCCGGCTTTCGCCGCGTCGGCACGCCCTCGGCAACCGTGCGGCTGCGCGCGATGGCGAACGATCCCGACGGCGAGGCGCTGCTTTCCGAACTGAAAGCAGTCGACGGCGCCTATCCGCTCTATGGCACGATGCGGCTGGAAAGCGGCGCACGTAAGGGCCCACCACCGGCGGGCGGCATCTGGATCGGCAAGGACCTTGCCTCTCGCCTCGACCTTCAAGTCGGGGGTGACGTGAAGTTCGGCGAAAAGACATTCCGGATCGACGGCATCATCGCCGAAGAACCCGACCGCCTGGGCGAAGGCTTCACGCTTGGTCCCGTCGCGATGATCGGCCTTTCCGACCTGCCCGCGACGCAATTGATCCAGCCGGGCAGCCTTTACGAAAGCAAATATCGCGTCCGCCTGCCCGATAGCGCGAACCCCGAAGCGGTCGGCAAGGCGCTGACCGCCGAATTCCCCGATGCGGGATGGGACATCACTGACAGCAGCAACGGTGCGCCCGGCACGCGGCGCTTTATCGAGCGCATGGGCCAGTTTCTGTCGCTCGTCGGTCTCGCCGCACTGGTGATTGCCGGGATCGGCGTCGGCAATGGCGTCGCGAGCTATCTTGCGGGCAAGCGCCCCGGCCTTGCGACGCTGAAGGTGCTGGGCGCCGACAGCGGCACGGTGGCGCGCATTTACGGACTGCAGATTCTCGCGGTCGCGGCGGTGTCGATCATCGCCGGGCTGGTCGTCGGCGCACTTGCGCCCGCGATCATCGGCGCGATTGCGGGCGATGTGCTGCCGGTCAAGCCGGGCGTTGCCATCTATCCGCTGCCGCTTGCCGTCAGCGCCGCCTATGGCCTGCTGATCGCGATCGCCTTTGCCCTGCCCCCGCTTGCGGCGACGCGGCACGTTCCCGCCGCCGGGCTTTACCGCGCGACGGTGAGCGGCGCGGCGCGGATCGATCGGCAGACGGTCGTTGCCGTCGCGGCAGCGCTCGCGGCGATCATCGCGCTGGCGGTCGGCACCGCGCGCGAGCCGTTGTTCGCGCTCGGTTTCATCGGGGCGGCGATCGGACTGCTGCTCATTCTCGTCGGGCTTGGCTGGCTGGTGCGGCGCACCGCGAGCCGCCTGCCGCGGCCGAAACGCCCGCTGTTCCGCCTGGCGCTCGCGAACCTGCACCGCCCCGGCGCTGCGACCGGCGCGCTCGTCGTGGCGCTGGGGCTGGGGCTCACGCTCTTCGTGACGCTCGCGGCGATTCAGACGAGCATCACCGCCGAAATCCGGTCGACCGTGCCGCAGCGCGCGCCGAGCTTTTTCGTACTCGACGTGCCGCGTACCGAGACCGCGCGCTTTCGGACGATGGTGACGGGGGCCGACCCCAAGGCGGAGATCAACATGATTCCGGCGCTGCGCGGCAGCGTCACCGAATTTGCGGGCCAGCGCGTCGACGAGCTTGCCGAACTGCCGGAGGGCGCGTGGGTGCTGCGCGGCGACCGCGGGCTGACCTATAGCCCCGTGCTTCCGAACGGCAGCGAACTGGTCGGCGGCCAATGGTGGGCGGCCGATTACAAGGGCCCGCCGCTGGTCAGCGTCGAGCAGGAGGTGGCCACCTCGCTCGGGCTGAAACTGGGCGATACGCTGTCGGTCAATGTGCTTGGGGTCGAAGTGCAAGCGAAGGTCGCATCCTTCCGCACCGTCAATTGGGACAATTTCGGGCTGAACTATGTGCTCGTCTTCTCGCCCGGCACTTTCGACGCGGCGCCGCATAATATGGTCGCGACCGTGGCCGTTGGGCCCGAAGCCGAAACCGCCCTTTCGCGCAGCATCCCGCGCGCTTTCCCGTCGGCCTCACTGATCGCGGTGCGCGATGTCGTGTCGCAGGTGACGACGCTGCTGACGCAGATGAGCCAGGCGATCGCCGCGGCAGCGAGCATCGCGATCCTGGCCGGGATCGCGGTGCTGATCGGCGCGATTGCGGCGAGCCGCGAGCGGCGCGTTTACGATAGCGTGATCCTGAAGCTGCTGGGCGCGACGCGGGGTCAGATACTCGGCGCGCAGGGCATGGAATATGCGGTGCTCGCGGGCATTCTTGCGGTGCTGGCGCTGGGGCTGGGCCTTGCGGGCGCGTGGTATGTCGTGACGCAATTGTTCGATTTCGACTTCGCGCCCGACCCGCTGATCGTCGGCCTGACCCTGCTCGGCGGCGCAGGGCTGTCCTTTCTGATCGGGATTGCGGGAAGCTGGCCGCTCTTGTCGGCGAAACCCGCGCAGGCGCTGCGCAGCCTCTAGTTCAGCAGGCGGAGCAGCGCCGACAGGCCGGCGATACCGAGGACTACTGCAACGATGCCGCGCCACACCGGCACGGGCACGCGGCCGAACAGCCGCGTTCCGACATGGTCGCCGAGCGCCATCGGGACAAAGAGCAACAGCGACAGGATGAAGAGCTTCATCGTGGCGAGGCCGAGCCAGAGCGAGGCGAGCGTCCCGGCGATCGCGGTGGCGAAAAAGACGAGCATCATCGAGGCGCGCGCGACATCGGGCGTGATCCGCTGGCGCAGGTAAAAGGGCACGACCGGCGGCCCCGGCATTGCGGCAAAGCCCGTGAGAATGCCCGAGGCGATGCCGGTCAGGCCGATCGACATCCGCCCCGGCTTATGGCCATCGGGATGCTGCGGCATCAGGATCAGCAGGAAGGCGGCGATAGCGATGATCGCGATCAGCAAGCGGGCGATGTCAGGCGTCACGGCCTTCAGCGCAAGCATGCCTAGCGGCGTCGCGAGCATCGCGAGCACGCCGATCGGGAATGCGGTGCGGCGGTCGGCACCGGCGGCGATGCGCTGAAAACCGACCGGGCCGATCAGCAATTGCAGCAGGATGCCCAGCACCACCGCCTCGCCCGGCGGCATGATCAGCCCGAGCAAGGGCACGAGGATGATCGCCATGCCGAAACCGGTGAGGCCGCGCACGAAGGCGGCGCCGAACGTCATCGCTGCGGCGCCGGCGAAGGTCCATGGGGCGAGTCCGGCGAGATGCGCAAGATCGGTCACTTCGCGGCGGCCTTGGGCCCCAGCGTGACGAGCCAAGCGTCCGGCGGGGTGTTGAAACGGAGCGGCAACAGGCTGGTGCCAAGTCCGGCGCCGACGAAGACGCGCTGGCCCTTGTCGTCGATATCGCCGCACGCGAAGCGGTCGCCGTAGCGCGAAACATAGGTCAAGGCGCCGATGAAGGGGAAGCGAATCTGGCCGCAGTGCGTGTGGCCCGCGAAGACCGCGGCGACGGGGCGTGGCAGGTCGGGAACGATGTCAGGACTGTGCGTCAGCAGCAGCGGCACGCCGGCGCCGAGCCGGTCCATCGCCGCGAAGGTGGCGGGTACATCGTCATGCCCCGAATAATCATCGTCGACTCCGCCGACGACCAGCGGTCCGATCTTGACGGCTTCATTCTGTAGCACGCGAATGCCGAGCTTTTCGAGTTCGCCGCGCAGCGCGTCGGGCTTGAACCAATGATCGTGATTGCCCGGCGCGACGACGACGCCCAATGGCGCGCGAAGGCCGCCAAGCGGTGCCACCACCTCGGCAGGCGTGTAAATATGCGTGGCGCCGCGCCTTTCGCTGACGAGGTCGCCCGCGATCAGGACCAGATCTGGCTTCAGCCGGTTGAGTTCGCCGACGATCCGCGCCAGCCGCGCGGGCGGCATGTCGGGGCCGGCGACATGCGTGTCAGAGAGCAACAGGATCCTGACTGGTCCCTGCCCCTTTGGCCAGTCGCCCACTTCGACGCTTGCGCTGCGGATCAGCGGATCGCGCGTCGCGTTCCAATAGCCCTTGGCGAGAAGCGCCGCGCCGACGAACGCCAGCAGCAACAGCCAGCGCAGCCATCGGCGCGGACGACGCTTCTCGGGCGCGATCAACTGCGCAGGTCGGGCGGGGTCGCCTCACCCTTCAGCATCGCGATCGCTTCGGCGAGCGGCATGATGCGCTGGCCGTCCTGACCGAGGGTGCGGATCGCGACGGTGCCTTCCTCCGCTTCGCGATTGCCGACCACCAGCAGATAGGGAACCTTGGCGAGGCTGTGTTCGCGGACCTTATAGTTGATCTTCTCGTTGCGGACGTCGATGTCGGTGCGGATGCCCGCCGCCGTGAGCTGGGCGACCGCGTCCTTGGCATATTCGTCGGCGTCGCTGACGATCGTCGCGACGACGGCCTGCACCGGCGCGAGCCAGGTCGGGAAGCGGCCGGCGAAATGTTCGATCAATATGCCGATGAAACGCTCATAGGTGCCGAGGATCGCGCGGTGGAGCATTACCGGGCGATGGCGCTCGCCATCCTCACCGATATAGCTCGCATCGAGACGCTCGGGCATCACGCGGTCGGACTGGATCGTTCCGCACTGCCAGGTCCGGCCGATCGCGTCGGTCAGGTGGAATTCGAGCTTGGGCGCATAAAAGGCACCCTCGCCCGGCAGTTCTTCCCAGCCATAATCGTCATTCGCCATGCCCGCGCGCGCGACGGCTTCGCGCAGTTCCGCCTCGGCCTTGTCCCACATTTCCTCGGTGCCGAAGCGCTTTTCGGGGCGCAGCGCGAGCTTCACCGCATATTTTTCGAAGCCGAGTTCGCGATAGACGCGGTCAAGGAGTTGGCAGAAGGCGCGCACTTCCTCGACGATCTGATCTTCGCGGCAGAAGATATGGCCGTCGTCCTGCGTGAACTGGCGCACGCGCATGATGCCATGCAGCGCGCCATGCGGCTCGTTGCGGTGGCAGCAGCCCATTTCGGCCATGCGCAGCGGAAGGTCGCGATACGACTTCATCCCCTGACGGAAGATCAGGACGTGCGCGGGGCAGTTCATCGGCTTGAGCGCCATCCATTCGGCGCCGTCGGAGACGATCGGACCTTCGTCCTCGATGTTCGGGACTTCGTCGGGGATGACGAACATATTCTCGCGATATTTGCCCCAGTGGCCCGACTGCTCCCACTGCTTGGCGTCCATCACCTGCGGGGTCTTGACCTCCTGATAGCCCGAGCCGTCGATCGCGCGGCGCATGTAGGCCTCAAGCTCGCGATAGATGCGATAGCCCTTGGGGTGCCAGAAGACGCTGCCATGCGCCTCTTCCTGCAGGTGGAACAGGTCCATCTCGCGGCCGATCTTGCGATGGTCGCGCTTTGCGGCCTCTTCCAGCCGGACGAGATGCTCGGCGAGCTGCTTCTTGTTGAGCCAACCGGTGCCATAGATGCGGCTCAATTGCGCATTCTTCTGATCGCCGCGCCAATAGGCGCCCGACACGCGCGTCAGCTTGAACGCGGCGGGGTCGAGCTTGCCCGTCGAGGCGAGGTGCGGGCCGCGGCACATGTCCATCCAGCCGTCGCCGCTGCGATAAACAGTCAGTTCCTCGCCCTGCGGCAGCTCGGCCGCCCATTCGGCCTTGAAGCTCTCACCCTCGGCGGCCCATTTGGCGATCAGCTTGTCGCGCTCCCAAACCTCGCGCGTCAGCGGCAGGTCGGCGGCGATGATCTTGCGCATCTCCTCCTCGATCAGCGGCAGTTCGTCGTCGCGGAACGGGCCATGCTCGGCGGTCGGCGCGAAGTCATAATAAAAGCCGTCGCCCGTCGACGGGCCGAAGGTGATCTGCGTCCCTGGAAACAGGTTCTGCACCGCCTCGGCCAGCACATGCGCGTAGTCGTGGCGAAAGAGTTCGAGCGCATCGGCCTCGTCGCGGCTCGTCACCAGCGACAGGTTCGTGTCTTCGTCCAGCGGGCGCATGATGTCGCGCAGTTCACCGTCGATTTTCGCGGCGAGCGCGGCCTTGGCAAGGCCGGGGCCGATGTCGGCCGCGATCTGCAGCGCGGTAGTCCCGCGCACGACTTCACGGGCAGAGCCATCGGGAAGGGTGACGCGGATCATGTCGGACATCGAAAAACGGGCCTTTCTTGCGCAAAAGTGCGGGCGCCCCTTTGCCAGTCATGCTGCGCCGCCGCAAGGGGTGCGACGTTCGGGCAAGGTTTGTGTTCGGGGGCGTTGCCCGTCATAAATAGGGCGCCCTTGATGGAGTTGCCAGCATGACCGATCCGACCCACAGCATCGTGGCGATTTTGCCGTGCAGCAATCTCGATGCGAGCACAGCCTTTTACGAAAGACTCGGCCTGTCGGTCGTCAGCGATTACGGCACCTATCGCCTGCTCGACGACGGCAAGGGATGGCAGCTTCACCTGACCAATGAATCGGGACCGACCTGGCCGGAACGCAATCAGAATCCGTTTGGCCTCTACCTTTACACCGACAGCGTTGCCGAGCTTGCGGAGGTCGTCGGCGACGCGATCCTCGGCCCCATAAAAACGCCGACGCACAAGCCGTGGGGAATGTATGAATTCGCGCTTTCCGACCCCGACGAGACGCTGGTGCGCATCGGCTGGCCGAGCCGATTGATCGAGTGATCAGCCGCGCCGGCCTTGCGGGACTCGCCGGCCGCCGCTAGGGCGACGACAGCCGAAAAGGAGCCACCCCCATGTTCAATCGCCTGTTCGTCGACCATCCGAAGAGCGTCGATGAAAATTACATCGAACATTTCGGCGTCGCGTCGAAATTTGGCGTCACGATGATCTATGGCGGCCTCTGCGCGCTCGTCCATGCGGTCGTTCCCGGCTGGTGCATCACGACCGGCAGCGACACGATCCAGCGGCTCAACCATATCATGGTCGAAAAGCGGCGCGCCAAGGGGCAGGCCGTCATGCAGATGAGCACGATCGACTGGGTCATCTGATCCGCGTGCGCCCTACTGGTACGCCTGAATCCCGCTCGCATCGAGCGAAGTCGAGATGCCCCTCGGCCTCGCGCTATCCCGATGGGTGTCTCGACTTCGCTCGACACGAACGGAATTAGAGAATGGGCGACCCTACCGTACCCAGCTATCTCGACCGTTCGGGCCGCCCGCGGCTCGCCTATCGCCATACGCCGGGTGCCGGCCCGACGATCGTCTTCCTGCCCGGCTATATGTCGGACATGGCGGGCGGCAAGGCGACCGCATTGTTCGACTGGGCGGCGGCCGAGGGCCATGCCTGCCTGCTGCTCGATTACGCCGGCTGCGGATTGTCGGACGGCCTTTTCGCCGACCAGACCCTGCTCGACTGGCGCGGCGATGTGCTCGACCTGATCGATGCGAAGGCCGAGGGACCCGTGATCATCGTCGGATCGTCAATGGGCGGGTGGCTGATGCTGCTGACCGCATTGGCGCTTGTTCAGCGCGACGGGCCGGGCCGGGTTGCGGGGCTCGTCGGGATCGCCGCGGCGCCCGACTTTACCGACTGGGGTTTCAGCGATGCCGAGAAGGCGATCATCCTCGCCGAGGGCGCGCTGGTCGAGGAAACGCCGTACAGCGACCAACCCTATGTGACGACGCGCGGCTTTTTCCAGTCGGGCGAGGCGAACCGGCTGCTAGCGGCCGAAATCCCCCTCGCCTGCCCTGTTCGCCTGCTCCACGGCGAAGAGGATGGCGACGTACCACCCGATATCAGCCTGCGCCTGTCGGCGGCGCTTGCGAGCGCGGATGTGCAGGTGACGCTGGTCAAGGGTGGCGACCACCGCCTGTCGCGCGACACCGATATCGCGCTGCTTATCGACACCGTCGCGCGGCTCGCGACCAACTAGAGGATCATCATGGCCCGCAGCGATTTCAAATTCAGCGTCAAAAAGCGTGTCCGCTATGCCGAGATCGACGCGCAGGCCGTGGTTTTCAACAGCCGTTACCTCGAATATTTCGATATCGGCATCACCGAATATTGGCGCGCGGCGGGGGTTTATGATCGCTGGCCCGCAAATGACAGCCCCGAATTCCACGTCGCGCGTGCCGAGGTCGATTATAAGGTGCCGATCCTGCTCGACGAGGAAATCGACATTTGCGTGCGCTGCTCGCGCGTCGGCCGCAGTTCGATGACCTTCCTGTTCGAACTGCACGGCGCCGGAAAGGACGATCTGCGCGCGACGGGGCTGGAAGTCAGCGTCCATGTCGAAGAGGCACAGGGTGCAACCGCCCCGGTGCCCGATGCATTCGTATCCCTGTTCGAAGCGTTTGAAGATCGCCCCCTTCGCGCCTAATATGGGCGGATGACCAAATATCTTCACACGATGATCCGCGTATCGGATCCCGACGCCACGGTCGATTTCTTCAAGCTGATCGGGCTGGAGGAAACGCGCCGTTTCGACAGCGAACAAGGCCGGTTCACGCTAATCTTTCTCGCCGCCCCCGGACAGGGCGACATGGCCGAGGTCGAGCTGACCTATAACTGGCCGCCCGCCGACGGCAGCGCGCCCGAGGAATATTCGGGCGGGCGCAATTTCGGTCATCTCGCGTATCGCGTCGACGATATCTATGCGACCTGCCAGCGGCTGATGGACGCCGGAGTGACGATCAATCGCCCGCCGCGCGACGGCCATATGGCGTTCGTGCGCTCGCCCGACGGCATTTCGGTCGAACTGCTGCAGGAAGGCCATCTGCCGCCGCAGGAACCCTGGGCGTCGATGCCCAACACCGGCGCCTGGTAGGAGCGGCGCGATGCCGGGCCTGTTGATCAATATCGACGTGCCCGACCTCGCCGCTGGCGAGCATTTCTATATAAATGCGCTGGGGCTGACCGCGGCCCGGCGGTTCGACGATGATATCGTCGAACTGACCGGGTGCGAGGTGCCCATCTATCTGATCGCCAAGCCCGCCGGGTCGACGATCGGCCCCCGTGGCGGCGATTTCCGCCGCTACAACCGGCATTGGACGCCGGTGCATCCTGACTTTTCGGTCGCCAGCCTCGACGACGCGGCCCAGCGAGCTCTTGCCGCAGGCGCGGTGCAGGAAGGCGAGACATTGGATCTTCCCTATGGCAGACAGGCGATGTTCGCCGATCCTTTCGGCAACGGATTCTGCCTGATCGAGTTCAACGAGCGGGGATATGACGCCCTTCTGGGCTGAGCAGGCAGACCAAGGCCCCGGCGCCGCCGCTCCGTCTTGAAGGGGCGAGACGCTGGAAAGGAGATATCATGGCTGCGCTGGACATCGTCCGAATTCCCGTCCTCAGCGACAATTATGTCTGGCTGGTCCATGACCCTGAAAGCGGTGCGACGATGGTCGTCGACCCCGCCGTCGCCGAGCCGGTACTTGCGGCAGCGGCGGAACGCGGCTGGACGATTACCGATATCTGGAACACTCACTGGCATCCCGATCACACCGGCGGCAACGCGGCGATCAAGGAAGCGACTGGCTGCACGATCACCGGCCCCGCCGCCGAATATGCCCGCATCCCGACGCTCGACGTGCAGGTAAAGGGCGGCGACAAGGTGCGACTGGGCGAACATGTCGCCGACGTCTGGGATGTACCCGCGCATACCGCCGGCCATATCGCCTATCATTTCACGCACGATGCCGCGATCTTCGTCGGCGACACGATGTTCGCGATGGGCTGTGGCCGCCTGTTCGAGGGCACCGCCGAACAGATGTTCGCCAATATGCAGAAACTCGGCACGCTCGACGATGCGACGCGCGTTTACTGCGCGCACGAATATACGCTGTCGAACGCACGCTTTGCGGTGACGGTCGAGCCCGACAATGTCGCGCTGGCCGAACGGCTCGCCGCGGTCGAGTCCGCGCGCGCCGCCGGCGAGGCCACGGTGCCGACGAGCATCGGCGAGGAGCGCGCGACCAACCCCTTTCTCCGCGCGCCGAGCGCGGCCGAACTCGGCCGTATCCGCGCGCTCAAGGATGCGGCATGATGCCGCTTCAGCACCTATTCATCCGCAAAGGCTATTATGGCCGATCTCAAGGAGCATATTCATGGCGAAGCTGAACCTGATGGCTGCCGCGCTGTTGACTGCGGCAGCGCCGCTGGTCGCAAGCTGCGCGCCCGCCGGTTCGGGCGAGCCCGGTGCCGCCGCGCTGACCCCCAAACAGGCGGAGCGGCTCGACAAGCAGCTCGCGGGCAAGGTTCCGGGGCCGCCCGTCCGCTGCCTTCCCAATTATCGAAGTAATGATACCATTCGCGTGTCGGATAGCATCTTGCTCTATCGTTCCAGCGGTAATCTGGTATACAGGAATGACTTGAAGAGTAGTTGTCCGGGTCTTGCGCGGGACAGCGACATCATGGTGGTACGCCAGTTCGGGTCGTCGACCTGCGAAGGCGATTTCTTCCACCTGGTCGACCGGTCGAGCGGAATCCGCGGCCCTACTTGTGTTTTTGGTGAATTCGTCCCCTATCGCAAACCGGCGGGGGACAAAGGCTGAGCCAAGGTTCAGTCGCAGGCGGGGACCGGTTTGCGCCGAGCTCTTCGGGTCGCAACCCCGCCTGCTTATGTTCTCTTCCCCCTTGATGGGGGAAGGATATGCAGCCTTGTCGCGGAGCGATTAGGCGGAGTTGGATGGGGGTGATGGTGCGTCATCGCTCCGCCGGTTCAGGCCGAGACCGCACCCCTACCGCTGCGACTAGCCAGCACGCTGGCAAGTCTCGCTGCCTCCCTCATCAAGGGGGAGGAGTTAAGCCTTGTATAGCGCCGCGATCCTGTCTTCGTAGACCTGCTTCAGGATATGGCGCCTGATTTTCATCGAGGGCGTCATCTGCTCATTCTCGATCGTAAAGGCTTCGTCGGCGAAGTCGAACTTGCGCACCTTTTCGATCACCGAGAGCTGGCCGTTGACGCGGTCGACCGCGGCGCGGATCGCGCCGCGGAATTTCTCATGCTCGCGTAGCCGCTCGAGATCCTTGGGCAAGCCTTCCGCCTCGGCCCATTCGGCCATCCATTCGGGATCGGGGACAAGAATGGCGACGATATGCGGGCGCTTGTCGCCATAGACCATCGCCTGCAGGATTTCAGGCTGGAGCGTCAGCATGCCCTCGACCCGCTGCGGCGAGACATTGTCGCCCTTGTCGTTGACGATCAGGTCCTTCTTGCGGTCGGTGATGACGATGCGGCCCTTGTCGTCGATATGGCCGATGTCGCCCGTGTGGAGCCAGCCATCGACGAGCACACGCTCGGTCTCGGCCTTGTTGCGCCAATAGCCCTTCATCACCAGCTCGCCGCGCACAAGGATTTCGCCGTCGTCGGCGATGCGCACCTCCGTGTTCATCAGCGGCGGGCCGACAGTATCCATCTTGATCCCGGCGCTCGGGCGATTGCAGCTGATCACCGGCCCCGCCTCGGTCTGCCCATAGCCTTGCAACAGCGTCAGCCCGATCGAGTGGAAGAACACCCCGATTTCGGGGTTCAACGGCGCGCCGCCCGACACCAGCGCCTTCATCCGGCCGCCGAAACGCTTGCCGATCTTGGGCCGGAACAATTTGTCTAGGATAAGGTCGACCGGACGGTCGAGCACGCCCATGCGCCGCTCATAATCCTTTTCGCCGACGCGCAGCGCCTGACGCAGCATCCAGTTCGCAAGTTTGCCCTGTTTCTCAACCGACTTGATCATGCGCGCACGGATCACCTCGAACAGGCGCGGGACAACGACCATGATCGTCGGGCGCGTCTCCTCGATGTTCGAGACGAGCTTTTCCAGCCCTTCGCTATAATAGATTTGCGCGCCGACCATGATCGGCAGGAACTGGCCGCCCGAATGCTCATAGGCGTGGCTGAGCGGCAGGAACGACAGGAACACTTCCTCGTCGCCGATACCAAAGTCGTTGACGAGCACTTCGGCCGCACCCGCTGCATTGTGCAGGATTGCGCCATGATGCTGCATCACCCCGCGCGGCGCGCCTCCGGTGCCGCTGGTGTAGATAAGGCAGGCGGTATCCTCGCGCTTCATTGCGAGCCCACGCGCTTTCGTTTCCTCAAGCCATGCCTCGCCCCCCTGCACGAGCGGTTCCCAATCATAGACCGCAACCTCGCCCTGCTGGCCGACGCGCAGGCTTTCCATGCTGATCACGATATGCGCCTCGGAACGCATCACCGCGGGCATCAGCGTGCGCGCAAGCTTGGCAGTCGAGACGATCACCGCCTTCGCGCCGCTATTGTCGAGGATGTGCTGATGGTCGCGTTCGGTGTTGGTCGTATAGGTGGGCACGGTGATGCAACCCGCCGCCATGATGCCCATGTCGGCGATGCACCATTCGGGCCGGTTCTCGCTGACCAGCACCACCCGGTCGCCTTCCTTGAGGCCAAGTTCGCGCAGGCTGTGCGCAAGCGCGGACACTTGATTGGCGACTTGCCGCCAGCTCAGCGGCTGCCAAGAGCGATCGGCCTTGCGCCACAGGAAAGGATCTTCGCCGCCGCGCCCCGCACGGTCGAAGAACATCGCGACCAGACTCGGAAAATGGTCGAGATGGGGATTTACGAGCTTCATTCTGCCTCTCTCCAGGGAGATTTGGTGTGTTGTTCTGTTATCGTTGGTTCAATTCTGCGCCGGTGCGCCGTCGATCGACGAACTGCCGGGGCCGCGCGGATCGGCCGCGCCGCGCCAGCCGTCGGCGGTGCGTTCGACAGCGTTGAGCTTCGAGCCGAGGCTCGTCGCGGTGAAGCTGTAACCGAAAGGTTTCATCTTCGAGGCGATCGCCTTGCCCGCCTCGTTATTCTCGATCAGCACGCCTTGCTGACCGAAGAACAGGTTCGGAAGCTCCATCGCCTGCTTGGCGTCGAGGCCCCAGTCGAGCACGCCGACCAGCACCTTCGTCACATGCATGATGATGCGCTTGCCGCCCGCCGACCCGACTGCGAGCACGACCTTGCCGTCGGGGCCGTAAACGACGGTCGGCGACATCGAGGACAAGGGACGCTTGCCCGCTTCGACGCGGTTCGCGGTGGGCACCCCGCCCTCGGTCGGGGCGAGGTCGAAGTCGGTGAGTTCGTTATTGAGGAAATAGCCGTTCGCCATCAATTGGCTGCCGAAGATGCTTTCGATCGTCGATGTCATCGAGACGAGGTTGCCGTCCTTGTCGGCGGTGACGAAATGCGTCGTCCCCTGTTCCTGCACCGGCGGCGCGGCGGCGCGCGGCTTCGCGCCCGGCGGCGTGCCGGGTTCATATTTGCCCGCGGCGCCATAAGGCGAAATCAACTGGCGGCGCTCGGCAAGATAGGATTTGTCGAGCAGGCCTTTCACCGGAACATCGACGAAATCACCGTCGCCGAGATAGGCCGAGCGATCGGCGTAGGCGAGCTGCATCGCTTCGGAAAGCAGGTGCCAGCTCATCGGATTATCCTTGCCCATCGTCTTCATATCCCAGCCCTCGATCATGCCGAGAATGCCGAAAACGGTGGTCGCGCCCGACGATGGCGGGCCCATGCCGCAGACTTTGTAGACGCGGTAGGTGGTGCAAACCGCGGGGCGCTCCTTCGCCTTATAGGCGGCGATATCCTTGACCGTGAGCTGCGTCGGGTGGCGCGGCGCATTGGCGACCGCGTCGCTGATCGCCTTGGCATTGGCACCCGAATAAAAGGCCTCAGGACCGCGCGCCGCTATATCGCGGAGCAGCTTGGCATAAGCTGGGTTCCTGATGCGCGTGCCGACAGGGGCGGGCTTGCCGTCGACATAATAGATCGCCTTCGGAGCGGGAAACTCCTTCCACATCGGCTCGAACTGGACGAGCCAGGTGTTGAGCGCGGGGGTGACGATAAAGCCTTCTTCGGCAAGCTTGATCGCGGGCTGGAACAGCGCCTTCCATTCAAGCTTGCCCCATTTCTTGTGCGCCATTTCCATCAGGCGCACATTGCCGGGCACACCCACCGACAGGCCGCCGGGAATGACATCCATATAGCCGCGCGCCTTGCCGTCGGGGCCGAGGAAACGTTCGGGCTTGGCCGCTGCGGGCGCCATTTCGCGCCCGTCGATCGTCGAGATGCTGCCGTCCTTGGCATTGTGGTGGACCATGAAGCCGCCGCCGCCAATACCGCTAGACTGCGGCTCAACCAGCGTCAGCACCGCGACCATCGCGATCGCGGCGTCGGCGGCGGTCCCGCCCTGATGCAGAATCTCGCGCCCTGCCTCGGTCGCACGCGGATCGGCGGACGAGGTGACGCCCTGCGCAAGCGCGGGCGAAGAGACGGTGACGGAAAGAAGGGCGGCGAGAGGGAGGAATCTTTTCAACATGCGCGCGACATTGGCGCGCGCCTCCGGTCAAGGCAACCCCACACCACCTCCTCCCCCTTGATGGGGGAGGCAGCGAGACTTTCGAACTTGTTCGCTAGTCGCAGCGGTAGGGGTGTGCTTTCGGCCTGAAGCCGCCGCGCAATGGCGCACCATCACCCCCATCCAACTTAGCCTAGCCGCTCTGCGGCAAGGCTGCGTATCCTTCCCCCATCAAGGGGGAAGGTTCAGGCCGCGCCCGTCCCCACAGCGTCCGACACACGCACAAAACCATCGCGCTCCGCGAACTTCTCCAGTCCATGCGCGATCCGCGCCGCGAGGCCTGGGCCCTTGTAGACCATCGCCGAATAAATCTGCACCAGAGTGGCGCCCGCCCGGATCCGGTCCCAAGCCTGCTCGGCCGATGAGATACCGCCCGCGGCGACGAGCGGGAGCTTGCCGCCGCTCGCGGTGCGGAAATCTTTCACCCGTTGCAGCGCCAGTTCGGCGAGCGGAGCACCCGAAAGGCCGCCGGCTTCTTCCGCGTGGCGCGACGCGAGCGCGGGACGCACGATCGTGGTGTTCGAGACGATGACCGCGGCAAGCCCCTTGTCGAACGCAACAGCCACGATGTCGTCGATATCGGCGGGCTCCAGGTCGGGCGCGACCTTGAGGAATATGGGCTTGCCTGCGCCGGCAGGCTGTGCCGCCGCGACGCCGTCCAGCAGCGCCTCCAGCGCGCCCTTGTCCTGCAACGCGCGCAATCCGGGCGTGTTCGGCGAGCTGATATTGACGGTCAGATAGTCGGCGAGCGGGGCCATCGCGGTGGTACCCTTGGCATAGTCGGCGATGCGGTCGGCGCTATCCTTGTTCGCGCCGATATTGATGCCCAGCGGCACGGGCAGGCCATAGCGGCGCAGGCACGCGATGCGTTCGGCCGCCTTCTCCTGCCCGCCATTGTTGAACCCCATACGGTTGATCACCGCGCGATCCTCGACCAGGCGGAACAGCCGCGGCCGCGGGTTGCCGTCCTGCGGCAGCGGGGTCAGCGTGCCGACCTCGACAAAGCCAAAGCCGAAATGCGGCATGACATGCGCGACGCGCGCATCCTTGTCGAAACCCGGCGCAAGGCCGACCGGGTTCGGGAAATGCAGCCCCGCCAGCTCGGTCGCGAGCGCCGGGCTGGTCAGCGCATGGCGCGCGCGCGGCAGCGGCTGGAGCGCGCTGAGCGTAAGGTTATGCGCCGCCTCGCCATCGGTGGCGTGGACGACCGGACGGACGAGCGCATAAGCGCTATCGGTGAGCGAGGCGAAGAGCGACATGGCCCCGCCATTGCGCGCGCGAGGACGCTATGGCAAGCCCCGTCCGCATCGGAAAAACCGGGAGAAATTCGTGTCGCACCTCAAGATTATCGCTCGCCTGTCCACCGGCCTCGTGCTGCTCGCCGTGGCGGGATGTGCCCCGGCCGCGGTGCAGAAAGCGCCGGCACCCGTCGCTGCTGCACCCGAAGCCGCGCCGGCGGGCGCGAACCTTGCGCAATTCTTTGAAAATTATGACGCAGCGCAACTCTCGCTTTCACCCGAAGCCAAGGCGCGGCGCGGGATTCGTGATGGCGACTATGGCAAATGGAACGATGTCTCCGACGAAACCGCGGTCGCGAACCACAAGCTTCAGCAAGCGACGGCGGCCGCGATGCGCGCAAGCTTCGATCCGGCCCGACTGACCGCCGACGAAGCGCTGTCGTTCGAACTGTTCAACACGCAGGCCGCGCGGGCCGACCGCCTGTTTCCGTTCCGCGACCATGGCTATATCTTTGACCAGATGAACGGCGCGCAGAGCCAGATGCCCGCCTTCCTCATCAACATCCACCGCATCGCCAGCGCCGCCGAAGCCGAAGCTTATATCGAGCGCATCCGCGGGCTGGGCCCCATACTCGATGCGCTGTCGGCGCAGTCCGCCGAACGCGCGAAAAAGGGCATCCAGCCGCCGAAGTGGGTCTATGCGTACCTCATCTCCGACATCGGCAATCTGCAGAAGCCCGACAATGCGGTGGTCGAAGACATCGTCGCGAAGGTCGGCAAACTCGATATCGAAGCCGCCGAGAAAGCGCGGCTGGTCGCGGCGGCAAAAACGGCGTGGGCCGAAAGCGCCGGCCCCGCCTATGACCGTCTGCTCGCCGAAATGAAGCGCCAGCAGGCGAGCGCGCCGACGCAAGATGGCGTGTGGCGGCTGCCCGACGGCAAGGCCTATTATGAGGCGCTCCTCGCCAACTACACGACGACCGACATGACGGCGGCGCAGATCCACGACCTCGGCCTCGCCGAAGTCGCGCGCATCCATGGCGAGATGAAGGCGATCATGACGAAGGTCGGATTCAAGGGCACGCTGCAGCAATTCTTCGCGCACCTGCGCACCAGCCCGCAATATTTCTATACGACCCGCGAAGCCTATCTCGCCGACGTCGATGCCAAGGTGAAGGCGATGGAAGCACGCCTGCCCGCCTTCTTCAACACGCTGCCCAAGGCGCATTTGCAGGTGAAGGCGGTCGAGGCATTCCGCGAGAAATCGGCGGGCAAGGCCTTTTACTCCTCACCGTCGCCCGACGGGTCGCGTCCGGGCATCTATTATGTGAATCTTTTCGACCTCAAGGATATGTCGAAGACCGAGCTTGAGGCGCTGGCCTATCATGAGGGCGTTCCCGGACATCATTTGCAGCGCGCGGTACAAACCGAACTCACCGGCCTGCCCGCCTTCCGCCGCTTCGGCGGCTTCACCGCCTACACCGAAGGCTGGGGCCTCTATACCGAGGAACTCGGCAAGGACATGGGCTTCTATACCGATCCCTATAGCGATTTTGGCCGGCTCGGCATGGAGCTGTGGCGCGCGTGCCGGCTCGTCGTCGACACGGGCATCCACGACAAGCGCTGGAGCCGCGAGCAGGCGATCAAATATCTGAAGGACAATACGCCCAACCCCGACGGCGACATCGAAAAGGCGATCGAGCGCTATATCGTCTATCCGGGGCAGGCGACCGCCTATCTGATCGGCAAGCTCAAGATCATGGAACTGCGCGGCCGCGCGCAGGCGGCGCTCGGCGACAAGTTCGACTTCCGTACCTTCCACGACGTCGTGCTGGAATCGGGTCCGGTACCGCTCGATGTCCTCGAACGGCGGGTCGATATGTGGATCGCCGCGCAGAAGGGTTAAGTAAATTGACGATTGGCGCTTGACGCGCGGGGACGAAACGCAAATGATTTGATCCAGAAAAAATAAGGCAACCGGGTCACGGGAGCCAGAGGTCTGGGTCTGATGTCGGATATTTCTTCCTCGCTCGTGGGCGTGGACGGCAGTGCGCCGTTCGAATTGCACTATTTCCCGCCAGATCCCGATCTGGCGGAAATGGTGTCGAGCTTCTATTTCGCGCGGCTGAACCTTCCACGGTTCGACGAATATGAGCGGGCGGACCGCCCGCAGTTCCGTTTCGTGACCAATGCCGACGGCGAATATGTCTTTGAGGACGGCTATCGCGCGACCGTCTGCCGCGCCAACATCATCGGGCCGACAAGTGCGCGCGTCCGCGCGATCAGCAATTGCCCGGCGCAATTGTTCGGATTCGGCATGTTGCCCGGGGGCTGGGCGGCGCTGATGGGCGACGATGCCGACAAGCTGACCGACCGTGCGATGGACGCCGCCGACCTGTTCGGCCCGTGGATCGACGAGGTCGCGGCGGCGCTGGAAAATGCCAAGACGGTCGAGGAAAAGCTCGTCATCGGCAATAATTTCGCGCGCGAAGTGCTGACCCGCAACGAACAGCCGCCGATGTGGTTCATCCGCACCGTCGACGGCTGGCTGACCGCATCGCCCTCGCCGCAGGTTCCCGAACTCGTCGAGGCGACCGGCATGTCGATCCGCTCGGTCGAGCGCATGACGAAGCTTTATTACGGGCTGTCGCCGCGAATGCTCGCGCGCAAATATCGCGCGGTCCGCGCCGCCTCGGCGCTCGCCCGCGGCGAAGGGCTCGACTCCGCGCAGCTCGGCGATGCCTTTTACGACCAGTCGCACCTGATCCGCGAGATAAAGCGCTTTGCCGGCGCGACCCCCGGCCAGCTCGGCAAACCGACCAGCTATACCGAGGCGACGACGAAGGGCCGCAAACAACTCGCGGGCAAGGTCAGCCCGCTCGTCTCCGAGACCTAGGGCCTGGCCCTAGGGCACGCATTAACCATCAAAATTTCGTGCCGCGTCGTTTTGGCGTTTTCATCCAATCGCGAATCAGCGCGGGGGCATAATTCACCCCTGCGACCCAGAAGAGCTCATCCTCTGACGAGGACTTGAGACCTTCATCTTGGCACTCATTTGGCTTTGGCCGGATGGGTGCCTTTTTTTTGGGGCAACTTTTCTATCGCCCCGCATATCCGCGATTGCTTGCGCCGCGGCGATTGCGCGCCTATGTAAGTGGAGTAATTTGCTCCAGTTAAGAATCGTTCGCAACTGCGACGGAAAATAATATGCGCCTGTCCAACCTTGCCGATTATGCCGTGGTGCTGATGAGCGCCGCCGCCCGCCAGTGCGGGTCGGTGCCGATTCACGCGGGCATGCTCGCCGAACAGACGGGCATCCCGGGACCGACCGCGCAGAAGCTGGTGAGCCAGCTCGCGCGCGCCGGCCTGCTCGTCGCGTCGCGCGGCAGCGGCGGCGGCGTGCGGCTCGCGCGGCCCGCGGCCGCGATCAGCGTCGCCGACATCATCGAAGCGGTCGAAGGACCGATCGCCCTCACCTCCTGCGTCGCCGAAGGGCGCCATGATTGTTCGCTAGAGGGCAGTTGCAAGGTGCAACCGCACTGGGGCGTCGTGAATGGCGCCGTGCGCGGCGCGCTGGCGGACATCAGCCTTGCGACGTTGAGCGTCGCCCCGAAACACCCCTCCCCTCCGCCGATCCCGGCACTGGCCGGCGACGAGATCAGATTATGACCGACAACACCGAACTCCCCGTCAAGGATCAGGCCGCGCATGATGCCGCGGCAAAAGTCGCCGATTACGAACATGGCTGGTCCTCGACCATCGAGACCGACTTCGCGCCCAAGGGGCTGACCGAGGATACGGTCCGCTTCATTTCGGCGAAGAAGAAGGAGCCCGAATGGATGCTCGACTGGCGGCTGAAGGCGTTCCGCCACTGGCAGACGATGGAGACGCCCGACTGGGCGAAGCTCAACGTGCCGCCGATCGACTATCAGGACGCCTATTACTACGCGGCGCCCAAAGCGAAGCCGAAGCTCTCCAGCCTCGACGAAGTCGATCCCGAGATCCTTGAGGTCTACAAGAAGCTCGGCATTCCGATCGAGGAGCAGAAGGTTCTCGCCGGTGTCGAGGGCGCGCGCAAGGTCGCGGTCGACGCGGTGTTCGACAGCGTCAGCGTCGCCACGACCTTCCGTGAGGAATTGAAGCGCGCGGGCGTGATCTTCCTGTCGATCAGCGAGGCGATCCGCGAATATCCCGAACTGGTGAAGAAGTGGCTCGGCAAGGTCGTGCCGATGCACGACAATTATTTCGCGACCTTGAACTGCGCGGTCTTCTCGGACGGCACCTTCGTTTACGTGCCCGAGGGTGTGCGCTGCCCGATGGAGCTCAGCACCTATTTCCGCATCAATGCCGAGAATACGGGACAGTTCGAACGCACGCTGATCATCGCCGACAAGGGTGCGTATGTCAGCTACCTCGAAGGCTGCACCGCGCCGATGCGCGACGAGAATCAGCTCCACGCCGCGGTGGTCGAACTCGTCGCGCTCGACGATGCCGAGATCAAATATTCGACAGTGCAAAACTGGTACCCCGGCAATGCCGAGGGCCTTGGCGGCATCTATAATTTCGTGACCAAGCGCGCGCTATGTCAGGGCAAGCGCAGCAAAGTGTCGTGGACGCAGGTCGAAACCGGCAGCGCGATCACGTGGAAATATCCGAGCTGCGTCCTCAACGGCGACGACAGCGTCGGCGAATTCTATTCAGTCGCGGTCACCAACAATTATCAGCAGGCCGACACCGGCACCAAGATGATCCACAATGGCAAGCGCACGCGCTCGACCATCGTTTCGAAGGGGATCAGCGCGGGCAAGTCGAACAACACCTATCGCGGCATCGTGCGCGTCGCGCCGAATGCCGAGGGCGTGCGCAACTTCACCCAGTGCGATTCCTTGCTTTTGGGCAGCACGTGCGGCGCGCACACCGTGCCCTATATCGAGGTCCGCAACCCGACCGCGACGGTCGAGCATGAAGCGACGACGAGCAAGATCAGCGACGACCAGCTTTTCTACGCGATGCAGCGCGGCCTGGGACAGGAAGAAGCGGTGGCGCTGATCGTCAACGGCTTTGCCAAGGAAGTGCTGCAGCAACTGCCGATGGAGTTTGCGGTCGAGGCGCAGAAATTGCTGGGGATTAGCCTTGAGGGGAGCGTCGGATGAGCGACGATTTTGAGTGGAACGCTGAAAACGAAGACGTCGTTCAGCACAGCGTCCAAGGCGTCGCTGCTTACATCAACGCTTATGGAAACATTACCATTCGCCAAGAGCGGAACTGGGATGAAGACCAAGACACAATCGTGGTTCTGACAGTGGATTCAGCACGTGGGCTCGCTGAAAAGCTCAAAGAACTCATCAATTCCTATCAGGCTTAATCATGCTCAAAATTGAAAACCTCCACGCCACCGTCGCCGACAAGCCGATCCTGAAGGGCCTGTCGCTCACCATCAATGCGGGCGAGATCCACGCGATCATGGGCCCCAATGGCGCGGGCAAGTCGACGCTCTCCTATGTCCTCGGCGGGCGCCCCGGTTATGAAGTCACCGAGGGTTCGGCCCAATTCGACGGGCAGGACCTGCTCGACATGGACCCGCATGAGCGCGCCGCGGCTGGCCTGTTCCTCGGCTTCCAATATCCGGTCGAAATCCCCGGCGTGTCGAACGTCCAGTTCCTGCGCGAAAGCCTGAACGCCCAGCGCAAGGCGCGCGGGCTGGAACCGCTGTCGGGCGGCGATTTCCTGAAGCTGGCGCGTGAGAAGGCGGGGCTGCTCAAGCTCGACATGGACATGCTCAAGCGCCCCGTGAACGTCGGCTTTTCGGGCGGCGAGAAGAAGCGCAACGAGATGGTGCAGATGGGCATCCTCGACCCGAAACTCGCGATCCTCGACGAGACGGACTCGGGGCTGGACATCGACGCGCTGCGCGTCGTCGGCGACGGCATCAACGCGATCATGCGCCGTCCCGACAAGGCGGTGCTGCTGATCACCCACTATCAGCGCCTGCTCGACTATGTGCAGCCCGATTTCGTCCACGTCCTCGCCGCCGGCCGGATCGTCAAGTCTGGCGGCCCCGAACTCGCGCTCGAACTCGAACGCGAAGGCTATGCGGAGATCGCGGCGTGATCCTCGCCCTCGCCCTTCTGACAATTGCGCAGGCGCCCGAACCAGTGCCGACCGACGAGGAAATCGTCGTGATCGCACAGAAGCTGGGAAGCCTTGCAGTAATGGTCGGCCGCGACGCCAAAGGGCGTTACCATTGCGACCTCAGCGAAAGCAGCGGCAACGCGCGCCTCGACGCACAGCTCTGCAAGACGAGCGCGGCTTGCGTGAAAAAGGGGGCGTCGAGCCAGGCCGAGGTCAAGGCGTGCATCGACAAGCGCAAATCGACGCTGCTCGCCGATTTTCGCCGCAAATGGGCGGAGCGCCGGCCATGACCGCCCTCCCCACCCGCCGCGACGAAGCGTGGCGCTATAGCGACATCGACGCGGTTACCGCGGCATGGCCGCTACCTGCGCCCGAGAGCATCATCGTGCCTGCCGGCGGCAAGTTTGCGCGCGCGATCGTGCAGGACGCCGGCGAGATCCGGCAGATCGACCTGGTGCTCGGCAAGGGCGCGGCCGCATCGCTGCATGTGCTCAACATCGGCGGCGCTTATGGCCGCATCGAACTCAATGTAATCCTGCACGAGGGCGCCGACTTCCACCTGGGCGCGGCGCAGATCGGCGGCGGTACGCAGAATCTGGAGATCGTCACCACCGTCACCCACGCCGAACCCGGCGCGACGTCGCTGCAGGTCGTGCGGTCGGTGCTCGGCGGGACCGCTACCGGCACCTATCTCGGCAAAGTCGCCGTCGCGCGCGATGCGCAGCAGACCGACAGCGAGCAGGATGTGAAGGCGATGCTGCTCGACCGCAGCGCCACCGCCAACGCCAAGCCCGAACTCGAAATCTTTGCCGACGATGTGAAATGCGCGCACGGCTGCGCGATCGGCGAACTCGACGCCATGGCGCTTTATTACCTCCAGTCGCGCGGGTTGCCGCCCGGCGAGGCGAAGAAGCTGATGCTGCAGGCGTTCGTTGCCGGCGTGTTCGATGGCGCCGAGGATGAAGAACAGCTGCAGGCGCTGGCGCTCGCGAAGCTGGGAGAGTTGGTGTGACCAACCTCCCGTCCCCGTTCGCATCGAGCGAAGTCGCGATGCCCAACGGTAGTGCGCGCATTAGGGGTGTCTCAACGTCGCTCGACACGAACGGGATTAGAGATCAATTCCCCGGCCTGACGCCGGGCTGGCACTATCTCGACACAGCCGCGACCGCGCAGAAGCCACAGGCGGTGATCGACGCCACCGTGAACGCAATGGGCCGCGACTATGCGACCGTTCACCGCGGCGTCTATGCGCGGTCGGCCGACATGACGCTCGCCTATGAAGCGGCGCGACGGCGGATTGCGGCCTTTATCGGCGCGCGAGAGAATGAGATCGCATTCGTGCGCGGCGCGACCGAGGCGATCAATCTGGTCGCTTATTCGCATCCGAAGAAGGGTCGCGTACTGCTGTCGATGCTCGAACATCACAGCAATATCGTGCCCTGGCAGCTTGCAGGCTGGCAGGTTGATGTGTGTCCGCTGACCACGGACGGCTGCATAGACCTCGACGCCGCCGAAAAGCTGCTGACCCCCGAACATAATATGGTCGCCTTCGCGCATGTCTCGAACGTGCTCGGCAGCCCGCTCGACGTCGCACGCGCTGCCGAGATCGCGCACCGCGTCGGCGCCGAATTGCTGATCGACGGCTGTCAGGCGGTGCCGCGGCTGCCGGTCGATGTCGCGGCGCTCGGCTGCGACTATTACGCTTTCTCGGGCCACAAGCTTTACGGCCCTACGGGGATTGGCGTGCTGTGGAGCGACAAGCTCGACACGCTTCCGCCCTGGCAGGGCGGCGGTTCGATGATCGACCGTGTGACGTTCGCCAAGACGACCTACGCCCCCGCCCCCACCCGCTTCGAGGCCGGCACGCCCGCGATCATCGAGGCGATCGGGCTTGCGGCGGCGGTCGATTATGTCGAAGCGATCGGCATCGACGCGATCCACGCGCATGAGGTGTCGCTAGTCGGCACACTGCGCGAAGCACTCGCGCGCAAGAACAGCATCACGCTCTTCGGCCCCGAAAACAGTGCCGGAATCGTGAGTTTTGCGATGGCGGGGGTTCATCCGCACGACATCGGCACTATCTTGGACGAAAGCGGGGTCGCGATCCGCGCCGGGCACCATTGCGCACAGCCGCTGATGGAGCATCTGGGCGTAGCTGCGACCGCGCGTGCGAGCTTCGGTGTGTACAATAATGACGACGATGTGGCGGCGCTGATCGATGGCCTCGCCCGCGTCGAGAGGATTTTCGGATGAGCGAGGATCGGATGATCAAGGTTGAAGAAGTCGCGAGCGTCGAGGCGCCGCCCAAGGCGCGCGTCGAGGATGCAGAGACTGCGCCCGAAAAGCTTGAACGCAAGCGCGACTATCTCGAAGGCTTTCTTGCGGCCAAGCCCGCGGCGGTAGAAACCGGCGCGGTCGGCGGCGACCTGTACGAAGCCGTGATCAACGCGCTGAAGGACATCTTCGACCCGGAAATCCCGGTGAACATCTATGATCTTGGCCTCATCTACAATGTCGAGATCGACGAGGGTCATGTGATGGTCACGATGACGCTGACCACGCCGCACTGCCCGGTCGCTGAATCGATGCCCGCCGAGGTCGAATTGCGCGTCGGTGCGGTTCCGGGCGTCGGCGATGCCGAGGTCAATCTGGTCTGGGATCCGCCGTGGAGCCCACAGAATATGAGCGACGAAGCGCGCCTCGAACTGGGAATGCTGTAATGACCGAGACGAAAACCCGCGCACGCCCCGCCGCCGTCGCCCTCACCGCCGGAGCCGAAGCGCGCATCGCGAAGCTGATGGCGTCGGCGCCCGAGGGCGCGATCGGCGTGCGCCTGTCGACGCCGCGCCGCGGCTGTTCGGGCCTCGCCTATTCGGTCGATTATGTGACCGAAGAGCAGAAGTTCGACGAGAAGATCGAGACCCCAGGCGGCGTCTTCTATATCGACGGCGCGTCGGTGCTTTACCTGATCGGCAGCACGATGGACTGGGTCGAGGACGATTTCGCCGCGGGCTTCGTGTTTGAGAACCCGAACGCCAAGGGCGCGTGCGGTTGCGGCGAGAGCTTTACCGTCTAGGCGCGCATTTCCGCGCGAAATCTGCTATAACGCCTCTGAAATAGCAGGGGCTGTCATGATGCGTGCGCTCTATTTGCTTTATGCCGCAGTGGCTTATGCGATCTTTTTCGCGACCTTTTTGTACCTGATCGCCTTCGTCGGCAATCTTTCGCTTGTGCCGGTGACGGTCGACTTCGCGCGCGTGGCATCGCCCGGTAAAGCCGCGCTGATCGATACGGCGCTGATCGCGTTGTTCGGCATCCAGCACAGCGTGATGGCGCGGCCGGGGTTCAAGGCGGGCTGGACGCGCATCGTCCCCGTGCCGATCGAGCGCAGCACCTATGTGCTGTTCGCCAGCGCGGCGCTGATCGTGCTGATGGCCTTCTGGCATCAGCTAACCGCGCCGGTGTGGACCGTGACCCATGGTGCGGGCGCCGCGATCCTCTGGTTGCTGTTCGCTAGTGGCTGGCTGATCGTGCTGACGAGCACCTTCCTGATCAATCATTTCGAACTGTTCGGACTGCAACAGGCCTGGTTCGCGCTCCGCGAGCGTGCGGCAGCGCCGCCGGTACTTCGCCAACCTTTCTTCTACAGGTTCGTCCGCCATCCGCTCTATTCGGGCTTCTTCATCGCTTTTTGGGCGACGCCGGTGATGACGGTCGGGCATCTGCTGCTCGCGGTCGGCGTGTCGATCTATATGCTGATCGCGATCCGTTACGAGGAACGCGATCTGATCGACATCTTCGGCGAGGCCTATGTCGGCTATCGCAGGCGCGTCGGAATGCTCATCCCGCGTATCGGGCGTTAGCGGCAGACGGTCCAGCCCGCCGTCCGCGCCGCCATGTCGAGATGGAAATGGTCGGCGTGCGCCCGATTATAATCGGGCGACAATATCGTGCTGAACAGGCCGCAGCTTTCGTCGCGGACTTCGTGGAGGAACTCGCTGCGCTTGTCGCCGGGCGCCCAGTCGTTGATCAGCGAGATGCGCGTGCCGTCGGCAAGGACGAAGGCCGAAATGTCGATCGCGTTGGCGGTCGAATGCTGGCTCTGCGCCTGCTCGCCCGCGATCTTGCGGCAATTATAGCTGCCAAGATTTTCGAGTTCGACGACCTTTTGCCCAAAATATTTTTCGGCGAGCGGCTGAATGACGTCGCGATTCCAGAGAATGAGAGCCGCCGTGACCGCGCAGCCGGGCGCGACATTCGCGGGGCGCATCGTCGGCGCGAATTTGTTGCTGGTCAGGATCATTCGCTGGCTCGCGCGACACATGCCAGTGCCGATCGCGGGGCGCCTGAGATAGCCCGCCCCCGCACGGTCGAACGCAGCGAAACAGGCGGTGTCGTCGCTGGCGAGCGTCTCCAGCTTTCGGTGCGTGGCCCAGCCCCATGGATGCGCGAGTTCGAAGCGTGTCCCCGGAACATGCTCGGGATGCGCTCGCACCCACTGCATGCCAAGGATCGCACCGATGGTCACAAGGACCGCGGCGCCGAACCAGATCAGATAGGGGCGCAGAGTCTTCACTCGTCCCGCACAGCATAATTTTCCGCTCGTTGAAAGCGCCGTCCCGCTCGATGACGGCGCTTGTGCCGATTCAGGCGGGTTCGGTGGCCAGCCGTTCTTTGGCGCGGGCGTCATCGGGCCCTTCGGTGCCCAGCGCACCGAGTTCCCCCTGCTCGCGCGCCTTGCGGCCATAGAGCAGTTCGAACAACGGTCCCGCCATCACAGTGGTGACGATCGCCATCAGGACCATGATCGCGAACAAGGTCGGGCCGATGATTCCCTTTTGCAGGCCGATGTTGATGATGATCAATTCCATCAGCCCACGCGCGTTCATCAATGCGCCGATGCCCATCGCCGTCCGATTATCTTCCCCCGCAAGGCGTGCCGCAAGCCAGCAGGCTCCGAATTTCGCCGCGATTGAGACGAACAATATGCCCGCTGCGATCGCCAGCAGCGACAGGCTGTTCACCGTGGTCAATTGTGTGTTGAGGCCCGAATAAGTGAAGAACATCGGCAGCAGAAAAACGACCGTCATCGGCTCGATCTTCTTCTTGATCTCTTCGGTCAACAGCCCGGGCGGCATGCATGCGCCGAGCAGGAATCCGCCGAACACCGCGTGTATGCCGACCGCGTCCATGAAAAACGCCGCCATCGCATAGGCCATCAACACCACCGCCAGCCACCCATCCGTCAACTCGCCCTTCGCCTCGACAGCGCGGCCGAGCGGGATCAGAAGTTTGCGGCCGACGAAGAACATGAAAAGCGCGAAGCCCACCCCGCCGACAATCGCAAGCAGCGCGACGCCCGCGCCGGCGCCGAAGGTCGCAAGCACGATTGCCAGCACGCACCACGACACGGCATCGTCGAAAGCGCCGGCAGTCAGGGTCAACGTGCCTAGCGAGGTGTTCGCAAGGCCGCGTTCGTTGATGATGCGCGCGAGCATCGGGAAGGCGGTGAGTGCGATGCACGCGCCCATGAACAAAGTCGCGCTGCCTTGGCCCAGCCCCTGGGTAAAAAGGCCGGGGATGTCGAGCAGGAAGGGAGTAATCGCCGCAGCAAACAGGAAGGGCGCGACGATGCCCGCCACGGACACGCCGACCGCGCTCTTCGCCTTCGACCGGAAATGATCGAGGCGCAGCGTCGTTCCGACCAGAAACATGTAGAGCCCGACGCCGAACTGCGCTCCGACGTATAGAATATTGCGCGTCTCTTTCGGGAACAGCGCTGCCTGAAATTCGGGAAAGAATAGCCCGAAGAGCGACGGGCCGAGCACGACGCCGGCGATCATCTCGCCGACCACCTGCGGTTGGCCCATGAAGCGGTGCGCGAGCCAGCCGACGACGCGGCACACGAGCAGGATCACCGCGATTTGCAGGAAGAAATGGATGCTGTAATCGCTGGGCGCGTAGCTTTGCGCGGCGTTCACCGCGGGCCCGTGCGCGCCGATAACGTCGCTGACGGCGCGGATCAGTTCATCGACCATATGTGACGCCAATTTGCCCTCCCCACGCCGAGGCCGCTCGGTTTCAACGCGACCCAGTCAATGGCAGCATAGCCGCATGGGAACGCTATCAACAGCGCAATTTTCACGCTCCGGCAGCCATCGGCATCGGCCAGAGGCCCCCTCCGTTTGCGGCGGAGCGCCGGTCGTTTCGCCCTCAGATCACAGCGGAACGAAACTCACGGTCAGCCCGTCCTTCGGCCGCGGGATCGGAAGCACCTGCCATTCGGGCGCATAGCCGTCCGCCACGATGATGCGGTGCGTTGTGATGACATGGTGGAAGAAGATTTTCGCCTGCATATAGGCGAAGTGAAGGCCAAGGCACATATGCGCGCCGCCGCCGAAGGGCACCCACGCATATTTGTGCCGCTCACGCGCGACCTCAGGCGAAAAGCGCATCGGGTCGAACTTTGCCGGCTCGGGCCAATGCTCCTCCATCATATGCGTATAGGCAGGGCTGACGCCGACCGAGGTGCCCGCGGGGATGCGGTAGCCGCCATATTCGAAATCCCTGAGCGCTCGGCGCGGGAAGCTCGGGACCGGGGGGACGAGCCGCAGCGCTTCCTTGAACGCCCATTCGGTCATTTCGAGCTGACCAAGGCTGTTATGCCCGACGCCCTCGCCCGCCGGCGCGACGCTCAGCATTTCCTCGCGCAGCTTGTCCTGCCATTCCGGATTGCGCGCGAGTTCCCAGACGAGCGTCGTGATCGAGCTGGTGATCGTGTCGTGCGCGGCCATCATCAGAAAGTTCATATGGTCGACGATCGCCTCGACCGACATATATTCGCCATTGTCGTCGCGCGTCCGACAAATCTGACTGAACATATCCTCGCCCGTGCCCTCGCGCCGTTCGGGGACCATCTTGCCGAAATATTCCACCAGAAAGGCGCGCCCCTTTGCGCCGCGGCCCATCGCGGTGAAGGGCAAGGGCACGCGGACGACGCCGATCGACGCCTGCACCATGTCGACGAAGGCCTTGTTGACCTTGTCCGCCTCCGGTCCCCACGGGATACCGAGAAAGCTGGTCGCAGCGAGATCGAGGGTCAGTTCCTTGATCGCCGGATAGAATTTGAACGTCTTGCCGCTCCACTGGCCGACACGGTCGCGAATCCCTTCGTTCAGCGAATCGGCATAGTGGCGCATCGGTTCGGGTTTGAACGCGACCGACAATATCTTGCGGTCGGCGCGATGCTTTTCAAAATCCATCAACATCAGACCGCGCGGGAAGAGCAGGTTGAGTACCGGTCCCCAGCCCTGTTCGGACGAGAAGATCTTCTCGCGGTCGAACATCACAAGTTCGTTCGCCTCGGGACCGTGGAGCGCGACGCTGCGCCCGCCAAAGCTGTTGCTTCGATAGACGCGGCCATATTTCGCGACCATCCGGTTCGCAAAGCCTGGATAGTCGCGCAATTGGTCGAGCGTGGTGCCGAGCACGGGCAAACCGTCTTCGCCGGGGATATGGTCGAGCGTCGAGCCCGAGTTGCGCGGCAGCCAATGCTGCGTATCGGGACCGAAACGCTTTTCGGACCATTGGGTGTTCGCGGGCTGGATATTCGTCGGCGCGTTCATCGGTCGATCCTCGTCATCATGTTCCGATACAAGGCGTAACCAACTACTGACATCGATGCAAGTAAGGCGTTGCCGAACACTTGACGGCATTCACCGCAAATTCAACTCGACTCGTACAATTCATGCAACAAGTGGACGGGTCGCAACCGTTGGACCCAAAAGGACAAGCCCATGGCGAAGAGTTTGAAGCGCCCCATCTCCATCGCGTTCGGCGCACTGGCGACTACGATGCTCGGCGGCTGCTATTATGGCGACGTCTATGGTTCGAGCTATGCCTCGGGCGGCGATTGCGCCGCGCGCTATGGTAACGCCTATTATGATAGCGACGGCTATGCCTATGACGATGGCTATGGTTACGACTGCTACGACGCGTCGGACTATGGCGGCGGCTTCGCCCAGATCGGCTTCGGCGGCGGCTGGTACGACGATTATTATTATCCCGGTTATGGGATGTGGATGTTCGACAATTACCGCAACCGCTATCCGCTGCGCGGCCAATATCTGAATTATTGGGGCGGGCGCCGCGCTTGGTGGAAACATCATGGCGGACGTGGCGATTGGAAGCCGGGCCGCCCCGGCGGCTGGAACCGCGGCGACAACGACGGGCGACCGGGCGACGGTCGGCCGGGACGCCCGGGTGGGTGGAATCGCGGCGATCACGACAATGACGGCCCGCGCGGTACGCGCCCCGGGCGCGGCCCCGCCAATCCTGGGACGCCGCCTACCGCCGGCAATCCCGGACGCCCCGACCGCGGCGACGGTCGCCCCGGCCGACCCGGAGGATGGGGCCGCGGTGATGGCAATCCCGACGGCCCGCGTGGCACACGGCCCGGCCGTGGCCCCGGAAGTCCCGCTACGCCGCCTGCCGCGGGCAATCCCGGTCGTCCCGATCGCGGGGAGGGCCGCCCCGGCGGCTGGAACCGCGGCGATGGCAATGGCGGCCGCCCCGACCGCGGCGCGGGCGCCGGGCGGCCGCGCCCGGCTCCGGTCGCGAGTCCGCCGCCCGCAGCGCGACCTGCTCCCGTTGTGCGCGAGGCACCACGCCCGGCACGCCAGGCGCCGGAGCCCAATCGTGAAGGCCGCGTCCGCGATAATTAGGAAGCTTGACCGGCGGGCGGCGGATCTTTCACGCCCGCCGAAACGACCGTCGCGGCGACAAGGTCGCCGACAACGTTAAGCGTCGTGCGGCACATGTCGAGGAAACGGTCGACGCCGAGGATCAGCCCAATCCCTTCCGGCGGCACCCCGACCGACGCGAGGATCAGCGCAATCACGGGGAGCGATCCCGCCGGCACGCCAGCCGTCCCAATGCCGCCCAAAATGCAAACCAGCATCACGACCAACTGCTGGTCGAGCGTCAGGTCGATGCCAAAGAATTGGGCGAGGAAAATCACCGTGACACCCTCGAACATCGCGGTGCCGTTCTGGTTCGCGGTCGCGCCGATGGTGAGCACGAAGCGTGCGACTTTGTCGGGCAGGCGGAGGCGGTCGTGCGCGACGCGGAGTGCGGTCGGAAGCGTCGCGTTCGACGAGGCGGTCGCGAATGCCATGACGGACGCCTCCTGCGTTTCGCGGAAGAAGGCGACGGGCGATTTGCCCGCAAGGGTCTTGAGCAGCAGCGGAAAGACGACGAACATCTGAAGCGCGAGCGCAAGCAGCACGACGCCGACAAAGGCCGACAGGCGGATGATCAGGTCCCAGCCGAACTGCGCCGCAAGGTTGAACATGAAGCAGAAGACGGCGATCGGCGCGAGCTGGATGACGATGCCGATGAGCTTCATCACCACCTCGAACACGCCCTCGATCGCAGTCTTCAGCGTCTCGGTCCGCGGGGTACGCACGAGCATCAACCCGATGCCGAAGAAAAGCGCGAAGAACATGACCGCAAGCACGTCATTCTCGCCCATCGCGGCGAAGAGATTGTCGGGGACGATCGCGACGACCGCATCCATCCCGGTCTTCGCCTCGCCCGCGCGGTCGGCGATCGCCTGCGCGCCCGCCGCCCCCTCGGCCATCAGCGAACGCGCGAGCGCGGGATCGACCCCCGCGCCCGGCTGGAGCAAATTGACGACGGCAAGGCTGATGACGACCGAAATTGCCGAGACGACGACCGTATAGGCGAGCGTGCGCAAACCGACCGATTTCAGCGCCCGCATCTCGCCCATTTCGGCGACGCCGACGATCAGCGCCGATACGAGCAGCGGGATCACAAGCATGAAAAGCAGGCGCAGGAATATCTGCCCGATCGGTCCCGTCACATAGGTTGTGACGGTTTCGACCCACGCCGCATCCGGCGCGCCATAGTGAACGCCAAGCCCTATAATGAGGCCCGCGAGAAACCCGACCAGCATCCGCCAGCGCAGCCGTCTCGCACGCGCTTCGTCACGGTGCACCCCGTCGATCGCCGCTGCTTCGGCCATGGCTCAGCTCCTTGCTCGCCCCCGGTTGGGCGGCCCGAAGCTCGCGCGTTACGCGTTATCGGCCGCTGGCTTGTTTTCACCCTCTGCTATGTCATCACGAAGATCGAGCCCACGGGTTCCATGGTGCGGTGTGTGCGATGGCGCATGCGGCCGCTCGAGGTCGGCGGGTTCGGGCTCTTCGAGCATGCCTTCCCACTTGGTGATCACACTTGTTGCCACGGCGTTGCCGACGACGTTGGTCGCGGTGCGCCCCATGTCGAGGAACTGGTCGATTGCGAAAATCAGCGCAACGCCCTCGACCGGCAGATCGAACATCGCAAGCGTCGCGGTGATGACGACGAGGCTGGCGCGCGGCACCGCTGCGATCCCCTTCGACGACACCATCAGCGTCAGCAGGATCAGAATCTGCTGCGTGATCGACAGCTCGATACCATAGGCTTGCGCGATGAAGAGCGTCGCGAAGCTCGCATACATCATCGAACCGTCGAGGTTGAAGCTGTAACCCAGCGGCAGCACGAAGCCCGAAATGCGGCGCGGCACGCCGAAGCGGTCGAGCTGTTCGAATAGCTTGGGCATCGCAGCCTCCGACGACGCGGTCGAGAAAGCGATCAGCAGCGGCTGGCGAATATAGCGGATCAGCGAGAATATCCGGCGGCCAAGGAAGATCGCGCCCGCACCGAGCAGGATGACCCACAGCACGACGAGCGAGAGGTAGAATTCGGTGACGAGTTCGGCATAAGTACCGAGGATGCCGAGGCCATATTTCGCGACAACGCCGGCTAGCGCACCGAATACCGCGATCGGCGCGAGGCGCATCACATAGCCGGTAATTTGGAGCATCAATTCGGCGAGCGCCTCGGCGCCGCGAACCAGCGGCTTCCCTTTTTCGCCGATCGCCGTCAGGCCAACGCCCGCAAACAGCGCGAAAACAAGAATCTGGAGGACATTGTTGTCCGCCATCGCCTGGAAGATATTCTTCGGGAAAACATGTTCGATGAATTCAAACAGGTCGAGCTTTTTGACCTCGCCAACCTCTGCAATCGAATGCGCACCGACGGTGAGGTTGAGCCCCGCACCCGGCTCAAAGAAATTGACCATGATCAGGCCCAGGCTGATCGAGATCAGGCTGGCGAGGATGAACCATGCGATTGCGCGCGTCCCAATGCGGCCGAGCGCCGAGCTGTCGCCCATATGCGCGATTCCCGCGACAAGCGTGCCGAGAATCAGCGGCGCAACGACGAGCTTGATCAGGTTGAGGAAGATCGTCGACAGCGTGCTGAAGCTGCGCAGCCAATAGGCAAAGGCTTCGCTGTCGGCGGGCACATATACCCGCACCAGATAGCCGGTGATGACGCCGAGGATCATCCCGATAAGAATGTACAAAGTCAGGCGATGGCCCATAAATTACTCCCTGTTCCGCCCCAGGGACGGATCGTTATGCGAGCGGGGTAACAGGGTGACGCGCCGCGGGCAATCGCTGCCGGGCCTATCGCTCGGTCAGGGTGTCCAGAAGGCAAGCGCGGCGCAGCCGGCGACACCCGTGAGTATATTGAGCGGCACGCCGATGCGCACGAAATCCATGAAGCGATAATCGCCCGCGGCATAGACGAGCGTGTTTGTCTGGTAACCGACCGGTGTCGCAAAACAGGCCGAGGCACCGAGCATCAGCGCGATCAGCAGCGGCTGCGGCGCGACTCCCGTCGCTTCGGCAATGCCAATGACAAGCGGCCCCATCAGCGCCGCGACGGCATTGTTGCTGAGCAATTCGGACAGCAACAATGCCGAGAAATAGACGATCGCGATCACTGCCCATTGCGGCGCGTCGGTCAGCACCGGTTCGAGCGCGCCGACCATCAGCGCAACCGAGCCCGCCTGTTCGAGCGCAGCCCCAACCGCGAGCATCGCGAAGATCAGGATCAATACGTCGCCGTCGATACTGCCCCACGCTTCGGACGCATCGATGCAGCGCGTCAGCAGCACGATCCCCACGCCGATGAAGGCGGCGATGCCGATCGACATGACGCCCGTTGCCGACAACAGCACCGCGCTTGCCATCACGAGGATCGCGATCCATGCCCGGCGGCGGCGGAAGGCGGTGACCGACGCCATTGCGAGGCCGATCAGATTGGGATTGTCGCGCAGCTGCGCGATGTTCGCGTCGTCGGCGTCGATCAGCAGGCGGTCGGCGGCGCGGATGCGGTTTTCCGACAAAGTCGGCCCCGGAAGATGGCGAAAGCGAGTTACGCCGAGGATGCGGACCCGCTGGCGCTGGAGGAAGGGGATTTCGGCAAGCGGCCGGTCGATCGAGCGGTGGCTTGGCGAAACCGTCACCTCGACGACGGTCGATTCGGCATCCGGGTTCTCTCCGATGCCGATCGCAAAGCGCTTCTCGCTGCGAATCGTCATCAGCGCAGCGCCATCGAGCCGGGCGACGATTCGGTTACCGGGCGCGAGCCGGTGATTCTGTGCATCCGCCCCCGTGATCAGGCGCCCGCCGGCAAGCACCCCGACGATCTGCGACGGCGCAATGCCGAGGCTGGCGGCGTCGAGCGACATATCGATGGCCGGATCATCTTCGCCAAGGCCGAGTTCGGTCAGATAAAGCTGTTCCGCCCCGTTCGCCTTTTCGGCGATGCGCGGATAGTCCGACGGTAGGAAGCGCGCCATGATCAGGAGTCCAACGACGCCTGCCGCCGCGACCGCAAGGCCATAAGGCGTAATGCTGAACAGTCCGAAATGGCCGAGCCCTGCCTGTTCGGCGATCCCGGCAACGACGAGATTGGTCGAGGTGCCGATCAGCGTCAGGCAGCCCCCGAGCACCGCAATCACCGACAGCGGCATCAGCAATTTCTTGGGCGACACGCCAAGCGCCTCGGCGAGCCGGAAGCAGACGGGCATCATGACGACGACGAAGGGTGTGCTGTTGATGAAGCCCGACACGAGCAGGCCGCCGCCGAACACCTCGATCACCGCGAGGCGCGGGTTTCGCTTCGCGCGGTCGACGACATAGTTGCCGACCTTGTCGATCACCCCGGTACGGATCAGCGCGCCCGAGAGGATGAACATCGCCCCGACGGTGAGCGGAGCGCTGTTGGAAAAGACGCCGTAAGCACCCTTTTCATCGAGCAGACCCAGCGCGAGCATCATACCCGCACCGGCAACCGCGACGACCGACGGCGAGAAGCGTTCCCAGACGAAAGCCGCGAACATGCCCGCGAGCACGAACAGGCCGATAACCGCCTTTTGCTCCGCGATAAATGCGGCGACGAACTCCACTAGGTCATCAGCCGTTTTGGGCCCTGTGCAGCAATTTATGATCGGCGAGGACAAGCGCCATCATCGCCTCGACAACCGGCGCGCCGCGGATGCCGACGCACGGGTCGTGACGGCCCTTGGTGACGATGTCGGTCGCTTCGCCCGCCTTGTTCACCGTCGGCACGGGGGTCAGGATCGAACTGGTCGGTTTAAACGCGACGCGCACGACAACGGGCTGGCCGGTCGAAATGCCGCCAGCGATACCGCCGGCGTTGTTCGACAGGAAATCGGGACGGTTGCTGCCGTCGGTCGCGGGGCGCATCGGATCGGCATTTTCCTCGCCGCGAAGGCGTGCTGCTTGGAAGCCCGCGCCGATCTCGACGCCCTTCACGGCATTGATCCCCATCATCGCGGCGGCAAGATCGCTGTCGAGTTTGGCATAGATGGGCGCGCCCCAACCGGCAGGAACGCCGCTCGCCGCGCATTCGATCACCGCGCCCAGAGAACTGCCCGACTTGCGCGCGGCGTCCATCAGCCCTTCCCAGCGCTGCGCGGCGGCGGGGTCGGGACAGAAAAAGGGATTGCGGTCGATTTCCTCGAGATCGAAATTCGCGGGATCGATCGCATCACCGCCGATTTCGGCGACCCAAGCATGGATCTGCACTTCGGGGATCACGAGCCGCGCGACACCGCCAGCAGCAACGCGCGCCGCAGTTTCGCGCGCGCTCGATCGGCCGCCGCCGCGATAATCGCGGATGCCATATTTGGCGTCATAGGCGTAATCGGCGTGACCGGGGCGATAGGCCTGCGCGATGTCGCCATAATCCTTCGACCGCTGGTCGACATTCTCGATCATCAGGCTGATCGGCGTGCCCGTCGTCTTGCCCTCGAAGGTTCCCGAGAGGATGCGGACCTGATCGGGTTCCTGCCGCTGCGTCGTATGGCGCGACTGCCCGGGGCGGCGTTTGTCGAGAAAGGGTTGTATGTCGGCTTCGGACAGCGACAGGCGCGGCGGACATCCGTCGACGACGGCGCCGAGCGCTGGGCCGTGGCTTTCCCCCCATGTCGTGAAGCGAAGAACGCGTCCGAAGCTGTTGAAACTCATTGCCCTATCCCATCCGGCCGAATGCGGGTGCATATTCGGCCCGTCCGCCTAGCGGCCAAGCCGCGCCCGAGTCCAGCATCATCGCCATGAAATGCGGTCCGGCAAAGGGCGATGCGAAGCGCGCGGCGAGGCCCGGCGAATAGCCGAAACGCGGGTAATAGCTTTCGTGACCGAGCACGAAGCTTATGCCCACGCCTTGTTCGCGGAGTTTCTCAAGCCCGGCGCGGATCAGCGCGGCGCCGATACCCTGCCCTTGCAATCCTGGCACAACCGATACCGGCGCAAGACCGGCACCTACTAGCGCGGCGCCATCGGCCTCGACCTCCATCCGGCTGAACAACATATGCCCGACGATCGCGCCACCCCGTTCAGCAACGAGCGAGACGAGCGCATCGCCGTCCGCCTCGATCATGCGTACGAGTTCGGCTTCGCCCTGATGGCCGAAGTCCGTTCCCGCAAACGCGGCCCGGATAATCGTGTCGACAGCCTCGGCATCCGTCGCCGTCGCGGCGCGGATGCCGATTTCGTCAGACAAGCGAGATGTCCGGCGCGTCTTCCTGTTTCATCCCGACGGTGTGATAACCCGCATCGACATGATGCGTTTCGCCGGTAACGCCCGAGGAGAGATCGCTGAGCAGATAGAGCGCCGATCCGCCGACATCGTCGATGGTGACGTTGCGGCGCAGCGGGGCGTTATGCTCGTTCCATTTCAGGATCAGGCGGAAATCGCCGATGCCCGATGCAGCGAGCGTCTTGATCGGCCCGGCTGAAATCGCGTTCACGCGCACGCCCTGCGGGCCGTAATCATTGGCGAGATATTTGACGCTGGTTTCCAGCGCCGACTTCGCCACGCCCATGACGTTGTAGTGTGGGATCACCTTTTCGGCGCCATAGTAGCTGAGCGTCAGCAGCGAGCCGCCGCCATTGCCCGTCTCTGGATCATAAGGCGTCATCATCGCCGAGGCGCGCTGTGCGACTGCGGTGAAGCTGTAGACGCTTATGTTCATCGTCATCAGAAAGTCGTCGAGCGTGACGTCGGCATAATGGCCGCGCAGCGCTTCCTTGTTGGTATAGCCGATCGCGTGAACGACGAAGTCGATCGTCGGCCAACGCGACGAGAGCGTCGCGAACGCCGCATCGAGATTGTCCATATCGGACACGTCGCAATCGATCAGGAAATCGCAGCCGAGTTCGTCGGCGAGCGGCTTCACCCGCTTCAGCATCACGTCGCCCTGGTACGAAATCGCGAGTTCGGCACCCGCACCGTGCAGCGCCTTGGCGATACCCCATGCCAGCGACTTGTCGTTCGCGAGGCCCATAATCAGCCCGCGCTTGCCAGTCATCAGACCCGTCATTTTTTGTCTCCGGTCTTTTCAATAATCACATCGTCGACGCGCCCAATAGCGTCGTGGCCCAAATCCTCAACCTCGACGAGCGCGGCGTTGAGTTCGGCGCCCATCACCATACCCAATCCGACGAGATAGAAAAAGAAGAGCGCGACCATCACACCCGCGAGGCTGCCGTAGGTTGCGTCATAGCTGAGGAGGCTGGCAAGCAACGGCGGCAGAGCGAGCGTGACGCCGACCCACCAAAGCGTCGTGAACAGCGCGCCCGGCCATTTCGGGAATTGCCGCCGCCGGTATTTCGACGGCGTAAGGCTGTAAAAGAGCATATAGATTGCGAGGAACAGGCCAAAGCCCGATACCCCGCGCGAGATCAGCACGATGCCGAAGGATTGATATCGCTCGGGCAGCACACGGGTCACGAACTGTTCGACGCCGACGATCAGCACCTGCATGCTGAAGGATAGCAGCATCAGGACGACCGCGCCGGTAATGATGCCGATCGACAGCAGCCGGTAGTGAAAGAAACCCTTGCTGAAATGCGTGCCATAGGCGCGGCGGAGGATATCGCGCACCGTTTCGATCAGGCTGCCGACGGTCCATAGTGCGACGAGCGCACCAAGCCACAGGAAGATGCCGGTACGTGCCGTCATGACTTCACGGATGGGTCCCGAAAGCGCCTTTGCGACAGTGGGCGGCATCGTCGAGAAAACCGCCTCGATGGCCGCCTCGCCCCCGACGCTGCCGCCGAAGATCGACAGCGCGGCGGCGAGCAGGATGAAGAAGGGGAAGAGCGCGATCAGCGCAAGATAAGCAAGATTGCCCGCATGGATGAAGCCGTCGGTGTAGGTGCCGACGACGACGCGGCGCACGATCCGGTACGCGCGGGTACCGGGCGCCAATTGCTCACGCCCGCGATGGATCAGCCCTTCGGCGCGCGCGCGCAGCTTGACGCGTTTGGCGCGTTCGGCCCGCGCCTCGGGCGAGTGCGGCGAATGGCCCTCGGCCAGAAATTCCTTGCCGACCTCTTCGGCGACCTCGCGCTCAAGCGCGGCGACGATCTTTTTCTCGCCGGCGTCAGCCACGCATCACACACCCAGCTCCGCACGCACGTCGCGCGGATCGTTCCATTCGCTGAGCAGCTTGACCAGCGCCTCGTCGTCGGCGGGCAAATCCACCATCAGCCGGACGAGCTGGTCGCCGCGGCCGCCGCTCTTCTGGCTGAAGCCCTTGCCCTTGAGGCGCATCACCTTGCCCGACGAGGAACCGGCCGGGATCGACAGCATCACCGGGCCGTCGACGGTCGGCACCTTGATCTTCGCGCCCTTGACCGCCTCGTTCAGCTTGACCGGCAGGTCGAGGCGGATGTTGGCGCCCTCGCGCACGTAAAAGGGATGATCCTTGACCGTGATCGTCACGATACCGTCGCCGGTGCCGCCGGGTCCTGGCTGCCCCTTGCCGGCAAGGCGCATCTGGGTGCCGGTCTCGACCCCAGCAGGCAATTTCAGGTCGATCGTCGCGCCGTCGGAAAGCGCGATGCGTTGCGGCGCCTGCGTCGCGGCATCGACGAACGACACCGACAGGCGATAGGCGACGTTGGCGCCCTTTTGCGGCGGTGCGCTGCGTCCGCCGAAACCACCGAACGGCCCGCCGCCGCCGCCGCCGCGACCACCGAACAGACCCTCGAAAATATCGCCGAAATCGGCGCTCTCGTTGCCGAAACCGCTGAAACCGCCCGGACCCGTACGCTGATCGCCGCGGAAACCGCCGCCACCGCCATAACCATAGGGCATCGCGGGATTGCCCTCGCCATCGATTTCGCCGCGGTCATATTGCGCGCGCTTCGTCTTGTCCGACAGCAGGTCATACGCCTTGGTCACGTCTGAGAATTTCTCCGACGCCTTTGGGTTGTCCTTGTTCTTGTCGGGGTGCAATTCCTTGGCGAGCTTGCGGTACGCGGATTTGATTTCCGCTTCGCTTGCACTCTTCGCAACGCCCAGGGTGGAATAGGGATCGGCCATTTTGCTCCTGTAGCCCGATAAGTGACTGGGCGTGAAGCCCGATTGCACGTCGATGTGGTAATGTGCCGCTGCAGGTCAAGTTCCGCGCAAGCAAAGCCCTCCCCTGCGGCGGAGGGCTTATTGCTTGCTCACCGCCAACTGCTCGCATTATGACCGCGCGGATGAGCGACGATCCCTTTGCCCTGTTCGATAGCTGGTTCTCCGAAGCGCGCGCCAGCGAACCCAATGACGCCAATGCGATGGCACTCGCGACGACGACGCCCGACGGACATCCGTCGCTTCGCATGGTCTTGCTGAAGGGGCATGGTCCCGACGGCTTCATATTTTACACCAATCTCGACAGCCGCAAGGGCGGCGAGCTGGCGGCGAACCAGCATGTCGCGCTGCTCTTTCACTGGAAATCGCTGCGCCGGCAGATTCGTATCGAAGGTGCGGTGACGCCCGTCGACGACGCGATCGCCGACGCTTATTTCGCAACGCGCAGCCGCGACAGCCAGCTTGGCGCGTGGGCGAGCGACCAGTCGCGACCGCTGGATAGCCGCGAGACGTTCGAGGCGCGCTTCGAAGAAATGCAGGCGCGGTTCGAGGGGCAGGACGTGCCGCGTCCGCCGCGCTGGTCGGGCTGGCGCGTTAATCCTTCGGCTATCGAGTTCTGGCAGGATCGCGCACACCGCCTGCACGAGCGCACGCAGTTCCGGCGCGCCGGAGAGGGCTGGACGAAAGGATTGCTGTATCCATGAGCGCTGCACGCCGCCTTCCGATCACGCAGGTCGACGCCTTTGCCGACCGTCCCTTTACCGGCAATCCCGCTGCGGTCATGCCGCTCGAGGAATGGCTAGACGATGCGACGCTGCAGGCCATCGCGGCCGAGAACAACCTCGCCGAAACCGCCTTCCTCGTTCCCGACGAGAGCAACGAAGCCGATTATGAACTGCGCTGGTTCACCCCGACAATCGAAGTCGCCCTGTGCGGCCATGCGACGCTCGCGAGCGGGCACGTCCTCTTGTCGGCGGCGCAGTGGCGGAACGACATGCATTTTCGCACGCGCAAGGCCGGCCGCCTGACCGTCGCGCGCAACGGCGACGACGGGGGTTACCGGATGAAACTGCCCGCCTATCGCCCGGAGGCGAAACCGATGCCCGACATCGTGCGCACGATGGGCGGCAATGTGGTCGAAACGCTGTGGCATGACGGCGGCTATGCGCTGATCGTCTATCACAGCGCCGAAGAGGTTCGCGCGCTGACCCCCGATCTTGCGGCGCTGAGCAAGGGCGACATCCTCTATATCGCGACCGCGCCGGGCGGCGGCGATGTGTCGGACGCCGACGTCGTCAGCCGCGCCTTTGCACCTGGCGCGGGCATTCCGGAGGATCCGGTGACGGGATCGGCACACAGCGTGCTGACGCCCTATTGGACGACGCGCCTCGGCCGCGACCATTTCGCCGCCTATCAAGCGAGCGCGCGTGGGGGCCATGTCGGCTGCCGCCTCGACGGCGACATGGTCGAGCTGACGGGCACCTGCGTCACGACGGTGGTTGGCGACTTTTTGCTGTAAGGCAGGTTTCGACCCGAAGCCGTCTATCTGTCATCGTCACCCCGGGGCTTGACCCGGGGTCTCGCTTGATACCGATACCGGTGAATGCTCCAAAAGCGGGATCCCGGGTCAAGCCCGGGATGACGGAAGTGGAGTAAGGCAACCGCAGCTCCCCACCCCGAACCCTCAAAGCGCCGCCGTCAGATCCGCCAGATGCCGACGCAGCGCGGGGAACTGGTCATCGGTCGTGATGCCCAGCCGCACGATGGTCAGCCGCTGCGACGGCGAGACGATGATATATTGCCCCTGATGCCCGATGCACGCGAACAGGTCGTTCGGGCCGCGGTCGGGCCATAACGCCGGCGTCACGCCCGCGGGCCGCTTGCGGTTGAGCCAGATATGGCCGCCATAACCCGCATCGTTCGCCGAGGGCGTGAGCATGAATTTTATCCAGGTTTCGGGCAACAGGCGCTGGCCGTCCACGACGCCGCCATTGCGCAGGAATTCGCCGAACCTTGCATAGTCGCGCGCGGTCGCGTGCATGATTGATCCGCCGATCATCGTTCCGCGCGCGTCGAACTCGGGCGTCAGGCTGGTCATCCCGAGCGGCTCGATCAGCCGGCCGCCGATGAAATCGCGCATCGCATCGCGGCGCGCATCGGGGTTCCGCGACGGGGTCAGCGTATCGGCGATTATGTCCGACAGGATGACGCTGGTCGCCGAACTATAGTTGAAAACCTCGTCGGGCTGTGCCGCCGCAGGTTTCGCTTCGGCGAAGCCCGCCATGTCGCTCGCACCGCCGCCGAACAGCATCGCGACGGTGTCGCCCTGCCAAACCGGATCGCCATTTTCGACATGCTCCAACCCCGACGACATATGGAGCAGGTTTCGAAGCGTAATCGCGCCGCGCGGGTCTCCGCTGCGTTGCCAGGCCGCGACCGGCGCCGGGCCGTCGAGCGACAATTGCCCATCGGCGACGAGGAAACCGGTAAGCACCGCGGTGATGCTTTTTGCCATCGACCAACTGATCAGCTTCGATTCGGGGCCGAAACCCGCGGCATAGCGCTCATAGATCGGCTCCCCGTCGCGGAGTATCAGAAGCGCGCGCGTCTGACCGACGTCGTCGGCATCGGCGAACAGCGCATCGGCATGCGCGCGGCTGGCGGCGGGCAGCGCAGGCAGGGCCCGCGGCGTCTCTACCGCCGCCACGCCGTCAAGCGATGCTCCGAACTTCGGTGCAGGCGAGGCGGGCGCCATATTCCCCTGCCCCGCCGCCTGCGTCAGCGACCAGACGCCGAGCATCGCGAGGGCAGCACTTGCCAGCAGCCGTTTTTTCGTGATCATGGATCAAGTGAATAACATCAATCCGACCGGGCCGACAACGGGCGAGACGCCAGCCGCCGTGCCGCCGCCCGTGGCCCCCGCCCCCTCGCCGAAGAAACAGAGCCGCTGGGGCGGCTGTTTGCCGTGGGCGATCGGGCTTGCGGTGCTGCTCGCAATTTTCGCGATCTGGAAATTTCCGTCGTTCAAGGCGCAGGCCGAACTCGGCTCCGCCTATGCCGCGCGGGTCGGTTGTTCGTGCCGCTATGTTCAGGGCCGCAGCCTCGACAGTTGCCAGAGCGACTTCGAGCCCGGCATGGAAATGATATCGCTGAGCGAGGATCCCGCGACCCGGACCGTAACCGGCAGCGTGCCGCTGCTCGCCTCGCGCCGCGCGCGCTACGCGGGTGCCAGCGGCTGTTTGCTACGCCCCGAGAATTAGCGCGAGAAACGGCGCGCGAGCAGCGCGACCGATGCGGGCACGCCGAAAACAACCAGCGCGATCCCTGCTTCCTCGGCCCAGCCATAGCCCGCATGGAGCACGCCGACGAGCATATTGCCGATCGCGACGAGCAGCCACAGGACGAGGAACAGGCGCGTCGCGCGCGCCGCATCCCCGATCGTCAGGCGCAGCAGGATCAACAGGCCCAGCCCGGCCAGCAGCATCATCACTGTATGCGACATATTTACGCCTCCCCCTCCGCTTCGACGATATAGGATCGATGCCGGCGGCGCCACTCGCCCGGCGACATGCCAATCTTGCGGCGGAAGATCGCGCAGAGATGCGCATGGCTCGAAAATCCGGTCGCGAAGGCGATTTCGGCGATCGAGAGCGGACGGTTCATCAGGAACCAGCAGGCGTGACGAAGCCGCTGGCGCAGCACATATTGCGCGGGGGTCCGCCCGGTCGCGCGCGCGAAATGGACGATCAGGCTGTTCACCGACATGCCCGCCTCGGCTGCCATATCCTCGACGGTCAACGGCACTTCGAGCTGTGTCTGGATGAAGGCCATCAGATCGTTGATGCGCTGGGCAATCGCTGGCGTCTCGGCACGACCGGCCATATTCTCGACGGTCCTCGCAAGGATCGCGGTCAGCGCATCGCCCGCCAAGGCATCGCCCGCCAGCAGCGCGCGGACCAACGCGGCGAGCGCAAGGTCATGATGTGCGGCCAGCGCCCGCGTTTCGGGCGCTATGGTCAGCCGCGAGGTCGGAATTTCGACTTCGACCACACGGACCGCGCCGCCCTTTGCCGACGCGCGATAGGTCTGGCCCGCGGGGATCAGCCACATTTCGCCGGGCAGCGGATCACCGAGCGAGGTCCGCCGATCACCCTGCCAGGTTTCAAGCCAGTGATAGCTCCCCGCCTCATACAGGATCAGCACATGGACATCGCGTACGATCGTCCAGTTCGACGGGCCATCGATCCGGTCAACGATCGCGGCGACCCTGAGTTCTCCCACTTCCATCGCATGAGTATGGCAAGAATGGGAAAATGTGAAAGCCTGCTATATTGCGCAATAATATGGTTAAATCGCCCCACCCAAAGTCCTCGGCCCTAGTCGCAGCCGAGACAAAGAGGTGTGGGTGAGACTATAGACGCGTGCCCCAGACACGCAGACAAAGACCCCCCCGACGGCGGGCGGCGCGATCGCCGCCCGCCACTTTTTTTCGAACGAAACGATGGCCTTGTTTATTTGGCAGCGAGAAATTCATCCATCGCATGGTTGACCGCATCAGGCGCGTCCCATGGCACGAAATGTCCGCAGTCCGGAACTTCGACGATCGTCACATCGGGAACAAGCTCTTCGATGCCGTCGAGATTGCACGGCGGCAGCGCGACATCGTCGAGTGCCCAGATGACGAGTGTGGGAATGTTGAGTTTCGGGAACGGCGCCGCGGGTGGTTCGGCATAAGGTTCATTCATTGCGGGGACGACGGCCGGCGAACCGCGATACCAGTTGATCATCGCGCGGCACGCGTCGCGGTCCTCCCAATCCTTGAGCAGGCGGGCAATCTCGTCAGGGGGCTGAACGCCGCCGCTCGGCACGCGTCCTTCGAAAGCATGGGCCAGGATTCCGGCGATGCCATGGTCCTCGATGATCGCATCGCTCGCGGGATCGCGGAAGGTGCGAATATATTGGCTCGCGGCGCGCTGACCCTCGTTCGTCAGGAGAAGTCGCTGAAATATCCCGGGGTGCGGCGCGTTGGCGATGACCGCGCGCGTGACGCGCCCCGCCCATGCCGGATGCAGCCCGCCCGGCTGGCCGCCTAATGCAACACCCCATGCGATCGCGCCGCCCCAGTCGTGACCGACGATGGTGAAATTATCGACGCCAAGCGCATCAGCGAGCGCGAAAATATCGGCGATCAGCTTGTCGGGGGTGTAGGATTCGACGTCCTGTGGCTTCGACGACCCGCGATAGCCGCGCTGGTCGGGCGCGATGCAGCGAAAGCGGTCCGCGAAGTGCGGCAGTTGGTGGCGCCAGGTGCGATGCGATTCGGGAAAGCCATGGAGAAAGATCAGCGCCGGCGCATCTTTCGGGCCCATATCGACGACGTCGAGTTCGACCCCGGTCGAAAGCTTCACCCGCTGCTGCTCGAAATCGCCGATCATCCATTCCGCTCCTTTGGTTTCTTTTCAAAACCAATCTGGCGGGGATTGGGGAGCCTGGCAAGCTGCAACAAACGGCGGGGCGATTGGGCGGAGGAGACGGGGAAACCCGGCGCGGCGGTTTTGGGGTGGTGAGCTGACATCCCGTCCCCCACGTCCGTCATCCCGGGCTTGACCCGGGATCCCGCTTTTTGACGCACTCACTGGCTTCGACCTCAAGCGGGACCCCGGGCCAAGCCCGGGGTGACGAAAAAGGATTGGTCAGCAACCGGTTCGTTTCCCATTTGCGCACCCCGGCGAAGGCCGGGGCCCAGGGATTCAGAGAGCCGACCTCTGCTCGTCGCGCTCTGGACCCCGGCCTTCGCCGGGGCACACATTACCGTCGTTAGTTTCCGGTCGTTCTTCGCTCTCGTCATCCCGGGCTCGACCCGGGATCCCGCTTTTTTGCGCGCGTTCCGTATCCGTCTCAAGCGGGACCCCGGATCAAGTCCGGGGTGACGAGGGTGGGGAGGTCCGCAATCGGTCGAAAAGCCGGCCTCTAAGGATAGCTCACCGTCTTCGGCACTTCGGGGATCGGGATGAATTCCTCGCTGTCGCCAGGGACCAGCGGGAATTTGCGATCCTTCCACTCCGCTTTCGCCTCGTTGATCCGGTCGCGCGACGAGCTGACGAAATTCCACCAGACGTGGCGCGGCGTTTTGAATGCCTCCCCGCCAAGCAGCATCACGCGCGCGTCGGTTTCGGCGCGGAGCGTCATCGCCTGACCGGGCTTGAGGATATAAAGGCTGTAGCGTTCTAGCCGCTCGCCATCGAGGCTCGCGTCGCCGATCGCGACGAGCACGGCGCGTTCGTCGGCCTCCGCATCGATCGGCAGGCTCGCGCCCGCGTTCATCAATATGTCGGCATAGATGGTCGCGCTATGCTGCGTCGTCGGCGCCGTAACGCCCCACAGGCTGCCCATGATGACACGCGCCGACACGCTGCCATCCTCGACCAGCGGCAATTTGTCGGCGGGCACATGTTCGAATGCCGGGTCGATCTCTTCCTTGCCGTCGGGAAGCGCGAGCCAGGTCTGCATACCCGAAATCCCCGAACCGCTCGCGCGTTCGGCCGGCGGCGTCCGCTCCGAATGGACGATGCCGCGCCCGGCAGTCATCAGGTTGCACGCACCCGGACGGATTGTGGCGTAAGTGCCCAGGCTGTCGCGATGATCGATCGCGCCCTCGAACAGATAGGTCAAAGTCGACAGGTTGATATGCGGATGCGGGCGCACGTCCATCCCCTGCCCGATATCGAAATGCGCGGGGCCGAACTGGTCGACGAAAATGAAGGGGCCGACCATCGTCCGCGCCTTGTTCGGCAAGGTACGGCGCACGTCAAAGGCGCCGATATCGTGGGTCGAGGGGGTGATGACGGTAAACATCAGTCGAGCCTTTCCAGCGTCTTTCGGGTCTTTTCGGTTTTGACATTGCCGGTGTTGCGCGTCGTGCCGGGTTCGAGCAGGACGACATGACATTCGCCGTCCAGCGCCTCCGGGCAATGTTCGATGCCGTGCGGGACGATGATGAACTCGCCGGGCTCGACGATCACCTCATGGTCGCGAAACGCCATCTTCATCCGGCCGGCGACGACGAGGAAGAGTTCGTCCTCTTGCGTGTGATGATGCCAGTCGAACTTGCCGTCGAGCTTGACCAGCTTGACCTGAAAGTCATTGATGTCGCCGGCGACGCGCGGGTTCCACGCGTCGGGAATTTTCGCAAAGGCATCCGCCAGATTGACCTTGCCCACCATCGTCATTCTCCCGGTGCAGTCGCCTTGATCGCGAGCGCGTGGACGCGCTGGCCCGGCAGGTCGCCGAGCGCCTTGTTCACCGCACGTTGGCGCGCAACGCGGTTTTGCCCCGCGAAGCCCGCCCACTCGATCGTCAGGCTGAAATGCGATTCGCCGCTACCGTCGTCGCCCATATGGCCGTGATGGCTGGCGCTGTCGTTGCTGAGGATGAAATTTGCGTCGGGAAAGGCTGCGCCAAGCAGGCTTTCCATCTCTTGCTGCACGGGGCCTTTGTTGCTCATGGGGTTGACCATAAGCGCTCCATCGCCAAATTATAAGGCCTCCCAAAGATCAGATCCTCACTCTCGATTCCGAAAGCATATCGTGCCGTCTTCCGCTCGCCCCACCCGTTTTCATGGCCGTGTTCCGCGCCAAGAGCGCTGCGCCGCCCCCGGATGCCGTGAGGCGGGGGAGTTTCGCGCGCCCGTATCGTCGCACCGCTCGCCCGACGGGCCGCCGCCCTATCGCTGGCTGTGCCTCGACCATGTGCGCGAATTCAACGCGGGCTATAATTTCTTCGAAGGCATGAGCGCCGACCAGATCATGGCGGCGCAGTCGCCGACCGCCGGATGGGAAACTGAAAGCCGCGCCTTTCGCCCCGCCGGCAGCGCCGACCTGCCGCCGCGCTGGGCCGACTTCAAAGACCCGATGGACGCGCTCGGCGCGCGCTTTCGCCAGCGAATGGACGAGGCGCGGCGCGAGGCCCGAAATCCGGGCCTGTCACGCGAAGAACATGACGCGATGCAATTGATGGCCCTGCCCGCCGACGCCGACCGTGCAGCCCTGCGGCGGCGCTATAGCGAGCTTGTCCGCAAATATCATCCCGACCGAAATGGCGGCGATCGCAGTTTCGAAGCGCGGCTGGGTGCGGTAGTCGAAGCCTATCAGTTGCTGAGAAAGAGCAAGGCTTTCGCATAGGAGAGGTACAATGACCGACCTGAACGAAGCACGGATCGAAGTGGTGCGCCGCCATATGGCGCTGGAGATCACGCATGATTGGGACGGCGTCCTCGCGACCTTCGACCATCCACGCTATGAATTAATGGGTCCCGGCACGATCTTCGACGGCGAAGCGGCAGTGCGATCCTATTTCGCTACATCGCGCGAACCCTTCCCCGATCAGGCAAACGAGGTCATCGCGATCGCTGCCGACGAGGGCACGAACACGGTGCTCGTCGAATTCTGGCTGACCGGCACGCATCTCGGCCCGCTGAAGCTCGGCGTGCGCACGATCGAGCCCACGGGCAAGGCATTCCGCATTCGCATGGCCGCAAGTTTCGAATTCGCCTCCGGCAGCGACAAGATCGTCTGCGAACGTCCCTATTATGACCAGTCAGCGGTGATGAAGGCGCTCGGCCTCCTCTGAAAAGGCGTTGCAAGGCGCAACCCATGACGATACCGCGACGGCGAAGCGCCGCCGCGCGGCGACTCTCCCTGACTTATCGCTGGACAGACAAAATGACCGATATCCCGAACAGCCTTCCCGACCACCATGGCTCGACGCTGCTTGCAGCGCCCGATGTCGAGGTCGATGCACGCGAGGTTTTCGGCGTCGATATCGACATGAAAGTGCCGGCGTTCAGCGAAGCGGACGAGCGCGTTCCGGACCTCGACCCCGCCTATGTCTTTGACGGCGACACGACGCTCGCGATCCTTGCGGGCTTCAAATACAACCGCCGCGTGATGGTGCAGGGCTATCACGGAACCGGCAAGTCGACGCATATCGAACAGGTGGCAGCGCGCCTCAAATGGCCGTGTATCCGCGTCAACCTCGACGCGCATATCAGCCGCATCGACCTTGTCGGCCGCGACGCGATCGTGCTGCGCGACGGGCAGCAGGTCACCGAATTCCGCGAAGGCCTGCTCCCCTGGGCGCTGCAAACCCCGACCGCGCTGGTGTTCGACGAATATGATGCGGGGCGTCCCGACGTGATGTTCGTGATCCAGCGCGTGCTGGAAACCGAGGGCAAGCTGACCCTGCTCGACCAGAATCGCGTGATCCGGCCGAACCCGCATTTCCGCCTGTTCTCGACCGCAAACACTGTCGGCCTTGGCGACACGAGCGGGCTGTATCATGGCACGCAACAGATCAACCAGGGCCAGATGGACCGCTGGAACATCGTCGTCACGCTGAACTATCTGCCGGCCGCGACCGAAAGCGCGATCATCCTCGCCAAGGTTCCGAACACCGACGAGACGACCGTCGCCAATATGGTGAAGGTTGCGGATCTGACGCGCCAGGGCTTCATCAACGGCGATATCTCGACCGTCATGTCGCCGCGTACGGTGATCAGCTGGGCGCAGAACACCGCGATCTTCAACAATATCGGCTTCGCCTTCCGCCTGAGCTTCCTCAACAAATGCGATGAGGCCGAGCGGATGATCGTCGCCGAATATTATCAGCGCGTGTTCGGCGAAGACCTGCCCGAAAGCGTCGTCGCCCGCTAAGCGGTCATTTCAATATGGTCGCGGCGTCCACCAGCCGGACGTCGTGCATCATATTGAGATAGGCTTCGAAATAGCCCTTGTGCGACGCGCCGACGATCGCGAGCGTGCGCTCTCCGGGCCGAACCGCCATCGCGGCGCGGATGTTCGCGACCATGCGCAAATTTCGCGTCTCCCACCATCCGGTGTAGCGGCGTCCATATTTCTGAGGACTGGTATCGGTGAGCGCGGCGCCAAAATCGCTATCGAACGCCAGCCGCATCGTCGCAGGGTCGTTATAGTCGCGATAGAGCGCAAGCACGCCGGCGCCGTCCAATTTTGCCGCCATCGCCTTGTCGGCGGCGATACGCTCCTTCACCGCCGGATTGTCCCAGATCCGCTGGAGCGCCGCGCCATAACCCGGATCCTTGTCGAGCGAGGCGGTGACGCCGTCGGCGCTATGATCGTCGGTCGCATAAACGCGTTCGAGCCCCAGCCGCGCGGCGAGCGCGGCGCCGATCAGGAAATTCTCGTTACGCCCGGTGATTGCCTTGTCGAGCACCGCGACAAGCGTGGCGTCGAGGCCGTCGCCGGCGCGCCGTTCGCTCGGCGAAAGCCGGAGCCACTGGACGAGCGCCGATGGCCGCTCGCCCCCCGCGAGAAACAGGGCGGCGAGGCGGCGGCGATCGGCGGGTGTCGGGTTTGCGGGCCAGGCGCCGAGCAACCTGTCGGCCTCGACCGTCGCCGCCACCATATCGAGCCCGACGATCTTTTGCGCCGAGCTCGGGTCCCAGCAATAATCTGCCGCGCCAGGATAGAGCGGCTTGTAGCGGATCAGCAGTTCGCAGTCGGTGCCCGAAAGCCCCTCGATCGTGATGATCGCCGGCTTCCATTCAGCTAGGCGCGCCAGCAGCGGATCGAGGCTTTCGGGTTTGAAGCTGTCGGGCAGTTCCGACAGATGCGGCGTGCCGAGCACGAGCAGTTCGCCCGGCGTTCCCGCGACATTATCCCTAAGCTGGCGTGGGTCGAACGGCGGGGTGTAAGCTGCGGGCGCGGCCATCGTCAGCAGCAAGGCGGTGAAAGCCGTCACGAAATCCTCCCCTGTGAACACACCGAACGAACGGCGCTGGACAGGGATAGGCGAAGTGTATTATTCGATCAACACTCTTTGCCGGATCGATTTTCCGACTTCCCATGCCCCCTCCCCTCTGCCAGCGTCGCGCGATGTGTCAGGTTTTTCAAATATGAAGCGCTCCATGCGATCGAAATCCCTGCTTGCCGCACTCGCGCTTGCCCCGCTCAGCGGATGCAGCATCGCGGCGGTCGATTATGGCAAAATCCGCCACACGGACTATGTCGCCGACCCGCGCTGCACCGCGCAACCGGGCGCCGCAATCGATGGCGAAGCCTTGCCCTATTTCTTCGCGACGAGCCGCCTCCCGGACTGCCGCACGCCCGAGATCGAACTGCTCCGCCATCGCGGCGACCATATGCGCTACGGCCGCTTCAACGCCCCGCGCGAAGTGATTGTCGGCAAGAAGAAAAAGCTGCTCGCGCCGCTCGCCTTCCAGACCTCGGCCGAATGGTGGCGCGCGCTGCAGGCGGAGACTGACCGCAAGCAGGGGCGCGTCCTGCTCTACATCCACGGCTACCGCGAAAATTTCTCGACGACATCCAAGGACGCGGCGCAGATCGCGCGCATGACGGGCTTTGACGGGCCGATCATCGAATATAGCTGGCCGTCGCAGGGCAAGATATTGAGTTATGTCGTCGACGAGACGAACATGTATCACGACGTCCGCAATTTCCGCGATTTCCTGAAGTCGCTCGCCGAACAGACATGGGTGAAGGAGATCGTCGTCGTCTCGCACTCGCTCGGCGCGCGATTGGTGATCCCGGCGATTTCCTATGTGGATCGCACATCGAGCAGCGCCGACAGCAGCAATATTTCGAACATCATCCTCGCCTCGCCCGATATCGACCGCGAGACTTTCGAACGCGATATCGAGGAGGAGGTCCTGTCGGCGCGGCGGGTCGCCAATAACCGCCGGATCACCGTCTATACCTCGCGCGCCGACAAGGCGCTCGCCGCGTCGCGTGCGATTCACGGCTATCCGCGACTTGGCTCACCCTATTGTTTCGATCCGTTCGAGGCGGCCGAGCTCAAGGCCAAGGGATTGCCCGAGCGCTGCTACCCCGTATCGCGCCCCGGCCTGACCGTAATCGACACGACCGATGTGTCGCGCGGATCGACCGGGCACAGCAATTTTCTGCGCAGCGGAGTGGTATGCTGGGACTTCATCGACGTCGTCGCAAACAAGCGTACGCGGCCCGAACGGGTCGCGACGCAATGGGCGCATGTGTTCCGCCTGCTTCCCGATCCAGTGATACCCAAGAATGGCGACGACGCGATCTGTCAGCGGACGCCCGAGGTCGAAGAGCCGCAGTGAGGCCCTAAAAGCCGCACATGATGGCGAAGTTGGTCAACCAGACGACCGGCCCCTCGCCCGTCCACAGCCACAAACCGCCCGCCGCGACAGCCAGAAAGAGTGCGAGCGCGATCCAGTCCTGCCGCGCGAGCCTCACGCCGGTCGCAGCCGTTTGACCGGTGCGTCGGCAATCGGCAGATGGACGAGCCCGGCGAAGAGTCCGAGCGCGATCGAAAAGCCCCACGCGATATTATAGCTGCCGGTGGCGTCGAATATCAGCCCAGCGGTGTACGCGCCGAAGAAGCTGCCGAGTTGGTGGCTGAGGAAGACGATGCCGTAGAGCATCGAGAGATAGCGGATGCCGAAGATGCGCCCCACGATGCCACTGGTCAGCGGCACGGTGCCGAGCCAGAGGAAACCCATTGCGGCAGCGAAGACGAGCGCGCTCGCATGGCTGAGCGGCAGGAAGAGGAACAGCGCAATAACCGCCGAGCGCGCGGTGTAGAGTGCCGAAAGCACATATTTCTGGCGCATGAAGTCGCCGGCGCGGCCGAACACATAGGAGCCGAGGATGTTGAACAGGCCGACGAGAGCGAGCACCTGCGCACCGATTTCTATGCCAAGCCCCTTGTCGTCGAGATAGGCGGGCAGATGCGTCGCGATGAAGGCGATATGAAAGCCGCAGACGAAAAAGCCCGCATTGAGCAGCCAGTATCCGCGATGAACGGCCGCCTCGCGCAAAGCCTCGCGGGCGGTCTGTTCTTCCGCCTGCAGCGTCCCGGGCGTATCGGTACGGCCGGAGACACCGATCGCGAGCAAACCACAGAGCGCGACGAGCCCCGCCATGATCCACAAGGTCTGATGATAGCCGATATCGCCAAGCAGCATCGACGCCAGCGGCACGACGAGAAATTGCCCGAGCGATCCGCCCGCGGTGACGATACCGAACGCGCTGCTGCGCTTTTCGGGGCTGACGACGCGCCCGACCGCGCCGAGCACGACGACGAAGGTCGTCGCCGATTGCGCCATGCCGATCAGCAGGCCGAAACTTATGTGCAGCCCGATCGCGTCGGTCGCAAGCGCCGCGCCGATCAGCCCGAGCGCATAAAGCAGCGCCCCGCCGAGCACGACGCGCCCCGCGCCATGCTTGTCGGCGAGCGCGCCGACGAAGGGCTGGACGAGACCGAAGAGCAGGTTCTGCAGCGCCATCGCGAGCCCGAAGTCGGAGCGGCTGATGCCGATATCGACGCTCATCTGCGGCAGGAAGAGGCCGAACGACTGGCGCACGCCCATGGCGAGCGTGACGATGAATGCGGCGCAGAGGATGACGATCCAGGGCTTTTTCATCGGGGAGAGTGCGGGGGAGGACATGAGGGTGCGGATGCTCTCCCGGCTGCGAGAGGTCAAGCGAGCTTAGCTATGACCGCACTCAATCCGCCTTCCTCGCCCAGATCAAGCCCGGGGTGACGATTCTAATATGCGTGTGCCCCTATGCGTGCCCTCATCCTCTTCCTTCCCGCGCCAAAGCTGGTTAGAGCCGACTCGAAATGACTGCCCAATCTCCTCTCGACGATTTCAAGGCCGCGCTGTCGAGTGTCGCCCGTGCAGTGACGCGCGATGCCGAGGTCGAGGTCGGCTTTACCGCCGACGCGCCAGCCCAGATCGGCAAGGCGATCAAGGTGCCGACCCCGTCGCGCACGCTGCCCGCCGATCAGGTCGCCGAAGCGCGCGGCTTTGCCGATTCCTATGCTTTGCGCATGAAGCATCACAGCGAGAAATTGCACGCGTCGGCGCGCCCAGCCGAGCCGCTCGCCGCGGCGGCGTTCGACGCGATGGAGCGCGCGCGGATCGAGGCGCTGGGTGCGCGCCATATGGACGGCATGCGCAGCAACCTGTCCGCAAGCCTCGCGATGCGGATGCGTAGCGATCCGATCAGCCGCGCGCAGAGCCGCGAAGATGTCCCGGTATCCAGCGCGCTCGAACTAATGCTGCGCGAGGCCCTGACCGGCGAACAGGCGCCACAGGGGACCGAAACCGGCCTGTCGCTAGTGCGCGAGTGGATCACCAACGAAGCGGGCGGCGACCTGACCGCGCTGTCGATGCTGCTCGACGATCAGGCCGCTTTTGCCGAGACCGCCAAGCTGGCGCTGCGTCACCTCGACCTGATCCACAGCGACGAGCCGCTCGAAGAAGGCAGCGAGGACGGCGGCGAGCAGGACGAGAGCGAGGCCGAAGAAAGCCAGGAAGAGCAGGAAAGCGAAGACGGCGGCGCCGGCGAAAGCCAGGTCGACGCGCGCGCCGAAATGGCGGGCGATCAAGCCGACGACGGCGACAGCGACCCCGACGCACAGGAAATGGAAGCCGACGGCGAGCCCGAAATGGGCGGCGAAGGCGACGAGGGCATGCTGCCCGTACGCCCCAACCGCCTGCCGAGCGACATTCCCGATTTCAACTATGTCCGCTTCACCGAAAAGCATGACGAAATCATTGCCGCGACCGAGCTTTGCGACGCCGACGAGCTGACGCGTCTGCGCGCCTATCTCGACCAGCAGATGACACATCTGCAGGGCGCGGTGACCAAGCTCGCGAACCGACTCCAGCGCCGGCTGATGGCGCAGCAGAACCGCGCGTGGGACTTCGATCAGGAAGAAGGCCAGCTCGACGCGGCGCGGCTGGCGCGCGTGATCGTTTCGCCCGGCCAGTCGCTGTCGTACAAGATCGAGCGCGACACCGACTTCCGCGACACCGTCGTCACATTGCTGATCGACAATTCGGGGTCGATGCGCGGACGACCGATCAGCATCGCGGCGATCAGCGCCGACATCCTCGCGCGCACGCTCGAACGCTGCGGTGTGAAGACCGAAATCCTCGGCTTTACGACGCGGACGTGGAAAGGCGGACAGAGCCGTGAGGATTGGCTTGCCGCGGGACGTCCGGCACATCCCGGTCGCCTGAACGACCTGCGCCACATCATCTACAAGCCCGCCGACGAGCCCTATCGCCGCGCGCGCAAGTCGCTTGGGCTGATGATGCGCGAAGGGCTGCTCAAGGAAAATATCGACGGCGAGGCGTTGACATGGGCGCACAGCCGGATCATCGGCCGCCCCGAGGAACGCAAGATCCTGATGGTGATCTCCGACGGCGCGCCGGTCGACGACAGCACGCTGTCGGTGAACCATGGCGCCTATCTGGACCAGCATCTGCGCCAGGTCATCGAATGGATCGAAAATCGCTCGCCCGTTGAACTCTGCGCGATCGGCATCGGGCATGATGTGACGCGCTATTACAGCCGTGCGGTGACGATCATGGATGCCGAGCAACTCGGCGGCACGATGGTCGAACAGCTCGCGGGGCTGTTCGACATCGATTGAGAGCAATCCGGACGCGGCGCCAACGCGACGCCGCACCCGGATTCAATTGGCATCTATTGCGTCGATCCCGCCGGAATCGCAGCTGGCGTCGCAGCAGGTTCCGCCACCGGCGCGGCAGCTTCGGCGGTCCGCACCGACAGCGCCTTTTCGAAGTCGGCGTAAAAGGCATTATAGGGTTCGGCAAATGCAACCGGCTTGCCGTCGGAATAGGATGAACCCATACGCGCCTTAGCCTCGACCGTTTGCAATTTTATCGACATGCGCGTCAGGGTCGGCGAAATAGGCTCGACGAAAACCGAAGCAAGTTGGGTCAGCTTCTTTTTACCGAAACCCCAAAATATATTGTAGACAAGCTTCGATTTCGCATCGGTCTCTGCCGTGATCGTCCCCGCATCCTTGCTCGCGTTGATATTGACATAACCCATCTCCTGCAAAGCGGAGATGGACGAACGGAAGACTATATCAACTCCCGCCGGAATTTCTCGTTTTTGCAGTGCCGCGAGTTCAACTGCACTCAGTTCAACGGGCTTGGGTTCTTTTTCTTTCGCTGATGCCGAGACAGGCGCGATCATTATCGCTACGCCGAACATCGCTATCGTCAATTTGTGCATTGCGCCCCCTTTGAAATTCAAACTCCCCTGGAACGATTGGATAGGGTCGGTTTTATACTTTGCAATCCTTTTGCAAAACATCGACCGACCGACTTACCGCTGGAAATGGGATTACCGTATCGCCGGATGACAACCCCTTCCCCCCTCGTTACAAACCCTTCCCGGTGCAGCAGGGACTCGCGACCTTACGACGGGAGCCGGTGCATTAATATTATGCTGAGGGGTCGCCGGCATGACTTGGAGCCGCACCATGGGGTGCGCTGCTGAGGGGGCGACTGTAGCATGAAAAAAGCATCCGACCTGTTCATCGAGTGCCTGGAAGAAGAAGGCGTCGAATATATTTTCGGCGTTCCGGGCGAAGAGAATCTCGACTTTCTCGACAGCCTGTCGCGCTCGACCAAGATCAAGCTTATCCTGACGCGGCACGAACAGGGCGCGGGCTTCATGGCCGCCACCTATGGGCGCCACACCGGCAAGACCGGGGTCTGCCTTGCGACCTTGGGGCCCGGCGCGACGAACTTCGTCACCGCTGCGGCTTATGCCCAGCTCGGCGGCATGCCGATGATGATGATCACCGGGCAAAAGCCGATCAAGAAATCAAAGCAGGGCCGTTTCCAGATCCTCGACGTCGTCGCGATGATGGGGCCCATTACCAAATTCACCCACCAGATGGCGTCGTCGGACAATATTCCGAGCCGCGTTCGCGAAGCCTTTCGCCTCGCCGAGGAAGAAAAGCCCGGCGCAGTCCATATCGAGCTGCCCGAAGATATCGCCGACGAGCATACCGACAGCCTGCCGCTAAAGCGCAGCCATGTCCGCCGCCCGACCGCCGATGTGAAGTCGATCCGCGAAGCGGTGAAGGCGCTCGAAAACGCGACCTCGCCCGTCCTCGTCATCGGCGCGGGCGCGAACCGCACGATGACCGGCCGCATGTTGCTGCAGTTCATCGAAAAGACCGGCATCCCCTTCCTGACGACGCAGCTCGGCAAGGGCGTGATCGACGAGCGCCACCCGAAATTCCTCGGCTGCGCTGCACTGTCATCGGGCGACTTTGTCCACCGTGCGGTCGAAGCATCGGATTGCATCGTCAACCTCGGCCATGATGTCATTGAAAAGCCGCCCTTCTTCATGCAGCGCGGCGGCCCAACCGTGATCCATGTGTCGAGCAAGACCGCCGAAGTCGATCCGGTCTATTTCCCCGACATCGAAGTGATCGGCGATATCGCCAATGCGGTATGGCAGATGAAGGAGGACATCGTTCCCAACGGCAGTTGGAAGTTCGACCATCTGCTCGCCTATCGGCAGGGCGAGGTCGATCACACCGCGCCGCTGGCGAAGGACGAGCGCTTCCCGATCTTCCCGCCGCATCTGGTTCAGTCGATCCGCGACGCGATGCCCGACGACGGGATCATCTGCCTCGACAATGGCGTCTATAAAATCTGGTTCGCGCGCGGTTACACCGCCTATCGTCCCAACACCGTGCTGCTCGACAATGCGCTCGCGACAATGGGCGCGGGCCTGCCGTCGGCGATGATGTCGGCGATGATCTATCCGGGGCGCAAGGTCATGGCGATCTGCGGCGACGGCGGGTTCATGATGAACAGCCAGGAGATGGAGACCGCGGTTCGGCTGGGGCTCAACATCACCGTGCTGATCCTCAACGACAACAGCTATGGCATGATCCGCTGGAAACAGGCCAACATGGGCTTCAAGGATTGGGGGCTGACCTATGGCAACCCCGATTTCGTCAAATATGCCGAAAGCTATGGCGCGCACGGACACCGCGTCGAGAGCGCCGCGCACCTCAAGGAACTTCTGGCCCACACGCGCGATACTCCGGGGGTGCATCTGATCGACTGCCCGGTCGATTATTCAGAGAATGACCAGATTTTGAACATCGACATCAAGAAGCTGTCGAAGGAGCTGTAAACTCTGCTTCCTGTTCCCCGGCGAAAGCCGGGGTCCAGAGCGCCATTGCGCCATCGTCGCGCGTTCCAGCCCTGGGCCCCGGCTCGCCGGGGAACGGAGAGGTGAAAAATGAAATTGAAAGACGTCTATCCGCTCTATCTCAACAACAAGGCGGTGCAGCCGAACACCGATCTTGAGGTGATCGACAAATTCACCGGCGAGGTTGCGTTTCGGACCGCGCTCGCGACGCCCGATGTGATCGACGAAGCGATCGCGGGCGCCGTGCGCGCCGCCGAGCCGATGGCGCGGCTCGCGAGTTTCGAGAAGCGTGATGTGCTAACCCACTGCGTCGGACGGTTTCAGGAGCGGTTCGACGAGCTCGCCTATGCCCTGTGCGTCGAGGCGGGCAAGCCGATCGCCGACAGCGAGGGCGAGGTCACGCGCCTGATCGACACCTTCCGCATCGCCGCCGAGGAAGCGACGCGCAACTATGGCGAGGTCCAGCCGCTCGACATTTCGGCGCGCGCCAAGGGCTATATGGGAATGTGGAAGCGCGTGCCGATCGGCCCGTGCAGCTTCATCTCCCCCTTCAACTTTCCGCTGAACCTGGCCGCACACAAGATCGCACCCGCGATCGCGATGGGCTGCCCGTTCGTGATGAAGCCCGCGTCGCTGACGCCTTTGGGCGCGATCATCATGGGCGAGGTGCTCGCCGAGTGCGACATATTGCCTGAGGGCGCGTTCAGCATATTGCCGGCGACCCGCGCGGGCGCAGACCTGTTCACCACCGACGAGCGGCTCAAACTGCTGTCCTTCACTGGCTCGCCGGGCGTCGGCTGGGAGCTGAAGGCCAAGGCGGGCAAAAAGAAGGTCGTGCTCGAACTTGGCGGCAATGCCGCGGTCGTCGTCGACAAGGATGCCGACCTCGACCATGCACTCGCGCGCATCATCTTCGGCGGCTATTATCAGTCGGGGCAAAGCTGCATCCATGTGCAGCGCGTGATCATCCATGAGGATATCTACGACAAGTTCCGCGACATGCTCACCGCGAAGGTCAAGACGCTGAAATCGGGCGATCCGAAGCTGCGCGACACGTTCATCGGCCCGATGATTTCGGTGAAGGAAGCGCAGCGGCTGAAAGGCTGGATCGACGACGCGGTAGCGGCCGGCGCCACTCTGCTCGCGGGCGGTGGCTGCGAGGGCAATATGCTTGAAGCGGCACTGCTCGAAAATGTCCCGGCCGACACCGATGTCGTGCGCGAGGAAGCCTTTGGCCCGGTCGTCATCCTGTCGAAATTCAGCCACTGGGAGGCCGCGCTGGCCGAGGTCAACGACAGCAAATTCGGCCTGCAGGCCGGGCTGTTCACGCGCGACATCCACAAGGTTCTCGAAGCATGGGATCATCTCGACGTCGGCGGCATCGTCGTCAACGATGTCTCCTCCTACCGCGTCGACAACATGCCTTATGGCGGCGTGAAGGACAGCGGACTTGGCCGCGAAGGCGTGCGTTTCGCGATGGAAGATATGAGCGAGATCCGGAATTTGGTGATCCGACGAACCTGATTGGATCATGGTTAACCGAATATGTGTCAAATAGGCAACGTCACCGAAGTGCCTTCAAACTTTCTTCAAATTGTCGCTAGTTTGAGTCGAACGTTGTAACAAAACTCCTGTCTAGGCCGTGGGCAGCCCGAGGCTGCTTACGGAGTGTGACATGGCCACGATTTCGACCCTGCCCATCCCCGCGCGTTTTCCCGACCCGTTCACCAGCGACCCGCATATTCCCGAACGCGTGATCGGCGAACGCCGTAGCTATCGCGCGGTATGGGTCAGCGACATCCATCTCGGCACGCGGGGCTGCAACGCGCCGCTGCTGATCGACTTCTTTGACCATGTCGATTGCGAGACGCTGTACCTGGTCGGCGACATCATCGATGGCTGGCGGCTCAAGAAGCGTCACTTTTGGCCGCCCGAGCATAATGACGTCGTATGGCGGGTGCTGAAGCGCGCAAAGCGCGGCACGCGCGTCGTCTATGTCCCCGGCAACCATGACGAGATGGTCAAACCGTTCGACGGCTTCGATTTCGGCGGCGTCGAGATTCGCCGCGAAGCGATCCACGAAACCGCGACCGGCAAGAAGCTGCTCGTCGTCCATGGCGACGAATTCGACGCGGTGATGCTGGCGCACCGCTGGCTCGCCTTTGTCGGCGACGCCGCATACACCGCGCTGATGAAGTGCAATGTGGTCGTGAACCGCATCCGCAGCGCTTTCGGCCTGCCCTATTGGTCGCTGTCGATGGTCGCCAAGCACAAGGTCAAGAACGCCGTCCAATTCATCGGCCGCTACGAAGAAGTCGTCGCGCACGCGGCGCGCTCGCGCGGGGTCGATGGGGTGGTGTGCGGCCACATCCACAGCGCCGAGATGCGCGAGATCGAGGGCACCGAATATTATAACGACGGCGACTGGGTCGAAGGCTGCACCGCGCTGGTCGAGCATCATGACGGCACGATGGAGATATTGCACTGGGCCGAAGAGGTCGCGAGCCGGACAGCGCCGACGCCGCTCGAACTGCCCGCCCCGGCGCGCGCTGCATGAGAATCCTCATCGTCACCGACGCGTGGGAGCCACAGGTCAACGGCGTCGTCCGCACGCTGCAGGCGACGATCGGCGAACTGCGTACCGCAGGACATGAGGTCGGGGTCATCTCGCCCGACCTGTTCCGCTCATTCCCCTGCCCTTCCTATCCCGAAATCCGGCTCGCCCTGGCGGGGCGGCGCAAGATCGGGCGACGCATCCGCGCCTTTGCACCGCAAGCGATCCATATCTCGACCGAAGGCCCGCTCGGCATGGCGGCGCGGCGCTGGTGCCTCGACAATGGTTTTCCCTTCACCACCGCCTATCACACGCGCTTCCCCGAATATGTAGCGGCGCGGCTGCCGGTATCGCCCGCTTTCGTATGGCGTTTCATCCGCTGGTTCCACCGTCCCGCGCGGCATATCATGGTCGCAACGCGCAGCCTAGCGCGCGAGCTCGCCGAACAGGGTCTCGTTCAGACGATGATGTGGGAACGCGGGGTCGACCACGCGCTGTTCCGTCCGGATCGCGCTCCGCATCCGGCTTATGCGGGGCTGGCGCGGCCAATCCAGCTTTATGTCGGCCGCGTTGCGGTCGAGAAGAATATCGGCGCGTTCCTCGATTGCGATCGTCCGGGCACCAAGGTCATCGTCGGCGAAGGACCCGCGCTCGCCGAATTGAAGGCGCGGCATCCGGATGCATTGTTCCTCGGCAAACTAAGCGGCGACGCGCTGGCTGCGGCCTATTCGGGCGCCGACGTTTTCGTCTTTCCGAGCCGCACCGACACATTCGGCCTCGTGATTATCGAGGCGATGAGCTGCGGAACCCCGGTGGCAGCCTATCCGGTACCGGGCCCCGCCGATATCGTGCGCGAAGGCGCCGGGGCGCTCGACGAGAATCTCGGCCGCGCGATCGATGCCGCACTCGCCTGCGACCGCGCCGACGCTGAAGCGCTGGGCAGGCGGTATAGCTGGGCGAGCTGTACCGCACAGTTCGCCAAGGCGCTGACGTTCGCGCCCTCCGAACCGCCGCGCGACGCCATCGCCGGCGCACGGCTCGCCACCTAGAAGGTCTTGCGCCACTCCAGCTCGATATAGCGGCCCAAGGGGTCGATATAGCCCGGCTGGTAGTTCAGCGGCACGCGGCCATTCTGATCGGTGATCTTGCGCTGCGCGTCGAAGATATTGTCGACCGCAAGGCGCAGGCGCGACCCTTTCAGGAACGGCAGCTTCTCGGTCAACTTCGGCTTCTGACCCAGATCGACGAAGAAGCGCAGGTTGAAGGTTGCGAGATCGCCGAACTTCAAATCACCCGCGCTGCCGCCGGTCACCGTGCTGCCGCTGTCATATTTGGCGCTAAGCCGTACGCCCATACCCTTGTTGAACAGCCCGCCGTCGAGTTCGAACAGGTGGCGGTTGCTGCCGCCGCCGCTGCCCGTCGCGGACCCGTTCAGAAGGTCGAGTTCGGGTACACCAGGACGGATCAGCACCGTGTCGGTCAGCTTGATCGTATGATAGAGCGACACCTGCCAACGCCCGCCTTGAGGGCCGCCAAACATGCCGCCGGGGCCGCCCGGACCACGCCCACCCATGCGCGGTCCCCCACCGCCGCCGCGCTGGCGACCCGCTCCGGGGCCACCGCCACCTTCGCGCGCACCCGCACCGTCGGGACGTCCGCCACCGGGACCACCTGCGCCCGGGCCGCGCTGCTGGCCGAAGCTTTTGCCGAAGTTCAGGCCCCAACGAATCTGCGAATTTTCCGACTGGTCGAAATTGACCGGACGCTGGTCGATCGCGAGCAGAACGCCATTGGCATCGCGCGTGACGCGATCAGGGAAGGCCGCTTCGATCTCGGGCGTGAGCAAGGGCAGGCTGTTCGCCGTGTCATAGCTTTTGTTGCGGTTGTAATTGATCGAAAAATTCAGCCCCTCAACCATCGGCGGCGACCAGTTGAGCCCCAGTTTGAGGTCGCGGCGCTGTTCGGCAAGCAGGAAGGGATTGCCGCCGGTGGTCGTCGTAATCTGCACCGTCTGCCCAGTCGAAAAATCATAATAGGTGACTGCGGGCGTCACCAGCGGCGCAGCGCCGAGTTGCTGGATGCCCGGCGCCGCCTCGTCCTGGTTGAAGCTGGCGATCAGCGAGAGATTGTCGGTCACGCCCCAGTTGAGGTTCGCGCCCCAGCTCTTGAGCGCCTCAAAATCACTTGGATTCTGTACCTGACCGCTGAGCGTCAGCGAGACGCGACCGATGTTGCCCACCTCATATTCGGGATCGAGGAGCGGCACGGTCAACGAGCCGAACACACCCGGCAAATCGCGCGAGAGGTCGGTCGTCGTTATTCCGTTCGCATTGTCGGAGCGGCTGTCGAAACGCAGCCCCGAATAGCTGCCCGTCATCGACAGGCGGATCGGCCCCGCCCATCCGTCGGTCACCGTGCCCGACAGATTGGCGTTGCCGCCGAAGGTCTGCTGGCTGCTTTCGAAACGGTCGCGGGTTCCGGTGATGCGATCGGTAAAGGTCAACTGATCGGCATCGGCATAGTTGCCCGAGACCGACCAGCGCCAGTCGCCAAGCATGCCGTTAACGCTGGCGGTCGAGGTCAGATTGCGCGCGCGGCTGTCGCGTTCGAGCGGGTCATCGACGCCGCCGACGCCCGGACCGAGCAGCGACAGGGTATCGGTCTGGTCCCAACGCACGTTGATCGAGGCATCGGTCGTCTTGTTCAGGCTGCGCTGGACCGTTGCGTCGATCGAATATTCGTCCGACGCGCCGAGAAGGCTGCGCGCCGGGGCTTCGGCAGCCTGCGCCGGATCGTCGTAATCGAGGTTCCGCTCGCTTTCGAGCAGCATCGATTTGTGATCCCAGCCCGCGTTGACATTGAGGCGGCCGTTTTCACCGATCGCAAGAAAGCTCGGCTGGATCTCGCTCTGGAAACGTCCGCCCTGCGTCGGGATGCCGCCCTCGCCCTCGATCGCGACCTGGCGGAAATTGGGCTTGAGCACCATGTTTACGACGCGCTCGTCGGCCGAATAGCCATATTGCAGCGCGACTTCCTCCGGGAAAACCTCGACCTTGGCGATCGCTTCCGGGGGCAGGTTGCGCACCTCGCCGAAGCCGCCGATGCGGCGGCCGTTGACGAGGATGATCGGCCGTCCGCCGCCGCGGCCGCGGCCCGAGCGCGTCTGCGGCGCAAGCGCATCGAGCAGTTCGGACACGTTCGACACGCCATAGCTCGCGATCGCCGCCTCATCGAGTTCGGCCTCGGCCTTGATGTCGGTATCGAGCTGGCCGGCGAGACGCGGCGCGGTGACGACGATCTCGTCCTCGCTGTAATCGTCATAGGCATCTTCGACCGTTTCGGGCGCCGCAGGCGCGGCTTCCGCCGGCTGTTCGGCGACCGCCGCCGCGATCGGCGGACCGATCGGCGCCTCGGCCATCGCGGGCAGCGCGAACGAGGCACCTGCGGCGAGCAAGGCAGCGCGTGCGGAAATGGTCAGGCGAATGTTATTCATGGGAGAGCCTTTTTGTTTCTTTTCTGTCTTCGTTTTTTTCTTCGCATGAGAGCGCTGAACCCTCGATGACGCCGCGCTTTGTTCGCGGTTCATCTATGTCGCGCAATTGTCGCAACAATGTGTCGAGGCCATCGTCGTTCGATGGGCGCCTCATATCGACCGCTGGACAGCATGCGCCTTCACCCTTATCGGCCACCCATGACGACTCCAGACTCTTGCGCCGCCCCTGAATCGATCCTGATCATCGACTTCGGGTCACAGGTCACCCAGCTCATCGCCCGCCGCGTCCGCGAAGCCGGCGTGTATAGCGAGATCGTCCCGTTCAACGCCGCCGAGGCGGCACTCGAACGGATGCAGCCGAAGGGCGTGATCCTCTCGGGCTCGCCCGCCTCGGTCCCCGCGAGCGGCAGCCCGCGCGCGCCGCAATCGATCTTCGACAGCGGCCTGCCGATCCTCGGCATCTGTTACGGCCAGCAGGTGATGAGCCAGCAGCTCGGCGGGCAGGTCGAGCCCGGCGGCGCCGATGGCGAACGCGACGGCGAATTCGGCCGCGCCTTCCTGACCGTCACCGAACCCTGCGTGTTGTTCGATGGGCTGTGGGAAGTCGGCGAACGCCATCAGGTGTGGATGAGCCACGGCGACAAGGTCACGCAATTTGCCCCCGGCTTCCGCATCGTCGCAGTCAGCGACGGCGCGCCCTTCGCGCTGATCGCCGATGACGAACGCCGCTATTATGGCACGCAATTCCATCCCGAGGTCGTCCACACCCCCGATGGCGCGAAGCTGATCGCCAATTTCGTCCGCCACGTCTGCGGGTGCAGCGGCGAATGGACGATGGCCGAATTCCGCGCCACCAAGATCGCCGAAATCCGGGCGCAGGTCGGCGACCAGCGCGTGCTCTGCGGCCTGTCGGGCGGCGTCGACAGCGCGGTCGCCGCGGTGCTGATCCACGAGGCGGTCGGCGAGCAGCTCACCTGTGTCTTCGTCGACCACGGCCTTTTGCGCATGAACGAACGCGAACAGGTCGAGCGCCTGTTCCGCGATCATTACAACATCCCGCTCGTCGTCGTCGACGCCGAGGAACGCTTCATGGCGGGCCTTGCCGGCGTCACCGACCCCGAAAAGAAGCGCAAGTTCATCGGCGCCGAATTCATCAACGTGTTCGAGGAGGAAGCGAAGAAGATCGGCGGCGCCGACTTCCTCGCGCAGGGCACACTTTATCCCGACGTTATCGAATCGGTCAGCTTCACCGGCGGGCCGAGCGTCACGATCAAGAGCCACCACAATGTCGGCGGCCTGCCCGAGCGCATGAACATGAAGCTCGTCGAACCGCTGCGCGAGTTGTTCAAGGACGAGGTGCGCCTGCTGGGCAAGGAACTCGGCCTTCCCGACATCTTCGTCGGCCGCCACCCCTTCCCCGGCCCCGGCCTAGCGATCCGTATCCCGGGCGAGGTCAGCAAGGAGCGTTGCGACATTCTTCGCAAGGCCGACGCCGTTTATCTGGAGGAGATCCGGAACGCCGGCCTTTACGACGCGATCTGGCAGGCGTTCGCGGTACTGCTGCCAGTAAAGACGGTGGGCGTGATGGGCGACGGACGGACCTACGACCATGTCTGCGCGCTCCGCGCGGTCACCTCGACCGACGGCATGACCGCCGACATTTATCCGTTCGACGCAAGCTTCCTGAGCCGCTGCGCAACGCGCATCATCAACGAGGTTCAGGGCATCAACCGCGTGGTGTACGACTACACGTCGAAACCGCCTGGCACGATTGAGTGGGAATGAGGAAAGTAGAAGGTTTTCAGTAAATTAGCTCGGCGCTCGCTAACGCCGGCCAATCGCTTCAGCGTTGCGGCCTGTTAGGATAGGCAATTATGAGGACGAGCGGTACATCGCCCGTCTGACGAATTCCGACGCTGGCGCCGCTATACAGCCAAGCCGCCATGCCCGAACGCAGTTCCCTCTCCTCTCCGTCCGAATGGACGGTGCCGGTGCCCGACAGCACATAATAGATTTCATCATGGTCGATCGGGTGGATCCCAATCGCTGCACCCACGTGAAGCTGACGCTCTCTGAATTCGAAGCTGCGTGGCGACGGAACCGCATCGCTGATCCGCCATGCCGTCGATTGCCCGATCTTGCCGTGCGGGGCCGGCCCTTCCTGCACCGTATCCGCCTCATCGACGACGACCATCGGCGCCGTTTGATTGCCTGCGAGAAGCAGTGCGAAAATAATGCTCATGACGCCCTCTTCCGTATAAACGAGATGATATCCGGTTCGACTTACGCGTTTGCGAGTGTGGCAGCAGGGGCGCGCAATTCGCCATCGATGCGCCGCGAAAGGTGCCACGGATTGCTGTCCTGAAGTGCCGGCGGCAGCATGTCCTCCGGTAGGTTCTGGAAGCACATAGGGCGCAGGAAACGCGCAATCGCCAGTGACCCCACCGATGTCGACCGGCTGTCGGATGTTGCGGGGAACGGCCCGCCATGCACCATGGCATGGGTCACTTCGACGCCGGTCGGCCAGCCGTTGACCAGCAGACGCCCCGCCTTGTCGGAGAGCAGCGGCACGAGCGGCCGCGCCATTTCCATGTCACGCTGGTCCATATGGATCGTCGCGGTAAGCTGGCCTTCCATGCCCGCGACAACCGCGGTAACCTCGGCCATGTCGCGGCAGCGCACCACGATCGCGGCGCTTCCGAACACCTCGTCGCCGATCGACGCATCGCGGGCATAAGCCTCTGCAGTCGTATCGAACAGCGCCGGTACGCAGCGGTTCTGCCCGGCACCGCGCTCTGCGGAGGCGCGCTCAACCGCTGCGTTGCGATCGAGCGCGGCCACGCCGTCGACATAAGCCGAAGCGATTCCGGCACTAAGCATCGTGGCGGGCTCCACATCGGCCAGGGCCGCGGCGGCCGCGCCGACGAATGCATCGAGGGCCGGACCGTCGACCGCGACGATCGTCCCGGGATTGGTACAAAATTGGCCGGCGCCGAGTGTAAGGGAGGAAGAAAAGGCGCCGGCCAGTTCAATACCGCGATCAGCAAGTGCCCCCGGGAGGATGATTACCGGGTTTACGCTGCTCATCTCGGCATAGACGGGAATGGGTTCTTTGCGCTTGCGCGCGATTTCGACGAGGTGGAGTCCGCCGCCGCGCGATCCGGTGAAGCCGACCGCCTTGATCCGCGGATCGGCGACCAGCGCCGACCCCAGCGCGTGCGACTTGCCCGGCAGATAGGAGAACACGCCCTCGGGAAGACCGCAGTCTGCAACCGCCTTTTGCACCGCACGCGCGACCAGTTCGCCCGTGCCGGGATGCGCGCTGTGCCCCTTGACCACGACCGGACAGCCGGCGGCAAAGGCCGAAGCCGTGTCACCGCCAGCGACCGAGAAGGCGAGCGGGAAGTTCGACGCGCCAAAGACCGCGACCGGCCCCAACGGCAAGTTCATTCGCCGCAGCGCCGGACGCGGCGGAACGCGGTCGGGCAACGCACTGTCGAGCGTCGCGTCGAGCCAATCGCCCTGCCGCACAACCGCAGCGAACAATTGCAATTGGCTGGTCGTCCGGCCGCGCTCCCCCTCCAGGCGGGCACGCGGCAGGCCGGTTTCGGCCATCGCGGTCTCGATCAGCACATCGCCGATATCGGTTATCGCAGCGGCCACGGCATCGAGAAAATCGGCACGGACGGCGGGGGTAAGCGACCCGAAGGGCTCAGCGGCGTCCGCGGCGAGCGCGCAGGCGTCGGCAACGTCCGCCGCGCTTGCGATGCCAAAGGCGGGACCGACGACGGCACCGGTCGCGGGATCATAGGCGTGGAAGCTTTCTTTGCTCCGCCGCGTCGCGCGTCCGATCAATATGCTGCCGTCGATCACCCTCATTCCCTTCCGTTACAGGCTGAAACGCAGGCCGAAGTTGAACTGCCGGCCGCTGTGGGTGAGCACGCTCAGGCGGTTCGTCTCGTCCACATATTGATCATTTTTCTCGTCGGTCAGATTGATCATTTCGAGGCTGAGCTTGAGCCGGTCGTTAATCGCATAGGAAAGCTGCGCGTCGAAATTCAACGTGCTGTTCGTGCCGTTCCACGCATTGCCTTCGGTGCCCGGAACCGCGGTCAGATATTTCGAACGATAGGAGGCCGACCCACGGACCGAGAATTTCGAATCTTCATAATATAGCGTCGCGTTCGCGGCGTGCTTCGACAGGCCCACCAGGGGCGCACGCACCGATGTGCTGCCATTCGCCGAAGTCAGATATTCGATATTCGAGCTGACATAGGTGTAGTTTGCCAGCACACCGAAGTTCGACAGGAAACCATCGAAGAAATTGAAGGGCTGCTGCACATTGACTTCGAAACCCTTCAGCTTGCCGCCGCTGGAATTGACCGGCTGGCTGACGATGAAGATGTCGGTCGGCGACGCCGTGGTGCCGGTCAGCAGCGATGCCGGAAGGCCGAGGTCGGCGAAGGGCACCGAGGTGCTGAGCGACTGAACGAAAGTCCCGATATTCTTGTAGAAGCCCGAGACGGCATAGATGGCGCCAGGCGTCGGATACCATTCGACGCTAAGGTCGAGATTGTCGGACTCGGTCGGCTTGAGGTCGGGGTTGCCCGAGCTGAAGGTGCGGTTGCCACCGGACACGTTGAGATTGCCGCCCGGCGTAATCGAGGCGATTCCTGCGCGCGACATCGTCTTCGCCGCCGCGACCCGCACGAGCAGATTATCGGTCACGTCGAAGACGAGGTTGGCCGACGGCAGCCAGCGGCCGTAGGATCGGTTCGCTTCGACCAGGTTGATTGCCGCTCCCTGGCTCGCATAGCCGGTCGAGTTTTGCTTGGTGTCGACATAGCGTACGCCAATGTCGCCGCGCAGCGGGAGACCCGCGCTCTCCAGGTTGAATTCAGCCATGCCCCACGCGCCGAGGTCTTTCTCCTCCACCGTGATGAACGAACCGCGCGCCGTGGCATTTTCGATGCCGCCAGTCGCGTAGGTCGGGTTCGTCGGCGTATTGAGGGCCGCGAGGAACGCGTCGAGGTTGGGGACGACCCAACTGGTGATCGTGCCATCGGGCAGATTGAGCCCGCGGCCGAACCCTGAATAGACGCTCGTCAGCGGCGCGAGCTGCGCAGGGGTCAGCGTCGTAACGACCGTCTCGCCCTGCAAGCGTCGGCGTTCGGTCGAGTCATAGGTGAAGCGGCGCCAGTCGACACCGGCCTTCAACGTGATGACATCGCTCGCCTCCCACGCCAGCGCACCCTTTGCCGTAGTGAAGCTGTTGTCGACCGTCTGCGGACGGATGCGGACTTCGGACGTGCCGTTGGTGAAGGCGAAGGTCGCGGGGTTGGCGACGTCGACGCCCGGCCTGATCGTCGGGAAACGCGTCGAGAAATCATAGAAGAAACCATTGGTGTTCGCCGCGTCGATCGTGACCGTCGTCTGCACCGGGTTGCGGAACGCCGATTTCGAATGACCGACAAGGCCGGTGAACTTCAGCTTGTCGCCGAATTCCTGCTCGAGGTTGGCGGTGAGCTGGTGGAAGTCGGTCTTGAGGACATCGTAGCGCGATTGGGTGCGCAGATCGACATTGTCGAACGTGCCACTGATGATGTTGTTGTTCGCGTCGACGACGCCCGAGCGGATGATCGTCTGCGGCTTTCCGGTGCCCGACCGGCTGAAGCTGATCGCCTGAAACTGGCTTTCAGCGCGGGTGCCGTCGAGACGCGAATAAAGGCCGTCGATCGAGATCAGCGTGCTGTCCGACGGGCGGAACTGCACCGATACCGCAGCGCCAAGCCGCTTTTGGTTGATGTCATAGCTGACGAGACCTGGGATGCGCGGATGGAACAGCGCCGTGTCGAGGTTGGTGCCGTTGTTGATCTGCGCCGGCGTGTACCCCTGCAGCGTCGACTGCGGGCTGAAACCGCCGTTGAAACCGCCATAGGTCCAACGCGTGATATTCGCGCCCTCTTCGCGGATCCGGCGCTCTTCATAAGCGAGCGAGACAAGCACGCCGAAGGTTTCGTCGGGGTTCGAGACGGTAACGAGCCCCGAGAAGCGGGGGGTCAGCTTGCGGGCGAGATCATTATAGCTTCCCTGGACCGAAAGCACCGCGGTGGATTTCTTGAAGTCGAACGGGCGCGCGACCTGCAGATCGACGGTGGCGCCGAGCGAGCCCTCTTCGACCTCCGCGCTCGCCGTCTTGCGGACCGCAAGGCTGTTGAACAGGTCCGACGAGAAGATGTTGAAGTCGAAACCGCGGCCGCGATTGACCCCGCCCGAATTGTCGGTGCCGCCACTCGTGCCGATCGCTTCCATGCCGTTGATGCGCACGCGCGTATATTCGGGGCCAAGGCCGCGGACCGAGATGTTGCGGCCTTCGCCGTTCACGCGGCTGATCGCGACGCCCGGAATGCGCTGAAGCGACTCGGCTAGGTTGAGATCGGGAAATTCGGCGATATCCTCGGCCTTGATCGCGTCGATCGAGGCCGTTTCGTTGCGCTTCATATTGAGCGCGCTGGTGAGGCTCTGGCGAAAGCCCGTGACGATGATTTCCTCGCCGGCGCCTTCGGGGGCAGCTTCCGCAGTACCGGCCGATTCGGCCTGCTCGGGAGCGGCCGCATCCTGTGCCTGTGCCACGCCCGGATGGACGAGCGCCAAGGATGCCGCCCCTGCGAAAAGGCCGATCTTGATGTTGCTCATTGCGGAAGTTGCCATCGGTAATCCCCTCTCCTGCTTGCCGTCGTGCGGCAAGTCGTACGGTTTGAATGTCCAACGGCTAACGCCAGAAGCCCCCATAAAGCCAACCTCAATCAAGCATTGATCATTGCCGATCGCGCACCGATTGGCTGCAAAGCGCACTTTGCGGCAATGATCGAGCCATGACTTGGCTGGATCGTTCCAACTTTCAGCTTGGACCGGCGAAGCTGCAGTCGCTAGCGTCACTCCACCGTAAAAGCCGCGAGTGCTTCCGGTCATCAGGGAGAGGATCATGATCCAGGACGCCGAAAAGCCGACGAGAACGCGCTATTGGATCATCGCGCTGATCTTTGTCATCACGACGATCAACTATGCCGATCGCGCAACATTTTCGATCGCGGGCGAAGAGGCATCGCGCGAACTCGCGCTGAGCCCGATCCAGACCGGCTATATTCTCTCGGCATTCGCATGGGCCTATGCGCTGGCGCAAATTCCAGGCGGTGCACTGCTCGACAAGTTCGGTACGAAGCGCGTTTACGCCTCGGCCATCCTCATCTGGTCGCTGTTCACCGCGGCACAGGGGTTCGTCGGCTTTATCCCCGGCCTCGCCGCCGTCACGACGCTCTTCCTGCTGCGCTTCCTCGTCGGCCTTGCCGAAGCACCGTCCTTCCCCGGCAATGCGCGGCTGGTCGCCGCATGGTTCCCCGGCGCCGAACGCGGCACCGCTTCGGCGATCTTCAACAGCGCCCAATATTTCTCGCTCGTCGCCTTTGCGCCGCTGATGGGGTGGCTCGTCCACGAACATGGATGGCGCTCGGTATTCTGGACGATGGGTGCGCTCGGCATTCTGGCGGCGCTGCTTTTCGTCAGCCAGATTCATGGCCCCGAACAGCATCCGCGCGTCAACAAGGCCGAACTCGATCATATCCGCGAGGGCGGCGGACAGGTTTCGATGGAAGATCGCAGCAAGACGGCACCGGCCTTCTCATGGCCCAATTTCCGGCTGCTGCTATCGAACCGGATGATGCTGGGAATCTATCTCGGCCAATATTGCATCAATGTGCTGACCTATTTCTTCGTCACTTGGTTCCCTATCTATCTGGTCAAGGAACGCGGCCTCAACATTATGGAGGCAGGGTTCGCCGCGGCGTTGCCGGCGGCATGCGGCTTCATCGGCGGGCTCGCAGGCGGGGTAATTTCAGACCGCATCCTCAAGACCAGCGGCAACCTCGACAAGGCGCGCAAGACGCCGCTCGTCATCGGGATGCTGCTCGCCACCGCAATTCTAGCCTGCGTGTGGGCCGAGCAGGAATGGCTGGTCATCACGTTGATGGCGATAGCGTTCTTCGGCAAAGGTGTGGCCTCACTGGGCTGGGCGGTGATGGCCGATGTCGCGCCGAAACAGCTCGCCGGTCTGTCGGGAGGCGTGTTCAACATGTTCGGTAACATTGCCGGGATCGTGACGCCGATCGTCGTCGGCTATATCGTCGCGGCGACCGGCTCATTCGACCTCGCGCTCGCCTTCGTCGCGATCCACTGCCTGCTGACGATCGTCGCCTATGTCTGGATCGTCGGTCCGATCCGCCGCCTGGAACTGACCGTATGACATTTTCGCGCCGGACGTTCCTTGTAGCGAGCGGCGCTCTTCTCGCGGCGCCGAAAGCGCTCGCCAATGGGCCGGCCCGTGCGGTGCGGATTGCGACGCCGATGGCGGCGCCCGGCTGGGCGAGGTTGCAGCGCCGCCTGCTCAAGGCGAATGCCGAGGCATGCGAGGCGTTCTACGCGAAATATGTCGATGCAAACGACGCGCTGAAAATCTTTGCACGCTGGGGCGCCAACGACGGCCCCGACGATGCTGCCGAGGCGACGAACGACTGGGTAACGCTCCACGCGCTCGGCGGCTCCGACAAGCTGCTCAGCCTCTCGCAGCGTTTCTGGGACGGGCATATCCGCCAATATACCGCCGCAAAGACCGTCGACGTCGCAATCGCACGCCAGGGCATGTATTATCGCGAATTCCCCGTCCGGATGGACTGGCAGCATAATGCCGAGGGGCTGACGACCTTCAACGTCATGGGCATGAGCGCGCCGCGCGACCGCAAGCTGTTCGACCGCACGCGCCGTTTCGCCGATCTGTACACGGGACGCGACCGCAGCGTCGCCAATTACGACCCGCGCCACCGCGTCATGCGCAGCCTGATGAATGGCAGCCGCGGCCCGGCGCCCGGCGCGGTCTCGGCGCTCGACTGGGCGGGCGATCCCTTCGACGCCGAGCGTTTCCACCTGGAACATGGCGAGGATGATTACGCGCAATTCCTGGCGCATTATGCCGAATATGGCGATGTCGCCGGCGACAATCCGCTGAACCTGCAAGCCACGACACTTGGCCTCAATGCCTATGCGCTCGGCGCCGGTGACCGGTTTCGGCGCTGGGCGCTCGACTATCTGACGGCCTGGGCCGAGCGCGCCCGCGCCAATAACGGCATATTGCCGAGCCGCGTTGCCGCCGATGGAAGCGTCGGTGCCGACTGGTGGCAGGGTGTTTATGGTTGGGGTTTCTCGCCCGTCGTTCCGCAAACCGGCGAGCGCGAAAATCGCAACCGTGTGCCGCGGTCGATCACGACATTCTTCAACGCCCTGCTGCTCTCGGGCGATCGCGACTATCTCCGCCTGTGGCGCGAGATGAACGTGCGGATCAACGAACAAAGCAAATTGGTCGATGGCGTGATGTCCGCGCCGACGATGCATAATGCCGACGGCTGGTACGGGTGGAAGCCCGGCCCCTATCGCACCAACGGCTTCGAAATCTGGTACGCGACGCAGGAAGCCGCCGACCGCGAGGCAGCGGGCAGCCATCCGTGGATCGACTTCCTCGAAGGCCGGAACGCGGCCTATCCCGAACAGGCGCTGCAAGCCGATCTCGATCATGTCGCAAAGCGCGTCGCGATCGCCGAAGCCGACAAGACCGCGCCCGACGAGCGGCTCGCGGACTGGACGCTCGGGATTAACCCGGCGGCCGCGAAAGCGCTGATCCAGACGATGACGGGCGGCCTCCATATCGCCCGGCCGCCATGGTCGCCGACGACCGCACCGCAGGGGGGCGTACCGCTCCATTGTCGCCTGCGCTATTTCGACGCCGACCGGCGGCGTGCGGGCGTCCCCGACGATGTGGCGGCGCTCGTCCACAGCCTCGGCGACACGCAGACCGAGGTGACGTTGATCAACATCGGCGCCGCGCCGCGGAACCTGATCATACAGGGCGGCACCTACGCCGAACATCGCATCGACACGGTGGAATGGGACGGCGGCAAGCAGCATGTCGGCGGTCGCGATTTTGCGTTATGGCTCGAACCGGGATGCGGAACGCAGCTCAAACTTGCGATGACGCGTTACGCCAATCGGCCCACCCTGGCCTTTCCCTGGGATCGCTGAGGCTTCAGCCGCCCGGCTTGATATAGGGCGCGACCGACAGCAATTCGCGCTCGGCGCGGCGCGGGTCATTCTCGACCCGAACCTCGCGGTCGAAGATCATCGTCGCCCGCGCGTCCAGGTCATAATGCGGCCAGAGGGGCAGCGAGCCGCCATTGGGATCGCCGCTCCGCGCAAGCCGAACGAAGGCATCGGCCATCTGGCCAGCCAGCGTCCGCGCCTGCGGGCTGTTCCCGGTGCGCGCCTCGGCAAGCTGCACATTGTCGAACACCAGCCCGATGTCGAGCGTGTGGAATGCGCCAAGCACGCCGCCCGCCTCGGGCGACGGAAAATCGAGCTGATACATCCACGTCGGCGCGCCAATTCGCGCGCGTTCCTCGGCCTGGATCAGATGCCCCGGCCACGACCGCGCCGCCGTCGATGCCGCGAGCAATATCTGCCCCGGCGTCCGATCGGGATAGAGCGCACGATATCGTTCGGCGAGCCACACCGGGTCGACATCCTTGACGATCTCGCGCTCAAGCCGGGTCGGCAGATTGTCCCAGTCGGTGTCGCCGCGCTTGAGCGTTTCGGCGATCCACAACCCCGTCTCGTCATGGGTATTGCCCACGATAAGGGGGATCGAAGCCGCCTCACGCGGAGCGCCGGGGTAAAAGGGATGGTGCTTCAGGACATGATGGTCGAGCGTTGAGGTGAAGCTTATTTCGCCCTTCCCCTCAAGCGGATCGGCCATCCCCATCGCCTCGATCAGGCGTTCGACGGGCAAGGTACGCAAATCGTCGAACGACGCCGCACCGGCCTTTGCCATCCACGCCTTCGCACGCTCGGTCGCGTGATTGGGACCGGCCGCGGTCACATGCTGACCGCTCATGGTCGCGGCGCTGTGGAACAGTGGTCGCGCCTCTTCCATCGCCATCAGCGTCACGACTTTCGCGCCGCCGCCCGACTGGCCAAAGATCATCACGCGGCCCGGGTCGCCGCCGAAGCCGGCGATATTGTCGCGGATCCATTGCAGCGCGAAAATGATGTCGAGATTGCCGACATTGCCCGACTCCGCCGGCCCGCCGAGCCGGGCCAGATAGGCGTAGCCCAACGCCGCGAGCCGGTGGTTGAGCGTCACCACGACGACATCGCCGCGCCGGACGAGATTGCTGCCGTCATAGAGCGGATCCGACCCCGACCCATGTGCGTGCGCTCCGCCGTGCAGATAAACCATCACCGGCCGCCGTGCGCCGTCGAGCGCCGGAGTCCATATGTTGAGGAACAGGCAGTCCTCGCTGATGCGCTCGCTGGCCTTGGTCTGCGGCGCCGCCGCACCATAGACCGTCGCGTCGGCAATGCCCCGCCAAGGCGTCGGTGCGAGTGCGCGTTCGAAACGGCGCGGCGCGGTGTCGGCGCCGTAGCGGACACCGCGAAACGCCAGCACACCCGCCTCGCGAAGGCCCCGCACGCGGCCGTAGCGCGTCATCGCAACCGGGTCGCCGCCTCCCTTGGCCCACGCTGCCGGCGGCAGCAGCATCGCCGCCCCCGCACCCGCCATCAGTTGGCGGCGGGCGATCACGCGGCCATGACCTCCATGCACAGGCGTCGCATCGGTTCGGTCGCCGGATTGGCGTTGTCGCGGCGCCAAGCCATGTAAAGTTCGACCGGCTGCTCAGGCGTTGTGGTCAGCTCGCGGAACTGCACGTCGTCGGGATGCAGCCCCATCGAAGAGCGCGGGACCACCGCAGCGGCCAGCCCCGCGCGTACCAGCCCCAGCATCGAATGGATTTGCGTCACATGCTGGACATAGTGCGGCGACACGCCTGCCTCGTCGAAGATACGCGCCAGCAGGTCATGAAAATAGCCTGCGCCCTGCCGCGAATACATGATCAGCGGCTTGTCATCGAGGTCGGCAGGTTCGAGCACCGATTGCGCCTGCCGCGGATCGCCGAGCGGCAGCGCGACGACGAGCGGTTCGCTGAGCGCGAGGATCGAGTTGAACTCGCCGCGTTCAACGGGCGGGCGGACGAAACCGATGTCGATAAGGCCGGTCAGCAGCGCATCGGTCTGGTCGCTGGTCACCATCTCGCGCAGTTCGAGTTCGATATTGGGCAGAGTGGCGCGCGCCTGCGTCACGATACGCGGAACCAGCGTATAGCCCGACACGGCGGTGAAACCGATACCGACCTTGCCAGCATCGCCCTTCGCGACGCGGCGCGCCGACAGCGAGGCACTTTCTGCCAGGCGCACGATCCGCCGCGCCTCGATCAGAAACACGCGCCCCGCAGGCGTCAACGAGACATTGCGGCTGGTTCTCTCGAGCAATGTCACGTCGAGGATTCGCTCAAGCAGCTGGATCTGCCGGCTGAGTGGCGACTGAGTCATATTGAGCCGCTGTGCCGCGCGGCCGAAGTGGAGTTCCTCGGCAGCGGCGACGAAGCAGCGAAGTTGGCTGAGTTCGAACATGGCCCAGCCTAATCCGGTCAAGCCGCCGCTGAAAGAGCCTTTGGCGAAGCGCGCTCGATCAGCGCGCGCAGCTCCTGCTCTTCGGCGGCGCTGAGGTCGGTAAGTGGCGAGCGCACCGGCCCGGCATCGCGTCCGACGACGCGGCAGCCCGCTTTGACGATCGACACGGCATAGCCGCGGCCACGGTTACGAAGCGCGATATAGGGCAGCACGAACTGCCGAAGCTGATTCATGACCTCGGTCTGATCGCCCGCGCGCACCGACTTGTAAAAGTCGAGCGCCCATTCGGGCATGAAATTGAAGATCGCCGACGAATATGTGGTCACGCCCATGGTGAGGTAGGGCGTCGCAAAGGTCTCGGCGGTCGGAAGTCCGCCAATGTAGGTCAGGCGGTCTCCCATGCGGGCATAGACGCGTGTCATCAGTTCGATATCGCCGACGCCATCCTTGAAACCGACCAGGTTGGGGTTGCGATCGCAAAGGCCCGCCAGCGTCTCATCGTCGAGGATCGCATTGTCGCGGTTATAAACGATGACGCCCAGCCCGGTGGCCTTGCACACCGCCTCGATGTGGGCCGCGAGCCCTTCCTGCTTCGATCCGACCAGATAGGGTGGCAGCAGCAGCAGACCATCGGCCCCCGCCTTTTCAGCGCCGCGTGCGATCTCGACCGCGATAGCCGTACCATAGCCGCAGCCTGAAATGACGGGCACCTTGCCCTTCCCTTCGGCAACGGCGGCACGAACGACGTCCACGACCTCGGTCGGCGTCAGCGAGAAAAACTCGCCGGTACCGCCCGCCGCAAACAGGCCAGCAAGTTCATGATCCAGCATCCAGGCGCAATGTTCGCGATAGGGAGCTTCGTCAAATGCACCGTTTGCATCGAAATGCGTCACGGGAAAGGAAAGCAAACCCTCGCCCAACTTCCGCCCCATTGCCACCGGATCCATCAAGCCTCTCCTTTGCGATTACCGCCAACGGCCGCCAAACGCGACCAGGTTGATGCGATTTCTAGGTGAGGCGCCTGAAAGGGTCCAAACCAAAGGCGCGCTTGATTGATGCGCGGATTAGCTTGTTCAAAACAGATGCTGACCGGTTGGAGACTGTCAGCTTTCGGACGATAATTTCAAGAAGCCGTCATCCGCCAGCCTGAAACATACACAAATAAGAAACCAGCTAGCAGATTTGTGCGCTGCAGCGTAAAGGCGCGATCATGAGGATCGCGATCATCGACACAAGCAAGACGCGCGCCGCCATCATCTCCGACGGCCTGCGCGAGGCTGGCCTCGATGATCTCGTGCTGATCGATCCCGCCGGTCCTCTGGTCGCGCAGATCGAGGCGGCGACCCCCGAGGTCGTCCTGATCAACCTTGAAAATCCAAGTCGCGACCTGCTCGAAGATTTCTTCGCCATGTCGCGCGCGCTTTCGCGGCCGATTGCGATGTTCGTCGATCAAAGCGATACGGAGTCCACATTTGCTGCGATCGACGCGGGAGTTTCCGCTTATGTCGTCGACGGTCTTTCGCAGCAGCGTATCAAGCCCGTGCTCGACCTGGCGGTGCGACGTTTCCAAGCCTTTTCGTCGCTACAACGCGAGCTGGACGATGCCAAGAACGCACTGGCCGAGCGCGCGGTGATCGACAGGGCCAAGGCGATCCTGATGAAGCGGCGCCAGATCGACGAGCCCGAAGCCTATGCGTTGCTCCGCGGCCAGGCGATGCGCACTAACCGTCGCATCTCGGAAATCGCGGAGGCGATCGTGACCAGCGAAGCGCTGATGGGAGACATGGAATGACCATCGAGCGTATCCGTATCGGATTCTTGCCGCTCGTCGATGCCGCGCTGCCGATCCTCGCTCACGAGCTGGGATTTGCGGAAACGGAGGGCCTCAAGCTCGAACTGATTCGCGACATGACATGGGCTACAGTCCGCGACCGTCTGCTCTACGGTCATACCGATGCGGCGCACATGATCGCTCCGCTCGCGATCGCGACGACGCTGGGACGTGACCGTCCGGCGGTCCCGCTCGCGGTACCCTTCGTGCTCGGGCTCAACGGCAATGCGGTCACCTTTTCGGCGAAGCTTGCGTCGGAGGTCGGCCTCGCCGACGGACTTGGCGACCCGATCCTGATCGGCGCGGCCCTGAAGCACGTTGCCGAGGCGCGGATCGCGGCGGGCAAACGGCTGCGCTTCGGCGTCGTACACCGCTATTCGAGTCACAATTATATGCTGCGCTACTGGCTTGCAGGCGTCGGCATCCGCCCCGATCTCGACGTAGAGATCGTTGTCACCAGCCCTCCCTTTGCCGCCGATGCGCTAGCGGCGAGCGAAGTGGACGGCATCTGTGTCGGCGAGCCGTGGAACTCGATCGCGGTCGAACGAGGCGTTGGCCATATCGCCCTCGCGACGGCGCAGATCTGGCGACGCGGTGTCGAGAAGGTGCTCGCGATGCGCGAGACGGTGCTCGACGAACGGCGCGATGCTGTCGAGGCGCTTGTCCGCGCGTTGCACGCTGCAGCGGCGCACTTCATTGAGCCGGGCGCTGCCGAAGAAAGCGCCGACATATTGGCTCGTCCCGAATATCTCGACGCACCGCGCGATGCCATACTCCGCGCTATCACCGACCGCATACGGGTGGTACCGGGTGGCGCGCCGATCCACTATCCAGACTTCATGTTCCAGTACCGCGAGGCAGCGAATTTTCCCTGGCGCAGTCAGGCGGCGTGGCTCTATTCTCAGATGGTCCGTTGGGACGATATGGCATTCGACAACCAGGCCGCCACGGCGGCCAGCAATGTCTTCCGTCCCGATGTTTATCGTGCTGCCCTTGCCGGATCTGGCGCGCCTCTCCCCGGTGCGAGTTCGAAGCTTGAAGGCGGGCTGGATGAACCGATCGGAGCGGGGTCGACCCAAGGCCGGTTGACGCTTGGCAGCGACCGCTTCTTCGACGGACGCGCCTTTGATCCCGATGATATCAACAGCTATATCTCTGATCTTCCTTAGGTTTCGAGATTATGCTGCACGTGCGAAATAACCGGTTGCGCGGATAGAGCGAATCAGGCAGTCTTGACGCACTCGGCAAGGATGCCGGGGCGAGACAAAGCGGCTACGGTTCCAACGGAGGGACCGGTCCGCGCGGCAGGCAGGGAGCCTTTCCCTGCACTCCAACAGGCAATGAAGCCGTCAGGATGCGCCCGCGTGGCCGCCGTCCTGGCGGCTTTTTTATTGCCCGTCGCACAAGGGGACGGACGATGACGACAGCAACCGGAGGCGCCGGGATGGCGCCCAAGTCGAACTTCTGGACCAGCGGCCACTGGCCGACGCTGGTCGCCGCTTTTCTCTATTTCGACCTTGCCTTCATGGTGTGGGTGATCCTCGGGCCGCTCGCTCCGGCAATCTCCGAAGATTTGGGACTGACGCCTGCGCAGAAAGGGCTGATGGTCGCGGTGCCGACGCTCGCCGGCGCGGTGTTGCGCGTCGTCAACGGCCTGCTCGTCGATCGCATCGGGCCGAAGCGCGCGGGTGCCATCAGCCAGATCATCGTGATCGCCGGGCTGTTCACGGCTTGGCTGATGGGCGTTCACAGCTTCGCCGGGACGCTGGCACTCGGTATCATCCTCGGCTTTGCGGGCGCCAGTTTCGCCATCGCCCTGCCGCTTGCCAGCCGCTGGTATCCGCCCGAGCATCAGGGCAAGGCGATGGGGCTCGCGGGCATGGGCAATTCGGGAACCGTACTCGCGGCGCTGTTCGCGCCCGGCCTCGCCAAGCTGTTCGGTTGGAATGCCGTCCTCGGTCTTGCGTGCATCCCGCTGACAATCGTCTTTTTCATCTATCTCGCCATGGCGAAGGACGCGCCGAACGCGCCTGCCCCAAAGAAGCTCGTTCATTATTTCGAGCCGCTGAAGACGGTCGATGCCTGGTGGCTGATGGCCTTTTACGCGGTGACCTTTGGCGGCTTCGTCGGGCTCGCCGCGTCGCTGCCAATCTATTTCACCGACCAGTTCCACCTGACCCCCGTGATGGCGGGATATTGCACCGCGGCGTGCGTCTTCGCGGGGTCGCTGGTGCGGCCGATGGGTGGCGCGCTCGCCGACCGGGTCGGCGGGGTGCGCGCATTGATGGCGGTGTTCGTCGTCGCGGCGCTTGCGCTGGCCGGCGTACCGCAGGCCGACACGCTTCCCGCCGCGCTCGGACTGTTCGTCATCGCGATGCTCGCACTCGGCACCGGCAACGGCTCGGTGTTCCAGCTCGTGCCGCAGCGCTTTTCGGCCGAGATCGGCGTGATGACCGGGCTGGTCGGTATGGCGGGCGGCGTAGGCGGCTTCTATCTCGCCTCCTCGCTCGGCATCGCGAAACAGTGGAGCGGCAGCTTTGCTCCCGGCTTCTACATCTTTGCCGGGCTCGCGCTGCTCGCACTCGTCGGGCTGATGTTCGTCAAAGGCCAATGGCGCGCGACATGGGGTGCCGCCGAAGGCGTGCGGATCTAAACATGGACCGCACCCTCATCCTGCTTCTGGCGCTCGCGCCAGCCGCGGCGGCGCAGGCGCAGGACGTCGCGCTGAAGCCGCTCGGCGAAGCGCGACTGCGTTATGAAAGCGTTGGTCAGGACGGCCTCGCGGCGGACGCCGATGCCCTCACCCTTCGAGTCCGTGCCGGAATCGAAGCGAAGTCCGGTCCGTGGTCGGCGCTGATCGAAGGCCAAGGCAATGTGGCGATCGCCGACGACTATTTCGACGGGCTGCACGGCCCCGCCGCGCGACCGCTGATCGCCGATCCGCAGAATATTGCGCTCTCACGCGCGCAGCTTCGTTTCAGCCAGCCGGCCTTTACACTAACGGCCGGACGCCAACGCCTCGCGTTCGATGATGAGCGCTTCGTCGGCTCGGTCGCCTTCCGCCAGAACGGCCAGAGCTTCGACGCCGTGCGCGCCGAAATAGCGCCGGTGAAAGGGGTGAAGGCCGACCTCGCCTATGCCTGGAGCGTGCGGACGATCTGGGGGATCGACGGCGCAGGCGCGCGGCAACAGGCCGTGTCGGGCGACAATCTCTTCGGCAATCTCAGCGTCGCGACACCCGCGGGCAAACTCGCCGCCTTCGCCTATCTCGTCGACCAGGACGAAGCGGCGATGCAAGGCTATCGCCTGTCGAGCCAGAGCTATGGCCTTCGGTTCGAGGGCAGCCAGCCGGTTGGCAAAGCCAAGCTCGCCTATCAGCTAAGCTATGCGCGCCAGTCGGACTGGCACCGCAATCCCAGCGACTATGCGGCCGACTATTGGCTCGCCGACATTACCGCCGATCTCGGAGGCCCCCGTGTCGGCGCCGGATATGAGATACTCGGTGCTGACGACGGGGCCGCGCTGACCAGCTTTCAGACCCCACTTGCCACCGGCTTCAAATTTCAGGGATGGGCGGACAAGTTTCTGATCACCCCGCCCGACGGCGTGCGCGATCTTTATGCAAGCGCCGGTTGGAGCTGGAAGGCCGTCGGCCCGCTGAACGCCGTGACGCTGCAAGCCGTCTATCACGACTATCGCAGCGACCGGGCGAGCCGTGCCTATGGCGACGAGATCGACCTGCTCGCGAGCGCGAAGCTCGGCAAATGCACCGCGTCGGCGCGCTACGCCAATTACGACGCCGACGGCTTTGCCACCGACACGGAAAAATTCTGGCTTCAACTGGACTGGACGCTCTGATGGAACACCGCCCAATCGACCGTGCCGCCGACGCGCGCGAGCATCTGATCGTCATCGGCAATGGCATGGCCGGGTGCCGCGCGATCGAGGAATTGCTCGCGCGCGATCCTGCCCGCTATCGCGTGACGATTTTCGGCGCCGAACCGCGCGTCAATTACAACCGCATCATGCTGTCCCCCGTCCTCGCGGGCGAGAAATGCTTCGACGATATCGTGATCAACGACGCCGACTGGTATGCGTCGAACGGAATTGCGCTGATCGCAGGCGATCCGGTCGTCGCGATCGACCGCCATGCCAAGACGGTGACGACGCGCGGCGGCACCACCGAACGCTATGACCGGCTGCTGATCGCCACTGGCTCCGATCCCTTCATCATCCCGGTGCCCGGCAAGGATTTGCCCGGTGTGATCGCGTTCCGCGACATGGATGACGTCGACACGATGCTCGCCGCGGCCGATGCCGGAGGCGACGCGGTGGTGATCGGCGGCGGCCTGCTCGGGCTCGAAGCGGCGCATGGGCTGACCCTGCGCGGCATGAAAGTCACCGTCATCCACCTGATGCCGACGCTGATGGAGCGGCAGCTCGACGAAGCCGCGGGCTGGCTGCTCAAACAGGCATTGGAAGGCCGCGGCCAGACGATCCTGACTGGCGCCGACACCGCCGAAATCATCGGCGACGGTAAGGTCGAGGGCGTGAGGCTCAAGGACGGAACGCTGATCCCCGCCAGCCTGGTCGTGATGGCGGTCGGCATCCGCCCTTCGACCGCGCTCGCGCGCGACGCCGGTCTGGCTGTCGGACGCGGCATTCAGGTCGACGACCATATGGTGACGAGCGATCCCGCGGTGCTCGCGGTCGGCGAATGCGTCGAGCATGACGGGCAAGTCTATGGCCTCGTCGCGCCGCTGTGGGACATGTGCCGCAGCCTCGCAGACGGGCTGGTCGAACAGCCGAGCGGCTATCGCGGCTCGGTCACGTCCACCAAGCTCAAGGTGTCGGGGATCGACGTCTTTTCGGCGGGCGACTTTTCAGGCGGTGACGGATGCGAGGATATCGTCCTCCGCGACGCCAGCCGCGGCGTCTACAAGCGCGTGATCGTCCGCGACGACCGCATCGTCGGTGCGGTGCTCTATGGCGACACCGCCGATGGTGGCTGGTACTTCGACCTGCTCAAACGCCAGGAAGACGTGTCCGAGCTTCGCGACATGCTGATCTTCGGTCAGGCCTTCGCCTCGGGAGGAGGCGCTGCGGACCCTAAGGCCGCCGTTGCGGCGCTTTCCGACGATGCGGAAATCTGCGGCTGCAACGGCGTCACCAAGGGTCAGGTCGTGTCATGCATCGCCAAGGGGGCGCATAGCCTCGACGCGGTGCGCGGCACCTGCAAGGCGTCGGCGAGTTGCGGTTCCTGCACCGGCCTCGTCGAAAATCTGCTCGCGCTGACGCTCGGCGACGATGTGCAGAGCGGGCCAAAAACGATGTGCAAATGCACGAGCTTCGGCCACGACGATGTCCGCCGCGAGATTGTCGCGCAGGCCATGCGCTCGATCCCCGAAGTGATGCAGAAGATGCACTGGACCACCCCCGACGGCTGCTCGTCATGCCGGCCAGCGCTCAATTATTATCTGCTCTGCGCGCTCCCCGGCGATTATGTCGACGATCAGCAAAGCCGTTTCGTCAATGAACGGCTGCACGCCAATATTCAGAAGGACGGCACTTATTCGGTCGTGCCGCGCATGTGGGGCGGGCTCACCAATCCGCGCGAGCTCCGCGCGATCGCCGACGTCGTCGAAAAGTTCAACGCGCCGATGGTCAAGGTCACCGGCGGTCAGCGGCTCGACATATTCGGAATCAGGAAAGAGGATCTGCCCGCCGTCTGGGCCGACCTTAATGCCGCAGGAATGGTGTCGGGCCATGCCTATGGCAAGTCGCTGCGGACCGTGAAGACGTGCGTCGGATCCGAATGGTGCCGCTTCGGCACGCAGGATTCGACGGGGCTTGGCGTGAAGGTCGAGCGGATGAGCTGGGGCAGCTGGATGCCGCACAAGTTCAAGATCGCGGTGTCGGGATGCCCGCGCAACTGCGCCGAAGCGACGATCAAGGATTTCGGCATCGTCTGCGTCGACAGCGGATATGAGCTGCACGTCGGCGGCAATGGCGGGATTCACGTCCGCGTTACCGACCTTCTCTGCAAGGTCGCGACCGAGCAGGAGGCGATGGATTATTGCGCGGCCTTCATCCAGCTCTATCGCGAAGAAGCGCGCTATCTGGAACGCACCGCACCTTGGATCGAGCGCGTCGGGGTCGACTATATCAAGGCGCGCATCGTCGATGACGAAGCAGGCCGCGAGGCGCTCCGCGCGCGTTTCCTCTATTCGCAAAGCTTCAGCCAGGACGATCCCTGGGCGCAGCGCGCCGAGGGTGCCGAGGCCGAGCATCATGCACCGATGGCGCGCTTCATCCCGCAGGAACGTGCATTTTTGGAGGAGATGGAGACATGACGACCGCTGAATGGCTCGACATCGGCTGGGTCGACCAGATCCCGGTGCGCGGCAGCCGCACCGTGCAGGTCGAAGGCGGCGACGATATCGCGGTGTTTCGCACCGCCGAGGGCAAGATATTCGCGCTGCTCGACCGCTGTCCGCACAAACATGGGCGCCTCAGCCAGGGCATCGTCCATGGCGGCGCAGTTGCCTGCCCGCTGCACAATTGGCGGATCAGCCTATCGAGCGGCGAAGCGCTTGGCGACGACAAGGGCTGCACGCCGACGGTGCCGGTGAAGATCGACGGCGGCCGTGTCCTCATCTGCCGTGCCAGCACATTGAAGGCCGCAGCCTGATGGACCCGATCCGCACGACCTGCGCCTATTGCGGCGTCGGCTGCGGGATCAGCGCGACGGTGAAGGGCGGACGGACGGTCGAGATCGCGGGCGATCCCGACCATCCCGCCAATCGCGGACGACTATGCTCGAAGGGAACCCATCTCGGCGAAACCGTCGGGCTGGAAGGGCGCTTGCTCCATCCGATGATCGGCAAGAAGCGCGCAAGCTGGGACCGCGCGCTCGACCTTGTCGCGAAGCGCTTCAAGGAGACGATCGCGCGCCACGGCCCGAACAGCGTCGCCTTCTATGTCTCGGGCCAGCTGCTCACTGAAGATTATTATGTCGCGAACAAGCTGATGAAGGGGTTCATCGGCACCGCGAACATCGACACCAATTCGCGCCTCTGCATGTCGAGCGCGGTTGCGGGTCATATGCGCGCGTTTGGCGAGGATATCGTTCCGGCGACCTATAATGATCTCGACGCCGCCGATCTGATCATCCTTGTCGGATCGAACACCGCCTGGTGCCACCCGATCGTCTATCAACGCATCCGCGCGCGCTGCGAAGCGGGTGCGAAGCTTGTCGTCATCGACCCGCGCCGTACCGAAACCGCCGAAGAGGCCGACCTTCACCTTGCGATCCGCCCGGGCAGCGACGTCGCGCTGATGACCGGTCTGCTTCATCATTGCCGCGCAGCGAATATCGTCGACGAAGCCTATCTCGCTGCGCATGTCGCGGTGCCCGCCGACTTCTGGGACCAGCTTGGAGAGGGGAACGACCTGTGGTCGATGGCGCGCACCTGCGACGTGCCCGTCGCCGACCTCAGGCGTTTCTATGAGCTGTTCGCCGCCAATCCGCGCACGGTAACGATGTTCAGCCAGGGGATCAATCAGTCGACCGCCGGGACCGATCAGGTCAACGCGATTCTCAACCTCCATCTCGCAACCGGCCGCATCGGCAAGCCGGGCGCGGCGCCCTTTTCGATCACGGGCCAGCCCAATGCGATGGGCGGGCGCGAAGTCGGCGGGCTCGCCTCGACGCTTGCTGCGCATATGGACTTCGCCCCCGAAAACCGCGCGCGCGTTCAGCGCTTCTGGGCCGCGCCGACGATGGCGGAAAAGCCCGGACTCAAGGCGGTCGACCTGTTCCGCGCCGTCGGCGAGGGACGCATCAAGGCGCTGTGGGTGATGGCGACCAACCCTGCCGTGTCGATGCCCGACGCGAACCGGGTGCGCGAAGCGCTCGCCGCCTGCCCCTTCGTCGTCGTCAGCGACGTGATCGAGCAAACCGATACCGGCGCCTTCGCGCACGTCCGGCTGCCCGCCGCCGCATGGGGCGAGAAGGACGGCACGGTCACCAACAGCGACCGAACGATCAGCCGCCAGCGTGCGCTTTTCCCGCTGCCCGGCGAGGCCATGCCCGACTGGTGGATCGTCAAGGAAGTCGCGCGGCGGATGGGCTGGAAGACCGCCTTTGCTTATGACCGGCCCGCCGATATCTGGCGCGAACATTGCCGCCTCTCGAACTATGATAACGACGGCACCCGGATGTTCGCGCTGCCCGGCGCGGCGCAAGGGGGCAACGCCGCCTATGATGCGATGGAGCCTTTCCGTTGGGGCGGCGAGCACCCCTTCGCCGACGGGCATTTCTCGACCGAGGATGGCCGCGCGCGTCTCGTTCCGGTCGCGCAAAAGCCGCTGCCCGAACCGCTCGCCAAGTGGCCGTTGACGCTCAATAGCGGGCGTTATCGTGATCAATGGCATACGATGACGCGCAGCGGGCTTGCGCCGAAGCTCGCGCGACATCGCGCCGAGCCGCTCGTCGAGGTGCACCCCGACGACGGCGCCCGCCTGGACCTCTCCGACGGCGGCCTCGCGCGGGTGGAAACCCCGCAGGGCGCCGCCCTGTATCGCGTCGCCTTTAGCAGCGGTCAGCGACCGGGCGAACTATTCGTGCCGATCCACTGGACGGACCGCACGTCGAGTGGCGGGCGTACCGGTCTGCTCCCGCGTCCGCTCGTCGATCCGGTATCGGGCCAGCCAGGTTTCAAGCGCACTCCGGCGTCGATCGCCGCCGTCACCTCCAAATGGCGCGGATTCCTGCTCCTGTCGCGCGAACTTTCCGACACCCCACGCTGCCTGTGGGCAACGCGCGTTGCGGTGCCGTCGGGGGTGATGTGGGAAGTTGCGGGAAATGGCGACCTCAAATCCGTCGAAGCCCTGCTTCCAAAAGGTGAACGCATCGAGGCGCAGGACGCCGCGCGCGGCACGCGCCGCATCGCCATCGTCGCGAACGGCCGCCTCGCGGGCGCCCTATTCGTCACCGAGAGTGGCGAACTGCCGCCGCGCGATTGGCTGATCGCACAGCTCTCCGCTCCCGAGGTCGCGCCGACGCTGCTCGCGGGCCGCGCGCCCGGCGTTCAGGCCGACCGCGGCCCGGTGATCTGTGTCTGCTTCGACATCGGACTGAAGACGATCGTCGCGGCGATCCGCGACCAGAATCTCGCCGCAGTTTCGGCGATCGGGGCCGCGATCGGCGCTGGGACCAATTGCGGCTCATGCCGACCGGCGCTCGCGCGCATTCTGACCGAGGAGAAGAGCGATGCAGCGTAACGACTTTGCACCCGGGATGGTGTGGCTGGTCGGCGCCGGTCCAGGCGATCCCGAACTGCTGACGATGAAAGCCGTCAGACTGATCGAGCAGGCCGACGTCGTCTTTTACGATGCGCTGGTCGGCCACGGCGTGCTCGCGCTGATCCCAGCGCAGGTGGAGCGCGTGAGCGTCGGCAAACGCTCGGGCCGCCACTCGAAGGATCAAGCGACCATCGACACACTGCTTGTAACCGCCGCGCGTGCGGGCAAGCGCGTCGTTCGCCTCAAAGGCGGCGACCCGACCCTGTTCGGCCGCGCGACCGAAGAAATATCTGCGCTGCATGAGGCAGGCTTTGAAGTCCGCATCTGTCCCGGCGTCACTGCCGCGAGCGCCGCCGCCGCCTCTGCCGGCATGTCGCTATCGCTCCGCGGCGTGGCGCGCGACGTCCGCTTCGTCACGGCACACAGCAAGCGCGGTGCCGCGCTCGACATCGACTGGGCCTCGCTTGCGCAGGGCGCCTCGACCCTCGCCTTCTATATGGGACGCGAGGCGGCCGGCGAGATCATGCGCGGACTCATGCGGGCGGGAATGCCCGGTGCAATGCCTGTGATGATCGCGTGCCATGTCAGCGCGCCCGAGGAACGGCGACTGGCGACGCGGCTCGATCTGCTTGACCTGGCGGTCAAATCCTTCGCTGCCGATGCTCCGACGCTAATCCTCATCGGCGCGGCCGTTGCCTTGGCGGAACTCACCCCTGCCAGTTTCGAGAATATGGCGCAGACGACGCATGACTAAACTCGGCACCATGACCGCCGCCACCGAATGCGCCGCCTCGATCAGCTATGACATGGCTCTGGCGATTCTGGTCGCCCATGCGGTCCCGCTCGAGGCGATCACCCTATCGCTGGTCGATGCAGGGGGATGCCATCTCGTCGATCCCGTCCATGCCCGCCTCGACTCCCCCCGCTTCGATTGCGCGGCAATGGACGGCTACGCGGTTCGCGCGTGCGATCTCGTCGATGGGGCGTCGACGCTGACGCAAATCGGGATCAGCTATGCAGGCAGCGGCGACGCTGGCGAGATCGGAGCGGGCGAGACAGTCCGCGTCATGACCGGCGCTCCCCTGCCCGGCGGCGCCGACCGCGTCGTCATGATCGAATATTGCCGCGAGGTCGATGCCGTCGTGACGATCGAGGGCCCGCCACGCGGCAAGCCGCACATCCGGCGACACGGCTCGGACTTTGCGCGGGGGCAGTTGCTCCTGCGACCAGGCGCTAAGATCACACCCGCAACCGCGATAGTTGCCGCGGCGGGCGACTATAGTCGGCTCACAGTTACGCGGCGCCCGCGCATCCTGCTTCTCACGACGGGAGACGAGATACTTGCCCCCGGCTCTGCAGCAGACGCGGCCTTTTCGATCCCGGACAGCCTGACCGCCGCGATTGAATTACTATGTCGATCGGCTGGCGCCGACGTGGTTGCGAAGGCCCGACTTGCCGACGATCCTGGGGCTATCGCGCGCGCAAAACATGACACGGCATCCGATATCATCGTCGTCCTCGGCGGCGCATCGCGCGGCGATCGCGACTTTGGCCGCGCCGCCTTCGCTCCGCTCGGCTTCGAAATTGCATTTGCCGATGTCGACATAAAGCCCGGAAAGCCGGTGTGGTACGGAAGGGCCGGAGCGGCCCACATCATTGGACTGCCTGGAAATCCCGCCGCAGCCCTGACGATCGCGCGCCTCTTCCTCGTGCCGCTCATCACGCGGCTCATGGGCGGCGACGTCGCGGACGCGCTGCCCTGGCAGCTTCTGCCCGCCGCCGCACCGATCGAGGCGAATGGCGCGCGCGAGGCTTTCCTTTGCGGGGAGACCTCCTATCGCGGCGTCACCGTCGCGGACCGGCAGGACGCATCGCAACAAGCCCGGCTAGCGCGAAGCAACGCGCTGGTGCGGCGCAGCGCCCACGCCGCACCCGTCCTTCCCGGCATGCTCGTGCCAACGCTGCCTCTATGCTGCTAGCGTTGCTTGCGCGCAGATTTGCGCAACCTCTCGCTCGCACCCCGGCGCCGGCAACCGCCGACCCTGGCCGTTCCGGCACAGCGGAGGCGGCGCTACGCGACATCGCACAGAGGATATCTGCGGGCGGCGCGGACAGGATGAGCAATGCCGACATCCTGATCTGGAACACGGCGGTCGTGGTTAGCTTCATGACCGGAGATCGCAGGATCGCGGTGCCACCCGACGCGAAGGTCCTGAACTGGGGCGCGGCTCGGGCCGGGTTTCGTGAGATGAGGCTGCCGGCTCTTGCCGAATTTGTCCGCCTGTTCGTCATCGAGATGGCCTATCGCGCCGATCTCGATGGGCGCGACCGCGAAGCGAATTCGGCTTCGCTTCTGAGGATCGCGGACCTGAAGCAAAGATTTCGTGCGGTCGAGGCCCAAGTCGACTTCGCTTATGAGTTCGACCGGATGATCGCGCGCCTTCATTGCCGGAGCGGTCGAGGAGCATCCACCACGTGGGACAAATAGCACCCTCGACGACGACATCTCGTCGCTTACCGACGATCACCGATTTTTTAGCAGGCGATCTTAAGCGTGCGGGAAGCGGGCCGCATAATGGATGGACAGGCCGCTAACGAGCCAATTGGAATCATGGCAAAAGTGCCGTTGTGCCATGGCTGCGCTTGGAAAGGGGTTCTCGTGCCACAAGGAGCGTGAACCGCGGGTTTGGGGCGGCGATTTCAGTCCGCTGCGACAGACTTCGAGGCGCGGCCGAGAAAAGGCCAAGCCCGCAGCCGCAGACTTGGCCTTCCCGATACCGGTCAGCGCGATGGCCCGGACTATCTTCAGTGCGCGAGCAAGGTAGCAAGGCGCCCCTGTGCACCGTGAATCTCGACCTCGCCTCCCCTTGATCGGCGACGCTGCCACCATTCGGAAATCAGTTCCGCACAGCTATGATCGACCGACCGAAGGCCTGCGAGGTTCATGCGAACGCGCTGATCGACCGGCAGCGCGTCGAGCGCCGAGGATAGTTTGGGCAACGAGACGAAACTCGCAACGCCGGCGAGCCGGAGTTCGTGACCATGGTCATGTTCCGTCTGATCGACGTCGAGTTTCAACCGCCGCATATTGGGGACGATCTCGATGAGCGACAGCGCCAGACCGACAAGGACGCCGGTCAAAAGGTCGGTCGCGACCACCATGACGAGCGTTGCCGCCCATATCACCGCCGGCAGCGGGCCGTGCGATTTCAGGAGGTGACGTACATGCCGCAGACTGACTAGTTTCCAGCCGGTGACGACAAGGATCCCGCCGAGCGCGGCCATCGGAATCTGGCGCAGCAGCCACGGCATCGCCGCGACCAGTGCAAGAATCCAGATCCCGTGCAGCACCGCTGACATACGCGTCACGGCCCCCGCCTGAACGTTCGCCGAACTGCGGACGATCACGCCGGTCATCGGCAATGCTCCGGCAGCACCGCAAAGGAGGTTGCCCACGCCCTGCGCACGCAATTCCTTGTTATAGTCGGTACGTACGCCGTCGTGCATCCGGTCGACCGCCGCAGCCGAAAGCAATGTTTCAGCGCTGGCGATGAACGCGATCGCGATCGCCGTCACCATCAATGTCGGGGTCAGCATCGCGCTGAGTCCCTCCATCGTCGGCGGCGTAATCGCCGCGGTGATCGATTCGGGTACATTAACGCGTGCTACGTCGAGCCCCGCGAACGAAGCGATCAGCGTGGCAAGAACGACGCCGATCAATGCGCCGGGCAGCAGGCGAAGCGCGGCGGGGCGCATCTTGTCCCACAAGAGGGTACAGCCGATTGCGACCATGCCGATAAACAGCGCCGGAACGGCCGGTCCGTCGAGCCCCAGCACGCGCCCGGGGATCGCCAGCAGGTTTTCGAGCCCGCTGGCAAGCGGCTGGGCATCGAACAGCACGTGGAACTGCCCAACGACGATCAGCACGCCGATGCCGGCCAGCATCCCATGGACGACGGCGGGCGAGATGGCGCGGAACCAGCCGCCTAGTTTCATCACGCCGGCCAGAAACTGAATAAGGCCAGCAACGACGAGGATCGGTCCCAGCGCCGCGAGACCGTGACGCTGGACAATCTCGAAAACGATGACCGCAAGGCCCGCTGCGGGGCCGCTGACCTGCAGCGGCGATCCCGCGAGCAGGCCAACGACGATCCCGCCGATAATGCCGGTGATGAGGCCCTTTTCGGGCGGCACACCCGACGCGATAGCGATGCCCATACAAAGCGGCATCGCGACCAGAAATACGACGACGGACGCGGTCAAATCCCGCGCCATCCAGTTCGAGGGCAAGGGCGAAGCGGTCATCGGGTTCACTCCGCAGCAACCAGCGGCAGCGTGTCGGCGGCGCGGCGCGGTCCGGCGGCGAGCGCTACCGGCAGGGGGCGATCGTCGCGCATCGGCACGAAGCGGCCCGTTTCGCCGTCCAGCCCAAGTACCGCACCGGCATGGATATCGACGAACCAGCCATGCAGCGAGATCTCGCCGCGCGCGATGCCCAACGCCACCGACGGGTGGGTGCGCAGATGCGCGATCTGGGCCACGATATTCTCCATCGCGACGATCCGGACGCGCTGATGGTCTTCAGCCTCCGGATACCCTTCCGCCGCGACGCGCTGGGCGGCATGCGAGTGACGCAACCAGGCAGCGACATTGGGCATGGTGTCCAGGCTTTCGGGATGCACCAGCGCTTTCATGGCGCCGCAATCCGAATGGCCGCAAACGATGATGTCGCGTACGCCGAGCGCGAGCACGGCATATTCCACCGTCGACGAAACGCCGCCATTTGCGGTCGCGAAGGGCGGCACGATATTGCCGGCATTACGGCACACGAACAGATCGCCGGGCTGCGCCTGAATGATATGTTCCGGCACGACGCGGGAATCGGCACAGGAAATCATCAAGGCCTTCGGGCTCTGCCCGTCGGTGGCGAGTTTTGCGTACAGATCGAGATTGCTGGGGAAAACCTGCTTTTCAAAATGGAAGACGCGTCCGATCAGCTCGTTCATTCCGATACTCCTTCGCTGGGGGGCGGCGGGACAAGGTCCCGACCGTTGGACGAAGGCAGATAAGCGGCGTCGATTGCTGCGGCGCAGCATCAATGTAAGGAATTATTGCTGGCGGGGCGCAGGCTTGGCTGATCTGGGATGAGGCAAGGCAATCTCGGCACGCAGGCCGCCTTCGGCCCGATTGGTCAGGGTGAGCGTGCCGGCCTCGCGCTCCACCATCCGCGAAACAATCGCGAGGCCCAGACCAAGCCCCTTGGTATTGCGGCTGCGCGCAGCGTCGAGCCGGACAAAAGGTTCCAGCACGTCCAAAAGCGATTCCTCGGGGATGCCGGGACCGTTGTCTTCGACGTGAAGAACGATCCTGTCCGGCTCGCTCGCCAGGCCCACCCGAACATCTTCGCCATAATGAATGGCATTCTCGATCAGGTTGGTGATCGCCCGCTTGAACCCATTGGGTCGGACCATCGCTATAAGGTGATCCGGTCCCTGATAGCTTATCCGGTGACCATGATCGGTCATGTCGTCCACCAGCGTCGCAACGAGAACGCCCAGATCGACCCGCATCGACGCGTCCGAATCCTCGTCACCGCCAAGATAGGCGAGGACCGAAGCAATCATCCCCTCCATTTCCGCAATATCGCGCTCGGAAGAGAGGCGCAGATCGGTGTCCTCCGATCCGTCGATACGAAGTTGGAGCCGCGCGAGCGGCGTACGCAAATCATGTCCGACGGCCGCGAGCGCCTGTGTGCGATCCGCGATCATACGGCTGATCTGATCCTGCATCTGGTTAAAGGCTCGGATCAAGTGACGAACCTCGTTCGTCCCTTCCTCGCGCACGACGATACGCTCGCCCTGCCCCATACTCTCTATCGCGTGACCCAGCGTCCTAAGCGGGCGCAGCGTTTGCCGAACGAGCAAACCGCCTAAAATGGCAAATGCGATGGCGGGTATCAGCGCCAGCATGATGCGGTTGAACTTCAAGCCCCAGCCGGTCTCGAGCCCGTACATCTTGAAATGAACCCAGCTGCCATCCGCCAGAATGATCTGGCCGGCCACCTTGTCGTTGCTGACGGGCGAGGCCAGTTGCAATTGCAAACCCGCACTCGCTAGTGCCGGCTCCCATTCCACCACTTGGTCACGCATCTGCCGTAACTCGGCGGAAAGCATGTGGCGATCGGGTGCCGATCGTTGCCACTCGACCTTATAACGATCGGTTGAAAGGTAACTCGCAATCGCCGGACGCTCGGTCGGTGGGCGCTCGTCGACAAGGCGCTGCACGATCACCAGATGCTCGGCCAGCCGCCGCGCCTCATCCTCCTTGATCGAAAACTCGCCGGCTCGTTCATACAGCAGGGTGCTGACGACAAACTCCAGCATCACCGTCAGCAGGATGATTCCGACGATGCGACCGATCAGTCCTGGCGATGGGCGCGCGACCATCAGATCCGGTTGACGCTGGCATTCAGCATATAGCCTACGCCGCGCACGGTGATGAACGGCGCCGGCCTCTCATCATCGGTCAGTTTGCGGCGCAGACGACTGACGAGCACGTCGATACTGCGGTCAGAGGAGTCGCCGATGCGGGCGCGTGACAATTCGATCAATCGCTCACGCGCGATCACGCGCAGCGGGTGACTGAGAAAGCTCGCGAGCAGGTCAAACTCCGCGCCGGTAAGAGGAATCATCGCGCCATCGCGCGAAAAAAGCTGACGGCGGGCGAAATCGACCGTCAAACCGTCGAACTCGGCCCGGTTGGACGGCACGGCACGGCGCTCTTCGGTCACTCCCCGGCGGAGCACGGCGCGGATGCGGGCGATGAGTTCGCGCGTTCCAAAGGGCTTGGCCAGATAGTCGTCCGCGCCGAGTTCAAGGCCGACGACGCGGTCGGTTTCGCTCGCCCGGGCGCTGATGAAGATGATCGGAACGCTGCTCCGCTGCCGGATCATTTTGCAAAGGTCGATGCCGCTCGTGCCAGGCAGCATGATGTCCAGCAGGATGAGGTCGATCGGACCAGCCTCGAACGTCGCCCACATCTCGGCGGCCGTTGCGGCGGGCCGAACGACATAGCCATTTTCCTGAAGCGCGCGGGCGGTCAAAGTCCTGAGCGGCGGATCGTCTTCCACCAGGAGGACGGTCGGAGCGGTCGTGGAGGATTGAGGAAGAAAGGAAGGAGTGAGCGAGGGAGAGCAAGAAAGCATGCGCGCCACGTAGGGGGCGATGCGTCAACGTCAATGTCGCCCCCGCAGCTTGTCCCAGAATGGCAACGCCTCATCGTCACAGAAACAAATCGTTACGAACGCTGATGCCAAGCGCCCGCGCTCTTGCCAGAAATATTTCGTAACATTTGCGACAAGCGGCTGCATGGTAGGAGCACTAGCTAAACGCGCATCCGCCCGGAACCGCGACCGTCGTTCCGTACCGGGCCGGCTGATGTCGAGGAGTATATTGGTGCGCCTTTCGCGTTTTTGTTCCGGTGTCGCCGCGATGCTGCTGGCTCCCTCCGCTGCTGCAAACGCCGCCCCGGTGCCGAGCCAACTCGCCAAAATGGACGCCGAAGGCTTCCGCTCTACCACGACGGTCGATGACGACGACCTCGAATTCTCGACCATCATATCCACCCGCGACAGCTTCCGTAAGGAACGCCGCGTCAACGGCTCGACCTGGGCCGACGGCCACGTCGAAGCTCACATCGACAAACGAACTGGCGATATCCGGTTCGAAGTTCATCAATCGCTGCGCTATCGGGGTTCGCAAAGGCAATATGATGTGGTCCATTTCGAGGATCGCGACGGCCGTCTCGTCGCACGCCCGCTCGACCGTGCCCTCCGCGGCGACGACACCATGTGCCCCAACAGCGACTTCACCGGCGACTGCGCACTTACGATGAAGCTAGTGTTCTCGGTCGACGAAGACCTTCTCAAGGCCATCACGGATCGCGGCGAAAGCTGGGACCTCAAGTTCAAGGGCCGGCCGGACGGTCAGGACGATCTGCGCATCAAGATCGTTGCGGCCGAAATCGAAGGCCTATTGCTCGCCGTTGAGGGTTATCGCGCGAACTCGTCGATGTCAGCCAGCAGCTGACACACAAGCGGGCTTCTCGCCCGAGCGACATCCCCCTGATTTGCAGGCTTGAGGCGGCGATTTGCGGCGATCAGGGAACAGAGCGACCTGCGGGAATTGTTGCGGGGATCGATCGAACGCCCGTTCGCTAGCCCTCATCTTCTTCAAAAAAAAAGCGCCCGCAGAAGAACCGGCGGGCGCCAGATGAAGATTTCTGTCCTCTTGCGAGGAAGAGCTCTCCTGGGTCGCACGCCGCGATTAGTGGGACGTCTCGATTCTCGATTGTATGAAAGCGCCAAAACGTCAGCTTTGGTGCTCGATCAGTTTCAGTCCCAGCGTCGCCGCATTCGCCACCGCTTCTTCCCGGCTGCCCGCCCGCAGTTTGCGCATGATGTTCTTGAGATGCCACTTCACGGTTTCGGGCGCGAGGTGCAACGTCCGCGCGATCTCCTTGTTGGATTCGCCCGCATTGAGCGCGCTCAGAATCTCGATCTCACGCTCGGTAAGGAAAGAGAAGGCCTCGCCCGGGGCGGCGCTGTATCCGCCTTCGAGCGCGGGATTGCGGCGCGACGGTTCGGCCAGTTTCAGTAACCCGAGAAAGCAGTCGGACATGTAAGCTTCGCTGCAGAAATTCTGCACGGCGCGGACACCGGTGACGTCGAGCACATCGACGATCGTCCGCCGGAATCCGGAGCTTGCGGCGTGATTGAGGAAGCGCACGGTTTCGAGTTCGACCATCTTGTCGCAGCGGCCACTCAGTTGCGGTAGGATGTTGAACAGCGTCGCGGTGGCGCGCAGTTCGGCATCGTCGCCGTTCGACGCGAGCCGTAGCAGTCGCTCCGCGACCGAGGTCAACCGCGGACGGTCGCCGCTCGCAATCGCTTCATAAGCGCGCATCTCGGAGAGGATTGCAAAGGCGCGCGCCGACGCCGAGAGCGGGTCGAGCGCCGCCCCTTCCTCGTCGCCGATCGCAACGACCGCTTCGGCATCGATCGTTTGCGGCAGACGAAGCCGCGCTCGCTCAACAATACACAGCGCCTTGAGCGGTGCCCAGTCGCGCGCGAATGCGATCAGTTCGGCGCGGTCGATCAGCGAGGCGGCGGTATCGCCCCGCCCCGCTCCCGCCGCCACGCGAATGGCGACGAGAAAAGCATGGACAAGCGCGTCCTGAAAAGCGCTTCGTTCAAGGTGCGGCAACGCGCCGGCGGCCAGGTCCGCCGCAGCCTCGAAGGCGTCACGCTCGTAGCAGGAGCGTGCAAGCGCTGCGTCGATCAGCGCCGACGCCAGCCCGATATCGTGCAGCCGCGCTCTTGCTTCGCGTAGCAATCGTTCGGCCTCGCCAAGCTGCCCCTGAGCGCGCGAAACACCCGCTTTCGCAACTGCAGCGAGAGCTCCGGGCAGGTCAAGTGTCCGTCCAGCGCCGTGCAGCATCAGCGGCCGCACGGCATCGTGGACCAGTCCGAACAAGCCGCGCCGCAACGCGCCGAGCGCAAGCGTTGCACGGACGATGTTCACGGCAAAATCAGGCAAGCCGGTGGGGTCTGCCAGAATTCGGTCGCAGGCCTCGATCACCTCGTCGGGCCTATCTCCGCCATGCGCGCGGTGCAGCAGGTGGAGCACCCGCGCCTCTGCGGCGTCCATAGCGTCCTGCTTCGTAAGATCGCCGGCCTGCAGCACCGCCAGCCAGCTTGCAGCGCGCGCCAGCCCCGACGATCCCGCAATCATCTCGGGCGGCAAACGATCGATCCAGTCACGAACCCGGCCGATATCGCCCCGTTCGATCATCGGCATAGCGGCATCGGCAACGAGCGCCGCAGCTTGGGCCAGATCGGAGCAGGCGAACATCTGATCGATCGCTTCGCCGATCATCCCGCGGCTCGCGTAATGGCGTCCGGCGACACGGCACAACTGCGCCACTTCGTCGGTTCCGAAACGCTGCGCCATCGCGGCGCGCGCCGCCGAATGCAGGCGATAGCCTCCGTCCTCCAAGGGCTCCAGAAATACGCCTCGGCTACTCAGCTCGCTCAATGTCACCGCGCCGTCGCCACCCAGCAAGCGGCACAGATCGGCATCAAGGCGGGGCGCCACGGCACAACGTCGCAGCAATTGCGCCGCTGACGCGGGCAATGCGTCGACCGGCGGATCGACGAGCGGCATCAGACAGCGCGCGAGCGCGTCCCACTGCCTTTCCCGAACCATGGCCGCGAGCCGGTCGGGCTGCCGGGCCAGCAACCGCAGCGCGGCGGGCCAGCCCTCGATGAAGCGATTGAGCGCCGCGACCTCGCGCGCATCGAACGGCACGCCCGCCCGGTCGAGAAAGCCTTGTACATGGGCGTCGCACAGGCCGAGCTCGGCGCGACCTATAGCGAGGACCACGCCCCGCGCCGGGGCATCGCCCAGCGCGATGCCGTGCTGTGCCCGGCTCGCCAGAAGCAGCCGCAAATGCGCAGGTGGATGTCGCATCAAGCATTCGACGATAGCATGCGCGCGTGCGTCTATGAGCCGATCGGCATTGTCGAGGACAAGCAGAAACGGCCGGTCGCTCGCGTCGATCCGCATGGCGAGAGCGTCGGCAATTTCCATGGCGGTCGCCGTTTCATCGTGCGCATAGGCAAAAGCCCCGCACAGCAGCCCCGCGGCATCCGCATGGCCGTCGGCATCGATCGTCAACCAGGCCGTACGCCAGCCAGCGGCCTGCGCCTCGGCGAAAAGCGCCGCAGACCAGGCGCTCTTGCCATAGCCCGCAGGGGCCTGCACCGCGCAGGCCTCATGCTCCGCCAGTCGATCGAGCCAGCGTCGCTGCCCGTCGAGGCCGGCCAGGTCGGCCGGAAAGCGCGGCGGCACGAACTGGCGGCCGGGCGGCGGCATGATGCCGTCGCTCGGCACCGCGCGCAAAAGGGCTGTGGGCTCTGTCCTCGATCCCGGCTGGACGGTCATTCGCTGTCCTCCGAATTGTTGCGCCAAGGCTAGTGCCTTGAACTTCCGGGGGCAAGCAGAGCTGCGCATCCCCCCCATCGCTCCCCCCGCCGCCTTGCCTGTCGCCGAACGGACGCGCGCCATAGCGTCCGTTGACGAAGACGCCGCACAGAACGGGGTCGAACGACGGGAGAGAAAGCGTGACCAACAAGGCTTTTCTGGCGACTTGCCTGTCCACCACCATGTTGATCGGATGGCCCGCTGCCGCGTCGGCGCAGGAAGCGCCGCCCGCAGACGGCGGAACCTCTGACAGCGGCGGGATCGCCGAAATCGTCGTAACTGCACAGAAACGAGCGCAGAATCTTCAGGACGTTCCCGCCGCGGTCTCGGCCATCGGCGGCGATGCTTTGGAGGCACGCGGGATCAACGAGACCTCCGACCTGATGGGCGCGGTACCGAGCCTGCAAATCTCGACACCCTATGGCAAGACGCAGCCGAACTTCTCGCTGCGCGGAATTTCGGTCGCCAATGAGTTTTCGGCGTCCACGGCGTCCCCGGTCGGCGTCTATGTCGACGAAGTCTATCAGAGCTTCCGCGCCAGCCATGGTGGGCAGCTCTACGACATCGACCGCGTCGAGGTGCTGCGCGGACCGCAGGGCACGCTCTACGGCCGCAACACGACCGGCGGCGCGATCAGCTTCTTTACCAAAAGGCCGGGACTGTCGGGCGACGAAGGCTATTTCACGCTCGGCTATGCCAATTATAACACCAAGACGATCGAAGGCGGCTTCGACAAGACGCTTATCCCCGACGTGTTGGGTGTGCGCGTGGCCGGAACCGTCGCGAAGGGCGGTGGCTGGCAATATAATCCGGCGCAGGATCGAAAAGTCGCTACCACCGATTCGATCGCGGGCCGCATTTCGCTGCGCTGGAAGCCCAGCGACACGCTCGACATCAACCTCAAGGCCTATGCCGCCAAGGACGATCCGTGGACGGCCAACGCCTATTCGCTCGGCCAGTTCGCGAATGGCGAAGATATTGTGGGCTATTCGCGCTTCAATCCGGCCCAGAACGGTGGCCGCGCGCTAGGGAAGAATGAGGTATCCGCCGATCAGGGCGGCAAGTCGCTCTCCTCATCCAGAGGTGTCGCGCTCAACATCGCGATGGAACTCAACGACTATTTCACGCTGACCTCGATCACCGGATATGACACCGGCAAATACAGCATTTCCCCCAATGATTGCGACGGTTCGCCGCTGGACGTGTGCTCGATCCGATTCAATAGCACGAGCAAGAATTTCAACCAAGATCTGCGCTTGAACTATTCCGACGACAGCATCGATTTCGTCGGGGGGCTCTATTATGGTCGGGACACCATCAAGACCCGGAATCAACCAGACTTCTTTGGGGCGCTCCGGCCGATGCTGCTGGGGCTCGGCGTTCCGGGCGGTTACAATAATGCCGCTATCGGCACCCCAGACTCCATCCGCACCCTGCCTGCCTTCGCGCTCGACCCGACGCTCACCCCGACGTCGCCGGGCTTCTGCGCCCCGGTCGTCGTCAACCCGAACGGCTTTTTTGATGCCCGCACGCTGGTCGCGTACCAGACCGACGCCGCGATCAACAACACGGGCAATTTTCCGGCGGGCGGCGCCTATTATCAAGGATGTCTGGCCGCAGGCGCCGGACCCTTTGGCCCGATCCTGGGCGAACAGAATTTCGACGTCCGCCGCCCATCCAAGGCCATCTATGGTGACCTGACCTGGAAGGCGACCGACAGACTGACCGTCGCCGTCGGTCTCCGCTACACGATGGACAAGGTCCAGTTCCGCAACGGCAGCACATTCATCTATGCGCTCGACGGGGTAACGCCAGCCACCAATCTGATCCCCTATTCGGCCACCTACAACCCCAATTTGCCGAAGATGAACATGCAGGAAAAGGCGAACCGCCTGACCGGTCGCGCGAACATCAGCTATGAGTTCGCCGACGATATCATGGGCTATCTGCAATATAGCCGCGGCTATCGCAGCGGCAGTTACAACGGCCTCGCCTATCAGGGAACCAATCAGGTCTATTATATCAAGCCCGAAAAGGTGAACGCCTATGAAGGCGGCATCAAAACCCAGTTCCTCGATCGCCGCGTCCAGCTCAACCTCGCCGGTTTCTATTATGATTATTCGAACCAGCAGACGACGCAGGTCGTCGGCGCGACGACGTTTACGCGCAGCGCCAACGGCCGCGTCTGGGGCGGCGAGGCCGAGCTGACCGTCGTTCCGATGGATGGGCTGCAGCTCAATGCGGCCTTCGGCTATCTCAACAGCAAATATAAGGGCAATGTCGTCGACCCGAACGATCCGGCGACCCAATTCACGCGCAACGTGAACGGCAACCCGTTCCCCAACGCGCCAAAGGTCACCTTCAACGCCGGGTTCGACTGGGATATTTTCGAGCAAAGCGACAGCAAGCTGACCCTGCGCGGCGACGCGAGCTATATGGGCAAATATTATTTCGACGCCTTTGGCGATTACGGGCTCGATCCCTGCGATCGCCCCGGAGCGCCAGGGGCCGTTCGCCCCGCGGGCGTCGCCTTTACCTGCGGCAATCCGGGATATTGGCTGGTCAACAGTCGGCTGACCTATCAGGCGAACGCAAATCTGTCGGTCAGCGCGTGGGTCAAGAATCTGACCAACAAATATTATTACACCTACGGCCTCAATATCGATGTCTTCGGGCTCGATTATCTGAACCGCGGGACACCGCGCACTTACGGCGTCGAGGCGACGTTCAAGTTCTGATCGCCGACGCCAGGGGACCGGCGGGCGCCCCCTCCCTCAGCCCGCCGTCCCCGATTTGTTGCTGACCCCATAATTTTGGAGCATGTCATGATGCGTTTTACCGGTAAGAGCGTGCTGATCACCGGCGCCGCGCGCGGGATCGGACTGGCAGCCGCGCAGGAGTTCGCTCGCGAAGGCGCGTCTGTAACGATCACCGATATCGATGGCGACGAAGCCGAAGCGGCGGCGACCGCGATCCGCGCCGACGGTCACAAGGCCGAAGCCCGAAAGCAGGATGTCGCCGACGAGACAGGGTGGGCCGCACTGGTCGCGGACGTCATCGCACGCGAGGGCAAGCTCGATATCCTTGTGAACAACGCTGGAATGGGCTTCCTGAAATCGGTCGTCGATACCGATCTCGCCGAATGGCAGCGGCTGATGGCCGTCAATCTGGAGAGTGTCTTCCTCGGCGTTCGCGCCGGCATCGAGGCGATGAAGGATAAGGGCGGCGTGATCGTCAACGTCGCCTCGATCGCCGCGAACGTCGCCGAGCCGCTCTTCCCCGCTTACAACGCCAGCAAGGCCGGCGTCGCGATGCTGACCAAGGCGGTCGCGGTCGATTGCGCGCGCAAGGGCTGGCCGGTGCGGATCAATTCGCTCCACCCCGGCTATTGCGAGACCAAGCTGGTTGCCGACGCGGTCGGCGCGCTCGGCGACGAAGCGGCGGGCTTCGCCGCCGCAACAGCCGCCGCGATCCCGCTCGGCCGCATGGCGACCACGCGCGAGATTGCGCGCCCGCTGCTTTTCCTCGCCAGCGACGACGCCGCCTACATGTGTGGCAGCGAACTGATCGTCGACGGCGGCTACACGGCCGTTTGAGGGCCAATCATTCAGAGGGAATTTGGGAAATGAGCAAGAAACCGGTCATCGTCTATGGCGCCTCGGGCTACACCGGCCGCCTCGTCTGCGAATATCTACGCGAACTCGGCATCCCTTTCATCGCCGCCGGGCGCGATAAGAAACGCGTGCAGGAGGTGATGGACAAGGTCCCCGGCATCGAGACCGCCGATTATGAGGTCGTCGAGGTCGAGCATAGCGTCGCGGCACTGACCAAGCTGTTCAAGGGCGCAAAGGTCGTGTGCAACATGGTCGGGCCCTTCATCAAATATGGTCCCGAGACGGTCGAGGCCTGCCTTGCCGCCGGCGTCCATTATCTCGACACCACCGGCGAGCAGGACTGGATGCTGCTGGCACAGGAAAAATGGGGCGACGCCTTTGCGAAGAAGGGATTGCTCCTCTCTCCCTGCGTTGCGCAAATGTACACGACCGGCGAGATTGCGGCGAATATCGCACTCGAACAGGCGCCCGGGCTCGATACGCTCGACATGCTCGTGCTGTGGAAGGGCTTCCCGACCTATGCCTCGGTCCAGACGATCTTCACGATCCTGAAGGCCGACTGGTATTATCTCGAGAACAACCAATATGTCCAATGGCCGACGCTGACCGCGACCGAATGCCATGTGCCGGGCCAGCACGCCACCGCGCTGACCCTGCCGTGGGGCGGTACCTCGCACCCGATCTGGTTCAAGCAGGATCCGCGCGTTTCGACCGTGAAGGTCTATGGCGGCGTCTTTGCGCGCGAGGTCATGGACAATGTCGTCGCGATGACCAAGATGATCGATACCGACATCAAGCCACTCCCCTTCAAGGAACAGGAAGCGGCGCTCGCGAAGATGGCGGAATCGGTGCAGGGCGACATGCCGCCGCGCGAAAATCCGCGGCTCAACACCAGCATCGATTCGGTCCACGCCTCCGGCCCGCTCGGCCGCGCGCATGTGCTGATCCACGGCAATAGCAATTACAAGCAGACGGGATTGATGCAGGCCTGGTGCGCGATGAACCTGCTCCAGCAGCCGCCACGCCGCGTCGGTTTCGCATCGGCGTGTCAGGCGTTCGGTCACCATGAAATCCTCGGCGTGCTGCGCCAGTTCGGACTGGTGCTCAAGCCGATCGTCACGGTCGACGATTGAGGGAGAGCGTGGCGATGCGGCTGGTTGACTGGCTCGACAAGGGGGCGTCGCTGGGTCCCGATGCCCCCTGCCTGACGATGGACGGCGAAAGCCTGTCCTATGGGCAGGTGCAAGCTCTGACCCACCGCGTCGCGCGCGGATTGCACGCGGCGGGCATCGTGCCCGGCAAGCATGTTGCGATCCTGTCGGGCAACGACCCCGTCGCCTTTGCCTGCGTCTTCGCGATTTCGCGCGCCGCCGCGGTGTGGTGCCCGATCAACCCGCGCAACGAAGCGGCCGAAAACGCCTTCGTGCTCGACAATTTCGACTGCGCGGCGCTGTTCTTTCATTCGAAGTTCGCCGACCTCGTCGATGTGCTGCGAAGGGAGCTGCCGAAACTCGAATTGCTCGTCTGCCTCGACGCCGAACAGCCCTTCGCACCATCGCTCGACCAGTGGCTGGCGGGCGTCGCCGACGTCCCATTCACGGCAGCGCCCGTCAGCGACCTTGCGATGCTTCCCGGCACCGGCGGCACGACCGGGCATCCCAAGGGCGTGATGCTCACCAATCGCAATCTCGAGGCGATGACCGCACTGACGTTGATGGGCTATCCGTTCGAGGGCCGGCCCGTTTATCTGGCGATGGCGCCGCTCACCCATGCGGCCGGGGTGCTCGCTTTCCCGATCATGGCGCATGGCGGCGAGATCGTGATCATGCCATACCCCGATATCGGCGAATTTCTGGCGCTGGCGTCAAGGCACCGCGCGACGCACAGCTTTCTGCCGCCGACGCTCATCTACATGCTGCTCGACCATCCCGCGCTGCCCGCTACCGACCTCTCGGCGATGCAGTGCTTCTGGTACGGCGCCGCTCCGATATCGCCCGCGCGGCTGGAGGAAGCGATCGACAAGCTTGGCCCGGTGATGGCGCAGCTCTTCGGTCAGACCGAAGCCCCGATGATGATTTCGATGATGGCGCCGAAGGATCACCTGAACCCCGACGGATCCGTCGCGCGCCATCGCCTGTCGTCGGCGGGCAAGCCCGGGCCGCTCGTCCGCGTCGCGATCGTCGATGCAGGCGGCAGCGAATTGCCGCAGGGCGAGCGCGGCGAGATCGTCGTCAAGGGCAGCCTGGTGATGGACGGCTATTACCGGAACCCGGAGGCCACCGCAGAGGCGACGCTGAACGGCTGGCACCGCACCGGCGACATCGGCTACCTCGACCCCAACAATTTCCTCTATATCGTCGACCGCGCCAAGGACATGATCATCACCGGCGGCTTCAACGTCTATTCGGCCGAGGTCGAGGCAGCGCTGCTGTCGCATCCGGCGGTTCAGGACGGCGCGGTGTTCGGCCTGCCCGACGACAAATGGGGCGAGCGCGTGTGCGCAGTCGTCCAGCTCCGCACAGGACAAAGCGCTGGTGCGGACGAGATCATCGCGCATGTCAAAACGGCAATCGGCAGCGTCAAGGCGCCGAAGGAACTAGAAATCTGGCCCGACCTGCCGCGATCGAAAGTAGGCAAGGTCCTGAAACGTGAAATTCGGGCGCAGATATTGGGCGATGAAGTCTGATCGATAGGTAGCGGTCGGCCGTTTCAGATGGGCAAGGCGCGATTATATAGATCCACCGGTCCCGGATATTCCCTTCCGTCGTCTCTTCCGACCTCTCGGGCAATTAGCGCATTGACCATGGCATTCAGGCGCAACAGGTTGCGCCGTTGATCCGGACGCGACGCAAGATTGATCAATTCGTTCGGGTCGGCCTGCGTATCATATAGTTCCAGGTCGTTGTTCCCCGACAATTCCTTCCAGTTTCGCGGGTGCTGATGATGCTCGGGCGCAAAATAGCGCGCGAACTTCCAGCGGCCGTCGTGGACGCCGCGGTGCAAACGTCGGCGTGACAGGTCGAAACGGTCAGTGAATGGAGCGGTCGCAGGTTGGCCTGCCTTTGGGGCCCAGCCATAGGCAACCGCATAGTTGAACAGATGTCCCCGGATGTCGCGCTCCGTCCGCGCCTCGGGATCGGCGAGCAGCGGCGTCGCATCGACGCCCGGCAGATCCGGATAATGTTCTTTCCGCCAGCCCGCATCCTTGCCGCCGAGCGCGAGCAGCGTCGGCGCGATATCGATCGCACTCATCAGGCGGCGGGAACGGCGGCCTCCTGGAACGTCGGGGTGGACGATGATCATCGGCACGTTGGTCTCTTCGCGGTAGATGGTGCCGCCCTTTTGCCGCATCCCGTGCGCCCCGGCACGCTCGCCATGGTCGGAGGTGTAGACGATGACCGTGTTCTCAAGCTGGCCGCTCGTCTCGAGCGCCCACAAAAGCTGACCGATCCGGCGGTCGACGTCGCGGATGCAGTTGTAATAATAGTTACGGAAGCGGCGCCATGATGCCTCGTCGTCAATATCCATCGTTCCATAGGTGCGAACATTCGACGCTGCGATAGCCCGGTGCGCCTCGGGCTTTCCGCTCAGATCGTCGCGGTAGAAGCTCGCGGGAAGTTCGAAGCCATTGTCTTCGGCATAGAGCGGGTCGCCCGGTTCGCGGCGAAGTGGGCCCAGAAGATAGGGGTGCGCGCGCGTCTCAGTCTGTTTTCCAGTCGCGTCATAGAACATGATGTCATGCGGATTGAGCAGACCGACCACCATGAACCACGGCTTGCCCCCGGCTTTGCCCTGCCCCTTGAAGTCGAGGATGCTGCGCGAAGCGTCCGCCGCGATATATTGGTCGTGCCGGTATCCGTCCCAGGTCAGACCGACCGCCTCTCCGTCGAAACCGTAATCGTCGAAACCATATTCCTCCATGGCCTTCTCGGTGGCGGGATAGATCATGCCCGACACCTGATTCCAGTTCCGCTTTTCGTTGATGGGCGAGAGGTGCCACTTGCCCTTGTAACTGGTGTAATATCCCGCGGCGCGCATCATATGGCCAAGCGTCGGCAGGTCGGTAGGCAGCACGGGATCGTCGGCGCCGCTCGAATTCAGATAGATTCCGGTGCGCTGTGTGTGATGCCCGGTGAAGATCGTGGAGCGCGACGGGCTGCACGGCGTCGTCTGGACATGATAATTTTCGACGAGCAGCCCGCGCGCCATGAGTTCGCGGTGCCCTGGCAATTTTTCCAGCAATCCGGGCGGAAAGCTAGCGATGCTCTGCTCCTGATCGGTGACGATCATCAGGACGTTGAGCCTGCGTCCGTCCGCCCCGCGCGCGCTCGCCCGCGCGCCTGACGCCGCGAGTGCCCCGACCCCGCCCATGCCGCCAACAAATGTGCGGCGATCAACAGTCCAGACCATCTCGCGACCTTTCCATGTCAAAATCCATATTGGCTAGAAGCGAAGAACCGCCTCGAGATTGACCGTCCGCGGCGGATTGATCATCACGACATGGCTGTTCCCGTTCAGCAGCGGCGTGTTGATCGCCTGGCTGAACGTCACCTCGTTCGTCAGGTTGCGCCCGACCAGCGCAAGTTCCCAGGCGCCGTCTTCCTTGCGGATCGCGAGGCGGGCGTCGAACTTGGTATAACCCGGCTGCGCGTTCAGCGGGTTCATGTCACCCTGCAAATAGGAGGTCGAAGTGTAGTCGGCGGCGCCGCGAGCGCTGACGATCAGGTGATCGCTCACCGGCACGTCGAACTGCACATATCCCGACGCCTTCCATTCGGGCGCGCGCGTCAGGCGCACGCCCGAAAGGTTGTTCGTCGCGGGCGTGCAGGTCGCTGGGGCGTTGTACAGGCAGGGACCGCCTGGATAGTCATTATATTTCGCGTCCAGATACGCCCCTGTCGCGCCGAGGCTGACGACCGAATTCGGACGATAGCGGGCCTCGACCTCGACACCCTGCGCGGTCGCCTTGGCAGCGTTGCCGGTGATGAAGGCGGTGCCGTTATACGACGAGACCTGAAGATTGGCGAAACGCGTGCGGAACAGCGCGATGTCGAGGTCGAGCCGGCGGTCGAACAAGCGCATCTTGGTGCCAAGTTCCCATGCCCGCGCCCGTTCGTCGTCGAAGTCGAACCGGCCGTTGTTGTTGCGGATGTTATACAGCAGCAGGCCGTCGTTCGACAGGAAGCCCCCACCCTTCGTTCCCGTCGCATAGCTGACATAGGTCGAGACCTGCGGGCTGAATTCATAGCGAAGACGCAGCGAATAATCCCAAAGCTTTTCAGTCCGTTTGCCGGTGATGTCGAAGTCGAGATTGTTCGCGGGGATGCGTGGGCCGACGTTGGTGCTGGTCCCGCGCGCTTCCTTTTTTTCGTAGCTGTAGCGCAGGCTGCCGCTGAAGGTCAGCGCATCGGTCAGTTCCGCCTCGACGATTGCAAAGGGCGAAAGCGACCAGGAAGTCTGGGTGAAGCCGCGCTTCCCTTCGGCCTGAGGCAACGTCGTCCCCACCAGATTGCCGTTGTAACTGATGAGTTGCAGGATATCGAGATCGGCATCGGTATAGGTGGCGCCGAACGCGAGATTGATGCCCGCCGCGACGTCGCGCGAGACGCGCAATTCCTGGAAAAACTGGCTGCTCTCCTCGGCCTGCAGCGTATTGAGCAGATTGATCGGCCCCGGAATGGTGTTGAATGTCCGTTCCGAATCCACGGCCTGATAGGCAGTGACCGACCCGATCGTCCAATCGCCCGGCGTCCAGTTGACCGTCATTGCGCCGGTCCGCGATTTGGTTACGTCATATTCCTTAGGAAAGCCGCGGCTGAACCGCCAAAAACCAGGCTTGTCCTGCGCCGCCGCACCGCCGCTGGCGTTTCGAATGACGTTGCACAGGTTGCAGTTGGCGTTGCCGATATTGTTGTAGACCGCGTTCGAACCGTTGATCTCGTTCCGGAAACCCTCAACCTTGAACAGGACCTCCAGATCGTCGCTCGGCTCCCACAAGAGTTGGGCACGCCCCGACCGGTATTTCGAGCCATTGTCGTCGAACCCCGTCAGCCGGTTTTCGATATAGCCATCCGCTTGCCCTGCGCCGCCGCTCAGCCGGACGCTCAGCGTGTCGCTGATCGGGCCCGACAGATAGCCGCTGAAATTCATGCCGCCTTCGGCGAGTTCGGTGCCGGCGCGGAACTCGGCCTCGAAATCCCGGGTCGGCCGGCGCGTCACCATGCTGATCGCGCCGGCATTTGTGTTCTTGCCGAAAAGCGCGCCCTGCGGCCCGCGAACGACTTCGATGCGTTCGACGTCGAGGAACGGCACCTGCAGCGAACGCGCGCGGCTGGAATAGACACCGTCGACGAACAGACCGACCGATTGTTCGAATGCCAGATTGTTTGCGCCCGATCCGAGCCCGCGGATCGTGATCGCGTAATTGCCGTTGGTATTGTCGATCTGAAGATTGGGAACCGACGACTGGAGGTCGGTGAACAGGCGCTGCCCCTGCTGCTCGATCGCGGCACCCGTGACGACGCCGACCGAAATCGGCACTTCCTGCAGCGTTTGCGGACGGCGCGACGCGGTGACGATGATATCTTCGCTGCCCGCCGCGCTGGTCGCATCATTCGCGCCGGTCGCTTCGGCTTCCTGTGCCGCCGCCGGGACGGCGGCAGCCATCATCAGGGCTCCGGTGGCAAGTGCCGTTACGGCTCGATGGTGGCGTTTCATCCCTCTCTCCCTCGTTCGCAGCCACCGGTCGAAAGGCGCATTTTCGCTTCTCGACTCCATGACCGTCTTCATTATGTATCAATTGATATATTTTGAGCCGAGCAAGATCAATAGCATTCTAAGTATTTTTTGAGAACTATCAAAACCACGGAAATCCGGCACAAATCAGAAATTTGCCAAGGGACGGAGATTTGCTTTACCCAAGGGGCGCACAAAATGACGGAGGGTTCGAGGTCGATCATGGCGATGGGAGAATCGGTCGAGGCACCCGTTGCGCAACCCGGAAGGGACGCGGTATCGAACGCTTCGCGCAAAGGCGACCAATCGCGTCAACGCATATTGGAGGCTGCGCTGGTCGAGTTTGGGGCGGCGGGTTTCAAATCCACGACCACGCGCCGCATAGCGGAACGGGCCAATACGACGCTGCCCCCTCTCAGCTATTATTTCGGCAACAAGGAAGGGCTCTATCGGGCCTGCGCCGAGGAGATAGTCGAACGCTACGGGCACGCGACCCGCGATGCCGTCACAAGAGCAAAAGGGGTTATCGAGTCACCATCGGGACCGGAGGAGGCGCGCGAAACGCTCAAATATTTGATGGCGGCATCGGTCGAGCTGATTCTCGGCAGCGACGCCTATATATTGGGTAACGGAATCATTGCCCGCGAGTTGGCGGAGCCGGGCCCGGCATTCGAGATTTTCTATAACCGATTGTGGCTGCCCGGTATCGAGCGGAACTCGCGGCTGATCTCCTTGATCAAGTCCGAAGCCCAAGTTTCAGCCGAGACGCGTATGCAGGCCATCCTGCTGGTGTCGAGCCTTCCCTCGCTTCACACCCGCAGGGTCGTTGCACAAAGGGCGATGGAATGGCCCCGAATTGGCGAGGCAGAATTGCGCCTCATCACCCAGGTCCTGCATCGGCAAATCGACGATCTCTAGACAAGACCCGCCCTAGGGATCTCGCCGCCGACTGAACCAACTGGAGGTTTGATCAGCCTGACGCGAGCATATCGAGCGCGACGTCGACGATCATATCCTCTTGCCCGCCGACCATCTTGCGTCGCCCGAGCTCGACGAGGATCGCCCGCGTGTCGAGCCCGTGATCGGCCGCCGCCTTTTCGGCATGGCGCAGGAAGCTCGAATAGACCCCCGCATATCCCAACGTCAGCGTCTCGCGATCGACGCGAACCGGGCGGTCCTGCAGCGGGCGCACCAGTTCCTCGGCCGCGTCCATCAGCGCGAACAGGTCGCAGCCGTGGTTCCAACCGTAAACGTCCGCCGCGGCAATGAAGACTTCGAGCGGCGCATTGCCTGCCCCCGCCCCCATGCCGGCGAGGCTCGCGTCGACGCGTATCGCGCCATTCTGCACCGCGACGATGCTGTTCGCGACGCCAAGGGAAAGATTGTGGTGCGCGTGCACGCCGCGCTGCGTTTCGGGTTTCAGCACCCGGTCATACGCCTGCAGCCGCGCCGCATATTGATCCATCGTCAGCGCGCCGCCGCTGTCGGTAACATAGACGCAATGCGCGCCATATTCCTCCATCAGCTTCGCCTGATTTGCGAGCGCCTCGGGCTCCGACATATGGCTCATCATCAGAAAACCCGATACGTCCATGCCGATCCCTCGCGCATATTCGATATGCTGCTTCGCGACGTCGGCCTCGGTGCAATGGGTCGCGATACGCACCGAACGCACGCCCATATCATAGGCATGTTTAAGGTCGTGGATCGTCCCGATGCCCGGGAGGAGCAAAGTCGTGAGTATGCTGTGCTCCAGCACTTCGGCAACCGCTCCGATCCAGTCCCAGTCGGTATGGGCGCCGAAGCCATAGTTGAAGCTAGACCCCTGCAGGCCATCGCCGTGCGCGACCTCGATCGCGTCGACCTTCGCACGGTCGAGCGCCTTCGCGATCGCCTTCACATGATCCAGCCCATATTGGTGGCGGATCGCGTGCATGCCGTCGCGGAGCGTCACGTCCTGAATATAGAGCTTGGTCGTCGCGGGATCGAAACTCATGCGGCCATCCTTTCCGCGATCTTCTCGGCGGTCTTCAGCGCGGCAGAGGTCATGATGTCGAGGTTGCCGGCATAGGCGGGCAGATAATGCGCCGCACCCTCGACCTCGAGGAAGACACTGACCTTCAGCCCGGTAAAGCTGCCGTCCATTTCAGGGATGCGTAGCGGCGCATTGCCGCCGATGCTTTCGAACTGCACCGCCTGCTTCAACCGGTATCCGGGGACATAGGCCTGCACCTCCGCCACCATCGCTTCGACGCTCTTCGCGATCGCCGCGCGGTCGCCGTCGTCGCAAAGGCAATAGACCGTATCGCGCATGATCAGCGGCGGTTCGGCGGGGTTGAGGACGATGATCGCCTTGCCGCGCGTCGCGCCGCCGACCTCTGCGATCGCCCGGCTCGTCGTCTCGGTGAACTCGTCGATGTTGGCGCGGGTACCCGGGCCCGCGCTCTTCGACGCGATCGAGGCGACGATCTCGCCATAATGCACCTTGGCTACGCGGTTCACCGCGGCAACGATCGGGATCGTCGCCTGGCCGCCGCAGGTCACCATGTTCACATTCGGTGCGTCGAGGTGCGCATCGCCGTTGACCGGCGGTATAACATAGGGACCGATCGCCGCCGGGGTCAGGTCGACGACGCGCTTGCCATGGGTGATCAGCACTTCGCTGTGCCGCTTGTGCGCCCCGGCAGAGGTCGCGTCGAAGACGATGCCGATATCGGCGAAGCCGGGCATCGCGACCAGGCCGTCGAGGCCATCGGCGGTGATCGGCACACCAAGGCGCTCGGCACGCTTGAGGCCATCGGACTCGCGATCGATGCCGACGAAGGCGCCCATTTCGAGCACGTCCGACAATCGCATGATCTTGATCATCAGATCGGTGCCGATGTTGCCCGACCCGATGATCGCGACTTTGGTTTTCGCCATCTCGCTACGCCTTGTAGGTAAAACTGCAGGTGCCGATATCGGCGATGTCGGCGACGACATGATCGCCCGGTGTCAGCGCGACCATTGGCCCCAGCGCCCCCGCGAGCAGGACGTCACCCGCCCTCAGTGGTTCACCGCGACCCGCAAGGGTCCGCGCGAGCCAGGCGGCGGCGTTCAGCGGATTTCCGAGCGCCGCGGCGCCTATCCCGGTCGAGGCGGACGCGCCGTTCACGCGCATTTCCATCGCCGCCCCTTCGAGGTCGAGCCCCGCAAGCGGCAATCCTGCGTCAGCCAGCACGAAGAAGGCCGAAGAGCCATTGTCGGCCACAGTATCGGCAAATGTGATCTTCCAGTCGGCGATACGGCTGTCGACAATCTCGATCGCGGCATGGACGCTCACCACCGCCGCTGCGACCTGCTCAACTGTCGTCGCTGTATCGGGCAGGTCGGCGCCGAGCACGAAAGCGATCTCGGCTTCGGCCTTCGGCTGGATCGCCCGTGCGGGATCGAGAATACCGCCGTCGGCGACGCGCATATCGTCAAAGAGCACGCCAAAGTCGGGCTGATCGACGCCAAGCTGCGCCTGCACTGCTTTAGCGGTCAGCCCGGCCTTGCGTCCGACGATGCGGCGCCCCTGCGCCTCCCAGAACCGCGTGTTGATCGTCTGTACCGCATAGGCGCCTGTCGCGTCGGTCGGATCGAGCACATCGCGCAGCGGCGCGACAACTCCGCCGGAATAGGCATCGCGCAGGCGGCGGGCGACGGCTTCGTGGGTCGCGGTCATCAAGCTTTGCCCGGATGAACGGTGCCGCAGTTGTCGCAGGTGCGCAGTTCCTCGCTGGCATAAAAAGCCTCGAACAGCGGCGGCAGGTCGCGCACGATGCTCTGGAGTTGGACCTCGACGCGGTGGACGATGTGGCCGCAATCGTCGCAATACCATTGAAAGGCATCGATCAACCCGTCGGGCCGCTTGCGTTCGATGACCAGCCCGACGCTGCCCGCGACCGGACGCTGGGGCGAATGCGGGACGCGCGGTGGCAGCAGGAAGATGTCGCCCTCACGGATCGGCATGTCCTTCGGCCCCTCGTCGGTCCATAGGCGCAGGTTCATGTCGCCCTCGATCTGATAGAAAAATTCCTCCAGCGGATCGACATGATAGTCCGTGCGCTGGTTGGGGCCGCCGACGACCGTGACGATGAAATCGGCATCCTCCCATATCTGCGTATTGCCGACCGGCGGCTTGAGGACGTCGCGATGCGCCTCGATCCACTCGCGGAAGTTGAAGGGCAGTCCATAGGTCAGCATGGCATCATCCTTTCGGCGCGCGCGGGATGAAGGCGGTCGCCTTGATCTCGATCAGCAAATGCGGGTGCGGAAGCTGGTGCACCGCGACGGTCGTCCGTGCGGGGCCCGCTTCGTCGAAATACTCGGCGTAGACGGCATTATAGCCGCCGAAATCGTTCATGTTGACGAGGAAACTCGTCACATCGACCACGTCGGCGAGCGAACCGCCAGCGTCGGCGAGGATCGCGCCGATATTCTCGATCACTGCGCGCGTCTGTTCCGCGATGTCGAGACTGACGGTGCCGAACGCGTCTGCGGAGGCGCCCGCGAAACTGTTGTCGGCACGGCGCGAGCTGGTGCCGGAGACGAAGACGAAATCGCCGGCGCGTCGATAGTGCGGGAACCGTCCGCGTGGTCGTGCCTTGCCGGGGATTACCCTGCCCCTCCCTTTTTCGGCGCCCTCGCTCATGCCGCGCCTCCCTCAATCGTGAACCCGACACGGCCGAGATGCCCCGCGTCGAGCGACACGGTGCGCGCCTCGCCAATCGCCGCCGCAGCGGTCGCGCCGCCCAGCATCACCGTCCAGCCCGGCTGAAGCACCAGTCCCGCCGCCCCCGCGAGCCGCGCCGCGGCGACGAGCGACCGGAACGGATCGCCGAGGATCGCCGCGCTTGTCCCCGTCTCGGCGACGGCATCGTCGACGCGCATCGTCATCGCAACGTCCGAAACATCGGTGTCGGCGGCAAGCCAGGGTCCGACGACAAAGGCGGAAGACGACGCATTGTCGGCGATCACGTCGCCAAGCGCGAAGCGGAAATTTTCGTAGCGGCTGTCGATGATTTCCAGCGCCGCAGCCACCGCATCGACCGCAGCGAACGCCTCTTCGCGCGTCACCTCGCCCGCCAGCGGCGCCTTCAGCCGCACCGCGACCTCGGGCTCGACGCGCGGATGGATAAAGCGCGCGCGGTCGATCGCCGCGCCATTGGTGACGACCATATCGGAGGTCAGCCGGCCCCATATCTGATCCGTGAGCCCCATCTGGGCCATCTTGGCCTCGCTGGTGAAGCCCATCTTCACGCCAACCAGGGTCGCACCGCGCAAAAGCCGGTGGTCGATCGCGGCGCGCTGAATTTCATAAGCGTCGGCAAGCGGCAGGTCGCCCGCCTCGCCGGTGATCTGCGGGATCGCCCTTGCCTCGCTGGCGGCGGTGTCGAGCCTTGCGGCAATGGCGGCAATGTCTGCCATAGGTTCCTCTTACAGTTTCACGCAAATATTGGTCGGTTCGGAATAGAAGCCCAGCGAATGTTCGCCACCCTCGCGTCCGATGCCCGACAGCTTCATGCCGCCGAACGGTGTGCGCAGGTCGCGCAGGAACCATTCGTTGACCCAGACTATGCCCGTTTCCATCTGCGCCGCGACGCGATGCGCGCGGCCGACGTCGCGCGTCCAGATGGCGGCGGCGAGACCATAGTCTGTATCGTTGGCGAGTTCGACGGCTTCCGCTTCGCTGTCGAAGGGCGCGACGTGGCAGACGGGCCCGAATATCTCTTCGCGCACGCAGCGCGCATCCTGCCCCAGGCCGGTCAGGATCGTTGGCTCGACGAACGCGCCGCTCGCTAGCGTGCCGTTCAGTTCGGGAACGCCGCCGCCGGTTACCACCGTTGCGCCCTCCTCGCGCGCAAGAGCATAATATGAGAGCACTTTCTCGCGGTGACCATGCGAGATCAACGGTCCCATGTCGGCGCCCGACCACGGATCGCCGACGGTCAACGCCTTTGCCCGTTCGGCGAGCGCCTTCACAAAACGGTCGAAAATCGGCCGTTCGACATAGACGCGTTCCGTGCAGAGGCACACCTGCCCGCAGTTCGAGAAGACCGAGCGCACGGTTCCCGCAACCGCCTCGTCGAAGTCGCAGTCGGCGAAGACGAGCGCCGCATTCTTGCCACCTAGTTCGAACGAGACGGGCTTCACGCCGGCGGCAGCGACGCGCATGATCGCGCCGCCGGTCGCGGATTCCCCGGTGAAGGTGATCGCGTCGATATCGGGGTTGGCGGTAAGCCATTCGCCCGTCGACTCCGCGCCGAAACCGTGAACGAGGTTGAATACGCCCGGCGGCACGCCCGCCGCATCCATTACCTCGGCAAGCAGCGTCGCGGTCGAGGGGGTTTCCTCACTGGGTTTGACGACGACGACATTGCCGCACGCAAGCGCGGGCGCCACTTTCCATGTCATCAGCAACAGCGGCAGGTTCCATGGCGACACGATCGCGACGACGCCCAGCGGCCGTGCGATCGCATAATTGATCGCGCTGCGCCCGTCGGGCAGGTCGGTCCGAAAGCTTGGCATAGCGCGCGCTTCGGCGATCGCGGCAAAGGCACGGAAATTGGCGGCACCACGCGGAATGTCGATCGTGCGCGCCTGATGCAGCGACTTGCCGGTGTCGGCGATCTCGGCGGCAGCGAACTCGTCGAACCGCGCCTCGATCCCTTCGGCGATACGGACGAGAAGCTTGCACCGTTCGGCCTGCGACATCTTGCCCCACGGCCCCTTGAGCGCGGCGCGCCCGGCGGCGACCGCACGGTTAACGAGGTCGCGGCTCGCCTGAGACACCCGACCGGCTACGCTGCCGTCGACGGGGTTCACATTGTCGAACCAGCGCTCGCCCTCGACGAAGGCACCGTCGACATAGTTGAGCACCGGGCGTTCGGCGAAAGGATAGGCTGCGTCCGTCATGCCGCACCTCCGACCGCGACATAACCCGCGGCATTGCTGTGCGCGGCGCCCGCCTTGCCGACATGCCCCGCCATCTGGAGGAGCGACAATATGGTGTCGTTGAATTGCACTGGCGCTTCAAGGAATGCCGAATGGCCCGCGTCGTTGACCTCCACAAGGAAGGAGCCCTGGACCTCCGCCTGTGCGAGCCGTACGGCTTCGATCGGGAAGAGGATATCATCGACGCCCGAAAGGAACAGGGTCGGAAAGCCCTTGCCGCCGAGATCGGCCGCCGGACGCGCATCGAAGCTGCCCGCCAGGCTGTGGCGATCGACGGCGTTGAAGCTTGCGATCTGGCGATAAAGCGCCGCGAGTTCGCGCGGTGCGCCCGCACCGAGCACGCGTTCGACCTGCCCCATCGCCGCGGTCTTCGCGCGCGCATCATCCATGATCGTCTTCACTTCGCTTGATTCCGCGATACCGTGCAGGCTGTCACAGATGGCAAGCGCGGCAACGCGCTCGGCCGCACGATGCGCAAAACCGATGCAGGTTCCCGCCCCCATCGACTGCCCGACGAGTGCGACCTTCGCCTCGCCAAGATGATCGAGCAGCGCGACCAGATCATCGACGAAGGCATCGCGCCCGCGCCCGTCATGGTCCTGCGACAGGCCGAAACCGCGATGGTCGAAAGTGATGACGCGGTTCGAACGCGAAAGCGCGTCGAGCTGGCGATACCAGATCGCATGATTGCCACCGATACCGTGCGCGAGCACGATCGCCGGCCCTGCCCCATGCGCCTGCCAATATATCTCGGCGCCCGCAGTCGCCAGCACACCGCTTTCCATCACGAAACCCCCATCAATTTGCTGAGCCGCACGACATAGTCGCCGAACGCCGGGTCCTCGCGCGTCGTGCTGGGATCGCGCGGGCGCGGCAGGTCGATGCGGACATCCTCGATAATCGTCCCCGGCCGCTCCGACATCACGAGCACCCGGTCGGACAGCAACACCGCCTCCGAAATGCTGTGCGTGACAAGCAGCACCGTCTTGCGGTCGCGCTGCCAGATGCGCAGCAATTCCATGTTGAGCCGGTCGCGCGTCAGCGCGTCGAGAGCGCCGAAGGGCTCGTCCATCAGCAGCACCTGTGGTCCGCGTGCCAGCGCCTGCCCGATCGCGACCCGGTGACGCATCCCGCCCGAAAGCTGGCTGGGATAGCTTGCCTCGAAACCCGTCAGGCCCAGTGTCTCGACGAGCGCCGCGAATGCCGCTTCGTCAGGGCGCTGCGTCTGCGGGTCAAGGTCGACCCCGAGCAGCAGATTGTCGCGCACATTCAGCCAGGGAAGCAGGTTCGAGGTCTGAAAGACGAAGCCCATCTCGGCCGTGGGTTCCTCGACCTCGGCGCCGCCGAAACGGATGCTGCCGTCCTCAAAGGGGACCAGACCCGCGATCAAGCGCAAGAGCGTGCTCTTGCCGCAGCCCGAGGGGCCGAGGATCGAGACGAACTCTGACGCGCCGATCTCGGCGCTGACGCCCTGCAGGACTTGCCGGCCGTCGAAACGCTTGCCTGCGCCGGAAAGGGAGATAACCGATTTCATGCTGCACGCCACCAGATGAAGCGTTCCCAATAGGCCACGCCGTAGAAGAGAAGGAGCGACAGGATCGTCACCGCGATCAGCGCCGCAAAGGTCAGCGTCGTGTGCCCTGATCCCGACGCCGTCAGGATCAGATTGCCCAGTCCGTCGTTCGACCCGACGAACTCGCCGACCACCGCGCCGATCACCGCAAGCGGCATCGCGACCTTGCAACCGTCGAGGAAGCTCGGCAGCGCCGCCGGGACGCGAAGGCGCCAGAAGCTTTGCATCGGGGTCGCCCGCAGCGCGCGAAAATGCTCCTCAAGATGCGCGGGTGTGCTCGCCAGTCCGCCGAGCGTCGCGATGATGATCGGGAAAAAGGCGAAGAGAAACGCCATGATCAGCTTCGACGTCAGGCCATAGCCGCACCATACGACGATCAGCGGCGCAAGCCCGATCTTCGGGATGCTCTGCAGCGCGACGAAGAGCGGATAGACGGTGCGCTTCGCGGTGCGCGAGAAATAGATCAGCGCCGCGATCGGCACGCCAAGCGCGACAGCGATGAGAAATCCCCAGAAAACCTCGGTCAGCGTGACGAGGCTCTGCGCGAGGATCGGTCCGCGCGAAGTCCATAATTCGCCCAGGATCGCGCTCGGTGGCGGCAACAGATACGACTGCACTCCCGACCAGCGAACGCCATACTCCCACAAAAACCCCAGAACGAGAAAAAAGCCCACGCTGATCGCGGTGTCGCGATTGAACAGGCGGCTCACGCGTCACCGTCCTTTTCCAGCAGCGCCTGAATGCGCGCGGGCGGCGGCACGAGAAAGCGATCGAGATGCCAGCGGTCGAAGGTGTCCATATCCTTCCCGTCCCACACCGACGGCGCATAAGGATCATCGGCGGTGATCTGCGTCATGTCGGTGTAGAATTCGACATTGTTACCGTCGGGATCGCGGAAGACGAGGAAGCTGTTCGCCCCCGGGCCGTGCTTGCCGATACCGCGGTCGATCGTGATGCCGCGCGCGACCAGCATCGCGGCGACCTGCTCCATCTCGCCGATCGTTTCGAGACGATAGGAGAAATGCTCGACCGCAGGGTAATGCCCCTCAGGGATTGCCGTGTGCCCCGGCGGAAGTTGGAGCAGCGCCAGGTCGTGATGATCCTCACCCGCGCGTAGAAAGACCATATGATGGTCGATCCAGTCCGACACGGTAAGCCCGACAACCTCCGCATAAAAAGCCAGGCTGCGGTCGATATCGCGCACCTTGAGCACAAGATGGCCAAGCCGCGTCGGACGCGGACGGTAGGAAGCGGGATCGGTCATGGCTGATTCCCCATCGGAATAAAGGCGTTGGTGAAGAGCTGCGGCGCCTGGTCGAAACCCTGAAGCTGACCGCTCGCCTGCAGATAGGTGACGGTACGCTCGACCTTTTCGGGCTTCAGCCGGTGCGATCCACCCTCGGCCGCCATCAACGCCGCGGTCTCGCGGATCTGGCGTTCGGTCACCGCTTCGTCGAGCAGCGGATAGGATTTGCGGATGATCGCGAGCGCGGCTTTCGGATCGCGCGCCGCGTCGGAGTAGCCGCGATAGGCCGCCTTCAGAAAGGCGCGCACCAGTTCAGGATCTTTCTCGATCAGCCCGTCCTGCGTCGCGAAACCGCTGCCATAGACGTCGAGCCCGAAATCGGCATAGCCGATGCGTCCGATCGTTACGCCCTTTGCCTTGGCTGCCTTGTCAAACAGCGCGAGCGAATTGCCGAGCCAGCATTCGGCGGCGTCGATGCGCCCTTCGACGAGCGACGAGACGACGATCGCGGGGTCGAGTTGGATCTGCTCGACGCGCGCGGGCTCGACGCCATTGTCCTTCAGCCAGGCGGGAAGCAGCGCCTGGATCATCGAACTTTGCCCGGCACCGAACCGCAGTCCCGCAAGATCGGCCGGCTTCTCGATCT